>Ga0193699_10000002_pt1 | contig 438986 bp, 434 predicted proteins | sample L3c2metaG_FD_160095 | JGI IMG/M metagenome (GOLD analysis project Ga0193699, IMG submission 160095) | Soil microbial communities from a riparian zone of the East river system, Colorado, United States - L3c2 | ecosystem: Environmental > Terrestrial > Soil > Riparian zone | place: USA: East...
AAGGGGGCTTCGCTGGAGGACCCGGTCGGCCTGTTCAACGCAAGCCTCGACGCAGGGACCAGGCGGGCGATCGATCTGCACGAGGCCGACACGATCGACGACGACGCGTTCAAAGCGCTGGTCCGCGGCGCAGCGTCGCTGAACGCGTCAGCGTGAGCCGTTCCGGTTACGCCTCGCTCGCGGCCAGCCAGCCTTAGGGCGGCCGTCAGTCCGAGGGCTCGCAGTGCCGCTTGTCGTCCAGCGCGGCAGTGCCGTCGAGCTGCACGCCTGCTTCGCTCGTGCCTCAGAGGAGCAGCAGTCGCCGACCGAAGTGGGGGAGCTATCGGACGCGATCGTGGGCTTCCACGCGCAGCAGGCAGCGGAGAAGGCATCGAAAGCAGCGCTCGCCGCTACCGGTCGGGACTTCCCGTTCACGCACAACATCGCGTTGTTGATGCAGTTGTGCAAGGACGCTGGCATCGAGCTTCCGGCCGCTCTCGACAAGCTCGATCTGCTCACCCCGTACGGTGTGGCTGGGCGGTACGGCGCGCGTTCTCCCGGCACCGTAGACCGAGCGACTGCGTTGGATCTGGCGGCGAAGGCGGTGGCTTGGGCGCAGGCGGTTGTCGAGGAGCCGCCAAGCGCAGGGTCATCAGACGCGGATCTCGATCCCGCTGGGGTGCGAAATGCGGGTTCGACCCCCGTCGCTCCCGCCTTTTACACCTCGCCGTTCTTCGACGGCTCGCTGGTGAAAAGGTCTGCGAATGCTGGGGTGGGGCGGACGGCGACGATCTTCTGCCCGTCGACCCAGACCGGCTCGAGACCGAGCTGGCGCGGGCAGGCATGAAAGCGCCTTGCATTGACTTCGAGGCCGATCGGAGTACGGTCGCGCTCGTGGCGTCGCTTGGCGGCGTCACGTGGACGAGAGCGTCGACGTGTCGGGCTCTCGGACATTCGGTTGGTTCTGCAGGCAGGGGCTCGCTGGGTGATTCGACATCTAGCGCAGTGAGAGGCCCTGTCATGGCTCAAGTGGTCCGTCGTCCCGAGGCTCCCCGGAATTGGTTGACCTCATGCCGGACGCGCGTCGCACTGGTTGGGCTGGTGCTGTTCGCCGTCCCCGTGGCCAGCGCTCATGCGTCGATCACGGTCGCGAACACCAGCGACGCCGGCGCCGGCTCCCTGCGGCAGGCGGTCGTCGACGCCGCCCCGGGCGAGACCGTCGTGCTGCCGGCCGGCACCTACACGCTCACCAGCGGTGAACTGGCGGTCGCGAAGAGCGTGACGATCTCCGGTCACGGGACGGCTGACACGATCGTTCGCGCGGGCGGCGCGTTCCGGGTCCTGCACACCAGCGGCGCGTCCAGCGCGGTCGTGATCAGCGGGCTCACGCTCCGCGACGGTCATGTCGTGTCGAGCATCGCGCAGGGTGGCGGGGTGCTGAACCAGGGCGCGGCTCTCACGCTCAGCGACGTGGCCGTCACGAACAACCGGGCCGACTCCGACGGCGTCCCCGGCGGGGCGGGTAGCATCGCCTACGGCGGCGGCATCCTGAGCGAGACCGGGGCGCTCACGCTGCTTCGCGCGCAGGTCACGGGGAACACGGCGACCGCGAGCGGCGGCGACGGGATCCCGCCCAACGGCAACGGCGGCCCCGGCAGCATCGCGGAGGGTGGAGGCCTCATGAGCTCGGGCGCCCTCACCGTCCTGGACGCGACGTTCTCCGGCAACGCCGCCACCGCGACCGGCGGGCGCGGGGCCGGGACGGGCAACGGCGGACCGGGAAGCATCGCCTACGCGGGCGGAGTCCTCATCGCTCCCGGTGCCCTCACGGCCAGCGTCACGGCAAGCAGCATCACCGGCAATGTCGGCGACGCCTCCGGCGGCGCGCACGGCCCGGCCGGGGGCACGGCGGGAGCGGGCGGTACCGCCCAGGGCGGCGGCGTCAAGGCGACGGTCAGCGGCTCCGTCCTCACGTTCGGCAACGTGACGGTCGCGGCGAACATCGCGCGCAGCTCATCCACCGGCACCGTCCAGGGCGGCGGCGTCTTCGCGGCGGCTTCCGGTTCCGGCAAGGTCCGCCTCACGAACGCCACCTTGTCGGCCAACGGCGCCAGCGGCCCGGCCGGCGCGACCGGCGGGAACCTGCAGCCGAGCGGTTCCGTCGAGCTGCGCGACACCATCCTCGCCGCAGGCACCGCGATGGCCGGAACACAGAACTGCTCGGCCGCGACCACCTCGCTCGGGCACAACCTCGAGGACACCGCACCGAGCCACTGCGGGCTGGCCGCGACCGGCGATCGCGTCGGTGCCGATCCGCTGCTCGCGCCGCTGCAGGCCAACGGCGGCCTGACCTCGACCATGGCCCTGCTCGGCGCCAGCCCAGCGATCGACGCAGGGGACGCGAGCTGCCGCGCCAGCGACCAGCGTGGCGTGGTGCGCCCGCAGGGCGCTGCGTGTGACATCGGCGCATACGAGCTCGCCCCCGGAGCCGCCACGACGGGCGCGGCCAGCGCGGTCACCATGGTCTCGGCCGACGTGAGCGGCACCGCGACCAACCCCGACGCCGCCGGCGCGACGGCGTCCTTCCAATACGGGTCGACCACGGCGTACGGCCTCGCCACGGCGACCCAGCCGGTTGCGCCGGCCGCTGCCGCGGCGCCCTTCGCCGGGAGGATCGTCGCGCTCGCGCCCGCGACGACCTACCACTTCCGCCTGGTGATGACCAACGCCGCGGGCACCGCTGTCGGCGCTGACCAGACGTTCGTGACACCGGCCGGCCCGACAGCTCCGTCGCCACCGGTCCTCGTCGCGCTGCCGGTGCTCTCCGGTCTGTCGCTGTCCCCGACGAGCTTCCGCGCCAGCGCGTCGGCCAAGACCATCACCAAGCGCGCCGGCACCACCGTCAAGTACAAGCTGACGCGGGCCGCCCGCGTCCGGTTCACCGTCGAACGTGCCACGAAGGGGCGACGGGTTCACGGCACCTGTGCCGCGGCCAAGCGATCGAACGCCGGCAAGCCGGCCTGCGTGCGCTACGTGACCGTGGCCGGCAGTCTCACCCGGGCCAGCACGGCCGGCGCGAACCGCTTCCGCTTCGCGGGCCGGCTCGGGGGGCGCGCGCTGCCGGCCGGGGGCTACCGGCTGCGCGCCGTGGCGACAGACCTGGGGGGCCGCCGCTCGGTGGCGAAGCTGGTCCGGTTCCGCATCGCCAAGCGCTGAGCGGAGAGTGTCCGTCCCCTGGCGGGCGCTGACGGTCTGCGGGCGCCGAGGAACGGCTCGCGATCCTCGCGGTCAGTGCCTGCTGGTCACGGTCGTCCGTACGAAGGATCGGACGGGTGGGGCGGACGGCGACAATGTTCTGCCCGCCGACCCAGACCGGCTCGAACAGCTGCTGGAGCAGCCGGCGGCGCGGCTTATTAGTCGGCCCACCAGTCCCGCTGACCCTCGACGTCTTCTCGCGGATTTTCGCCGAGATTGGGCGCACCGAACACGAGGATCTCGAGGCCCTCTGGCCCGCTCTCGTAGCCTCGCCACGTGCCGGGCGGGACGCGCACCACGTCCCACTCCTTGACCTCGACGATCTCGTCGTCGAGCTTCATCCGCCCGCTCCCGCCCACGACCACGTACACCTCCTCCTGCTCCTTGTGCGTGTGGCCGTACGGGAAGCGATAGTCGGGCGGGATGCGCTGATAGCTGAGGCCGGACTGCTCGAGCTCGAGCGCCTTGCTCGCCATGCGGAACTCCAGGTCCGGCGCGCCGTCGAAGTTGGACCCAAGGTCCTCCAGATCCTCCCTGAGGTTCTTGAGCGTGAACGGCACGGCCGCGATTCTATCGCTCAGGAAGTCACACCGCCGCCGGTGCAGCGACACTCGGCCAGGAACTGTTCGCCAGCCGCGCGTGCGCGCCGCCGCCTTCGACCGGGCCGCGGGCCGGATGCGCTTCTATGACCTCCGCACGCCCGGCGAGCACCCCGACCTGCCCTGCGACCCGCTCGGCTACGACCCCCGCGAGGGCTGACGGCTCAGTGCCGCAGGCAACTGCTGCCGCGACCGGATGCCGAGGTTGTCGTACGCCGCGGCGAGGTGCGACTCGATCGTCTTGACGGTCAAGAACAGCGTTTGGGCGATCTGGCGGTTGGTCATGCCGCTCGCCGCCAGCTCCGCCACGCGGCGCTGGCTCGGCGTGAGCGACTCGACCCCGATCGGGGTGTAGCGGCGGACGCGCTCGCCGGTCGCGGCGAGCTCGTCGAACGCCACCTTGGCCAGGCCGACGGCGCCGCAGCGACGTGCGAGCTCGAGCGCCTCGCGCAGCGGCGGACGCGCATCGACGTCACGCCGCAAACGCCGCAGCGCGGCGCCGAGGTCGGCGAGCGCCTCGGCGCGCACGAGCCGCGCGGGCGAGCCGTCCAGGACCGCGACCGCCTCCTCCAGGGCGGCCAGGCGCGAGGCGCCGTCGAGCGTCATCGCCGACGCGCGGAGCGCGCGCGACACCAACGTGGGGGCGCCGAAGTGCCGCGCGTGGGCGAGCGCCGCCTCGGCCAGCGGGCGGGCGTGCTCGCGGTCGCCCTTCGCGGCGAGGGCAAGCGCCGCCAGGATGCGCGCCGGCGGCGCCGGGATCCCGATGGCTCCCCAGCAGATCGAGAGGCGCTCCGCCTGCAGGAAGTCGGCGGCCGCCTCCTCGAAGCGACCCTGCTCGAAGCGCAGCTGCCCGCGTGGGAACAGCGCGAGAGAAATCCAGACGGCGTCCGGGATCTCGCCGGTCATGCCGCTCGTCACGAGCTCCGCCTCGGCGGCGTCGCGCTCTCCGCGCGCGAGGAGCAGGCTGGCGAGCACCGCCCCCAGCGGAGGTTCGGCGAAGCGCATCCGACCGAGGCGGGCCGCCGCGAGCGCCTGCCGGATGTCGGCCTCGGCCGCGGCGAGGTCGCCGTAGGCCCAGGCGACGAAGCCGCTGTGCCACCAGGCGGAGACGAGCTCGGGCGTCGCGCTGCGCCGCCGCGCGTGGGCAAGCGCCTGCTCGGCGCCGCGCCACGCCACCTCGAGCTCGTCCGCGAGGACCAATGCCAGCATCGCGCGGCCGGGCGCGAACAGCTCGGGCTGCTCGACGAAGATGCGCCCGTCGTGGCTGAGCGCGCGGCGCGCCGCAGCGACGGCGTCGGCCGCGGTGCCGTCGAACGCGGCCCACTCGGCGGTGAGGGCGGCCGCGAGCCGGCCGCTCACGCTGTCGGGCGGGATCTGATCGACGTACCCGCTGAGCCGCGCCCGCCAGACGGGCAGCGGTTGCTGCTGGATCGCGCTGAGCTGGGCCTCCATGCGGAAGGCGCTCTCGACGTCGCCCCGCGCGCTTGCGATCTCGATGCCCCGCTCCAGGAACCGGACGGCGTGGCCGGCATGGCCGCTGAGGATCATCCACATGCTCACGCGGATGCCCCAGCGGACCTGCAGGTCGGGCCCGCGATCCAGCTCTTCGGTCAGCGCGGGCAGCGTCGCCGCGAACAGCGCCCGGTCGGGCAGGCGGATCCCCGCGTTGACGATGGCGATGAGGATCGCCGGGCGCAGGTCATCCGGCGCGGGCTCGCGCAGCGCGCGAGTCAGGTAGGTGTGCGCCGAGCGCGGGGCGCCGCTGGCCAGCGCCGCGCGCCCCGCCTCCAGGAGGGTCTCCGTCGTCGCGCGCTCGCCGCGCGCCTCGGTCGCGACGAGGTGCGCGGCCAGCAGCTCCGCGCTCGCGCCGCGTGCGCGGAGCAGCTCCGCGGCGCGCGCGTGGGCCGCCGCGCGTTCGCCGGTCGGCAGCTCGGCGTCGAGCGCCGTGCGCACGAGCGGGTGGATGAACCGGAGCGTCGCGTCCTGGTCGAGGATCGCGGCGGCGCGCAGCTCGTCGGCGCCGCGCGCCACGGCCGGCTCGTCGAGCTCCGCCAGCTCGGCGGCGAGCCGGCCGTCGGCGCCGTCGCCGAGCACGACGACGGCCCGCGCGACCGCCCGTGCCTCGGGCGACAGCCGCGCGAGGCGCACCTGGACCGTGCGCGTGACCCGCTCCGGCGCCAGCTCGCGCACACGCGACGCCTGCTCGGCGGCGGGGTCGATCTCCTCCTCCGCGAGCGTGCGCGCCAGCTCGCAGAGCAGGAACGGGTTGCCGCCGCTGACCTCGTGGCAGGTCGCGGTGAACGCCTCCTCCGGTGGGCGCTCCAACGTGCCGGCCAGCAGCGCGGCCGCCCCCTGAGGGGTGAGCGCGTGCGGCGTGAGCCGCCGCGCGACCGAGTCGGTCGCGATCCGCGCGAGGCTGCGCTCGGCGCCCGCCTCGTTCGGCCGGCAGGTGAGCACCAGCAGGACGGGCAGCTCCTCCAGCCGGGGCACGAGGAAGCGGACGAAGTCGAGCGAGGCCGCGTCGGACCAGTGCGCGTCGTCGACTGCGAGGAGCAGCGGCTGCTGCTCGGCGAACGCAGCGGTCAGCCAGTAGAGGCCGTGGAGGACGGCGAACGCGTCGGCGGCCAGATCGGCGGGTGTCCCGCTCTCGGCGGGGAGCCCGAGCGCGCCGCGCGCCGGGCCGACCGCGCCGTGGAGCAGCGCCTCGCGCGCTGGTTCATCAAGCGCGGTGAGCGCCGGCTCGAAGAGCTGGCGGACGAGCGCGAACGGGAAGTCCCGCTCCAGCTCGGTCGCGCGCGCGGCGAGCACCCGCATGCCGGCGCGGCGGCCGGACTCGCGGGCGGCCTGCAGCAGCCGCGTCTTGCCAAGCCCCGCGGCCGCCTCGAGCACCGCGAGACGGCCCGTGCCGGCGCAGGCCTCGCGGGCCAGCGCGTCGAGCTCGGAGAGCTCCCGCTCGCGCTCCAGCAGCCCGCTCACGCGGTGGATGCCAAGGGTCTGGTCGTCAGCTGGCGGTCAACACTAGATGACCCTGGGCACGGGCGCCTGTGGAGTGCTGAGCCGAGGGCACCAAAAAGCGACGAGGCGCCCCACAGGGAGCCGCCTCGCGCAGCGGAACAACGGGGAGGTTCAGACGGCTACTTGGTGCACGGGATGCTGCCCGTGCTCACGTCGTCAGCGGTCCGGCCGCCCAGGCTCTCGTAGAGGTAGTGGGCCGTCACCTGGTACTTCCACCCGCCGCGCGGACACGACGTGTTGGCGATGAACTCCTTGGCATAGGACTTGCCGCCGACCGTGAGCTTGATCGCGGTCAGCTGGAGCGGCACGCCGGCGACGATCTGGAGGCTCCTGGGGATGCTCACCGTCTCCCGCTGGCCCCACTCACCGCTGCTCAGGGGCGTGGTCTTCAGGACGAGCGTCTCCCTGATCCGCGCGGGGTTGTTGAGCGTCGCGTAGATATAGGTCGTGCCCGGGCCCCCGTTGACGAAGATCAGATCCACGTGGGTGGAGACCGTGTCCGCGTTGCCGGTCGCGATGGCGGATCCCATGATCGACGTCCGCGGGCAGCCCTTGGGACCCTGACGATCGAGCGTCTGCTTGGAGCACTTGACGTACTTGCCGTGGGTCCAGGTGATGCCCTTGCCGGTCAGGACCTCGATGCCGGTGACGATCGGCGCTTCGACGTCCGACGGGACGATCAGCCGGGCCGACGCCGTGATCTTCATGCCCTGGGGATGCTTCGGGGTGCCGGCCTTGTTCGGCGTGGCCTTGGCGCTGGAGACGATGCGGGTCGCCGGCAGGTCCTGCGCGTCCTGCGCCATCGCCGGGACGACGACCGCTCCGACGGCGACCGCCGCCGCGAGCAGTCCGTGGTGGGTTCGGATCCTCATGCGGCGGAGTCTGCGGGCTCGTGATGGCGGTGACCACGGTGAGGCACCCTGAAGTCGACCCTGAACTTGCCCCTCCCGCTCCGCTACGGCGCGTCGACCCGCGGCAGCGCCGCCAGCCGCGTGTCGCCCGCCACCGCCGCCACCTCGCCGGGCAGGCCGGCCAGGTCGACGCGCTTGACGAAGTCCTGCGGCCGTCCGAGCGGTGAGAAGAAGTTGTCGTAGTGCGTCGGCACGATCACGCGGGGATCGAGGCGGGGGAGGATGCGCTCCCAGTAGCGCGGCGTGAAGCTGCGGCCGGCGACGCCGGCGAGGAAGACGTCGACCGGCTCTCGGGGGAGCTCGGTGTCGTCGAGGTCGGCGCTGCCCTGGTGGTAGAGCGCGATCCCGGCGACCTCGATCCGGATGCCGTAGACCGCGCCGCACCGGTACGCGCCGGGCGCGAGGCCGTCGAGGTGGTCGCAGGTCAGCTCGCCGTCCATCGGCACCTTGCGCCCGAAGAGCAGCTTGGAGTGGCGACTTGGCACGAACCGCACGACGAACGGGCCGAGCTCGTAGGGCTGATGTGGCGTGACCTCGACCGCAAGCCCGCCCAGGCCGTGCAGCCGCATGAGGTGCCCGAGCGACGCCGACCCGTAGGCCTTGGCGCCGTGCCTGCGCGCGATCGCCGGCGCGTCCACGGCGTGGTCGAAGTGGGTGTGGCCGACCAGGACGCCCGCGACCTCGCCGGACGCCGTCGCGTAGCGGTCGATCAGCGCTTCGTCGGGCATCGCCGTCCGCCGCAGGAGCAGCGACCGCAGCGGCACGCGCGAGACGTAGGGGTCGATGAAGACCGTCACCCCCTGGTAGCTCAACCGGTAGCCCGACACGCCGAGCCACGCGATCTCCAGCCCCGGCGGAAGCGCGAGCGGGACCGACTCGAGCGCGCGCAGCGCCTGGGCATCGTCGGTCGTCGCGCCGCTCATACGCGGAGACTAGGTGGCGCGGCGCAGCGAGACGCGCGTCAGCATGACGTCGAGCGGCGCGCCGCCGGGGATCAGCCAGAGGCCGGAGCGCGGCGCCATCCAGGAAGTACGTGAGCACGAGCGCGCCGGCGCCAAGGTAGCCAACCCGCTCGTACACGCCGCGATGCACGCCGCTGTGCACGCCTGGACGGGAGGTCACATCGAAGCCGAGTCGCGCGCCGGTACCCAGCGCCTCCCCGAGACCGCCGCGGACGCCCCCGACCCGATGCCTAGCCCGCCGTTCCCCGACCCGCATGCCACTGCACTCGCCGACATCGTTGACGAGCTCTCGCAACGCTTCGCCACGGACAGCGACGCGGTTGCGGCCGTGTTCGTCGCAACCGGCTCGGCTATCAGGCCGGCCTCAGGGACGGTGCGGTCTGTCCCGGCTGCACCACGCGCTCGGGGACCCCAAACCGGGAGATCGCCGCGCGTGTGCGGGCCGGCCTGGCGACCGTAATGCTGGCCACCGGCAAAGCCGCCTCGGTGACCCTCACCGAATAGATGCGCGTATGGAGATGGCAGCCGCCGCTGGAGTTACGCGCCGAACTGGCATGTGCATCGGTCCGACCTCATGTGCTGCGGTACACGTCGGCGCGGTGAGCGATGCCGAGTACGGTGATGGTTCGCGTCGCGTCGTCGATAGCGTAGATGATGCGGTACGGGCCGCGACGGGCTGACCAGTGGCCGGTCAACTCGAAGCGCAGTGGTTTGCCGAGGCGATGCGGGTTGGCGGCGATGGCACCGAGCGCTTCGACGACAGCGGTCGCGTACTTGGCGGGCAGCCGTTCGAGGTTGCGTGCTGCTGGGCCGGCGACGACGAGTCGCCATGGCTCGTCCGTCACGCTTGGGGATCGCTGCCCAGTCGCCCACGCAGGTCGTCGAGCGAGACGACGTCGCCCTCGGCGGCGGCGGCCTCGCTCTGGCGAATCTGCTGCATGAGGTCCGGGTCTGACAGAGCGGCCAGCGTCTCCTCAAGGCCCTCGAGGTCCTCGTGGCTGATGAGGACCGCGGCTGGACGGCCGTTGCGCGTCACGACGACGCGGTCGTGCTCGCCTTCGACGCGATCGACGAGTTCGGAGAGGTGGGCCTTGACGGACGAAAGCGGCAGCGTCTCGGACATGACCATAATTCTAGTCAGGTCGTTGCGTGATCGCAACCGGGACCCAAACTCGTTCTCTCAGACCCGCACCTCGATCCCCCGATGCGTAAAGCCCTGGTTCGAGTCCCGTCGCTCCCGCTCCAGAGACGCCCTGCTCACGCGGGGCCTCTCGCAGTTCGGGCTTGCTTTGGCGTGGTGCGGGAGTGGCGGGTGCCTCAGGGCCTGAACAGCTCGACGACGTAAGCGGAGCAGGCCGGGCCGGAGCGGACGCGGAGTGGGGTGGGACGCCGGCGGCGTTAGGCAACTCCGGGGCGACGTGGCACGATCTCGCGGGTGACCAGCACACTCGCCGCAGCGGAGCGCCTGCGCGACCTCGCGCGTCTGCGCCGCGTCCGCGACCGGATCGACCGGGAGTACGCGCAGCCGCTGGACGTCGATGCGCTCGCCCGCGGCGCGCACATGTCGGCCGGGCACCTCAGCCGCCAGTTCAAACTCGCCTACGGAGAGTCGCCGTACAGCTACCTGATGACCCGGCGCATCGAGCGCGCGATGGCGCTGCTGCGTCGTGGCGACCTCAGCGTCACCGAGGTCTGCTTCGAGGTGGGCTGCTCGTCGCTGGGCACGTTCAGCAGTCGCTTCACCGAACTGGTCGGCATCCCGCCGAGCGCCTACCGGCGCGACGCCGCAGGCGCGACTGCGGGGATGCCGTCATGCGTCGCGAAGCAGGTGACGAGACCGGTCAGGAATCAAGAAGCACCGATCATGAGCCGCACCTAGCATCACCGCCATGGAGCTCACCATCCACCAGACCTACCTCCCGCACAACGACCCGGCCGAATCCCTGGCCTTCTATCGCGACGCCCTCGGCTTCGAGGTCCGCAACGAGGTCGAGTACGGCGGGATGCACTGGATCACCGTCGGCCCCGCCGGCCAGACCACGTCGATCGTCCTGCACCCGCCGGGCGCCGACCCCGGCACGACCGACGACGAGCGCCGCGTCATCGCCGAGATGATGGCGAAGGGCACCTACGCCGCCATCAACCTGGCGACCCCCGACCTCGACAGCACGTTCACGCGGCTGCAGGCCGGCGACGCCGAGGTCGTCCAGGAGCCGACCGAGCAGCCCTACGGCATTCGCGACTGCGCCCTCCGGGATCCCGCGGGCAACCTGATCCGCATCCAGGAGCTCCGCTGAGCCGACCGGCGATCGCATGAGCGCCGACCCCCGCTCCCGCGCTCAGCGTCGTCGCGACACCGAGCACCGGCTCGCCCACGACATCGACGTCTGGGTGGCCAGTGCCGCGGCGGAGGGTGCGCCGTATCTGGTGCCGCTGTCCTTCGACTGGGAGGACGAGGCGCTGCTGATGGCCACGCCGACCAACAGCCCGACCGGCAGGAACCTCGCCGCCGGCCGAACCGTTCGGCTGGGGCTGGGCGACACCCGCGACGTGACCATGATCGATGGCGACGTCGAGGTCCTCGAGATCGACGCGCTGCCGCGGGAGCGGGCTGATCGGTTCGTCGCGCGCACCGGCTTCGACCCGCGTGCGCTGGCCACGCCGTACTGCTGGTTTCGCATCTCCCCGCGCCGCATCCAGGCGTGGCGCGAGGTGAACGAGCTGCCCGACCGCGAGCTGATGCGCGACGGCCGCTGGTTGGTCGACGCCTCGGCCGGACGCGCCCCCACCCCACAGATGGAGACACGATGAGCACCGCCACGAGGACGGACACGAACGCGCCTGCCCCGCACTTCGCCGACACCCACGACCTGATCCGCGTGCAGGGCGCGCGCGTGAACAACCTCAAGGACGTGAGCATCGAGATCCCGAAGCGCCGGCTGACGGTGTTCACCGGCGTCTCCGGCTCGGGCAAGAGCTCGCTCGTGTTCGGCACGATCGCCGCAGAGTCACAGCGGATGATCAATGAGACCTACAGCGCGTTCGTGCAGGGCTTCATGCCCACGCTGGCGCGGCCCGAGGTCGACCTGCTGGAGGGGCTGACCACGGCGATCATCGTCGACCAGGAGCGCATGGGCTCCAACCCCCGCTCCACCGTCGGCACCGTCACCGACGCGAACGCGATGCTGCGGATCGTCTTCAGCCGGCTCGGAAAGCCGCACATCGGCTCGCCGAGGGCGTACTCCTTCAACACCCCTTCGGTCAAGGCCGCCGGCGCGATCACGGTCGAGCGCGGTTCAAGGAAGACCGTGAAGAAGACCTTCAGCGTCACCGGCGGCATGTGCCCGCGGTGCGAGGGCATGGGCAGCGTGACCGACTTCGACCTGTCTCAGCTCTACGACGACAGCAAGTCGCTCAACGAGGGCGCGCTCACGATCCCCGGCTACAGCATGGACGGCTGGTACGGCCGCATCTTCAGGGGCTGCGGCTTCTTCGACCCGGACAAGCCGATCCGCAAGTACACCAAGAAGGAGCTCCACGACCTCCTGCACAAGGAGGCGACCAAGATCAAGGTCGACGGCATCAACCTGACGTACGAGGGCCTGATCCCGAAGATCCAGAAGTCGATGCTGTCCAAGGACAAGGAGGCGCTGCAGCCGCACATCCGGGCGTTCGTGGAGCGGGCCATGACGTTCACCACCTGTCCCGACTGCGACGGGACCCGGCTCAGCGAGGGCGCCCGTTCCTCGAAGATCAAGGGCATTAACATCGCCGACGCCTGCGCCATGCAGATCAGCGACCTCGCCGAGTGGGTCGGAGGCCTCGACGAGCCCTCCGTGGCGCCGTTGCTCGAAGCCGTGTGGCAGACCCTCGACTCGTTCGTGGAGATCGGGCTGGGCTACCTGTCGCTCGACCGGGCCACCGGCACGCTGTCCGGGGGCGAGGCACAGCGCATCAAGATGATCCGCCACCTCAGCTCCTCGCTCACCGACGTCACCTACGTCTTCGACGAACCCACCATCGGCCTGCACCCCCACGACATCCAGCGGATGAACGACCTGCTGCTGCGGCTGCGGGACAAGGGCAACACGGTGCTCGTCGTGGAGCACAAGCCGGAGACGATCGCGATCGCCGACCACGTCGTCGACCTCGGCCCCCGCGCCGGTACGGCGGGCGGCACCGTGTGCTTCGAGGGCACCGTCGAGGGGCTGCGGGCCGGCGACACCCTCACCGGCCGCCATCTCGACGACCGGGCCACGCTCAAGGCGACGGTGCGGACGCCCACCGGGACGCTGGAGATCCGCGGTGCGTCGACGCACAACCTGCAAGGCGTCGACGTCGACGTCCCGCTCGGGGTCCTCGTCGTCATCACCGGCGTCGCAGGCTCCGGCAAGAGCTCGCTCGTGCACGGCTCCATCCCGGCCGGCGCGGGTGTGGTGTCGATCGACCAGGGCGCGATCCGTGGCTCGCGACGGAGCAACCCGGCGACGTACACCGGACTGCTCGACCCGATCCGCAAGGCGTTCGCGAAGGCCAACGGCGTGAAGCCGGCGCTGTTCAGCGCCAACTCCGAGGGCGCCTGCCCCAATTGCAACGGCACCGGCGTCATCTACACCGACCTGGCGATGATGGCCGGCGTCGCCACCACCTGCGAGGACTGCGAGGGGAAGCGGTTCCAGGCATCGGTGCTGGAGTACGCCCTCGGCGGCCGGGACATCAGCGAGGTGCTCGCGATGTCGGTGGCCGAGGCCGAGGAGTTCTTCGGTGCCGGCGAGGCGCGCACGCCGGCCGCGCACGCCATCCTCGACCGGCTCGCCGACATCGGGCTCGGCTACCTCAGCCTCGGCCAGCCGCTCCCTACGCTGTCCGGCGGCGAGCGGCAGCGGCTCAAGCTCGCCACCCACATGGCCGAGAAGCGCGGCGTCTACGTCCTCGACGAGCCGACCACCGGCCTCCACCTCGCCGATGTCGAGCAGCTGCTCGGCCTGTTCGACCGGCTCGTCGACTCCGGCAACTCGGTCATCGTCATCGCGCACCACCGGGCGGTCATGGCGCACGCCGACTGGATCATCGACCTCGGCCCCGGCGCCGGCCACGACGGCGGCCGCATCGTCTTCGAAGGCACCCCCGCCGACCTCGTCGCCGCCAACTCCACCCTCACCGGCGAGCACCTCGCGGCCTACGTCGGCACCTGACCGAGGCCCTCGCGGAGGCTGGAGTCAGCACGAGGCGGCGACGAAGCGTAGGCGTCTCTGCGGCACTCCGAAGTGCTGGCATGGGGGACCACCGTCGAGCCCTGCAGGACAGGGTCACCCGACCTGAGCCGCCAGGAACTCCTCCCACGTCCGCCGACCCACTGCCCGGTCCGGCGCCAGGTTCGCGCCACCCCGAAAGGCGCGGGCCGCCTTGCCCGGGGCCCGGACCGGCAGGATCGGCCGGTGCTTGCCACGGGCCCGGAGGTACCCGCCGACGAGCTCCCGCATCTCGTAGACGCGCGGTCCGGCCAGGTCGGGCACCAGGCCGGACGGCGCGCCGAGGGTGAGCTCCACGAGCCGGGCTGCCACCTCGTCGGTGTCGACCGGCTGGAAGCGGAACCCCGTCGGCACCGGGACGACCGGCATCCTGGTCATCTGGTGCACGGTGGTCAGGAGCAGGTCGTGGAACTGGGTGGCGCGCAGCGTCGTCCATGGGACGCCGGAGTCGGCGATGGCCTCCTCTGCGGCCAGCTTGGAGGCGAAGTAGCCGAACATGGCGCGGTCGACGCCGCTGACGACCGGGATCCGGTCGGCGCCGACGACCGAGATGTACACCAAGTGCTTCGCCCCGGCCCGCGATGCTGCCCGGACCAGGTTCCGGGCCTTGTCCTCGTCGCCCTTGGTGCTGCCCGCGCAATGCACGATGGTCTCGGCGCCCTCCGCCGCGGCGTCGATGCCCTCGCCCGTGGCCAGGTCGCCGGTCACGAACGCGATGCCCTCGTCGCCCTCGCCGGCGTTGCGGCTGAGCACCCGCACCGCGCAGCCGGCGTCGCGCAGCCGCGGGACCAGGAGGCGGCCGAGCGTGCCCGTGCCGCCGGTCACCAGGATCGGGCCGGTCTGATCTGTGCTCATGATGTCGTTCCTTCGTCGTGGTCTCGGTCACATCGGCGTCATCTCGCCGGTCTAGCCCCATGACCGAGCACGAGAGAGGGATGTGACCGATGGATGACAGCGATTGGCTGGCGCAGCGCTTCGAGGAGCACCGAACCCGGTTGCGGGCGGTCGCCTACCGCATGCTCGGCTCCGCCGGCGAGGCCGACGACGCGGTGCAGGAGGCCTGGCTGCGACTCAGCCGCTCGGATGCCGGCGCGATCGAGAACCTGGGGGCCTGGCTCACCACCGTGACCTCGCGGGTGTGCCTGAACGTCCTCCAGGCTCGCCGCTCGCGTCCGGAGGTGCCGCTCGGGCCCGACGTGCCCGAGCCGGCCGCCGGCCACGCCGCGGGGTCTGACCCCGAGCACGAGGCGCTGCTCGCCGAGGCGGTGGGGCTCGCACTGCTGGTCGTGCTCGACGCGCTCTCCCCCGCCGAGCGGGTCGCGTTCGTGCTGCACGACATGTTCGCCATGCCGTTCGAGGAGATCGCCCCGGTCGTGGGACGCAGCGCGCCGGCCACCCGCCGGCTCGCCAGCCGCGCACGACGCCGAGTCCAGCGCGAGGACGCCAGCCACGAGACGAACCGGCTCCGGCACGCGCAGCTCGTCGACGCTTTCCTCGCCGCCGCCCGCAACGGCGAGTTCGACCGGCTGCTCGCCCTCCTGGACCCCGACGTCGTCCTCAACGCGGACCCGACGGCGGCGCAGATGGGCGCAGCGCAGGAGCTCCACGGGGCGGCGGAGGTCGCCGAGTTCTCCCGGCGCGCACGGGGAGCCACCCCCGCGCTCCTCGACGGAGCGCCCGCAGCCGTGTGGATGGTGGGCGGGCAGCTGCGCGTCGTCTACCGCTTCACGACCGGCGGCGAGAGGATCACCGCCATCGACCTGATCGCCGACCCAGAGCGTCTGCGCGTGCTCGACCTGGTGATCCTGAACGACTGACCATCACGCGATCGGGCATGGAGCGCGCGGCTCCACCACAATCGCATTGACAAGTCCGGGGCGCTCCGGAACGGGCCGGCGTTGCTGACGCGACAGATGCTGTTGGCGCTCAGTGCGATCGTCCTCGCGACCGCATCACGCTGCGGTAGCCGCCGCACGGATCCACGCCGCGGGCGGCAGGCCATCGTGCCTTCCGCCCGCGGCGGTTTCGGGGCGCGTGCTCAGCGACGCCCCGCCTCGGCCAGGCGCTCCCCGCCGGCCTCCGGCCCGTCGGCGGACGCATCCGGCACGATCGGCAGCTCGACGGCGATCGTGGTGCCCTCGTCGGGCGGACTCGTGACGGTGATGGTCCCGCCGGCGGCGGCGACGCGGTCGGCGAGGCCGACCAGCCCGGAGCCGCGGGTGCGGTCGGCGCCGCCGATGCCGTCGTCGCGCACCTCGAGGCGCAGCGTGCCGCGATCGAGCGCGGCCGTGACGCGCGCGCTGCCCGCACGGGCGTGCTTGACCGCGTTGGTCAGGGCCTCGGCGACGACGAAGTAGGCGGTGATCTCCAGGCACGGTGGCAGCCGCTCGGCGGGCAGGTCGATCTGCACCGGCAGGTCGACGTGGCCGACGAACGTCTCGATCCCGGCCCGCAGACCGCCGTTGCTCAGGGCGGCGGGCATGATGCCGCGGGCCAGCTCGCGCAACTCGGCGGTCGCCCCCTGCGCGGCCTGCAGCGACTCGTCCACCAGTGCAGCCGCCGGGCCGGAGCCGCCGAGCGCGGCCTTGGCCAGCTTCAGCGTGACGATGGTGTGCACGAGGCGCTGCTGCGCGCCGTCGTGGACGTCGCGCTGGATGCGCCGGCGCGTCTCGTCCGCGGTCGCCGCGATCCGCGCCCGCGACGCGGTCAGCTCGGCGCGGCTCTCGGCGTTGCCGATCGCGGCGGCGACGAGGTCCGTGAACTGGGCCAGGCGATCCTCGGTCCCCGCTGGGAGCGGCCCCTGCCGGCCCATCACGACGAGCGCGCCCCAGGTCCGGCCGTCGGCGACGATCGGGGCCGCGACCGCGGCGACCATGCGGATCGCGCGCGCGGTTGCCGCGTCGGCGCCCGGAACGCCGTCGTAGCTGTCGACGCGGGCGGCGCGACCCGTGCGCAGGACCCGCGCGGAGACACTGTCGCCGTCGCCGGCCATGTGCGCGCCGGCCGGGATCTTGTCGGCGTAGCCGCGGATCGCCACGATCGTCGAGCCCCCGTCGCGGTCGTAGCGCAGCAGCGAGACGAACTCCTCGTCCAGCAGCTGCGCGGCCTCGGTCACGACCGCGTCGAACACCTCGGGCTGCGACGCGCCGCGGGCGACGAGGGTCGCGACCCGCCGCAGCGCCGCCTGCTCGTCGACCAGCCGGCGCAGCTCCGCGCGGGCCTGGGCGTTGGCGATCGCGGTGGCGACCAGCTCCGTGAAGCCGGTGATGCGTGCCTCGGTGTCGGGCGGGAAGGGCTCCGGCCGGGTCGTCGCCGCCCACACCGAGCCCCACACCTGACCCTGGACCTCGATCGGCACCACGAGGGTCTCGGTGACCCCGAGGCGCCGCGCTTCGCCGAGGAAGGTCCCGGTCGGGCGCAATCGTGCGAGCCCGAACCGGATCGGTCGTCCGGTGCGGCGCAGCTCGCGGATCGCGGGGTCCGAGGGACGCTGCGCGCCCATCGGCAGGGAGCCCACCTCCTCTCCGGTGCTCCACGCGGCGACGAGCGTGGTCATGTCGTCGGCCTCGAAGCGCGTCATCGCGGTCACGTCGGCCCCTACGAGCCGGCCGACCTCCTCGTTGACCGCCGCGATGAGCTCGGTCTGCGACACGCCTCGGGCGACGAGCGTCGCGACGCGCCGCAGGGCGGCCTGCTCCTCGGCGATGTGCGTGGCCTCGGACCGCGAGGGAACCTGCACGACGTCGGTGCGGTCGTCCTCTGCGGGCGCGTAGTAGCTGTGGAGCTCGATGAGCCGGCCGTCCCGGAAGCGGTAGATCTCGCACGTGAGCCCGGTCAGCCGCCAATCGTCGGAGGCCGGCCGGCCCGGCGGCGAGCGGCGCGCCTCCTCGCGCGGGTTGACGAGCCGGTGCTCCATGACGATCGTGTCGCCGCTGGCGGACACCACGCGCTGGGGCGCGACCACGACACCTGGGAAGCTCCTCACGACGTGCTCAGCGTAGGCGCGCGCCTCCGCCGGGCCGCGCAGGGTCCGGCCGTCGACCATGATCGCCACCTCGTCGTGCAGCAGCTCGTCCCAGGCGGCGAAGTCGCGCTCGTTGAAGGCGCGCAGGTAGCGCTCGGCGAGCGAACGGAGCTCGGACACGGAGTACGCGGAGGACAAGAGGGCGGGTGCGGTCGCCCCGCGCCGGGCCGGCGCGGACCGCGGAGCATCGCATCGTCCTGCGCGCCCGGTGATCGGTGCTCGCGCTCCGCCGAGCGGCAGATGCGCTTGCCGTGACGGGCCAGCACGCCCGCGTACGATCGAGGCGACATGGCCGGCCGCGAGACCCCAGCCACCCGCGCAGCGAAGGCGGCGGGCATCGTCTACACCTTGCACGAGTACGACCACGATCCGCGGGCCGCGTCGTTCGCGGGCGAGGCGGCCGAGGCACTCGGCCTCGATCCGCGCCGGGTGTTCAAGACGCTGGTGGTGGCCGTCGGCGACCAGCTCACCGTGTGCGTGGTCCCCGCGACCGACCAGCTCGACCTCAAGGCCGCGGGCAAGCGCGCCGCGATGGCCGACACCGCCCGCGCCGAGAAGGTCACCGGGTACGTCGCGGGCGGGATCAGCCCGCTCGGTCAGCGCAAGCGCCTGGCGACGCTCCTCGACGCCACCGCGCTCGAGCACGACACGGTCTTCGTCAGCGCCGGCCGCCGCGGGCTGGAGATCGAGCTGGCCCCGCAGGACCTCGTCGCCCTCACCGGCGCCGGCGTCTGCGACCTGCGCCGGCCCGCCGCCTGACGCGCGCGCCGGCTGGCTACGGCACTCCTAGGCGGTCGCGCTCAGCCGGCTCGTCTGGCTGGTCGGCGGCCCGGCCGCCGCGGTCGCGTCGAGCTGCAGCGTCACGTCGAGGCCCTTGCGTCCGGCCAGCGCCTTGCGCAGCTTCGTGGCATCTGCCGCCCTGACGGCCAGGCGCACGATCTTCGACGTACCCGCCGGGATCGTGACCTTCTGCGCGGCCAGCGCGATCGACACGGGCTTGAGCTTGCGCTTCTTCTTGCCCGTGCCGACGGTGGTGGTGCCGCGCTGCACGATCGACGCCGACGCGGTCAGCGTGCAGGTCGTGTCGCAGCCCACGCGCACCGGCAGGTTGCGCGTGCTCAGCAGGCCCGCCTTGCGCAGCACGCTGACGCTGAGTTGCGGGCCGAGCGGCTCGGGCAGCGTCGGGAACTTGAGCGCCGGCGGCGCGGCCGGGGCGGCCAGCGGCGAGCACGTGACGCCGACGGTCGGGTTGGCCAGCGTGAGCGTGGTCACGCGGTTGTTGTCGCTGTCGGTGACGGTGAGCTTGCCGTTGCAGTCGACGCTCACGCCGGTGGGGTGGATGAACTGGCCGTCGCCGATGCCGCGCTGGCCGAGCGCCAGCAGGCGCTCGCCCGCCGGGCCGAACTGCTGCACGCGGTTGTTGCCACGGTCGGCCACCCACAGGTTCCCGCCCGGGTCGAGCGCGATCTGCGCCGGCGCGTTGAGCTTGCCGAGCTTGCTGCCGGTGCCGCCGAACTGGTCGATCTCCGTGCCGCCGGAGTCGTAGACGGTGATGCGGTTGGCGGCGTCGGCGACGTAGGTCCTGCTGCCGTCGGGCAGGACGGCGATGCCGCGCGGCGCGTCGTCGGTCGGGTAGGAGCCGAGGTAGGACCCGTCGGTGCCGAAGCGCGCGATGCGCTCGTTGCCGGTGTCGGCGACCGAGATCGACCCCGTCCCGTCGATCGCCAGCGCCGACGGGCCGCTCAGCTGCGCGGGGCCGGAGCCCTCCGAGCCGATGGTGCGGGTGGAGGTCGCGGTCGCGCGGTCGAAGACGACGATGCGGCTGCGACGCTGGTCGAGCACGAAGCCGTTGCCGGTGCCGTCGAACGCGACGGCCACCGGGCTGGGCAGGATCGTCGGGCCGGGGTTCGGCGAGCCCCAGATCGTGGCGACCGACCCGTCGGGGTTGAGCAGCTGGACGCGGCCGTTGACCGAGTCGGCGACGGCGCGCACGCCGCTGGCGTCTACGGCGACGCCGAGCGGGCCGTCGAACTGCCCGCTCGAGCGGCCCGAGACGCCGAACGAGCGCTTCAGCGTGCCGCTGGCGTCGAAGACGTCGATGCGGTCGTTGCCGGTGTTGGCGGCGAACAGCTCGCCGTTGGCGCCGGCGGCGATCCCGCGCGGGTAGGCGAGGCGGCCGGGCGCGGTGCCGTAGGCGCCCCAGCGCGCCTTGTAGCGGTAGCCGGTGGCCGGCGTGCTGTAGCGCACGATGCGGTGGTTGAGGTCGTCGGCGACGAACACGCGGCCCTGGGCATCCATGGTCACGCCGTAGGGGAAGTTCAGCTGACCCGGCCCGGCGCCCTGGCCGAGGCCGACCGAGGCGAGCAGGTGGCCGCCGGTGTCGAACGCGGCCACGCGGTGGTGCTGGTCGTCGGCGACGAGCATGCGCGTGCCGCGGACCGCGACGCCGCGCGGGTTGGCCAGCGTGCCGGGGGGGACGATCTCGGCGCCGTGGCCGCCCTGCGTGTCGAAGCGCACGACGCGGTCGTTGCCGGTGTCGACGACGTAGACGACGTCGCCGGAGACGGCCAGGCCGCCGCCGGCCGCCGCGTCGTTGCCGCCGCCCGCGCCGAAGCGGAACTTCCCGATGTCCTTGCCCGGCCCGCCCCAGCTGCCGACGAGGCCGCCGGTGGAGTCGAAGCGCACGATGCGGTTGGAGCCGCCGTCGGCGACGAGGACGGTCCCGTCGCCGGCGACGCCCACCGCGCCGATCGCGCTCAGCTCGCCTGGCCGCGTGCCGGCCGTGCCGATGTCGCGCAGCCAGGTCCCGTCGGGCGCGAACTGCTGGATGAGGTGCGAGCCCTGGTCGGTCACGTAGACCGCGCCGTCGGGGCCGACGGCGACCGCCTGCGGGAAGCGCAGGACGCCGCCTCCGCGCTGGCCGGACTGCTGCGCGCCGGTGTACGGGCAGGGATCCGACGCGCCGGGGCAGTCGGCCTGGGCGGCGGGCGCGGCGGTGGCGATCAGCGCGGCGCAGAGCGCCAGCGGGGCGAGCAGGAGGGAGCAGAGGCGGCGGGTCATCGAGATGTGCAACACCGTAGAAGCGCGAAGTCGCGGTGATGCACGAGGTCTCCCAGGCGGGTGGTGCGCACCGGTACGCCGGTAGGATCGGCCGCGGTGTCCGGCATCGGCGTCCTGCGCGAAGGCCCTCTGCACGCGGCCGTCAAGGACTTCTGCGCGCGTCCCGGCGACCGCGCCGAGGTGCCGATGGAGGGCTACGTGATCGACCTCGTGCGGGCCGACGGGGAGCTGGTCGAGATCCAGACTGGCGGGTTCTCGCCGCTGGGGCCCAAGCTCGACACGCTGCTCGACGGCCACCGCATGCGCATCGTCCACCCCGTCCCCGCCGAGCGGCGGATCGTCCGGATCGACGAGCACGGCGAGGTGCTCTCGTCGCGGCGCTCGCCCCTGCGCGGCGCGGCGCTGGACGTCTTCGACCGGCTCGTGTCGTTCCCGTCGCTGCTCGCGCATCCGAACCTCACCGTCGAGGTGCTGCTGTGCCGCGAGGACCACATCCGCGCGCCCGAGGCGGGCCGGTCGCGGTCGGGCCGGCGGCGCCGCGATCCGGGTCAGCGGCGCCTGGTCGACGTCGTCGGCTCCGTCGTGCTGGGATCGCCCGCCGACGCGGCGGCGCTGCTCCCGGACGCGCTCGGCGCGCAGCCGTTCACGACGCGCGAGCTGGCGACCGCGCTCGGCTGCCGCATGATGCTCGCGCAGCGGGTCGCGTACTGCCTGCGTGCCATGGACGTCCTGGCCGACGCGGGCAAGCGCGGGCGGGCGCCGCTGCACCGGCGGGTGGGGGGCTAGGCGGCGCGGGGGCGCCGGCGTAGTTTTGCTCTGCCGCGGTGCCCGGGGGCGGGGGGATCGTTCGCGCCGCACTGATCGCCCGCGAGAGGTCCGGGTCGCTTCGTGATGAATAGTCCAGCACGAAGCGACCCAGGCCTCCCGCAGGCACCGTTCACGGCCGAACGACCCGCGGCTCCTACACGCGCCACCACGCCCGGCCTAGCCCTTCGACGCCGCGACCGCCTCGCTCTTGGTGGTCTTGCTCTTCGGGGCGGGCGGCGTCATCTCGGCGCGGACCGGCGTGCCCCAGGCCGCGTCGACGGACGACAGGAGGCCCTGATCCGTCGAGCAGTTGATGCAGAAGCTCCGCTGGCCCCACCCGATCGCGCGCGCGAGCACCTCGTTGGCGTAGGAGACGCCGGTGAGGTCGTGGCCGTAGTAGTCGTAGGCGGCGCGCCAGGCGGAGGCGTCGAGCGTGCGGCCGGCGCCGGAGTCGCGCAGGAGCGCGGCGGCGGCCATGATCGCGTCGTAGTCGTCGTAGACCGACGGGTGCTTCTCGGTCTTGTGCGGGTAGGCGGCGGGTCGCGCGGCCCGGGTGCCGGCGGTGCGGTAGCGAGCCCAGGTGGAGCCGGAACCGCCGCCCCCGTTGGTCACGTTGAACTGCATCGGCCCCGCGCAGCAGCCCGCGAAGTTCAGTCCGTGGTAGGTCGTGGGGTGCGTGGAGAACGCCGTCTCCTGCTTGTGCACCGAGGCGATCAGCAGCCAGTTGACGCCGTAGGCCCGCTGCGCGGCGGCGTAGATGTCGTAGAAGCCCGACACCCAGGACGCGGGGACGTGCTGCAGGTCGTTGGCGGTGAAGCGGCGCTCGTCGGCGGTCCGCTCGGTCCGGGCGGGCGCCGGGGCCTGGGCGACCGGCGCGGGCTGCTGGGCCGGTGCGGGCGCCGGCGTGGGGGTCACCACGACGACGGCGGGCGCGGCGGGCGGCGGCGTCTCCGCGGCCGCAGTGCTGCCGGTGCTCGACAGCGCCCCGGACAGCGCGACGCCGAGCAGACCGGCGCCGGCCAGCAGGGCGACGAGCGCGACGGCCATGGGCCAGCGCTCGCGGGGCGGGGTGGGCAGCGACGGGGGGCTCGACATCGGGACGCCCGACGATGGTAGAGGCGCCGCTGCCGCCCGGCGCAACCGGCGGGTTTCTCAGACCGCGAGCAGTGCGCCCTCGTGCTCGAGCAGCGTTCGCTTGTGGTGCAGGCCGCCGGCGTAGCCGGTGAGCGCGCCGCGTGCCCCGACGACGCGGTGGCACGGCACGACGATCGGCAGCGGGTTGCGGCCGTTGGCGGCACCGACGGCGCGTGCGGCGCCGGGCGCGCCGAGCCGGGCGGCGAGCTCGCCGTAGCTCGTGGTCGCCCCGAACGGGATCTGCGCCACGAGGGCCCAGACGCGCCGCTCGAACGCCCAGCCGAACGCGGGGCGCAGCGGGAGGTCGAACTCGGTGCGCAGCCCCGTCGCGTACCCGCGCAGCTGGCGCGCGGCCTCGGGCAGGATCCCGGCGTCGCTGCGGCGGGAGCCCGGCGGGACGTCGGTCGGGTCGAAGCGGATCTCCTGCAGGGCGTCGCCGTCGGGGCCGGCGACGAGCAGCAGCTCGCCGATCGGCGTCTCGACGGTGGTGTGGGTCAGCGGCATGGCACGGCGCTCCTTCCAGCGGCGATGCTCCGTCGGCAGGCAGGTCGCGCACGGGCGGTAGCCCGCGGCGACGGCGGTCGCCTCGTCGGCGAAGAACACGCGGTTGGCCACATAGCCGCCGCGTGCGAGGGCGCGCGCGGCGCCTGGGCAGCCGAGCGTGCCGTAGATGCGGCTGCCGCGATGGCCACCCAGCGTGCCGGGCGTCCGCGAGGCGTGGGGCACGCCGTCTGCGCCGATCAGGGTGTAGGTCTTCATGTGAGTTGGAACGCGGCGTGGCAGTGATGTGTGAGATCGCCGCGTAGCATCGCCTCTCCCATGGACGACCTGCTCAAGCTCGCCGCCGATGCCGGCCACGACGTCTCGCTCGCCGAGGACGCGCTGGAGGAAGGCGCACACGACACCGCGCGCGACGCACTGGACCGCGCGCTGGAGACCCTCGCCACGCTCCGCGAGCGCTGGCCCGACATGTCGCCGGCGCAGCGCACCGTCGTCGGCGCGTCCGCGAAGGCCGTGCGCGGCCGCCTCGACGCCGCTGCGGCCCGCGTCCCGGCCCGCCGCGCCCTGAGCGAAGGCGCGCCCGAGGCCGACCCCGACGAGGAGGTCGACCCGGAGACCGGCGCGCCGGCCGCCCCGGGCGCCGAGGCGGGGCCGCCCGCCGGCTGACGGCGCACGTTCCGTGTGCGCTCAGCCGGCGCGGAACGCCAGGCGTCGCCGGCCGCCCTCAGGCCGTCGGCTGCGCGCCCGGGTCCGAGTCGGCCCCGCGGCCGCGGCGCCGCAAGCGCCCGCCGCCCTGGGCGGCGCCGCCGGCGCCGGCGGCCGGGTACCAGCGCGTGCCGAGCGTCGCCAGCAGGTCGACGACGCCCATCACGATGAAGAACGCGGTCGGGGCGGTCTCGTCGCTGAAGGAGAACAGGAAGGGCGCGGCGATCAGCAGCGCGGCGAGGACGAGGTCGATCGCCAGGTGCGCCGGGATCGGGATCGCCTTGATGAGCGACAGGCGCCACCGGGTGCTCATCGCGAGCAGCAGGATCCCGACGCCGGCGACGATCGACACGGCCGTCGGCGCGCCCTGGTCGGAGAAGCCGAAGAGGAACGGCGCGGCGATGAAGAGCGCGGCGAGCAGGGGCTCGGCCACGGCGTGCATCGTGAGCGAGATGGGGCCTTGGCGCAGCATGGTCCCGGGGTCCCCCGCCCGATCGCGAGACAAACCGAGCGCCCGCGGGTACAAGCCCACCATGATCACGATCCTTGTCATCGTCGTCGTGCTGGTCGCCGTCGCGATCGCCGCGGGGATCCTGTCTCGCCGTCGTGCCGCCGAGCGCGCGCGGGTCGAGCGTGAGCGGGAGGCGATCGCCGGGGAGCTCTCGGGCCATCGCCAGGAGCACGACGCCAACGCGAGCAGGGCCGGCGAGGTCGCGGCCCAGGCACGGGAGCACCGCGAGGCCGCCGAGGAGCACCAGGCGCGTGCGGAGCGCCACGAGCGGGAGGCCGCGGCCCACGCCGAGTCGGCCGAGCAGCTCGAGTCGCGCTTCGAGCGCGCCAAGGGCGCGGCGAGCCGCCACGGGGAGCGCGCCGAGGCGGCCGCGCGGCGCCTCGAAGAGCTCGACGGCCAGCGCCGCAGGTAGGCGTGACCCTCTTGCACGGGCAGGCGAGCGCCTGCCCTCGGGCTCCCCATCGTGCGGCGTGCGGACGAACGTGCTGCACGCGGTGGCCTGCACCGCAATACTGCGTGGCGGCCGTAGGCCGGTGCGCTGGTGTGCGCCCGGTCTCAACATCCCCAAGGAGGATCGATGGCCGGAACTCTGGCTGCCGACGAGGGCGCATCGCGACGCAAGCGCAAGGACGAGGAGCAGGGCGAGCTGGACCCCGCAGCGCTGCGCCGATTGCTGGAGGCGCTCGGCGCGGCGGCCGACGGCGACTTCTCCCGTCGCCTTCCCGCCCGCCGCAAGGGCCTGCTGGGCGAGCTCGAATCGGCGTTCAACCGCCTCGCCGAGCACAACCAGGCCCAGACGACCGAGCTGCAGCGCGTCGCGCGCCAGATCGGTCGCGAAGGACGGATGACCGAGCGCGCTCGCGTCGAGGGCGGCAAGGGCGACTACCTCGACCGCATGGAGACCGTCAACGGGCTGATCGACGACCTCGTGCGGCCGACGACCGAGGTCGCCCGCGTCATCGTGGCGGTCGCCGAGGGCGACCTGAGCCAGAAGATGGCGATGGAGATCGACGGCCAGCCGGTCAAGGGCGAGTTCGCCCGCATCGGCACCACGGTGAACGCGATGGTCGACCAGCTGTCGTCCTTCGCCTCCGAGGTGACGCGCGTGGCGCGCGAGGTCGGCACCGACGGCAAGCTCGGCGGCCAGGCCGCGGTGCCCGGCGTGTCCGGCACGTGGGCCGACCTCACCGAGTCGGTCAACTCCATGGCCGCGAACCTCACCGGCCAGGTCCGCAACATCGCGCAGGTGACGACCGCGGTCGCCCAGGGCGACCTGACCCAGAAGATCACCGTGGACGCCCGGGGCGAGATCCTCGAGCTGAAGGACACCATCAACACGATGGTCGACCAGCTCGGCGGCTTCGCCGACGAGGTCACGCGCGTGGCGCGCGAGGTCGGCACCGACGGCAAGCTCGGCGGACAGGCCGAGGTGCGCGGCGTCTCCGGCACGTGGCGCGACCTCACCGAGAACGTCAACTTCATGGCGCGCAACCTGACCGACCAGGTGCGCGGCATCGCCCAGGTCGCGGGTGCGGTCGCCAAGGGCGACCTGACGCAGAAGATCACCGTCGACGCCAAGGGCGAGGTCGCGGCGCTCGCCGACACGATCAACGCGATGACCGACACGCTGTCGGTCTTCGCCGAGCAGGTGACGCGCGTGGCGCGCGAGGTCGGCACGGAGGGCAAGCTGGGCGGGCAGGCCGAGGTGCCGGGCGTGTCGGGCACGTGGAAGGACCTCACCGAGTCGGTGAACTCGATGGCGGAGAACCTCACCGGCCAGGTCCGCAACATCGCGCTCGTGACCACCGCCGTGGCCCAGGGCGACCTCTCGCAGAAGATCGAGGTCGACGCCCGCGGTGAGATCCTCCTGCTCAAGGACACCATCAACACGATGGTCGACCAGCTGCGGTCCTTCGCCGACGAGGTCACGCGCGTCGCGCGCGAGGTCGGCACGGAGGGCCGGCTCGGCGGTCAGGCGGTCGTGCCGGGGGTCGCGGGCACGTGGAAGGACCTCACCGACTCGGTGAACGTCATGGCGCGCAACCTGACCGACCAGGTCCGCGACATCGCGCGCGTCACGACGGCCGTCGCCAAGGGCGACCTCACCCAGGAGGTGACTGTCGACGTCAAGGGCGAGGTGCTCGAGCTCAAGCGCACGGTCAACACGATGGTCGACCAGCTCTCGTCGTTCGCCGACGAGGTCACGCGCGTGGCGCGCGAGGTCGGCACGGAGGGCAAGCTCGGCGGCCAGGCGGAGGTCAAGGGCGTCTCGGGCACGTGGCGCGACCTGACCGAGAACGTCAACTTCATGGCCGACAACCTGACCCACCAGGTGCGCAACATCGCCCAGGTGACGACGGCGGTCGCCCAGGGCGACCTGTCCAAGAAGATCACGGTCGACGCCCGCGGGGAGATCCTCGAGCTCAAGGACACCATCAACACGATGGTCGACCAGCTGCGCTCGTTCGCGGCCGAGGTGACGCGCGTCGCGAAGGAGGTCGGCACCGACGGCCGCCTCGGCGGCCAGGCGGAGGTCGAGGACGTCAGCGGCACGTGGCGCTCGCTGACCGAGTCGGTGAACTCGATGGCCACCAACCTCACCGAGCAGGTGCGCGGCATCGCCCAGGTCACCACGGCGGTGGCCAACGGCGACCTGTCCAAGAAGATCACCGTCGAGGCCAAGGGCGAGGTCGCCGCGCTCGCCGAGACCATCAACACCATGGTCGACCAGCTGCGGTCGTTCGCGGCCGAGGTGACGCGCGTGGCGCGCGAGGTCGGCACGGACGGCAAGCTCGGCGGCCAGGCCCAGGTCGAGGGGGTGTCGGGCACGTGGCGGTCGCTGACCGAGTCGGTGAACTCGATGGCCGACAACCTGACCGACCAGGTGCGCAACATCGCCCAGGTCGCGACGGCGGTGGCCAACGGCGACCTGTCGCAGAAGATCACCGTGGACGCGCGCGGCGAGATCCTCGAGCTCAAGGACACCATCAACACGATGGTCGACCAGCTCGGCTCGTTCGCCGACGAGGTCACGCGCGTGGCGCGCGAGGTCGGCACCGACGGCCGCCTCGGCGGTCAGGCCGAGGTCGAAGGCGTCCGCGGCCGCTGGCGTGACCTGACCGAGAACGTCAACCAGCTCGCCTCGACGCTGACCACGCAGCTGCGCGCCATCGCCGAGGTGTCCACGGCGGTGACGCAGGGCGACCTCACGCGCTCGATCACGGTCGAGGCGCAGGGCGAGGTCGCCGAGCTGAAGGACAACATCAACCAGATGATCGCCAACCTGCGCGAGACGACGCAGATCAACGTCGAGCAGGACTGGCTGAAGACCAACCTGGCGCGGATGGGCGGCATGCTGCAGGGCCAGGCCGACCTGACGCAGGTCACCCGCCTGATCATGAGCGAGCTGACGCCGCTGGTGACCTCGCAGCACGGCGCGTTCTTCCTCGTCGAGGGCGACGACGACCCGGACCTCCGGCTCGTGGCCTCCTACGGCTACCGCCAGCGCGACGGCGATCCCGACCGCTTCTCGATCGGCGAGGGGCTCGTCGGCCAGGCGGCCGTCGAGGCCAAGCCGATCCTCGTCGAGGACGTCCCCGAGGACTACGTCAAGGTCACCTCCGGCCTCGGCGAGTCCACGCCGCGCAACATCATCGTGTTGCCCGTGGTCTTCGAGGAGCAGGTGCTCGGCGTCATCGAGCTGGCCTCGCTGCAGTCGATCAGCCAGATCAACCGCGCGTTCCTGGAGCAGATCACCGAGACGATCGGCGTCGTGCTCAACACGATCCGCGCGAACATGCGCACCGAGGAGCTGCTCGCCCAGTCGCAGTCGCTCGCGCGCGAGCTGCAGGCCAAGAACATCGAGATCGAGAGCGCCCGCGCCGGGTTGGAGGAGAAGGCCGCCCAGCTTGCGCTGTCGTCGAAGTACAAGTCCGAGTTCCTGGCCAACATGAGCCACGAGCTGCGCACCCCGCTGAACTCGCTGCTCATCCTCTCGCGCCTGCTGGGCGACAACGCCGAGGGCAACCTCACCGCGCAGCAGGTCGAGTTCGCCACGACGATCCACTCGGCCGGCAACGACCTGCTCGCGCTGATCAACGACATCCTGGACCTGTCCAAGGTCGAGGCGGGCAAGATGGAGCTCGACCTCGCGGCCGTCGCGCTCGCCGACGTCTGCGAGGACGTCGAGCGCTCGTTCCGCCCGGTCGCCGAGGAGCGCGACCTCACGTTCGCCATCGAGCTCGACGGCGCGCTGCCCGCGTCGATCGTCACCGACGAGCAGCGCCTGCAGCAGGTGCTGCGCAACCTGCTGTCCAACGCCTTCAAGTTCACGCCGTCGGGCACGGTGCGCCTGACGGTGTCGCGCGACGCCGAGGAGCGCATCTCCTTCGCGGTCGCCGACACGGGCGTCGGCATCGCCGGCGACAAGCTCGCGTCGATCTTCGAGGCCTTCCAGCAGGCCGACGGCACGACGTCGCGCAAGTACGGCGGCACGGGCCTGGGGCTGTCGATCAGCCGCGAGATCTCGCGCCTGCTCGGCGGCGAGATCCGCGTGGCCTCGCAGGTCGGCGAGGGCTCGAGCTTCACGCTCGTGCTGCCGCTGACACACCGCACGGGGGACGGCGCGCAGATCGACGCGCCGCCGGAGCCGCCGCTGGCCGCGCCGGCCGAGGCCTCCGCGGAGTCCGCGGCGCTGCTGCCCTACGACGGCGTCCAGGACGATCGCTCGTCGATCGTCGCGGGCGACCGCGTGCTGCTGGTCATCGCCCACGACGCCGGGCACGCCCAGGGCGCGCTGGCCGTCGCGCGCGAGCACGGCTTCCGGGGCCTCGTCGCGCGGCGCACGCCGCTCGGCCTCGCGCTCGCTCGCGAGTACCGGCCCGACGCGGTCCTCGTCTTCGCCGGCGACGGCCGCGGCGAGCGGCTGCTCGGCCAGCTCAAGTCCCACCCCGAGACGCGCCACCGGCCGGTCGTGGTCGCCGGCCCGGCGGGCGGCCGGCTGTCGGCGCTGCGCGCGGGTGCCGCGGCCTACGTGGACGGGGCCGCAGGCGCCGGCGGCGGAGCCGCCGCGCTGGCGGCGCTGACCGCGCTGGATCGCCTCAGCGCCCGCACCGTCAAGCGGCTCGCCGTGGTCCAGGAGGGCGACGGCCTGGAGCCCGAGACGCTCGAGCTGCTCAGCGCCGGCGACGACGTGGAGGTCCTGGACATGGCGCCCGCCGACGCGGTGCAGCGGCTGGCCCGCGAGGGCGCCGACTGCGCGGTGCTCGTCGTGCACCGGGGGGCGAAGTGGCCGCTGGACGTGCTGCTCGGCCTGGAGGCCGAGAGCCGGCTGGGTGAGCTGCCGATCGTGCTGCACGTGCCCGAGGCGCTGGCCGCCGAGGAGCGCGTCGCGATGGAGGCGGCCTCCGAGCGCCTGGTCGTCGCGACCGCGGCGTCGCCCGACCGCCTGGTCGACGAGACCGCGCTGTTCCTGCACCGGCTGGAGACCCAGCTGCCCCAGCCGACGCGCAAGCTGCTGGCCCGCCTGCGCACCGCCGACCAGGTGTTCCAGGGCAAGCGCGTGCTGATCGTCGACGACGACATCCGCAACGTCTTCGCCCTGGCCAGCGCGCTCGAGGCGCGCGGGATGAAGGTGGCGTTCGCCGAGAACGGGCGCGAGGGGATCGAGCGCCTGCGCGAGCAGCCCGATACGGACCTCGTGCTCCTCGACGTCATGATGCCTGAGATGGACGGCTACGAGACCGCCCGCGCGATCCGCGCGATGCCGCGCTTCGACGCGCTGCCGATCATCCAGCTGACCGCCAAGGCGATGAAGGGCGACCGCGACAAGTCGATCAGCGCGGGCGCGAGCGACTACGTCACCAAGCCCGTCGACGTCGAGCAGCTGCTCTCGCTCATGCGCGTCTGGCTGCACCACTGATGGTGGAGGTCGACCCGCCGCTGATCCTGCTCGTCGACGACCGGCGCGAGAACCGGATCGCGCTCCAGGCCGTCCTCGATCCGCTGCGGGTCGAGGTCGTGGAGGCCGACTCCGGCGAGCAGGCGCTGCGCGCGGTGCTCGGCCAGGACTTCGCGGTCATCCTGCTCGACGTCCAGATGCCCGGCATGGACGGCGTCGAGACCGCCGAGCTGATCAAGCGCCGCGAGCGCAGCCGCGACGTGCCGATCATCTTCCTGACCGCCGCCGAGGCCGACGTCGCCCAGGTGTTCGCGGGCTACGAGGCCGGCGCGGTCGACTACCTGCTCAAGCCGTTCGACCCGCTGGTGCTGCGGTCCAAGGTGAAGGTCTTCTGCGACCTCGACCGCCACCGCCGCCAGCTGCGCCGCAGCGACGAGCTGGTCCGCAACGCCTTCGAGGCGGCGCCGACGGGGATGGCGCTGTGCGACCTCGACGGCCTCGCGCTCCAGGTCAACCCGGCGCTGGAGCGGCTCACCGGGCGCCCGACGTCGATCCTCGCCCGCTCCCCGATCCACGAGGTGCTGCACGTCCGCGATCGGCCCGGGCTCGAGGAGCGCCTGCAGAACGCCGCGGGCGACGGCGTGGCGTCCGAGCCGTGGGCCGCGCACGTCGCGGGCGCCGACGGCGTGCCGTTCCCCGTGACGGTGAGCGTCGTGGCGGTGCGCGACGTGCACGGCACGCCGCAGCAGCTGCTGGTCCAGGTCGCCGACGAGCGCGACCGCCGCATCGCGGCCACGCTGCAGCGCGCGCTGATGCCCGAGCGGCTGCCGTCGGTCGTGGGCGTGTCGCTGGCCGCGCACATCGCGCCGGGCGCGGGCGGCACCCGCGTCGGCGGCGACTGGTACGACGCGATCGCGCTGCCCGGCGGGCGCCTGGGCGTCGTCGTCGGCGACGTGGCCGGGCACGGCATCGACGCCGCGGCGCGGATGGGCGAGCTGCGCTCGGTCGCGCGCGCCTACGCGCTGGAGGGCCATGGGACCGTCGCGCTGATCGAGCGCATGAACGGCTACCACGCGGCGCTGGGCGCGGACCTCATGACCACCATGTTGTTCGCGATCATCGAGATCGACTCGGGGACCATGCGCTTCGTCAACGCCGGCCACCCGCCGCCGATGATCGTCGGCGACGGGGATGGCAGCACGGAGATCCTCGAGGGCGCCGGCCCGCCGCTCGGCGTCATGGACACCTGGCGCTACGACGAGCGGACCGCGCGCCTGGCGCCCGGCATGAGCGCGCTGCTCTACACCGACGGGCTGATCGAGCGGCGCGGCGAGCGCCTCGACACGGGGCTGGAGCGGCTGCGCTGCGCGGTCGCCGAGGGCGGCGCGCCGGACGAGCTGATCCGCCGTGCGCTGCAGGCCACCGAGGCCGAGGCCGCCGACGACGACGTGACGCTCGTCGTCGTGCGCGGCAAGGCGCGGCTCGGGCCCGTCGCGCGGCTGAAGCTCTCGCCCGACCGCGACGCGCTGACGTCGCTGCGGCGGATGCTGGCGCGCTGGCTGCGTGAGGCCGGCGCCGAGGACGACGAGTCGCACGACCTGGTCATGGCCGCCAACGAGGCCTGGCAGAACGCGCTCGAGCACGGCACCGGGTTCGCGCGCACGACGATCGACGTCGACCTCGAGCTCGAGCCGGGCGGTCACGTGTCGATCACGGTTCGCGACGCGGGGCGCCGGGACCGCTCGCCCTCGGACCCCGACCGCGGCCGCGGCATCGAGCTCATGCGCGCGCTCGCCGACGAGGTGACGCTCGAGCTGGCGCCCCACGGCTCGACCGTGCGGCTGCGCCGGGCGCTGCGCTCCCCGGCACCGGCGTCGAGGGACGACTCAACCGCGGATAGCGCGGCTGAGTCGTCCCTCGACGCTCCGGGGGAGGATCTGCCGCGCGCGGCTACAGCCCGACGGGGTGCCGCACGGTGAAGCCCGAGTAGCTGCGGGCGTCGGCCGACTGCCATCGCGTTCCCGTCACCTGGCGTCCGCTCGTGTCGAACCGCAGGCCCGCGACGACCATGAAGGCGTGGCCGGCGTTGGCGTAGATCGTCACCCACTTGCCGGGACCCGCCTTGCCGAAGCTCATGAGCGTCCCGGAGGTCTCGGGGCCCTTCAGGTACCCCGCCGCGGCGAGGGCGTAGGAGACCGAGCCGGAGCAGTCGTAGGCGGAGTCGGCCCAGATCTCGCCCGGGTTGCGGCCGTGGCCGCCGCCGTAGACGTAGGGCTTGCGCGCGACGTCGTTGGCCGCGTGCATCAGCGCGACGAGCTTGGGCGGCGCGGTCGCCGGGACCATCGCCAGGCCGGAGCCGTCAATGGCCGCCTGGTCGAGGTCGTTGCCGCCCTTGCCGCCGTAGGCCTCGCGGAGGTCGGCGGCCACCTGCGCGTCGGTCGGCGCGCCGGAGGCCGGCGACCGGCCCGTGGCGCTGCTGCCCGACTTGCTCGTCCGCTTGGCCGGCGCTGCCGCGCCGGCCGCGGGCTTGCGGGCGTAGGAGGAGGGATCGGGCGGCGGGAGGTAGGGAGCCTTCAGCGCCCAGGGCTCGACGCGGCCGCCCGACGACGCGCCGCCGCAGGCGCACAACAGCGCGGCGCCGGTGAGCAGGCAGGGGAGGGCGACGCGGCGGAGCATCCAGACTGGAGTATCGGCGACTGGACGCCGGATCTCCACGGGGTACGGTTGCGCCCGTGCTGCGTGAGCTCCTGACCGCCACCGCGCTGGCCGGCACGGCCGCCCCCGCGGGCACGCCGGGACCCGGCACGATGCTCGGCGGCTGCCCGGTCCTGCCCGCGAGCCATCCGCTGAACCGCGACATCTCCAAGCGCCGGTCGATCCTGCCCGGCTTGGCGCGCGCCGGCGAGGTCGCCGGCGCCCAGCGGATCACCCATGCGCTGCGGATGACGGTGCGTCGCACGCAGAAGGCCTACGTGTCGCCCGCGCGCCACTTCGCCTCCAGCGACGGCAACCCCGACCTGCCGCCCATGGGGCTGCGCCTGCGACTCAAGGCGTCGTTCGACCTCAAGCCGTTCCACGGCCAGGCACTGGTGATCCTGGAGGCGCTCAAGCGCTACGGCGTGATCGTCGCCGACAACGGATCGGACTGGTACATCACCGGCGCGCCCGACCCTCGCTGGAACGACGAGAACCTGCACACGCTCGGTCACGTGCCCGGAGCGGCGTTCGAAGCTGTGCAAAGTGGGACATTGACCCGCGGCTGAGCGGCACCAGCCGCCGGGGCGGCTACGGTGACGCGCAGTGGGAGGCTGGAGCGAGGCACACGTGCGTCGCGTCCTGTGGCGCGCCGGGTTCGGCGCAACGCCGCACGAAGCGCGCAAATGGGCGCACCGAGGCCGCGCAGCCACGCTGCGCTGGCTGCTGACGCCCAATGGCCACCAGGCGCCGCTGTCGGGGCCCAAGCCCATGCCGCTGGACCCGACCAACGAGTACGGCCACGACATGCTGTGGTGGCTGGACCGCATGGTGCGGACCACGCGGCCGCTCGAGGAGAAGATGGTCCTGCTCTGGCACGACCACTTCGCCACGCGCGACGTCGACACGCCGCTGATGCTGCGCCAGAACGCGCTCTTTCGCCGCCGCGCGCTCGGCACGTTCCCGGCGCTGCTGCGCGAGACGATGGAGGACCCCGCGCTCGGGTCGTTCCTCAACCTCGTCGGCTCCCACAAGGACGAGCCCAACGAGAACTTCGCGCGCGAGCTGATGGAGCTGTTCACGCTCGGCGAGGGCAACGGCTACACCGAGGCCGACGTGCGCGAGGCCGCCCGGGCGCTGACGGGCTTCGTCAAGGGCCGCGAGGCCGGCGGCGTGCTGCTGACCACGAGGTTCGACCCCGAGCACCACGATCCGGGCGTCAAGCGGATCTTCGGCCACCGCGGCCGCTTCGGCCCCAACGACGTGCTGCGCCTCTGCGTCGAGCACCACGCGCACCCCGAGCTCCTCGTGCGCAGGTTGTGGTCGTTCTTCGTCGACGAGCCGCTGGACCGCTCCACGCGCCTGCGCCTGCAGCGGATCTACGTGCGCTCGAGCCATCGCCTGAAGCCCGTCGTCGGGGCGATCCTCGATCACCCCGCCTTGTACGCACACCTCGGCGCGCCGACGATGGTCAAGGCGCCCGCCGTGGCGATCGCCGGGATGCTGCGGGCGGCCGGACTGGGCGTCAAGACCGACGACTGGGTGTGGGTGACCGCCGGGATGGGCCAGCGGCTCTTCTCGCCGCCGTCGGTCGCCGGCTGGGAGTGGGGCCCGGCGTGGATGTCGTCCAACGGCATGCGCTCGCGGTTCGTGGCGGCCAACGTCGCGCTCTCGCAGCCGGGCCTGAAGGTCGAGGACGGCGACACCCCGGTCGACCTGAAGCCCGAGGAGCACCTGCGGCGCGCGATGGACGCGCTCGGCCACCCGTGGGCCTCGGTGCGGGCGCGTAAGGGGTTGCTGTCGCTGGCCAAGGGCTACGACGCGATGGCCGGGCAGAAGTGGCAGCGCCAGGTCGCCGCCGACATGACTCAGCGCGCGATGCGCCACCTGCTGCTCTCCGCTCCCGACGCGCAACTGCATTAGGTCGACTTCATCATCATGCCCCGGACCCGCGCCCACGCCGCCTGCCAGGACTTCCATCGCGCGAGCGAGGCCGCGCGCCGCGACGTGCTCACGCGCCGCCAGATGCTCACGTGGGGCATCGGCGCAGGGGTCACGGTCTACGCGGCCACCAGGATGCCCACGGGCCACCTGCTCGACGCCGCCGCCGCCGAGGCGGCGGCGGCGCCCGACGCGCCGGTGCTCGTCTCGGTGTTCCTGCCCGGCGGGCTGGACCTGCTCGACACGCTCATGCCGCTGGAGCAGGAGGGCGTGCTGCGCGACCTGCGCGGCGGCGTGTCGCCCGCCGCGCCGCTCGCGCTGGGCGGCACGTCGCTCGGGCTGCACCCGGCGCTGTCGCGCGGGCCGGGCGGCGGGCTGAAGGGTCTCTTCGACCGCGGGCAGATCGGGTTCCTGCCGGGCATCGACTACGCCAACCCCAACCTGTCGCACTTCGCCTCGCGCGCGTTCTGGGAGACCGGCATGGTGTCCCAGCAGTCGGTCTCGGGCTGGCTCGGGCGCTGGCTGGACCGCCACGGCAGCGGCGACAACCCGCTGCAGGGCCTGAGCGCGGGCTACGGCCTGTCGCCGACGCTGCGCGCGGTCAAGGCGCCGGTGGCCTCGGTCTCCGATGCCGGCGACGCGCAGCTGGCCATGTGGAGCGTGTGGGGCGACTGGGGCGACGCCGCGGTGAAGGCCTACGCCGCGCTGTCTGAGTCGACGCCGCACGCCGCCGGTCCGGCAGCCGCCGCACGCGCGGCACGGCTGGCCCACACCGTCTCGGATCGCCTCGCGCCGCTGCGCAAGACCAAGGACGCCGACCCGCTCGCCGCGCCGGTCACCTACCCGGAGGGCAACGACACGGCCGACCGGTTGAAGGTCCTCGCCGGCCTGCTCGCCCAGCCGCTGGGCATCCGAGTTGCGACGGTCGACGCCGACGGCGCGTTCGACACCCACGAGGGCCAGGCCCAGACGCTGGACCGCGACCTCGGCGCCGCCGGCGAGGCGCTCGCCACGTTCCAGTCCGACCTCGAGGCCCGCGGCATCGCCGACCGCGTGCTGACCTTCGTCTGGTCGGAGTTCGGCCGCCGCCCGACCGCCAACCGCTCCGGCGGCACCGACCACGGCCCCGGTGGCGTGGCCTGGGTCCAGGGCCCGCGCGCGCTCGGCGGGATCCTGACCGAGTACCCCTCGCTCACCGACCTGGACCGCGAGAAGAACCTCAAGGTGACCGTGGACTTCCGCCGGGTCTACGGCAGCCTGCTCGGGCAGTGGCTGGGCACCGATCCGGCCGAGGTCATCCCGGGCGCGGCGCAGTTCGGCCAGGTCGCGCTGGTGCGCGGCTGATGCTCGTGCCCGAGATGCCACCGGCGCCCGTGTCAGCGCGGCCGCCCGCGCTCGTCGCGACGGCGGCCGCCGATCCGGTGCGCGCGGTCGGCGTCGGCGCACGGGAGTTCTCCCTCGCCGTCTACCGCCCCCGCGTGCGGGCCGGGCGGCTCAAGCTCAACCTCCGCAACCTGGGCGAGGACGTCCACGACCTCGTCGTGCGCCGGTCGGGTCGGACGCTCGCGACGCTGGCGCCGGTCAAGCCCGGCGGCACCGGAATCCTGCGCGTAGCGCTCCGCACGCCCGGCCGCTACCAGCTCGTGTGCACGGTGGCCGACCACGCGCAGCGCGGCATGCGCGCCACGCTACGCGTCGTCTCCTCGTCGTCGGGCAGAGGACCACGGACCCACCGGGGGGTTGAGCGGAGGGTCGAGCGGTGACCCTTGGTCTGTATCCCGAGCCGCGCGCGTCCCATGGCCTCCGCCACCAGCCCCAGCACCGACATCCTCCTGGCCTTCGCACCGGTCCCCGAGGCCGTGCGCACGGCGCGCCACGCGATGCGCGACCGGGGCCTGAACGCCGACCTCGACCACACGGTCTCGCTGCTGACCTCGGAGCTCGTGGGCAACGCGGTGCGCCACGCGGGTGCCGCGCATCCGACCGAGCGGATCGTGTTCCACGCCCGGCTGAGCCAGGACCACGTGCGCGTCGAGGTCGCCGACCACGGGCCGGGCTTCGATCCCGAGATCCGCCACGAGACGGCGGGCTTCGGCCTGCGCCTGGTCGACAAGCTCGCGTCGCGCTGGGGCGTCGAGCGCACCGCGCGGGGCTGCCGCGTGTGGTTCGAGGTCGACCGCCGCAGCGGTCGCTTCGAACGCGACTGATCCACACGGACGCGCCTGAGCGCGTAGGCTTGCGCGCGATGCCCGCGTCCCGGGACCTCCGTCCGCTGCTGGCCGTCGCCCTCCTGGGCATCGTCGTCGCGGCCGCGGAGTCGGTCACCGGCCTCGACACCGGGCTGCTGCTGCTCTCCCCGGCGCTGGTCCTGCTGCTGCCGCTGGTGGCCGGTCGCTACCTCGGCGAGGAGCAGCTCGAGCGCCTCGTCGCTCGCCGCGCCACCCCCCGCCGGGATCGCCCGGTCTCCGCGCCGCTGCCCCGCCGCCGGCCCCGCGCCGTCGTGGTGCGCGGCGGGCGCCTGCTCGCCTCGGCGCTCGCCGAGCGCGGGCCCCCGTTGACGGTCGCCTAACCGCCCCCGTCAACCCCTAGAACAACCGGAGGTGCGCCATGCGCCGCCCCCTGGCCGTCGCCGCCACCCTCACCGGGCTGCTGGCGATCGCCGCCTCCACCGCCGCCCTGGCCCACCAGGGCAACCCGAACATGAAGTCGGTCGTCCGGGCGCTGCAGCCGAAGGTCCCCGGCCTCGCGCTGCAGGTCCTGAGCGGCGACGACCGCTTCCAGCTGACCAACCGCAGCACGACGACCGTCCTCGTGCAGGGCTACGACCGGGAGCCGTACGCACGGCTGGCGCCCGACGGCACGGTGCAGGTCAACCACAACTCGCCGGCCTACTACCTCAACACCGACCGCTACGGGGCGGTGACCGTTCCCAAGACCGCCTCGGCCAAGGCGGTTCCGGACTGGCACGTGCTCGACAAGACCGGCGTCTTCGAGTGGCACGACCACCGCATGCACTACATGGCCAAGGACACGCCGGCGATCGTCAAGGACAAGGCGAAGCGGACGAAGGTGTTCGACTACGCGATCCCGATCCGGATCGGCACGCAGGAGGGCCGGATCCTCGGGACGCTGTGGTGGGCGCCCCCCAAGGGCGGCGGCGCGCCGGTCGGGGCGATCGTCGCGTTCGCGGTGCTGGTGCTCCTCGGCGGCGTCGCGGTGCTCGTGACGCGCCGCCGGCGCCGCGGGCCCGCCGAGGCGTGGTGAGGCGCGGTCTCCTCATCACCCTCGCGCTGCTGCTCGCGCTGCCCGCGAGCGCGCTGGCGCACGCCACGCTGGAGGCGTCGACGCCCGCGCGCGGCGCCGTCGCGCGCACCCAGCCGGCGCAGGTCGTGCTGCGCTTCGACGAGCCCGTCGAGGGCAACTTTGGCGCGGTGCGCCTCTTCGACGCCCGCGGCGAGCGGGTCGACGACGGCCACGTCGTCCATCCCGGTGGTCGCGGCGCGCTGCTGGCGGTCGGGCTGAAGCCACGGCTGGCGCCGGGGACGTTCACCGCGACCTACCGCGTCATCTCGGCCGACAGCCATCCCGTGTCGGGCGGGTTCGTGTTCTCGATCGGGAAGGCGGGCGCCGCGCCCGCGCAGACCGTGGGCGACCTGCTCGGCGGCTCGTCGGCGGGCCGGGTGACCGAGGTCGCCTTCGGCGTCGCGCGGGGCGCGGACTACCTGGCGATCGCGCTCCTGCTCGGCACGCTGCTCTTCGGGCTGCTGGCGTGGGGTCCCGGCGCCGCGGCCGCGGGGGCGCCGGACGCCGCCGGCACGGCGTTCGCGCGCCGCAGCGGCAAGCTGCTGATCGCCGGCCTCGGGATCGGGCTCGTCGCCGGCGCGGCGGGGATCGTCCTGCAGGGCGCGACCGCGGCCGGCACGTCGTTCTGGAGTGCGCTGGACCCCGGCACCGTGCGCGAGGTGCTCGGCACGCGCTTCGGCACGGTCTGGGGCCTGCGCCTGGCCGACCTCGCGGTCCTCGGCGCCGTGCTGGCGACGTTCGGCCCTCGGCGGCCGCTGGCCTGGGCGCTGCCCGCCGCGCTCTTGGCGATCACCCCGGCGCTGGGCGGCCACGCCACCACGCAGCACCCCGTCGCGCTGCTCGCCCCGCTCGACGTCGCGCACGTCGTCGCGATGAGCGCGTGGATCGGTGGGCTCGTCGTGCTGCTCGTCGCCGTGCCCGCGGCCACGCGCGCCGTGCCGCCGGCCGCCCGCTCCGTCCTGCTCGGCGGCGTGGTGTCGCGCTTCTCCACGGTCGCGCTCGCCGCGGTCGCCACGCTGCTGGCCACCGGCGTGGCGCAGTCGATCGTCCACCTGCGGGCCTTCGACGACCTCCTGCACACGGCGTTCGGCCGGGCGGTGCTGATCAAGGTCGTGCTCGTGGCCGCGCTCGTCGGCCTCGGGGCGGTCAACCGGCAGCGAAGCATCCCGCGCCTGCGCGCGCTCGCGCGCGAGGGCGCCGCCCCGGGTGTGGCGGGCCGCCTGCTGCGCAGCACGCTGCGTGCCGAGGTCGCGCTCGTCGTCGTGGCGCTCGGCGTCACCGCGGCGCTCGTGTCCTACGCGCCGCCGTCGGCGCTCTCGGCCGGGCCGTTCTCGCACTCGGCCCGCACCGGTCCGCTCCAGGTGGAGCTGACCGTCGACCCCGCGCGCACCGGCGCCAACGCCGTCCACCTCTACCTCTTCCGGGCCTCCGACGGCGCGCCGTTCGCGGGCACCAAGGAGCTGACGGTCGACGCGTCGCTGCCGGACAAGGGCATCGGGCCGCTGATGGCGACGGTGCACCGCGCCGGCCCCGGCCACTACGTCGCCGACGCGATGGTGCTGGCGCCGGCCGGCCACTGGCGCCTGCGGGTGACCGACCGCGTCTCGGACTTCGACGAGTACACGACCACCTTCGCGGTGCCCGTGCGATGAGCGCCGTGCTCCTCTCGCTCCTGCCGCTGGCGGTGCTGGTCGGCACGCTGCTGCTCGGCCGCTACCCGGGCGAGCAGACGCTGGCCCGCGCCCAGGCGGCCATCCGTCCGCGCCCCCGCCGCGCCGCGGTGCGCACGTCCCCGCGCGCGCCCCGGCGCCCGTGGGCGTCTGCGCCCCGCGGCGGGCGCCTCGTGGGCGCCGCGATCGCCTCCCGTCCTCCACCGCGGCCGTTGACGCCGTGACCCAAGCAGGACTCCTACGTCAACGACACACCAAGGACATCATCATGAAGCAGCGCATCACCCTGGCCACGAGCATCGCCGCCGGCGTCCTGGCCCTCCCGGCCGCCGCCGACGCGCACGTCACCCTCCAGCCCAAGCAGGTGCCCGCAGGCGGCTTCGTCGTCGAGAACGTCCGCGTCCCCAACGAGACCGACGGCGCGACGACCACGAAGGTCGAGGTGCAGTTCCCCGAGGGGTTCGCCTCGGTCAGCTACCAGCCGGTGGCGGGCTGGAGCACCAAGGTCGCCAAGGAGAAGCTCGCCACGCCGGTCAAGACCGACGACGGCGAGGTGACCGAGGGCGTCAAGACGATCACCTGGACCGCGAAGGCGACGTCGGCGGGCATCGCGCCCGGGCAGTTCCACGACTTCCCGCTGTCGGTGCAGGTCCCGGGCAAGGCCGGCGACACGCTGACGTTCAAGGCGCTGCAGACCTACAGCGACGGCTCGGTCGTGCGCTGGATCGGGGCGCCCGACGCCGACCACCCGGCGCCGCAGCTCGACGTCATCGCGGCGGCCGACCCCCACGGGGCCGCGCCGTCGGGCGGGACCGGTACCGCGACGACCGAGGCCACCTCGGCGCCCGCGCCCGTCGCCGCGACCACGACGAGCGACGGGGACTCCAGCACCCTCGGCGTGATCGCGCTGATCGTCGGCGCCCTCGGCCTGCTGGCCGGCGGCGGCGCGCTGGCCGCCTCGCGCAAGCGCGGCTGACCACGTCCGGTCCCGCGCCGGTGTCCGCAAGGATCCCGGCGCGGGGCCTGCCCACCTAGACTTCGGGAGCCCGACCATGTCCCAGGAGAATCCCCCCAGCAAGCGCGAGCGTCGCGAGGCGGCGCGCGCGGAACGGATCGAGCGCGAGCGCGCGGTCGCGGCCGGCGACGCGCGGCGCCGGCGGCTCCTCCAGCTCGGCGGCCTGCTGGCCGCCGCGGCGGTCGTCGTGATCATCGCCGTGGCCGTCTCGAGCGGGGGCTCCAAGAAGAGCGGCAACGCCGCGTCGGGCGGCAGCCTGCAGGGCGTCGCGGAGACGAAGGCGCTGCTCGGCGGCATCCCGCAGACCGGCATCACGCTGGGCGACGCCAAGGCCCCGGCCACGATCGTCGAGTTCGCCGATCCGCAGTGCCCGTTCTGCAAGGACTACACCTTGAACGAGATGCCGGCGCTGATCAAGAACTACGTGCGCACCGGCAAGGCGAAGATGGAGCTGCGCTACCTCACGTTCATCGGCCCCGACTCGCTGACCGCCGCGCGCGTGATCGAGGCCGCCGGCCTGCAGGACAAGCTCTGGGACGCCTCCGACATCTTCTACCGCAACCAGGGCCAGGAGAACTCGGGCTACGTGACCGACGCCTTCCTCACCCAGGTCCTGAAGGCCGCCGGGGCGGATCCGGCCAAGGCCGTCGCGGACGCCGGCTCGTCGGCCGTCTCGTCCGAGCTCGGCGCCGCCAAGACCCTGGCCAGCCGCTACGGCGTCGACAGCACCCCGACGATCCTGGTCGGCCCGACCGGCGGCACCTTGAAGAAGGACACCGAGAACGCGCCGACCGCCGCGGGCGTCGGCAAGCTGGTCGACGCGGTCTTGGCCCAGAGCGGCACGTGAGCGACCGCGCGCTGCGCACCACCGGCCTCGTGCTCACCGTGCTCGGGATCGGCGTGGCGGGCTACCTCGTGTACGTGCACTACGCCGGCATCGAGCCGGTGTGCAACATCGCCCACGGCTGCCACAAGGTGCAGACCTCGAAGTACGCCGAGCTGGCCGGCGTGCCGGTCGCGCTGCTGGGGCTCATCGGCTACGTGACGATCTTCCTGACCCTGCTCGTGCGCTCCGAGGCGGCGCGGATGCTGGCGGCCCTCGTCGCGCTCGTCGGCTTCGGCTTCTCGGCGTATCTGACCTACCGCGAGCTGTTCACGATCGACGCGATCTGCCAGTGGTGCGTCGCCAGCGCGATCCTGATGACCGGCCTGGCGGTCGTCTGCACCTGGCGCGTGCTGACCGGCGTGCCGGCGCCGCGCTCCCTCGCATGACCCGGCGGCTCGCCGTGCTCGCGACCCTGTTCGGCGGGGCGGCGGCGATCGTCGCTGTGGCGATCGCGATCTCCAGCGGCGGCGCCGACCCGCAGCGGCGCACGCCGGCGGCGCGCGACGTCACCAGCATCGTGCGCGGGATCCCGCAGAACGGGCTCGTGCTCGGCGACCCGCGCGCGCCGGTCCTGCTCGTGGAGTTCGCCGACGCGCAGTGCCCGTTCTGCCGCGAGTTCGCCGTCAAGACGTGGCCGGCGATCGTCCAGAAGTACGTGCGGACCGGCAAGGTCCGCATGGAGCTGCGGCTCGTCGACTTCCTCGGCAAGGACTCCACCCGCGCGGCGCGGGCGCTGCTCGGCGCCGGCCAGCAGAACCGCATGTGGGACGCGTCGGCGCGCTTCTACGACGTGCAGGGCGCCGAGAACAGCGGGTACGTCACCGACCAGTTCCTGCGCGACGTCCTCGGGGGCGTCGACGGGCTCGACGTCGACCAGGTGATGGTCGACCGGCACGGGTCGCGCGTCGCCGAGGAGCTCGGCGCCGTCAAGTCCATGCAGAGCCGCTACGGCGTCACGGCGACGCCGACGCTGCTGATCGGCTCCGACGACGGCGATCTGCACGTCTTCACCGACGGCGTGGTCAGCCCACAGCAGCTCGGCCAGGCGCTGGACGCCGCGCTGCTCGAGCACATCTGAACCGCCCACGGACCCTACGTAGGGTGCTACCCTACGTCGCGCCGTGCTGAAGAAGACCAGCATCTACCTCGACGAAGAGCTCGACCACGGGCTCGCCCGTCGCGCGGCCGACGAGGGCATCACGAAGGCGGAGTTCATCCGCCGGACGCTGGCGGCCGCCGTCCAGCGCCCGCAGCGCACGCGGCCCGAGGCCGTCGGCTTCGAGGACCGCCGCTGATGGCGGTCATCGTCGACCCCGACTTCGTCCTCGCCCTCGCCCGGCGGCGCCACCCGCGCCACCCGGACGCCGTCGCGCTCGTCGCGACGCTCGACGAGGATCTGGTGACCTCGCCGCTGGCGGTCGCCGACATCGACCGCGCGATCGCCGACGCGGCCGGCGACGAGGCCCGCAGCGCGGTCCGCCGCGACTTCGAGCGCGGCGCGTACGCCGTGCGCTGGTGGGCCGACGCGCTGAAGGAGACGCTCGCCATCGGCCAGCGCCATCCCGAAGTCGGGCTGACCACCGCGTCGCTCGTCGCGCTCGCAGCGCGCGTCAACACCCGCCGCATCGCCACCTTCGACGAGCAGTTCCGAACATTGACCACGCCGGACGGGGAGGCCTTCGTGGTGCTCCCCGCCGACCGCTGAGATAGGACCCCAACATGCATTCCGATCACCCGGACAGCTTCGACTCCCGCGGCACGCTCAAGGTCGGCGACCGTGAGGTCGAGATCTTCCGGCTCGAGGCGCTGCAGTCGCGCTTCGACGTCGCGCGCCTCCCGTTCTCCCTGAAGATCCTGCTCGAGAACCTCCTGCGCACCGAGGGCAACGGCGCGGTCGACGCGGCCGACATCGAGGCGCTCGCGACGTGGGACGCCAAGGCCGATCCCAGCAAGGAGATCGCCTTCACGCCCGCGCGCGTGGTCATGCAGGACTTCACCGGCGTGCCGGCCGTCGTCGACCTCGCCGCGATGCGCGACGCCATGGCCGACCTCGGCGGCGACCCCGCCAAGATCGAACCGCTGGTTCCCGCCGAGCTGGTCATCGACCACTCCGTCCAGGTCGACGAGTTCGGCACCCGCACCGCGTTCGCGTTCAACGCCGAGCGCGAGTTCGAGCGCAACCGCGAGCGCTACGAGTTCCTCAAGTGGGGCCAGGACGCGTTCGAGACGTTCAAGGTCGTCCCGCCGGACACCGGCATCGTCCACCAGGTCAACCTGGAGTACCTGGCCCGCGTCGTCTTCGTCGACGACAAGACCCGGCGCGCCTACCCGGACACGCTGGTCGGCACCGACTCGCACACAACGATGATCAACGGCCTGGGCGTGCTGGGCTGGGGCGTCGGCGGCATCGAGGCCGAGGCCGCGATGCTCGGCCAGCCGATGTCGATGCTCATCCCGCAGGTCATCGGCTTCAAGCTGCACGGCGAGCTGCCCGAGGGCGCGACCGCCACCGACCTCGTGCTCACGGTCACCGAGATCCTGCGCAAGAAGGGCGTCGTCGGCAAGTTCGTGGAGTTCTTCGGCCCCGGCGTGACGGCCTTGCCGCTGGCCGACCGCGCGACGATCGGCAACATGAGCCCCGAGTTCGGCTCGACCTGCGCGATCTTCCCGATCGACGCCGAGACGCTGCGCTACCTGGCGTTCACCGGTCGCCCGAAGGAGCTCATCGATCTCGTCGAGGCCTACGCCAAGACCCAGGGCCTCTGGCACGACGAGCACGCCGAGGAGCCCACCTACTCCGACGTCGTCGAGCTGGACCTGTCGACGGTCGAGCCGTCGCTGGCCGGCCCCAAGCGCCCGCAGGACCGCATCGCGTTGTCGGGCGCCAAGGAGGGCTTCCGCTCGGCGCTGGGCGAGCTGCTCGGCGAGGACCATGGCCAGGACGTCGCCCACGGCCACGACGAGGCGATCGCCGAGACGTTCCCGGCGTCCGACCCGCCGGCCAACGGGGCGCCCGGCCACGAGCCCGACCCGCACGAGCCGGAGCCGGCCCCGGCCGTCGCGGCCGGCACGGTGATCGCCGAGCGGTCGGCGAGCTCGGTCAAGGTCGAGATGGACGGCGAGACGTTCGACGTCGACCACGGCCACGTCGTCATCGCGGCGATCACCTCGTGTACCAACACCTCCAACCCGTCCGTCATGCTCGCCGCCGGCCTGCTGGCGCGCAACGCGGTCGCCCGCGGCCTGACGCGCGCGCCGTGGGTCAAGACGTCGCTGGCGCCGGGCTCGAAGGTCGTCACCGAGTACTACGAGCGCGCCGGGCTGACCGGTGACCTCGAGGCGCTCGGCTTCAACCTGGTCGGCTACGGCTGCACCACCTGCATCGGCAACAGCGGCCCGCTGCCCGACGAGATCTCCCAGGCCGTCAACGACGCCGACCTCGCGGTCGCGTCGGTGCTCTCGGGCAACCGCAACTTCGAGGGGCGCATCAACCCCGACGTCAAGATGAACTACCTGGCGTCGCCGCCGCTCGTCGTGGCCTACGCGATCGCCGGGACCATGGACATCGACCTGATCAACGAGCCGCTCGGCCTCGACGCCGACGGCGCCGGGGTCTACCTGAAGGACATCTGGCCCTCGACCGCCGAGATCGCCCGCACGGTCGAGGAGGCCGTGCAGTCCGACATGTTCCGCAAGTCCTACGGCGAGGTGTTCGAGGGCGACGAGAACTGGCGCGGCCTCGAGGTGCCCAGCGGCGACCGGTACGCGTGGGACGAGCGCTCCACCTACATCGCCAAGGCGCCCTACTTCGACGGCATGGATCCCGAGCCGTCGCCGGTGACCGACATCGAGAACGCGCGCGTGCTGGCCAAGCTCGGAGACTCGGTGACCACCGACCACATCTCGCCGGCCGGCGCGATCAAGAAGGACGGGCCCGCCGGCGCGTACCTGCAGTCGCGTGGCGTCGAGCCCCGGGAGTTCAACTCCTACGGGTCGCGACGAGGCAACCACGAGGTGATGATCCGCGGCACGTTCGCGAACATCCGCCTGCGCAACCAGCTGGCGCCAGGCACCGAAGGCGGGGTGACGCGGCACCTGGGTGGGTCGGGCGAGGTCGAGCAGACCTCGATCTTCGACGCGTCGCAGCGCTACATCGCCGACGGCGTCCCGCTCGTCGTGCTCGGCGGTCAGGAGTACGGCTCGGGCTCGTCGCGCGACTGGGCCGCCAAGGGCACCAACCTGCTCGGCGTCCGCGCGGTGATCGCCGAGAGCTTCGAGCGCATCCACCGCTCCAACCTCGTCGGCATGGGCGTGCTGCCGCTGCAGTACCCCGAGGGCGAGTCGGCCGCCTCATTGGGCCTGACCGGCGAGGAGGAGTTCACCATCACTGGGCTGGCCGAGCCGATGAACGCCGGCGAGCTGCCCCGCGCGGTGCAGGTCCGCGCCGGCGACATCTCCTTCTCCGCCCGCGTCCGGATCGACACGCCCAAGGAGGCGGACTACTTCCGCCACGGCGGGATCCTGCGTTACGTGCTGCGGCAGCTGGCGGCCGAGGCGGCGTAGCGGGGCGGGGTGGGCCTGTTGAGCGCGGTGTGACCGCGGTGAACGGGCCTACGGTGCTGCGGGTCGGTCGGTGCTCGACGGGTGGGCCTGTTGGGCGCGGTGTGACCGCGGTGAACGGGCCCACCGACCCTGGGGAGGACTTGCGCGGGGCGTCGACGATGTCGGCACGAAACCTCCGCCGGATCGTGACGGTGCGCGCGCCCCGTGTCTCGCGGGTTGCGACAAGGTCGTCGGGTGGGCCAGACGCACGAACCAGAACCGCGACGGCCGGCCCCGCCGGCGATCGATCTGGCGCTCGCCGAGCGTGCCGCAGCGCAGGAGGGCGTCGTCGCACTCGGGCAGATCCGCGATGCGGGACTGAGCGGCCGCGCCGCGCAGGAGCGCGCCGAGAGCGGCCGGCTGCATCGGCTCTTCGCCGGCGTCTACGCGGTCGGGCACCCTCGCGTCTCCGCGCCAGGTGCACGGGACGGCGCGCAACTTCCAGACGGACCGCCGTCGTGACAGCGTGCTGGCGGCGCAGGACTTCCAGACCTTGCGCTACACGTGGCAGCGGCTGCGCGCCGAGCCGGCGGCGATTGCCGCCGAATTGCGGCGCGTCCTGACGCTTCGCCGGCGACCCGCCGCCTGACCGTCGCCTGCGCGCCGCTCGCTTTCCCGTCCGCCACGCCCGCCCGGGCACCGCCCGCGCCGCCTCACGCCACCTGGGCCGCCTCGGACGACCCCGGGCCGCGCCCGGCGACGCGGATCGCGTCGAAGAGGACGTCGACGTCGACGGCCTTGTCGACGAGGCCGGACGCGCCGGCGGCCAGCGCCTCGCGTTCCAGCGCCGGTCCCGGATCGGCCGTGTAGAGCAGGATCGCCGGCGGCACCGGCTCGCTGCGCAGCGCGCGGCACAGCTCGACGCCATCCTCGGCCCCGAGGCGGTGGTCGAGGATCACGACGTCGGGCCGCGTGCGGCGCAGCAGGCGCCACATCGACTCGCCGTCCTCGGCGCCGCCGACGCAGCGGAAGCCGGGTTCGGCGCGCAGCACGGCCTCGAGGCCGGCTCGCAGGACGGGATGGTCGTCGACGACGAGTACGCGGATCATGGGAAGTGCTCGACCAGCAGGGTGACGGGCGGCGTGGGCGCTGTCGATACGGCTCCCCACACCCGTGCAACTCGCCAGGGGCGGCGAAGGTGACGCGCTTCGTGCCTACGCAGGGTACGCGTGGTGCCCGGGACCGCGCGCCGGATCGGCGCGTCGCAGCGTGCACGAGGGCAGTACTCTGGCCCATCCATGCCGCTTCCCGACGTCCTGCGTAGCCTGCTCACCGCGACCGGCCCGTCGGGCTACGAAGGCGCCCCGGCGCGGGCCTTCGCCGAGGCATGCACGCCGTTCGCCGACGTGGAGACCGACCTCATGGGCACGGTCACCGCCCGCGTGAAGGGCACCGGCGACGGCCCGACCGTCGCGATCGTGGGGCACATCGACGAGATCGGCCTGATCGTCACGCACATCGACGACAAGGGCTTCTTGAGCTTCATCGGCGTCGGCGGCTGGGACCCGGTCATCCTCGTCGGCCAGCGAGTCGAGCTCACCACGCAGGGCGGCACGATCCCCGGCGTGGTGGGCAAGAAGCCCATCCACCTCCTCAAGGAGGACGAGCGCAAGCGCGCCGCCGAGATGAAGGACCTGCACATCGACATCGGCGCCAAGGACGGCGACGAGGCCAAGGCGCTCGTGCGCATCGGCGACGTCGCGGTGATCGCCGGCGAGCCGCTCGAGCTGCCCAACGACCGGGTGATCTCGCGCGCGATGGACAACCGCCTCGGCTGCTACGTCGCCTACGAGGCGGCGCGCCTCGTGTCCGAGGCCGGCGGCGCGGCCGGCGACGTCGTCGCGGTCGCCGCGGTGCAGGAGGAGATCACCTTCGGGGGCGCGCGCACGTTCGCGCACGCGCTGCGCCCCGACGTCGCGCTGGTCGTCGACGTGACGCACGCCACCGACGCGCCGGGCATCGACGAGCGTGAGAACGGCACGCACCCCTTCGGCTCGGGCCCGGTCATCGAGCGCGGCTCGACGATGCACCCGAAGGTCTTCGAGCTGCTGCACGAGGCCGCCGAGGCGGACGAGATCCCGTTCACGCTTTCGGCGTCGGCCCGCTTCACCGGCACCGATGCCGACGCGATCCACGTCAGCCGCGGCGGCATCCCGACCGGCCTCATCGGCCTGCCGCTGCGCTACATGCACTCGCCGGTGGAGATGGTGCAGCTCGACGACGTCGCCAACGCGGCCAAGCTCGCGGCGGCGTTCGCGCGGCGCCTGACCAGCGGCGTCAGCTTCGCCCGCTAGAAGGTCGCGGCGAGGGCGCGCAGGCCGCGCGACACGCGGGCGCGCACGACGTCTTGGGACACGCCGAGCTCGGCGGCGAGGTCGTCGTACTCCCGCTCCTCGACGATGCGCTGCGTGACCGCGTAGGCGGTCTGCGGGCTGAGCCCGGAGATGGCGTGGCGCACGCGCCGGCGCAGCTCGGGCAGGCCCGCGAGCTCCTCGATGCGCTCCAGCTCGGCCTGGCCGAGCGACGGCGGATCCATGCCGACCTGCTCGAGCGCCTTGCGCTCGGCGACGCCGCGGCGCCAGTAGTGCGACAGCTGGCTGCGCGCGATCGCGAAGAGCCAGCCCTCGGCCTCCGCGTTGGTGGTGCCGCGGAACTGCTGGCGGCGCTGGAGCGCGACGGCGAACGTCTCGCCGGTCAGGTCGAGCGCCACCTCGGCGTTGAGGGTGCGCCGCGTGAAGTAGACCACCAGGCGCTGGACGGTCGCGACGTAGAACTCCTGAAAGGCGTCGAGGTCCTCGGCGCTGCGGCCCAGCGCGGTGGCTCGCGCAGGCGCCGGCTCCGGCCGATCCCTAGCCGCTCTCATCCCCGATCTCATCCCTGGCGCAAGCCTCTCAGATCTTGAAGGCACGAGCAACGCTGACGGCTTGACGGCATGGTCTACGTTCTAGATGCGTGCTTCTGCTCTTCGACATCGACGGCACCCTGCTCCTCAAGGCCTCGCGGGACCACGCGGCGGCGCTGCACGCCGCGCTGAAGCGCGTGCACGGCATCGACATCCCGGCCGGCAAGGTGGAGGCCGCGGGCCGCACCGACCTCGCGATCGCCCGGACGATCCTGACGCTGGCCGGCGTGCCCGCCGAGCGGATCGACGACCGCGTAGGCGACGTGCGCGCCGTGACCTGCGTCGAGTACGCGCGTCGCTGCCCCGCCGACTTCTCCGACCACCTGGCGCCGCAGGTCGCCAAGGTGCTCGACGCGCTCGACGCGCGCGACGGCCTCCAGCTCGCGCTCGTGACCGGCAACCTCGAGCCGGTCGCGCGGCTGAAGGTCGACCGCGCCGGCATCGGCCACCACTTCCCCAAGGGCCAGGGCGCCTACGGCTCCGACGACGAGGACCGCGCGGCGCTGCCCGCGCTGGCCCGCGCGCGCGCCGGGACGCTCGACGAGCCCTACTCGCGCGAGCGCACGGTCGTCATCGGCGACACGCCGCGCGACATCGCGTGCGCGCGTGCAGACGGGGTGCACGTGATCGCGGTCGCCACCGGGCCCTACAAGCCGTCGGAGCTGCGCGGCGCCGACGCGGTGTGCGCGCACATGGGCGAGGTTCCCGCCGCGCTGGCAGCGCTCGACGCGCGCCCGGGCCTGGGAGCGGCCTAGGAGCGTGGGTCCCTACCCGCCGCGGGTTTCGCCCCCTGGGCGAAGACCCGCAAGGGAACCTGGCCCTCTGGGCCAGTGTTCCCCTAGCGCTCGCTACGTGCGCGTCAGCTTCTTGTAGGTGATGCGGTGCGGGCGGTCGGCCTCGTCGCCGAGCGTCGCGTGCCGCCACTCCTCGTAGGCCTCGAAGTTGCCCTCGAACCACGTGACCTTCGAGTCGCCCTCGAACGCCAGGACGTGCGTCGCGACGCGGTCCAGGAACCAGCGATCGTGGGAGATGACCACCGCGCAGCCGGCGTAGTTGAGCAGCGCCTCTTCGAGGGCGCGCAGCGTGTCGGTGTCCAGGTCGTTGGTCGGCTCGTCCAGCAGCAGCAGGTTGCCGCCGGTGCGCAGCAGCTTCGCCAGGTGGACGCGGTTGCGCTCACCGCCCGACAGCATCTTGACCTTCTTCTGCTGCTCGGCCTTCTTGAAGTTGAAGCCCGAGGTGTAGGCGCGCGAGTTCATGACGCGCTCGCCGACCTTGATCTGCTCCAGCCCGCCCGAGATCTCCTCCCAGACCGACTTCTCCGGGTCCAGCGAGTCGCGGCTCTGGTCGACGTAGGAGAGCTGCACCGTGTCGCCGACGCGCAGGGCGCCCTCGTCGGGATCCTCCTGGCCGGCGATCATCTTGAACAGCGTGGTCTTGCCCGCGCCGTTGGGCCCGATGACGCCGACGATGCCGCCCGGCGGAAGGTCGAACTCGAGGTCGTCGATGAGCAGCTTGTCGCCGAAGCCCTTGCGGAGCCTGTCGGCCTGCACGACGACGTTGCCGAGATGCGTCGCGACCGGGATGTGGATCTGGACGTCGTCGAGCTTGATGTTCTTCTCTTCGGCGACCAGGGCCTCGTAGTTGGAGACGCGCGCCTTCTGCTTGGTCTGGCGGCCCTTGGGGTTCTTGCGCACCCACTCGAGCTCGGCCTTGATGACGCGCTCCTTGGCCAGGTCGCGCCGGTCCTGCATCTCCAGGCGCTTCTCCTTCTGCGCCAGCCAGGAGGTGTAGTTGCCCTCGTACGGGATGCCGCGGCCGCGGTCCAGCTCGAGGATCCAGCCGGCGACGTTGTCGAGGAAGTAGCGATCGTGGGTCACCGCGACCACCGCGCCCTTGTAGTCGGCCAGGTAGCGCTCCAGCCAGCCCACCGACTCCGCGTCGAGGTGGTTGGTCGGCTCGTCGAGGAGCAGCAGGTCGGGGGCGCTGAGCAGCAGCCGGCAGAGCGCGATGCGCCGGCGCTCGCCGCCCGAGAGCGTGGTGACGTCGGCGTCGGACGGCGGGCAGCGCAGCGCGTCCATCGCGTAGTCGATCGTCGTGTCGAGGTTCCAGCCGTCGGCCGCGTCGATCTTGGCCTGCAGCTCGGCGAACTCGTCGGCGGTCTCGTCGGAGTAGTTCATGGACAGCTCGTTGAAGCGGTCCATCAGCGCCTTGGTCTCGGCGACGCCGTCGAGCACGTTCTCGCGCGCGGTCTTGGTGGGATCGAGCTGGGGCTCCTGCTCGAGCATGCCCACCGTCGCGCCGGGGGCGAGCATCGCCTCGCCGCTGCGGAAGTCGGTGTCGATCCCCGCCATGATCTTGAGCAGCGTCGACTTGCCGGCGCCGTTGTAGCCGAGCACGCCGATCTTCGCGCCGGCGAGGAACGACAGCGAGACGTCGTTGAGGATCGGCTTCTCGGGGCCGTAGGCCTTCGTGAGCCGCTGCATCTGGAAGATGTACTGGGGCGCCATGTCCCTCCAGGATAGGAGGCCTACGCGCGCGGTTGCGCGCCGGCGAACCAGGAGTGCCCGACGAACACCGGCTCGGGGACCAGCGCGACCCCGAAGGCCGCCTGCACCCCGTCGGCGATCTCGTGCGCCAGCGCCACCAGGCCGGCCGTCGTCCCGTGGCCGCGGTTGGTCAGCGCGAGGACGTGCTTGGTCGAGATGGCGATGCCGGCGGGGTCGCCGTGCCCGCGCGCGAACCCCGCGCGCTCGATGAGCCAGGCCGCCGACGACTTCGTCCGGCCGCCGGGCTCCGGGAAGGCGGGCGGTCGGGCCGCGGGTCCGAGGCGCTCGGCGACCCGGGCTTCCAGCGCGGCGAACTCGGGCCGCGTGAGGATCGGGTTGGTGAAGAACGAGCCGGCGCTGGCGGTGTCGGCATCGGCGGCGTCCAGGACCATGCCCTTGCCCCGGCGCAGGCCGAGCACGGCCTCGTGGACGGCGCGCAGCGGCGCGGTCTCGCCGACCTCGACGCCGAGCGTGCGCGCCAGCTCGGCGTAGCGGATGGGCCGCGAGCGCTCGCCCGGCGCGAGCGCGAAGCTCACGCGCAGGACCACCCAGCGGCCGGGCTCGCGCTTGAACGCGCTGGAGCGGTAGGCGAAGCCGCAGTCCTCCGGCGCCAGGTCGCCGACCACACCGGTGGAGCGATCCAGCGCACGGACCGACACGATGGTCTCGCTGACGTCCTGGCCGTAGGCGCCGACGTTCTGGATCGGCGTCGCGCCGACCGAGCCGGGGATGCCGGCCAGGCACTCGATCCCGGCGAGGCCGTCGGCGACGCAGCGCGCCACGAACGCGTCCCACGGCTCGCCGGCGGCCACGTGGAGCACGTCGCCCTCGCGCGCGATGCCGCGCGTCGCGACGTGGACGACCGTGCCGTCGAAGCCCTCGTCGGCGACGACGAGGTTCGAGCCGCCCGCCAGCAGCAGCAGCGGCTCGCCCGCCGACGTGCGCTCGCAGACGACGGCCAGCAGCGCCGCCTCGTCGGTCGCCTCGACCAGCTCGGTGGCGGGGCCGCCCAGGCGCAGCGTGGTGTAGCCGGAGAGATCCAAGGGCTAGGAGCCTATGTGGTGGGCCGATACCCTCAAAGGTCGTGCCGCAGGTCCTCGACATCGAACAGGCCTTGCTCCTCCTGGAGCTGGAGCCGCCCTTCGAGATGCGCGACGTGCAGCTCGCGCGCCGTCGCCAGGCGAAGGTCTGGCATCCCGACCTCGCCCCGCCGGGCAAGCAGCTCGAGCACGAGCGCCACCTCAAGGCCATCAACGAGGCCGCCGACCAGCTCGAGAACCTCGCGGAGGGCTCGCGCGGCGGGAAGGTGTCGCGCAACGCCGTCAAGGTCAGCGCCGCGGCGGCCCGTGCCGCGCGCGCCGAGGCCGGGCGCCGCAACTACGAGGAGGCACAGGCGCGCCAAGCCCACGCCGAGGAGACGCAGAAGCACGACCCGTTCGGCTCGCGCGTGCCCGACCACTCGGTCGTCCACCGCTACGCGCGCTGCCTGTCCTATCCCGAGTGGGGCGTCGGCGAGGTCGCGGGCATCTACTTCACCGGCGGCGGCGACGACATCCAGCAGTGGGCGCGCGTGCGCTTCAACCCCGGCGTGCGCACCGTGCCGGCCGGGTCACTGCAGTTCGTGGACTTCTCGAAGCCCGACCCGGGCCACGAGCGGGTGCAGCGGTTCATGACCGCCGCGCAGCACGCGATGGTCGAGGGCGACTACCCGCTGGCCGCCAAGCGCCTGGTCTACGCCCGCGACGCCGAGCCGTCCAACGTGTCGGTCCTGCGCCTGCTCACGCTGGCCTTCTGGCAGGCCGGCGAGCTGACCGCCGCGGGCCGCGCGGTGCGCGACTGGGCGCGCGCGGACCCGACGCGCCCGGCGGCGCAGCGCTACGCGTCGCGCATCTACGAGGACATGCGCGCCTACGACCTGGCCGCCGAGGCCGCGCTGCGCTCCGCCCAGCTCGGCCCCGCCGACGCCGGCGCGTGGGAGCGCGTCGGCCGCCTCCGGCTGCGGCTGTTCGACCGCGAGGGCGCGCTCGACGCCCTCGGCCAGGCCCGCCGCCTGGGCCCGAGCGTCGAAGGACTGCTCGACCTCGCGCTCGCCCACCACCTCGGCGGCGACCTGGGCGGCGAGGTCACCGCCACCGAGCAGGCGACGCTCCTGGATCCCCAGCACCCTGCGGCGTGGTCGCGCTACGCCCACGCGCTGGCGCGGACCGACCGCGTGAGCGATGCGATCGCCGCCTCGGAGCGCGCCCTGCGGTCCGCGCCCGACGACGAGGAGGTCCGCGAGCTGCTCCTGCGCCTCCACGCTGCCCAGCCGCGCGTGCTCCCCGCCGCATGACGACGCCCGAGCCGGCATGACCGTCGTCGCCTGGCTGGCCGACGACGAGGCCGGTCGCGAGGCCTACGGCGTGGTGACCGGTGGGAACGGCCGCAGCGCGATCGGCGCGATCCCCGGCGTGGTGCTCGTCGACGAGCCGACGCCCGAGGTGCAGTTCGCGGCGCCGGCGTGGGGCGTGGAGATCGATCCCGCGCAGATGCCGGCGCTCGAGGTCGTTCAGCTGCGCTCGGCCGGCGTGGACTGGATCGTCGACAAGATCCCCGCCTCGATCACGCTGTGCAGCGCCCGCGGCACGCGCGACGCGGCGATGGCCGAGTGGACGGTCGCGGCGCTGCTGGCCGACGTCAAGCGCGTGCGGCCGTTCGCCGAGGCGCAGGCGGCGCGGCGGTGGGAGCGGCTGGACATCTCCGACCTGCGCGGCCTGCGCGTGCTGCTGCTCGGCCACGGGTCGATCGGGCGCGAGACGGAGCGGCTGCTGGCGCCGTTCGGGTGCGACGTGCGCGGCGTGGCGCGCCGCCCGCGCGACGGCGTTGCGGGGCTCGACGAGCTGGGCGCGCTGCTGCCGTGGGCGGATGCGGTGGTCAACCTGCTGCCGCTGACGGCCGCCACGCGCGGGATGGTCGACGCCGAGCGGCTGAGGTCGATGCGCGACGGTGCGCTGTACGTCAGCGCGGGGCGCGGCGCGACGACCGACACGTACGCCTTGCTCGCCGAGCTGCAGTCCGGCCGGCTGCGCGCGGTGCTCGACGTCGTCGATCCCGAGCCGCTCCCGGCCGACCATCCGCTGTGGTGCGCCCCCGGCGTGCTGCTCAGCCCGCACGTGGCCGGCGACACGCCGGGCGGCGACCGCGCGGCGTGGGTGCTCGTCGGCGAGCAGCTCGGGCGGTTCGCCCGCGGCGAGCCGCTGCGCAACGTCGTCGCCGAGGGCTACTGAGCATGAGCACCGGCGCCGAGCTGCTGGTCGCCGGCCTGGAGCGCGCCGGCGTCCGCGTGGTCTTCGGGCTGCCGGGCGTGCACAACCTGCCGGCCTGGGAGGCGCTGCGGCGCTCGCCGATCCGGCTGGTCGGCGTGCGCCACGAGCAGGCCGCGGTCTACGCGGCCGACGGGTACGCGCGCGCCACCGGCGAGGTCGGCGTCGCGCTCGTGACGACCGGTCCCGGTGCGGCGAACACGCTCGGCGCGACGGGGGAGGCGTGGGCGTCGCGGTCGCCGGTCGTGGTGATCGCCACCGACATCCCGACGACGCTCAAGCGCCGCGGCGTCGTCGGCGGTGCGCTGCACGAGGCCTCCGACCAGCGCGCGCTGTTCGCGCCGGTTACCAAGGGGACCTACCGGCTCGACGATCCCGGCGAGATCGAGACGGCGGTGGCGGAGGCGCTCGCCGTGCCGCGCCGGCCGGTGTTCGTGGAGATCCCGACCGACCGGTTGTCGGGCGACGTGGCGCGCTGGGACATCGTCGAGTTCGGGCCCGAGGTCGTCGAGGACCCGCCCGACGTCAGCGGCGCGCTGGAGGTGCTGGCCGAGAGCTGGAAGCCCGTGATCTGGGCGGGCGGCGGCGCGGTCGACGCCGGGCCGGAGGTCATCGTGCTGGCCGAGCGGCTCGGCGCGCCGATCTTCACCACCTACTCGGCGCGCGGCCTCGTCGGCCACCACCCGCTGGCCATCGGCCTGCCGCCGCACCTGCCCGAGGCGGGCGCGATCTGGGAGCAGGCCGACGTCGTGCTCGCCCTCGGCAGCGACCTCGACGGCATGTCCACCATGAACTGGCGGCTGCCGCGCCCGCACCGGCTGATCGCGGTCAACGTCGACGGCGCCGACGCGCGCAAGAACTACCTGCCCGACGTGCTGGTGGAGGCCGACGCGGCGCAGGGTGCGCGGGCCATGGCGGCCGGGCTCCCGCCCGGGCCGCTGTCCTGGGTGGACCTCGACGCCGTGCGCGCCGCCGCGCTGGCGCGCCTGCGCGAGGAGCACCCGGACGAGCTGGCCTTCCTCGACGGGTTCGCCCGCGCCGTGCCCCCGGAGACGCACGTCGTGGCCGACATGTGCATCCCGGGCTACTGGCTGGCGGCCCTCCACGCGCCCGCGGCGGCCCGCCGCTTCCAGTACCCGATGGGGTGGGGGACGCTGGGCTACGCGTTCCCCGCCGCGCTCGGCGCCGCCGCGGCCGGCCCGACGGTGTCGGTCTCGGGCGACGGCGGCTTCCTCTTCGCCTGCGGCGAGCTGGCGACGGCCAAGCAGGAGCGCCTGCCGCTGACGGTGGTGGTGGTCGACGACGGCGGCTATGGGATGCTGCGCTACGACCAGCGCCACAGCGGCGTGCAGACCTACGGCGTCGACCTCGTGACGCCGGACTTCGCGATGCTCGCCGAGTCCTTCGGGATCCGCGCGCAGTCCGTCGACGGCCTCGGCGACGCGTTCGCCGACGCGCTGGCCGCGCAGGTCGCCGACCCCGAGCCGACGCTCCTCGTGGCCCAGGCGGCGCTCACGCCGCCGCCGACGACCTCGCCGCGCTGGTACCGCGAAGGCCCACCATCCTGGGCCGACCCGCTGACCGGCCTCGGCTGACTCCCACCCTCACAACGGGGCCAGGCCCCGCGACGAGGTGGCTCTTTCGTCGCTCGGATCTCGCCTACTGGCTCAGACGGAACTCAAGGTCGGCGTCGACGTCGTCGACATCCATCTGCGCCTTCTGCAGCTTGCCGGCGTAGTCCCAGTTCATCGACTGCCAGCGGGTGAACTGGTCGAGCACCCAGATGCCCGACTGGCGTGAGCCGTTGCCCGACCGGCCGTTGCCGCCGAACGGCAGGTGCGCCTCGGCGCCGGAGGTCGAGTTGTTGACCGACACCATCCCGGCGCTGACCCGCTCGCGGAAGCGCAGGGCGTTGACCGCGTCGCGCGTGTAGATGGCCGACGACAGCCCGTAGCCGTGGCCGTTGGCGAAGGCCATCGCCTCGTCGAAGTCGCCGAAGCGGGCGACGCCGACGAGCGGGCCGAACGTCTCGGTGTTGGCCAGCTCGTCGTCGATCCGCACGCCGCCGACGATCGTGGGGTGGACGTAGAGTCCGCGCTCCGGATCGCCGCCGACGAACCCGGCGCGCGGGTTGCCGGCCGTGATGCGCCCGATGCCGGTGGAGCCGCTGACCGTGTGGTGGTCGCGGATGAGCTTCAGGTGGTGGTCGACGAAGCGGTCCAGGAAGCGCTGGTGGATCATCGGCCCGTAGAGCACGTCCTGCGTCGGGTCGCCGATCGGCGCGTCCTGCACCGCGGCGGTCAGACGTGCCAGGAACTCGTCGTGCACCCGCTCGTGCACGATCGCGGTGCCCAGCGACGTGCAGCGCTGGCCGGCCGTGCCGAACCCGCCGAACAGCGCGCCCTCCACGGCGAGGTCGAGGTCCGCGTCGTCCATGACCACCATCGGGTTCTTGCCGCCCAGCTCCAGGCACGGGCTCTGCAGGTGGCGGCCGCAGAGCGCGCCGATCTCGCGCCCCACGGCGCTCGAGCCGGTGAACCCGACCTTGTCGACCAGGCCCGCCTCCAGCGCCTGCTCGAGACCCGCGAACGTCGTGGGCCCGTCGGCCTGCACCACGTTCAGCACGCCGGCGGGGAGGCCGCCCGCCTGGAAGAGGTCGCCGAGCGCGCGGCCCAGCGCCGGCGTGTAGTCGGCCGGCTTCCACACGACCGCGTTGCCGCACAGCAGCGCCGGCACCAGGTACCACGACGGGACCGCGACCGGGAAGTTGCCGGCCGTCACGATCGCCGCGACGCCGACCGGCACACGGAAGGTGAACAGCTGCTTGTCGGGCATCTCGCTGGGCACGGTCTGGCCGTAGAGCCGCCGTCCCTCGCCGAGGAAGAAGTCGCAGGTGTCGACGATCTCCTGCACCTCCCCGAGCGCCTCGGGATACGGCTTGCCGATCTCGCGGGTGACCAGGCGGGCGAGCGCCTCCTTGTTGGCCTCGACGATCCGGCCGATCTGCTGGATGGCCCGGCCGCGGCGCGGAGCGGGCGTCGCGGCCCACGCCTTCTGGGCCTCGCGGGCCGCGGCGCAGGCGGCCACGAAGGCCGCTGCGTCGGCCGCGGGCGTCTCGAAGACGCGGTCGTCGAGGTCGGCCGGATTGGTGGAGACGAGGAGGCCGGGGGCGGACGGGGCGGCGTGGCCGATGACGGACATGGCGGCCACGCTACCGCGTCCAAAGGTGTCCGGATTCGTACAAATCCGGGTCAAGGTAACCGGGCGGTACTCCGATCTGTGGGACGACCCCGGTGTCCTCCCCTGCCATGAGACTGCTCAAGACCCTTCCCCTCGCCGCCACGCTCGCCGCCCTTGCCGCACTGCTCGTGCCGGTCGCCGCGCAGTCCGCCAGCCCTGGCGTCAACATCGCCGGCGCCCCGACGCCCGACCGCGTGAGCGAGGCCATCGCCACCGGCGCCAAGCAGGTCCGCATCTTCGCCCTGTGGAAGGACTTCGAGCCCAACGCGCGCGGCGAGTATCCCTCCAACGAGGTCAACCTCGCCAACACGACCAAGGTCTACGACGACGCGATCAAGCAGCTCAACGCGTCCGGTGTCAAGCCGCTGTTCGTCGTCACCGAGGCGCCGGCGTGGGCCAACGGGTCGTCCGACGTCCACGTCCCGCCCAGCGATCCGGCGGACTTCGCCGACTTCCTCAAGCGCTTCGCCGCCCACAACAAGGCCGTCGGCCCCGTCGCCGGCTACGAGGTGTGGAACGAGCCCGACGAGAACGTCTTCTGGCACCCGGGCCCGGACGCGACCAAGTACACCGCCATGCTCAAGGCCGCCTACGCGGGCATCAAGGCCGGCGACCCGAGCGCGACCGTCGTGGCCGGCCCGATGACCGGCAACGACTACAGCTGGCTCGAGAACCTCTACACGGCCGGCGCGCAGGGCTCGTTCGACGTCGTCGCCGTGCACACCGACACGTCGTGCCTGGACCGCGGCCCCGACGAGTTCTACCGCGAGAACGGCAACCTCGCGCGCTTCACCTTCCTGGGCTACCGGACGGTGCACGACACCATGGCCGCCCACGGCGACGGCGGCAAGCCGATCTGGATGAGCGAGCTGGGCTGGTCGTCGACCAACGGCGGCCCGACGTCCTGCACCCGCGGCATGTGGACCGGGCAGAAGCCGTCGGGCGTCAACGAGGCCAACCAGGCGGCGTTCCTCGCCAAGGCGTACAGCTGCCTGGCCAACGACCCATACGTCACGCAGGCCGACTGGTTCACGATGCGCGACACGACCACCGAATCGGTCGACGAGCTCAACCACTACGGACTCCTGCGCGTCGACGGCTCGCCGAAGCCCGCGCTGAGCGCGTTCCGGGCGGTCGCGCAGGCCGGCGGCGGCTCGGCCGGACCGTGCGGCGACTTCGACGGACCGTCGATCCGCATCGTCAAGCCGGTGCCCGGTCAGCAGTTCGTCGACAAGCTCGACCTCTCTGCAGCCGCCAGCGACGGCGGCGTGGGCATCGCCCGCATCACCTTCGCGTTCGACGGCGGCCAGGAGATCCGCAACTACACGGACGGCCTCGTCAACGACACGCCGGTCGGCCTCGCGCCGTGGCAGGGCTCCGGCAAGCTGCCCCTCGGCCCGCACACCGTCGAGGTCACCGCGCTGGACAAGAACGGCAACACGACCGTGCAGACCGTGTCGGTGACCAAGGTCGCCAAGCTCGCCTCGACGCTGACGCCGGCGTTCAAGCTGAAGACCAGGAAGGTCAAGTGCAAGAAGCGCGTCTGCTCGGTGGCGGGCTCGCTCTCGCGCGGCGCCAGCAAGTCTGTGGGCGCGCTGCCCTCGCTGGGCGGCAAGGTCGCCGTCGAGTGGCAGTTCCGCAACAAGAAGGGCAAGTGGCGCAAGCTCGTCGGCGGCCTGAAGCCCGCCAACAAGCCCTTCACCTTCAAGGCCAAGTTGAAGCTCAAGGGCAAGTGGCGCGTGCGGCTGGTCTACCAGGGCCAGGCGCCCTACAAGAAGACCGCCTCCAAGTTCCTGACCTTCACGGTCAAGTAGCTCCGGGCAGGGTCTCGGGACGAGCGCGGCGGGGGAGCCCGGTAGCTTCCCCGCCATGTCGTCGTCTGCCGTAGTCGTGGGTGCCGGGGTACTCGGCTCCTCTCTCGCCGACCGCCTCGCCCGCTCGGGCTGGGACGTCACGCACGTCGAGCGCCTCGCGCCCGGCCACGTGCGGTCCGGCAGCGGCGACGAGTCGCGGCTCATCCGCTCCTCGCACGGCGCCGACGAGCTGCACGCCCGCATGGCGCGGCGCGCGCTGGAGCTGTGGCGCGAGCTCGATCCGCGGCTGGTCGTGCCGTCGGGCCTCGCGTGGTTCGCGCGCGAGCCGGACGGCTGGGAGGCGGCGAGCGAGCGGACCCTGAAGGCGCTCGGCATCCCGGTGGAGCGCGTCGATCCCGCCGACCTGTTCCCGTCGGTCAACGACGACGACCTGGCCTTCACGCTCTACGAGCCCGAGGCCGGGATCCTGTGGGCGCGCGACGGCGTGCGCGCACTGGCCGACCGCGCGGTGCAGGCCGGCGCGCAGCGGATCACGGCGATCGCCCGGCCCGACGGCGAGCGCGTGGTGCTCGACGACGGCCGCGTGCTGGAGGCCGACCACGTGGTGTGGGCCTGCGGGGCGTGGATGGCCGAGCTGTTCGGCGACGTGCTGGACCTACGGATCACGCGAGCGGAGGTCTTCTACTTCGGCGGCGACGGCTCCTGGGCCACGCCGCGCGTGCCGGGCTGGGTCGACTTCGACGGCGCCGCCTACGGGCTGGGCGACCTCGACGGCCGCGGTGTGAAGGTCGGCCCCGACGACGAGGGCCCGGTCGTGGATCCGACCGCCGTAGAGCGCCAGGCCACGCCCGAGCGGCTGGCGGCGGCGCGGTCCTACCTCGCGCACCGCTTCCCGGCGCTGGCCGGCGCGCCGCTGGTCGGCAACCGCGTCTGCCAGTACGAGATGACCTCCGACGAGCGGTTCGTCGTCGCCCCGCACCCGGAGCACGGCGGCCGCGTCTGGCTGGTCGGCGGCGGCTCCGGCCACGCCTTCAAGCACGGCCCGGCGCTGGCCGAGCGGCTGGAGCGGTGGCTCACCGGGGCCGAGGCGCCCGAGGCGTGCTTCGCGATCGGCGACCGTCGCCGCGACGCCTCGATGCGCACGGCGGGCACGCGCCTCGCCGGGTAGGTCGAGTGTCCATAAGTCCGCACGCTGACACGGGCACTCAGGTCCCCCACCCAGCAGCCGATGACCTCCTCAGAAGGCAGGCAAGGATGCCCGGAACGGAAGCCAGCGCCCTTCGGGCACGGAATGCCGTCCGCCTGCCGGCCTCTGCATCCCTCCCGGGATGTAGGGGCCGCAGGCTCTCCTGCGGGTCGCGGACGCGCCTTACTCTGATGCTAAGGTAAGGACATGGATGTCGCTGCGAAGTTGACGAGCAAGGGGCAGATCACGGTTCCCAAGTCCGTTCGCGATGCGCTGGCGTTGCGTCCGGGGGACGAGGTGGTCTTCCGGGTCCACGGCGATCGTGCGGTCGTCGCCAAGACGCCGGACTTCCTCGAGTTGGCCGGGACGATCTCGGTGCCGGCGGGGCGCCAGGGGACGTCGTGGGACCGGGTGCTGCGTGAGACGCATCGCGAGCACGCCGAGTCGCGTCGCTGATCGCCTTCGTCGACACCAACGTCCTGATCCGGCACCTGACCGGCGATCCTCCGGCTCAAGCCCGCAGGGCGACGGCCGTGTTGCGAGACGCCGAGCACCTTCTGGTGACCGACGTGGTCTTCGCGGAGTGCGTCTTCGTCCTCGAATCGTTCTACGAAGCGCCGCGTGCGCAGGTGGCCACGACGATGCGGGCGCTGCTGGCGATGCCGACCGTGTCGGTCGCCGATCAGCCGGTGCTCCTGCGAGCGCTGGAGATCTACGAGGAACAGCGACTGCACTTCGCGGAGGCCCAGCTCGTCGCCGCAGCGGAGGCCAGCGGGGTCGGTCGCGTTCTGTCGTTCGATCGGGCGTTGAAGCGCGCGACGTCGATCGAGTGGTGGGAGCCCTGAGCCCGTCAGTCGGGGTCGGTGTCGATGCTGCTGCATGCCGACACGGGCGGCTGCAAGCCGCAGAACTGCAGTGTCTGACCGCCGCCAGGTCAGAGCGCGAGGTGGAGGCGTAGGGCGTCGCCGAGATCGGCCATGAGTCGTGGTGGGACGGTGGCGACGTGGCTGGTCAGGCGTTGGGAGTCGACGGATCGGACCTGCTCGGCGAGTGCCTTGGAGTCGGTGTGCAGACCGGTCTCCTCTGCGGGAAGCAGGATCTGAAACGGGTAGACGCGGCGCAGGTTGGAGGTCACCGGTACGACGGTGATGACGCCGCGGCCGAGGCGTTCGGCGGTGCTGTTGGCGGCGTCGTTGCTGACGATGACGGCGGGGCGTCGCTTGTTGGCTTCGGAGCCGCGAACCGGGTCGAGATCGACGAGCCACACCTGACCGCGCCTCATGCGGCGCCGTCACCCGCCGTAGCGTCCCAGGCGTCGGCTTCGCCGTCGCCCTCCCAGTCGGACCATGCCTCGGCGTAGCTTCCAGGCAAGGCGCTGACGCGCAACGCGCGAATCGCGACGTGCATCGCCGCCGAGCGCGAACCGAGGTCATGCTCGGCTGCGTAGGCGTCGAGGAAGGCGATGTCCTCGGCCGGAACGCTGACGCTGAGCTTCATACCGATAATGCTACCGCCGGTAGCACCAGGCGGGGATCGTCAGCCCGGCCCGACGGTGCGGAGACCGGCGAGTCGCGCGGCGGCGCCCTGACGATCGTCGTAGGTGACGAAAGCGTCGATCGGCAGCACCGTGACGGCCGAGGCGATGTGGATGGCGTCCAGGGCGCGCAGCATCGGTTCGGCGAGGGCGCCGGCGGCAAGCAGGAGCGCTCGATCGACGGGCAGCAGCGCGAGCGTCTGAACGACGTCGTCGGCGGCAGCCATGAGGGCGTCGAGCGGCAGCGCGGGATCCTCGGATGCGGCACGATGCACCGCGCGGGGCACCTCCGTGAGCACGAGCTCGCTGGAGATGATGTCGGCGCCGGCCAGGAAGGTGCCGAGCGCAGCGGTCTCGGACTCCTCGCAAACGAGCTTCACCAACGCCGACGCATCGGCGTAGAAGAGCGCCACCGGCTCAGCGGTCTCCGCGAATCTCGTTCAGTGCGTGGCTGAGAGCCGTCGGATCGCCGTCGAGCCGCAGTGGTGCGGGCAGGCTGCGGCGCGTGGGCCTGGAGACCCGGCCTTCGGCGATGAGGCGATCGAGTGTCTCGCCGGTCGTAGGCGGCGGACCGAGCTCTGCCACCGGCCGGTTGCGCTCGGTGACGACGAGCCGCTCGCCTTGTTCGACGAGCCGCAGGTAGCGGCTGAGGTTCTGGCGAAGCTCCGCGACTCCGACGGTCGTCATGTACATCAAGGTAGCAGGAGGATCTGGGCGGCCAACAGGCCCGCGAGCGCAGCGCGTCGTCCGAGCGCGGCCATGCGGGGTGCGTCGGAATCGTGGCGACATGCCGTCTCCTGCCACAGGGCTCGACTGAGCGGACCTGCTCCAGAGGGAGCCGAGCCTAGCCGGGCGAGGAGGCCGTCTTCCGTTGTGGGACACGGTCGTTCAGGATCTCGCGCCATGCGCTTCCTCCGCCTGGTGCTTGGGACTCTTGTGGTGCCTGCCGCCCTCGCCCTCGCGCCGTGCGCGGGTGCCGAGACGCTCGTCGCCGGGCCGGGCGCCATGCGCGCGCAGAAGCCGTGCAGTGTCGCGGCGCCGTGCCGGCTCTCCTATGCGGCGGGCGCCGCGACCGCGGCCGACGACGTGCAACTGCTCGACGGGACGTACCAGGGGCCGTCGACCGTGACGCAGGGGCGGGGACGCTCGGTCCCGCGCCGGGCGCCCATCCGGTGCTCGACCAGGCCTACGTGAGCTTCGGCGGGACCTTGGTTCATGACCTGCGGATGACCGGCCAGCTGAACCTCGGGACCGGCGTCGTGGCGCCGGTCGCCGAGCGGATGGTCGTCCACGCCGCTCTCGAGACCTTCACCGCGGTGAAGATCCAGACGGGCACGCTGCGCGACAGCGTCGCAACCAACGACCTCGCCGGCGGGGTTGCCGTCCTCGCCAGCGGCGTGGTCGCGCCAGCGGAGGTCATGACCGTCGAGAACGTGACTGCGATCGCGACGGGCGCCGACAGCACCGGCCTGCTCGCGCGGACCGACGGCCTCTATCCGGGCGACACGCTGCGGCCGACCGCCGTGGCGGTGCGCAACTCCATCATGCGCGGGACCGCGAACGACGTCGCGGCGTCGACCAGCGACTTCTTCACGCACCCCGGCCGGCTCGACCTCTCCGTCGCCACCTCGAACTTCCGCACGTCGTACGCCCACAACCTGGCGGGCGGCGCGCTCGTGCTCGGCGAGGGCAACCAGACCGGCGCCGGTCAGACCGACGCCGCCGCCGTCTTCGCGCCGGGCGATCCGGACTACCACCAGCGGCTCGGCTCGCCGACGATCGACGCCGGCGTCCCGGACCCCGCCACCGGGACCGGCGACATCGACGGCGACGCGCGCATCAGCGAGGGCGGACTCGACATCGGCGCTGACGAGATGCTCGCCGCGCCGGCGCTGACCGGGGTCGGCGCGACGGCGACGGCGACCGACGCGGCGTGGTTCACCGCCGCGGTCACGGGCGGCGGCACGCTGTCGGTGGCGTTCGAGGCCGGGCCGAGCGACGCCTACGGGACGGCCCTGCCGGCCACGCCCGACGGCGCGGGCGTGTTCGGCGCGCTGGGCGGTGGCTTCCCCGCCGGCGGCCTGTTGCACTACCGCGCGGTCGCGACCGCGACGAACGGCCCGCAGACGCGGACGACCTCCGGGCCCGACGCGGTGCTGCAGCTCCCCGGCGCGGCCGCGCCGCCGGTCTCGGACCCGCCCGCCCCACTCCCCGTGCCGCCCGCGATCGCGCCGGCGCCCCCGGTGAAGGCCGCATCGCCGGCGCCGCTCAAGGCCACGTCGATCATCAAGCTCCCCACGGGGTCCACGAAGACCTGCTCGAGCCGTCGCACGCTGACCCTCCGCCTCGCCGCGCCCGCAGGCACCAAGATCACCAAGGTGGTGGTCAAGGTCGCCGGGAAGGCCAAGACCTACAAGGGCAAGGACGTCAAGCCGAAGGTCGACCTCCGCGGCCTGCCCAAGGGCAAGTACTCGGTCAAGGTCTCGATCACGCTCGCCGACGGCCGGACGGCGACGTTGACCAAGGCCTACAAGACGTGCGCGGCGAAGAAGCGGGGCCGCGGGAAGTAGGGTCCCGATATGCGGCTGATCGTTGCGCGGTGCTCCATCGACTACACGGGTCGTCTGACGACCCACCTGCCCGAAGCCACCCGGCTCCTGATGATCAAGGCTGATGGGGGCGTGTCGGTCTGGCACGACGGTGGGTCATCTGTCAAGCCGCAGAACTGCCAGAGCTGACCGCTCGTCCAGATCGTCTAATCGGTCCGCTCAGCGCTGCCGTCGTCGCGGTGCACTTCGGAGAGCCGTGCCTCGATCTTGGCGATGTCGTGCTCGCTGGTCGCGGTGATCGCGCCGGTTCCCTCGGGGTCGGCCATCGCGCGCAGGAAGGCGCCAAGCTTGTTCGCGGGGAAGGCGTGGGTGTCAGGCGGCTCGGTCATCGGGCGTCCGGAGGCCACGGGACGACAGCTTTGAAAGCGTCGCACACGTCGGGGTGGAGGAAGCTGGGCATACGGTAGTCACCTGACTGGACGGCTCGACCAATTACGAGCGCGTATACGTTCGCGATCACTTCGTCGAACACCTGCATCTGACGATATCCGCCCGGGTAGTCGATCGCAGCACGCAGGCCCGGAGGGAGAAGGCCGAGGAGCCGAGGACCATCGCGCTTCGTCGTCGAGGACGCGCGTGTAGCGCTCAAGGCGTGACCGTATTCGTGCCAGGCGATGTTGTCGACGGCCCGTTGAACCGATGCCTGGTCGAGGTCGTGGACGTCAAGCGCGTGGCTGAGGAGGTCGCCGTTGTAGGCCACGACGCGCACGTCCGGAAGCCACACAGCGAGCGCATTGGCCAGATCGCCGGCCGTGGGCGGCGTCGCTTTCAACGTCTCGTAGAAGGCCTGGACGCCGTCGGGCCACCTGTTGACGACTGCATCCTGGACACCGATCTGCTCGAGAAGCGCCTTATGGGATCTCGGCAGTCGTCTGCGTGCGTCGCCGATCAGACGTTCAAGGTCCAGGGAGGCGGGAGAACCGCCTGCGCTGCGGCCGGGCACATGCTCGCGATTCTCCTCTGTGGGCCATTGTCCTGCGGGACGAGGGTGGCTCGTCCTTCGCCGCCCGGGGCCGGCAATCGACGGCAACGTCGCTGCGAGCGAGGGCGGGCGTCCCTTCCGCCCGGTACTCCGCGTAGCGTTCATCGCGATGCGCCTGATCGTTGCCCGCTGCTCCGTCGACTACACCGGCCGCCTCACGACCCACCTGCCCGAGGCCGTCCGGCTGCTCATGATCAAGAACGACGGGGGCGTTTCGATCTGGCATGACGGTGGGTCGTCGGTCAAGCCCCAGAACTGGATGACGCCGCCGACGGTCATCGAGACCGAGGGTGAGCCGATCGAGCGCATGGTCGTCCGCAAGCGTGCGGGCGCGACGGAGGACCGGCTGGACATCCGGATCGTCGAGGTCGTCTCCGACGTCACGCACGACATGGGCGAGGCCGCGGCGCTGGAGAAGGATGGCGTCGAGGCCCACCTGCAGGAGCTGCTGGCCGAGCAGCCGCACTGGTGTGGTGAGGGGTTCCGGCTCGTGCGCCGCGAGTGGCCGACCGACATCGGGCCCGTCGACCTCATGTGCCGCGACGAGCAGGACGGCTGGGTCGCCGTGGAGATCAAGCGCGTCGCGACGATCGACGCGGTCGAGCAGCTCACGCGCTACCTCCAGCGTCTGCGCGAGGATCCGGCGATGGCCGATTGCCAGGGCGTCCTGGCCGCCCAGCAGATCAAGCCGCAGGCGCGCGTGCTCGCGGAGTCGCGCGGCCTGCGCTGCGTCGAGGTCGACCTCGCCGTGCTGCGCGGCGAGCGCGAGCCCGACCTCACGCTGTTCATGGTCTGACCCGGTGGTGGCGACCTGATCGCGTCGCTCGCAAGCAGGTAGCGCAAGCGGCACGCAGCCGTGCCGGAAATGCCCGCGGGGCGGCGGCTTCATGAGAGGGTGCGCTCATGGAGCCGCTGAACGTGGGGTCGCGTCGCGTCAACCTGCTGGTGGCGTGCGCGCTTGCCGCGGCGCTCGGCCTCGGAGCGGGCCCGGCCCGCGCCGACGCCAAAGGCCTGACCGCCCGCGGCAGCGTCGAGCAGGTGCAGGTCACCGGCGCCGCCAAGGGGGCGCAGCTCACGCTGTTCAACCGGCGCGGCAAGCGTGTCGACGCGCAGCGCGCCGGGGCGCTCGGCGGGGTCGTGTTTCGCGAGGTCGCACCCGGGAGCGGCTACCGCGTGCGCACGCGCGCGGGCACCACCACGAAGCCCTTCGCCGTGCTCTCGCAGCGCTCGACGCCGCCGAGCACCAAGGCCTACGACCAGAAGCTCCCGGCCGGCGGCTACGGCTACGTCACCACGCGCGACGGCACGCAGCTGGCCATCGACGTCCACCTGCCGATCGGCGCGACCGGCTCGGGGCCGTTCCCCACGCTGGTCGAGTACTCGGGCTACGGGTACGCCAACCCGGCCGGCGGCGAGAGCTCGATCGCGACGATCGCCAACCTGCTCGGCTACGCGGTCGTCGACGTCAACATGCGCGGCACCGGCTGCTCCGGCGGCGCCTTCGACTACTTCGAACCGCTGCAGGGCCTCGACGGCTACGACGTGATCGAGACGGTCGCCCGCCAGCCCTGGGCGCTGCATCACAAGGTCGGCATGATGGGCATCTCCTACGGCGGGATCAGCCAGCTCTTCACCGCCGCCACCGCGCCGCCGAGCCTCGCGGCCATCACGCCGCTCAGCGTGATCGACAACACGGCGACGACGCTCTACCCCGGCGGCATCCTCAACTCGGGCTTCGCGCTCTCCTGGGCCAAGGACCGCGTGCACGACGCCAAGCCCGCGTCGAGGACCGGCGGCCAGGCGTGGGCGCTGAAGCGCATCCAGGAGGGCGACCAGACCTGCAAGGCCAACCAGGTCCTGCACGCCGCGGCCGTCGACCTGCTGAAGAAGACCCACGACAACCGCTACTACGTGCCGTCGGTCGCCGATCCGCTGGCGCCCGCCACGTTCGTGCACAAGATCAAGGTGCCGACCTACCTGGCGTGCCAGTGGACCGACGAGCAGACCGGCGGCCACTGCGCCACCCTCGCGTCGCGCTTCACCGGCACCACGCGCAAGTGGTTCACGTTCACCAACGGCACGCACATCGACTCGCTGGACCCCGCGACGTTCAACCGCTGGTACGACTTCCTCGAGCTCTACGTCGCGCGGCGCGCGCCCAACCTCGCGCCCGCGCTGAAGGCCGCGGCGCCGACGATCTTCGCGACGGCGATGGGCGTCCCCGGCGTCCAGCTGCCCGACGACCCGATCCAGGGCCGGGCCGGCTACGCCGACGCCAAGGCCGCCTTCGAGGCGCTGCCGCCCGTGCGCATCCTGTTCGACAACGGCGCGGGCGGCGCCACGGCGGGCGCGCCCGTCGCCGGCTTCGAGCAGTCCTTCGCGCGCTTCCCGCTCCCGGGTACCCGCGCGCAGTCGTGGTACCTCGGCGCCGGGGGCGCGCTGACCGACGCGGCGCCCGCGGGCGCCGGCGGCCGCGACGCGTTCACGTGGAGCAGGAGCGCGCGGCCGGCCACGAGCTTCACGGGCGACACAGCGGCGGGCGCGGGCGGGCTGTGGACCGCCGCGCCGCCGTACCGGTGGCTCCAGCCGCCCGCGGGCAGCGCGCTGTCCTACGTGTCGGCCCCGCTGAGCGCGAGCACGGCGGTCGTCGGCGCGGGCGCGCTCCAGGCATGGGTGAAGGCCAGCGCGCCGAGCGTCGACCTCCAGGTCACCGTCTCCGAGGTCCGGCCAGACGGCGCCGAGACCTTCGTGCAGGGCGGATGGCTGCGCGCCAGCCGCCGCAAGCTCGATCCCCGCAAGAGCACGCTGCTGGAGCCGGTGCCGAGCCTGACGCGGGCCGACGCGTCGCCGTTGCCCGCGGGCCGGTTCGCCGAGGTCAACGTGCCGCTGTACTACCAAGGGCACGTCTACCGCGCCGGGTCGAGCATCCGGATCACGATCAGCGCGCCCGGCGGCGACCAACCGGTGTGGGCCTTCGGAGACACGACGCCGGCGAAGGGCGCCGCGGCGGTCACCCTCGCCTACGCGAAGGGCACGCCCTCGCGCCTGATCCTGCCGGTGGTGCCGGGGATCGCCGTCCCGACGGCGCTGCCGCTCTGCCCGTCGCTGCGCGGCGAGCCGTGCCGCGCGTATGTGCCGTTCGCCAACCGCGCGGGGTGACCGGCGGCGCGGCTGCGCCACGACGCGGTTAGATTCCCCGCCATGTCCGAGGAGCAGCCCGCCGTCCTGACCGAGCGCCGCGACGGCGTCATGGTCATCACCATCAACCGCCCCGAGGTGCGCAACGCGGTCAACGCCGCGGTCGCCGAGGGCATCGCCGGCGCGCTCGACGAGCTCGACGGCGACGACGACCTCGCCGTCGGCATCCTCACCGGCGCGGGCGGGTTCTTCTGCGCCGGCATGGACCTGGGCGCGTTCGTCAAGGGCGAGTCGCCCTGGTTCGGCGATCGCGGCTTCGCGGGCATCGCCCAGCGCGGCGCGCGCAAGCCGCTGATCGCCGCGATCGAGGGCTTCGCCGTAGCCGGCGGGTTCGAGGTCGCGCTGGGCTGCGACCTGATCGTCGCCGCCGAGGGCGCCAAGATGGGCATTCCGGAGGTCAAGCGCTCGCTCGTCGCCGCGGGTGGCGCGCTGCTGCACCTGCCCAAGCGCATGCCCTACCACGTGGTCATGGAGCTGGCCCTGACCGGCGATCCGCTGCCGGCCGAGCGCTTCCACGAGTTCGGCGTCGTCAACCGGATCACGGGCAAGGGCGAGGCGCTCGACGCCGCACTGGAGCTCGCCGTGCGCATCGCCAAGAACGGGCCGCTGGCCGTCGCGGCCTCCAAGCAGATCGTCCAGCAGCAGTACGACTGGACGAGCTCCGACCAGTGGGACGCGCAGGGCGCGATCGGCGGCTCGGTCTTCGCCTCCGAGGACGCCAAGGAGGGCGCGACGGCGTTCAAGGAGAAGCGCGAGCCGGTCTGGCAGGGCCGCTGAGGACCGCGCGGCGCCGCGGGTCGCAGGACCGCCGGTCGAGCACGGTTCGGACCGGCCGTAGGAGCCACACGCCCATCCGGGTGGGCAACCTAGCGCCATGTCCATGCGGCCACCGCAGATCGTCGCGTTCGGCGGCGGAGGGTTCTCGATGGAGTCGGGCAACCCGCTCCTCGACGACTACGTGCTGGGAGCGACCGGCGCCGATCGGCCGCGCGTCTGCTTCGTCCCCACCGCCTCCGGCGACGCCGACCACTACGTCGTGCGCTTCTACCGGCGCTTCGCGGCGGTCGCCGACACCAGCCATGTGTCGCTCTTTCGCCGCGACAAGGGTGGAGGAGCCGTCGAGGGCGACCTCGAGGCGCACCTCCTCCAGCAGGACCTGATCTACGTCGGCGGCGGCAGCGTGCTGAGCCTGCTCGGCGCCTGGCGCGCGCACGGCGTCGACACGATCCTCAAGCGCGCGTGGCGCCGCGGCGTGACGCTCTGCGGCCTCTCGGCCGGGTCGCTGTGCTGGTTCTCGGAGGCGATCACCGCGTTCCACGGCCCGCCCGAGCCGGTGCGCGGCCTCGGGCTGCTGCCGCACTCCAACTGCGTGCACTACGACGGCGAGGCGCAGCGCGGCGAGGTCTACCGCCGGATGGTCGCCGAGGGGCGGATGCGCGAGGGCTATGCCGCCGAGGACGGCGCGGCGCTGCACTTCGAGGGGCGTGAGCTGCTGCGTGCCGTGTCGTCGCGGGCCACGGCGAGGGCCTACCGGATCTCCGCCGACGGCGAGCACCCGCTGGCCGTGCAGTACCTCGGCGAGCCCGCCGCCAGCCTGGCCGCCGTCGCGTGAGCGCTCGCCCGGCGCGATCTCCGACGATCCTCGCGATGGGCGGCGGCGGCTTCACGTCGACGCCCGGCGACCCGGCGCTGGACGAGCTCGTCCTCGAGCTGGCCGGCCGGCGCGAGCCGCGGATCCTCTTCCTCCCGACGGCGTCGGGAGACCCGAACGAGCAGATCGCCTCGTTCCACATGACCTACGGCAACCGCGCGGCGCTGGCGACGGTCCTGTCGCTGTTTCGCCGCCACGGCGACCCGCGCTCGCTGCGCGAGATCGTGCTCGCCCATGACGTCATCTACGTCGGCGGCGGGTCGATGCGCAACCTGCTGGCGATCTGGGCCGCCCACGGGATGGACGCGATCCTGCGCGAGGCGTGGGAGTCGGGCATCGTCCTCGCGGGCCTCAGCGCCGGCGCGATGTGCTGGTTCGAGGGCGGGTGCACCAAGTCGTTCGGCCCGCCGGAGCCCAACAGCGGGCTGGGCTTCCTGCCCGGGTCGCTGACCGTGCACGCTGACGGCGAGCCCGAGCGCCTGCCGGTCTTCCTGGAGGCCGTGCGCTCCGGGGAGCTTCCCGGCGGGTGGGCGGCCGACGACGGCGTCGGCCTGGTCTTCGAGGGCACCGAGCTGATCCGCGTGGTCAGCGCGCGCCCCGGCACGTCGGCGCTCCGGGTGGACGCGGTGAGCGGCGAGCTGGTGCGCACGCGGCTGCAGCCGGAGCTGCTGGGCGCCGGGCCGCTCGGCACGCGGCCGATGCCCGACGACATCAAGGAGCTGAGGAGGACGCGCTATGGCCGCGGCTGAGCCACCGTCAGGACCAACACGACCTGCAGCGCGAGGAGCCCGGGACACCGGCGTACGCAGCGGTCGCGAACCCTTGCCAGTGCCGGGACCCGTGACTCCAGCGGGAGCGGGGCGCCAGCCGGATGTTCCTCCCGGACGGCGAAGCCTGCACGGCGCGCCAGCTCCGCAGCGCTCGCGCGCGTGAAGAAGCGCAGGTGCGTGCGGTCGAAGAGGCCGAAGTCGGCATAGTCGAACCGGCCCCGCAGCAGCGCGCGGCGCGCCGTCCAGTGGGCGATGTTGGGCACCGAGATCACCGCGCGGCCTCCCGGGTCCAGCACCGTGCGCAGCCAGGACAGCACGGTCCAGGGGTCGCGCAGGTGCTCGAGCACGTCGGCGCAGATGATGGTGTCGACGCCGCCGGCGCCGGCGACGGCGCGCTCGACCTCCGCGCGGGTCCTCGCGTCCTCGAGGTCGCCGACGACGACCTCGCGGCACGCCGCGCGCGCCTGCTGCGCGGCGACCGGGTCGTACTCGACGCCCACGACGGTGCAGCCGCGGCGCGCCAGCTCCGCGGCGAGGTAGCCGGTCGCGCAGCCGACGTCGAGGACGCGGGCGTCGGCGGGCACCGCGTCGAGCACGAGGCGGTGGCTGGTCGCCAGGCCGTGCTCGGCGACGAGGGCCGCGTAGGGACCCGTGGTGGCGCTCACGTGGTCGCTCACTCGCCCGTGAGCGTGGCGATCAGGCGCCGCGCTCCGCCGCGGTCGCGGTGCTCGCCGAGGTAGATGCCCTGCCACGTGCCGAGCGCGAGGCGCCCGCCGGCGACCGGCAGCGTGAGCGAGAACCCCATCAACGAGGCCTTGACGTGCGCCGGCATGTCGTCGGCGCCCTCGTCGGTGTGCGTCCAGGCGAAGTCCTCGGGGACGGCGGCGTCGGCCCAGGTCTCGAAGTCGCGGCGCACGTCGGGCGAGGCGTTCTCGTTGAGCGTCAGCGACGCCGACGTGTGGAGGATGTGGAGATGCAGCAGGCCGACGCGCAGGCTCCCGATCTCGGGCAGCCGCTCGACGACCTCGCGCGTGATGAGGTGGAAGCCGCGGCGTCGCGGCTCCAGGGTGAGCTCACGCTGGGTCCACATCGCCGATCTCCGGGCGCTCGATGCCCTCGTCGTAGGGGACGGCGGAGTCGAGCCGGAAGAACAGCTTGAGCCCACTGCCGTCGGGCCGGCGCTCGGCCGGGCCGATCTTGCCCTCGTCGGGGTAGATGACGATGTCGGGCTGGCCGTGCGTGCTGACCGCGAGGAAGCGCAGGGTCTCGTCGGTGTCGTTGACGAGCTGGTGGGCGCCGTCGTCGCCGGGCGGGAGGCGGACGACGTCGCCGCGCTCCAGGCGCCGCCAGCCGTGCGGCGAGCGCAGCAGCGGCCGGCCGTCGAGGACGACCAGCACCTCCTCCTCGGCCAGGTGGAAGTGGTACGGGTACACGGCCTGGCCGGCGCCGACCTCCCAGAGGCTGAGGCCGAGCCGCTCGGTGCCGAGCTGGTGGCCGAGGCGGGCCCGTTGGGCGTGGAAGCCGTCGAGGGACTCACGCGGCTCGTCGAAGACGGGGTCGTAGATGTTGGGCATGGCGAGGTCGGCATGTTCACACGTCGTGCGGGATGCGTGCGACGCGCAGGTCGACGCGGGCGCCGAGGAACGGGACGCCTTCGGCCTCCAGGCGCTCGCGCTGGCGGTCGCCCTTGGCGAGCGAGCCGTCGGCCCGGACGACACGCCACCACGGGACGTCCTCGTCGGTGAGGCGCAGCACCGTGCCGGTGAAGCGCGGGGCGCCGGGGGAGACGTCGCCGTAGGTCCGGACGAACCCCTCGGGGATGGCGCGAATGCGCGAGAGCACCGCTTGATGGGATCCTGTGTCGATGGTCCGCCGAGGCACGTACTCGATCGTCGCACGCGACGACGACACCGGCGAGCTGGGCGCCGCCGTCCAGTCGCACTGGTTCTCCGTGGGCTCGATCGTCACATGGGCGCGGCCCGGGGTCGGGGCGGTCGTCACGCAGTCGATCGCCGAGCGCGCCTACGGCCCGAACCTGCTCGACGCGCTGCAGGGCGGCGCCGCCGCGTCCGCGGCCCTCGGCGGGCTGATCGCCGCCGACGAGGCGGCGCGCTTCCGCCAGGTCGCGGTCATCACGCCGTCGGGCCCGCCCGCGACGCACACCGGCGACGGGTGCATCCCGTACGCCGGGCACGCCGCGGGGAACGATTTCAGCGTCCAGGCCAACATGATGGCCTCGGAGGCCGTCTGGCCGGCGATGGCCGAGGCGTTCGCGTCGAGCACCGGTCCGCTCGCCCGCCGGATGCTCGCGGCGCTGCGGGGCGCCGAGGCGCAGGGCGGCGACGTGCGCGGCAAGCAGTCCTCGGCCATGGTCGTCGTGCCGGCCGCCGGGGAGGACTGGCGGCGGGTGGTCGACCTCCGCGTCGAGGACCACCCCGAGCCGCTGGACGAGCTGGAGCGGCTGATCGGCGTCAACGACGCCTACATCTTGGCCACCGTCGGCGACGACCTGACCGGCGAGGGCCGGCACGCCGAGGCGGGGGAGGCCTACCGCTCGGCGGCGGCCCTGCAGCCCGGCAACCACGAGCTGCTGTTCTGGGCCGGCATCGCCGAGTTCGCCCACGGCGACCGCTCCACCGGCCTGACCCAGGTCCGCCGCGCCATCGAGCTGCAGCCGGGCTGGCGCGAGCTCCTGGGGCGCCTCAGCCCCGAGGTGGCTCCGGACGCGGCAGCGGTGCTGGCCGCGCTCGACGGGTAGCCCGCGGGCCCCGGGCTACCCGCGTAGCGCCGGCGGCAGCACGTAGCCGTCGGCGCCTTCGGGCAGCGCGACGTGGTCGACGACCGCGCCGAGGTTCAGCGCGCCGTAGATGTGGGGGAACTCCGCGGCGACGTCCGTCGCGCGCTCCCACTTCAGCGGCGCGTTCAGCCGCGAGGGGTCGACGACGAGCAGCAGCAGGTCGCCCGACCCGCTGAAGATCCGGTTCGCGGTCGCCTCGACCTGCTGGGCGGTCGAGCAATGGATGAAGCCCTCCTCGGCCAGCGAGGGCGGCCTGAGCTCGCCGGCCGCCTGTGCCTGCGCCCAGCCGGACTCGGTCGTGATGTGCAGGATGGTCGTCGGCGGCTCGCTCATCGTCGTCAACCGTAGCCGCCGCCCGGCCGCGCGCCGAGCGCGCCCTCTCCGGCCCTCAGGCCAGCAGCGCCTTCTCCACCGGCGAGTAGCCGCGGGCGCGCGGGGCGAGGGTCGCGTCGCCCAGGCGCGGACCGAGCGCAGCGGCCTCGGCCTCGATGCCGGCGGTCGCCTCGGCGCCGACGTCCTCCAGCAACCGCACCGCGATCTCGCCCGACGGACGGCGCGCCCAGCCGCCGACGATGCGGCCGTCGGCCCAGATCGTCGGCGACACGTTGCCGTTGACGTCGAAGAGCAGCTCCGCGTGCTCGCCGAGGTACCAGTCGCGGTGCTTCCAGCCCATCGGCGTGGCGTCCAGCGCCGGCAGCAGCGCGACCCAGGGGTCGCCGCGGTCCACCGGCTCCAGGTCGTCGGGGAGCGCGACACCGGCGGCGCTCCCGTCCAGCGCCACCTCGACCGCGCCGACCGCCGCCAGCGCGCGCTTCGTCTGCTTCGCCGTCCACGCCGTCCACCATTGGAGGTCTGCGGGCAGCGCCGGGCCGTAGGCGTACAACCAGCGCCGCGCGAGCTCCGCCTCGGCCTGCTCGGCGCCGACCTCGGCCAGCGGCGCGCCCGTCCACGCCTCGAGCGAGGCCCACCGGAACTGCGTCGACGTCCATGAGCCACGCGGCCGCGCGCGGACGACCCGACCCTCGGCCGCCAGCACCAGCAGGATGCGGCTCGCGATCTTCTGCTTCGCCGCCCACTTGCCGGTCCCGATGGCGAGCTCCTCGGACAGGCGAGCGTCGGACGCCGCGACCTCCGGTGCCGTGGCCTCGCCCTGGGCGTCCAGCGCCGACAGCGCGGCGGCCTCCGCGCCCGCCAGCCACGCGACCGGGTCCGGCCCGCCGACCCCGGACGTCTCCATGAACTTCAACAACTTCGCCCGCTCGCGCGCGGCGACGGTGACCGAGCACGCGGCGTGCACGACCGGCGCCACGTCGCGATCGACGACGAACATCGTCCGCCGCATCCCCATCAACCGCAGCAGCGTGCGCTCCTCGTACAATGCGCGCTCGACCTCCAGGGCCGGCGCGCCCCGATCCGCCAGCCGCGCCCACGCGGCCACGACCACGGACGCTGGGTCGGTCGAGTGCATCGCCACCAGCGACGCCGCGACCTCCTCGACCGTCGCGGCGCGCGCCGCGACCACCAGCCGGTGGCGCGCCCCGACGCGGGCGCGCCGCTCGGCGGCGTCGAGGCAGGGACGAGCGCTCAGCTCAGCGCTCGCCCGGCGTCTTGATGGGGTACATCGAGACCGGCACCGAGAGGTCGAGCGCGGTCCGCAGGATGCGGGTCTGCTCACCGGTGTGCGCGGCCGGGTAGCCCTCGCCCGGGCTCGCGCGCTCGGGGCGGCCGATGTAGCCGAAGGCGAGGTGGTCGGGGAGCACCTGCAGCAGGCGCGGGCTCATGTGCGCGCGGGCGCCCATGTTGCGCGGCTCCTCCTGCACCCACACGACCTCCTGGAGGTTCGGGTAGGTGTTGATGAGCTCCAGGACCTGGCCCTCGGGGAAGGGGTAGAGCAGCTCGATGCGGCCGATCGCGACGCCCTCGTTGTCGACCCGGTTGGGGTGCGAGACGAGGTCGTAGTAGATCTTGCCGGTGCAGAGCACCAGGCGCGTGACCTTCTCGATCGGCACCCGCGGCTCGCCGAGGACCGGGAAGAACTTGGACTCGGCCAGGTGCTCGATGCGGTTGGTCGCCTGCGGCAGGCGCAGCAGCGACTTCGGCGTGAAGATGATCAGCGGCCGCTGCTTGGTGATGCGCGCCTGGCGGCGCAGCAGGTGGAAGTACTGCGCCGGCGTCGTGAGGTTCGCGACGCGGATGTTGCCCTCGGCGGCGAGCTGCAGGAACCGCTCGATGCGGGCGCTGGAGTGCTCGGGGCCGGAGCCCTCGTAGCCGTGGGGCAGCAGCAGCGTGAGACGCGAGGTCTGGCCCCACTTGGCCAGGCCCGAGATGATGAACTGATCGATGATGACCTGGGCGCTGTTGGCGAAGTCGCCGAACTGCGCCTCCCAGGCCACCAGCGTCTCGGGCGCCTCGGCGGAGTAGCCGTACTCGAAGCCCAGGCACGCGATCTCGCTCAGCGGCGAGTTGTGCAGCTCGAACGGCGCCAGGGCGCCGGGCAGGCTCTGGATCGGGCACACGGTCTGGCCGGTCTTGGCGTCGTGCAGGACGAGGTGGCGCTGGCTGAACGTGCCGCGCTCGACGTCCTGGCCGGTCAGGCGGATCGGCGTGCCCTCGGTCAGCAGCGAGGCGTAGGCCAGCTGCTCGGCGTGGGCCCAGTCGATGCCGCCGTCGGGGCCGAGGGCCGCGCGGCGTCGCTCCAGCTGCTTGACGAGCTTGGGGTGCACGGTGAAGCCCTCGGGCGTCGTGAGCAGCTCCTCGTTGAGCGTCAGCAGCCGCTCGTGCGTGACCGCCGTGGGGACGTCGGGCGAGGGCGAGCGGTCGAGCTGGTACTCGCCGGTCTGCTGCGTGACGCCGCCGGAGGCCTCGGCCGCCCTGATCTTGGACTTGAGGTCCTGGTGCAGCGCGGTCAGCCGGTCCCAGATCGCCTGGCGCTGGGCCTCGACGTCCTCCTGGGAGATCGTGCCCTCGGCGACCATGCGGCCGGCCCACAGCTCGGCGGCGCGCTTGTGGCCCTTGATCTTGGCGTACATCTCGGGCTGCGTGTACGCGGGCTCGTCGGCCTCGTTGTGGCCGAAGCGGCGGTAGCCGATGAGGTCGAGGACGAAGTCGTGGCCGAACTCCTCGCGGTAGGCGAAGGCGAGGCGCACGGCGTGGATGCACGCCTGCACGTCGTCGGCGTTGACGTGGATGATCGGGACGTCATAGCCCTTGGCGACGTCCGAGGCCCACCGGGTGGAGCGCGCGTCCTCCGGGTCGGTGGTGAAGCCGACCTGGTTGTTCTGGACCAGGTGCAGCGTGCCGCCGACCTTGTAGCCGTCGAGCGCCTGGAGGTTCAGGCCCTCGGCGACCACGCCCTGGCCGGGGAAGGCCGCGTCGCCGTGCAGGACGATCGGCATCGCCGCGTCGGTGTCGCGGTGGGCGTGCGGGCCCTGGCGCGTGGTCTGCGCGGCGCGGGCGGCGCCGACGACGACCGGGTGGACGAACTCGAGGTGCGACGGGTTGCTCTCGAGGTTGACGAGGATCGACTCGCCGTTGGGCAGCTGGTAGGAGCCCTGCGCGCCGTGGTGGTACTTGACGTCGCCGGTCCCGCCCTGCGGGATCGTCGTGACGGCCTCCAGCGTGGAGGCGCCCTCGAACTCGGCGAAGATCGTCTCGTACGGACGGCCGAGGTTGTGGGCCAGCACGTTGAGGCGGCCGCGGTGCGCCATGCCGACGACGACCTCGCGCGCCCCGTGGGCCGCGGCGAGCTGGATCATCTCGTCGATCATCGGGACCGTCATGTCGAGGCCCTCGATCGAGAACTGCTTCTGGCCGAGGTAGGCCTTGTGCATGAAGCGCTCGAACGCGTCGACCTCGACGAGGCGCGTCAGCAGCGCCTTCTGCTCCTCGGTGGTGAGCGGCTTGCGGTACTCGCCGCCCTCGATCTTCTCCCGCAGCCAGGTGCGCTGGCGGTGCGAGGCGAGGTGCTCGATCTCGTAGGCGATCGTCCCGCAGTAGGTCTCGCGCAGGTGCGGCAGCGCGTCGGCCAGCGTCGCGCCGGGGACGTGCATCCGCAGGATCTTGGCCGGGATCTGGGCCATGAGCTGCGGCGTGAGCCCGACGGTGTCGGGATCGAGCGCCGGATCGCCCTCGGGCTCGGTGCCCAGCGGGTCGAGGCGCGCGGCGAGGTGGCCGTGCGTGCGGTGGGCCTTGAGCAGCGACGTCGCCGCCTGCACCGCCTGCAGCAGCTCCTCGTCGATGACCGGGGCGCGGCGGTCGCCGGCGCGCGACTCGCGCGCGGCAGCGGCGGCGGCGGCCGGGGCGGGCGGCGCAGGCGCCGGGCCCAGCGTGGCGCCCAGCGAGGCGAAGACGCCGTCGTAGAAGCCGTTCTCGCCCTGGAGGTAGCTCTCGACGACCTGCAGGAACCGGCCCGACTCCGCGCCCTGGATGACGCGGTGGTCGTACGTCGAGGTCATGGTCATGACCTTCTCGGCGCCGATCATGTCGCCGATGTTGCCGAGGCCGACGGGGTAGGCGATCGAGCCGGTGGCGACGATCGTGCCGTTGCCCTTCATCAGGCGCGGGACCGAGGCGATCGTGCCGATGCCGCCCGGGTTGGTCAGCTGGACGTTGGCGCCCGTGAGGTCGTCGGCGGTCAACTTGTTCTCGCGCGCCTTGCCGATCAGCGCGTCGAAGGCGGCCTTGAAGTCCTGGAAGCTCAGGCGCCCGGCGTCGCGGATGACCGGCACCATGAGGGTGCGCGAGCCGTCCTTCTTCTCGACGTCGACGGCGATGCCGAGGTTCACGGCGCCGTCGTCGATGCGGGTCGGCTTGCCGTCGACCGTGTCGAAGTGATGGGACATGACCGGCATGTCCTGCTGGGCGGCCAGCGAGATCGCGTAGGCGATCAGATGGGTGAAGGAGACCTTCTGCCCGGCCTCCTTGAGCTGCTTGCGGCGCGCGTCCATCGCCGTGACGGTGATGGTGCGGAAGGAGGTCGCGGTCGGGAGCTCGCGCGACTCGTCCATGTAGCGCGCGAGCATCGCCGCGCCGCCCTTGAGGACGGTGCGTGTGCCGGTGCCGCGCAGCCCCATCGCTGCGCCGCCGGCCTTGGCAATCACCTTGCCGCCGTTCGCCTTGGCCTCGAGGACGTCGTCCTTGGTGATGCGGCCCTGCGTGCCGGTGCCGGCGACGCCGGCGAGGTCGACGCCCTCGGCGCTCGCGACGCGCGCGGCCACGGGGGAGACCTTGGTGCCGTCGGGGACGGCGGCCGCGCCGTTGCCGGTCGCGGCGACCTGGCCGTCGGCGGGCGCCGGGGCCTTCGCCGCGCCGGCGGGCGCGCCGGCGCCGAGCTGCATGCGCGCGATGACCTGGCCGACGACGACCGTCTCGCCCTCGCCGGCGAGGATCTCGGTGATCGTGCCGGCCGCGGGCGCGGGCAGCTCCATGTCGACCTTGTCGGTGGAGATCTCGACGACCGTGTCGCCGTCCTCGACGGCGTCTCCGACCTTGACCGTCCACTCGAGGACGGTGCCCTCGGTGACCGACTCGCCGCCGGCGGGCGTCGTGATGTCGACGACCTCGCCCGGGGCCTGGCTCGCAGAGGATGCCTCAGTGGTGGGCGGACTGCTCCCGTCGCCGCCGTTGGGCGATCCGCCGTCGCCGGCGCCGACCGCGATGTCGGCGAGCACGGAGCCCACCTCTACGGTGTCGCCCTCGGCGTAGTGGATCTTCACGACGGTCCCGCTCGCTGGCGAGGGCACCTCCGCGTCCACCTTGTCGGTCGAGACCTCGACGAGGATCTCGTCGGCCTCGATGGTGTCACCCTCCTGCTTGTGCCACTCAAGGATGGTGCCTTCCGTCACCGACTCGCCCATAGCGGGGAGGGTGACTTGGATCGCTGCGGCTTCGACGGCCATGTCTCTTTGTTCGACTCTAGCGCTCGTGTGTGTTAGGGGCGGTTAGGGTCCTGCGTCGCTGCTCGCGGACGAACTCGTAGGAGCCGACGAACGGTCCGACCGCGCCGATCACGGCCACCGCGACCGCCAGGGGCAGCGGGATCACGCGCGTGCGCAGCGCCTCGATGCACAGCACGCACATCAGGATCCAGCCCAGGCCGTGGGCCAGGCCGAAGACGAACTCCCACGGGTGGAGCCCCGGCACGAGCCACACGCCGAGCAGCACGGCGTAGATCGTGGAGTGCGTGAAGGACAGGTACTTCAGCGTCGTGAACGACGGCGTGAACGGGGTCGTGCGCGTCACGCGAACATGCGCGCCATCCGGCGCAGCGTGTCGTCGGCCTCGTCGGGCCACGCGTCGACGTCGGCGGGCCACCACGCGTAGCGGTCGTGCTCGTGGTCGGGGACGACCTCCGCGCCGGCCGGCAGCCACGCCTGGCCGATGAACATGACCAGGCGGTGCGGCAGGCGCACGAGCGCCTCGCCCTGGACCCGGTCGGCGGTCACCGACCACTCCTCCTGCAGCTCCCGCGTCAGCGTGGTGAACGGGCTCTCGCCCTCGTCGACCGCGCCGCCGGCGCCCAGCGCCCAGCGGCCCGCCCACGAGGCGAGCCACGGCGCGCGGCGCCCCGCGAGCCACCGTCCCTCGCTGTCGCGCGTGATGCAGAGGGCGGCCATCGACTCCGAGGCGTCGCCCTCCACGAGGCGCAGCGCCCAGCGCATCGGCTGCAACTCCATGTGCAACTGGCCGTCGACCGCCTCGTAGTGCACGAGGCGCGCCGCGGTGCCGTCGTGGCTGGGCGAGTCGCGGTCGCGCAGGGCCTGGATCGCCGCGTCCGCGGCCTCCACCTTCTCGCCCGCGGCGACGAACGGCTCGCCGCGCCAGACCGCGCGAACCTGGTCCGCGCGCCAGGGGCCGCGGGCCAGCAGCGCGGGGGCAGACGCTTGCGTCATCGCCCTAAAGGTACGCTTGCGGCGTCTTGGAGCGCTCTCCCGCGGACGTCTACGCCGAGCACTGCCGCCAGCGGGAGCTCGCCTACCAGGTCGATCCCGCCGGCCGGCCGGTGTTCCGACCGCGCGTCGGCTACGAGACGTGGCGTGTCAGCGCCGGCCGCGGGACCGTCTACTCGGCGACCGTCGTGCGCCCGCGCGACGGCGCGCCGTACGGCGTCGTGCTGGTCGATCTCGACGAGGGCTTCCGGATGATGAGCCGGGTCGTGGGGCTCGCGCCCGAGGACGTGACGATCGGCCTGCGCGTGCGGCTCGCGTGGGAGGACTGCGAGGAGCCGGACGCCCCGCCGCTGCCGGTGTTCACGGAGGACGCATGACCGGCATCGCGATCGTCGGCGCCGCCGAGGCGCAGATGGGCCTGGCGCTGCCGGGCCTCGACGCGGCCGACGTGATGGCCGAGGCCGCGCGGCTCGCGCTGGCCGACGCGGGGCTCGCACCGGCCGACGTCGACGGCGTCTTCGCCGCCTCGACGCAGCTGCGGTGGGCGAGCGTGGACCTCGCCGAGGACCTCGGCATCCGCCCCCGCCACACCGACTCCACCATGATCGGCGGCGCGTCGCCGATGGCCCACGTCAACCATGCGCGCGCCGCGATCGCCGCCGGGCTCTGCGACGTGGCGCTCATCGCCTACGGGTCGACCCAGCGCTCGGTCGGCCGCGCGAAGGCCTCGGCCCAGGAGCTCGACCGGTGGGAGGCGCCGTACCGGCCGCTGCTGCCGGTGGGTGCGTACGCCCTCTCGGCCGCGCGCCACATGCACCAGTACGGGACGACCCGCGAGCAGCTCGCCGAGGTCGCCGTCAGCGCGCGTCGCTGGGCGCAGCGCAATCCCGGCGCCTGGTCGCGCGAGGAGCTGACGGTCGCCGACGTGCTGGCCGCGCCGCGCGTCTGCGATCCGCTGGGCGTGCGCGACTGCTGCCTGGTGACCGACGGCGGCGCGGCGATCGTCGTGACCACCGAGGCCCGGGCGCGCGCGCTGCGCCGGCCGCCGGTGTTCGTCCTCGGCGCCGCCGAGGCCCACGGCCACCGCCACGTCTCCTCGATGCCCGACGTCACCGTGACCGCCGCGGTCGAGTCGGGCGAGCGCGCGTTCGCCGAGGCCGGGCTCAGGCCCGCAGACGTCGACAGCGCGCAGCTCTACGACGCCTTCACCATCACCCCGATCCTGTTCTTGGAGGACTTGGGGTTCTGCGCCAAGGGGGAGGGCGGCGCGTTCGTGCAGGGCGGCCGCATCGCGCCCGGCGGCGACCTGCCGGTCAACACCGCCGGCGGCGGCCTGAGCTACGCGCACCCCGGGATGAACGGCCTGCCATTGCTGGTGGAGGCCGTGCGCCGTGTGCGCCACGCCGACGAGGACGTCGTGCTCGCCCACGGCAACGGCGGCGTGCTCAGCACGCAGGCCACGGTGCTGCTGGGCAGCGAGGCGGCGGCCGAGCAGCGGCCGCGCGCCGCGATGGCGCGGATCCGGCGGGGTGTCGGTGCGGGCGCGAGCGCGAGCGGCGGCCGGCGACGCCGGGCGGTCGGCGCGGGGCGGGCATCGCGATGAGCGGCCGCCGCGCCTGGTGGGGCTGGGGCTTCGAGGACCGCAAGCTCGATCCGGCCGCGCTGGCGCCGACTGTGCGCGACGTCCTCGGCTTCCCGATCGGCGCGGTCGAGCAGCCCGTCGCGCTGGAGTCGATCGCCCTGCCCGAGCCGCGGGTCGACGTGCCCGCCGGCGCGCCGTGGTCGGTCGATCCGCGCGACCGCATCGAGCACGCCTACGGCCGCTCGTTCCCCGATACGGTGCGCGCGTTCCGCGGCCGCATCGACCATCCGCCCGACGCCGTGGCGTTCGCCCGGCACGAGGACGACATCGAGATGGTGCTCGAGTGGGCCGCGCGCGAGGACGTCGCGGTCATCCCGTTCGGCGGCGGCACGAGCGTCGTCGGCGGCGTCGAGCCCCGCGTGCCGGGCGACCGGCTCGGGACGGTCTCGCTGGACCTCTCGGGCCTCGACCGGGTGGTCGAAGTCGATGCCGTCTCGCGCGCGGCCCGGATCCAGGCCGGCGCGACCGGGCCGCAGCTCGAGGCCCAGTTGGCCGAGCACGGGCTGACGATGCGCTTCTTCCCGCAGTCCTTCGAGCTGTCGACGCTCGGCGGCTGGGTCGTCACGCGCGCCGGCGGGCACTTCGCCACCGTCTGGACGCACATCGACGACCTGGTGGAGTCGATCCGCGCGATCACGCCGACCGGCGCGTGGGAGAGCCGCCGGCTGCCCGGCAGCGGCGCCGGACCGTCGCCGGACCGGATGCTGCTGGGCTCCGAGGGCATCCTCGGCGTCGTCACCGAGGCGTGGGTGCGCGTGCAGCCGAAGCCGGCGTTCCGGGCGGCGCGGGCGGTCCGGTTCAAGGACTTCATGAACGGCGCCGAGGCGGTGCGCGCGCTGGCGCAGTCGGGGCTGAACCCGGCCAACTGCCGGCTGGTCGACGCGCTCGAGGCCCGGCAGACGGGCGTGCTCGGGCCCACCGACCGCGAGCGCGCCGTGCTCGTGCTCGGCTTCGAGTCCGTCGACCACGACGTCGACGGCGCGCTGGCCCGCGGGCTGGCGATCTGCCGCGAGCACGGCGGCGAGCCCGACGAGCCGCGCGGAGGCGCCGGCGGGGCGGTCGGCACGTGGCGCGACGCGTTCATCGCGATGCCCTATCTCCGCGACGCCCTGCTGCAGCTCGGCGTGCTGAGCGACACGTTCGAGACGGCGATCACGTGGGAGCGCTTCCCCGCATTCCACGCGGCGGTGACGGGGGCGGTGCGCGAGGCGCTCGGCGAGCCTTGCCGCGTCACCTGCCGGCTGACGCACGTCTACCCCGACGGCCCGGCGCCGTACTTCACTGTCCTCGCGCCCGCCCGTCGCGGCGACGAGGTGGCACAGTGGGAGGCGATGAAGCACGCAGCCTCCGACGCCATCCTCGCCGCGGGCGGGACGATCACCCACCATCACGCCGTCGGGCGTGACCACCGGCCGTGGTACGACGCCCAGCGTCCCGACCTGTTCGCGGCCGCGCTGCGGGCGGCCAAGGCCGCGGTCGATCCGGCGGGCGTCCTGAACCCCGGCGTGCTGGTCGACGCATGAGCGCGCGCGAGGCCCACGCCTTCGACACCGCCGCCGAGCCGGTGTTCGACAAGGTCTGCGTCTACGCCGGATCGGCGCCCGGGGCGAGCGCCGCCTACGCGAATGCGACCCGCTCGCTGGCGGCCGGGATCGTCGCGCGCGGCGCCGGCGTCGTCTACGGCGGCGGCAGCCTGGGCCTGATGGGGGTCCTCGCCGACGCGACGATCGAGGCCGGCGGCGAGGTCACGGGCGTGATCCCGCGGTTCCTCGACGACCGCGAGGTCGGCCACCACGGCGTGACCGACCTCCGCGTGGTCGAGACGATGCACGAGCGCAAGATGCTGATGGCCGACCTGGCCGACGCGTTCGTCGTCCTGCCCGGCGGCATCGGCACGCTCGAGGAGATCGTCGAGATGCTGTCGTGGTCCCAGCTCGGACTGCACCGCAAGCCGATGGGCCTGCTCGACACCGACGGGTTCTGGCGGCCCCTCACCGCGCTGCTGGACCACATGACGGCCGAGAAGTTCGTCGGCCTCGACCACCGCAGGCTGCTGCTCTCGGCCCCCGACGCCGAGGAGCTCCTCGACGCGATGCTGGCCTGGGAGGCCCCGGCCGTGGGCCGTCAGTGGCTGCGGTCCGAGGACGAGACGTAGCCGGCGCGCGATGCCCGACGTCGCGATCCTCGGCTCCGGGGCCGTGGGCGCCCTGGTCGGCGCGGCGCTGACCCGCGCCGGCACCGACACCATCGTCATCACCCGCGAGCCGACCGTGGAGCTACTGCGGCGCACCGGGGTGCTGGTCGAGAGCCCGCTGCTCGGCGATGGCCACGTGCCGCTGCGAGCGGAGGCGCGCCTGGGCGAGCCCGCCGGCGCGCTGCTGGTCGCCGTCAAGGCCCCGCACTTGGTGGCCGCGCTGGAGCGGATCGAGGGCGAGCCCGATGTGGTCGTCCCACTGCTCAACGGCGTCGATCACATGGCAGTGCTGCGCGCGCGCTTCGGCGAGCGGGTCGTGGCGGGCACCGCGCGCGTGCAGGCGCACCGGGAGAGTCCCACGCACGTGATCCACCGCGCGCCGTTCCTGACGATCGCGATCGCGCAGCCGGGCACCCCCGCGCTGACCCGCGCGCTCGCCGCCGCCGGGATCGAGGTCCTCGACGGCGGCGCCGAGCGCGACGTGCTGTGGGCCAAGCTCAGCCGCCTCGCCGGCCTCGCGCTCGCCACCGCGGCGGCCGACGCGCCGCTGGGCGCCGTGCGGCCCGAGGCCGAGGCCGTGGCGCGCGAGGTCGCCGCGGTCGCGGACGCCGAGGGCGCCGCGATCGACGCCGAGCAGATCGTCGAGGAGCTGCGCGGCCTGCCCGACGGCGCGTCGTCCTCGCTGCGGGCCGACCTGGCCGCCGGCCGGCCCGACCACGAGCTCGACGCCATCGGCGGCGCGGTCCTGCACCACGCGGAGCGCCACCGGCTGCCCGCGCCCCGCACCGGGGCGCTCGTCAGCCGGGTCGCCAGGCGCGCCGCGGCCGGGTAGCCTCTGCAGGCGATGTCCGACCCGTCGAAGATCGCCAAGAACCTCCAGGCCTTCCAGATCGCGATCAACTCCCACGATCGTGAGAACCCCTCGCACAACGCGTACGGGATCGGGCTGGCGCACTTCGACCTCGAGCGCCTCGGCTTCGACGAGGGCGAGCAGATCCTGCCGGGCATCACGATCCACGCCGACAGCGGCGTGACCGGCAACTTCCGCGTGCTCTGCGACGGCGATCACGACGAGAACCTCGAGCGCGAGGCCGAGGAGGCCGACGTCGTCGAGGCGGTCGCGGCCGAGCGGGGCATCACGATCGCGCCCGGCGGCGGGCAGCGCGAGGACTTCTAGAAGGCTCGCGCCCGGGCGCAGAACCTCCCGCTCAGGCGGGAGGATGCGCCCAAAACGGCACAGGAACGCTCAAGTTCTTGGTCCTTCGGACCGACCAGCCGGAACATGGGGTCGTCCAAGGGGGACGTCGAGCGCTTCTTCGAGCACTCGCCCGACCTGCTCGCCATCGCGGATCGCCGCGGCTATTTCACCTGTCTGAACCCGGAGTGGGAATCGGTCCTGGGCTGGACCCGCGACGAGCTCATGGCCGAGCCCTTCCTGAACTTCGTCCATCCCGAGGATCTCGAGCGCACCTGCCAGGAGATCGCGCGCGCCATGGGACCGAACCCGTGCACGACGCGCTACGAGAACCGGCTGCGCACCCGTGACGGCGTCTGGCGCTGGCTGCTGTGGAGCGCCCGCTGGGACGGCGAGGAGTGGAGCGCGGTCGCCAAGGACATCACCACGCGCAAGGAGCTCGAGCGCCACAGCCTGCACGACGCGCTGACCGGCGTGGCCAACCGCGCGCTGGCCACCGACCGCCTCGGCGCCGCGGTCGCACGGCTCGGCCGCAGCGCCGGCGCCGCCGTCGCGCTGCTCGTCGACATCGACGACCTCACGACGATCAACGACACGCACGGCCACGCCGGCGGCGACATCGTCCTGCGCGCCATCTCCGACCGTCTCACCGAGCGCCTGCGCGCCGCCGACACCGTCGGGCGCTTCGGCGGCGACCGCTTCCTCGTCGTCGCCGAGGGCCTGGCCGACGGCGGCGCCTCGGGCATCGAGGCCGTCATCGAGCGCGTGCACGGCGCCTTCTCCCGGCCGATCCCGACCCGCAACGGCCCGGTCATGGTGACCGGCAGCGTCGGCGTCGCGGTCGCCCGCGACTCCGGCGTCGACCCCGAGGACCTGATCCGCGACGCCGACGTCGCGCTGCGCCGCGCCAAGGCCCAGGGCCGCGGCCACGCCGAGGTCTTCGACGCGGCGCTGGCCGCCGAGGTCCGCGCCCGCCTGGAGCTCGCCGCCCAGCTGCGCGGCGCCCTGCAGCGCCACGAGCTGCGCGTCGTCTTCCAGCCCCTGGTCTCCATGTCCGACGGCAGCCCCATCGGCTGCGAGGCGCTGCTTCGCTGGGACCACCCGAGCCGTGGGGAGCTGCTGCCCGGCGCGTTCCTGCGGATCGCCGAGGACGACGGCCTGATCGTCCCGATCGGCGCCTGGGTGCTCGAGGAGTCCTGCCGGCAGCTCGCTGCCTGGCGCGCCCAGGGCCGCGAGCTGTGGGTGTCGGTCAACGTCTCCGCCCGCCAGCTCGCGCAGCCCGACTTCGTCGCCGTCGTGGAGCGCGCCCTGCGCGAGACCGGCGTGCCCGCGGGGTCCGTCTGCCTCGAGGTCACCGAGACCGCGGTGCTGCGCCGCCCCGACATGGCGCGCATGGCGCTCGACGCCCTGCGCCGCCTGGGCGTGCGCGTCGCGCTCGACGACTTCGGCCTCGGCTACTCCTCCCTGACCCATCTCAAGACGCTGCCGGTCGACGTCGTCAAGGTCGACCGCTCGTTCGTCGCCGACCTCGTGCGCAGCACGGAGGATCGTGCCGTGGTGGAGGCGGTGCTGACGCTCGCGCATCGGATGGGCCTGACCGTCATCGCCGAGGGCGTCGAGACCGCCGACCAGGACGACCTGCTGCGCAAGATGGGCTGTCCCGTGGTCCAGGGCTTCCTGTACGGCCGGCCGGTGCCGGCCGCCGACGTGCTGCTGCCCGACGCGGTCGCCCCGCCCGCGCCGCGCATCTCGATCGAGACCCCGAACGCCGCGTAGGGGAACACTGGCCCAGAGGGCCAGGTTCCCTTGCGGGTGTTCGCCCAGGGGGCGAAACCCGCGGCGGTGAGCGACCCACGCTCCTAGCTAGCGTTCGCCGAGCCGGACGACGTGCGCGGTCAGCTCGCTGCGCGAGCGCACGCCGAGCTTGCGGTACGCCATCCGCAGGTGGTGCTCCACAGTGCGGGCCGAGAGGAAGAGCGCCGCGGCGGCCTCGGCGTTGGTCGCGCCGCCGGCGACGAGCCGGCACACCTCGCGCTCGCGCGCCGTGAGCGCCGCGTCGGAGGCTCGTCCCGACGCGGCGCCGCGGCGCGCGCCCGTCGCGGCCAGCTCCTGCTCGGCCCGGCGCGCCCAGTGCGGCGCGCCGAGCGCCACGAACGTCTCGTGCGCGGCGGTCAGGTGCTCGCGCGCGTCGGCGCGGCGCCGCGCGCGGCGCAGGCGCTCGCCGAAGCACAGGCGCGTGCGGGCCAGCTCGAAGCGCAGCGGCACGCGGGCGTGCGCGGCCAGCGCGACGGCCAGGTGCGCGTCGAGCGCCTGGTCGGGACCGGTCAGCGCCCGGCAGCGCGCCGCCGCGGCCGCGGCCCAGGCGCTCCCGGTCGCCTCCGCGCCGGCGGCCAGCTCGTCGGCCAGCTCCGCCGCCTCGTCCACGCGCCCCACCCGCGCGTACGCCTCGGCGAGATCGGCGCCGGTGTACAGGAACGACGGGTCGCGGGAGCCGAGGCGCTGCGTGTGTTCTCGCGCGCGCTCCAGGTGGCGCACCGCCGCCGGCGCGTCTCCGGACCCGAGCGCGAGGAACCCCAGGGCCTGCTCGGCGCACGCCAGCGTCGACGTGAGCTCCAGTCGCTGCGCGATCTCGCGCCCCTGCCCGGCGTGCGCGGAGCACGCCTCGGCGTCGCCGCGGTGCGCGGCCGCGAACGCCGCGTTGACGAGCGCGACCGAGTGCAGGAAGCTGCCGACCGCCTCCTCGCCGAGCCCCACGGCCTCGGCGGTGAGCGCGTCGGCCTCGGCGAACGATCCACGGCGCAGGTGCAGGCCGGCGAGGACCGACAGGGGAAAGGGGAGCGCGCCGATCGCGCCGCGGGCGCGGCTGGTGTCGACGAGCCACGTCAGCAGCCGCTCCGCGTCCTCGTAGTCCTCCATCCAGACATGGCACAGCGCAGCGACCGAGAGGATCTCGTGGCCCGGCCCGGTGGGATCGAGCGCCGCGAGCGCGGGCGCCCGCTCGCGCAGCATCGCCCGCGCCCGGGCGTGCTCGCCGAGGCTCGCGAGCGCCGAGGCGTGCAGCACCGCGGGGATCAGCTCCCCGCCCGGCGGCGCCAGCGCCACGGCGCGCTCGGCGAGTGCCGCCAGCCGGCTCACCGTCCCGTGCGCCACGAGCGCGACGCCCGCCTGGGTGAGCAGGCCCGCGGCCCGCGCCGGGTCCCGCGCGACGACGCGGTCGGCCTCCTGCTCCAGCAGCGCGTAGGCCGCCATCGGGCGCCCGATGTGCTGCATCGCCATACCGCGCAGCAGCTGCACGTCGGCCCGCGCCAGGGGATCGTCGATCGACGGCAGCAGGGCGTCGAGCAGCGCCTTGGCGGCCGCCGGCCGGCCGGCGACCGTGGCCATGGCGGCCGCGGCCAGCGTGCGCGCCGTCGCCGCGCCGCGCGCGGGGCTGAGCGCCGCGGCGCGCTCGAAGACGAGCGCCGCCGTGGCCGGGGCGCCGCGCTCGCGGGCGTCGTGGCCGTGCGCCTCGAGCGCGGAGGCCAGCTCCTCGTCGGGTGCGTCGGCCGCGGCGGCCCGGTGCCACGCCCGCTCGTGCTCCGGCACGGTCTCGGCCAGCGCCCGATGGGCCGCGCGCCGGGCCGCCGCGCCCGCGTCCTGCAGAACCGCGGTGCGCACCAGCGGATGGGTGAACCGGACCTGGCGCGGCGCGACGGCGACCAGGCCGGCCTCCTCGGCGGGGCCGAAGGCGACCATCCCGGCGCCCAGGGCCGCCGCCAGCGGACCCGCGGCGCCGTCGCCGCTGGCGGCGAGCAGCACCAAGGCGCGCCGGGCGGGCGCCGGCAGCTCGGCGAGCCGCTCGGCGTAGGCGCGCTGCAGGCGCTCGCCCGCGGGTAGGGGCTCGGGCAGCGCGGCGCGTCCGGCGCGCTGGTCGGCGGTCAGCTGCGCGGGCGCTTCGGTGAGCGCCAGCGGGTTGCCGCCGAGGGCGTCGACGAGCGTCTCGGCGACGGCCGGGGTGACGCCGCGGGCACGGGCGAGCGCCAGCGCGTCGGCGCGCGCCAGGTCGCCGAGCACCAGGCGTGGGACACCCGGCCACGGCTCGACCGGCGCGCCGCGCAGCGACCGCACGACGACGACCGCGACGCCGAGGCGCTCGGCCCGGCGCGCGGCGAAGGCGACCGCCTCCTGCGACGACGGATCCAGCCACTGCACGTCGTCGACGCAGAGCAGGAGCGGCCCGTCCTGCGTCACGGCGCGCAGCAGCGCCACGAAGGCGTGGAGGACGAGCCCGCGGTCCTGGACCGGCGCCGGGGCGTCGAGGGCCAGCGCTCCGCGCAGCGCCGCGCGCTGCACCGGCGCGAGCGCGTCGAGCCGCCCGAGCACCGGATGCAGCAGCTCGGCCAGGCCGGCGAAGGGCAGGTCGATCTCGGTCTCGGCGCCCGTCGCGCTCAGCACCGTGCCGCCGGCCGGGCGGATCGCTGCCAGAAGCGCGCTCTTGCCGACGCCGGGCGGACCCTCGACCACCAGCGCGGCGCCGCGGCCGGCGGGCCGGCCGTCGACGACCGCCGCGAGCCGCTGCAGCTCGACGCGGCGCCCGACGAGTGCCCCTGTCTCCAGGCTGCCCACGACGCGCAGCCTATGGCGCTGCGCGCGGTGTGGCTAGGCGGCGCCGGCCGCCGCGACCATGAGGTCGCGCGCGAAGGCGCGCCGGAACAGCTCGGTCTCGCGGCTCGCCGCCCAGCGGGCGACGCGGACGTCGCCGTCGGCGTGAAGACCCAGCCGGACCTGCGCGTCCTCGAGCTCGACGTGCACTTCGCGCACCAGCTGGTCGCGGCTGCGCTCGAGGTCCTCGGCCAGGCGCAGCAGGAGCGCGCAGCGGTCGAGGATCGCCATGTCGCCGTCGTGCATCAGCTTCTCGAAGGCGCCGAGCGCGGGCATGCCCTTGCGGTGGAAGCGAACGGCCTGACCGATGAGCGCGACCTCGCGCTGGTCCCAGCCGGGCAGGCCCGAGTTCAGCACCAGGTAGCGCGAGTGCTTGTGATGGTCGTCGTAGTCGACGCTCATCCCGATGTCGTGCAGCACGCACGCGGCCCACAGCAGCTCGCGCTCCCGCGCGTCGCCGGCGTGCAGCCCGGCGGCGGCGAGGTCGTCGAAGAGGCCGAGCGCCAGGCGCCCGACGTGCTCGGTGTGCGCGGGATCGACGTGGTACTGCGCGGCGAGGTTCAGCACCGACGAGCGCCGCACGTCGTCGAAGAGCGGCGGATCGCCGGCCAGGTGGCGGGCGAAGAAGACGCCTTCGCGGAGGCCGGCCTCGGTCGCCTCGAGCGCGTCGAAGCCGCCGATGTCCAGCACGGCCTCCACGACGGCGGCGCCGGCGAGGATCAGGTCGGCGCGCGAGTACTTGATGCCGGGGATCTTGGCGCGGCCGGCCGCCGGCAGCGCGGCGAGCCGATCGACGAGCTCGCCGACCGCCTGCCGCTCCACCACGAACCCCTGCACGCCGAACTCCGGAACGCCCTCGGCGCGCTGCACGGCGGCGGCGAGGTTGCGGACCGTGCCGCCGATGCCGACCATCCGCTGGCCGGACTTCGGCAGCCACGGCGCGTCTGCGAGCTGCTGCGCCACGAAGTCGCGCAGGGCCTTCAGCTGCTTCTTGGAGGCCGGGCCGTCGCCGAGGCCGAAGCGCTCGGTCATCCGCACGGCACCGAGCGGCCAGGACTGCAGCTCGACGGCGTGGCGCGAGGCGACGCGGACCAGCTGCATCGAGCCGCCGCCGAGGTCGAGCACGGCGCCGTCGGCCAAGGTGGTGGAGTTGACCGCGGCGAGGTAGCCCATGCGCGCCTCCTCCTCCTTGCTGAGCACGCGGACGGGCAGCGCGCAGCGGTCGAGGAACTCCTCGGCGTTGGACGCGTCGCGGATCGCGCTCGTGGCCACCGCGTCGATCTCGGTGATGCCGGTCGCCGCGCAGAAGTGGGCGAAGACCTCGGCGGTGGCCAGCGCGCGCGCGATGCCCGCCGCGCTCAGCCGGCCGGTCTCGGCGAGGCCGGCGCCGATGCGCACCGCCTCGTGGATCTCGTCGGTGCGGCGCCACCACCCTTCGGCGGCGGTGAAGACGACCAGGCGGAAGGAGTTGGACCCCAGGTCGCAGACGGCGATGCGGCGTTCGTCGGCCATGCGAGGTCTGAGACTAGACCGGGCTGCGGGTACAGGTCGACCCGGCCGCGCGGTCGCGCGGCCGGGCCGGAGCCTGTGGGGAGGAGGGAGGGGTCAGGTACGTCAGGCGCCGAGGTTCTCGACCGCCAGCGCGGGGCGCCGGCGCCAGGCCAGGCCGCTGAGGGCCGTGACCAGTCCGAGAAGGGCGACGCCGGTCACCACTCCCACTGCCGTGTGGGACGCGTCGAGGAACGACTGCGCGTCGGCGCCGCTGGCCGTTCCGTTGCCGACGACCGCGCTGACGACGGCCAGCACGATCGCGCCGCCGACCTGGAACGAGGTGTTGACCAGGCCGGAGGCCAGGCCCTGCTCGTGGTCGGCCACGCCGTTGGTCGCCTGGATGTTCAGCGTCGGGAAGCCGAGCGCGAAGCCGGTCCCGAGGAGGAGCATCGTGGGCAGGATCACCAGCATGTAGTTGGGGTTCTCGCCGGCGCGGAGGAACAGCGCGTAGCCCACCGCGAAGGCGACGAACGCGGCGGTGACGACGGCGGCTGAGCCGAACTTCTCGACCAGTGCGCCGACGCGCGGAGCCCCGAAGGCCACCAGCAGACCCGCCGGCAGGAACGCCAGCGCCGTCTCCAGCGCCGACCAGCCGAGCACGCCCTGGAGGTACAGGGTCGCCACGAACTGGAAGCCGACGTACCCGCCGAAGACGGCCATCCCGCCGAGGTTGGCGCGGACGATGTGCCCGGAGCGGAAGATCCCGAGCCGCACGAGCGGCTGGGCGACGCGCCGCTCGATCGCCACGAAGGCGGCCAGCAGCGCGACGGCGATCGTGAACGAGACGACGGTGCCCGCCGAGGCCCAGCCGATCTCCGGCGCCCGCACGACGGTGCGCACGAGCAGGAGCATGCCGGCCGTGATGGTGACAGCGCCGCCGATGTCGAACGCGCCGCGCGTGCGCTCGGCCGGCTGGTCCTTGACCAGCAGGCGCGGGGCCAGCAGCAGGATCGCCAGGGCGAACGGGGCGGGGAGCAGGAACGTCCAGCGCCAGCCGGCCTCGGTCAGCAGGCCGCCGAGGATCAGGCCGGAGGAGAAGCCGGAGGCGCCGGTGGCGGCGTAGACGCTCAGCGCCTTGTTGCGCGCCGGGCCCTCGGCGAACGTCGTCGTGATGTAGGACAGCCCGGCCGGCGCGGTGAACGCGGCGCTTGCGCCCTTGAGGAAGCGGGTCGCGATCAGGAGGTTCGGGTCGCTGACCAGGCCGCCGAAGATCGACGCCGCGGTGAAGACCACGAGGCCGATGAGCAGGACGCGCCGGCGTCCGAGCAGGTCGGCCGCCCGGCCGCCGAGGAGCAGCAGGCCGCCGTAGCCGAGCACGTAGCCACTGACGATCCACTGCAGCTGCGCGGTCGAGAGGCCCAGGTCCTGGCGGATGGAGGGGAGGGCGACGCCGACCATGGAGACGTCGAGCCCGTCGAGGAACACCACGCCGCAGAGGAGGATGAGCGCGCCCCAGAGGCGGGCGTCCCAGCGGCCGTCGGTGACGTGGTGCGAAGGGGAGGAGGGTGAGGCCATGCCGGTACAATACATGCATGCGCAAGCAATGCATGTGCAAGAATTGTGAAGGCAAATATTGTTCGGGTCCGGTATAATGCCTCCGGTGTCCGAGGTCGTCCGTGAGGACTCCGAACTGGTCGCGACGTGGCGGGACGTGTCCCAGTGCCACGCCCGGGTCTGCCACGCCCTCGAGAAGGCGCTGCAGAAGGAGCACGGGATCGGGCTGAGCGAGTTCGAGGTGCTGGAGCACCTCGCGACGACGTCCGACGAGTTCGGCAGCCGCATGCAGGAGCTTGCCGGGGCGGTCTGCCTGAGCCAGAGCGCCCTGTCGCGCCTCATCGGGCGCCTCGAGGCCGACGGGCTCGTGCACCGCGCGATGTGCGCGAACGACCGCCGCGGCATCTTCGCGCACCTCACCCCCGAGGGCCGCGCCCGCTGGGAGGCGGCCCGCCCGACCCACCGCGCGGTGCTCGCCGAGACGATGCCGCCCGCGGGAACCGTGCCCGGCGCCGCGGCCGTGGCCTCCTAGCGCGGCTGCGCCACGGCGCGGCGGTACGGGTCATGAGCGAGCCACTGCAGGCCGTGCTGTTCGACGTGGCGGGCACGCTGACGATGCCGGCCGAGCGCAGCGGATGGCTGTCGCGGGCGGCGGCCGCGGTCGGCCTGACGCTCGGCGCCGACGAGGCGAGCGCGCTGGGCGAGGAGCTCGAGGCCGCGGGACGGCCGGGCGGCCCCTATCCGGCGACCGTGCCGCCGGAGCTGGCCGCCGCCTACGCCGGCCGCGACCTGGACCCCGCTGCGCATCGCGCGGCGTACGTGGGGCTGCTGTCGACGGTCGTGCTCCCGCATCCGCGGCTGGCGGAGGCGCTGTACGAGGACGGGCTCGACCCCGCCGGCTGGACCGCGTACCCCGACGCGGCCCCGGTCCTGGCGAGCCTCCGCGCCCGCGGCATCCGGACGGCCGCGGTCAGCAACGTGGGCTTCGACATCCGGCCCGCGCTCGCCGCTGTCGGCGTCCTTGAGCACCTCGACGCGTGCGTGCTCTCCTACGAGGTCGGCGCCGCCAAGCCGGATCCCGCGATCTTCCGCGCCGCGTGCGCGGCGCTCGACTCCCCGCCCCACGCGACGCTCATGGTCGGCGACCACCCGTCGGCCGACGGCGGCGCGACGGCGCTGGGCATCCGCACGCTCCTGCTGCCGATGAGCCGGGCGGGCGAACCGCACGGGCTGGACGCGGTGCTCGCGCTCGCTACGTCGTGAACCAGGCGGTGATGCGGGCCTTGATGTCGGAGCCCGTGTCGCTCTCGGAGGCCAGCGCCACGCGGCCCGCCTCCGTGACGGCCCACGTGCCGTCGACGAAGACGGCCAGGCCGGTCGCCTCGAGGCGTCGCAGGGCGGGCGGCGGCTCGGCCGGCGCCCGCCCCTGCGCAACCGCCTGCAGCATCAGCTTGTGCGCGGCGTCCAGCATGCGCGGGGTCGCCTAGACCCCGCCGCCGTCGAGTTGTCGGGTGAACGACGGCTGGCGTCGATTCGTAGGTGCGGGGCCGGGACGCATCCGCATGAGTATCCCTCGCGAGGTCTGACGACGCATGCGCGCTGAGGGCCGAGGCTCACACCGACCCCGGCGCACAATGACCCGACTCTGCCCGTGCAACGCCTTCCGGATCGCGCTCGATGCGATCTCCGTTTGGTAGTCGAATGAACGACAGCCGAGGACCGCAGCGCGCTCTCCTCATGCCAGCCGGCTCTGGCGCCGCCACAACCGCTCTGAGATCCTCACAGGGTTCTCAGCCGAGGTGACGGTACGTCTCCATCGAAAGGGGCAGTCATGCCTCGTGGGTTGAAGGTGCTTATGCTTGCCATGCTGCTCGTATCGGCCGGAGTGTCTTCGGCGGAGGCGACAATGGGGTGGAAGAGCACCGGATCGGCGGCGGGAACCGCCTGGTCGGCCAGCGGCGGAGGCGCCTCGATCCTGATCGACCCGACGGTCGGCTCAGGCGGGACGAACGTCACAATCAACTGCGCAAGCACATCGTTCTCGGGCAAGGTCTTCGGCCCCGATGGACCGGCCGCCGGCACGTGGGTGCACCTGGCCGACGAGACGCCGGTCTTCTCCTCGTGCACCGTCGGGAGCAATGGTGCGACGGTGAGCAGTTGTGCCAACGTGACGAACGACGCCAACTCGGCGGACTACCACCCCGTGGTCGTGACCGGTCAGGCGTACGGGTTCAGCTGCTCAGCCGCCAGCGGAGGCTGCGGCTTCAGCATCTACAACAATTGGCTGCCGAGCCACGGATCCTACAAGTTCAAGTACGACAACGACACGGGAAAGCTCTCGATCGTCACCGGATTCTCGCAGACGCTCGGCGCCAGCTGGGACGGTTCGCCGGCCTGCAACGCGCTCTTCGGAACCACGGGTGGCGCATCGGGCGTCGTCACGATTTCGTCAAGCGGTGGCGGCGACCTCGTCTACAACCCGACCGCCTCGCTCGTGTTCATCGAGTACATCGTCTGCTGAGCAGCGATGCTGAGGGTCGCCTGGCCTAGACCCCGCCGCCGCGCTGGATCAGCTCGATGCGATAGCCGTCCGGATCCCGCACGAAGCAGATCAACGGGCCGTTTTGGCCGACGTGGTAGGGCGGCTTCTCCGGGCCGATGTCCTTCTTGGACAGCTCGCCGAGCGTGTCGTCGAGCGAGGGCACGGTCAGCGCGATGTGGTTGTAGCCCGTGCCGAGGTCGTAGGACTCGACGCCGGGGTTCCAGGTCAGCTCGAGGCGGTCGCCGTCGCCGGGAATGCCCATGAAGACGTTGATGGCTCCGTCGGGCAGGTCCATGCGCCGGCGCTCCTCGAAGCCGAGGGCCTCGTAGAACGCGACGGATCGGTCGATGTCGCCGATCCGGTAACAGGTGTGGATGAGCTCGGGCATCAGACTGTCAATCTACCCGCATGATCCTCGAGCGCTCCATGCATCCGACATTCCTCTCGAACACCTACCTCGTGGCCGCCGGGGAAGGCGGCGAGGCGTTCTTCGTGGACGCCGGCGGCCCGATGGAGCCCCTGTTCGAGGCGTTGGAGCGCCACGACCTCACGCCGACGCACGTCCTGCTGACCCACCACCACGGCGACCACGTCTCCGAGGTCGGGCAGATCCTCGAGCGCTGGCCCGACGTGCAGGTGCTGATCCATCCGGCCGAGCGCGCCGACGTCCCGAGCGCCACCGGCACGATGGACGCCGGCGAGACCGTCCACGCCGGTGGCCTGGACGTGCAGACCCTCGCCATTCCCGGGCATACGGCCGGGATGCTCGGGCTCCTGGTCGAGGGCAACGTCTTCACCGGCGACACGCTCTTCAAGAACTCCGTCGGCGGCGTGCGCGCGCCCGGCAGCACGTCGTACGCCGATCTCAAGTCCTCCATCATGGACACGCTCATGGCCCTGCCGCCGGAGACCGTGATCCAGCCCGGGCACACCGATCCGTCGACGGTCGCCGAGGAGTTCGACACCAACTCGTTCATCCGCGTGTGGCGCGGGCTGGACCCCGAGGGCGACGAGCCGTGCACGGCCTTCGGCCAGCCCGCGACGCTCGTCCTGCTCGGCGACGACTACGACGGGGGCCACAAGGCGTGGGTCCGCTGGCCGGACGGGCGCGACGACATCGTGCCCGGCAGCCAGGTGCAGCGCGGCGCCTGATGGCGCGCGACGATCGCATCCCGACCTCGCGATGGGCGCGCGCCGCGAAGGTCGGGCGCCTCGCCGCGACGCAGGGAGCCAAGCAGGCCGCGACGCGCGCGGCCAACCTGACGCGCGACGAGGACGCCGCCCAGGACGCCATGGCGCGCCGTCAGGTCGAGACGGCCAAGCAGATCGTCGCCGCCCTGGGCACGATGAAGGGCGCGGCGATGAAGCTCGGCCAGGTGATGTCGTTCCTGGACGTCGGCCTCGTGCCGGAGGAGTTCCGCGAGGAGTTCCAGGCCGAGCTGGCCAAGCTGCGCGACGCGGCGCCGAAGGTCTCGTTCAAGGACATGAAGAAGGTCCTCGAGGAGGAGTACGGCGAGACGCTCGACGAGGTCTTCGAGTCCTTCGACCCGTCGCCGATCGCGGCGGCGTCGATCGGCCAGGTCTACCGCGCGCGCTACGACGGCAAGGACGTCGCGGTCAAGGTCCAGTACCCCGGCGTCGCGCGCGCGGTGCGCTCGGACCTGCAGAACCTCGGGATCATCCTGCGGCTGATGAAGAGCGTCGCGCCCGGGCTCGATCCGCAGGAGCTGGGCGCCGAGATCCGCGGGCGCATCGAGGAGGAGCTCGACTACGAGCTCGAGGCGCAGAACCAGCGCACGCTCGCGCGCATCTACAAGGGGCACCCGTTCGTGGTCATCCCCGACGTGTACACGTCGCTCAGCCACGAGCGCGTGATCGTCAGCGAGTACGTCACCGGCCGCCGCTTCGAGGAGTTCAAGACCTGCTCCGAGGCGGAGCGCAACCGGATCGGCGAGATCATCTTCCGGTTCTACTTCGGCTCGATGTACCGCCACCACCAGTTCAGCGGTGACCCGCATCCCGGCAACTGCCTGCTGCTCGACGACGGCCGCATGGCGTTCCTGGACTTCGGCCTGTTCAAGCGGATCTCCGACGACGTCGCCGAGTACGAGCTGCAGACGCAGCGCCTGGGGATCGAGGGGCGCGGGCAGGACCTCATCGAGCACCTGCACCGCGGGGGCTGGCTCGGGCAGCCCGAGTACTACGACGCCGACTCGATCCTTGAGCAGTTCACGGATCTCACCGGCTGGTACACCCTGGACGCCGAGATGGCGCTGACGCCCGACATCGCCACCGACGTGATGATCCAGATGAGCGATCCGCGCTCGCGCTGGTGGGGCAAGATGCGCCACGAGACGCTGCCGCCCGAGCACCTCTTCGGGCGCCGCCTGGAGATGCTGACCCTCGCGGTGATCAGCCAGCTGCGGGCGACCGCGAACTGGAACCGCATCGCCCGCGAGTGGGTCTACGGCGACGAGCCCGTGACCGAGCTCGGCCGCGAGGAGGCCGAGTTCTACGCCCGGTGAGCGCCGCCGGGCGCTGCTGCGCCTCGGCTTCCTCGCGGCGCTGATGGTCGGCGCCTTCGTGGCGGTGGCGTCGAGCGGGTCGCTGTCGTCGGAGCGCGTGCGCGGCTGGGTCGACGGCTACGGCGTCGCCGGGCCGATCGTGTTCGTCGTGGTCTCGTCGCTGCTGACCGTCTGCCTGTTCCCGGGCCCGCTGCTGTCGGGCGCCTCGGGCCTGCTCTTCGGCACGGCGCTGGGGACCGCCGTCTCGATCACGTCCGCGACGGTCGGCGCGGTGCTGGCCTTCAGCCTCGCGCGCTGGCTGGCCCACGACGCGGTCGACCACCTGCAGGGCCGGCGGCTGGCGGCGCTGCGCGCGTGGGTCGGCCGCCGCGGCTTCCTCTCGGTGCTCTACGCGCGCCTCGCGCCCGGCATCCCCTACAACCTGGTCAACTACGCCGCCGGCCTGTCACCGGTGACGCTCGGGGCGTTCGCCGGCGCGACCGCGCTCGGGTGCGCGCCGCGCGCCTTCGCCTACACCGCGCTCGGGGGCAGCCTGAACGACCTCGGCTCCCCGGAGGCGATCGCCGCCTTCGTGGTGCTGGTCGCCATGGCGCTCGCCGGGCTCCTGCTCGCCCGCCGCGACCTCCGCACCCCTCGCTGAGGGGTCAGACCCCTTAACAATCGGTCAGTCGCGCCGGCGGCGCACGGTCTGGCCCGGGTCCTGGAGCTCCTGGACCTGGAACAGGCTCGTCGTGCCCGGGCGCCCGCTGGGCAGGCCCGCGGTGACGCCGATGCGCTGGCCGGGGCGCAGCCAGCCGAGCTCGACGACACGCCGGCACGCGTCGGCGATCAGCTCCTCGGTGACCTCGTGGCGCTTCATCGACGCCGCCTTGACGCCCCACATCAGCATGCACCGGCGCACGGTCTCGCGGCCGGGGGAGAGGGCGTAGATCGGCACGTCGGGGCGGTGGGCCGAGATCAGGCGCGCCGAGCGGCCCGACAGCGTCGGGACCACGATCGCGTCGAGCCCCAGCTCGCTGGCGGCCTGACAGGCGGCGTGCGCGACGGTGTAGGACGGATCGCGGTGGTCGCGCTTGACGCGCGTCTCGCGCCAGCGCTGGTAGGGCGCGTGCTTCTCGGTGTGCTTGGCGATCGCGTCCATCATCGCGATGGCGCCGACCGGGTAGAGCCCGACGGCGCTCTCCTGGGACAACATGATGGCGTCGGTCCCGTCGAGGATCGCGTTGGCGACGTCGGCCACCTCGGCGCGCGTCGGGCGCGACGAGCTGACCATCGAGTCGAGCATCTGCGTCGCGGTAATGACCGGCCGCGCATGCGCTCCCGCGAGGTCGATGAGCATCTTCTGCACGATCGGCACCTCCTCGATCGGCAGCTCGATCCCGAGGTCGCCGCGGGCGACCATGATGCAGTCCGAGACGCGGACGATCTCGTCGGCCAGCTCCACGGCCTGCGGCTTCTCGATCTTGGCGATCAGCGGGACGCGCGTGTGCTCGCGCACGGTCAGCACGTCCTCGGGACGGCGGACGAAGCTCAAGGCCACCATGTCGACGCCGATGCGGATGCCGGCCTCGAGGTGGGCGAAGTCCTCCTCGGGCACCGAGGGCAGCTCGTCGGCCGGGCCCGGGATGTTCAGGCCCTGGCGCGACGCGACGGTGCCCCCGACCTCGACCTCGGCCTCGACCTCCAGCTCGGGGACGCGCACCGCGGTCGCGCGCAGCCGCACCGAGCCGTCCGCGAGGTAGAGGACCTCGCCGGGGTCGATCGCGCGCGGCAGGCCCTCCCAGCTGATGCTCATGCGGCGGGCGTCGCCGGGGCCGTCGTCACGGCCGCACTCGAAGACGACCTTGTCGCCGACCTTCAGCTCGACCGTGCCCTCGACCAGCGGCCCGATGCGCAGCTTGGGACCGGGGAGGTCCTGCAGCAGGGCGACCGGACGCCCGGCGCGGTTGGCCGCGTCGCGCACCAGCTGCGCGGTCTCCGCATGCTGCTCGTGGGTGCCGTGGCTGAAGTTGAGGCGGGCGACGTCCATGCCCGCCTCGATCATCCGCACGAGGGTCTCGGGGTTGCCAGATGCGGGACCGATCGTGGCGACGATCTTCGTGCGGCGGCTCATTTCGCCTCACGGTATCGGCCGCGCGCCGGATTCCGGCACGCGGACTCAAAGCTGCCGCCCGATCAGGCGCGCGTGACGTGTCGCGGGCGCCCGACGCACGCTTGCGCAGCCTAGGGTTGCAGGGTGGTTCTGTGGTTGCCCCAGCGGAGGGCGGATCCGTCGAAGCCGAGGTAGCCGAGGGATTCCTCGGCGCCGAGTTGGCGGGTGCCCGCGGCGTCGTGGGCCCAGACCTGTGCAGGGTGCGTGGCGTCTCCCGGAGTGGTCCAGGCGACGGAGCCGTGGGCGTCGATGGCGAGCTCGTCGACGTCGGGAGCGGGGATCCACTCGCCGGCGTCGGGAGCGGGGATCGTCTCGCCGGCGCTGCTGAGGACGTCGGCGGTGAGGATCTGCCCGGTGCCGGTGCCGACGGCCAGCCAGGAGCCGCCGACGGCGACGCGCGTGATCGGGTCGGCGGTCAGGGTGCGGGTGGCGCCGGTGGCGCGCCAGCAGACGGTCGCGGAGGTGGCCGTGTGGGTCACGGCGAGCGCGAGCGCGCCGCTGTCGTGGCCGGTGGCGCAGTGGTCGGGGGCGTTGATGCCCGCGGTCATCGATGTGGTCTTGTGGTGCCAGGTCAGGCGGTCGTCGGCGGCGAAGCGCACGGAGCGCAGCTCGAAGCCTTGGTCGACGAGCAAGACCGCGGCGCCGCGGCGGTCGAGCAGCAGTTGCAGCGACGGGGCGCCGCCGGCGAGGTAGGCCATCGTGCCGGCCGGGCCGACTGCGACCTCCGCGACGGCTCCGGTGAGCCGTAGCTCGCGCCGGTGGGCGTGAGTGGCATCGTCGCGGTAGAGCCATTGCGTGTGGTCCGAGCGTTCGCCGTTGTTGACGACGTAGGCCACCCAGGCGCCGCGAATGCGGATCTGCTCGTAGAAGCGGTCGTGGCGGTCGATGACCCACATGACCCGTCGGCGGCCGGTGGCCAGCGAGCAGCCGATCAGCACATCTGTGCGGCGCACCAGCACGACCGATCCTCAACGGGATCATGCGGAGGGCGTGCCGGATGTACGGGCGGGTTCGGCTACGCATCAGCGTCGTCGAGCGCTTCCACCGCTCCAGATCCGTGTCCAATGCCCACGCGGAATCAGGCGGTGTGGCGGCCAAGCCAGCGCCAGAACGCACGCGCCCCCGCGCTCAAGGCCGGCCGCCGACGGTGAATCGCGCGCAGCTCGCGGTGAAGGTCGACGCCGCGCACGGGTAGGCCGACGAGGACACCGGCGCGCTCTTCGGCCTCGATCGTCAACCGCGAGAGCAGCGTAAAACCGCCGCCGACGAGGGCCCGCTTGAGGCTCTGGATGCTGGCCGCCTCAAGCGCCGGGCTCAGGTCGACGCCCGCTCGCGCCAGTGCGGCGGTCGCAACGGCGCGCGTCCCCGCGGCCTCCTCGCGAGCCAAATACGACTCCCCCACGAGATCACGTGGCGTCACGGCACGCCGACCCGCCCACGGATGCTCGGCCGCCACGACAACGACGATCTCATCACGAGCGACCGTGAGCGCCTGCAAGCCCGCCGGGGAGTCCGGTCCTTCGACGAAACCGATCTCGCTGCGGTTCTCGCGGATCGCCTCAAGTGCATCGTGCGAGTTGACGACCTGAAGCCGCGGGTGGACCTCGGGACGCTCGCGACGAAAGTCGGCCAGCCACCCAGGCAGCAGAAACTCCCCGATCGTCTGGCTGGCGCTCAACCGCAGATCCACGCTCCCCTGAGCGCGCGACAGCTCGACCAGCTCGACGACACTTCCCAGCGCCTCCAGCGCACGCTTCGCTGCCGGATACACCGTGGAGCCCAGCTCGGTCGGGCGCACCCCGAACCGTCCACGCTCAAACAGCCGACCCCCGACGCGCCGCTCAAGCATCTGAATCCGCTTGGTCACCGCCGACTGCGTCAGCTGCAGCGCATCGGCCGCACCGTGCATGGTTCCCGCCTCGAACGCCGCGACGAACGCCGCCAGCTCGCCACCGTCCAGCGGATTGGCGACCGACGCCAAGCTAGGAGCGTTCCACGACGTAGGCTGCGGCCACCGCACCCGCTGCGCCCAGCAGTTCGCGACGACTCAAGTCAAACATCCCTACGAACGTCCCAGACCGACGCACGCCGCGCGTCGGCCGGATGGCCAGGGAAGGTCGTCCCGACGACCGGCGCCGTCACGGCCATGGCCGTATTGCTAAAGCGCCCAGCGTCCGCGGCGCCGGCTCCACCGTCCCGAGCGTTCTGGCGCTGGCTCGGCACCCACGCCGGTTGATTCCACACCGGAATCGATCACTGCTCAGGAGGAGTGGAAACACCCGGTGGTCGGCGGGACCATCGAGACATGCCACAGATCATCTCGAACCGAGGAGCACAGATGTCCACTCGAGACACAGGTCGACGCCCCGCTTGGATCGGAAGACGCGCTGCCGTCGTCGCCGCCGTCGTCACCGCGCTCGCGATCGCCGCGCCGGCCGCCCAAGCCGGCGCCGCCACACCGCCCCCAACGGCCGTCGCCACGGTCACCGGCGCGACGCTCACCGGAGACGTCTTCAACGGCCGCACGGAGATCGTCACCACCAACGCCACCACCGGCCCGACGCTCACCAGAGACGCCTTCAACGGCGCCACGGAGATCGTGGCCTCCCCCTCGTCCGCCGCCGTCTAGGTCGTCGGCCGCCGCCGATCGCAGAGCAAGCGACTCGAGCGATCCTCGCCGGCTCGGTCGCGGATCTCCAAGAGGGCGCTCTGTGACGCTCCGTGATGGCTACGGGGAAGTTGTGAGGCGAATCCGCGCAAAATGTCTGCAGCTGCAGGCGACGGTGACCGGCGAGGGCGAAGATGCTGATGACATCACCGTGTCCTTCGTGAGCGCGGTGCTCGACGAAGAGGTCCGGAGACACTCCCGAAGCGCAAGCGCCATCGGATCGTGCCCCACCCGGACCTCTTCACCGCGATGGACCTCGGCCGCCGGTTCTTCCCACGGCTGGCCGCGGCCATCGTCTTGATCATGATCTTCTGCATCGGCGCCACGTTCCAGCGGCTCCTCCTCGAAGCAGCGCAATGCCGCGGCGCACGGCTCGCCACGCTGATGGAGCGCGCGATCCGGCTGCCCGAGTCTCCCAAGCAGCTTCCAATGCCACCCATGACCGTGCTCGAGGGCCTCGCCCTGGTGGTGATTGTCATGTCGCTGGTCGGAGCAGCGCGAGCGGGCGCGCAAGCTCCCGCGGCACCGGCGGAAGGCTCCTGCCGTCCTGGCGGGCAGAGGCCCTCAGCGTTCGTCGAGCGGCGCTAGTGCCCCGCGCGGGACGCCACGACGCGTGCGCGCTCGGCCTCTTCGTGCTCGAACGCACGCGCCATACGATCAATCTCGCTGGAGCCAAGTCCCGCCTCGGTCGCGGCCCGCCGCCACCCGCGCGTCGCGCCCATGACCTCGGCGAGCACTGCGGCAGCCTCCTGCTCGGTGAGGCGAAAGAACCCGGCGACGTCGAGCGCCAGGTCGATGCGCGCCTCGCGCGCGTCGTAGTCGATGGCGGTATTGAGGAGCTTCGGTCCCGGGCGCGGGTCCGGGTTGAGGTCGAAGGCGGGAGACAGGGTCCAGCCCGCGGTCGTCTCGCGGAGGAAGCCGTGATTGCGCAGGTGGTCGTCGACGTTGCGGATGAGTACCGAGAACACCATCCGTCGCCAGAGCTCGCGGAGGTCGTCGCCGGCACGTGGCGATTCGGTCTCGATCACGTCGGCGATGTCCAGGTAGGAGCCGTGGTCGCCGTCGCTGTGTTCGAGCATCGTCATCGCGCTGGCGTAGCCGACGCGCTGCTCGCCCGCGCGATCGAACCGGTCGACGATCAGCACCGCGGTCCCGCCGACGTCGTGGAGGTGGAAGTCGGGAACGCGGATGCCGGCATCGCGCGCCAGTCGCAGGGCCGCGGACTCCCACCGCATGACGTCCCAGTCGTCGGAGGAGGGGCTCGGGAACTTGGCGATGGCGATCCGCCCGTCGGCGTCGAGGACGTGAACCTTGGGTCGCGCGCCGCCAAGAGAGCTTCCCCCTTGGAGCAAGAGGTGCAACTCGTCTTCGGTCGCCGAGTCCCGCTCGAGCCGATCGGCCGCGCCCAGCAGCGCTCCGAGGTCGAGCAGGTGGGGGATGCCTCGCTGCTCTTCGGCGAGATACGGACCGCCGTCCGGGTCACGGAAGCGCAGCGCCCCCTGCCGGAGGTCGTCCCGGACACCGAGCACGTAGTCGATCTCACCGAAGCTGCGCTCGGCATCGCCGTCGCGCTCCGCGCGATGCTCTTCGTCGCGTTGGATCAGCCGACGGCCCCAGCGGTCGGGTGCGCAGTCAGAGAAGGCCGCGAACGTGGCGCGCTCACCGGGCGTCTGCTGCTGCCCTGCCGCAAGCGGCAACCCCGGCTCCAGGGCGTAAGCGGCGGGGTGGGCGAGATAGGCGTTGTCATAGGTGAACGACGCCGACTCGCTCCCGCGACGACGGCGCGACCATATCCGGCCGGCCAAGAGCTCCTCGGCGCCCACGACCACGTGGACGTCGACCACGGTGTCAGCCATCGCCGCTCAGGCGCTTGGGTCGGACCCGTTGTGGCAGCTGCTCATCAGACCGCAAGCGCCCCACATCGCTCTCATGCGGGTCGAGCGCTCGCGTGACGCTCTCAAGCACGCCGAGCCCGCGCAGCACCCGGAGGAGGTTCTCCAGGCTGATCCCTCCGTCTCCACGCTCGAGTCGGCTGATCGTGTCGCGATGAACACCCGACCGGTCCGCCAGCTGGGCCTGCGTCAACCCGCGCAGCTTGCGCCACGCAGCCAGATCATCGGCGACCTCTCGCAGCGAACGACGAACCTGGGATGGAACCGAATGCCGCATATACCCGTCACAATACCAGATAACGACGGCAATAACCGACACTATCCGGCCCCACGGCGAGCGCTGCGAGGGAGATCGCGCCTACTCGCTCCGCGAAGTGGCGCCTGTCACATCGTTGTTGATCATCTTCGACGAACCGAGTTGTGCAATGCATTACCCAGGGCACCTCCGCAGATGAACGACCATCGGCCGACGCCTGCAGAGCCGCCGAGCCGGTGCCAAGCGCCCGGTTCGACGCCGGCGCGCATCACAGCGTGAAGTGCCCGCTCTCCTGGACGGTCACGCCGTCGACCGTGAGCCGGCCGCCCTGGCGGAGGTCGCAGATCAGGTCCCAGTGCAGCGCCGACCGGTTCTTCCCCCCGGTCTCCGGATAGCTTCTTCCGAGCGCCGTGTGGACCGTCCCGCCGATCTTCTCATCGAAGAGCGGCGGGGGGTGCCGCGCTTGGCGGCGGCCACCAGGACCCCACTACTAGGCGGTGCGTCGCCCGTGGTCGCCCGTACACTTCCCGGATGCTCCGCGCTCCCTTCGCCAGCCTTCGCTGCGCGCTTGCCGCGCTCGTCGTCCTCGTCGCCGCGGCGCCGGCCGCCTCCGCCGGCACGATCGCCGTCGGGTCCGACGGCACCAACCCGCAGGCCTGCGCGGTGCAGGCGGACGGCACCGTCGCCTGCTGGGGTGCCCCCGGCGGCTCGCCCGCGACCGTCCCCGGCGTCACCGACGCGGTCGACGTCGCGGGCAACGGCCCGCAGACGTGCGCGGTCCGCGCGGCCGGCGGCGTCCTGTGCTGGACGCCCGGCACGGCGCCGACCGCCCCGACGGGCGGTCCGAGCGACGCGGTCGCCGTGGGCACGGGCAGCGCCTCGTCCTGCGCGATCCGCGCCGGCGGCACCGTCTCCTGCTGGGGTCAGTCGGGCAACGACCAGCTCGGCGGACCGGAGGGCGACGGGCGCCACGCCGCGAACGCGATCGCGGTCGCCAGCGGCGACGCGAACTCGTGCGTCATCGCGCGCGGCGGCGCGGTGTCGTGCTGGGGCAAGCAGACCGCGTCGGTGGCGTCCGACCTGACCGACGCCGTCTCGATCTCCTCCGGTGACAACGTCATCTGCGCCGTTCGGCGCGACGGGCGGGTCGTGTGCTGGGGCCGCGGCCTGAACGGCGAGCTCGCGATGCCGTTCGACCCGGCCGTGACCCAGGCCACGATCCCCGGGATCACCGACGCGACGCGCGTCGCCGTCGGCGGCCGGCACGTCTGCGCGCTGCGCAGCGGCGGGACCGTGAGCTGCTGGGGCCAGGGCTCCGAGGGGCAGCTCGGCCAGGGCACGCCGCTCGACAGCGCGACGCCGGTCGCCGTGTCGGGCCTCAGCGGCGCGACCGACATCGCGGCCGGCGCGACCGCCACCTGCGCGCGCCTCGGCGACGGCTCGCCGCGGTGCTGGGGCGACAACGCCGCCGGCCTCATGGGCACGGGCAAGGTCAGCTCCTCCGCCACGCCGGTGACGGTGAGCAACCTCACCGACGCGACCGCGGTCGCCGGCAACGGTAGCACCCGCTGCGCCATGCGCAGCACGGGCGCCGTCGTCTGCTGGGGCGACAACAGCCTCGGCCAGCTCGGCGACGGCTCAAGCCTCGACGCCCGTCCCGTCCCCGGCCCGGTCTCCGGGATCTCGACGGCGACCGGGGTCGCCGTCGGCTCGATGCACGCGTGCGCGGTGCTCGCGAACACGACCGTGAGGTGCTGGGGCCTCAACGTCGCCCATCAGCTCGGCGACGACAGCGCCGGCATCATCGGCTCGACGCCCGCGGCGGCGGTGAGCGACGGCGCCAACCCGATCGCGGCGACACAGCTCACCGCGATGGACGCCACCACGTGTGCGGTGCTCGGCGGCAGCGCGTCAGTCGCCTGCTGGGGCGACCGGTTCGGCACCACCGCGACGACGCTGGCGGGCACGACCGGCACGACCAGCCTCGTCGCGGGGTCCTGGCACGCCTGTGCGATCGTGGGCGGCGGCACCGTCAAGTGCTGGGGCGCGAACTGGTGGGGGATGCTCGGCAACGGGACGCAGACCGACTCCCAGACGACGCCCGTCGCGACCGGCATCACCGACGCGACCGAGCTGCGCACGCAGGTCGGCGGCTATCGCACGTGCGCGAAGCGCTCCGGTGGCAACGTCTGGTGCTGGGGCCTGCAGCCGACCGGCATCGCGCACGACGACGCCCCGGTCGACACCGGCTCCGCGAGCTTCCCGACCGACCCCGAGCCGCCGGCCTGCTCCGTCGTCTCCGGCCAGGTCCGATGCGCGGGCCTCGGCGACTTCGGCGAGCTCGGCGACGGCTACCAGCCCGCCGGCCACTACCCCGTCCAGCCACTCCCGGCGGCCGTGCCCGGCCTGACGGGCGTGCCGTCCTGGCCCGGCACGACGCTGATGCCGGACGGGGTGTCCGTGGGTCCGACGAGCCTCGCGTTCCCGACGACGGCGGTCGGCCCGACGAGCCTGCCGCAGACGGTCACCGTCACCAACACGGCGGGCCGCTGGCTCTCGCTCTTCGCCGCCGTGGCCGACCCGTCGCCGGCCAGCGAGTTCGGCGTCGGCACGACGTGCGGCGCGGTGCTCGCGCCGGGCGCCAGCTGCACGGCGTCGTACGTCTTCCACCCGACGACCGCCGGCGACAAGGCCGGCAGCGCGACGATCGAGCTCGCCGGGCGCGCCCACACGATCGCGCTGAGCGGCTCGGTCTCGACCGGTTTCCTGGTGAGCCCGGGCACGCTGACGTTCGCACCGACGATCGTCGGCCGGACAGCCGCGGGCCAGACCGTCGTCGTGACCAACGTCGCCGGCCAGACGCGCACGCTCGGGATCGCGGTCACCGGCCTCGGCCCCGACTTCCGGTCGAGCACGACCTGCGGTGACACGCTGGCCCCGGGCGCCACGTGCACCGTCACGTTCACGTTCGCCCCGACCGCGCCCGGCGCGCGCACGGCCGACGCGGTCGTGACGCTCGGCGGCACGCCGAACCCGGTCGCGCTGTCGGGCACCGGCGTCCCGAGCAACGCGTTCACCGGCGTCCCGAGCAACGCGTTCACGCTGGAGAGCGCGAAGGTGAGCAGGAAGACGCGGATCGCGCTCACGCTCGTCTTCCCGGGCACGGGCAAGGTGAAGATCACCACCACGATCAAGAGCGGCAAGAAGAAGATCGCCTACGCGAGCACGAAGGCGCTCACGGTGAAGAAGGCGGGCACGCTGAAGGTGACGCTGACGCCGGGCAAGAAGGCGAAGGCCGCGCTGAAGAAGGCGAAGAAGGCGAAGGTGTCGGTTTCGGTGTCGTTCACCCCGACCGGCGGCGCGGCGGCGAAGAAGACCAAGTCGGTCACCGTGACCGGCTCCAAGCGGCGCTGACCGACCGCCCTCGCGTTGCGCCTCGCCAACTACGGCAAAGGTCGCTACGACGGGACGCTGGACGTCTGGGACACCTGGCCGAGCAGCTTCATCTGCGAGTTCTCCGCGCTCACGCCCGCCGAACAGAAGGCGTGCCTCGCATCCCTCGTAAGCACGATCGTCCCGAACGGCGACTGGGCCATCTGTGGAGGGGAGGAGCTGCTCGGCGGCTACCTCGATTCGCCTGGGAGCGACCCAACTCGCCACGCGCTTTTTGAAGCCTCGCTCGAGTTCCAGCGCAACCGGGGCGTGTGGTGGAACGCCCTCAACATCCAGGAGCAGATGTTCTGGCGTGAACGGCACCCCGAGGAGGAGTGGTTGCCTGCGCGCGAGCCTCCGTCGCGCGAAGCGGCGTCGATTACTCCCCTTTCCGTCGGGGATGAGCGGAGGATCACGTTGCTCAATCGCGCCGCAGACTCGAAGGCCGGCGCGTCGAGGCCGTCGCCAATCACCCCGCGCGATTAGGGTTCCGGCGTGCCCGATTTCAATGTCACGCTGAACTTCAGCGGCACGGCCGACGAGCTGGAAGGCGCACGACTTGCGTTGCAGGCCCGGCTGCCCGCCCTTCGGATTCCGGGCAACGACCTCCGAAAGGTCTACATCTTGGTGACCGCGGCGGATTCCGCGCATGCGGTGCGACAAGTTGCCGCTCAGGTGAACACGCTGCCTGCGGACGTGGCAGGGCGTTTGCGCCCCGAGTCTGAACCTGCGTCATAGAGCATCTACGACTGATTGGCGCGGCGTGATGCGGTGACGTCGTCCCGTCGGGCGATAGCGGAGGACTGCGCGGGACAAGATCCGCCGCCGCTATCGGCCGGTCGGTTCGAACGGCCAACGGAAGTTTCCGTTCTCCATGATCGTCTCGCCGTCGGCAGACAATCTTCCACCGGGGCGCAGATCGCAGATAAGATCCCAGTGCAAGGCGCTGACGTTCTTCCCCCCGGTCTCCGGATAGCTGCGCCCGAGCGCCGTGTGGACCGTCCCGCCGATCTTCTCGTCGAACAGGATCGCGCCGATAGGCCGGTCGATCCCGTAGTTGGTGCCGATGCCCACCTCGCCCAGGCGCCGGGCGCCGTCGTCGGTGGCCAGCGCGCGGCGCAGGTACTCCTCGCCGGTCTCGGCGCTGGCGGTCATGACCTCGCCGTCGCGGAACTCGAGCTCGACGCCGGAGACGTCGACGCCGGCCGGCGCCGACGGGATCGTGTAGCGGATGCGCCCGGTGGCGGAGGCCTCGTGGGGGCCGGTGAAGACCTCGCCGGAGGGCATGTTGCGCTTGCCGTCGCTGTTGACCCACGTGCGGTGCGAGACGTCGAGGCGCAGGTCGGTGCCGTCGGCCTCGATGCGGAGCTCGCGCGCGTCCTCCAGCCGGTCGATGAGCGCGGCCTGGAACTGGTGCAGCTCGCCCCAGCCGCCCACCGGATCGGGACGGTCGAGCAGCAGCGCGCGCTGGACGAAGCGGGCGAACTCGCCGAGCTCCATGCCCGCCAGCGCCGCGTTGGCGGGCGTCGGCCACAGCGTCGAGCACCAGCGCTTCTTGAGCATCTGCTCGCGCACGTCGCGCCGCCCGCGCGACGAGCGGGCGATCAGCTCGGGGTCGATGTCAGCCAGCGCACGCACGTCGTCGGGCGCCTGGATCCCGACCGTCGCATCGATCTTGCGGGCCTCGTCGTAGGCCAGCGCCGGGTACTCGTCGAGATGGCGGTCGCGCGCGTGGTCGTAGAAGTTGCGGGCCTCGCCGGGCAGCTCGACGCGCAGGAAGGCCCACGCGTCGCGATCGAGGATCGCGCGCTGCAGCTCCACCAGCAGCGGCGCCGCGAGCGTGGTCGAGCGCACCAGCACCTGCTGGCCCGGCTGGACCCCCAGGCAGTAGCCGGCGAGCAGGTCGGCGAACGCGGCGGGGTCGAGAACGTCGGTGACCTCGGTCATGTCATAGGCGTCGGTCATGCGGCGACGGACCAGGCGTCCTCGAGGGCGCGGACGGCGGCGGCCTCGTCGCCGCCCGTGTGGCGGGCGGTGGCCCGCACGAGGCGCTCCTGCGGCTCGGGCCGCGCGCCCTCGCCCATCACGCCGATGCGCCAGGCGGCGCCGGCCAGCGGCCCGAGGCCGCCGCTGACCTCGATGGAGTCCTCGCGCAGCAGCGCGCCGCGGACGGCCGCCTCGTCGATGGTGTCCGGCGTCCGCACGGCCAGCAGGGAGTGCAGCTGCTCGCCGGGCGGCGCGAGGCGCTCGAAGCCGAGGACCGACAAGGCGGAGCGCAGCGCCTCGTGCGCGCGTGCGTGGCGGGCCCAGCGGGATTCGAGCCCCTCCTCGTGGACCATTCGCAGCCCCTCGTGCAGGGCATAGATCATGTTGATGGGCGCTGTGTGGTGGTAGGCGCGCGGGCCGTCGGCGAACCAGTAGTCGACCATGGCCTGGAGGTCGAAGTACCACGAGCGCCGCTGCAGGCGAGACAGCGCACGCTCGTTGACGGTGAAGGGCGCCAGGCCCGGCGGCACGTTGAGGCACTTCTGCGTGCCGGAGAACGCGGCGTCGACGCCCGCCGCGTCGAGGTCCAGCGCGTGCCCGGCCAGCGACGTCACGCAGTCGACGAGGAAGAGGCCGTCGTGGGCGTGGACAGCGTCGGCGAGGCCGTCGAGCGGCTGCGCGACGCCGGTGGACGTCTCGCCGTGCACGACGAACAGCGCGGCGCACGGCTCCTTCGCCGCCTCGACCAGCCGCTCCGTGTCGATCGCCGTGCCCCACTGTGCCTCGACCTTGACGACGTCGGCGCCCGCGCGGCCCAGCGCGTCGGCCATGCGCCCGCCGAACGCGCCGCAGACCCCGACGACGACGCGGTCGCCCGGCGCGATCAGCGTGTCCACCATGGCCTGCATCCCGCCGCTGCCGGTGGCGCTCAGCGGGAACGTGACCTGGTTGGCGGTGCGCATGGTCGCCCGCAGCAGGGCCGCGACGTCGTCCTGCAGGGAACCGAACGCCGGGTCGAGATGCCCGACGGTGCGATGGGCGAGCGCCTCCAGGATCCGCGGTGGCACCGGCGACGGGCCGGAGCCCAGCAGCAGGCGATCAGGGACGTCGGCGACGGTCGGCACGCCGGGGCACGCTACTAGCCCCGGCGAGCGGTCCTACGGCACGCTGACGTCCGGGAACCACTCTGCGCAGTGCTCGCGCAGCACGCCGGTGATCCAGGCGCGCTCGTCGCGGGTCGACACGCGGTAGCGGGCCAGCAGCGCCTTGGCGCCCTCGGTCGGGACGTCGCTGATGGTCCAGCGTGCGACGAGGCGCTCGAAGAGGAACTCGATCGCGCGGGCGCGGACGTCCTCGACGTTGGCGGCCGCGCGGGCCTGCGCCGGGTCCGACGCCTTGGCGTACTCCGCGCGCGACTTCGGCGAGAGCGCGCCGCGCAGCGTCAGCACCTGCCCGTCGGGCGACGCGTAGTCGGTGGTCGGCGCCTCGAGCTTGTCGGTGCGCCCGCGCTGGCGGCTGCGGCGGCCCATCTTGTCAGCCTACGTCGTCGCGGCGGCGTGCTCGAGCTGGCCGCGCACGTCGCCGGTGAGCGGGTCGGCGTGGCCGGCCCACGCGGCGCTCGGCTGCAGCCCGGCGAGCTTGCGCATCGACGCGCGCGCCTGCTCGGTGTTGCGGTTGAACGCGCGGTGCGGGACGCGCGCGTGACCGTGGAGCCCGGTCTGCGGGTCGAGCGTGTAGAAGCAGTCGCTGACGAGCGCCAGGCGATCGCTCGCGCGCCAGAGCCCGATCAGGCCCGGCGCGTGGCCGGGGAGGTGGACGACCTCGAAGCCCGCGACGTCGTCGCCCTCCGCGACGGTCCCGGCGATCGAGGCCGGTCCGCCGTCCCACACCGGCAGCAGCCGGCCGAGCAGGAAGCGGCCGTGCGGGTGCAGCAGCGAGAGGTCGAAGTAGTGGCTTCCGCCGTCGCCTTCGGCGTCGGCCACCTCGTCGGCGTGGCAGAAGACCGGCACGTCGAGGCCCGCCGCCACGCCGCGGTGATCGGCGTGGGCGTGGCCGAGGACCACCCGCGTGATGCCGCCCAGCTGCGCGCCGGCGAGCGCGACCGCGTCGGTCATCGCCTCGATGCCGGCGTCGAAGACCAGCACGCCGTCGCCGTCGCGGACGAAGTACACGTTCATGGCCTTGCTCGGGAACCCGCCGCGCAGGACCCAGACGCCGGCCGCGATCGGCTCCGGCCGGCCCGCGATCAGCCGCGCGAGCCGTGGCCGGACCGCGCGCCTGCGTGCTCCCGATGTCCCTGTGGTGCTGCCCATGGCCCGGCCGCCTCTCTCCTCGGTGCTCGACGCGCGCAGTCTAGGCTGAGAAGCGATGTCCCAAGCACGCCGCAAGCGCGAGGTCGGCCGGGGAGAGCGCGTCCTGCCCGGGGTCTGGCGGCTGCGTCTGCCGCTGCCGTGGCCCGGGGTCCCGCACTGCAACGCGTGGGCGCTGGCCGCCGGCGACGGCATCGTGCTCGTCGACACCGGCATGCACGAGCCCGGGTCGCTCGGCCATCTCGAGCGTGCGCTCGCGCAGGTCAACCTCAAGCTCGACCACGTGCGGCTGCTGGTCTGCACCCACGCGCACTCCGACCACTACGGGCAGGCCGCGACGATCGTGGAGCGCACCGGGTGCGAGCTGTGGATGCACCCCAACCACGACCACATGCTGCGCGCGGCGCGTGACCCGGAGGCGGCGTTCGACCGCCGCATCGAGGTCGCCCGCCAGAGCGGCGTGCCGGAGGAGCCGCTGCGCCGCTACACCGAGGCGCGCCGCGGCCAGGACTACGGGATCGCCGGGATCGTCGAGCCGCACCGCGCGCTCGTCCCGGGCGTGGAGGTGCACACCGACCTCGGCACGTGGAGCGTCTACGAGACGCCGGGCCATGCGCCGTCGCACGTCTGCCTCTACCAGGAGGACCGCCGGATCCTGATCTCCGGCGACCACCTGCTCGGGCGCGTGTCGCTGTACTACGACTACGGCTACTCGCCTGATCCGGCCGGCGAGTTCCTGCACTCGCTCGACCTCGTCCAGGAGCTCGACGCGCGCCTCTGCCTCGCCGGCCACGGCCGCACGTTCACCGACGTGCAGGCGCACGTCGACGGCAACCGGACGCTGGTGCGCCAGCGGCTCGACAAGGTCGAGGAGGTGATCGCGCGCGACGGCGGGCTGACCGCCTACGACGCGATCCCGCTTGTCTATGGCCAGGCGATCACGCCGCTGAACGCCAACTGGTGGCTGACGGAGACGCTGTCCTACCTGCTCCACCTCGAGGCGACCGGGCGCGTGCAGCGCCTCGACGGCACGCCCGAGCGCTGGGCGAGCGCCGCATAGTCCCTGCACACAGGGGCTTTCGTCAAACCTTGACACGGCCGTGTTAGGGTTTGTCGGGCGATGCGCATCGATCAGCTGCTGGCCGGCGACGAGCCGAGCTTCTCCTTCGAGTTCTTCCCGCCCAAGACGCCGCAGGGCGAGGAGAACTTCGAGCGTGCCCTGCGCGAGCTGGCGCCGCTGGCGCCCTCGTTCGTCTCGGTCACCTACGGCGCGGGCGGCACGACGCGCGAGAAGACGGTCGAGACCGTCCGCCACATCAAGCACGAGCTCGGCCTGGAGGCGATGGCGCATTTCACGTGCGTCGGCGCGACCACCGAGGAGCTGCGCGCCACGCTGGAGGAGATCCGCGAGGCCGGCATCGACAACGTGCTCGCGCTGCGCGGCGACCCGCCGCGGGGCGAGAACGAGTGGGTGGCGTCCGACGGCGGCCTGGAGTACTCCCATCAGCTCGTGGCGCTGCTGCGCGACGACTATGACTTCTCGATCGCCGCGGCCTGCTTCCCCGAGACGCACATCCACGCGACGTCGCCCGAAGACGACCTGCGCTACCTCAAGGAGAAGGTCGACGCCGGCGTCGACTTCCTCATCACGCAGTTGTTCTTCGACAACGCGTTGTACTTCGACTTCGTCGAGCGCGCCCGCGCGATCGGCGTCACCGTGCCGATCATCCCCGGCGTGATGCCGATCACCGGCTACGGGCAGATCTCGCGCATCACGACGATGTGCGGCGCGACGATGCCCGAGCACGTGCTCGCCGAGCTCGACGCGCGCAAGGACGACGCGGAGGCCGTCGCCGAGTTCGGCGTGTCCTACGCGACCATGCAGTGCGCCGACCTGCTCGCCCAGGGCGCGCCGGGCATCCACTTCTGCACGCTGAACCGCTCGCCCGCCACGCGCTCGATCCTCAGCGCGCTGCGGCTCTGGCGTCCGTGGGACGCCGAGCGCACCGGCCTCGGCGAGCCGCGCCGGCCGCCGGCGGTCGCGTAGGCGCGGCGGAGCGCCGATGGCCACCACCTGGGGGGTCGGCGAGTACCCGCTGATGGGTCAGCGGCTCAAGCCCGCGGCGCAGCGGACCGTCGACCTCGCGCGCGTCGCGCCCGGCGACCGCGTGCTGGACGTCGCCTGCGGGACCGGCAACGCCGCGCTCATGGCGGCCGCGCGCGGCGCCGCGGTCGTGGGCGTCGACCTCGAGCCGGCGCTGCTGGCCGTGGCGCGGCAGCGGGCGATCGAGCTCGACGTCGGGGTGCTGTGGCGCGAGGGCGACGCCGAGGCGCTGCCCGTCGAGGACGGCGCGTTCGAGGTGGTCGTCTCGGTCTTCGGGATCATGTACGCCTCCGATCAGGCGCGTGCCGCAGCCGAGCTGGCCCGTGCGTGCTCGCCCGGCGCGCGGGTGGTGCTCGCCGGCTGGACGCCCGAGGGGTTCATGTCTGCCATGGGCGCCGCGCTGGCGCCGTTCCTGCCGCCGGTGACCGGATCGGCGCCGCCCTCGCGCTGGGGCGATGCCGCTGCGGTGGGCGAGCTGCTCGGCGGCGCCGGCCTGACCGCCGGCGATGCGCACACCGACCATGTCGCGCTCGACTTCGAGGATCGCCTCAGCGCGGTGGCGTTCCTGGTGCGGACCGCGGGCCACGTCGTCGCGCAGCGTCCGCGGCTGGAGGCGGAGGGGCGCTGGTCGCAGCTGCTGGCGGCCTTGGCCGCCCTGGTGACCGAGCGGAGCGCGTCGCGCGACGGCGGGGTCACGCTGCGCCTGGACTACCTGGTCGCCACAGCGACCAAGTCCTAGGCGGAAGCCTCGCCCAGGGGCTCGTACCCGCGGTCCGGTAGGGACCCGGGCTCCTGGGAGCGACACAGTCTCCTAGGACTCCTGCTCCGACGGCGCCTCGATGTCGAGGCCCTCGGCGACCATCGGCCGGCCGTCGAGCGCGTAGCGGATGTCGACCGAGTCGTGCTGGCGGTAGGTGCCCACGCCCCAGGCGCCGAGGAACCAGCGCCAGCCGCTGACCTTGTCCTTGCGCAGCTCGCGCTCGAAGACCAGCGTCCGGCCCTCCACGACGTAGTCCTCGCCCGCCTTCTGCGGGACACCGGAGAGGAAGACCTCGAACGGCTGCTGCACCTGCGGGGGGAGCCGGACGATCGAACGGGGCATCTGTCGGCATCATGGCGGATCCCATGGACCCGATCCCCGCGTCGCCGATCGTCCGCATCCTCAACGAGGACGTCCGGCGCTACCACCGCTGGTGCACGCCGTCGATCCTGCCGGGCCAGGAGCGGGTCGAGGACTTCTACGCGTCCGACGTGTCGATCTCGGCCGGGTTCTTCGGCACGCTGGTCGACCACACCGGCGTCTTCGGCGAGGCCGAGCGGTTCGCCGCCGCGGCGCAGGGCGCCGACCGCACCATGTTCTCGGTGCACGGCTCGTCGGGCTCCAACTGGGTCGTGCTGCGCATGCTGGCGATGGAGCGCCAGGACGGGCTCGTGCTCGTCGCGCGCAACATCCATCACTCGATGATGAACGCCATCAAGGCGTTCGACCTCGACTTCCGCTTCCTGCCGGCGCCGTACGACGCGCGGTTCGAGGCGCTGCTGCCGCCGAGCGTGGACGACGTCGTGAGCGCGCTGGACCGCTACCCCGAGGCGCTGGCCGTCATCTACACGTCGCCGACCTACGAGGGCCTGGCGGGCAACACGGAGGACATCGTCGCGGCGGTGCACGCGCGCTCCGACGACTGCCTGGTGTTCGTGGACGAGGCCTGGGGCGGGCACCTGCACTTCCACGAGGACCTGCCGTGCTCGGCGATGGCCGGCGGCGCCGACATCTGCGTGCAGTCCACGCACAAGCTGGCCGGCGGCCTGCAGCAGACGGGGCTGATCCATTGGCGGGAGGGGCGCGTCGACAGCGAGCTCCTCGAGGAGGCCTACCGCGAGTACGTGACGACGTCGCCCTCCTACGGGCTGCTGGCCTCGGCCGACGCGGCGGTGCGGGCGCTGGCCGCGCGCGGGACCGACCTGCTCGGCGACTCGATCGCGCGCACCGAGCGGTTCAAGGCCGCGCTGCGCCGCGCGCTGCCCCACGCCGACCTGCTCGACGACCCGCGGTGGCTCGATGCGGTGCGCCGCAACGTGTCGGGCGCCGACCTGGTGAAGACGACGCTCGGGCTGTCGCGGTTCTCGCTGACCGGCTACCAGGTCGCCGAGGCGCTCGTGGAGCGCGGGATCGTCATCGAGAAGGCCGGCGTCTCGACGATCACGCTGATCACCACGTTCCAGCTGGCCGACGAGGCGGTCGACGCCACCGTCGCCGCGCTGAGCGAGATCCTGGAGGGCCGGCAGCTGCCGGGCACCGCCCGCGCGCCGAGCCCCGGCAACCCGTTCGCAGGGATCGACGACCGGCCCGTGATCCGCCCCCACGACGCCAAGCGCCTGGCCAAGTCCATCGGCCGCGAGGTGCCGCTGCGCGACGCGATCGGCAAGGTCGCCGCCGAGGAGGTCGAGGTCTACCCACCGGGCATCCCGCTGATCCTCGAAGGCTTCCGCGTGGGCGCCGACGCCGTCCGCTACCTCGAGCAGGCCCGCGCGAGCGGCGGGTCGATCGTGGCGCGGGACACGTCGCTGGCGACGCTGCGGGTGCTGTAGGGCGGGTGCGGCCCGGGTCGCTGAGCGGTGGGCGGTCATCACTAGAGCGGTGGGGCCGGATCCGAGGGGCGCGCCGCGACCGACAGGGAGGCCAGTCTCGTCGGCACCGCGATGAGAATCGTCGGTGACCTTTTCGGCCATCATGAGCGGCCATGCTCCGACGGCAGAGGCAAGATCGAGTTCTCGCGAAGGCAGACGAACTGTTTGCCCAAGGACGGGCTGAAGAAGCGGTTCGGTGTCTCCGGGACGCCGTGCAGCGGTGGCCCACCGATCCCCATATGGCGGCTGCGCTCGGAGCCTCGCTCATCGATAGCTCGCTTGACCAGGCCGGGCAGTGGTACCTCAAGGCGGCGGAGCTCGCCTGGGACGATCCACGTGCGCTTCCTCAGGCCGCGCTGGGGCTAGCCCACATCCAAAGCTGGGACGAGGCGGAGCGCGTATGTGAGCGCATCGAAGCGCTCGCATCTCCGACGTTCGATTTTGAACCAGAGCTCGATCACGTCCGGGGCAGCATCTTGTTCGGGCGAGAAGGTGCAGCAGCCGCATTGCCACGTCTTCGCGCTGCGCACGACGCGTTGCCGACGCTTGACCATGGAGCTGTCCTGGTCGAAGCGTACGTTGAACTTGAGATGTACCGCGACGCACAACCGGTGATCGAACGCGGTCTACGTTCAAGGCCCCGGCACAGTTATTTACTGAGCATCCGCACGTGGATGGTCGAAGAGGGGCTTTGGGATTCTCACGAGTAGTGCTACGCCAGACGGGTCGCCACCGGCCGGACGTCCGAAGATGCCGGTGAAGGGCCCGGCGATTGCTGCAGGATTGACTGTGTCCGAAGAAGTCGTGCTGCTGGCCTTTGACGCCCGGCGATCGAGGCTTCGTCTAATTGGGTGGATGTGACGCAGCCAACGTACGCGCGAACTTGCGCGTATGCCTACTCGGGCCGTGTGGCCAGGGTGGTCTGAGCTGTCCAGCATGCGTGATATGGCTCAGCGATCGGCACGCAACACCGGAACGGTGCGCCCAATGGGCGTATGTCATACTCCGGACACAAAGGCATGCCCGTAGGCTCGCCCGTCGTGGTGTCACCGGAGCAACTACTCTCTCATGAGGCATCGAGATGGATCGTGTTCATCTGCCCTCTCGGCAGCGCTCCTGGCGCTCGGCGTCTTGAACCGGTTCCACGCAACGCGCCCGCGGGGCCGGTGAGCTCAGTGTCCGACCACGCCCTTGCGGTCATCGGGCGCCATGCATGGAAGCTCTTCCTCGCGCCGCTCTTCTTCGACGTGCCGATCGGGATCAGGATCGCCTGTGCGGTCGCCCTTGTCGTCTCGCTGCTGGTCGACGGCCGGCGACTCTGGCGCGGACGGCGTACGGGTGAGGCGCGCGCATGATCCGCCGCCTCGGCCATCGCGTTGGCGTGTATCTCGGGCTGAGGGAGGATCCAGAGCTTCAGCGTGCGTGGCAGACGGCGGAGGCCGATCCAGCGGTGCTCATCGTCGTCTGGGGGCTGCCGGCGGTGGCACTGGTCATCGGCCTTGGGCTCCTGCTCTGGCATCTGAGCTCGACGTTCTCGCCGGTGCGCCTCGCCGTGCGCGTCGCCGAGGGGATCGCCTTCGCGGTGCTGCTCGCGGAGGTCTTCGCCCGGTGGGTTCCTGCCGTGCGCCGGGCCATGTCCGGCGCCGGCGACGCCGACGACGACGCCCCCGACTCGCACGGCGGCTGACTCGCGGACGATCGACGTCCTGGCCGTCGGGCTGTTCGGGGTGGTCAGCTGGCGACCGAGCGCGGCAGCGGCCGAGGATCGCCTTCGCGAGGGCGTGGGTCGCGCGCTGCGGGGCCTGCAGGCAGGGGCGGACCTGCTGTAGTGAAGGGATGCCCGATCAAGGACAGCAGGCCCATCTGGCGCAGGGCTGGCAGGCGCAGAAGGCCGGCGAGCATGTCGATGCCGAGCGGCTCTACCGCGAGGCATTGGAGCACGACGAGCCCGAGGCGGGCTACTACCTCGGCGAGCTGCTCATCGAGCTGGACCGTTCGGCCGAGGCGGTGCCGGTGCTGCGGGCGGCCGTCGAGGCCGGCGACAACGACGCGCTGATCCCGCTCGGCAACGCGCTGTGGGACCAGAGCGACGTCGCAGGCGCGGAGGCGCGCTACCGCGAGGCGGCCGACCGTGGCGAGCTGGCGGCGGGCCACAACCTCGGGCTGCTGCTCTACGACGAGGGCCGGCTGGCCGAGGCGATCGCGCTGTGGCGCACGACGGTCGTCGTCGGCGAGACCGAGCATCGCCTGCTGGCCAACGCGCTGGCCGACAGCGGCGAGGTCGAGGAGGCGGAGAAGTGGTTCCGCGACGGCGCGGCCGCGGGCGACGCCGAGGCGCTCGTCGATCTCGGCGCGCTGTTGCAGGACGAGGATCGCCTGGACGAGGCCGAGGTCGTGCTGCGCGAAGCGCTGGCCGCGGGGGCGACCGAGGCCTACGTCTTCCTCGCGTCGGTGCTGCGGCTGGACGACCGGGTCGACGAGGCCGAGACGGTCCTGCGCGAGGGCGTCGAGCGCGGCGTCGGGACGGCCGAGACGCAGCTGGCCAACCACCTGAGCGACGCGAACCCGAAGTCGGCCGAGGCCGAGCAGCTCTACCGCAGCGCGGTCGCCCACGGCGATCACGACGCCTACAACAACCTGGGCGTGCTGCTCTGGGACCAGGGGCGCGTGGACGAGGCCGAGCTGGCGTTCCGGTCGGGCGCCGAGCGCGGCGACGAGCTGGCCGCGGGGAACCTCGCCGGGCTGCTGGACGAGCGCAAGGGCTGACCGAGCCGTCGGCCGGTCCGCGTAGCCTGCACGGCCGTGCCCGAGGCCGCTCCACCGTTTCAGTACACCGTCCGCCGCTCCGATCGGGCACGGCGCGTGCGGGTGCGGGTCGACCCGCGGGACGGGGCGGTCGAGGTCGTGCTGCCGCGCCGGGCGGCGGCGCGCGAGGCCGCCGCGGCGGTCGTCGAGCTGCGCGGCTGGATCGCGCGGCGGCACGCCGAGGTCGCCGTTGCGCGGGCGCGCGTGGCCTCGCGCGACGGGACGGTGCCGTTCCTCGGCGTCGACCTCCTCCTGCGGGCCGAGCCCGGGCGCACGCGCGTGCACCGGCGCGGCGACGTGCTGCTCGTTCCGGAGGGCGACGCGCGCCCCGCCATCGAGCGGTGGTACCGGCGCCAGGCGCGCGCCGAGATCGCCCCGCGGCTGGACGCCGCTGCCGCCGCGCTCGGCAAGTCCTACACCAAGCTCACGATCCGCGACCAGCGCACCCGCTGGGGGTCCTGCTCGTCGGCGGGCGCGATGTCGTTCAACTGGCGGCTGCTGCTGGCGCCCGACGCGGTGCTCGAGTACGTCGTGCGCCACGAGGCGTGCCACCTCGCCGTGATGGACCACTCGCCGCGGTTCTGGGGCCTCATGGACCAGCTCATGCCGGGCTACGAGCGACCACGGCGCTGGCTGCGCGACCACGGCGCGACGCTCGTCCTGTGACGCTCGCCGTGGTCGGGCACGTGGAGTGGGTCGACTTCGTCGTCGCCCCGCGACTGCCCGCCACCGGCGAGATCCTCCAGGCCAGCTCTGCCCACGAGGCCGCGGCCGGCGGCGGCGCGATGGCCGCCTACGCGATGCGCTCGCTGACCGGCGCGTGCACGTTCTTCTGCGCGGTGGGCGAGGACCACCGTGCGGCGTGGACCGTGCGCGGCCTGGAGGCCGCAGGGCTCGAGGTGCGTGCCGCCGTCCACGCCGGTCGCACGCAGCGGCGCACCATCACGCACCTGACCGACGACGGCGAGCGCACGATCACCGTGCTCGGGCCGCCGCTGGAGCCGCGGAGCGAGGACGACCTGCCGTGGGACGCGCTGGCGCCGTGCGACGGCGCGCTCGTGGTGACCGGCGACGCCGGCGCGATCCGTGCCGCGCGTGCCGCCCGCGTGCTGGTGTCAACACCGCGGGCACGCGCGGCGCTGCTGGAGGCCGGCGTCGCGGTCGACGCGCTGGTGGGCAGCGCGACCGACCCGCACGAGACGATCGACGACGCGCTGCGGTCGGCGACCCGTCCCCGCTACGTCGTGGAGACCGAGGGCGCGCAGGGGGGTCGCTGGCGTGCCGCCGACGGCCGCTGCGGACGGTGGGAGGCGACCTCGCCGCCGTCCGACCCGGTCGACGCCTTCGGCTGCGGGGACGCCTTCGCGGCCGCGCTGACCGCGGGCCTGGCCTCCGGCCGCTCGATCGAGGAGGCGTGCGCCCTCGGCGCCCGGGTGGGCGCCGCCGTCCTGTGCGAGCGGGCGCCGGCGGTGGGCGACCTGTCGCGCTGGTCGTGAGGCCGGAGCTGCTGGCGCGCTGGAGGTCGACGGCGACGCGCGCCATCATGGAGGGCGTGCTGCCCTCGTACCGGGAGTTCGCTGCGCCGCCGGGCCTCGGGCCGTTCGTCGCGTGCCTGTGGACGTCGCACGACGGCGAGGTGCGGGTGCTGCCGGATGCGTGCGTCGACGTCGTCTTCGGCGGCGGGCGGCTGGTCGTCGCCGGGCCGGCGACCACGGCGACGATCGCGCCCGCCACGCCCGGACAGCGGCGGGTCGGGCTGCGCTTCCGCGTGGGCGCCGCGGGCGCGGCGCTGGGGGTCTCCGCCGCCGAGCTGCTCGATCTGGGCCTCCCGCTCACCGAGCTCTGGGGCCGCGCCGGGCAGCGCCTCGAGGATCGGGTCGCCGCCGCGCCCACGACCGAGGCCCGGATCGCCGTGCTCGCGCGCGGCGTCGCGGACCGCCTGCCGCCGCCGGAAGCGGCCGACCGCGAGGTCCGCCGCGCCGCCGCGGTCCTCACGTACGGCGGCCGCGCCGGCGACGCCCGCCGCGCCGCGCACCTCAGCGAGCGCCAGCTGCGCCGCCGCTTCGACCAGGCCGTCGGCTACGGCCCGGCCACGCTGGCCCGCGTGCAGCGCTTCCAGCGCTTCCTCGCCCAGGCGCAGCGGACGCCTGCGGTGCCGCTGGCGCGGCTTGCCGCCGACGCCGGCTACGCCGACCAGGCCCACCTCGCCCGCGAGTGCCGCCGCCTCGCCGGCCTCGCGCCGACCGCGCTGCTCGCCGCCGGCGCCACCCCGGCCGGGGAGCGGCCCGAGGCGCTCGCGCCGGCCGCCACGCCGGCCGCGGCCTGACCGCCCGCGACACGGCCGAAGCGTTCAAGCGCGACGCCCCGCGGTACGGCAGGCTGGTCGCATGACCGACCTCGCCGCCGCCGCGCAGTTCGTCGCCGCCCACGGGCGCCTGCTCGAGCGCCGTCGCATCGCCCACCTGCTCGGCGACGACGGCAGCACCGCCGGCCCCGTCCTCGCCGCCCTCGAGGCCTACTTCAACCCAGACGGCGGCGTCGGCTTCCTCGAGCCTGACCTGCGCACACCCGCGAGCCAGCCGTCGGCGGTGCTCTACGCGCTCGACGTCCTCGCCGAGCTCGGCGACCCGCCCGACCCGGCCCTGACCACCCCGGCGCTCGACTGGTTGCAGACCGTCACGAACTCCGACGGCGGCGTGCCGTTCGTCCTGCCGACGGCCAAGGGCTGGCCGCACGCGCCGTGGTGGACGCCGCAGGACGATCCCGCGTCCTCGCTGCTGATGACCGCCGGGCTGGCGGCGGCCGTCCACCGGCTCGGCCTCGACCACCCCTGGCTCGCGCCGGCCACCACCTACGTCTGGGACGCCATCCCCGCGCTGACGCCGAGCGACCCCTATACCTTCCGGTACGCCATCAGCTTCCTGGACGCCGTCGGCGACCGCGCCCGCGCCGGCGCCGCGCTGGACGTGCTCGCCGAGCGCGTGCCGGAGGACGGGGTGCTGAAGGTCGCGTCGGGCATCGAGGGCGAGACGCTCGGCGCGCTGGAGGTCGCGCCGCGGCCCGACCACGCCGGACGCCGGCTGTTTGGCGACGAGCTGATCGAGCGCGAGCTCGACCACCTCGCCGAGGAGCAGCGCGACGACGGCGGGTGGACCTTCAGCTGGGCCGCGTGGAACCCCGCCGTCGCCTGGGAGTGGCGCGGGATGGTGACCGTCGAGGCGCTCAAGACGCTGCGCGCCTATGGGCGCCTCTGAGACGGTCGTCTAGGCCGCGCCCTCGAGCGTCGCGAGCTCCGCGTCGGTCAGCCTCAGGTCGGCCGCCGCGACGTTCTCCTCGAGGTGCGCGACCGAGCCGGTGCCCGGGATCGGCAGCACGACCGGGCTCTTGGCCAGCAGCCACGCCAGCGCCACCTGCCCCGCGGTCGCGTCGTGCGCGCGAGCGATCGCGTCCACCACGCCCCCCGGCTTGGCCAGCTCGCCCGCCGCCAGCGGGAACCACGGGATGAAGCCGATGCCCTCGGCCTCGCAGTACTGCAGCACGTCCTCGGACTGGCGCGTGGTCAGGTTGTACAGGTTCTGCACGGTGGTGACCGCGAAGACCTCCTGCGCGGCCTTGATGTCGTCGACCGACACCTCCGAGAGGCCGAGGTGGCGCACGATGCCGTCGTCCTGCAGCGCCTTGAGCTCGGCGAACTGCTCGCCGCGGTCGACCTTGGCGTCGATCCGGTGCAGCTGGAAGAGCTCGATCGTGTCGACCCCGAGCCGGCGCGCGCTCATCAGCGCCTGCTGGCGCAGGTACTCGGGCCGCCCGACGGGCTGCCAGATCTGCGGGCCCTGACGCGTGAGGCCCGCCTTGGTCGCCACGTGCAGGCCCTCGTAGGGGTGCAGCGCGGTGTGGATCAGCTCCTCAGAGACGTGGGGGCCGTAGGAGTCGGCGGTGTCGATGAAGTCGACGCCCAGCTCCGGGAGCCGCTTCAGCACCGCGATCGACTGGTCGGGATCCTTCGGCGGTCCCCAGATGCCGTCGCCGGTGATGCGCATGGCGCCGTAGCCCAGGCGCGTGACTTCGAGGTCGCCACCGATCTTGAAGGTGCCGGAGCCTGCTGCGGAGATCGTCGTCATGCGAACCACGCTAGTACGCGGCGTCGGCCACCACGCGCCGCAGGGCCGCCCAGGCGTCCTCTCGCTCGCCCTGGGGGATCGGAACGCGCCGTACCCGGCCCGTGAACGCCTCGGCGGAGCCGTCGCCGCGCACGTCGATGCCGGCGCGCAGCCCGCGAGGGCCACGCAGCTCGCCGCGCACCGCCACCTGCTGCACCGGCTCGTACTCGCGGCCGAGCACGCGCTCCACTCGCGGCTGCCGGCGTGTGACCGCCACGCGCAGCTCGTGCTCGAGCGCGTCGAGCGCCGCCTCCGCGCTGTCGTGCGAGGTCTTCTCGGTCCGCCCGCGCCGGCGGAGGATCACGCGATAGGTCGCCGCCATGGAGGCGGCGGAGCCTACGCGGCGGCGAGCGGGGCGACCACCTCGTCCACGCCGCGATGACCGGCACAGGAACGTAGCGTCATGCAACCGACACGCTACGCCCCACATGCGCGAGTTCTGTGACCTAGCTCCGGTCCCCCAGCGCGACGTAGTCGCGCGTGCGGTCGCCCGTGTAGATCTGGCGCGGCCGAGCGATCTTCTGCTCCTTGTCCTGCACCATCTCCAGCCACTGGGCGATCCAGCCCGAGGTGCGCGGGATGGCGAACATGACCGGGAACATGTCCATCGGGAGTCCCAGGGCCTCGTAGATCAGGCCCGAGTAGAAGTCCACGTTGGGGTAGAGCTTGCGCTGGACGAAGTACTCGTCCTCGAGGGCGATCTTCTCGACCTCGAGCGCGATGTCGAGCAGCGGGTTGACGCCCGTGACCTCGAAGACGTCGTCGCATGCCTTCTTGATGATCGTGGCGCGCGGGTCGTAGTTCTTGTAGACCCGGTGGCCGAAGCCCATCAAGCGCTCGTTGCCGTCCTTCACGCCCTGCATGAAGTCCGGGATGTTCTCCTTGGTGCCGATGCGCTTGAGCATCCGCAGCACGGCCTCGTTGGCGCCGCCGTGCAACGGGCCGTAGAGCGCGGCGACGCCGGCGGCGACCGCCGAGTAGGGGTCGACCTGCGAGGAGCCGACCGCGCGGACCGCGTTGGTCGAGCAGTTCTGCTCGTGGTCGGCGTGCAGGATGAACAGGATGTCGAGCGCGCGCTCGAGCCGGGGATCCGGCTCGTACTTCAGCTCGGTCATCTTGTACATCATGTTGAGGAAGTTCCCCGGGTACTTGAGATCGTTGTCCGGGTAGACGTACGGCTGGCCCATGGGGTGCCGGTAGGCGAAGGCCGCCAGCGTCGGCATCTTGGCGATCAGCCGGACGGTCTGGATCATCCGGTTGTCGGGATCCTGGATCTCGTTGGCGTCCTTGTAGAACGTCGAGAGCGCGCCGACCGACCCGAGCAGCATCCCCATCGGGTGGGCGTCGTGGCGGAAGCCGCCGACGAACTCCTTCACGTTCTCGTGCACGAACGTGTGGATGGTGATGTCGTGCTCCCACTGGTCCAGCTGCGGCTGCGTGGGCAGCTCGCCGTGGACGAGGAGGTAGGCGACCTCGAGGTACGTCGAGTGCTCGGCGAGCTGCTCGATGGGATACCCGCGGTACTCCAGGACGCCGTTCTCGCCGTCCAGGTAGGTGATGGCCGACCGACACGACGCCGTGTTGGTGAACGCCGGGTCGTAGGTCATCAACCCGAAGTCGTCATCAGAAGCCTTGATCTGGCGGAAGTCCATGGCGCGGACGGTTCCGTCGGTGATCGGGATGTCGTACGTCTGACCGGTCCGGTTGTCGGTCACCGTCAGCGTTTCCTGCCCGGCCTCGGCTACGCCGGCACCGTCCTGCGTCTGAGCTTCGCTCACGATCGAATGCCCTCTTCTCGGATGGGGGGATCGTCTCTGCATACTAGTGTGCCCCGGCCCGTCGCCCGCGCGGTGACATGGTCCGGGCAGGACCGTGTCAGGCGCGGATCAGGCAGGACGGCGAGTGGGCCACGCGGAAACGTTTCACCGGTAATCGGCGAACGTTCCCGCGCGACCCACTAGCGCCGGTCCCAGCGCTCGCGCAGGCTCTCGCCGGCGCGCTTGGCGCGGCGCGCCGTCTTGGAGGCGCCGACGCGGCGGCCGAGCGACGACCCGCGGTCGACGAGGTGGTCGGCGGCCTCGGCCGCGGGGAACGTGGCGGTCACCCAGCGCTCGGCGATCCGGGCGATCTCCGGCGCGTCGAGGAAGCGCACGCCCTGCGGCGTGTCGACGTCGATGCCGTCGAAGATGTTCTCCCGCTTGGCCTCGTGCACCCGGCGGACCTTGCCCAGCTCGACGCCGTCGGCGGAGCGCACCGGGGTCCCGCGGCGCAGGACCTTGTAGGAGATGGCGACGCCGTCGTCGTCGTCGGTCACGCGGTGATGACGGCCGTGGCCATCGCGCCGATCATGAACAGCGCCGTGAGGCCGATGACTCCGCGCTTGGCGGTCGTGGTCGCCGGGAACGTGGCCTGCGACATGCCGAGAGCCGAGAGGACCACGGCCCAGACGGCGAGCAGGCCGCCGAAGACGTAGAACGCCGTCTTGGACGTCTCCGGCTCGGCTTCGGCGGCGAGGACCAGCGCGGACAGGGCGTGCAGCATGCGGCGACCCTATCCGAGCCCAAACCGCGCCGCCACTCCCAGGGGCCTCCTAACGGGTCGTCGCCGGACCACCTTCGTATCGCGATTCGGTCGCGTCGACCTGGCCGTGGTAGTGGCTGCCCAGATCCGGATGCCCGTAGGGGCGCTGGGCGGGCTGGTCGAGCGTCATGAAGCTCAGCTGCGCGATCGGCAGCCCGGGGCGCAGGACGATCGGCACGCTGTTGAAGTTGGTGATCTCCAGCGTGAGCGTCCCCTGGAAGCCCGGGTCGACGAACCCGGCCGTCGCGTGGACGATGAGGCCGAGGCGGCCGAGGCTGGACTTGCCCTCGATGCGCGCCACGAGGTCGTCGGGCATCTCGACGTGCTCCTCGGTGCGTCCCAGCACGAACTCGTTGGGGTGGATGACGAACGGCTCGTCGGCCGCGACCTCGACCGGCTCGGTGAGGCCCTGCGGCGGCGCAGCCAGGTCGATCGTCTGGATCCGATGGTTGTGGAAGACGCGGAAGGATGTCCCGAGCTTCAGGTCGACGCTCGCGGGCTGGACCATGAGGGCGTCCCACGGCGCGATGACGATGCGCCCCTCGTCGACGAGGCGGCGGATGGTGCCGTCAGACAGGACCGATGCCGGCTTCATGGCGGGCATCCTCCCACGCAGGGGCGACGGGCGAGGTCAGGCGTGCCGGTGCTCGCGCGAGCGCGCGACGGTGGTCCGGATCCGCGGCGGCGGCGCCGGGATCGGGGCGCCGTGCGGTCCGCGGTGGCGGGGGAAGGGCGTCGGGCCCTTCGGCGCCGGCCGGTGCGGGTGCGGGCGGACCTTGGAGCCGCCCTCGCCGTCGGCGGGGCCGGCGTCGGGCTCCTCCTCCTGATGCACGGCCCACCACACGATCCACAGCAGGGCCGCGACCGGGATCTTGAGCACCAGCATCAGCCAGATGAGGCCCCAGGTCATGACCTGGCAAGGCTACCCCGGCGAGGCGCCCGGCGTGCGGAAATCTCGGGGAGGGTGCGCGACCGGACGTCCGGGCGCTCAGCGGTGGGCGGTGCTGCGGGCGCGCAGCGCGGCGGCCTTGCGGGCCTTCGCCTTGGCCTTCACCTTGGCCTTCGACTTGGCCTTGGCCTTGGCCTTGGCGGACATCGCCTTGCCCGCGGTCCTGCCCTTCGCCTTCGCGGCGCCCACCGTGCGCTTCGCCGCCGGCGCCGCCTTCCAGCTCGCTGGGGCGATCACCGCGCGCAGGGCCGCGCCGACGTCCACGGCACCGGTCTCGACGGCCAGGCCGGTGTGGCGCGTCTGGCCGAGGAGCGCGTCGCGCAGGCCGCGGGCGTCGAGGTCGGGCCGTGCGGCGGCCAGCAGGACGAGCGCGCCCGCGATGTGCGGGGCCGCCATGGAGGTCCCCGTGCGCCACTCGTACTCGCCGCCCAGCGCGGTGGAGAGGATCTGCTCGCCCGGCGCGGCGACGTCGGCGCCCGGACCGTAGTCGGAGACCGCGGAGAGGCCGCCGGCCGAGTCGGTGGCCGCGACGCCGAGGACGTTGTCCTCCGGGTAGGCGGCCGGATAGGTCGGGGCGCCGGCGAGGTCGGCGCCCGCGTTGCCGGTGGCCACGACGATCAGCACGCCGCGCTGTTGGGCGTAGCGGATGGCGTCCTCGAGGTCGGTCGTCGCGGACGGGCCGGCGAGGCTGAGGTTGACGATGCGCGCGCCGTTGTCCACCGCGTAGTGGATCCCCTGCGCGACGGCCGTCGTCGTGCCGGAGGCGTCGGCGTCGAGGACGCGGACGGCCATGAGCCGCGCGCGCCACGCGACGCCGGAGCCGCCGATGCCGTTGCCGCCGCGCGCGGCTGCGATGCCCGCGACGTGCGTGCCGTGGCCGTTGGCGTCCTGCGGGTCGCCGTCGCCCCCGACGAAGTCGAAGCCGTGGACGTCGTCGACGTAGCCGTTGCCGTCGTCATCGGCGCCGTTGCCGGGGATCTCGCCCGGGTTGGTCCAGAGGTTCGGCGCCAGGTCGGGATGGCCGAGGTCGATGCCCGAGTCGACGATCGCGACCGTGACGTCGGCGCCGACGGTCTGGCGCCACGCCGAAGCGGCGCCCATCGCCGCGTCGCCCTGCAGTGCCCACTGCTCGGCGGCGCGCGGGTCGGTGCCGGCGGTCTGGGCGGCACGCGCGGTGGCCGGCCCGTGGGCGACGCGGTCGGCGCGGGCGACGAGCCCGTCCGGCGCGCGCACGGTCGCCTTGGCCGCTGCCGCCGACGCACCCGAAACAGGTGTCAGCGCGAGGGCGGCCAGGGACCACGTCGTGAGATGTGCGAGCGCGCGGGGAACGGCGAGCATGCGGGGGCGTTGCCGGGGGGCGGTCCGCCGCTGCCGTTGCCGGCATGGCGGATCCTCCATGGATCGGCCACGTCAGCGCGTCCTGCTGCGCTCCGACCCTGCTTCTGGCCGTATTGTCGATGCCGCGCGCGCCGCGGAGGCGCGCGCGGACATCCAGGCTCAGGCCCGCAGGGCGACCGGGTCGACCGTGAAGGCCGTCATGGGCATGACGGCGGCTATGCCCTGAGGGCGACCGGATCGACCGTGAAGGCCGTCATGGGCATGACGGCGGCTATGTCCTGAGGGCGACCGGGTCGACCGTGAAGGCCGTCATGCGAGACAGGTCCGCGACGCGCGACTGGATCTCGTCGGCCGTGAGGCGCTCGACGCGGTCGGTGCCGAACTCCTCGACGTTGTAGGACGCCAGCGCCGTGCCGTAGGCCATCGCGCGGGCCAGCAGCTCGTGCCCGATCTCCTCGTCGGGGTGCGCGGCGACGTAGCCGACGAAGCCGCCCGCGAACGTGTCGCCGGCGCCGGTCGGATCGGTGACGTGGTGCAGCGGGAACGCGGGCAGCGCGAAGAAGCCGTCGGCGGTGTAGAGCGCCGCGCCGTACTTGCCGAGCTTGGCGACGACCGCCTTCGGGCCCCACGACAGGATCTCCTGGGCGGCCTGCAGCGTCGTGGGCTTCTCGGTCAGCAGCTCGAGCTCCTCGTCGTTGAGGATGAGGCAGTCGACCGTGCCGATGACCTTGCGCAGCGAGTCGTGCGCGATGTTGATCCACAGGTCCATCGAGTCCATCGCGACGAAGCGCGCCCTCGTGCACTGCTCGCGCACGTTGAGCTGCAGGTCGGGCTGGATGTTGGCCAGGAACAGGACGTCGGCGTCCCGCGAGGCCTGCGAGAGCTTCGGCGAGAACGTCTCGAAGACGTTCAGGTCCGTGATGTGGGTCTCGCGCTGGTTGAGGTTGGCCGAGTACTCGCCCTTCCAGAAGAAGGTCTTGCCGCCCTCGACGTGCTCGACGTCGTCGGTCACCGTCCCGCGCGTGCGCAGGATGCGCCAGGAGTCCTCGTCGAAGTCGTCGCCGACGGGGCCGACCGGGCGCACCTCCGCGAAGAACGAGGCCGCGAGGGCGAAGTGGGTGGCGGCGCCGCCGAGCATTCGCTCGCGCTCCCCCGCAGGGGTCTTGACGGCGTCGTAGGCGATCGATCCGACGACAGTGAGGCTCATACGGCGCGGGAGGTTAGAGAGAAGCGCGGGTATGTTGCCGCGCGATGCGTGCGATCCAGCAGGTGGAGTTCGGCGGCCCGGAGGTCCTGAAGCTCGTCGAGCTGCCGGTTCCCGAGCCCGCGGAGGGCGAGGTGCTCGTGCGGGTGTCGCGCGCCGGCGTGAACTTCGCCGACACGCACCAGCGCGAGGACCAGTACGTGGCGCGGCAGTCGCTGCCGCTGACGCCGGGGTCCGAGGTCGCGGGCGTCCGCGAGGACACGGGGCAGCGCGTCGTGGCGCTGTGCGGTCACGGCGGCTACGCGGAGTACGCGCTTGCGCCGGCCGACCGCGTGTTCCCGATCCCCGAGGGGCTGGACGACGGCACCGCGCTGGCGCTGCTGCTGCAGGGGCTGACCGCGTGGCACCTGTACCGGACCTGCGCGCGCATCGCCGACGGCGAGTCGGTCCTCGTGGTCTCGGGCGCGGGCGGCGTCGGCTCGCTGGCCGTGCAGCTGGCGCGACCCATGGGCGCCGGTCGCGTGATCGCGACCGCGTCGTCGGAGGAGAAGCGCGCGTTGTGCTTGTCCTTGGGCGCGGACGCGGCGATCGACGGCGATCCCGACGGCCTGCGCGACCGCCTGCTGGAGGCCAACGAGGGCCGCGAGGTCGACGTCGTGCTGGAGATGGCCGGCGGGCCGGTGTTCGACGTGGCGTTGCGCGCGATGGCCGACATGGGCCGGCTGGTCGTCTACGGCATCTCGTCGCGCGAGCAGAACGAGGTCCGCACCGGGCGGCTGCTGAAGCGGTCGCAGTCGATCGTCGGCTTCTGGCTGTTTCACTACCTGGAGCGCACCGAGCACCTCGCGACGCCGCTGGCGGAGCTCTTCGCGCTCGCGGCCTCCGGCCAGGTGCGCGCGGTGGTGGGCGAGACGTATGGGTTGAGCGAGGCGCGCCGGGCCCAGGAGGACCTGGCGGCGCGGCGGACGCGGGGCAAGCTGCTGCTGGACCCGTCGCGGTAGGGCGGAGGACAGTGGGCGCCGGCGCCCTCGCGCGCGGGGTGCCCGCTGCTACGCCGCGCGCGCGTCCGGCATCTCGGACGCCATCAGCGTCGCCAGCTGCGTCCGCGACCGGAGGTCGAGCTTGCGGTAGATCTGCGACAGGTGGTACTCGATGGTCTTCGGCGAGAGGAAGAGCTTGGCCGCGACCTCGCGGTTGGTCATGCCGTAGGCGACCAGGCGCGCGATCTGCAGCTCGTGCGCCGTCAGCTCCTCGAGGCCCGCGGCCTGGACGGCGTCCTTCTCGGCCTGGTCGCCCTCGGCCGCCGCGCCGCCCGTGGCGCGCAGCTCGACGCGCGCTCGGTCGGCCCACGGCGACGCGCCGAGGCGCTCGAAGACATCGAGGGCGTCGCCGAGCTGCTCGCGGGCGTCGGCGCGGCGGCGGTCGCGCCGCAGGCGCTCGCCGTAGGCCAGCTGCGTGCGGGCCTTCTCGAACGGCTGGCCGTCGTGCTGGTGATGCGACAGCGCGGTCTCGAAGTGGTGCTCGGCGGTCTTGTCGGCCAGCATCCCGCGGCAGCGGGCGAGCGCCGCGAGCGCCCAGCGGCCGCCGCCCGGGGTGTCGGCGAACTCCTCCAGGGCCTGGAACGCGTCGTCGGTGCGGCCGAGCCGGACGAGCGCCTCGACGCGGTCGGCGCCGAACTGGACCAGGCCGCGCTGCATGTGCAGGCGCGAGGCCATCCGGTGGACGCGGTCGTAGAGCTCGGCCGCGACCTCGGCCTCGCCGTGGCTCAGCGCGTCGAAGGCCAGCGCGTTGACGCCGTAGACGGTGATCGCCGAGCCGCCGAGCAGCTCGCCGAGGTGGACCGACTCGCGGGCGTGCGAGCGGGCGTCGTCGCGCCGGCCCATGCCCGCCTCGACGTGGGCGAGCACCGCGAGCGCGAAGGTCAGCAGCGGGCGCAGGCCCGTCTCGCGGGCAAGGCGCGCCGCCTCGCCCGCGTCGGCCAGCGCGGCCGACCAGCGCCCGCGCCGGAAGTCGAGCACCGAGTGGGCGGCCAGCGGGTAGATGATGTGGTTGATCGCGCTGGCCTCGCGGGCCACGGCGATCAAGTTGTCGAGGACGGCCGTCGCGCGGTCCCAGCGCTCGTACCAGATGGCGCACTGGCCGGCCATGCCCACGAGCTCCGACGGCATCGCCAGCACGTGCTCGCCGGTGAGGAACGGCATCGCCGGGTCGAGCAGCGCGTCGGCCTCGTCCTCGTGGCCGAGCGCGGCGTGCGCCTCGCCGACCAGAACGCCCGCGAGCACCTCGACGACCGGGTCGGCGCCGCCCGGCAGCAGCGCGCGGGCGCGGTCGCCGGTGGCGATCAGCCCCTCCATGTCGCCGGTCATCATGTGCGCGACGGCGGCCTCGACGAGCAGCGACGCCGCCGCCCCCGGCGACTCGACCTCGATGCGGTCGGCCTCGGCGACGAGCAGGTCGTGCGCGATGCCCGGCGCGCCGCGGCGCATCTCGACGCTGCCGCGCACGCGGACGACCTCGGTGGCCAGCGTGCCGCCGGGCACGAGCGACTGGGCCTCGCTCACCAGCGCCAGCGCGTGGTCGGGCCGGCCGCTCTGGGCGAAGTCCGACGCGGCCTCCAGCAGGCGGCGCGCGCGCGCGTCGACGTCGGTGCTGAGGTTCGCGGCGCGCTCGAACGCGCGGGCGCCGGCGATGATGCCGCCGCGGGCGCGCGCCTCGGCGGCGGCCGTCTCGAGCGCGGCGGCGACCTCCTCGTCGGGCGCGTCGGCGGCCGCGGCCAGATGCCAGGCGCGGCGGGCGGGCTCGCCGGCGACGGCCGCGAGCGTCGCGTGGACGCTGCGACGCTGCACCGGGTCGGCGGAGTGGTAGACCGCCGAGCGCAGGAGCGGATGGAAGAAGTCGATGCGGCCGTCGACGGCGATCAGCTCCGCCCGCTGGGCCGGCTCCAGCGCGTCTGCGGCCAGCGCGCGGTGCTCCAGCGCGGCGCGGAACAGGTCGTGGCGCCCGGTCTGCATCGCGGCCGCGATCAGCAGCGCCTCGCGCGTGGCCTCGGGCAGGCCGGCGAGCTGGAGGGCGAACGCCTCCTGGATCTGCTCGCCGGCGGGGACGGGGCCGGCCATCGGCTCGCGGCCGGCGAGCTGGTCGGCCGACAGCGCGCGGGGGATCTCGGTCAGCGCCAGCGGGTTGCCGTGCGCGGTGGCGACCAGCCCGTCGGCGACGTCGGCGGCGACGCGGTGGCGCGACTCGCGCTGGAGGAGCTCGGCGGCGGTCTCGTCGTCGAGGCCGGCGACCGGCAGCATCTCGACGCCCGCGAACGCCTCCAGGACGGACGCCGCGGGGCGCCCCGCGCAGAGCAGCACGACGCCCTCGGCGCCGAGCCGGCGCGCAACGAAGATCAGCGCCTCGCGCGACGCGTCGTCGAGCCAGTGCACGTCGTCGGCCAGCACGAGCAGCGGCTGCTCCTCGGCCGCGGCGGCCAGCAGGCTGAGCATCCCGGCGGGGACGGCGAAGCGGTCGAACGGCGTCGGCGGCGCGAGCGCCAGCGCCGAGCCCAGGGCGCGCGCCTGCACCTCGGGAATGCGGTCGCGCAGCGGCAGCAGCGGGGTCAGCAGCTCCAGCAGCCCGGCGAACGGGATGTCGCTCTCGGACTCGAAGCCGCGGGTGCGCAGCACCACGAACCCCAGCTCCTTGGCGCGATCCCAGGTGGCACGGAGCAGGGCGGACTTGCCGATGCCGGGCTCACCGTGGAGCAGGAGGGCGGCACTCGTGCCGTCCTGAGCGCGCGTCAGGAGTTCTTCGATGTGCGCGACTTCGCGCTGGCGTCCGAGGAGCAAGATCGCGTGGGGTCTGTCGGCACCGGCTTCCTGCCGGCGCGCGCAATCATGTCACGGCGCACTACCCTCTTGACATACATGACCGCCTTCGCGGATCTCGGCCTCAGTGAGCCGACCCTCCAAGCCCTGCAGGATGTCGGCTACGAACAGCCGAGCCCCATCCAGGAACAGGCCATCCCGATCCTCCTCCAGGGCGAGGACATCATCGGGCAGGCGCAGACCGGATCCGGCAAGACCGCCGCGTTCGGACTCCCCATCGTCGAGCACGTCGACCCGTCCGTCGGCGAGGTCCAGGCGCTCGTCCTGACCCCGACGCGCGAGCTGTGCATCCAGGTGACCCAGGCGCTGCGCACCTACGGCGCGCGCAAGGGCGTCGACGTCGTCGCGGTCTTCGGCGGCGCGCCCATCCGCAGCCAGCAGTCGCAGCTGCGCGCCGGCGGCCACGTCGTGGTCGGCACGGTCGGCCGCGTGCTCGACCTGCTCTCGCGCGCCTCGCTGCACCTCAGCGACTGCCGCTTCGTGGTCCTCGACGAGGCCGACGAGATGCTCGACCTCGGCTTCCTCGAGGACGTCGAGAAGATCCTCAAGCTCTGCCCCAACGGCCGTCAGACCGCGCTGTTCAGCGCGACGATGCCGCCCGAGATCCGCAAGCTGGCCGACGCGTACCTCTACCACCCGCACACGGTGAAGGTGAAGTCCGCCAACCTGACGGTCGACACCGTCGAGCAGTTCCGCCACGAGGTCAAGACGGCCGACAAGCCGGACGCCCTCGGCGAGGTCCTCGCCAGCGAGCGGCCCGACCAGGCGATCGTCTTCACCCGCACGAAGATCCGCGCCGACCAGCTCTACAAGAAGCTGCGCGACCGGGGCATGAACGTCAAGGCCCTGCACGGCGACATGAGCCAGGGCCAGCGCGACGGCGTGATGCTGTCCTTCAAGGGCGGCCGCGTGCCGATCCTCGTCGCGACCGACGTCGCCGCCCGCGGCCTCGACATCTCGACGGTCACCCACGTCATCAACTTCGACGTCCCGACCTCGCCCGACACCTACGTGCACCGCATCGGCCGCACGGGCCGCGTCGGCCGCTCCGGCCGCGCGATCACGTTCGTGGAGCCCAAGCAGCAGAAGGAGCTGGCGGCGATCGAGGCGCATGTCGGCATGAAGCTGACCGAGTGGGCGCCCGGCGCGAAGACCGCTCCCACCACGGTGGTCGAGACGCCCAAGCGCCACACCAAGCCGCAGATCTCGCGCAACGGCGACGAGCAGTACCGCCGGGTGCTCGCCGGCGCCGGCCGCGCCGACGGCCTCGAGGTCTCCGACGTCATCCGCGCGGTGACCAGCGCCGCCGGGCTCGACGGCGAGGCGGTGCGCGACGTCCGGGTCCTGGAGCGCTTCACGCTCTTCTCGGTGCCCGACAGCGAGGCCGCCCGGATCGTCGAGGCCGTGGACGGCAGCGAGCTCGCCGGCCGCAAGCTGCGGGTGGAGCTGGCGCGCGCATAGTCCGTCTCGGAGGCAGGACCGCAACCCTGACGCCCCGAAGGGCGTTCTGGGTATGGTGAGAACTTGTTCATGAGCCTTCTGCAGCACGATCACGACCCCAAGGCCGACGCCCCGGGCGGTGGGACGCCCGAGGAGGTCGCTCCCGCGGTGCGCGCCTGCCCGACCTGCCAGGCGGAGCTCGCCGACGGCCAGGACTGGTGCCTCAACTGCGGCCAGGCGCAGCCCGGCCGGCTCGCGAACCTCCCCGGCAAGCGCGCCGCGGTGACGGTCCTCGCGCTCACCACGGTGCTCGTCGGCGGCGCGGTCGCCGCCTCCTACGCCGCGCTGCAGGACGGCTCCGCCGCGCCCGGGAGCACGCAGTTGGCCCAGGTCAGCGCGGCCGAGCCCGCCGCGCCGGTCCCCGCGCCCGCGACGGACCCGGCCGCCAGCTCCGCGCTGCCGGCCGCCCCGACGACCAGTGCGCCCGCGGATCCCGGCGGCACGCTGCCCGACACCAGCAGCACGCCGGCCACGCCGACGCCCGCGACCCCGACGCCCACGCCGTCGACCCCGTCGTCCTCGGGCTCCTCGACCTCGTCGGGCACGTCGACGTCCTCCGGATCGACGGGCACCAGCGGCTCGTCCACCGACTCCACGGCCGACACGCGGACGTCGACCACGCCGACCGAGACCGCGCCCACGGCGATCAAGCTGGACGGCAGCGCCGCCGCGCTCTACGACCCGTACACGCGCAACACCGCGACCGGTGACGTGACCAAGACGCTCGACGCCGATCCGGGGACCTCGTTCCCGATCACCGTCGCGCCCGGAAGTGGCTCGATCGGCGCCGGCGTCACGGTCGACTTCGGCAAGACGCGCGGCATCCGCGAGATCGACCTGACGACCAAGACGCCCGGCTTCAAGGTGGAGGTCTACGCGACCGACTCCGACGAGCTCCCGCCCGACGTGCTGGACACCCGCTGGGCGCACCTCAAGGACGTCACCGACGTCGGCACCGGTGCCGGCAACAAGCAGATCATCTCCCTCGGCAGCGGCACGACGAAGTACCGGCACGTACTGCTGTGGTTCACGGCGCCCCCGCCCGACGGCCTGACCGTCCGCGTGTCCGAGCTCAAGCTGCTCGGGTAGCACCGGCGGCGCCACACTCCCTTCGTCTCACCCGACCCGACCCCACGGAGGTCCCCGCATGTCCCAGGCCACGATGACCACGAGCGAGGGCCCGATCACGATCGAGCTCTTCGACGAGGACGCCCCCAAGACCGTCGCGAACTTCAAGAAGCTCGCGGGTGACGGCTTCTATGACGGGCTCGTCTTCCACCGCGTGATCAAGGACTTCATGATCCAGGGCGGGTGCCCGCAGGGCACCGGCACCGGCGGTCCCGGCTACGAGTTCGAGGACGAGATCAACGACCACAAGATCGTGCGCGGCGCGCTCGCGATGGCCAACGCCGGCCCGAACACCAACGGCTCGCAGTTCTTCCTCGTGACGATCCCCGAGGCCGGCTGGCTCGACGGCAAGCACACGGTCTTCGGCCAGATCACCGAGGGCATGGACGTCATCGACACCATCGAGGGCAAGCCCACCGACGCGCGCGACAAGCCCACCGACGACGTGCGGATCGAGTCCCTGACGATCACCGAGTAGCGCAGCGGCCGCCGGCCGGGGAGACGGCCGGAGGGTATAGTGGTCTAGACCACATGACCGGCCCTCCGACTCTCTCCTCCGGCCCGTCGCGGCGGCTGGGCGTCCGCGCCGCGCTGGTCGACGGCGAGCTCGTGCCGGGCGACGTCGTCGTCGCGGGTGCGGGCGTGCTCGAGGTCGGCGCCGGACCGGCAGGCGAGGCGGGCGTCGCGGTCCCCGGCTTCCTGGACCTGCACATCAACGGCCTCGTCGGCGTCGACTTCCTGTCCACCGACCTCGACGGCTACCGCGCCGCGAGCGTGGCGCTGGCGGCCACCGGCGTCACCGGCTACCTGCCGACGTTCATCACCTCGCCGCTGGCCGACTACGACGACGCCCTGGCCGTCGCGCTCCGCGCGGCCGCCGACGCGCCCGGCACCGGCGGCGCCCGCGTGCTCGGCGTCCACCTCGAGGGCCCGTACCTCTCGCCGCGGTGGCCGGGCGCCCACGACGCCGCGCTCCTGCGCCGTCCCGACGTCGACGAGGCGCTCGCGCTGTGCGAGGGCGGCCTGGTGAAGATGGTCACGCTCGCGCCCGAGCTCGACGGCGGGCTGGACCTCGTCAGCGCGCTGGTGGCGCGCGACATCGTGGTCTCCTGCGGCCACAGCGACGCCGACGCGGCGACCGCCGGCGCGGCCTTCGACCGCGGCGCGCGGGCGATCACCCACCTCTACAACGCGCATCGCCGCTGGGCGCCGCGCGACCCCGGCGTCGGCGGGGCCGCCCTCGTGCGCCCGGGCGTGACGGTGCAGGCGATCGTCGATCACGTCCATCTCGCCCCCGAGGCCGCGTACGCGGCGTTCCTGACCGCCCGGGACCGCTTCTCGCTGGTCACCGACGCGATGGAGGCCGCCGGCCAGGGCGACGGCACCTACCGGCTCGGCCGGCGCGCGGTGGAGGTCCACGGCGGCCGCGCGGAGCTCTCCGAGGGCCTGCTGGCCGGCAGCGTGCTCACCATGGACCAGGCGGTGCGCAACCTGGTCGGGTGCGGCGCGTCGCTGGCCGACGCCGTCGGCGCCGCGACCGCCGCCCCGGCGCGGCTGCTGGGCGACCCGGGGCTCGGCATCCTGCGTCCCGGCGCGCGGGCGAACATCACGGTGCTCGACGACGACCTGCGCGTCGTGCGCACGCTGGTCGACGGCGCCGAGCAGTTCGCGGTCACCGCGTAATCGCCGCCCGTCCCCGTCAGGGGGTGACGTCGGCGGCGTAGACGTCGGTCGGGTTGGTGCCGATCTGGGTGGTGTTGGTCTGCACGAAGAAGACCTTGAAGGTCGTGCCGGCGTGGTCGAGCCCTTCGTAGTCGCCGACGAAGTGGCCGCGGGCCATGGGCGCCTTCTTCATGTCGAACGATGTCGGGGTGACGCGCTCCGACGGTGCCCAGGTGGCGGCGCCGTCGGTCGAGGTGCGGATCCAGTAGTCGGTCAGGGCGGTCGCGGTGGTGCGCGTGTCGTTGCGGAAGTCGTAGTACGTCACGGCCACCGCCCCGGCGTCGTTGACGTCGACCGCCGCCGTGAACGCCGGTGTCCCGGTCGGCGAGCCGCTCACCTTCTGCGGCGCGCTCCATGTCCGGCCGCCGTCGGTCGACTTCGAGAGCCGGACGGCGGGCGTTCCGGAGGCCGCGTCCTGCCAGACGACGTAGATCGCGCCGGTGCGGCGATCGACGGCGATGTCGGGCGCGATGTCACCGGTACGGACCGGCCGGCGGTCACCGGGGGTGCGGACGGGGCGCTCGACGACCCTGCTGACGTTGCGCGGCTTGGCCCAGGACGCGCCGTGGTCGGTCGAGCGCATCACGGCGACGTCGAGGCGGCTGCCGGGGTGCTTCCGGCTGTTCCTGGTCAGCGTGAACACGTCGAGCAGCGTGCCGTCAGGTTGCACCGCGATCTGGTTGGCGATCGTCTGGTCGATCTTCCCGGGGTCGTAGATCATCCGCGCCCGCGACCACGTCTGGCCGTTGTCTGAGCTGGAGGCGAACCAGGCCGGGCCGTGGTAGCCGATCGCGTTCTCGCTCTCCTTCAGGTTCCTGTGCGCGTGCTCGGCGACCAGGCGGTCCCAGACCGCGTAGACGTAGCCGCTCGCCGGGTCGGCGGTGATCGACTCCTTGTCGTCGAGCACGTTGCCGCCGTGGTCCTCCTTGAGCAGCTGCGGGTCAGACCACGTGGCGCCGAAGTCGTCGGAGTGGCTGACCAGGATCCCGGCCTCGAGGCCGAGGCCCACGGACGGTTGGCTGACGCTCAGCGCGATCTGGTGAAGGCGGCTGCCGGCGCCCCACGAGACCCACGGGTCGCTGGCGCGATCGTACCTCCTGCCCGGGTCCTGCCCGCCCGGGTCGCCGGAGAGCGCGAACAGCGGGCAGCGGCTGACGTCCGCGAAGGTCGCACCGGTCCAGCTCGCGCCGCCGTCGATCGACGTGCTCGTCGCCAGGCCGTGCGCGCCGCCGTCGCTCCAGCGGTCCTGCTGCCACGCGCCGGCGATGTGATCAGGATCGGCCGGGTCGACCGCGACCCACGGCTCGACCTCGTCGTTCTCGTGCACCGTCCCCGTCCGATCGTGACCCGGACCGGCGCACCCGAGCGCAAACGGCGACGCGCCGGTCACCCGCACCAGCGGCGAGACCGCCGCCGCCGCCGGCGACGCCACAAGCACTGCGGCGCCGCAGGCCACAAGGGCCGCGAGACGACGCAACTTCTGCACTCAGCATCGGAGGCTACGCGCCGCGCGCTGGCGGTGGCAACCACGGACAGCGGGTGGGGGACTGTCCCCTCAGGTCGCGCTCAGTGCGTCTCGGTGACCTTCGACAGGCCGAACGGCGTGTCGGGCTCGATCCCGCGCTGGAGCGAGACCTCGCGGGCGAGCTGCTGGGCGCGGACGATCGCGCCGATCGCGGCCAGCCCCTCGGGGAGCACAGCGGGCAGCGGGAGGTCGGCGCCCGGGCCGGGCGCGATCGACAGCACACGGCCGCCGCGCTCCCGGGCCGCCGCGGCGAACCGATCGACGTCGGGCGCGGCCGGGCCGCCGCCCGCCAGCGTGAGCACCGGCAGCTCCCGGCGCACCACGGCGATCGGCCCGTGCAGGAAGTCGGCCGCCGACGCGCCCTCGGCGAGGATGCCGGTCATCTCCTTCAACTTGAGCGCGGCCTCCAGCGCGGCGCCGAGCAGCAGGCCGCGGGCGATCGCGACGAGGCCCTGCGCGTCGCCGATGGCCTCGGCCGCTGCGACGGCGGGCGCGCCGTCGTCGAGGATCTCCTCGACCGCCCCGGGCAGCGCCGCCCAGGCGGCCGCGTCCCACGGCAGCGTGACGCCGTCGCGCGCGACGGCCTCGGCCAGCAGCGCGAACGCCGCGAACTGCGAGGTCACGGTCTTGGTCGCCGGCACGGCGCGCTCGTGGCCCGCGGCGGTGTCGATCGTGGCGTGGGCGGCGCCGGCCAGCGGGCTCTCGCGGTCGTTGGTGATCGCCACGGTGCGTGCTCCGGCGCCGCGGAAGGACTCGAGCACCGAGACGATCTCGGGCGTCTTGCCCGACTGGCTGACGCCGACGGCCAGCCAGCCGTCGAGCTCGTCCTGCACGCCGTAGCGCGTGACGAGGCTGGGCGCGGCCAGCGCCACCGGGCGCCGCGTGGCCAGCTCGAGCACGTAGCGGCCGAAGACCGCGGCGTTGTCGGACGAGCCGCGGGCGACGAGGACGATGCCCGCGGGCGCAGCGCCGACGGCCTCGCCGACGTGGGCGATCAGCTCCTCGCGGCGGCCGGCCAGCGCCGCGAGCACCTGCGGCTGGTCGGCCATCTCGGCGGTCATCAATGCGGCAGCGGTCATGTACGGCGTTCCTGTCGAAGGCGGATCTCGTAGCGGTCACCGCGAAACAGCGACCAGGCGTAGGCGAGCGGACGCTCGCTCTCGTCCAGCAAGATGGTGTGGAACTTCAGGCCGGCGCGGCCGGGGGCGACGCGCAGCAGGTTGGCGTCCTCGCCGACGATCTCGACCGCGACGACGCGCTGGTTGGCCGTCGGGAAGCGGACGCCGAAGCGGTTCTCGAGCACGTCGAACAGCGACGCGCCCTCGAGGGAGGTCTCGGCCAGGTCGGGGAACCGGGCGGCGTCGAGGAACGCCTCCTCCAGGGCCATCGGGTCGCCGTCGGCCGTGCGCACGCGGCGCAGGCGGACGACCGGCGTGCCCGGGTCGATCTCCAGCCCGCGTGACACGACCGCGTCGGCGGGAACGGTCTCCTGCCCGAGGACGCGCGAGCCGGCGGTCAGCCCGCGGGCCCGCATGTCCTCGGTGAAGGAGCTGAGCGCCGCCGCCTGGGCGACGCGGGGCTCGGCGACGAACGTGCCGCGCCCCTGGACGCGCTCGACCAGCCCTTCGGCGGCCAGGCGCGTGATCTCCGAGCGGACGGTCATCCTCGCCACGTCGTAGCGCTCGGCCAGCTCGCGCTCGGAGGGCAGGGGGTCGCCGGGGCGCAGCGTGCCGATCAGATCCTCCAGGATCGATCGGAGCTGCTCGCCCTTCGGGCTGCGCCCGGAGAGCCGGCGCGGCATCGCCGCGCCGGTCCCCTGCCCTCCACGCGAGGTCACTGGATGCCGGCGTCCTTGCATGCCGCGGCGTAGGCCGCGGTGCACACGTCGGCGGCCTTCAGGAAGCCGTCCTTGATCACGGTGTCGTTCACGTTGTCCTTGGTGATCGACAGGGTGGGCACGAGGACGGACGGGACCTGGCCGGCGCCGTTGTCGGTCTTGCTCGTGGCGATGTTCGCCGGGACCGGCTTGCCCTGGGCCAGCGGCACGGCGATCTCGGCGGACTTGCCGGCGATCTCCTTCAGCGGCTGGTAGACCGTCATGAGCTGCTCGCCCTTGAGGATCCGCTGGACGCCGGTGACCTCGGCGTCCTGGCCGGTGACCAGCACCTTGCTCGGGTCGATCCCCGCGGCCTTCATCGCGGCGATGGCGCCGCCGGCCATGCCGTCGTTGGCGACGTAGACGGCGTCGAAGCCGGTCTTGCCGGCCGACGTGATGGTCTGCTCCATCTCCTGCTGGGCCTTGTCCGGGCTCCAGTCGGGCGTGTCATAGGACTTGACGACCGTCACGCCCGCCTTGTCGAAGATGTCCTTGGCGCCCTTCTTGTAGGGCGCGGAGTTCGAGTCGGTCGGCGACCCGTTGATCATCACGATCTTCGGGCTGGTCTTGCCCTGGGCCTTGAGGCCGTCCAGCAGGACCTGGGCCTGCTGCTGACCCACCTTGTAGGGGTCGATCGACACGTAGTAGTCCAGGGGCGCGTCCGACACCAGACGACCGTAGCTCAGCACGGGGATCTTCGCCTGCTTGGCGCGGTTGACGATGCTGCCGGCCGACGCGACGTCCACCGCGTCGAGCACGAGGACCTTGGCGCCGCGGGTGATCGCGGCCTCCGCCTGCTGCTGCTGCTTGGCGGCGTCCTGCGTGGCGTTCTCGTAGATCACCTCGCATTTGGGACACAGCTGCTTCACACGGTCGGTGAAGAACGGCCGGTCCTGGGACTCATAGCGTGCCGTCTTGTTCTCCGGCAGCAGGAACGCGATCTTGGCGCCGTCCGAGCTGCTGGACGCCGCCTTGGTGCTCGACGTGCCGGACGAGTTGTCGTCGGAGCCGCAGCCGGCGGCGGCGAGCGCGAGCGACGCGGTCAGCAGCGCGCCGACCGTCGCTCGTGGGGTCAACTTGGGGAACATCTCTCCTCCTCGGGCGATGGTGCGGTGAGCGTCCCGAGCGGGCGCCACCGTCCCTTGGGACCGTATCACCACTGGTCTAGACCAGCAAGGGGAAGTGGACTACACCACTTCGGAGGGCTACGGCTGCTGGCCGACCGACGCGTCGGGCGTCGCGGGGTTCGGGATCGTCACGCCCGCGCTGGTTCCGCTACCCGGGGTCGTGGTCTGCGAACCGGAGCCGCCGTCGGCCGGTGCGGAGGGAGACGGCGTCGTGGTGCCCGCGGCGGGGTCGACGGGCGCCGGCGTCTGGGTGCCGTCGTCGTGCGTCGTGGTGGCGGGCGGGGTCTCGCCGGGGACGGTTGGCGTCGGCGCCGGGCGCGTCGGCCCGCTGGCCGAGGACGAGGAGGGCACCGCCGCGCCACCGGTCGCGGGCTGCTTGGTGGCCGCCTGCGCCCCGGCGCTCGCGGCCGGTGCCCGGCGGCGCCGCTGGTGGCGCTGGCGCGCGATGCGCACGGAGCGCGTCAGGCGCGCCGCGTCCTGTGCTCCGGTGGTCGTCGTCTGCGCCATCGGCGCGGTGCCGCCGTTGCCGTTCGCGCCGGGATCGACGACGAGCACGGCGGCGAGCGCGAGGAGCGCTCCGGTCAGGAAGTAGACGAGGTTGCGGCGCATGGGTACGGTCCATCAACGTTTGTAGCGCGTCCAACGTGACGCTCGCGCTGGCGCAGAGAACGCCGGTAGGCTTGACACACCGTCAGCTGAGCGACCGGAGAGGCATCCATGGCAGGTACGGAGCAGGTTCAGGACGTCATCACCCCCGACGCGCCCCGCGCGAAGGAGTTCGCGGTCGAGAACCCCGCCACCGGCGAGGTCATCGCGCACTGCCCCGACGTCGGGCCGGAGGAGATCGCCGCGATGGCGCGCCGCGGCCGCGAGGTGCAGCCCGCCTGGGAGGCCCTGGGCTTCGAGGGTCGCGCCCGCATCCTGACGCGCATGCAGAAGTGGGTCATCGACCACCAGGACGAGATCATCGAGGTCATCCGGTCCGAGACCGGCAAGACCTACGAGGACGCGCTGATCGCCGAGATCTCCTACGGCGCCGCCGCGTTCGGCTTCTGGGCCGGCAACGCCGAGAAGTACCTCGCCGACGAGAAGGTCAAGTCCTCGGCGGTGCTGGTCAAGGGCAAGAAGCTGATGCTGCGCTACCGCCCGCTCGGCCTCGTCGGCGTCATCGGCCCGTGGAACTACCCGCTCACCAACTCCTTCGGCGACTGCATCCCGGCGCTGGCCGCCGGCAACAGCGTCATCCTCAAGCCGTCGGAGATCACGCCGCTGACATCGCTCAAGCTGGCCGAGGGCCTGAAGGCGTGCGGGATCCCGGACGGCGTCTTCCAGGTCGCCACCGGCCTCGGCGCCACCGGCGCCGCGCTGGTCGAGCAGGTCGACATGATCATGTTCACGGGCTCGACGGCGACCGGCAAGAAGGTCATGAAGACGGCCGCCGACACGCTCACGCCCGTCTCGCTGGAGCTCGGCGGCAAGGACCCGATGATCGTCCTGGCCGACGCCGACGTCGACCGCGCCGCCAACACCGCGCTGTACTACGGCATGCTCAACGGCGGCCAGACGTGCATCTCGGTCGAGCGCGTCTACGTCGAGGAGCCGGTGTACGACGAGTTCGTCGCGAAGGTCACCGAGAAGGCCAGGGCGCTGCGCCAGGGGACGGGCGCGGCCGGCTCGGTCGACGTCGGGTCGATGACGTTCCCGCCGCAGGTCGACACGGTCGAGCGTCACGTCGAGGACGCCAAGGCCAAGGGCGCCCGCGTGGTCGTCGGCGGCTCGCGCGGCCAGCACGACGCCGGGTACTGGTTCGAGCCCACGGTGCTGGTCGACGTCGACCACACGATGCTGGCCATGACCGAGGAGACGTTCGGCCCGACGCTGCCGATCATGAAGGTCCGCGACGAGGAGGAGGCCATCCGACTGGCCAACGACTCGCCGTACGGGCTCGGCGCATCGGTGTTCGGCAAGGACACCAAGCACGCCGAGGCGGTCGCGCGCCGCGTCGACGCCGGCGCCGTCTGCGTCAACGACGCGCTGGTCAACTACAGCGCGCTCGAGCTGCCGATGGGCGGCGCGAAGGCCTCCGGCCTGGGCTCCCGCCACGGCGCCGGGGGAATCCGCAAGTACTGCCAGCAGCAGGCGATCCTCGTCACGCGCTTCGCGACGAAGCGCGACCCCCACATGTACCCCTACAGCGCGAAGATGACGGGGCGCCTGAGCAAGTTCTTCAAGTTCCTCTACGGGCGCGGCAAGCGAGACTAGGCCGCGGCCGCCGCCCGCTCAGGCCAGGTCGTCGACCAGGCGGAGCAGGTCGAGCGGGCTGAACGGCTTGGTGAGGAAGAGATCCGCGCCCGCCGAGCGTGCGCGGATCTCGTTCTCCGAGGCGCCAGCGGCGGTCAGCATCACGATCGTCGCGCCGGACGCGCCCTCGTCCTGCTCGCGCAGGAGCCTGCAGGCCTCGATGCCGTCCATGCGGGGCATGTCGATGTCGAGGAACACCAGTTCGGGGTGGATCTCGGCGGCGCGCGCCACGGCCTCCAGGCCGTTGGCGGCCTCGTGGAGCTGAAAGCCCGCGACGTCCTCGAGCGTCGTCGCGACGAGCTTGCGGATGAAGGGGTCGTCGTCGACGATCAGCACGCTGCGCATCAGTCGCCGGCCTCGAGGCGGATGCGGTCCAGGCGCTCCAGCGGGATCTGCAGGAACGCGCCGACCACCTCGGGGTCGAACTGGGTGCCGGCCGTCTCCTCGATCATCGAGCGCGCCTCGATCAGCTCCGACGGCGCGCGGTAGGGCCGCACGGTCGTCAGCGCGTCGAGCACGTCGGCGACCGCGAAGACGCGGGCGGCCAGCGGGATGCTGTCGCCCGACAAGCCGTCGGGGTAGCCGGCGCCGTCCCAGCGCTCGTGATGGTGGCGGACGACGAGCTTGGCCTCGCCGAGGAAGTCGATCTCGCGCAGGATCTCCCAGCCGACGAGCGGGTGGCGCTCCATCAGCGTGCGCTCCTCCTGCGTCAGCGGCTCGGGCTTCCACAGGATCGCGTCCGGGACCGCGACCTTGCCGACGTCGTGCAGCAGGAAGCCGAACTCGACCTCGGGGTCGTCGGCGAACGGCGCGTCGAGCACGCGCGCGATCTCCATGCCGTAGGCGGCGACGCGCTCGGCGTGCTTGCCCGTGTAGGCGTCGCGCGCCTCGACGGCGTTGCAGAGCGCGCGCACCGTGGCCATGTAGGAGCGGCGCAGCTCGTGGCGGCGATCGCGCTCGCGCTTGAACGTCTCGCGGAGGTCCGCGGCGTAACGCTCGAGCTGCTGCTCCTTCTCAGCGGCAGATCGCTCGACCGTGGCCAAGCGCTCCTGCAGCACCGAGATGTCGGTGGTGATCCCCTTGCCTGGCATGTCCTCCAGCCGACGAGCCTACAAGTCCGCCGCGGCGGCGGGTTCCAAGAGCGCCAGGACGGCCGCCCCCGCCTCGCCCACCGACACCGGGTCGGCATCGAGCCGCGCGAGCCCCGGGACGCCGTGCTCGTCGGCGGCGACGAGCACGACCGAGCGCCGCAGGCGCCGTCCGCGCAGGTCCAGGCCCGCCAGGGCCGCCTCGACGTCGGGGAGCCCCGCGTCGACCAGCGCGACCTCGAAGCGCCGCATCGCGCACAGCCGCGCCGCCTCCAGGGGCGTGCCGGCCCACTCGTGCTCGATGGCCAGATCGTCCAGGGCCTCGCGCATGTGGTTGCGCATGCCGGCGCGACCGACGGCGAGCACGCGCACGCGCCCGGCCATCACCGCGGAGCCCAGCGCGTCGGCCAGCTCCTCGGCGTCGATCGGCTTGCTGACGACCCACTCGCCGGCGAGCGCCTCGCGGCCGGAGAAGACCGAGACCACCACGACAGGCATGTCGGCCAGTCGCGGGTCGGCGCGCAGCTCGCGCAGCACCTCGAAGCCGCTCATGCCGGGCATGAGGACGTCCAGGGTCATCGCGTCGAAGGCCTCCGTGCGCAGCCGCTCGAGCGCCGTGGCGCCGTCGTTGACGACCTCGCACTCGACGCCGAACGGCTCCAGGCGCTCGACGATCAGCCGCGCCGTCTCCGGCTCGTCGTCCATGACCAGCACGCGGCGGCCGCGCAGCGCGTCGCTAGGGCGCGTGACGACGCCCGGCGCGGGCGCGGCGGGCAGCGTGACCGCGAACGTGGTGCCCTCGCCGGGCGTGGAGGCGACGTCGATGGTCCCGCCGTGCAGGTCGACCAGCGACTTGACGATCGACAGCCCCAGGCCGGTGCCGGGCGTGCCGGTCGAGCCCGAGCCGCGGGAGAAGCGCTCGAAGACGTGCTCCAGCTCGGCCGAGCTCATGCCGCGGCCGGTGTCCGAGACCTCGATCCGCACGCCCGAGGGCGACGTCCCGGCCCTGAGCGTGAGCGTGCCGTGCTCCTCGGTGTAGAGGTGCGCGTTGGTCACCAGGTTGGTGAGCATCTGGCGCAGGCGCGTCGCATCGGCCAGGACCCGCGGCGTGCCGTCGTCGACCTCGATCACCACGCGCTGGTGCTTGGCCTCGATGCGGCCGCGCAGCAGCGTCGTCACGTCGTCGAGCACCTCGCCGATCTCGATCGGGCGGCGGTGGACCTCGACGCGGCCGGCCTCCAGCCGGGCGACGTCGAGCAGATCGTTGACGAGGTCGACCAGGCGGTTCGTGGAGACGAGGACGATGTCGAGGAACTCGCGCTGGCGGTCGTCGAGCGTCTCGCCGGTGCGCAGCAGCTCGACGAAGCCCTTGATCGAGGTCAACGGGGAGCGCAGCTCGTGCGAGGCGGTCGCCACGAACTCGCTCTTGAGGCGCTCGAGGCGCGCGCGCTCGGTCGCATCGCGCATCGTCCACACCACGCCGCCGTCGGCGTGCTCCTCCAGGCGCGCCGAGGTGACGGCCAGCGTGCGGCCGTCGTGCTCGAGCAGCACCTCGACGCCCAGCGCCTCGTCGGTGTTGGGCAGCGCGAGGCCGCCGAGCTCGGGCGGATGTCCGGTCTGCAGGTCCGGCGCGAGGCGCAGGGCGCGCGGATTGGCCGAGGCGACCAGCCCCTCGTCGTCGACGATGACGAGGCCGTCGCCGAGGCTGTGGACCGTCACCGCCAGCCGCCTTCGCTCCGCGTCCAGGCGCCCGTTGGCCTGCTCGAGGTCGGTCGCCATCGCGTTGAACGAGCGGCCGAGCTGGCGGAGCTCGTCGGGGCCGGTGTTCTCGTTGACGCGCGCGGTCAGGTCGCCGCCGGCCAGGCGCCCCGAGGCGTCGACGAGGCTCTCCAGCGGGCGGCGCACGCCGGCCAGCAGGAGGGCGACGAGCGCGATCGCGCCCGCCAGGGCGAGGCCGCCGGCGGCCGTGATCGACGCCAGCGCCTTGCGCGAGTCGTCGCGCGCGTCGTGGTCGGCGGCGGCGAGGCGCTGGTCCTGGCGGCGCGACAGCGCGGTGATCGGCGCGCGCGCGGCGAGCGCCGCGCCCGACGGGGCGCGCGGGCGCCGCAGCTCGGCCTGGGCGGCGCCGGCACGGTCGACCAGCCTGAGGCTCTGCGGGTCGTCGTCGGCGCGGCGGCGGGTGTCGGCGAGCTCCTGCGCGTAGGCGCGGCGGGCGCGCTGCTCGGCCGCCGCCGAGGCGCCGCCGGAGCGCTGGGCGCGCAACGTGGCCTCCTCGACGACCGATGCCGCGAGCAGATTCCCCGATTGCGCCTTGACCTCGAACGCCCGGGCGAGCTGGTCCTCGTAATGCTGCCGGGAGGAGTACAGGGCGCCCACGCCGAAACCAGCGATCGCCGTGAGAGCGATCGTCAATCCCAAGAGCGCCAGTTGGATGGAGCGCGCGATGGAAAGCCGGCGCACGCGCACGAAGGTACCGGGGACGGGGGACACGCGTACGCGGATCTCCCGCGCGGCGCTTCCGGGCGTGCTCGTCGGCGTCGCGGTGGTGGCGGTCGCGACGGCGGGGACGGGCGGGTTCGGGCGCGCCCACTACCTGCGGCAGCTGATCTTCGGGCCGGCCGGCCCCGGCGTGTCGCAGCGGTCCGCGCCGGCCGCCGAGAGCGCCGGGACGAGCGTCCCCGCCATCCCCCTGCAGGGCGGCGACCTCGAGCCGCGCGCCCTGCCACGATCCCCGGTCCATGGCCATCGCCCTCGCGATCACCGCCGCGGCGTGCTGGGGCCTGTCGGACTTCCTCGCCGGGCTCGCTAGCCGCCGCGTCGCGGTCCCGATCGTCCTGCTGCTCGTCGAGGGCGGCGGGCTGCTGGTCGTCGCGACGATCACCGTCGCCTCCGGGGAGCCCTTCTTCACCGAGACCCGCGACGCGCTTTCGGCGATCGGCGGCGGCCTCGCGGGCGTGCTGGCCCTCGGCTGCTTCTACCGCGCGCTGGCGATCGGGACGATGAGCGTGGTCGCACCGATCTCCGCGACCGGCGCCGCGCTGCCGGTCGTCGCCGGCGTCATCTCGGGCGACCGGCCGTCGCTGATCGCCGCGGCCGGCCTCGCCGCGATCGTCATCGGCGTGGTGCTCGCCTCGCGCCAGGAGCACGCCGACGCCGAGGCCGCGGCCGCGGGGCGCACGGCCATCGTCCTCGCGCTGATCTCCGCCGTCGGCTTCGGCGGGTTCTTCGTGCTGACCAACGCGCCGGCCGACGCCTCGGTGCTGTGGACGATCACGCTGGCCCGCGCCGCGCCGATCCCGCTCGTCGCGGCCGTGGTGCTGGCGCAGCGCCCGCGTGCGCGCCCGAGCCGGCGCCTGGCGCTCGGCATCGCCGCGGTCGGCACGATCGACCTCGCCGCCACGTCGCTGGTCATCCTGGCCAACACGAAGGGCGACCTCAGCGTCGTCGGCGTCCTCGGCGGGATGTACCCGGTGGCGACCGTGCTGCTGGCGGCCGTGGTCCTCCACGAGCGCCTCGCGCGTCTGCAGCAGGTGGGCGTGGTCCTGGCGCTCGGCGGCATCGCCGCGGTCGCGGCGGGGTGAGCGATGCTTGCCGCCGCGTTCCAGGTCGCACCGCTGCAGCTCGCCCCGGCGCTGATCAGCGTCGTGCTCTACGCGCGGCGCGTCGCGACGCTCCGCGGGACCCCGCGCGCGGTGCCGCCGATCCGGCAGGCGGCGTTCTCTGCGGGCGTGCTGGTGATCGCCGGCGTGCTCGTCTCCCCGCTGGGGTCGCTGAGCGAGGAGCTCTTCTGGGCGCACATGGCCGAGCACCTGCTGATCGCCGACGTCGGCGCGCTGCTGCTCGTGCTCGGCCTCACCGGCCCCGTGCTCGCGCCGATCCTGCGCATCAGGGCCTTCGACCGGCTGCGCATCCTGGCGCATCCGCTGGTCGCGCTGCCGCTGTGGGCGATCGACCTGTACGCCTGGCACGTCCCGGCGCTGCACGAGGCGGCGCTGCACCACGACGGCATCCACGCGCTGCAGCACCTGTGCTTCGTCTACTTCGGCGCGAACGTCTGGATGTGCCTCTTCGGCCCGCTGCCGATGCCGGCGTGGTTCACCACCGGCTGGAAGGCGGGCTACATCCTCGCCGTGCGGCTCGTCGGCGCGGCGCTGGCCAACGCGCTGCTGTTCGGCGGCAGCGCCTTCTACCACGCCTACGCGGCCGGCGAGGCCGCGCACGGCCTGTCGCCCGACAGCGACCAGGTCGCCGCCGGCGCGGTGATGATGGTGGAGGAGTCGCTGCTGACGATCGGCCTGTTCTGCTGGCTGTTCCTGCGCGCCGCCCGCGAGAACGACGAGCGCCAGGAGCTGCTGGACCTCGCCACCGCGCGGGGCGTGCCGCTGACCGACGAGCGCGCGGGGCGGGCGGTGGCGGCGGGCCGCACGGCCGAGCTGCGCGCGCGGATCGAGCGGGAGGGCGGCGGGGAGGAGTGATGGTCGCGGCGCCCTACGCGCTTGAGACTCCGGTTTGCGGCTCGATGCGCACGCGGTCGCGGCCGCGGCCGCGACCGGCCGGCCTGATCAGCGGGCCCGCGTCAGCCCCTCGGCCCGCTCGGCCAGCGCGGCGACGCCGTCGCCGAAGGCCTTGAGGTACGGGTCGTCGCTCATGCCGGAGGAGGCGCGCTTGAAGTTGCCCTCCATGAACACGATCGACTTCCACAACGCCAGCGTCTGGTACCAGCGGATGTCGGTCATCGAGCGCCCCGAGCGCTCCTCGTAGCGCGCGATCAGCTCGGCCCGCGACAGCCAGCCGTCGTCGCGCGTGACGCTCGACATCTCGAACTTCCCGAGCGACGGGTCGTCGCGGTCGACGTACAGCGTGCAGAGGTAGCCGAGGTCGGCGAGCGGATCGCCGATCGTCGACATCTCCCAGTCGAGCACGGCCAAGACCTCAGCGGGCGCCTCGGGCGCCAGCAGCACGTTGCCCAGCCGGTAGTCGCCGTGCACGATCGTCGCCGGCGGCGACGCGGGCCGGTGCTCCGCCAGCCACGCGCCGACGCGCTCGACCGCCGGGATGTCGCGCGTCTTGTTGTGGTCCCACAGGCCGAGGAAGCGGCGCAGCTGGCGCTCGAGGTAGCCGTCGGGCTTGCCGAAGCCCTCCAGCCCCGCCGCGCGCCAGTCGACGGCGTGGATCTCCACGAGCGCGTCGATCAGCTCCTCGGCGGTGCGGCGGCGCTGCTCCGGCGTGTCCAGGATGTGCGGCATCGCCGTGGTGACGACGTGGCCGATCACCTCCTCCATGACGTAGAACGGCGCGCCGAGCACCGCCTCGTCGTCGCAGACTGCGAGCACGCGCGGCACCCGCGCGCGGCCCTCCAGCGCGCCGAGCACGCGCGCCTCGCGCAGCATGTCGTTGGCCGAGGGTGGGATCGGCGGGCGCGGCGGCCGGCGCAGCACGAAGCGCGACCCGCCGCGGTCGAACAGGTACGTCGCGTTGGAGTGCCCGTCGCCGATCGGCCGGATCTCGGGCTCGCCGTCGCCGAGGTCGTGCCGATCGAGGAACGCCAGCAGCGGCTCCAGCACGAGCAGCGGCGGGCGCTCGCCGGCCGCGGCCTCCTCGTGGGTGCGGACGACGTCGTCGGGAGCGATCTCGTGGGCCATCAGGCGAGATCTCCGGTCGCGGCCTTCGTGGACTCGCCCTGCATGGCGAGCTTCAGCAGCTCGCGCGCGATGGTCATGCGGTGCACCTCCGAGGCGCCGTCGTAGATGCGCGCGGCACGCGCGTCCTGGTAGATCCGCCCGACCGGCAGGTCGAGCGCGATGCCGGCGGCGCCGTGGATCTGCACGGCGCGGTCGGCGATGCGGCCGAAGGCCTCCGACACGAAGGTCTTGGTCATCGCGACCTCCTGGCGGTGGGGGAGCCCGTGCTCGAGCTTCCAGGCCGTGTGGAGCACCATCAGCCGCGAGGCGTAGAGGTCCATCGCGCTGTCGGCGATCATCGCCTGCAGCATCTGGTGGCGCGCGAGCTCCTTGCCGAACGACTCGCGCTGCAGCAGCCGCGCGGTGCTCAGGTCCAGCGCGCGCTGCGCCATGCCGATCCAGCGCATGGAGTGGGCGAGCCGGCCGCCGGCCAGGCGCTTCTGGGCGATGACGAAGCCCTCGCCCTCGGCGCCGAGCAGGTTGCCGACCGGCACGCGCACGTCGGTCAGGTCGATGATCGGGTGCCCGCCGGGCGAGTGGCTGCCCATCCACTGCGGATCGCGCTGCACCGTCCAGCCGGGCGTGTCGGTCGGGACGAGGATCAGCGAGTAGTTGCGATGGCCGGCGGCCTCGTCGGTCCCCGTCTTGGCGACCACGATCGAGAAGGCCGCGCCGATGGCGCCCGTGATGCACCACTTGCGGCCGTTGATGATCCACTCGCCGCCGTCCTCGGAGCGGACGGCGCTGGTCTCCAGGTTGGTGGGGTCGCTCGAGGCCACGTCGGGCTCGGTCATCGCGAAGCACGAGCGGGTGCGTCCCTCGGCCAGCGGGCGCAGCCAGCGCTCCTTCTGCTCCTCGGTGCCGGCCAGCAGGAGGGTGTGCATGTTGCCCTCGTCGGGCGCCATGCAGTTCATGCCCAGCGCGGCGAGCGGCGCCGCGCCGACCTCCTGGGAGATCAGCGCCATGCCCAGCACGCCGATGCCGAGGCCGCCGTACTCCTCGGGCAGGTGCGGGGTGAAGACGCCGCGCTCGCGCGCGCGGTCGCGCAGCCGCTCCACGACGTCCCAGGACGCGAGCACGTCGTCGGGGTCGGCGATGTCGCCCTCGGCGGGGAGCACGTCCTCGGAGATGTAGGCCTTGATCCGGCCCAGCAGCTCCTGCAGCTCGGGCGGGATGGTGAAGTCGATGCTGCCGGCGTCGGCGCGCGGCGGGGCGGCGGTGCTCACAGGAGGTCCTCCATCAGGGAACGGAACTTGGCGATCCACCGGCGCTGCGCGGTGGGTGGCTCGAGCTGCTGGGTCAGGAAGCCCTCGAGCGCGGCGTTGACGGTGAGGCCGACGGCCTCGGCGTCGAGGTCGGCACGGATCGACCCGTCGCGCTGACCCTGGCGCACGAGCTCGATCATGAAGTCCCGCTGGGTGCGCTGCGCGCGCCGGGCGGTGTCGGCGAGCGCCGGGCGCTCCATCGCGGCGGCGAGGTGCAGCGAGACCAGCAGGCGGTAGAACGGCGTGCGCGAGCCGTAGAGGCGGGCGGACGCGTCGACCAGCGCGAAGAGCCGCTCGCGTCCGGCGCCGCTCTGCGACGCCTCGATCACGCGGCCGGCGTGGCGGCGGATCGCCTCCTTGTAGACGGCCTCGACGAGGCCCTCCTTGGAGCCGAAGTGGTGGTACAGCGCGCCCTTGGTGACGCCGACGTCGGCGGCCACCGCGTCGAAGCTGGCGCCCAGGCCGTCGGCGGCGAAGCGCTCGATCGACGCGTCGATCAGGCGCGCGCGTGTGACCTCCGCGGCGGCGGCGCGAGTTGACATACCTACTCGAAGGTATGCCAATACGGCGGCCGGCGCAAGCTCCGCGCAACTTCCTTCGTCGCTAGCGTGTCCCAACCTGTGATGACCCGACTTCTCCGCCTGCTTCCGTTGATGCTTGCCGCGCTCCTGCTCGTGGCGGTGCCCGCCGCGCACGCCAGGACGAGCCAGGAGGTCACCTTCGAGGCGCCGCGCGACCTCTTCGATCCCGCGCAGCGCGAGGGCGCGTTCAACGAGATCGACGGCCTCGGCGCCCACGCGCTGCGCATCGTCCTGTACTGGCACGACGTGGCGCCCGACGCCGACTCGCGCGTCAAGCCCAAGCTCGACATGACCGACCCGGCCTCCTACGACTGGTCCAAGTACCAGCCCGTGCTCGACGAGGCCAAGCAGCGCGGCTGGACGGTGCAGCTCACGGTGTCGGGCTTCGTGCCGCGCTGGGCGACCAACGGCGCGGTCGACACGGTCACGCGCCCGAGCCCGAACGAGTTCCGCATGTTCATGACCGCGGTCTCCAAGCACTTCGGCGACGAGGTCACGCGCTGGTCGATCTGGAACGAGCCCAACCATCCGCAGTTCCTGCTGCCGCAGTACGACAGCAAGGGCCGCCCGGCCTCGCCGGCGATCTACCGCGGGCTCTACGCCGCCGCGCTGCGCGGGCTCTCCGCGGCCGGCGACACCAAGCCGGTGCTGATGGGCGAGACCGCCCCGACCGGCACGGGCAAGGACGTCGCGCCGCTGACCTTCCTGCGCGGCGCGCTGTGCCTCAACGACAAGTACAAGAAGACGGGGAGCTGCACCAAGCTGCGCGTCGACGGCTACGCGCATCACGCCTACACCAGCGCCGCGGGCCCGCAGTTCAAGACCACCAAGCCCAACGACGTGATGATCGGCGTGCTGCCGCGGCTGGTCTCGGCGGTGGACAAGGCGGCGAACGCCGGCGTGCTGAGCAAGAACCTGCCGATCTACCTCACCGAGTTCGGCATCCAGAGCACGCCGGACCCGATCTTCGGCGTCAGCCTCCAGCGCCAGGCCGAGTACCGGTCCTACTCGGAGCGCATCGCCTATTACAACTCGCGCGTCGCGGCGTTCTCCCAGTACCTGCTCACCGACGACCTGCCCAAGGAGGGCGTCGCCGCCAGCGAGAAGTACAGCGGCTTCGAGTCCGGACTGCGCACCTCGGACGGCAAGGCGAAGCCGTCGCTCGAGGGGTTCCGGCTCCCGCTGGTGGCCAAGGAGTCGGCCAGCGGCGCCAAGGTGACGCTGTGGGGGCTGGCCCGCCCGGCCACGGGCGCGACCAAGGTGACCGTGCAGCAGCACGAGGTCGGCAGCTCGTGGAAGACGCTGACCACGGTGACGACCAACAGCCACGGCTACTGGACGCGCAGCGCCAGTCGCGGCGACGCCAAGCGCGAGTGGCGCGTGCGCTGGACCGCTCCCGACGGCAAGCAGTACACCGGCCCCGCCACGCGGGCGATGAAGTAGCGGGACGGCGTGTCCCGGCCCGGGCCGCGCGCCGTCGCTAGATTGGCCGCCATGGCGAATCAGCTCTGGTTGCTGCGGCACGGCGAGGCCGAGCCCCACGATGCCCGGCCCGACGACGAGCGGCGGCTGACGCCCCGCGGCGAGGAGCAGTCGCGCGTCGCGGGCGCCGCGCTCGCGGCCCTGGGCCTCACGTTCCAGCACATCTACACGAGCCCGAAGGCGCGTGCGCGCGACACGGCGCGCCTCGCGGCCGAGGCGCTGGGCGTCGAGCCGGCCGAGCGGCCGGCGCTCGCGGAGGGCTTCGACGGCGCGGCCGCGCTCGAGCTGCTCGCGGGCGCCGAGCACCAGGAGCGCGTGCTGATCGTCGGCCACAACCCCGACTTCGCCCAGGTCGTATACGACCTCACGGGCGGGCGGGTGGACTTCAAGAAGGGCGGCGTCGCGGGCATCCGCCTCGACGGGACCCGGGGCGAGCTGATCGCCCTGCTGCGTCCCCGCGAGCTGGAGAGGATTAGCCGTTCGGGTCGTTGATCGGAGGCCACCGGGAGGCGTACGCTCCGCGCATCGGTCCCATGCTCGACTCCGTGAACGTCACCCCACTGGACGGTCGCGTCGCCCGGTCGGTGCGCACGCGTGCGGCGATCGTCGACGCGCTGGTCGCGCTCCTCGAAGAGGGCAGCGCGCAGCCCACGATCGAGGAGATCGCGGTGCGCGCCTCGGTCGCGCCGCGCACGGTGTTCCAGCACTACGCCGACCGCGAGGCCCTGTTCGCCGCGGTCAGCGAGAGCCGCTCGGCGCACCTCACGGTGCTCATGGGGGCGATCGACGCCGGCGGCGAGCTCGAGGAGCGCGTGGCCGCGATCGTCGCCCAGCGCGCCCGGGTGTACGAGTGGATCGCGCCCGTGCGACGGGCCGCGCTGCTCATGGAGCCGTCCTCCGAGAGCGTCCACGCGGCGCTGGAGAGCTTCCGGGCGACCAAGCGCGAGGAGCTCGCCCGGGTCTTCGCGACGGAGATCGCGGCCTACCCGCAGCGCGGGCGCGCCACGTTGGTGGCCGCGCTCGGCGCCGCAGCGTCCTACTCCTCGTGGGCGGCGCTGCGCGAGCAGCAGGGCCTCGACGTCGAAGCGGCGTCCGCGGCGCTGGAACGCACGCTGCTCGCGCTGCTGACGTCCTGCTGAGCCGCGCGCGACGGCGGCCCGACCGAGCGGCCATGTCGAACGCGGCACACTGAGGGCATGGATCGCGTACGCGTGCGCGCGCCCGACCTGGAGGGCGAGGGCGGATGGATCGGCGTCGACGACCTCACGCTGGCGCAGCTGCGCGGCAAGATCGTGCTGCTCGACTTCTGGACGCTGGCGTGCGTCAACTGCCAGCGCGTGCACGAGGAGCTGCGCGGCCTGGAGCGCCGGTTCGCCGACGTGCTGACCGTCGTGGGCGTGCACTCGCCGAAGTTCCCCCACGAGCACGAGCACGCCGCGGTGCGCGCCGCCGTCGCCCGCCACCGCATCGAGCATCCGGTGCTCGACGACCCCGCGAAGACCACCTGGAGCGCCTACGCCGTGCGCGCGTGGCCGACGCTCGTGCTCATCGACGCCGAGGGCCGCGTCGCGCTCACGGTCTCCGGCGAGGGCCACGTCGTCGCGCTGGCGAGCGCGATCGAGCGGCTCGTCGTCGAGGCGGAGGGCAACGGCACGCTGCGGCGCGGCGCGCTCGAGCTCGACGGCGATCCGCAGGGCACGGGCGAGCTGGCGTTTCCGGGCAAGCTCGCGATCGAGGACGGCGCGACGACCGCGCCGCGCCTGGCGATCGCCGACACCGGCCACGACCGCGTCCTGGTCTGCACGCTGGGCGGGGAGGTGCTGCAGGAGCTGGACGGCCTCTACCAGCCGCAGGGCGTGCGCTTCGACAGCGTCGGCGACACCGCGTCGGTGCTGGTGTGCGAGACGGGCGCCGACCGCGTGTGGCGCATCCCGCTGGACGGCCGCAGCCCGCGCGAGCTGATCACCGACCGCCTGCGCTCTCCGTGGGACGTGCTGCGCTGGCACGGCCACGTCGTGATCGCCGAGGCGGGCCGGCACCGGCTGTGGGCGGTCGATCGCGCGGGCGAGCTGCAGATCCTGGCCGGGACCGGCGCCGAGGCGCTCGTCGACGGCCCGGGCCTGGAGGCGGTGCTCGCCCAGCCGTCGGGCCTGGCGGCCACCAGCGACGGCGACCTCGCGTTCGTCGACGCCGAGGCCAGCGCGCTGCGCCTCCTCCGTGCGCAGACCTTCGACGTGCAGACGCTGGCCGGCGCCGGCCTGTTCGCCTGGGGCGCCGAGGACGGCGAAGGTTCCCGCGCGCGGCTGCAGCATCCGCTCGGCCTCGCGCTCGGCCACCGGGGCGAGCTCTACGTCGCCGACACCTTCAACAGCCGGATCCGCGTCTGGCGCGGCTCGCACCTGTGGACGGTCCCGGTCGACGGCCTCTCCGAGCCCGGCGGGCTCGCCGTGCTGCCCGACGGACGCCTGCTCGTCGCCGACACCGGCAACCATCGCGTCGTGCTCGTCGATCCGGTGCGCGCTCGGGCCCGCACGCTGAACGTGGGCCGGCCGGGATCGAGCGACCTGCCCGAGGAGCTTCCGGCGTCGGTCGCCGAGACGATCGTACAGGAGGCGGGCGCGACGGTGACGATCGACCTCGACCTCGACGCGGGTGACGACGCGCTCGACGGCGCCGCGGGGCCGCCGGTGCGGGTCCGCGCCGTCGCCAGCGATCCGGACCTGCTGCGCGAGCCGACGGCGTGGACGGCCGCGGCGCTGCCCGCGAAGATCGACCTGGCCCTCGGTCACGGCTCGGGCCGCGTGACGATCGAGGTGCTCGTCGCGACCTGCGGTCCCGACGCCTGCCGCCTGCGTCGCACGCAGCGCGCCTACGACGTGTTGCTCAGCTGACCCGAGCGCTTGACGGCGCCTTCTACCCTGGAGGGCGTGCCCGAGCTGCCCGAGGTCGAGATCACCGCGCGCCGGCTGAGCGACGCGCTCGCCGGCGAGACCATCGAGTCGACGCTGGCCCCTGGGATCAACGCGCTCAAGACGTTCGACCCGCCGCTGCACGCGCTCGACGGGCGCAGGGTCGAGGGCGTGCGCCGCATCGGCAAGCACCTCGTCATCGACGTCGAGGGCGACCTGCACGTGCTGGTCCATCTCATGAGCGCCGGGCGCCTGCAGCTGTGGACCAAGCGCGCCGGGCTGCGCGACCGCACCTCGCGGCTGCTGATCCGCTTCTCCGACGACCGCGAGCTGCGGCTGCGCGAGTTCGGCACCAAGCAGGCGGCCTGGGTCAAGGTGCTGACGCCCGAGGGGCTGGCCGCCGACGAGGCGATCGCCAACCTCGGCCCCGAGGCCTGGCCCGACCCGCCCGACGACCTCGCCGCGCTGCTCGCGCCGGTCGGCGCCCGGCCCCTGCAGGCCGCGCTGCGCGACCAGCGCGTCATCACCGGCATCGGGCGGTCGTGGGTCGACGAGATCCTGTGGACCGCGCGGCTGTCGCCCTTCAAGCGGGCCAACGACCTCGACGCCGACGAGGCCGCCCGGCTGCGCGCTGCGATCGTCGAGCGCCTCGGCGACGCGATCGCGCACTACGAGGAGGTCGTGCACCTCCCGATCCCCGACAAGCTGCCGCTGCCCCTGCAGGTCCACCGCCACCAGGGCGAGCCGTGCCCGCGCTGCGGGACGACGATCGAGGCCGTGCACTACGAGGACTACGTCCTCTGCTACTGCCCGCAGGAGCAGACCGGCGGCCGCGTGCTCAAGGACCGCCGGCTGTCGCGGTTGTTGAAGTAGTCGGTCGGCGGCTGCGCAACGACAGCCACGCCGCGCGCATCGCAGGGGTTCGGCGCGCCGTATCATGGAGGCATGATCAAGGAGGGCCAGCCGGCGCCGGACTTCGAGCTTCCCGATCAGTCGGGCAACCCCGTGCGCCTTTCGAGCTTCCGCGGCCGCAGGGTCGTGCTCTACTTCTACCCCAAGGCCAACACGCCGGGGTGCACGACGCAGGCCTGCGGCGTGCGCGATCACGAGCTGGACTACGAGGCCGCCGACGCGGTGGTGCTCGGCGTCTCCCCGGATCCGGTCAAGGCCGTCAAGAAGTTCTACGAGAAGCAGCACCTCAACTTCGAGCTGCTCGCCGACGAGCACCACGAGGTCTCCGAGACCTACGGCGTGTGGGTCGAGAAGTCGATGTACGGCAAGACCTACATGGGCGCCCAGCGCTCGACCTTCGTCATCGACGAGGACGGGATCGTGCGCAAGGTCATCAAGAAGGCCAAGCCGGAGACGCACGACGAGCAGGTCCTGGCCGCCCTCGGCGACATGACCGCGGCAGCGTAGTGTCGCGCCGGGAGGAGCTCGAGGCGCTCAGCTCCAAGGAGCTGCACGACCGCGCCGTCGCGCGCGCCCAGAGGCACCTCGACGTCAAGTTCCTCTGGAACCTGATGAAGCTGGTTCCGGCCGCCGAGGCCGCCGCCGGCCAGGGCGATCAGGCCGACTACGACGTCGCGCACTGGTCGGGCCAGGTCGCCGACACATTCCGCGACGACGATGGCGCCCTCTCCGACGCCCTGCGTCCGGTCTACCTGGACTACCTCGAGCGGCACGCCGACGGCTGAGCCGCCACCGCTGGGCGCGCCCGTGTCCGCGCGGCGCAGCCCGATCCTCAGGAATCCGCGCGGGATGCCGACCATCCGGAGGAGCACCGTGACGAACTCCGTGAAGGGACGAGGACACTCCGCATGACGACCCAGGTGGCCGAGCGATACCGGCTGGTGACGCGCTCCGACTTCGACGGGCTCGTCTGCGCCGCTCTGCTCAAGGAGCTCGGGATCCTGGACGACATCAAGTTCGTCCATCCCAAGGACATGCAGGACGGCCTCGTCGAGCTCACCGACCGGGACATCACGACGAACCTGCCCTACGTCGCCGGCGTCCACCTGGCGTTCGACCATCACGACTCGGAGACGGTGCGGGTCCAGGACTCGCCTGAGAACCACGTGATCGTCGCCGGCGCCAAGTCGGCCGCGCGCGTGGTCTACGACTACTACGGCGGCGCCGGGCGCTTCACCGCCATCGGCGAGGACATCATGGCGGCGGTCGACAAGGCCGACGCCGCGGACTTCACGCGCGAGGACATCCTCGAGCCGCAGGGCTGGGACTACATCTCGTTCCTCATGGACCCGCGCACCGGCCTGGGCCGCTTCCGCGACTTCCGCATCTCCAACTACCAGCTGATGATGCAGCTGATCGACGACATCACGGCCAAGACGATCGAGGAGATCCTCGAGACGCCGGACGTCGCCGAGCGCGTCGAGCTCTACCGCGAGCACGCCGACGCCGCCATCGATCAGGTCGCCCGCTGCGGCACGCGCCACGGCAACCTCGTGGTGCTGGACTTCCGCGACGAAGACCTGATCTACGCCACGAACCGCTTCACGGCCTACGCCCTCTGGCCCGACTGCAACGTCTCGATCCACGTGCTCTGGGGCCTGCGGCAGCAGAACACCGTCTTCGCGACGGGCAAGTCGATCCTCGACCGCTCGTCGCGGACCGACGTCGGCGAGCTCATGCTGGCCTACGGCGGCGGTGGCCACGAGGCCGCCGGCACCTGCCAGGTGGCCAACGAGGACGCCGAGCGCGTGCTCGGCGAGCTGATCGCCCGGATCAACGCCGACGGGTAGGGCCGTGGCGCCGGAGCACCACTAGAGTCCGGCCGCAATGGCCGTCCGACCGGTACGCCACGACGACGTCGAGCCGCTGGCCGCGATGCTCGCCCGGTCGTTTCACGACGATCCGGTCACCGCCTGGGTGTACGCCCGGGAGCAGCGGCGGGCGCATTGGGCGCTGCGGTTCTTCGGCTGGCAGCTGCGGCGGCTGCGCGACCAGGACGTCGCGTGGACGAGCGAGGACCGCGCCGGCGCCGCGCTGTGGGCGCTCCCCGAGCGCTGGCGCGAGGACACGCGCGAGACGCTCGCGCTGCTGCGGCTCACGCTGCCCGGCGTGCTGCCGCGGCTGCCCCGCGTGCTGGCCGGCCTCGGCCAGGTCGAGGCGCGCCATCCCACCGAGCGCCACTTCTACCTCGCGGTCCTCGGCGTCGACCCCGGTCGCCAGGGCGAGGGCGTCGGCTCGCAGGTCATCCGCCCGGGCCTCGACCTCTGCGACGCCGAGCGCATGCCCGCCTACCTGGAGACCGGCAAGGAGCGCAACCTCGCGTTCTACGGGCGCCACGGCTTCGAGGTCGTCGACCGCCTCGACCTCCCCAAGGGCCCGCCGGTCTGGTTCCTGTGGCGCGAGCCACGCTGATCCACGACGTGCGCCGCATCGAGCGGTCGCCCCATTAAGGGGTCTGACCCCTTCATGAAGGGGTCAGACCCCTTAATGAACGGCGGAGGGGTGTCCTAGGGTGGAGGGGGTGACCCCGCCCGACGCGATCGTGTTCGACAACGACGGTCTCCTGCTGGACACCGAGGAGGCGTGGACGCGCGCCGAGAGCGCGCTGTTCGCCCGCTACGGCGGCACGTTCACGGTCGACCACAAGCGCGAGCTGATCGGCTCGTCGCACACCATCGCCGCCGGCAAGCTCGAGGTCATGCTCGGGCGGCCCGGCGAGGGGCAGGCCCTCATCGACGAGCTGCATGCGCTCGTCATGGCCGAGGCCGCGCACGACGTCGAGCCGCGGCCGGGCGCCGTCGCCCTGGTCGACGCCCTGCTCGCCGCGGGCATCCCGGTCGCCGTCGCTAGCAACTCGCCGCGCGAGTTCCTGGATCGCGTGCTGCAGACCTCGGGCATGGCGGAGCGCTTCGCGGTCACCGTCGCCGGCGACGAGGTGCCCAGCCCCAAGCCGGCGCCCGACATCTACCTCGAGGCGTGCCGGCGCCTCGGCGCCGATCCGGCGCGGTCGGTGGGCCTCGAGGACTCGCCGACCGGCGCGCAGGCCGCCAAGGCCGCCGGCCTCACCGTCATCGGCGTGCCGTATTTCGCCGACATGGACATCCCGGACGCGGACATCACCGCGGCCTCGCTGGCCGACGCGATCGTCTCCGAGACGGTCGGGCTCGTACCCTCCCGCGGGTGACCGCAGCTCCGCCCGCCCCGATCGTCGCCGGCCTCGGCGGCTTCTTCGACGCGGTCGGCCAGTTCGCCAGCAGCCTGGCCGAGATCAGCTGGGGATCGCTGGCGCTCGGGCTGCTGTGCTTCGGCACGTACCTGACGATCCGCTCGCGCGCCTTCTACAACGTGCTGCGCGCCGCGTACCCCACCGAGCAGATCGAGTTCAAGCGGATCTGGGGCGCGTACATCGCGGCCTACGGGTTCAACAACGTCGTCCCCGCGCGCGGCGGCGACGTCATCAAGCTCTTCCTGGTCAAGACCTCGATCCCGAACTCGACCTACTCGGCGATCGCCGCGGCGTTCTTCGTGGAGTTCGGCTTCGACGCGTCGATGGGCGCGCTCATCCTGCTGTTCGCCTTCTCGCAGGGCGTGTTCCCCAAGCCGCCCGACTTCTCCACCCTGGGCGCGTTCGACCTGAGCTTCTTCGCGTCGCATCCGCGCTTCCTGCTCTTCGCGCTGACGTTCCTGGCCATCGCCGGCCTCGTCGGCTTCGCGCTGCTCAGCACGCGCGTCAAGGCGTTCTGGGCGCGGGTGCGCCAGGGCCTGACGATCATCTTCGACCGCAAGCGCTACTTCCGCGAGGTCTGGCTCGTGCAGTTCGTCGGCTGGCTGTTTCGCTTCGCGGCGTTCTGGTTCCTGCTCGACGCGTTCCACATCGGCGGCTCGGTCCGCAACGTCCTGCTCGTCCTCGGCGTCAACGCGGTCGCCGCGGTCGTGCCGTTCACGCCCGGCGGCGCCGGCGTCCAGCAGGCGTTCCTGGTCAAGGTCTTCGCCGGGACCGCCGCCGGCGCGACGGTCGCGGCCTACTCCGTCGGCCAGCAGATCGCGATCGCCGCCTTCAGCCTGGCGGTGGGCTTCGCGGCCCTGGCGACGATCTTCAAGTTCCGCTCCTTCAAGGAGGTCATCGCGGCCGGCCGGGAGCACCGCGAGGCCGAGAAGGCGGCGGCTGGGAACGCGGTCGGCGGCGGGGTACCCTAGAGCCCATGGAAGGCTTTGGTGGAATGTTCGGAGACCCCGAAGAGCTGCAGCGCCGCATGGCGGAGTTCGCAGATCAGATGCAGGGCCAGCAGCGTCTGGCGTGGGCCGACAACGCGATCGGCCTCGCGGTCCAGATGACGGTCGCGGCGGTCAACCGCGTCAACATCCAGGGGACGACGGCCGAGCAGGCCGAGCAGATCCGCGGCGTGATGGCGACCGTCTTCCCGGAGGCCGTCACCCTGGTGCGCGAGGCGCGCGCGGGCCTGCAGTAGCCGCGTCCGGCACCGGGCGTCCCCGCGCGTCGCGGCGCGCCGCTGACCCCAGCCGCGACGCGGAGCGCGCGACGGTAGGATCGAAGACGTGGCGCAGCTCTCGTCAACCCAGCTCCTATGGCGCGGTCGCATCGAGACGGGCCTGCGGTTCGCCGCACCCGTCCTGGACCTCGTCCTCGCCGCCGGCGACCGCCTCTCGCGCGTCGTGGACCGCGACGACCCCGAGCTCGTCCTCCCCGGCCGCCTCGGCCGCGACGACCAGCGCGCGCTGACCGATGGCCGGGACTGACGCCGCCACCGTGCCCGTCGAGGACATCCTCGCGCGGGAGCGGACCAGCAAGCCGCGCGTCGGCCTCGCCGCGCTGGCCGCTGCCGTCCTGGCGGTGCTCGCCGGCGTCCTGCCGCAGGCGATCTACTCGGACTTCCCGCGCGTCTTCGTGCTCGACGCGGTGCGCGACGCCGCGGGCGAGAGCATCGGCCGCGAGGGCCTGCGCACGGCGCAGATCCTCTTCATCGACGACCACGCGCTCTCGCTGCTGCTCGTCGCGGTGGCGCAGGCCGCCACCGCCGTGCTCATCGGCGTGCTGCTCGTCTTCCTCTTCGACGCCTCCGTCGCCCGCGGCGCGGCCACGCCGCGCATCGCACGCCTGCTGGCCCTGCTCGGGTCGGGCGCGACTGCCCTGAGCGCCGTCGTGCTGCAGGTCGCGGTCATGATCAGCGCCAGCGACTTCGCGTCCTCGAGCGACCACAGCACCGCCGCCGCCCACGACGCGCTGCGCGGCGGCGTGGTCGTCGCCGCCAGCGGCCTCGGCTTCTTCGGGAGCATCTCGGTCGCCGCGGCCTTCGTGCTGATCACGATCGGCGCCATGCGCGTCGGGCTGCTCACCCGCTTCCTCGGCGTCCTCGGCGCGATCGTCGGCGCCCTGATCCTGCTGGGCCCGCTGTCGGGCTCGCCGACCTTCATCGTCCAGGCGTTCTGGCTGGCGATGATGGGCGCGCTGCTGCTCGGCAAGTTCCCGCGCAACATCCCGCCGGCGTGGACCTCGGGCGAGGCCATGCCCTGGCCGACGCAGCAGGAGCTCCGCGAGGAGCGCGGCCGCGGCCGGGCCGACAGTGGCGGCGGCGGCTTCGGCGGCTTCGGCGGCTTCGGCCGTGGGCGCCTGGGCCCCTCGCCCTCGCCCTCGCCGGCGCCGCCCGCGCCCAGCGCGCCCGCCGGGCCGTCGAGCGAGGCCCCGAGCCCGGCGACCTCCGCGCGCAAGAAGCGCAAGCGCCGCGGCTGAGCCACACTGCGACCATGGTGATCTGCACCGCGACGGAGGGGGACCCCCACATGGCTGGCACCACGACCGACCTCGAGCGGCAGCTCGACGAGCTGCTCCGGCAGGAGCGCTTCGAGCCGCCCGAGGAGTTCCGGCGCAACGCCCTGGTCAAGGACCTCTCCGTCCACCAGGAGGCCGCCGCGGATCCCGTCGCGTGGTGGCGCAGGCAGGCCGACGCCCTGCACTGGTTCACCGCGCCGCAGCAGACGCTCGACGACGAGAACCCGCCGTTCTACAAGTGGTTCGAGGACGGCACGACCAACGCCTCCTACAACTGCCTGGACCGCCACGTCGAAGCCGGGCTCGGGGACCGCGTCGCCTTCCACTGGCGCGGCGAGGAGGGCGAGGAGCGTGAGATCACCTACGCCTGGCTGCTCGAGCAGACCCAGCGCGCGGCCAACGCGCTCGCCGACCACGGCGTGGGGCAGGGCGACGTCGTGGGGATCTTCCTGCCGATGATCCCCGAGGTGGTCGTGGCAATGCTCGCCTGCGCGCGCATCGGGGCGCCGCACAACGTCGTCTTCGGCGGCTTCAGCGCCGAGTCGGTCAGGGAGCGGATGGAGTTCTCCGACGCCAAGGCGCTCATCACCGTCGACGGCGCGCGCCGCAAGGGCAAGGTCGCGCCGGTCAAGGCGTCGGTGGACGAGGTGGGCATGCCGGTGCAGACGACGTTCGTCGTGCGCCACGTGGGCCTGGACGACACGCCGATGGGCGACGGCGACGTCTGGTGGCACGACGCGCTCCAGGCGGCCGACCCGGAGTGCCCGGCCGTCGAGCTGCCCGCCGAGCACCCGCTGTTCATCCTGTACTCGAGCGGCTCGACGGCCAAGCCGAAGGGCATCCTGCACACCACTGGGGGCTACCTGACCCAGGTCGCGTGGACGCACAAGTACGTCTTCGACCTCAAGCCCGAGTCCGACGTGTACTGGTGCAGCGCCGACGTCGGCTGGATCACCGGCCACAGCTACATCGTCTACGGACCGCTGCTCAACGCCTGCACGTCGGTGATGTACGAGGGTGCGCCCGACTACCCGCACAAGGGCATCTGGTGGGAGCTGTGCGAGCGCTACGGCGCGACGATCTTCTACACCGCGCCGACGGCGATCCGCGCGTGCATGAAGTGGGGCGTCGAGAACGTCGAGAAGGCCGACCTCTCCAAGTTGAGGTTGTTGGGCACCGTCGGCGAGCCGATCAACCCCAAGGCCTGGCTCTGGTACTGGAAGGTCATCGGCGGCGAGCGCTGCCCGGTCGTCGACACGTGGTGGCAGACCGAGACGGGCGGCATCATGATCACGACGCTGCCGGGAGCCCAGGCGATGAAGCCGGGCAAGGCGGGGACGCCGCTTCCCGGCATCGACGCCGCCGTGCTGGACGAGGCGTCCGGCGAGGAGCTGCCGCGCAACACGCAGGGGCTGCTGGCCCTGCGCCGGCCGAGGCCCGGGATGCTGCGCACGCTGGCCGGCGACGACGAGCGCTACGTGCAGACCTACTGGAGCAAGTGGGACAACAAGACCTACCTCGTCGGCGACGCGGCCAAGCAGGACGAGGAGGGCTACGTCTCGGTCATCGGGCGCGTCGACGACGTGCTCAACGTCTCCGGGCACCGCATGTCGACGGCCGAGATCGAGTCGGCGATCGTCTCGCACGGCAAGGTGGCCGAGGCCGCGGTCATCGGCGCCGCCGACGAGGACAGCGGCCAGTCGGTGGTCGCGTTCGTCACGCTCCACGGCGACCTGGAGGGCACCGACGCGCTCGTCGCCGAGATCCGCGAGCACGTCGCGGTCCGGATCGGCAAGCTCGCGCGTCCCAAGCGGATCATCTGGGCCGACGACCTGCCCAAGACGCGCTCGGGCAAGATCATGCGCCGGTTGCTGAAGGACATCGCCGAGGGTCGCGAGCTGGGCGACGTGACCACGCTGCGCGACCCCGACGTGATGGCCCAGCTGCAGGACAAGGTCAAGGACCGGGCGGACGACGAGGCCTAGCGGCCGCGCGTCGGCGGGCGCTCGGACCTGATCTCGCGCGACTACGCGCACGCCGACGGGGACACGCGCGTCACGCTGCTCGCCCACCTCGGCGACGAGGTCGTCGCGGTGTCGGGCTACGACCGGCTCAACGAGCCCGACGCGGCCGAGGTCGCCTTCGCGGTCGCCGAGGACCTGCAGGGCCGCGGGCTGGCGACGCGGATGCTCCGTTGTTGGTGGTGTCGACCGGCTTCGGCGACACCGACGAGCCCGAGGGACGCGCCCGCGAGGACGCGCTGCTGGCCGAGGTGCGCGCGCACGGCCTGCGGCTGGTGGGCCCCAACGCGCTCGGCGTCGTCAACACCGATCCCGCGGTCAGCCTGCAGGCGCTCATCGGCCGCGTGCCGGTCCGTGCCGGCGGCCTGGGCCTGTCGTCGCAGTCGGGCGCGCTCGGGCTGGCGCTGCTCGGCCACGCCGCCGGGCGCCGCATCGGCGTCTCGTCGTTCCTGGCGCTCGGCAACCGCGCCGACGTGTCGACCAACGACGTCCTGGAGCACTTCGCCGACGACGAGCGCACCACGGTCGTCGCGTTCTACGTGGAGTCCTTCGGCAACCCGCGACGCTTCCCCCAGGTCGCCCGGCGCGTGTCGCGCCGCAAGCCGATCCTGGCGGTCAAGGGCTCACGCCGCGACGCCGACGCGGCGCCGGGCAAGCTGCGCATCGCGGCGGCGCTGACCGACGCGGCGGCCACCGAGGCGCTGCTGCACCAGGCCGGCGTGCTGGGCGTCGAGAGCACGCAGACGCTCTTCGACGCCGCCGAGCTGCTGGAGCGCCAGCCCCGGCGCAGCGGGACCGTCCGAAGACCTGGTGAGGGCGGGCCCGGGCGGGCGCCGGTGCCGCGCAACGCCGAACCTCCCGGTTGCTCGCGCTCCACGCCTCTGACAGGCTCGCCGCATGGGTCGTTACGAGGACGAGGTAGCGAAGCACGCGTGGCACGTGCCCGACCGCTACAACATCGCGCAGGACGTCTGCGACAAGCATCCGCGCGACAAGCCGGCGATGATCTGGGAGCGGTTCGACGGTGAGCGGCGCGACGTGACGTGGGGCGAGCTGCAGGATCTCGCCAACCAGGCGGCGCACGTGCTCGGCGACCACGGGGCCGACGCCGGCGAGCGCGTCGCGGTCGTGCTGCCGCCCACGCCCGAGACGGCCGCGATCTTCTTCGGGACGTGGAAGCGCGGGGCGATCCTGCTGTCGATGTCGGTGCTCTACGGCGACGACGGCATCGCCCACCGGCTGCGCGACTCGCGGCCGCGCGTGCTCATCACCGACGCGGCCAACGCCGACCGCTTCCGCGCCCACGTCGGCGACACGGTCGGCGAGCTGCTCGTGCTCGACGAGGGCGACGGCCTGCTCACCGGCGCGTCGACCGAGCCGGTGCAGGCCGACACCTCGGCCGACGACCCGGCTCAGCTGTACTACACCTCGGGCACGACCGGGCTGGCGAAGGGCATCGTGCACGCCCATCGCTACCTGCTCGCCCACGAGGAGTTCGTCTACTGCCACGACGTGCAGGACGGCGAGCGCTTCCACGGCATGGGGGAGTGGGCGTGGGCCGCGGGCATCGCCCCGCTGCTGGGACCGTGGCGCTACGGCGCGGTGCAGGTCGTCCTGCAGCGCCAGGGCGGCTTCGACCCGCGTGTCCAGCTCGACTTCCTCAGCCGCCACCGGGTCACCAACGTGTTCACCACGCCGACGGCGATGCGCTCGATGATGTCGATCGACGACGCCGGCACGCAGTACCCGTGCGACTTCCGGATCGTCTGCAGCGCGGGCGAGCCGCTGAACCCCGAGGCGATCCGCTGGTTCCGCGAGCAGTACGGCACGACCGTGCTCGACTACTACGGGCTGACCGAGTCCTATCCGCTGGTCGGCAACTTCCCGTGGATGGAGGTCCGCGAGGGGTCGATGGGCCGGCCGATGCCCGGCTGGGACGTGCGGATCCTCGACGAGGACGAGCACGAGGTCGCCGAGGGCGAGCGCGGCGAGATCTGCCTGCGCGCCCGGTCCAACCCGCACTATCCGCTGGGCTACTGGCGCAACGAGGCGGCGGCGCAGGAGACCTTCGGCGGCGACTGGTTCCACACCAAGGACGCCGCGACCGCCGACGCGGACGGCTACGTCTGGTACGCCGGCCGCGCCGACGACGTGATCATCTCGGCCGGCTACCGCATCGGCCCGTTCGAGGTGGAGTCGGCGTGCATCGAGCACCCGGCCGTGCGCGAGGCCGCGGCGGTCGCCTCGCCCGACGAGCGCCGCGGCATGGTGGTGAAGGCCTTCATCGTGCTCGCCGAGGGCCACGACGGCTCCGACGAGCTCGCCGGCGAGATCAAGGCCTTCGTCCGCGATCGCCTGTCGGCCTACGCCTACCCGCGCCGGATCGAGTTCGTCGCCGACCTGCCCAAGACGCTGACGGGCAAGATCCGGCGCATCGAGCTGCGCGAGCGCGAGGCCGAGCAGGCGGCCTCTCAGAGCGCGTGACGGAAGCCCTCCCGCCACGTGGCGTACCGCGGCGTCCAGCCCAGCTCGCGCCGGGCCTTGGCGTTCGACGCCGCCCGGCTCGTGGTCATCATCGTCGCCACCGCCTCGCCCGCCGCCAGCCGGCCCACCCAGGCCGGCACGCGGCGCGGTGCGGGGGCGCCGATCGCCGACGCCAGCCCGGGGATCCACTCCGCCGTCCGCGCGGGCTCGTCGTCGACGATCGCGAACACGCCGGTCGGACCGCCCGGCGCCAGCGTTGCCAGGACGCCGCCGGCCGCGTCGTCGATGTGCGTGAACGACCAGAGGCCGTCGCCGTCGCCGACGACGAGGAGCCGGCGCCGGCGTACGAGCGCGGTCATCTCGCCGTCGGCGGCGAGGCTCGTCCGCGGCCCGTAGAGCCCGCCGTAGCGCAGGACCACGCCCTCGACGTCGGGCCCGGCGCCCGTGACCATCGCCTCCAGCTCGCGGATCGCCGCGAGCGTCTCGCGCTGCGCCCGGGGCGGCTCGGGGTCCAGCGGCGCGTCCTCGTCCTTGACCGGCCCGCCGGTGCGCGCGAACGGCCAGCCCGTGAAGCTCTGGGCGATCATCCGCCGGGTGCCGGCCGCGCGCGCGGCCTCCAGGAGGTGGGCCGTGCCCTCGGTGCGCAGCCGGTTGGTCGTCGCGAAGACGCGATCGAAGTGCCGCATGTCGGTCACGCCCGTCAGGGCGGTCATCTGGTGGACGATCACGTCGGGCTGCGCGCCGACCACCGCGCCGAGCACCGCCTCGCGGTCCAGCGCGTCGGCCACCACCGGCAGCGCGCCCGCCGCCCGCAGCCCGTCGGCCTTGGCCGCCGTCCGCGTCATCGCCACGACCTCGTGGCCCTCGTCGATCAGCCGCGGCACCAGACGCTGGCCCACCGCGCCCGTCGCACCCGCCAGGAAGACTCGCATCGCTCTTGCTCCTCGTCGTCGGACTTCTGCGTTTCGAGCCCTGAGACGAGACAGACGGCACGGCTGTGACATGTCACGGCCGACTTGTCAGGATCGTCGTCGATCCCATGACCGATACGACTGCGCTGAACGAGCTCCGCCCGCTGGTCTTCTCCATCGCCTACCGGATGCTCGGCTCGGTGGCCGAGGCCGAGGACGTCGCGCAGGAGACGCTGCTGCGCGCGCACCGCGAGGTGCGGGACGGCACCGAGATCGCGTCGCCCAAGGCGTACATGACGGCCGTCGCAACCCGCCTGGCGATCGACGAGCTGCGCTCCGCGCGCGTGCGCCGCGAGGCGTACGTCGGCCCGTGGCTGCCCGAGCCGCTGCTGACGCGCGCCGGCGCGGACCCGAGCGTCGACCTGGTCGCCGACGCCGAGCTGGCCGACGACTTGTCGATGGCCTTCCTGCTCGTTCTCGAGCGCCTGACGCCGACCGAGCGCGCGGTGTTCCTGCTGCGCGAGGCGTTCGACTACACCTTCGCCGAGATCGCCGAGGTGGTGGACAAGACGCCGGACAACTGCCGGCAGATCGCCGCGCGGGCGCGCCGGCACGTGATCACGGCCAAGCCGCGCTTCGAGTCGTCGCGCGCGGCACGCGAGTCGCTGGCCAAGCGCTTCCTGACCGCCGCGCAGGAGGGCGACATGGAGGGGTTGGTGTCGATGCTCGCCGAGGACGCGGTCTTCACCGGCGACGGCGGCGGCAAGGCGACGGCGTTCCCCGAGCCGCTCGTGGGGGCGGAGCGGATCGCCCACGCGATGCGCGCGCTGTTCCGTCAGCGGGCGCGCCTCGGCGCGAGCGTGGAGCCGGTGGAGGTCAACGGGCAGCCCGGCTGGCTGGCGCGCGACCGCGAGGGCGCGGTGATCGTCGTCATGGCGCTGGAGATCGCCGGCGGCGCGGTCACCGGGATCCGGTCGGTCGTCAACCCCGACAAGCTCGGCCACCTCGGGCCGGTGTCGGACGTCGCGCGACGCGGGCGGGGCGCGTAGGGCGCGGCGCGTAGGGCGTTCCGCTCGGGCGCCGCATGGTCCAGGTCGATCTGAAAGGAATAATTGCGCACGAAGCGACCCGGATCTTCGTTCACGCCCGAACGACGCGCGCCAAGACCAGCGCTCGCGTGGGGCGCCCCTACGCCCGGGCCTACGCGCTCGTGTAAACGGGATTCGGCAGCTTCACGGTGGCCCTGGCAGCGCCGCCGGCCAGATCGCTCTGCTGGTCGCCGACGTTGAGGACGATCGTCGCGCCCGCCTTCTGCAGCGCCTTGCGCGCCTTGCTCTTGTAGGGCACGAGCGTGTCGGCGTGGTCGTCGGCCGGGCGGCAGGCCAGCGTGAACGGCGCCGTGATGCCCTGGGCGACCAGGTTCTGGCGCCGGCCGGCGCAGACGAGCTGCGGCGCGCCGGTCACGAACGCGATCGCGACCTTCCTGGCGCGCGCATGCTTGATGAAGGCCTTGGCCGCCGGGTAGGCCACCGACGTCCCGCCGACGACGCAGTTCGCGATCCCGATCAGGTCGAAGTCGACGGCGTCCAGGCACGTCCAGTTCGACATGGTGGTCTCGTCGATGTCGAGGACGACCGTCGGCTTCTTGGGGTGCTTCTTCAGCTGGGCGTCGAGCTGCTTGGTGGCCTTGGCGAAGCCGGCCGTGATCGCCTTGTCGTAGGCGACCTTGCCGGCGCGCAGCTGGGCGGGCGTGGCCGACGTCCTGACGGTCGCGGCCGACGCGACGGCGGCGAGGACGAGCGCGAGGACGGCGGCGAGCGCGAGGGCGCGGAGCGAGAGGCGGGTCACCGCCGGCAGGCTACTCGTAGACGACCACGTCGGGCCGTGGCGTGAGCGCCATGACCTGCCGTGGGGTCATCGTCTGCACGTCCTCCTTGTAGAACAGCTTGAAGCCGCGGCCCATGCGCGGCGTGCCGGCGACAAAGCTCCTGTACTTGGCCATCTTCACGCTGTTGGAGCCGAAGCCGTCGACGTTGACGACCGTCCGCACGCCCGCGAACTGCTGCAGCCGCTGCGGCCGGGCGATCATGTCGTCGGTGAAGCGGTGCACGAGCAGCAGCTTGTCGGGCAGGTTGCGCTCGCGCACGAGGCGCGCCATGAAGCGCGCCGCGGAGTTGACGACGTCGGCGTCGGTGGACCCGATGACCTTGCCCGGCAGCTGGTCGGGCCCGACGTGCCACTCGGCGTCGAGCGCGAGGCCGACGTCGGGCTCGCGCAGGAACGGCTCGAGCCGCTCGATCTCGGGGCCGAACTCGCCGCGGCCGGGCTGGACGTCGAGGATCAGCAGCGCCTCCACGCGGCGCGCGGCCTTCAGGTACCGGCGGATCGTCGAGAAGGCCATGCGGTCGCGGTACAGGCCCGACCGCCCGGGCGCGGCGGTGGCGACCGTCGAGATCAGCTCCATCGCGGGCAGCACGCGGCGCGACGCGCGGTCATACGGCATGGCCTGCCGGACGAGCCGCCGGGCGGCCCGGCTCGGCGTGCCGATGCCCAGCGCACCGAGCTCGTCGTCGCGCGGGTTGCCGTAGAACGCCACGACGCGCCGGTCCGGGAAGAGGCGCCGTCCGCCGCCGGGCAGGTGGTTGGGCCGCACCGCGACCGTGGTCGCCTTTGCGCCGGCTGCGCTGCCGCCGGCATCGCGGCCGCCGTCCCCGGCGCCGGCCCCCGCGACGGCGCCGGCGAGCCCGGCCAGCAGGGCCACGCCCGCAAGGGCGGTGAGCCGCCGGCGCCGCACCAGGTCGGGTTGCACCGTCCGATCATGCCCCGTTGCGGGTCATGTCATAACGTGGCGGCCATGAGCGAACCGGGGGACATCGGGGTGATCGGCGCGGGCTTCATGGGCTCGGGCATCGCGGAGTCGGCGGCGCGCGCGGGCGCCCGCGTGCGCCTGCACGAGCCCGAGCAGGCGGCGCTGGACCGGTCGCGAGCGCGCCTGTCGACGTCGCTGGATCGCGCCGTGGCGCGCGGCAAGATGGATCGGGAGGCGGCGCAGGCGCTGACCGATCGCATCTCGTTCCACACCGATGTCGAGGCGCTGAAGGACTCCGAGATCGTCATCGAGGCGGTGTTCGAGGACCCCGAGGTCAAGGGCTCGATCTTCCGCGCGCTGGACGAGCTGCTGCCCGCCTCCTCGATCATCGCGTCCAACACCTCGTCGATCCCGATCGCGCAGCTCGCGTCCTGGACCGAGCACCCGGAGCGTGTCGTCGGGCTGCACTTCTTCTCGCCGGTCCCGGTCATGGACCTCGTCGAGGTCGTCGTCGGACTCGACAGCTCCGACGAGACGGTCGGCAAGGCGGAGGCCTTCGTCCAGGCGATCGGCAAGACGCCGATCCGGACCAAGGACCGCTCGGGGTTCATCGTCAACATGCTGCTGGTCCCGTACCTGATGGCGGCGGTGCGGATGTACGAGGACGGCTTCGCCAGCCGCGAGGACATCGACCAGGGGATGAAGCTCGGCGCGGGCCACCCGATGGGGCCGCTGACGCTCTGCGACTTCATCGGCCTCGACGTCCTCTATGCGGTCTGCGACTCGCTCTATGAGGAGTTCAAGCGCCCCGAGTACGCACCGCCGCCGCTGCTGAAGCGCATGGTCGTCTCCGGCCACCACGGCCGCAAGACCGGCCGCGGCTTCTACGCCTACGCCGGCTAGTCGCCGGAGCGCTCCGGCAAGCGTGACGAGGCGCATGATCGGGGACATATCGAGGGTGGCCGCCACCACGAACGCCGACGTCGAGCGCCTCCGCGCGCCGTTTCAGGCCGAGCGTCCCATGACCGTCGGGCTCGAGGAGGAGCTCATGCTCCTGGACGCCGCGACGCTCGACCTGCTTCCGGTGGCGTCCGCCGTGCTGGCGCGGCTTCGCGGCGACGCGCGCTTCAAGGAGGAGCTGCCGGCGGCACAGCTAGAGATCGCGGGGCCGGTCGCGGCCACGGTCGGCGAGGCGGCCGCCGCGCTGGGCGAGGCGCGCCGCGTCCTGGCGTCGGCCGCCCGCGCGGCCGGCGCGCGCGTCGGGGGCTCTGGCATCCACCCGTTCGCGGCCGCCGAGGGCGAGCTGAACGGGGGCGTGCGCTACGACGCGATCGCCGGCGAGTACGGCATGATCGCGCGGCGCCAGCTCGTCTTCGGCCTGCACGTCCACGTCGCCGTCGCCGGGGCCGACCGCGCGCTGGCCGTCTACAACGCGGTCCGCGAGCAGCTCCCGGCGCTCGCCGCGCTCGGGGCGGCGTCGCCGTTCTACGAGGGCCGCGACACCGGCCTGGCGTCGGTGCGGCCCAAGGTCTGCGACCTGCTGCCGCGCCAGGGCGTGCCGCCCGCGGTGCCGACCTGGGAGGCGCTGGCCGAGGCGTTCGCCTGGGGCCGCGACACCGGCGCGTTCGCCGATCCCAGCCAGTGGTGGTGGGAGGCGCGCCTGCACCACCTGCACGGCACGATCGAGGTGCGGGTGCCCGACGCGCAGGCCACGGTCGGGGACTCCGCGGCGCTCGGCGCCGTGGTGCACGCGCTGGTGGCGACGCTCGCCGAGCGCTTCGACGCCGGCGAGGCGCTCGGCGCCGCGCCGACCTGGAAGATCGGCGAGAACCGCTGGTCGGCGTGCCGGCACGGGGTGGAGGGCCGGTGGATCGACGTCCACACCGGCGCGGTGCGGCCGATGCGCGACCACCTGCACGGCCTGCTCGACGCGCTGGCGCCCGCGGCACGGCGCCTGGGCTGCGCCGCCGAGCTGCGCGATGCCCGCGACCTCGTGGAGCGCCCGCGCGCCGCGCTGGTGCGCGAGGTCGCCGGCGACGGCGGCCCGCGGGCGGTGGTCGGCTGGGTCGCTGACCGCTTTCTCGGCGCCTGATCGCGCTCCGCGTCGGGTAGGTCCGTTGGCATGCCCGCTCTGCCCACCCCGCGCGGATCCCTGTCCGAGGCGGTCCTCGACGCGCTGCGCCGCGCGCCGGGATCGCTGCCCGCGTCCGCCGTCGCCGTCCCCGCGCCCGCCGACCCACTGGCCGACGACGACCTCCACCTCGCGCTGTACGCGTGCTACGAGCTGCACTACCGCGGCCTGGACGGCGTCGACGAGCGCTGGGAGTGGGATCCCGGCCTGCTCGCCCTGCGCGCCGAGCTGGAGGCGATCTTCGAGGCCGGCGTGCGCGCCGCGCTGGCCGGCTGGTCGCCGCCGGAGGCCGATGCCGCGACCATGGACCTCGCGCTGCGGGCGATCGCCGACGCCGACGAGGCGCCGTCGCTCTCGTGCCACCTCGAGCGCCACGGCACGCTGAAGCAGTTCACCGAGCTCGTCGTGCACCGCTCGGCCTACCAGCTCAAGGAGGCCGACCCGCACTCGTGGGCGATCCCGCGCCTGTGGGGCGGGCCGAAGGCCGCGCTGATCGAGGTGCAGACCGACGAGTACGGCGGCGGCGACCCGCAGCGCATGCACGCGCGGCTGTTCGCCGACACGATGGAGGAGCTCGGGCTGGACCCGAGCTACGGCGCCTACATGGACGTGCTCCCCGGCGTGACGCTCGCCACCGTCAACCTGATGTCCCTGCTCGGCCTCCACCGCCGCCACCGCGGCGCGATCGTCGGCCACCTGGCGCTCTTCGAGATGACGTCGTCGATCCCCAACCGCCGCTACGCGACCGCGCTGCGCCGCCTGGGCGTGCGCGCCCGGCGCGCGACCGAGTTCTACGACGAGCACGTGACCGCCGACGCGATCCACGAGAACATCGCGGCCGTCGACCTCGCCGGCGGGCTCGTGCGCCAGGAGCCGGCGCTGGTCGGCGACGTGCTGTTCGGCGCACGGGCGCTCGTGGAGCTCGAAGGGCGGTGGGCGACGGCGCTGATGGACGCCTGGAAGGCGGGCGGCAGCGCGCTGCGCAGCCCGCTGGGCGAGGCGGTCGCGGCATGAGCTCCGGCGGCGCCCGCATCACGCCCTACCGCGACGGTCCGCTGCTGGTGCGCGGGACGTTCACGCTGACCGACCAGGAGGGCGAGGAGATCGACGTCCGCGGCGGCACGATCGCGCTGTGCCGCTGCGGCCGGTCGCGGCGCAAGCCGTTCTGCGACGGGACGCACAAGGTCACGAACTGGCGCGCGGCCAGCGAGGCCCAGCCGCCGCCATCTTCGACATCTGGGTGATCCTGCGTCGAACCCGTGGAACCCGAAGGCGGTCGGTCGGTAAGGATGGGGTGATGGCTCTCCTCGACGGCAAGAAGCTCCTGATCACCGGTGTGCTGACGGACCGCTCGATCGCGTACTCGGTCGCCCGGCGCGCGCAGGAGGAGGGAGCCGAGATCGTCCTGACCGGCTTCGGGCGCGCGCTGCGCCTGACCGAGCGGATGGCCCAGCGGCTCCCCACGCCGCCCGACGTCCTCGAGCTCGACGTCACCGACGAGGCGCAGATCGCCGCCGTCGCCGCGCAGCTGGACGAGCGCTGGGGCGTCGTGGACGGCGTGCTGCACGCGATCGCCTTCGTGCCCGGCGACGCGCTCGGCGGGCGCTTCCTGGAAGCGCCGGTGGCCTCGGCGACCAGCGCCTTCGAGATCAGCGCGTTCTCGCTGAAGTCGCTCGGCGCCGCGTTCGCCGACCTGCTGGCACGCGCCGAGAACGGCGGCTCGCTGGTCGGACTGGACTTCGACGCGACCAAGGCGTGGCCGATCTACGACTGGGCCGGCGTGTCGAAGGCCGCGCTGGAGTCGGTGAACCGGTACCTCGCGCAGTACCTCGGCCCGCGCGGGATCCGGTCCAACCTCGTCGCCGCGGGGCCGCTGCGCACGATGGCCGCCGGCGCGATCGAGGGCTTCGACGTCCTCGCGCAGGCCTGGGAGCAGGGCGCGCCGCTGAAGTGGGACCTCACGGACCCCGAGCCGGTCGCCGACGCCTGCCTCTTCCTGCTCTCCTCGCTCTCCCGGGCGGTCACCGGCGAGATCCTGCACGTCGACGGCGGCTTCCACGCGCTCGGCGTCCACGGAGCCGCGGTCGTCGCCGCCCAGGAGTCGGCGGCCGCCGCGGGCGAGGCCTGACGTTTGAGGCCTAACGCCGTAAGGGAGCGGCGAGCGGACCGCCGCCCGGTTTGGGAGTATGGACAGCGGTGCGTCGAATCCACGACTTCATGCCCGCCACCCTGAGCGTCGGTGTGCGGCCGATGCCGGCGATCGTCGCGGCGACCTCGAAGGACGTGGCCTGGCTGCTGCCGCGCGATCCGCGTGACGCGACGCCCGGGCTGCTGCCCCGGGCCGCGCAGATCTCGTTCCAGCACCAGGGCCACCTCGTCGTGCTCCACGGCAACGCCGAGCGCGCGCCGCAGGGCACCGTCGCGTTCCACGCCAACCGCGAGGGCCGCGTCGACAACCTGCGCGCCTCGCCGCGCCTCGACGTCCAACTGCCCGTGCAGGTCGGCGCCGCCGGGGCGACGCACGCGACCACGACCGTGAACCTCTCGGCCGGCGGCGCGCTGCTGGAGGGCAAGACGTTCGGCGGCGCCGCGGGCGCCGTCGAGGTCGAGATCTCGATGCCGCAGGACACGGTCGTCACGGCGCGCGGCGTCATCGTCCGCGTCCACGACAAGGGCACCGGGATCCGCTTCACCGAGCTGGATCCGGCCGCCGAGCACCACATCGACTCGATGGTGCTGTCCATCCGCGCGGCGCTCGCCCGCCGCTTCGCCGAGAAGGCCGACCGCGACGACGCGGCCCGGGCCGGCGGCCGGCGGGGCGGCTAGGGGTGCCGTAGGCGGCCGGCGAGGCCGAGGCCCACGACGGCCAGCCGTCGCCGCCGGAGGTGGGTCCCCAGTCGCGATAGCGACATAGTCTCCTAGCCCTATCCCGCCGGCGGCGGCTCGGCCGGCTTGGAGTACACGGCGCGCCACCACAGCTCGGCGAGCACGCGGATCGACTGGTGCGCGTCGCCGCCGCCCTGGATGAGCTCGAGCGTGACGTGGCGCTCGACCATCGCCAGCAGCGCCTGCGCCGCGAGGCGTGGCGGGATGTCGGCGGGAGCGATGCCGCGCGCCTGGTCGCGGGCGATCCGCGCGGTGGCGCCCTCGACGAAGCGCACGACGTACGGCGCCCACTGCGGCGGCAGGCGGTCCTCCTCGCCGGAGAGCATCGCGGCCAGCGTCAGGACGTGGGCGTCGCGGTCGATCACCTTGACGGTGCGCGCCAGGCCGCGGCGCAGCTCGGCGCGCGGGTCGCCGGCGCCGTCGAGATACGGCGAGGCCGCCTCGTACATGTCCAGGAACGCGCGGAGGATCAGGCGATCGATCAGCGCGCGCTTGTTGGGGAAGTAGAAGTACAGCGCCGTGCGGCTGGTGAACGCGCGCCGCGCGATCACGTCCATCGTCAGGCGGCGGTACTCGGTGTCGGCGAGCGCGTCGCGCGCGGCGTCGAGGATGGCCTCCTCGGTCGCGTTGCGCGACTCGCTGATGAGCGGCTCGCCGTCGTGGGTCACGCGGTGCCGGCGAGCTCGAGGACGTGGGCGATCCGGTCGCGCGTCTCGGACGGCGCGATCACCTCGTCCACGAACCCCGCGGCAGCCGCGATGCGCACCGGGAGGTGCTCGGCCTCGTAGGCCTCGGCCAGCACTGCGGCGTCGGCGCCCGCCTCGATCTCACGGCGGCGCACCAGCTCGACGGCCTGCCGCGCGCCCATCACGCCGATCCGGGCGTCCGGCCAGGCGAGGGTGAGGGTGGCACCGAGGTCGCGGGAGTTCATGACGATGTGCGCTCCACCATACGCCTGCCGCAGCGTCACGGTCACGCGGGGCACCGTCGCGGCGCCGAAGGCGCGCAGCAGCGAGGCGCCGTGGCGCAGCACCCCCGCCTGCTCCTGCATGGCTCCCGGGAGGAACCCGGGCGTGTCGGAGAGCACCACGAGCGCGATGCCGAAGCGGTTGCACATGTTCACGAACCACGCGCCCTTCTCGGCCGCGGCGGCGTCGAGGCAGCCGCCGAGGTAGCGGGCCTGGTTGGCGATCACGCCGACGGCACGGCCCTCGACGCGGCCGAAGGCCACCGTGAGGTTGCGCGCCCACTTGGGCGCGAGCTCGAACAGCGTGCCCGCGTCGAGCACCGCCGCCGCGACGTCGCGGACGTCGTAGACCTGGCGGTCGGAGTCCGGCAGCGCGTCGCTCGGGTCGCCGCTCGGGGCGTCGACCGGCGGCACGAGCGGCGTGCCGGCGCCGATCGTGTTCGGCAGGAAGGTCAGCAGCTCGCGGACCAGCTCGGCGGCGTGGACGTCGTCGCGGGCGACCATGTGCGAGACGCCGTTCGTGCCGTGCACCTTCGGACCGCCGAGGTCGGCGGCCGAGATCTGCTCGCGCGTGACGCGCTCGATGATCTTCGGGCCCGTGAGGAACATCACGGCGTCCTGGGTCATGACGACGAAGTCGCCCAGCGCGGGGGAGTACGCGGCCCCGCCGGCGCACGGGCCCGAGATGACGCTGATCATCGGGACGCGGGCCAGCGCCTGCGCGCGGAAGATCGACCCGTAGGCGGTGAGCGCCGCGACGCCCTCCTGCAGCCGGGCGCCGCCCGAGTGCGGGAAGCCGACGACCGGCACGCCCATGGAGTCGGCGCGCTGGATCGTGCGGGCGATCGTCTCGCCGCCCGCCGAGCCCAGCGAGCCGCCCTTGAACGAGCCGTCCTGGGCCCACGCGCAGACGGCGCGGCCCTGGACGCGCCCGGAGCCCGACAGCACGCCGTCGCCGACCGCGGAGCGGATGGCACGGAACGTGCCGGCGTCGAACAGCAGCTCGAGACGGGCTCGCGCTGCGAGGTGCTCGGGAAGGACGTCGAAGACCGCACTCATGCCGGAGCTCCGTTCTCGAAGGTTCGCGCGGGGGTTGGGCGGCTGAGTGCCGAGCTCATTGGGTATCAGGCCGCCTGGAGGACGAGGCTTGCGTTCTGGCCGCCGAAGCCGAAGGAGTTGCTCATGGCGACCTTGAGGTCCGGCGCTTCGCGGGGGGCGCCCGCGACGTGGTCGGCCTCGCACTCGGGGTCGACCTCCTCGAGGCCGAGCGTGGGCGGCAGCGCGCCACGGCGCAGCGCCTCCACGCAGGCCAGCGCCTCGATCGCGCCGGCGGCGCCGAGGGTGTGGCCGATCGCGCCCTTGCACGAGGAGACCGGCGGGCCGTCCTCGCCCAGGACCTTCTTGATGGCCTTGGCCTCGATGCGATCGTTGAACGGCGTGCTCGTGCCGTGCGCGTTGACGTAGCCGACGTCGGACGGGGAGAGGTCGGCGTCGCGGAGCGCGGCCTTCATGGCCTCGATGGCGCCGCGGCCATTCTCCTCGGGCTGGGTGATGTGGAAGGCGTCGTTGGACGCGCCGTAGCCGGTGACGCGGCCGAGGATCTTCGCCCCGCGCGCCCGGGCGTGCGCCTCACGCTCGAGGACCAGGACCGCCGCGCCCTCGCCCATCACGAAGCCGTCGCGCTTGACGTCGAACGGCCGGGAGACGCCCTCGCGGGAGAGCGCGCCCATCTTGCGGAAGGCCGCCAGGCACAGCCCGACGAGCGCCGCCTCGGTGCCGCCGGCGACGACCACGTCGACCTCGTCGCGCTCGATCATGCGCTTGGCCTCGCCGATCGCGTGGGCGCCGGTCGCGCACGCCGACGCCACCGAGAAGCCGGGGCCGTGTGCGCCGAGGCGCATCGCGACCTGGCCGGCGGCGGCGTTGGGCATCATCATCGGCACGAACAGCGGGGAGACCGCGCGGTCGCCCCCCTCGAGCCAGACCTCGCACTCCTTCTGGAGCGTGGTGAGCCCGCCGACGCCGGTGCCGACGATCACGCCGACGCGCGACGGCTCGACCTCGCCCATGAGGCCGGCCTCGGCGGCCGCCTCGTCGGCGGCGCCGACGGCGAGCTGCGTGAAGCGGTCGTTGCGACGCGCCTCCTTGGCGCTCATCACCGTCTCCGCGTCGAACTCGGCGCAGGGGGCGACGCCTTCATCGGTGATGCCGCCCTGCATGTTGAGCAGCGCGTCGAAGAAGTTGTCCGCGCCGGTGGCGACCGAGGAGACGATGCCCCTCCCGGTGACGACGATGCCGTCCATCTACGCCGTTGCGGTCTGAAGGCGCTCGACGAGCGTGATCGCGTCGCCGACCGACGCGATGCCCTTCAGGTCCGGGTCCGCGATCTGGACGTCGAAGCGGTCTTCGAGCGCCTTGACGAGCTCGACGAGGTCGAGCGAGTCGACGTCGAGCTGCTCCCACGTCGTGTCGGGCTGCGCCGTGTCGGCGTCCGGGACCTTGATCGCAGACAGCTCGGCGCGGATGGCCTCGAGGATCTCCTGCTGGCTTGCCATGGTGGTGTCGTGCTCCTGATGTTCGGGTTCTTGGCTAGGCGCCCAGGCCGCCGTCGACGGCCAGGGTGGCTCCGTTGATGTAGGCCGCCTCGTCGCTGACGAGGAAGCTCACCGCCGACGCCACTTCTTCGGGCTTGCCGATGCGGCCGGCCGGCACCGCGCCGGCGAGGTCGCCGTTCAGCTCGGCGGTCATGTCGGTCTCGATCACGCCGGGCGTGATCGCGTTGGCGGTGATGTTGCGCTTGCCCATCTCCCGCGCGACGACGCGCGTGAAGCCCAGCAGGCCCGCCTTGGAGGCGACGTAGTTGGCCTGGCCGGCATTGGCGCGCTCGGCGACGACCGAGGACACGTTGACGATGCGGCCCCAGCGGGCCTTCAACATGTCCTCGAGGCCGCGCTTGGTGCAGTTGAAGGCACCGTTCAAGTTGGTGTCCACGACGCTCGTCCAGTCGGCGTCGGGCATGCGGATGGCCAGCCCGTCGGCGGTGATGCCGGCGTTGTTGACCAGGACGAGGACGGGGCCGAAGCGCTCGCGGACCTCGTCGAAGGCCGCCTGCACCGCGGCGGGGTCGGCGACGTCGGCGCGCACGTCGGCGCCGTTGCCGTTGCGGCCCAGCGTCACGACGGTGAAGCCGTCGGCGCGCAGCCGGTCGGCGATCGCGGCGCCGATGCCGCGGGTGCCGCCGGTGACCAGGGCGACCGCTCCCTCAGGCGCAGACATACCGGCGCTCCTTCCAGCTCACGATGCCGGCGCCCCAGACGAAGCCGGCGCCGAAGGCGGCGAGGGCGACCGTGGCGCCGGGCTTCAGCAGCCCGTCGTGCTCGGCCTGCGCGAGCGCGAGCGGGATCGACGCCGACGACGTGTTGGCCACGCGGTCGACGTTGATCGCGAGCTTCTCGTGCGGCACGCCGAGCTCGTGGGCGGCGGCCTCGATGATGCGCGAGTTGGCCTGATGGGCGACGAAGAGGTCGAGGTCGTCGGTGGTGAGGCCGGTCGCTTCGAGCGCCGCGAGCGTCGCCTCGGTCATCCGTGCGACGGCGTGGCGGTAGACCTCGCGGCCCTCCATCCGGAGCTTGCGGTCGACGTTGTCGGCGTAGAGGAGGTCGCCCTGCGCGGGATCGCAGCCGAGGACGAAGCGCGAGACGCCGCGGTCCAGCTCGCCGGCGGCGACGACCACGGCGCCGGCGCCGTCGCCGAAGAGCACGGCGGTGCCGCGGTCCTCGGTGTCGGTCAGGCGGCTGAGCGCCTCGGCGCCGCACACCACGACGACGCGGGCGCGCCCGGTCTCGACCAGCGCGGCCGCCTGGTCCAACCCGTACAGGAACCCGGCGCAGGCGGCGTTGAGGTCGACCGCCGCGGCGCCGTGGGCGCCGATCAGCCGCGCGACCTCGGGGGCGAGGCCCGGCGTGATCCGGTCGGGGGTGATCGTCGTGACGATCACCTGGTCGACCTCGTCGGGCGTGCGCCCGGCGTCGGCCAGGGCGGCGGCGCAGGCTTGGGCGGCCAGCGGCGCGAGCGGCTCGCCCTCGTCGAGCCAGCGGCGCGTGCGGATGCCCGTGCGGCGGACGATCCAGGCGTCGTTGGTCTCGAGGCGGCCCTCGAAGTGATGGTTGTCGATCTCGCGCTCGGGCAGTGCGGCGCCCACGCCGAACAGGCCGGCGGTGAGCCCGCGCGGCAGCGGGCGGCGGAAGCGGGTACGCGGGGTCGCCGCCGGCGTCGTCGCCGGGGCGGGCTCGGTGCGGGTGGTCGTCGTCGTGTCGGTGACCGTCGCCGCCTGCATCACGCCGCCGCCAAGGTTCGCTTGACCAGACCGGTGAGCACCGCGCCGGGCCCGTGCTCGACGTAGCGCTCGATGCCCGCGGCCCGCAGCGCCAGCATCGTCTCGCGCCAGCGCACGGCGCGCAGCAGGTTCTCGCTCAGCTCGCGGCGCACGTCGGTGAACGGCGACGCGGTGCCGTTGGCGTACACGGGGAAGGCGGCGACGCCGATGTCGATGCGCTCCAGCGCGGCCGCGAGGCGCGAGGCGGCCGGCTGCATCAGCGGCGAGTGGAAGGCGGCGGAGACCGGGAGGCGACGGGCGCGCGCGCCGGCCTCGTCGCGGGCGAGCTCCTCGGCCTGCGCGACCGCGTCGGACGCGCCGGAGAGCACGAGCTGGCCCGGCGCGTTGTCGTTGGCGATCGTCAGCGACAGGCGCCGCGCGAGCGCGCGGATGGCGTGGTCGTCGCCGCCGAGCATGGCGACCATCGAGCCGTCCTGCAGGTCGCCGGCGTCGGCCATCGCGGCGGCGCGCTCGGCGACGAGGCCGACCGCGTCGTCGAAGGCCAGGACGCCGGCGGCGACCAGCGCGGCGTACTCGCCGAGCGAGTGGCCGGCGGCGGCGCGCACCTCGGCGGCCTCGTCGGGCGCGTCCTCGCGCCAGAGGTCCCAGGCGGCGACGCTGCACAAGAAGATCGCGGGCTGCTGGTAGCGGGTGCCCTCGTCGAGCCGCTCGAAGGGGTCGAAGTCGAGCAGCTCCAGACCGCGCTCGAACGCGGGCAGGCCGCGGTACGGCTCGTCCATGTCCGGGGCGTGGCTCCCCTGCCCGGGGAAGATTGCGGCAATCGAAGGCACCGACCATACGTAGCGCGTACGGGCTCGATGGTTTCCCCATCTCGACAGACGGTGTCGAGAGTGTCGAATCGCGCGGGGGTCACCCGTTCAGGCATCTGAAGCCCGCCCACGGCGCGGCGGCCCCGGCCCGCGACGCTCCGGGCGTGGGCGATGCGCCGCGATGACGGTAGCGGGTGGCCCGGCGGGCCATCACCGAGATGGGCTACGCGCGGTGCTCTACGCGCCGGAGCGCGCCTCGAGCTTTGCCTGCGTGCGCATCTCCGACAGGATGCGCTCCAGGCGCGGCTCGGTGTCGTGGTCGACATGGACCATCGCCGCCGCGACCGCGGGGTGGACCTCGGCGATCTGGCGGTGCATCTCGTGCGCGACCGCGCGGTAGCTCGGGTGGCCCTCGCGCCCGGAGCGGAGCTCGATGAGCTGCATCGCCTCGCGGGCGTTGAGGTCCAGGACGTAGCGGATGCGGTAGCCGAGCGACAGCGCGTACGGCGCGGCGCGGTCCTGGCCCGCGTCGACAAGCGCCTGCCAGGCGTCGCGCGAGACCGCGAACGCCCGGCGGACCTCGTCGCCCACGCCCGCGCCGTCGAGCTCCTCGGGGACCTCGGCGCCGAGATGCGGCGTGAGCTGCTGCCACTGCACGGTGAGCATCCGGTGGCGCTGCAGGTCGCGGAACGCGCCGTAGTCGGTGACGACCTCGAAGCGGTAGCGCAGCGCCTCGAACCCGCGGCCGGGCCGGTGGCGGCGGTTGCGCCGCTCCCCGACCAGGTCGGCCAGCAGCCGCGCACGCTCGTCGCCCGACAGGGCCGACAGCCGCGTGCGCGTCAGGTCCTCGCTCACGCCCGACGCCTCGAAGAGCAGCGACGCCAGCAGCGCCTCCTCGTCGCCGTCGACGTGCAGCAGGCGCACCGAGGCGCGGTCGCCGGCGGGCATCTCGGCGCCGTCGAGGCCGAGGCGCTGCACCCAGCGGGCCGCGCCGGCGTCGCGTTCCTGCAGGTAGGAGATCCAGTCGCCGCCGCGGTCGGGCCGCTCGACGCGCGTGACGAACGAGGGCATCACGGCCTGCACGGCGTCGAGGATCCCGGCGCCGTAGACGCGCGCCTCGGGCAGCGGGTGCGCGAGCAGGTGCAGGATCAGCTGCTCGTAGCTCTGCCCCGACGCGTAGATGCCCATGTGCGACAGGGACGAGGCCGGCAGCAGCCCGCGCAGCAGGTCGAAGGCCTTGGCCTGGATCGCGCGTGTGCGCGCGGGGGAAGCGTCGCCCGGGAACTGCCCGTCGAGCCACGCCGTCACCGCGGGCAGCGAGCGCGAGTACACGCCGAAGATGTCGTCCATCGCCGCCGCGTAGCCGGCGCCCAGCGACGGGTCGCGGTAGTAGCGGTACTCGCCGCCCGGCATCGGCGTGTCGTAGGCGATGTAGCGCGTGGACTGCTCCAGGTAGGCCGCCAGCCGCGGGCGCTGCAGCACCTTGGTGAGCACGTTGGACGTCCACTCGGCCGCGACGTGCATGCCGCCGAGCTGGGCGACGGAGTCGTCGCCGTAGCCGAGGAAGATGCGCTCGTAGAGGTCGGCGGCGCGCTTGCCCTCGACGCCGTGGGTGGGTGGGTCCGATTCGAGGTCGCCCTCCGGCGCACCCTCGGCGAACTCGTCGAGATAGAGGCGGCGCAGCGTGCCCTGGTAGCGGGAGTAGCGCGCGAACAGCGCGCCCTTCAGCGTCTCGGGCAGGTTGACCAGCGCGAACACCGGGCGGTCGAGGTTCGTGACGTGCGGCGCGAGGCGGGCGCGCTCGTCCTCGGTGAAGGTCTCGACGGGGTAGTCCACGGGGCGGGCGATGCTAGCGAGCCTCCCGGCGGCGCGCCGATGGGGACAGTCCCCCTCCGAGGCGGTCGTCGCGCCGCCGCGACGGCGGCGGGGACTGTCCCCCATCTCCACGCCTTCTGCACTTTGTCCACCGGTTCGATCACCACTATTCCCATCACTCCACCCGGCTTCGTGTACACTGCCGAACCTCCGAAACCCGACCGCGTTTACCCCCTTTTGGAGGTTCGACCCCGTGAAGCCCAAGATCCTGCTCTCCCTCCTGGCCGTGACCGCGCTGGTCGCCGCCGGCTGCGGCGGGGCGTCGGACGACAGCAGCTCGTCTGACGCCAGCGCCAGCAGCGGAGGCAAGAGCACGTCGTCGCTGTCGCTGGTCGCGTACTCGACCCCCGAGGTCGTCTACGACGAGATCATCCCCGACTTCCAGAAGACGCCCGAGGGCAAGGGCGTGGCGTTCAAGACGTCCTACGGCGCGTCGGGCGAGCAGAGCCGCGCGGTCGCCGCGGGCCAGAAGGCCGACATCGTCGCCTTCTCGCTGGCGCCCGACGTCGACAAGCTCGTCAAGGAGAGCCTCGTCCCGGCCGACTGGGTCGACCAGACCACGGCCGACGGCGGCACGGGCGGCTTCGTCACCACGTCGCTCGTCTCGTTCGTCGTCCGCAAGGGCAACCCGAAGGGCATCCACGGCTGGGACGACCTGCTCAAGCCCGGCGTCAAGGTCGTCACGCCCAACCCGTTCACCTCGGGCGCGGCCAAGTGGAACATCATGGGCGCCTTCCAGCACGGTGGGCTGGACTACGTCAAGAAGCTGATCACCGACCACGTGCCGGTCCAGCCGAAGTCCGGTCGCGAGGCGCTGCAGACGTTCACCGGCGGCGAGGGCGACGTCCTCATCTCCTACGAGTACGAGTACACGACGGCCGTCAAGAAGGGCGAGAAGGGCATCGAGCTCGTCCAGCCCGACGACACGTTCCTGATCCAGAACCCGATCGCCGCCACCAGCGCGACCGGCGCTGCGGGCAAGGCCTTCGTGAAGTACACGCTGAGCGACGCCGCCCAGCAGCACTTCGCCGACTGGGGCTACCGGCCCGTCAACCAGGCGGTGTTCGACAAGAACAAGGCCAAGTTCCCGGACCCGGGCACGGTCAAGACCATCGACGACTTCGGCGGCTGGTCGAAGGTCAACGACGAGCTGTTCGACCCTGAGAAGGGCTCGGTCGCCAAGATCGAGGACGACGCGGGCGTCTCCACGGCGAAGTGAGCACCGCGGCCGTCACCTCCGAGGCGCCCGCCCGGCGCCGCCGCCGGACCGCGGCACGGTCCGGCGGGGTGGGCGGGATCGGCCTCGGCATCGTCACGCTCTGGCTGAGCCTGATCGTGCTCCTGCCGCTCGCGGCGGTGACGGCCAAGTCGCTGGACGGCGGCCTGTCGGCGTTCTGGGACTCGGTCTCCAGCCGGCAGGCCGTCGCCGCGCTGCGGTTCACGATCGTCGTGTCGGTGGCCGTCGCGGCGATCAACGCCGTCGCGGGGCTGGCCATCGCGTGGACGCTCGTGCGCGACAGCTTCCCGGGCCGCCGGATCGTCAACGCGGTCATCGACCTGCCGTTCGCGATGCCGACGATCGTCGCCGGCATCACGCTGCTGGCGCTGTGGGGGCCGACGAGCCCGGTCGGCGTCAACCTCGCCTTCACGCAGCTCGCCGTCGCGCTCGCGCTGCTGTTCGTGACGCTGCCGTTCGGCGTGCGCGCGGTGCAGCCGGTGCTGATCGAGCTCGACGAGGACATGGAGCAGGCGGCGGCGTCGCTGGGCGCGCGGCCGCTGACGATCTTCCGGCGGATCATCCTGCCCAACCTCGTCCCGGCGATCCTGTCGGGCGCGGCGCTGTCGTTCGCCCGCGCGGTGGGCGAGTTCGGCTCGATCGTCCTGATCTCGGGCAACAAGCCGTTCGACACGCAGGTGTCGTCGGTCTTCATCTTCAAGCAGATCGAGAGCGACAACACGCGCGGGGCCGCGGCGGTGGCCGTCGTGCTCCTCGCCGTGTCGCTGTCGATGCTCATCGCGCTGCGCTTCATCGAGTATTGGGGCGACCGCCATGACCACTAGCCGCGCGGGCCGGCTCTCCGTCCGCTTCCTCGCGCTCGGCTACCTGGCCCTGCTGCTGCTGGTCCCGATCGGAATCGTGCTCTACCGGACGTTCGAGCCCGGCATCGGCGCGGTCTGGTCGTCGATCACGACGCCCGCGGCCGTCCACGCCTTCTGGCTGACGATCGAGATCACCGCCATCGCGGTGCCGCTCAACACCGCGTTCGGGATCGTCGCCGCGCTCGTGCTCGTGCGCTCGCGCGTGCGTGGCAAGCGCGTGCTCGAGGCGCTGATCGACCTGCCGTTCGCGATCTCGCCGGTCGTCATCGGCCTGTCGCTGATCCTGCTCTACGGGCGCCAGGGCTGGCTCGGCCCGACCCTGAGCGACGCCGGCATCCAGGTCATCTTCTCGCTGCCCGGCATGGTGCTGGCGACGATCTTCGTCTGCCTGCCGTTCGTCGTGCGCGAGGTCGTGCCGGTGCTGCGCGAGATCGGCGACGAGCAGGAGCAGGCCGCGGCGACGCTCGGCGCCACGCGCTGGCAGACCTTCTGGCGCATCACGCTGCCGGCGGTCCGCTGGGGCGTCGCCTACGGCGTCGTGCTCTCGACCGCGCGGGCGATCGGCGAGTTCGGCGCGGTCAGCGTCGTCTCGGGCAAGATCGCCGGCGAGACGATCACGCTGCCGCTGCTCGTCGAGAACCGCTTCTCCAACTTCGACCTGGCCGGCGCCTACGCGGCGTCGGCGCTCCTGGCCGTCATCGCGCTGGCCACGCTGCTCGCGATGACCGTCCTGCAACGCAAGGGTGATGCCCGATGATCTCCGTGTCCTCCGTCTCCAAGCACTACGGCGACTTCGCGGCGTTGAGCGACGTCTCGGTCGACATCGCGCCGGGGTCGCTGACCGCGCTGCTCGGGCCTTCGGGGTCGGGCAAGTCGACGCTCCTGCGCGTGATCGCGGGGCTCGAGGTGCCCGACGAGGGCCGGGTCGTCCTGGAGGACGTCGACGTGACGACGCTGCCGCCGCAGCGCCGCGACATCGGTTTCGTGTTCCAGCACTACGCGGCGTTCAAGCACCTGTCGGTGCGCGAGAACGTGGCGTTCGGGCTCAAGGTGCGCAAGCGCCCGAAGGCCGAGGTCACGGCGAAGGTCGACGAGCTGCTCGGCATCGTCGGGCTGGCCGGCTACCAGGACCGCTACCCGTCGCAGCTGTCGGGCGGCCAGCGCCAGCGCATGGCCCTCGCCCGCGCGCTGGCCATCGAGCCGAAGCTGCTGCTGCTCGACGAGCCGTTCGGGGCCCTGGACGCCAACGTCCGCGCCGAGCTGCGCGCGTGGCTGCGGCGCCTGCACGAGGAGGTCCACGTCACCACCGTCCTGGTCACGCACGACCAGGAGGAGGCGATGGAGCTGGCCGACCGGATCGTCGTCCTCAACGCCGGGCGGATCGAGCAGGTCGGCGCGCCGCGAGAGCTCTACGACGCGCCCGCCAACGACTTCGTCATGGGCTTCCTGGGCCCGGTGGCCCGCCTCGGCGGTGGGCTGGTGCGCCCGCACGACCTCGTCCTGCGGATCGACCCCGACGACGGCGCGGTCGAGGCGCAGGTCACGCGCGTCGTGCACCTCGGCTTCGAGGTCCGCGTGGAGCTGCAGCTCGCCGGCGACGGGACGGTGGCCGCGCAGCTGACGCGCAACGAGGCCGAGCAGCTGGAGCTCACGCCGGGCGACATCGTGTACGTGCGGCGCGACGGCGGCGGGTCCGTGACGCCGGTCGCGGCGAGCGCCGGGCCGGAGCCTGGGGACCCGGGCTCCGTCGCCGCGGCGTAGCCCGGGTCAGCCCGCGGTGCGGGCGACCAGCCCCGCCTCGGTGTGCACGAACTTGTAGGCGTAGGCGGCGCGCCGGCCGTCGGCGTCGGTCACGCGGACCGACACCCGCGTCTTGGCGGTGACCCGCAGCGGGTGCGCGAGCGTCAGCAGCGGCGCGTGCTCGTGGCCGGTCAGCGTGCGCTTGCCCAGCCGCTGCTTGGCGCAGCCGACGTCGCAGCGCAGCTCGACGATGCCGGCCGCGAGGCCGGGGGCGGCGCGCAGCGCCAGCAGCTCGCCGAGCACCCGGCCGTCTCGGTGGCGCGCGGCGCGCAGCGTGAGGCGCGGGGTCACCTTCAGCGGCTGGAGCGCCGGGCGGCAGGGCACCAACGCGCCCGCGGAGCCCGAGAACCCGTCCTCGTGCACGAGCGTGGCGACGAACGTGAGCTGGCCGCCGGCCGGGCACGAGCTCAGCGCCACGCCGGAGTCGAAGTGCAGGTCGAGCGCATCGACGACGGCGTCGATGCCCGCGACGGGGTGGCGCAGCTCGGCGGGCGTGGTGACCGTGAGCGTCGTGCCCGTCGCGCCGAACGCCGCGGTGGCGGGCAAGGTGTAGTCCATCGGTGCCGCGCAGCCCGTCGCCGTCGTCGTCTGAAAGCGGATCCCGTAGCCACCGGCCGCGGCCTGGGTGATCGGGCCCGAGCCCGCGCAGCGCTGGCCGCCGGCCTGCGGGAAGCCGGTCGTGCCGATGCCCAGCCCGGACGTCTGGCTGCCGATCGTCGCGCCTTCGGGCTGGGCGGTCAGCCTGAGCGCCGGATCGAGCGTCAGCGTCAGCGTGGTCCACGGCGACGGCTGCGGGGCCTCGGGGAGCGAGATGCGCAGGCGCAGCGTGGTGGGGCCGGGACGCGGCGCCGGCACGGCGCCCGCCGGCCCGACGGTCGCCTGCAGCGTGGCGTCGGGCCCGGCGCTCGCGGCGGGAGCGGTGAGCCCGGCCGTCGCGCACGCGACGGCCAGCGCCGCGAAAGCGCGCCTCACCGGCGCGTCACCCACGCCTCCGGGTCCTTGGCCAGCGCCTCGATGTCCTTGGGCAGCGTGCCCGAGGCGAGGTCGGCGAGCGTGACGTTCTCGACCACGGAGCGCAGGCTCGCGCGGACCGAGATCCACACGCGCTGCAGCGGCTCGGCGCTCCCGGCGTATTCGACGTCCTCGGGGCGGCCGCCGCGCACCGACGCCAGCGGGCCCTCGACCGCGCGGATGATGTCGGCGACCGTGATCTCCTCGGCCGGGCGGGCCAGCCAGTAGCCGCCCTCGGCGCCGCGGCGGCTGGTGATCAGCCCGGCGTGGCGCATGTCGGCGAGGATGTTCTCGAGGAACTTCAGCGGGATGCCCTGGGCCTGTGCGACCGCGTCGCCCTTGGTGGGGCGCTCGGTCCCCTGGCTCGCGAGCTCGATCGCTGCCCGTACCGCGTAGTCGGCCTTGGCGGAGATGCGCACCGGCGCATCGTTCCAGACGCGTCGGAAGGGCGCGGCGTGGCGTGCCCTACAACAGCCCGAGCGACCGGCCCGCGTCCGCCGCCAGGTTCAGCAGCGGCGACGGGATCACGCCGAAGACGACGATCGCGGCGCCCGCGAGGACGGCCACGGCCGTGACCTCCCAGTCGCCGCGCTCGACGGCGGGGTCGGCGCCGGCCAGGCGGGGTGCGCCGTCGGGGGTCACGAGCTCGGCGCCCGTGGCGGGACGCATCCACATGGCCGCGACGACGCGCAGGTAGTAGCCGAGGGAGATCATCGAGCCGACGACGATCACGATGCCGAGCCAGGTGTAGCCGCCGTCGGCGGCCGCGTCGATCAGCGTGAACTTGCCGATGAAGCCGGCGGTCGCGGGCAGGCCGGCGAGCGAGAGCATCGCAAGCGTCATCGGCCAGGCCAGCAGCGGACGCGTCGCGCCGATGCCGTTGAGCGCCGAGATGTCGTCGCCGAGCACCGTCTCGCGCTCGCGGGCGATGATCACCGCGAACGCCGCCATGTTCATCATCAGGTAGATCGCGAGGTAGAAGATCGTGGCCTGCACGCCGAGGCGCGTCACGACGATGACGCCGGCCAGCAGGTAGCCGGCCTGGGCGACCGACGACCACGCCATCAGGCGCTTCAGCGACGACTGCCCGAGCGCGCCGACGTTGCCGACGATGATCGTGATCGCCGCCAGGGCCGCGACCGCGGGCGCCCACACGTCGTGCGCGTCGATCAGCGCGACGTCGAAGATGCGCACGAGCGCGCCGAACGCCGCGGCCTTGGTCGCGACCGCCATCCACGCGGTGACGGGCGTGGGCGCGCCCTCGTAGACGTCGGGCGTCCACTGGTGAAACGGCGCGACCGAGGCCTTGAAGCCGAGGCCGACGATCGTCAGGCCGATGCCGGTGAGCAGCAGCGGGTCCTTGGCGATGTCGCCGCTGATCGACCCCGCGATGTCGGCGAAGTCGGTGGCGCCGGTGCCGCCGTAGATGAACGCGAGGCCGTAGAGGAAGGTGGCCGAGCCGACCGAGCCGATGATGAGGTACTTCAGCCCCGACTCCAGCGAGCGCTCGCGGCGCATCTCGGTCGCGCAGAGCACGTACAGCGGGATCGACAGCAGCTCGAGGCCCAGGAACAGCGTGACCAGGTTCTGCGCGGCGGCCAGGATGACCATGCCGGCCGCGGAGGTCAGCATGAGCGCGAAGTACTCGCCGTGGGCCGCCTCGCGCGGCGCCAGCGCCCGCCACGACAGCAGCGTCGCGCCGATGCCCGTGACGCTGACGATGAAGGCGATCATCAGCGTCAGGTCGTCGAGGCGCATCGCGCCGTGCGAGCCCTTGGCGACGAACAGGTCCTTGGCCTCGTCCCACTGCCAGACGCCGAGGCCGATGCTCGCCCCGAACGCGACGACCGTGAAGAACGGCACGAGCTGCTCGCGGATGAACCGGCCGCGCAGCAGCCCCGCCATCAGGACGATCAGCGACCCGCCCAGCAGGGCGAGGATCGGCGAGACGCCGGCCCAGTCGATCTTGGGGGTGGAGACGGCGGCAGCGAGCATGGGGGCGAGGTGGGTCACGGTCAAGGCGTGGGCTGGGCGGTCGGCCGGGCTGCCGTCTGCGGCGCGGAGCCCGAGATCTGGCTCGCGGCCTGCACGGACTGCGTGATCGAGCGCTCGCCCTTCTTGAGCGCGATCTGCGGGTAGAAGGCGAGCGCGACGATCACCGCGACGAGCGGCACCAGCACGACGCCCTCTCCGAACGTGATGTCGCGCGAGACGACCTCGGGGCCGACGCGGTTGTGCATCGTGCGGATGAAGAGCCGCAGCGCGTAGACCGCGGCCATCCCGACGCCCGTGAAGGCGATGCAGCAGATGACCAGCTTGGAGTGGAAGACGCCGAGCAGGATGAGGAACTCGCCCGCGAAGTTCGAGGACCCGGGCATCGCGAGCGTCGCGAGCGTGACGATGAGGAACAGCGCGGCGAGCACGGGGGCGCGGAACGCCACGCCGCCCATGTCGCGGAGGTCCTCCGAGCCGTGCGCGCGCTCGGCCAGGTAGGCCACGATCACGAACGCGGGCGCCACCACGACGCCGTGGTTGACCGCCTGCAGGATCGCGCCCTGGGCGCCGTCGGTGTTCAGCGCGAACACGCCGAGGACGATGAAGCCGAGCTGGGCGATCGACGAGTACCCGAGCACGAGCCGGATGCTGGTCGTCGTGAACGCGAGCGCCGAGCCGTAGATGATCGAGCACAGCGCCAGGATCAGCATGAGCGTCTGGAAGTGCGCGGACGCGTCGGGGAAGATCGGCAGCACGACGCGCAGGAAGCCGTAGGCGGCCACTTTCGACAGCACGGCCGAGAACACGGCCAGCACGGGCAGCGGCATGTTGCCGTAGCCGTCGGGCATCCAGCCGTGGAAGGGGAAGGCCGGCATCTTCACCAGGAACGCGGCCGCGAAGCAGAGGAAGATCCACTCCTGCGAGCCCTTGCCGAGCGGCGAGGCGGCGAGGTCGCTGAACGCGAAGCTGAGGTCGTTGCCGGTCTGCTGGGAGACGAGCACGCCCGTGGCGATCGCCGCGGCGAGCATCAGCAGCGAGCCGACCAGGGTGTAGATGAACAGCTTGGTGATGGCCGCGATGCGCGTGCCCTCGGGACCCCAGATGCCCGTGAGGAACAGGAACGGCAGCAGCATCAGGTCGAAGAACAGGACGAAGAGCGCCAGGTCCTGGGCCATCAGCGCGCCGAGCACGGCGCTCTCGGCGACGCCGAAGAAGAAGAAGAACTGCTGCGGCCGCGGGAGGGCGGGACCGGCTCTGCGAGCCGCCCACACGATGCACATCAGGAACACGAACGCGGCCATCGCGATGAGGAACAGGTTCAGGCCGTCGATGCCCAGCTTGTAGTGGATGCCGAGCGGCTTGATCCACATCGCGTCGGTGACGTCCTGCAGCCCCTTCGCGTTGCGCTCGAAGTCGGCGATCGCCCAGATGGTCCACGCGAACGTGCCCAGGGCGCCGAGGATGGCCAGGGCGCGCGAGGCGACGCCGGGCAGGAACAGCCCGATGAACGCGGCGGCGGCCGGCAGCCAGAGGGGGATGGAGAGGGGAAGGCTCACGAGGACTGGAGGAGGAAGTACAGGATCACGCCGCCGGCGCCGACGAGCAGCAGCGCCGCGTAGGCGCGCAGGAAGCCGGACTGCAGCGCGCGCACCGCGGCCGAGCCGGCACGGACGAGGTTCGAGCTGCCGCCGACCAGGGTGCCGTTGACGAAGATCCGCTCGAACGTCTGCTGGCCGAAGCGGCCGAACCAGGCGAAGGGGCGGACGACCACGAGGTCGATCGCCTCGTCGAAGTACCACTTGTTGACGAAGAAGCGGTGCAGGTAGGGGACGCGCTCGCGCATCCGCACGGCGAGTTGCCCCTCGGCGCGACCCCAGATGGCATAGGCGATGAAGATGCCCAGCAGGCCGAGCGCCGCGCCGATGACGAGGCCCGCGACCAGCAGGCCGTTGCTGGGGTCGACGACGACCGAGGAGCCCTCGAAGCTCGGCTCCAGGAAGGTGTCGAACCACGTGGTCGTCTTGGGGACCAGGACGATCCCGCCGACGGTCGCCAGCAGGGCGAGCGACCCCATGGCCAGCTTCATCGGCAGTGCCCACTCGGCGATGTGGTGCTCGGGGCCGGGGAAGCCGACGTCGGCGTCCTCGACCTCGCCGGTCGCCGGGTTCGTCGGCTGCGGCGCGTGGTAGAGGTGCCCTTGCTCGAGCTCCCGGGCGGGCTCGACCGGCTCGCCCCAGAAGGCGCGGAAGATCATGCGCCACGTGTAGATCGCGGTCATCAGCGCCACGACGTACCCGACGACGTAGAGCACCCAGTGCCAGCCGCCCTGGGCGGCCTCGACGAGCAGGATCTCGTCCTTGGAGAAGAACCCCGAGAACGGCGGCACGCCCGACAGCGCCAGGCCGCCGACGACGAAGCAGAGGAACGTGAACGGCATGGCCTTGCGGAAGCCGCGCATGTCGTCGAGGTTCTGGTTGCCGCCCATCGCGCTGATCAGCGAGCCGGCCGCCATGAACAGCAGCGCCTTGAAGAAGGCGTGCGTCATCAGGTGGAACATGCCCGCGACGTAGGCGCCGGAGCTCACCGCCATGATCATGTAGCCGATCTGCGACATGGTCGAGTAGGCGATGACGCGCTTGAGGTCGGTGACGACCATCGCGATCGTCGCGGCGACGAAGAGCGTGACGACGCCGATGATCGTGCCCACGTCGGCCGCGGCGGCCGACTGCTCGAAGAGCGGGTGCATGCGGGCGATCAGGTAGACGCCGGCGGTGACCATCGTGGCGGCGTGGATCAGCGCGGAGACCGGGGTCGGGCCCTCCATCGCGTCCGGGAGCCATGTGTGCAGCGGGATCTGCGCGGACTTGGCGAACGCGCCGACGAGCAGCAGGATCAGGCCGGCGGTCAGGTCGCCGTGGGCGGTGGCGCCGATCTCCTTGGCCTGCTCGAAGGTGCCCAGGAAGTCCAGGGTGCCCGAGTGTTTGAGGATGAAGAACGTGCCGAGCGTCAGGCCGATGTCGCCGACCACGTTGATGACGAACGCCTTGATGCCGGCCTTCGTCGCCGTCTCGCGGCGGTACCAGAAGGAGATCAGCAGGTAGGACGCCGCGCCGACGAAGGCCCAGCCCACGATGAGCAGGAAGAAGTTCGCCGCCATCACGAGCACGAGCATCGAGAAGACGAAGAAGTTCAGGTACGAGAAGAAGCGCGTGTACCCGCGGTCGCCGCTCATGTAGGCGTACGAGTACAGGTGGATGAGCGTCGAGACGCCGGTGACGACCAGCATCATCAGGATGCTCAGCGGGTCGATCAGGATCGACACCCTGGCGTCGATCGTGCCGGTGACGGCGTAGTCGTACAACACCGACACGAGCTGACGGTGGTGCGCGTCGTTGCCCTGCAGCTGCACGCACGCGATGACCGTGAAGACGAAGGACGCCGCGAGGGCGACGGTGCCGATGAGGCCCGGGATCCTGCCGCGCCAGAGCCGGAAGCCCAGCGCGTTGACGATGGTTCCCGCAAGAGGGCAGGCCAGAGCCAGCCATGCGGCGGTCGTAGGACTCATCTACCCGTGAAGCTCCCGGAGCTCGTCGACGTCGATCGGCACGCGCCGGCGGAACATGGCGACCACGACGCCGAGGCCGATCGTGACCTCGCACGCCGCGACGACCATCACGATGATCGCGAAGATCTGGCCGTCGCCGTTGCCCCACATGCGGCTGAACGCGATGAGCGCCAGGTTGGCCGCGTTGAGCATGAGCTCGAGGCACAGGAGGATGACCAGCGGGTTGCGCCGCGTCATGACGCCGGCGGCGCCGATGCAGAAGACCAGGACGGAGACCGTCAGGTACCAGCCGATGGCCATCAGCGGCGCTCCTCGGGGGTCGGCTGGCCCGCAGCGGGGGTGAGTAGCGCGTGCGGGTCGATGTGGCCGGTCGGGTTGATGTCGCCGACGCCCTCCTTCATCGAGCCGGTGCCCTCGGGCAGGCGGACGTCGATGCGGGCGACCTCGACCTCGTCAGCGCCCTCCAGGCCGCCACGGCGGCGGGCGAGCACGACGGCGCCGACGGCGGCCATCAGCAGCAGGATCGACGCGGCCTCGAACGGGAAGAGGAAGCGGGTCAGCAGCAGCTCGCCGATCGAGGCGGGCGTCCCGAAGCCGGGCGAGTAGGGCGCGCCCTGGGAGTCGATGGCCTTCAGGCCGCTGCCGAGGACCGCGATCAGCAGCTCGACCGCCAGCGCGCCGGAGAAGAGGATGCTGCCGATCCTCAGGCCGGGGCCGCCCGCGGGGCGGACCGGCTCGGCCTGGCCGCCGACGTAGGCCACCACGAAGACGTAGAGCACCATGACGGCGCCCGCGTAGACGACGACCTGCGCGGCGGCGATGAACTCCGCGCGTAGCAGCAGGAACAGCGCGGCCAGCGCCACCAGGTGCGAGACCAGGGCGAGGACGGAGTAGAAGGGGTTGCGCAGCGTGGCGACGCCGATCGCGCCGGCGATCGCGGCGATGCTCGCGATGAAGAAGAAGACTGGAGCCATAGGACCGTAGGCGGCGCCGGAGGCTACTCGCCCTCGTTGCGCAACGGCGTGCGCTCGAAGGGCTCGGCCAGCAGCATCTCCTTGGTGAAGATGAGATCGGACCGGTCGTAGTCGCTCATCTCGAAGTCGTTGCCCATCGTGATCGCGTCGAACGGGCACGCGACCTCGCAGTAGCCGCAGAAGATGCAGCGGCTGAGGTTGATCTCGTAGACCGCGGCGTAGCGCTCGCCCGCGGAGACCCGGTTGTCGGCCGTGTTCTCGGCGGCGACGACGCGGATGCAGTCCGCCGGGCAGGCCGCGGCGCACAGCGAGCAGCCGACGCACTTCTCCAGGCCGTCCTCGAACTTGTGCAGCCGGTGGCGCCCGCGGAAGCGCGGGTAGACCGGGATCTTCTCCTCGGGGTACGCGACGACCGAGACGGGCGCGACGGACTGGCGCAGCGTGGTCTTCAGACCACGCAGCGTCTCGCCGAAGGCGCGGTAGAAGCTGCCGGCGCCGCCCAGGTGGTCTGGGCCTTGGACGACATGGATCTCCTCAGCGGAGGGAGGCCAGGGAGTCATCAGTCAGTTACCACCACGATGATCGCGGTTACGAGGACGTTGAGGGTGGCGAGCGGCAGCAGCGCCTTCCACCCCAGGGACATGAGCTGGTCGTAGCGCAGGCGCGGGAACGTCGCGCGGGCCCAGACGAAGACGAAGATCAAGAACAGCGACTTGCCGATCACGACGAACGGGTCGACCCAGCCCGGCGCGTCGATCCCGAACGGCAGCCACCAGCCGCCGAGGAAGATCGTCACCATCATGAACGAGGCGAGGATCATGTTGAGGTACTCGGCGAAGTAGTACGTGGCGAAGCGGCCGCCGCCGTACTCGGTGTTGTAGCCGCCGACCAGCTCGCCGTCGGCCTCGACCAGGTCGAAGGGCGGGCGGTTGGTCTCGGCGAACGACGCCACCAGGAAGATCAGGAAGCCGACGAACTGCGGGATGATGTACCACATCCCTTCCTGGCCCTTGACGATGTCGACCAGCGACAGCGACTGGGCGGTGATGACCACGCCCACCAGCGCCAGGCCCTGGGCCACTTCGTAGGAGATGAGCTGCGCCGCGGCGCGCATCGAGCCCAGGAACGAGTACTTGGAGCCCGAGGCCCAGCCGCCGAGCATGATCCCGTAGAACGCGATCGAGCCGAAGGCGAAGAAGTAGAGCGGGCCGACCGAGGAGTCGACGCCGTACAGGCCGGTCTTCGTGCCGAAGATGTCCTGCACGTCGCCGAACGGGATGATCGCGAGGGCGGCGACGGCGGTCACGATCGAGATCAGCGGCGCGACGGCGAACAGCCAGCCGATCGAGGTCCGCGGGCGGAACTGCTGCTTGAACAGCAGCTTGCCGATGTCGGCGATCGGCGTCAGGGCGCCGAACGGCCCGACGCGGTTGGGCCCGTAGCGGTTCTGCATCCGGGCCATGACCTTGCGGTCGGCCATGAGCGCGACGGGGACGAGCTGCAGGCCGACGGCGAAGATGGCGATCGCCTTGGCGATCTGCATCCACCAGGGCTCGAAGTAGGTGACGTTCGCGAGGATCAAGTGCGGCCCTTCGACTACGGGTTCACGGCGGTGGACGTCACGACGACGGGCTCGGCGGCGGGCTCCGGGGCGGGATCCTTGCGGATCTCGACCAGCGGGCCGTCGACGCCGTTGCCCTCGAGGAAGGCGGAGCCGGGCGGCACCGCCGCGCGCAGGCGCACGACGGCGTCCACGACGGCCTCGCCGCGGGCGCCGACGACGACCCTGTCGCCGTCGAAGAGCGCGAGGCGCTTGGCGTCGGTGGGCGACAGCTCGACGCGCGGCCGGGCCCTCAGGAACTTCAGCGCCGGCGAGGCCGCGACCTCGGGGCCGGCCCAGATCGAGCGGTAGGTGCCCAGCCGCAGGCGGCCGTTGGATTCGGCCCCACCCACCCCGGGCGGGGGCGTGTTCAGCGTGCTCAGCGCCGGGGCCGCGTCGCCGGCGGCCGTCCAGGCGGCCGCGGCGTCGGTGCCGGGCCAGCGATGGCCCTTGCCGCCGATGGCGTCGAGCGTCAGGCCCGCGTAGAACGGGACGGCGGAGAAGAGCTGCTGCGAGGCCTGCGAGCTGGTGTGCAGGCCGAGGTCGGCGCCGAGCCGCTTGCTCAGCTCGGCCAGGACCCACCAGCCCGCGCGCGTCTCGCCCTGGCGGGCGATCGCCTGGCGCAGGCGCTGCAGCCGGCCGTCGGGGTGCACCACGGTGCCCTCGTGCTCGGCGTGCGACTCGGCGGGGAAGACGACGTTGGCGTGCTCGCGGACGCCCGCGGTGAGGTAGCCGGCGTGGGCGATCACCGTCGAGGCGCGCTCCATGGCGGCCTCCCAGGCGGTGCGGTGCGGGTGGGTGTCGACCGGGTCGACGTCCACGAACCACAGCGCGGCCAGCTCGCCGGCGGCGCCGGCGACGGCCATCTCGGCGGCGGTGCGGCCCGGGGCCGCGGGGGCCAGGCCCGGACCGGCGAAGGGCAGGACGCCGGCCTCGCGGAGGCCGCGGGCGTTGGCGGCCGCGGGAACGCCGAGCAGGCCCGCGCCGTCGCGGCCGCGCAGGTTCAGCGCGTCGGCGAGGGCGACGAGCGCGGCGGCGCCGGCCGGATCGGCCAGGACGCGTTCGCCGTAGAGGACGACGACGTCCTCGCCGCCGTCGCGCAGCAGCGCGACGAGGTCGGCGAGGACACTGTCCCCACCCTCCCCCTCTCCGCCCCGTAGGGCGCCCGCGATGAGCGCCGCGGCGCGCGGCTCGTCGCCCGGCGCGAAGCGCACGACCTGCTTGGCGTTGGCGTCGAGCGAGGACGGGCGGCTGGTGGCGACCGCGAGGTTGACGCGGTGGCGGCGCACCCCCTTGCGGATGCGCAGGTCGACGATCGGCATGTCGTCGACGGGCTCGACGCCGAGGACGAGGACGGTGTGGGCGAACTCGAGGTCCGGGACGGTCGCCTGCAGCGCGGGATCGTGCAGCGCCAGCAGGTCGTCGCGGCCGAGCTCTTCGTAGGTGCGCGAGTCGAGGTCGTTGGTGCCGAGCACCTCGCGCGCCAGGCGCTGGAGGAGGAAGCCCTCCTCGTTGGTGGTCCCGCCGCCGGCGAGGACGCCGACCCGCCCGGCCGCGCGGCGCAGGCCGGCTGCGGCCTCGTCGAGGGCGCGCTCCCAGGAGACGGGGCGCAGCTCGCCGCCGTCGCGGACCATCGGGCGCGTGATCCGCTCGTCGACGTGGATCGCCTGGTAGGCGAAGCGGCCCTTGTCGCAGAGCCAGCCGTCGTCGACCTCGGTGTGGTCGCGGCCGAGCACGCGCAGGACGCGCTCGTCGCGGACGGTGAAGGTCACGTTGCACTGTGCGGGGCAGAGCGTGCAGACGCCGCCGGCGCCCTCGATGTCCCACGGGCGCGCGCGGAACCGGTAGGGCTGGGAGGTCAGCGCGCCCACCGGGCAGAGCTCGATGATGTTGCCGCTGAACGGCGCCACGTAGGGGTGGCCGTCGAACGTGCCGACGAAGGTGTGCGCGCCGCGCTCCTGGAAGACCAGCTGGTAGTCCTCGCTGACCTCCTGCGAGAAGCGCACGCAGCGGTAGCAGAGGATGCAGCGCTCGCGGTCGATCGCGACCAGCGGCGAGAGCGCGAGCGGCTTCTCGAAGTGGCGCTTGGGCTCGACGAAGCGCGAGCGGCCGCCGCCCCAGCCGAAGGAGATGTCCTGCAGCGGGCACTCGCCGCCCTTGTCGCAGACCGGGCAGTCGAGCGGGTGGTTGATCAGCAGGAACTCCACGACGGCCTGCTGGGCGGTCTTGACGCGGTCGGTCTGGGTGTGGACGACCATCCCGTCCTTGACCGGCGTGGAGCACGCGGTCTGGAGCTTCGGGATGCCCTCGATCTCGACGAGGCACATGCGGCATGCGCCGACGGGCTGGCCGAGCTTGGGCTCGTAGCAGAAGACCGGGATCTCGACGTCGCCGTGCTTGGCGCCGTCGACCAACATGATGTTCTCGGGAGCGGTGACCTCTCGACCGTCGATCGAGAAGGTGATCATCCGCTGCTCGGGGCGCGGCACTAGGCGACTCGCTTGATGGTAAGTGCACTCACAGCGTGACCTCGGCGACGACCCATCATGCGACAGCTCCCTGCAGGATGGCGAGCTCGGGCTGGGGGTCGTCCGGGGCCACGAGCTCGTTGGCCGCGCGGGCCGCCTCGATGTGCGCCTCGAACTCGTCGCGGAACTTCGCGACCATCGAGCCGACGGGCATGGCCATGGCGTCGCCCAGCACGCAGAGGCAGTTGCCGATGATCTGCTCCTGGACCGAGGCCATGATGTCGAGATCCATGGGCGTGGCCAGGCCGGTCTGGATGCGTTCGAGCATCGTCACGGTCCAGTTGGTGCCCTCGCGGCACGGGGTGCACTTGCCGCACGACTCGTGGCGGTAGAACTCCGCCAGCCAGAGGCAGACGTCGACGACGGGGTTGGAGTCGTCGACCACGATGATCGCGCCGGAGCCCAGCATGGACCCGGCCTTGGCCAGCGAGTTGAAGTCGTACGGCAGGTCGAGGTCGTCCTTGGTGAGGACCGGGGACGACGACCCGCCGGGGAACCACAGCTTGATCTCGCGGCCGTCCTCGGGACCGCCGGCGAGGCCGTAGATGATGTCGCGCGAGGACATGCCGAGCTCGATCTCGGAGTTGCCCGGGCGCTTGACGTTGCCCGAGATCGAGATGAGCTTCGTGCCCGTGGAGCCCTCGGCGCCGATCTTGGCGTACTCCGCGCCGCCGATCTCGACGATCAGCGGCACGGTGGCCAGCGTCTCGACGTTGTTGATCAGCGTCGGGCCCTGGTAGAGGCCCTGGTTGGCGGGGAACGGCGGCTTGAGGCGCGGGTTGCCGCGCTTGCCCTCCAGCGAGTCGAGCAGGCCCGTCTCCTCGCCGCAGATGTAGGCGCCGGCGCCGCGGTGGACGACCAGCGACAGGGACACGCCGGTGCCGAGGATGTTCTCGCCGAGCAGCCCGGCGTCGTAGGCCTCGACCAGCGCGGCGTCCAGGATGTCGGCCTGCTGGACGTACTCGCCGCGGATGAAGATGAAGGAGCGGTTCGCGCCCGCCGCGTAGGCGGCGATGATCATGCCCTCGATCAGCAGGTGCGGGATCTTCTGCATGAGCTCGCGGTCCTTGAAGGTCCCCGGCTCGGACTCGTCCGCGTTGCAGACCAGGTACTTGTCCATCGCGCCCTTGGGCATGAACGAGGCCTTCAGGCCCATGGAGAAGCCGGCGCCGCCGCGGCCGCGCAGACCGGACGCCTTGAGCTCCTCGACCAGCGCCTCGGGCGGCATCCGCAGGGCCTTGAGCAGCCGGTCGCCGTAGCCGCCGCGCCGGCGGTAGACGTCGATCGTGTGGAGGCCGGGCTCGTCGATGTTGCTGAAGATCAGGTGCTGGCTCATGGGGAGGACCTACGGGGTTTCGTCGGACTGCGAAGGACCCTCTTCGGGCGGGCTGGGCGGCTGCGTCCACTGCTGCGTGTTCGCGCCGGGGTCCGTCGACGGCCGGTTGATCAGCTGCTTGGCCGGGAGGGGCTCGCTGCCCGCGCGGATCTGGCCGGCGAGCTCGGCGACGTCTGCCTCCTCGACGGGGCCGACGTAGACGCCCTCGACGGAGACCATCGGCGCGATGTCGCAGGCGCCGAGGCACTCGAAGCCGCGCACGTGAACGTCGGGATCGTCGCCGACCGCCTCCTCGAGCTGGGCGAGCAGCTTCCGGCCGCCGCGCAGCGAGCAGGAGATGTTGGTGCACACGTACACGCGACGGTGGCCCACCGGCCGCGTGTCGAGCATGTCGTAGAAGCTGGCGACCGAGATCAGGTAGGCCGGCGTGAGCCGCATGACGCACGCGACCTGCTGGAAGGCCTCGGGCGAGCACCAGCCGTGCAGGTGCTGGGCGGCGGCCAGCGCCGGGATCGCCGCGCTGCGGCGGTCCGGGTACTTGGCCATGTGGTGCTCGATCTCGGCCCGCAGATCGGTGGGGACCGGCGTGGTCGCCGGATCCGGGATCTCCTGCGGGTCCTTGGTGAGATCGACGGCGTCGTCCCAGCCGGGGACGCGCGACCCGTGCGCGAAGCGACGCACTTCCTGCGAAGCCATGGCTACCGGTCCACCCCGCCGAGCACCGGGTCCATCATCGCCAGCGTGGTGATGAGGTCGGCGATGTAGGCGTCGCGCACCATCGGCTCGGTGGCCTGGAGGTTCACGAACGAGGGATCGCGCATGTGGACGCGCGCCGGCTTGCTCGACCCGTCGGAGCGGATGAACATGCCGTACTCGCCGCGGGGCCCCTCGATGGGGTAGTAGACCTCGCCCGGCGGGACGCGGAACCCCTCGGTGACCAGCTTGAAGTGGTGGATGAGCGCCTCCATGGAGGTGGCGAGCTCGTGGCGCGGCGGCAGCGCGATCTTGCGATCCTCGGTGATGTAGGGACCCTCGGGCAGGCCGTCGATGGCCTGCTCGATGATCTTCACCGACTCCTTCATCTCCTGCATCCGGACGGCGAAGCGGTCGTAGTTGTCGCCGCGTGTCCCGATCGGGATCTTGAACTCGAAATCGTCGTAGGACGAGTAGGGCATGGCCTTGCGCAGGTCCCACGGGTTGCCCGCGGCGCGCAGCAGCGGGCCTGTGACGCCGAGGTCCAGCAGGGTCTGCTCGTCCAGCGGGCACGTGTCGCGCAGGCGGCGCAGCGCGATCTCGTTGCGGTTGAGGAGGTCCAGGTACTGGTCGATGGCGTCCGGCATCTTCTTGAGGAACTTGCGGAGGTTGCCCTCGAAGCCCGCCGGGATGTCCTCCATCACGCCGCCGACCTGGAAGTAGCGCGTATGCATGCGCTGGCCGCTGGACTCCTCGAAGAGGTCGAGGATCGTCTCGCGCTCGCGGAAGCAGTACCACCAGACCGTCACGGCGCCGAGGTCCAGCATGGAGGTGCCCAGCCACACGAGGTGGCTCATGATGCGGTTGAGCTCCATGTGGATCACGCGCAGGTACTGCGCGCGCTTGGGGACCTCGACGTCGAGCAGCGTCTCGGTCGCGCCGCAGAAGGCCATGGCGTTGAAGTAGTAGGCCAGGTAGTCCATCCGCTCGACGACGGGGATGGCCTTCCAGTAGCTCTTGTCCTCGGCGGTCTTCTCGATGCCGGTGTGGACGTAGCCGATGATCGGCTTGAGGTCGCGGACGACCTCGGCCTCGAGCGTGACGAGCAGGCGCAGCACCCCGTGCGTGGCGGGGTGGTGCGGGCCCATGTTGAGCGTCAGCAGCTCCTGGTCCGGCGGAAGCCCGTCCCGCCCACCCAGGGTCTGCACGCGCTGCGTGACGTCGATGCGCTCCTCGTCGGCGCGGTACGCGCTGAGGTCGATGCTCATGACTCGGTGTCCGCTCTGGTGATCGGCTTGTTGTCGGCGCCGATGGTGTAGTCCTTGCCAGCGGCCTCGTGGATCGTGAAGAGGACGGGCTCGCCGCCCATCGGGAAGTCGCGGCGCTGCGGGTGGCCCTCGTAGTCCTCGGGCATGAGGATGCGGCGCAGGTCCGGGTGGCCGTCGAAGACGACGCCGAACATGTCGTACACCTCGCGCTCCTGGAACTCGGCCGTGGGCCACTTCGACGTGACCGAGGGGACGTTCGGCGCGTCCAGCGGCACGCGCAGCTTGATCGTGAGGCGGTCGAGCGCCTCGCGATCGAGCAGCTCGTACTGCACGCCCAGGCGCGGCTCTTCGGGGAAGTAGTCGACCCCGTGGACGCTCATCAGGTGCCGGAAGCCCTTGGCCCGCAGGAGCTCCAGGACCTCGCCGATGGCGGGCGGCGCGACCTGGATCGCGCCCTTGTCGCGGAAGAACTCGGTGGCGAGGACCGACTCGGGGTGCGCCTCGCGCAGGTCCTGCGCCAGCAGCTCCAGACCCGGTGCGTCAGGCACCGGCCGTGTCCTCCGGGTTGAACACGCCGACGGCGGCCTCGCGCTTGAGCAGCTCCTCGCCCTCCTCGGGGAGGACCTCGACGGTGTGCTCGGCGCCGTAGCGCGCGCGCCAGCCCAGCGACGGATCGCTGTGGACCATGGAGCGCAGCTTGAGGATGCCGTGCATCAGGGCCTCGGGGCGCGGCGGGCAGCCCGGGACGTGCACGTCGACGGGGAGGAACTTGTCGGCCGGGACGATGGCGTAGTTGTTGAAGACGCCCATCGACGAGCTGCAGGCGCCCATCGCGATCGCGTACTTCGGATCCAGCATCTGGTCGTAGATGCGGCGGACGATCGGGGCCATCTTGATGGAGATGCGTCCCGAGAGGATCAGCAGGTCCGCCTGGCGGGGCGAGGCGCGGAAGGCCTCGAACCCGAAGCGCGCGATGTCGAGGCGCGCGCCGACCACCGACATCATCTCGATGGCGCAGCACGCCAGGCCGAAGGTGGCGGGGAACAGCGAGTTGCCGCGGGCCCAGTTCGCGGCGCGGTCCAGCGTCGTGGTGATGACGCGCTCCCGCACGTACTGCTCGAGGTCGTCGCCCTCGAGGTCGCCGCGCAGCATGTCCTGCGCGCGCAGCTGCCGGATCCGGAAGTCGTCTTCCGAGCCGGCCTTCTCCCGCTTGATGATCTCCATGTCTTCTTACCGTTCTAGCGCCACTCGAGTGCGCCGCGTCGCCAGACGTATACGAACGCGACGACCAGCAGGGCGATGAAGACCACGGTCTCGACCAGGGCGAAGGTCCCGAAGTCGCGCAGCTGCACGGCGATCGGGTAGAGGAACACGACCTCGATGTCGAACAGGATGAAGAGCATCGCGATCAGGTAGAAGCTGATCCCGAAGCGAATCCCCTGATGGACCTCGGAGGGCATGCCGCTCTCGTACGGGTCCGCCTGATAGGTGGTCGGCGTCTTGGGCTTGGGTCCGAGGAAGCTGCCGGCCGTGACGAACAGCGCGCCGACAAGCGTCCCGAGACCCAGGAAGACGATGGCTGGAAGGTACGTCCGGAGCACTCGACCTCCGTTGTATCACCTACTTGTAACTTGCTGCCACAAAGTGGCGCACGGCACTTGCAGACGACCGACGTGATCGACGTCGCGCACGGCTTCGCCCTGGCGGTGGCGATCACGAACGCCGTCGCGGGCCTCGTGTCCGCCCTTCTGTGGTGGCGCGTCGACCCGCGGCCGTACGCGTGGATACTGATCCGGATCGGTCAGGCGGCAGCCGTCGGACAGGCCGCGGCGGCCGGCGTCCTGGCCGCGACGGGCCTGCAGCCGAAGGACGACCTCTATTGGTTGTACGCCTTGCTGCCGGTCGCGGTCGGGTTCGTCGCCGAGCAGCTGCGGCTGGCCTCGGCGCAGATCGTGCTGGACCATCGCGACCTCGACGACGCGCAGGCCGTCGGCCGGCTGCCGGCCGACCAGCAGCGCTCGGTGGTGCTCCAGATCGTCCGGCGCGAGCTGGGCGTCATGTCCGCGGCGGCGCTGGTGATCGCGTTCCTGGCGCTGCGCGCGCTCGGGACCGTCTAGGGGGAACACTGGCCCAGGGGGCCAGGTTCCCTTGCGGGTGTTCGCCCAGGGGGCGAAACCCGCGGCGGTTGGGGACCCACTACCGGTCTAGGACGAACCGGCCGAAGCGGCCGCGGAAGTACACGAGCGGCTCGCCGTCGGGGTCGCTGTCGAGCTGGGTGATGCGGCCGATGCCGATCGTGTGGTCGCCGGCCGGATGCAGTGCCTCGAGATCGCAGGCCAGCCAGGCCAGGGCGTCGTCGAGGACGGGCACGCCGTGGGCGACGGTGTGCGTCACGGACTCGAACTTCTCCTCGGCGACGCGCTTGGAGGCGAAGACCCGCGCCAGGTCCTCCTGGCCGGCGCGCAGCACGTTGACCGCGAAGCGGCCGGCGTCCGCGACGACCGGCAGGGTGCGCGACGCGTTGTCGAAGCAGACGAGCAGCAGCGCGGGCTCCAGCGACAGGCTGCTCACGGCGCTGGTGGTCAGGCCGGCGGGTCCCTCGGAGCCGTGCGCGGTCACGATGGCGACGCCGGCGGCGAAGCTGCCGACCACCTCGCGGTAGCGGACGGGATCGACTGCGGGCGTCGCCTCCATTGGCTCGGAGACTAGTGGGCGAGGCGAGACGTTCCTGCGCGACCCACTGGACCGTGGGGCTGCGCGCCGAAGCAAGGGACGCGGGCGCCGACCAGGTTGCCGCCGTATCGAGTGCGATCGCGTGAACGACGTGTGAAGCGATCGAAATCGAGGCCGGCGCCCGCGTCACGCGTTCAGTTCGCGACAGACGTCACGATCCCTGCTCGGAGGCGAGCAGCGAGGCGAGGTCCGCGGCGACCGCGTCGGGATCGCGCGCGACCTGCCGGTCGCTGAACCGCGCCACGCGCCAGCCGGCGCGCAGCAGCGCACGATCCCGGGCCCGGTCGTCGTCGAACGCCGCGCGGGTGCGGTGGTAGGCCCAACCGTCGACCTCGACGATCAACCGGTGGGAGGGCCAGCGGAAATCGACCTCGCGGGTGCCGTCGTGGCGGTTGACCTGCGGACGCGGGAGCCGGCGGTCGAGGCAGAGCTGGAGCATCGCGGCCTCAAGGTCGCTGCGGGTGGGCGTGGTGCCGTAGGTGCGGAGGTCGTCGAGGAGCGCGGTGAGCGCGCGGCGGCCGGGGCGCCTCGGGTGAGCCTCGAGGACGCGCTCGATCTCGCTGAGATCGAACAGCTCGAGCTCGTCGGCGCGCTCTACGGCACGGCGCAGGTGGTGGGCGGGGACGACGGCGGCGAGGTCGAGGAGGGTGCGCGGCGGCGTGGTGGTGGGGATGGCCGACTCGGTCGCGATCTCGTTCGGTGGGAGATCCACGGAACGGTGGACGCGGACCCCGGCGCGCTCCTTCTGGCCGCCGTCGCCCGCCACCGTGACCTCGACGAACGCCCCGCTGCGCGGCCGCATGCCCCACAGCGCGGCGGCGCTGCGATGGCTCAGCACGGCATCGTCCCCGCAGCTGAGGACGACCGCCAGGACACGTCCCTCCGGCCGCAGCTCGGCATGGCCGAGGGCGTAGACGCCGCGCTCGACGCCGATCAACCGCTTCATCCGGATGCGGTAGTCGATGGCCTTGCCCCCGAGGCCCAGCCGCAGCAGCTGCCGCCTGGCGACCAGGCCGTGCTGTCGGGCCGCCAGCCGGCGGATCGCTTCATCGATGGCACTCTGACCTCCCATATGGAGGGTTAAGTGCCGTCGATGGAGAAACTCGCCCCCCCGGCGGCGCGCGCGGCGCGCGCCGGCTACCTGGCGACGACCTTCAGCTCGCCGTACTGGCCGAGGTCGTCGTGGTTGCCGATCGTGCAGGTCAGGCGGTACTTGCCGGGCTCGAGCGTGATCGGCGCCTGCTCGGAGCCGTGCTCGCCGGGATGGAGCGTGTCGGTGCGTCCGTACTGCTTGGCCTCCTCGCCCGTCACGTGCTCGAAGGACTCGATCGCGAGGTTGTGGGTGAGGCGTCCGGTGTTGGTGACGACCAGGTGGATGCGGCCCGCCGGAACCTCGAAGTTCTCAGGGCGGATGCGGTACTCGTCAAGGTTGATTTCGAGCACGCCGTCCCGAGCGTGGGAGTACGACGGTCCGCCGCCACACCCCACGAGGGTCGCCGCGCCCAGAAGGAGAAGGGCGGGGAGCCTGCGCATGAAAGGGTCACGTATGATGCCCGGCCGCATGCCTCGCCGTTTCCTGCTCCCCCTGACCGCTCTCGTCGTCGCCGCCGGCGCCGCCACCGGCTGCGGCCAGGAGAAGAACGACGTCAAGCAGCCGGGCGTCATCAAGGGCGTCCCGGCGGAGTACGAGGTCGGCGCGAAGCTCTTCGTCGAGCGCTGCTCGGCGTGCCACAACCTCGGCATCGTGGGCGCCGAGGGCGGCGCGCTGAAGGTCAAGGGTCGCGAGCGCGTCGACGGTCCGAACTTCAACGTCCGCAAGGAGGACCGCGAAAGCGTCCTCTACGCGATCCGCAACGGCGGGTTCTCCGGCGCGATCATGCCGCAGGACATCGTCGTCGGGAAGGAGGCCGAGCAGGTGGCCGACTTCCTGGCGAAGTACGCGGGACATGGGAAGTCCAAGAACGCCCGCAACTGACCGGGGCCGTACCGGCGGATAGGCTCCGTCGCCGTGCTCGACCTCCGTCTGATCCGTCGCGACCCCGACGCCGTGCGTGCCGCGCTGGCCCGTCGCGGGGACGCCGACGTCGGCGTCCTGGACCGCGTCCTGGCGCTCGACGTCCGCCGGCGCGAGATCCTCCCCCGCGTCGAGGGACTGCGCGCCGAGCAGAACGCCGCCAACCAGGCCATCGCCGCGGCCAAGAAGTCCGGCGAGGGCGCCGACGAGGCGATCGCGCGGATGCGCGAGGTGGCCGCGGAGGCCAAGGCGCTGAACGAGGAGCTCGCCCGGGTCGACGCCGAGCTGACGCCCACGCTGGCGCAGCTGCCGAACCTGCCCGAGGAGTCCGCGGCGCCGCAGGACACGGTCATCAAGGAGGTCGGCGAGCCGTGGGTCCCGTCCTTCCCGGTCCGCGACCACCTCGAGCTGGCCGGCGAGCGCATCGACATGGAGCGCGGCGCGCGCCTGTCGGGCTCGCGCTTCGCCTACATCCGCGGCGACCTCGCGCGCCTCGAGCTCGCGCTCGTCTCGTGGACGATGGACCTGTTGAGCGGCCACGGCTTCGAGCCGGTGATCCCGCCCGTGCTCGTCCGCGAGGAGGCCCTGTACGGCACCGGCTTCCTGCCCGACACCGAGCAGCAGATCTACCGGCTGGCCGACGACGACCTGTACCTGGCCGGGACGTCGGAGGTCGCGCTGGCCTCGCTGCACGCCGGCGAGATCCTCGAGGGCGACTCGCTGCCGCTGCGCTACGCCGGCTACTCGCCGTGCTTTCGCCGCGAGGCGGGCGCCGCCGGCAAGGACACGCGCGGCATCTTCCGCGTGCACCAGTTCGACAAGGTCGAGATGTTCAGCTTCGTCGAGCCCGACCGCTCACGCGAGGAGCACGAGCGCCTGCTGAGCATCGAGGAGGAGATCCTGACGACGCTCGGCATCCCGTACCGCGTGGTGAACATCGCGGTCGACGACCTCGGCGCCAGCGCCGCCAAGAAGTACGACACCGAGGGCTGGCTCCCGAGCCAGCAGCGCTACCGCGAGCTGACCTCGACGTCCAACACCACCGACTACCAGGCCCGTCGCCTGGATATCCGCTATCGGTGGGCGGCGCGCCGCGCCAAGCCCGAGACGCTGCACACGCTCAACGGCACCGCGGTCGCCGTGGGCCGCACGATGATCGCGCTGCTCGAGAACGGCCAGCAGGAGGACGGGTCCGTCGTCCTGCCGGAGGCGCTGCGGGGCTACGGCATGCCGGCGTCGCTGCCGCCGGCCGCCGCCTGAACCTGGGCGAGCGCCGGCTCGACTCCGGCATGGATGTCGAACGTCGAGTCCAGCCGGGTGATCTCGAAGAGGCGCAGGACCGTCGGGTTCGTGCACACGACGGCCATGCGCCCGCCCGCGCGCGTGACGCGCCGCAGGGCGTTGAGCAGGACGCTCAGGCCGGTCGAGTCGATGAAGATGACGTCGGTCAGGTCGAGCACGAGCGCGGTGTGCCCGGATTCGATCGTCGCGGTGAGCTGGCCGCTGAACTCGGGCGCGGTGCTCACGTGGATCTCGCCGGAGACGCCGACGACCGTCGTGCGCTCGTCGACGTCGCGCTCGGTGACTCGGAACCTGGGTTCGGCGAAGGACAAGGGGGCGGACGGGGAGGGGACGCTCCGTCGCGGCCTAGCCTCCCCGGTCAGCGGCGACGCGTCAACTTCGGGGTCAGCGGAACTTGACCCAGCGGTGCACGGTGGTGCGGCGCTTCTGGCGGTCGACGGCGCTGGCCGTCAGGCGGACGGTGACCGTCTTCAGCTTGGCCTTGCGCAGCAGCTTGACCGTCGCGTTGGGCAGCGTGAGCGTCCAGCTTCCGAGGCCGGCCGCGACGGTGCTGCGCTTGAACGTCATCGCCGTGCGCCGCTTGGCGTGGATCCGCTTGGCGGTGCGGGCGGTCAGGACCATCTTGGCCGTGAACGTGCACTTCGACGCGCACGCGATGCGCGTCGGCAGGTCGATCCCGAGCGGGGGGTCGAACGTGATCAGCGGCTTGCGCTGTGGTACGGCCTCCACCAGCGCGCTGGGATCGGTGATCCGCACGTCGAGCGACGCGGTCCCGAGGGCGCCGCGGAAGTCCCGCGCGCCGACGGTGACGTGGTAGACGCCCGGCCCGGACCACACGTGGGCCACCGCTGGGCCGTTGGTGGCCTGGTCGTAGCGCCCGTCGCCGTCGAAGTCCCAGAGGTAGCGCAGGATCGAGCTGTCGGCGTCGGTGAACGAGGCGCGCAGCCGCACGATCCCCTTGATGTAGTTGCGCTCCGCACCCGCCGAGACCGTGCCCGCCGGCGGCTGGTTGGGCCCGACGCCGAAGACCTGCAGCTCGCGAACGTCGATCGTGGGCGACGCGGGGTCCTGCGCCGAGAGCAGCTGGAGGCGCACGTACCGCACGCCGCCGGCGTTGACGGCCGGGCTCAGCATGGTGGCGGCGCCGCGCGCGTCGGCGCCGAGCTCGCCCTCCAGCGCGGTCGCCCACGAGGCGCCGTCGCCCGAGGTCTGCACGCGATAGCGGCCCAGCGCCGCGCCGGCGGCGTGGTCGCACGCGCTCGTCGGGTCGAGCACGAGCTGCCGGACGTCGATGGTCTGCGGCAGCGTGACGGTGAGCGCCGGGGGATCGTCGGCCGGGCGGGTCGCGGAGGCCGACCAGCCGGTCGCGCGGTCGTTGTCGACGGCGGCGGCGGAGGCGCAGCCGGGCACGCTGCCGTCGTTGGCGCTCGCGCTCGCGCCGCCCGCGGGAGTCGCCCAGTCGCGGTGCAGCGGGACGTTCTGCGTGCCGAGGTCGGTCGCGGGCAGCGTGACACCGCCGACGGACTTGCGGTCCCAGCCCGCGGGGCCGACCACCGCGAGGCTGCCCGTCGTGCCGGGATCGAGGCCGGTGAAGAGGAAGCGCCCGGTCCCGTCGGTGGTGACCTGCGGCGCCGGGGACGTCGTGCCGTTCCAGGTGACGGAGGAGCCGTTGAGGCCGAGGCCGGTGTCGGCGTCGGTCACATAGCCGTTGAGGCCGTGGCTCGTGACCGCGCCCGCGGGCGCGGTCGCCGCCAGGGCGGCTGCGGCGGCCAGCAGCAGGGCCGTGACGGTGGTGCGGGGTGACATCGGCATCAGGGTCCCTCCTCTCGGCGCGCGCCGTCCTGGCGCGGCGGTGAGCCTACCCGCGCCGGGCGCTCGCGCCAAGGGCGCAGGAGACAACCCTGTTCCCTCGCGCAGGTAGGGCCTAGAGCTTCAGGGTGAGCGCCTTGGCCTTCTTCGCCGCCGTCGTGCGGGTGCCCGTGGACGTCACGGTGGCGGTGAGGCGCACCGTGACGCGGAGCTTCTCGACGTGCCGCGCGCGGAGGCGCCTGCGGGCGTCGGCGGTCAGCGTGACGCTCAGCGTCCGGGTGCCTTTGACCGTGCGGGGGCTAGCCGCCCGGCCGTCGCGAAGCGCAGCCCGTGGCGGCGCCTGGTCCGGGCGTCGACGGTCAGGGTGCCGCCGACCCTGCACGCGTCCGGGCAGGTGACCTTGACGCGCACCCGGCCCTTGGCGGCGGTCGACGGCACGGTGAATGACGGACGCGCCGTGATCCTGGGGCTGGGGAACACGGGCGCGGGCGCGGGGATGCCGGCCGGCGGGGCGTCCGCGCCGGGCGTCGCGCCGCCGGGCTCGGGCAACAGGGTGCCGTAGACCTCGAGCTCGGAGACGTCGATGAAGTCCGCGCCGCTGCCGCCGGGCGCGTCGCTCAGCGGCGACTTCAGCATGAGCCGGACGAACCGGACGTTGCTCGTCGCGGCGGTCGGGGCGATCGCGTTGAGGCGGTGGCGATCGGCGGCGGTCAGCTCGCCCTCGGCCGCGGTCGTCCAGCTCACGCCGTCGGGTGAGGTCTCCAGGCGGTAGCCCTTGAGCGACGCGCTCGCGCCGTCGCCGCACGTGTTCGTCGGGTTGATCGCGAACTGGCCGACCTCGACGGCGCGCGGCAGCTGCAGCACCGCGGTCGGGACGCGCCGCTGGGCGGGGTCGGCGTCGGCCACGTGGTTCTCCGCCGACCAGCCCTTGCCCTGCGACTGGTCGATCAGCGACGCGACGCCACAGCCGAAGGGCGTCCCGGTGTCGTCGTTGGTCGACACGATGCGCGCGCCGCCGGCCGTGGCGGCCCAGTCGCGGCGCAGCTGGACGTCCAGCTGGGCGGTCTGGTTCGCGGCGACGGTGGCCCGCAGCGAGGCGCGGTCGTAGCCGGCGGGCGAGCGGAAGCCCACCTTGGCGTAGGTGCCGGCCGGCACGCCGGCGATCGTGTAGGCGCCCGCGCCGTCGGTGAGGTCTGCGAGGTACGTCTCGAACGACGGGTCGGTGGCCAGCCCGCCGATGCCGGCGGCGACGTCGGCCAGCGGCGCGCCCGTGGCCTCGTCGGTGACCGTGCCGGCGATCTGCCCGCTGACGGCGCTGGGGTCCGGTGGCGCGGTGAAGTCCTCGACGGGCACGGTGTCGCTGCTGTCGTCGTCGGCCGCGTAGAACCCCATGCCGCGCGAGCGGAACGCCTCCCAGATGAGGTCGCGGTTCGCACCGCCGCTGGCGTTGCGGTCGGCCGCGAGGATCGCGTTGCGCATGTCCAGGTAGGACGGCTCGGCCGGCGACAGGCGCATCGCGTCGGTGACGATCCTCTCGGCCGCATCGGAGCCGGCCAGAAGCCCGAGCCGGCCGACGAGCGCCTGGCGCAGCTGCCACAGGGTCTGCACCCAGATCTCGCCATCGGCATGGACCTCGGGGCCGGAGCTGACCTTGCCGAAGTCGCCGAAGGTGTAGCCGCCGCCGGGACACGCGGTGGCGTTCGTCGAGCCGACGGCGCAGTCGATCGCCTGATGGCGGATGGCGTGGGCCGGCTGGTCGGTGTAGCGCCCCATGTCGATGTCGCCGTCGATCCCGGGGACGTCGGTCTGCAGCAGCTGGCGCACGAGGTAGTCCTCGGCGTACCAGTCGCCCCAGCCCTCGCCCAGCGCGCCCGACTGCGGGGTGTTGAGCGCCTGCGATCCGTCGTCGTTGGTGACCAGCCGGCTGGAGAGGCCGTGCGCGTATTCGTGGTAGAGGACCGCCGCGTCGTCGCCGCCGTTGATGTCGCGGAGGTTCGGGGCGAGGGGATCTGCGGCGGTGGCGCGGCCGAACAGGTACATCTGCATCGTCGGCGACTGGCCGTCGGGCGGTGTCGCCATGTTCGCGTTGTCGAGGTGGTGCGCGTCCGGGCCGGGACCGGCGGTGTTCGCTCCGTCCAGCGCGTTGAGGTTCACGGGGTCGGCGCCCTCGAAGTTGCCGGAGGCCGCAGTGAAGCCGATCGGTGCGCCGGCCAGGTGGTCGTGGAAGTCGTTGGCGTACCAGAAGGTCTGCGTGACGTTCTGGCCGAGGTTCAGCGTGGAGCTGCTCGGCACGGAGTGGTCCCACGCGCAGACGTGCGTGGCGTCGCAGGCGCCGTCGGGGCGGTTGTTGTCGGTCAACGGCGGGTACGCGGCCGGGACGACCTCCTCGCCGGGGCCGGGCTGGTTGTCGTCGTCGAGGTCGGCCCAGGCGTGGACGTTCGGGCCGGTGAGGGTGGAGGCGCCCGGGGTGAGGTAGCCCTCGATGTCCACGGTGTTCTGCGTGCCGCCGACGAGCGCGCCGGGGTAGTTGCGGTAGATGTCGACGTTGGTCACCGACTTGACGAGGTTCGCGCGGTAGAGCACCTCGCCGGTGCTCGCGTCGACCACCGCGTCGTACCAGCGCGTGCTGGTCGCCTGGTAGGTCAGGTGCCAGGCGAGCCGCACGGTGCGCGCGCCGAAGAGCGTGAGGCGAGCGACGTCGCCGGTCGAGAACCGCGTGGTGTGGCGGGCGTCCTGCTCGGCGCCCGTGACGGTGACGTCGCGGTGGCTGCCGGTCTGGTCGGCGAGGCGCCGCAGCGCGTCCAGGGCCGAGAGCGGCGGCGCCGCGGGAACGTCCTGCGGAAGGTCGCTGCGCGGTGCGCCGGCGACCGAGACGACGCGGCCGGCGTGGTCGACGGCGACGCGCAGCCCGCCGTCGAACGACGGGATGCCGCCGACCTGCTGGGCGAAGCCCACGACGGTGAGGCCGCTGGAGCTGCGCTCCTGGCCGCTGACGCGGAGGGCGTCGACGTCCGGTGGATCGAGCCCGAGCGCGGTCGCGTTGTCACGTGCGTAGGCGCGCGCGGTCGCCGCGGGGGCGGCGCCGGAGGGCGCGGTGAGCGCGCCGTCGAGCCGCGTGAGCTGGCGGACGCTGCCGGTCAGCGGATCGGTGTCGAGCACCGCCTGGGTCCCGAGGTCGCCCGTCAGCGCGCCACGGGCCTCCTCGACGCGCGCCGCGGTGCGTCGCGAGCGGGCCGCGATCCCGGTGTCGGCACCGGTGGCGGCCGCGTGGTCGCGCTCGGCGAGGCGGACGTCGAGGAAGCGGTCGGCGGCCGTCGGCGCCGGCTCGGGCGGCGCCGCGAGGGCGGCGGCGGGCGCGACGGCGAGGGCCAGGCCGGTGAGGGCGGCGATCGGCGCGCGGCGGACGAGCGGACGGCGGTGCACGGAGGCTCCCACGCGGGCGCGCGCCCCGCGGCAGGCGCTCGAGCAGTGGCGCGACCTTAACGCGGCACGGCGCCGGAGTCACGCGCTGAGGTCTGTGGGGCGCCGGCGTGCCGTCGTGAGAGCGACCGCGGCCAGGAGCACGACGAAGGGGTCGATCGCCGCTCGGTAGCGCGGCGTCTCGACGGCCAGGAACACCACGCTCAGGAACATGAGCGCCGGGACCGCCCACAGGAAGGGCGGCGCGCGCCGCGCCCGCGACGTCGCGGCCCCGGCGAGCGCGAAGATCGCGAAGGCCCAGAAGCACACCACCCCGGCGTCGGCCCACCGGTGCTCGATGCTGATCGTCGCCGCCGTCGCGCGCCAGCGCCGGCGCCCGTCGAGGTCCAGCATCCGGGCGGTGTTCCAGAAGCCCACCTCGGCGACGTAGAACGGGTGGTCGGAGGCATAGCGCAGCGCCGCGGTGCGAAGCCGGTGATCGAGCACGGGCTCCGGGGTCGTCCGGACCTGCCGCCACAGCGGCGCGTACTGCGGGACGTGCTTGATGCTGCGCCACGCGCCCGGGTTGGCCGGATCGGTCCGCGCGGCGTCGTTGTAGGTGCCCGCCAGCGAGGAGCCGAGCTGGGTGGAGACGGGCACGAAGGCGTGGACCTCGCGCGCGTTGCGGATCGTCCAAGGGGCAACGGTCACGACGGCCGCGGCGAGCAGTGCGGCCGGCGGCCCGAGCGAGCGGCGGGTCCACCGCGGCCGTACGTCCCACACGGCGACGGCCAGGGGCGCCAGCAGGATCAGCGCGTTGGCGCGGGTGAGGATCGCCAGGCCGGCCAGCGCACCGGTGAGCACCGCATAGCGATATCGATGTCGTGACCGCCGGTAGGCCAGCGCGGCGACCACCGCGCCGAGCATCGCCAACACGAACAGCGGCTCCGACATGACCGCTCCACCGAGCGTGATCAGCGGCACGTACACCGCACCCAGGGCCGTCGCGACCAGCCCCGTCCGCCGTCCCCAGAGCTGCGTGCCCAGCGCCCCGATCAGCGCCACCACGCCCGTGCCGACCAGCACCTGCGCGACGCGCGCTCCACGCACCCGGCGCGCCACGTCCGCATGCTCGAGGCCGGCCAGCCGGTAGACGCCGGCGAGGAAGTAGGGGTAGCCCGGCGGCCGGAACGCCGTCGGCCGGCCGTAGGCGACGTGGCGCGAGTAGCCCTCCCCGACGGCGATCGACTGGGCGTGGAGCTCGTAGTCGCGGGCGTCGTGGCGCAGCTGGTAGCTCGGCGTCGCGTCGAGGTAGAGCAGGCGCAGCACGAGCGCCAGCGCGAGCAGCGTGCCGAACGCCGCGCCGGTCACCAGTCGGTCTCCATGCAGCCGTGACGGGGCCGTCTTCATCCGGCCCGGACCTCGCCCGGGCGGTGGCCGGCGTCGCGTGCGCCGGTGGCGTCGATCGGGGCCAGCCGGGCCGCCGGGTGGCGCAGCAGCGTCCACCGCGCGCGCGGACGACGATCGAGCGCGAACCGGGCGAGGACGCGCAGCGTGCTGAGGCCGTAGCGGACGCTGCTGGGCAGCCCCACGCTCGACGCCTCCCGGAAGTACCGCGTAGGGATCGGGATCTCGCTCACGCGCGCGCCGCGGACGAGGACCTGCGCGAAGATCTCCTGATCGAACACGAAGTCGTCGGAGTTGCGCAGGAACGCGATCGTCCGCAGCAGGTCGGCCGAGAACGCGCGGTACCCGGTGTGGTACTCCGAGAAGCGCATGCCGAAGACCCGGTTCTCGGCCGACGTCAGCAGGCGGTTGCCGATCCACCTCCAGCGGGGCATCCCGTCGGCGACCGCATGGTCCTCGAGCAGGCGCGAGCCGATGACCATGTCGGCCCGGCCGCTGACGATCGGCCGGACCATGTCGGCTACGAGCGCCGGGTTGTACTGGTCGTCGGCGTGCACCATCACGACGACGTCGGCGCCGTCGAGCAGCGCTCGCGCGTAGGCGCTCTTCTGGCTCGCCCCGTAGCCGCGGTTGGCCGGATGGCGGAGCACGTCCAGGCCGAGCGCCACGGCGACGTGCGTGGTGCCGTCCGGGCTCGCGTCGTCGATCAGCAGCCCCCGGTCGGCGGCGCGGGGGTCGAGCTCGGCGGCCACCGTCGGGAGTGTGCGCGCCGCGCGATAGGCCGGCAGGACGACGTGGACCGCCGTGCGGCCCCCGCGATCGCTCAGCAGCGGCGCGGCTGGGCGCTGCACCGCGACGCGGTGGGCGAGCACCACCGGCTCGTCGTGCAGGGACAGGCTCAGCGACGCGGAGGCCGGAAGCCGGTCGGCCAACCGCGCGACCGGCCGGCGCAGCGGCCCGAGCCGCTCGGCCAGGCCCGCGACCCAGCGACGGACCGAGAAGGTGCGCACGAGCGGCACGTCGGTCGAGACGACGAGCCCTGCCGCGCTCAGCAGCTCGCGCACCGTGCGCCGGGGCAGCAGGACGGTGTGGGCGGGCACGTAGCCCCACCAGCGCGCACCGGCCAGGCGCGCCGTCGGCGACGACGGATCGGGCGTCACGACGCACAGGACGCCGCCCGGTGCCAGCAGGCGCGCGGCCTGCTCGATGCCGGCGACCGGGTCGTCGAGATGCTCCAGCACGTCGCCGAGCACGACGACGTCGAACCCCTCGCGCTCGTCGAACGCCTCGAGTGCGACGTCGCGGACGTCCAGCCCGAGCACCTGCGTCGCGTGGCGGGCCGCCCACCGCGACAGCTCGAGGCCGACGACGGCGTAGCCGCGGCCGCGCGCCTCGTCGAGCAGCAGCCCCGGCCCGCAGCCCACGTCCAGCAGACGGCCCGCGGCGACGTGGCGACCGATCAGGTCCAGCAGTCGCCCGGCGGTCGCCCGGCGCCCGGCCTCCTCGTCGAGATAGGCCTCGTCGCGGCCTTGGCGGTAGAGCTCGTGCAGCCGTGCGCCGGTCGGCAGCGCGGGCTGCTGCACCGAGCCGCACTCCCGGCACACCAGAAGGTCGCCGTGGCGCCGCGGCTGGTGGTCGGACGGCGCGAGCGCCTCCGGACCGGGAACGCCCGGGGCTCCGCGGACGTGCAGATCCAGGACGCCCGAGCAGACTCGGCACAGCGACGGCGGGCGCATGCTGACGCTCGCCCGTCAGCCGGGCGCCGGCTCCCCGGCGAACGGGCAGCTGGGTCGCATGGGTCGCTTCTGCCCGGAAACGGGAGCGCGCAAGCCAGGCGACCGATGAGCTCGGCGCGCCGGCGCGGTCTCACGCGGTGGCGACGGCGTGCGATCCGGAGGCGGAGGCGGGCGCGTCGCTGTCGCGAGGCGCGAAGGCCAGCAGCGCGAGGTAGGCGATCAGGCCGGCCCCGCTCAGCAGCGTGGTGACGACGAAGCCGACGCGGACGAGCAGCGGATCGAGGTTGAAGTAGTCGGCGAGGCCCGCGGCCACGCCACCGAGCTTCTTGTCGGTGGTCGAGCGGGTGAGGCGACGCGGGGAGGAGGAGGTGGAGTTCATGCTCTACAGCGTCACGCCTCCTGTGGCTTCGCACCATTGGGGATGACCCGGATGAGGGCCTGGGGATGATCCGGATGGTCAGGCGGGAGGCGACGGCGTCCGCCCGTTGGGTCCGGGTGCGCCGAACGGGGCGCCCGCCACGCGCCGGTAGCGGAGGTAGACGACGCGCGAGCCGAACGTCTGCGTCTCGACCAGCTCCAGGGCGATCCGCTCGTCGGCGGCCGGGAAGTACGGCGTGCCTCCGCCGAGCACGACCGGGCTGACGAAGAGCCGGAACTCGTCGACGAGACCCAGTGCGATGGCCGCGGAGGCCAGGCCGGCGCCGCCGATGGCAAGGTCCTTGCCCGGTTGCTCCTTCAGCCTGGCGACCTCTTCGGCGACGCCGTCGCTCGCCAGCCGGGCGTTGCCCTCGACCTTGCCGAGCGTCTTGGAGAACACGATCTTGGGCAGGCTCTGCCAGATGTGCGCGAACTCGAGCACGGGCTCGGCGGCCGAGGGGTCCTCGTCAGCGGTCTCCCAGGGCAGCATGTCCTCGTACAGCCGCCGTCGCCGCCGTCCGAGGAGGTGTGCGCCGACGTCGAGCGTCTGCTGGTTGTGGAACCGATGCAGCTCCTCGTCCGGGGCCGACCAGTCGATCGCGCCGTCGGGCCCGGCGATGAAGCCGTCCAGCGAAACCCCCATCGAGTAGATCAGCTTCCGCATCATGTTCCTCCTTGGGCGCGCAGCCAGCCCCATGTCTACCGGGCAGGCGTCGAGGACCGAGATATGGCCGTCGTCGGGTCGCAGCCACAGCTCAGACCCTCGACAGCTGCGCAACAGCCAGTCCGCATGGGCCGGCGGCACGACCCGATCCGCACCGCCCTGCACGATGAGGACGGGTGCGGCGATCTGCGTCACGTCGAAGCCCCAAGGAGCGACGAAGGCGAGGTCGTCGTCGATCAACCCGTCGGGCCCGGCGGCGGCCGCCCGCCCCGCGTCCGCACCCAACGACGACCAGGCACCGTCCAGCGCCGCCCAGTCGGCCGGCGTGAAGCTGCTCTCGTCGAACTGAGCGGACGCCTCGTAGCGCTCGCGCGCTCCGCGTCCCGCGACGGCTGCGCGCAGGCCCCAGTCGGATGCCATGCCGGCGAACCAGTCGAAGCTCTCGGTGGACGGCGCCAGGCCGGCCAGGCAGACCGCGCCCACCACGCGGTCGCCCAGCAGCGCCGCGCACGCGAGGGCGTGCGGGCCACCGCCGGAGGCGCCCATCACCGCGAACCGGGCGATGCCCATCGCGTCGGCGATCTGAAGCTTGTCGATCCGTGTCCACGGCCAGCGGCAGATCGTGCGGAGCGCCACCTTGCGTGCCGGCACGCGGGCGCAGCTCAGCGGAGGACTCTGTTAGCTGAACTCCCAGGCGCATCGTCGTCCCGGCCGGGCCGATGCCCGGGTCGGAACGACGAGTCTTGTTGCCGCTCAGGCTCCGCCGACGGAGAAGGCAGACAGCGAGTTGCCGGGCGTCGTCAAGCCGCGCCGGACCTGTGGCGACCCATTGACGATGTCAGGCCAGGTGAGACTCGCCGGAGAGCCAAGCGAGCCTCACCGAGCGTCTGGGTGCTGAGTGCCTACTTGCAGCCGGGCGTGTTGGTCGTCTGGCCCGGCGGGTGGCACTTGGCCCCTGCGTCGTTCGGCCCCTTGCTGCTGTTGCCGGGCCCGAAGTCCGGGTCGGCGAAGGCTGATGCGGGGATGCCGAGCGCTCCTACCGTGAGCGCGAGAGCCATAATCCTGCGCATGGCTCACCTCCTTGATTGGACCGCTCAAGGCTACACAGTGCTGCGCGAAGGCATCAACAGCCGTGTCACCCGATGGACCCGTTCAGCGGCTTGGCGCTCAAGCATGATCGGGCCGGGCGCGTGGAGCTGCGGCCGCAGAACGATTCGCTGGTGCGGATTTCGGCGGGCGTCGCCGGTCTGCCGCCGGCGCCGGGGCGCGGGTCGTTCCGCGTACCAGACGAACGGCACTTAGACGTTGCATCTCAACGTCCAAGTGCCATTCATCTCCCCGGCCGCGGCCTCCACGCCGCGGCCGTGGCGGCAGACCCCGGTGCGGAGCGCTCCCTCCTGCTCACTCGTCATCGCCCCCGGACCACATTCCGCGCACCGACCGCGCCGGAGCGGAGCGCCCCCGAACCACGCCGGCGCCGGTGGGCGGGTCGTTCAGGCGCGAATGGCGAGTCCCGCGAGACGGATGGCGACTTGACGTTGCATCTCAACGTCAAATCGCCATCCGCCTTCCCGGCGCCGGCCTCCACGCCGGAGTGGGCCCATACGCCGCGGCCACACCGCGCCAAACAGGCCCACCCCCTCCACGGCCGTGGCGGCAGACCCTCGGCGCGGAGCGCCCCCTCCTGCTCACTCGTCGCCGCCCCGGACCACGTCCCAGGCGGCGACCGCGCCGGAGCGGAGCGCGGGCTCTCGGCTTCCTCCGACGGCGGCTGCTGGCCGAGCCCCGCGAGCCCCGGTCGCCAACGCTGTGCGACCGATGCGACTGCTCGCCGCGTCCAACGAATGTCCATCCGGTTGTGATCTTTTGGCATCCGGTGTGTTGTAAGGGGCATGAACAAGACCGTTGTGATTCCTGCGCTCCTCGCCGTCGGCGTATTCATCGCGCCCGGCGCGGCCGGAGCCAAGGGCAAGCCCGAGCCTGCCGGCAAGTCCGAGGCAGTGCATGGCAAGTCGCACAAGTGCACGGCCCACAAGGTTGGCTACGTGGTGTCGGGCACGCTCGCGGCGCCCGCCACCCTCACGCAGACGGCCGGAGCCGAGACGCCCGCCGACACCTCCGATGACCGCTACAGCGGCACGCTGTCGGTGACCGTCACGAAGACCAACAACCACGCCAAGGGCGTGACCAGCCCGCAGACGTACGTGCTCTCCGACATCCGCTTGCGCGACGGTGTGACCGCGACGCCGCCCGCTGGGACGGCCGTCAAGGTGATCGCCAAGATCACCAAGATCTCCAAGAAGTGCGACCAGACCGGCGCCGGCATCGTGACGCCGCGCAAGGCCACCCTCACAATCCCCAAGACGACCGCTTAGACTTAGAGACGCTCGCGGGCTCTGGCGCTGCTGGCGCCGGACCCCGCGGCGGTAGGCCGGCACCATGCGGTCTCGACCCAGCGGAGGGGGCGGGATTCGAACCCGCGATCGGGTTGCCCCGACTCCGGTTTTCAAGACCGGTGCATTCAACCGCTCTGCCACCCCTCCGGGGTGACGAAGGCTATCCGTGGCGGCGGGGCTTCGGGGCGCGGACGGCGGGCGGTGGCTGCGGGAGCGCACTGGGTGGCGGAGCCGCGAGCCCGCAGGGCACCTGGACGAGCAGCGGCGGGACCGGCCGCGTGCGCGGGCCCGGGGCGGGCACGGCGGGCGCGAAGACGGAGCGGCCGAAGTACGGGCAGATGCCGCCGTCGGCCGGCGAGACGCGGACGACGCCCTTCGGCGGGGTGCCGCAGCGCGTGCGTCCCGAGAAGGCCGTCCAGGTCAGCGGGTGGACGTGGGGCGTGCCGTCGCCGCCGGTCCACACCACGTAGCGCTGCTCGGGCCGCTTCGTCCGCGGGACGACGAAGGCGTAGCCGTTGTCCGTGACGTCGGCGCGCACCGCCGTGCCGTCGGCGCTCGTCAGGAACGCGGCCGGCACGCCGTCGGGCACGATGCCGCTGACGCTCAGCATGTCGTGGCCGGGGCCGCCGCACGGGTCGATATCGACCTGCTCGCGCCCGCGGACCAGGTCGCCGAAAGTGCCGCCCGCGCCGGCGGGCGCGCCGCCCGTGGCGACGACGGCGAGGCCGGGCTGCGGCTTGCGATCGGTGGGCGCGGGGGTCGGCGCGACGGGCGCGGGCGCGGCGGGCGGGACCGTCGCGGGCCTCGTCGGTACGGGCGCGGTGGTCACCGTCGGCGCGGCCGCGGGCACCGCCGGGACTGCGCTCGGCGCCTTCGCGCGCGGCGGGCTGACCGGGCGTGCTGGCACCACGCGCGCGTACTTGCCCAGCGCCTGCACGAGGCAGCCGAAGCGTGCGGGCGAGTCGTCGACGTCGCGCACCGGGACCACCCAGGCGCGGCCGCCGTCCGCGGTCGTCCGCAGCAGGCGGGCGGCGGTGGGGTCGAAGGGCTCCAGGCGGCGGTCGCGCAACGCGGTCAGCGCGTCGGCCGGCAGCTCGTCAGCGGCGCCGCGGTCGCGCCGCAGGACGCCGAACGCGTCGAGGAGGTCCTGCGGGACCGGCTCGGCGGCCGGGGGCTTGGCCGCCGGCGCGCAGGGCGCGGGCAGCGGCGCGCCGCCACGCGCGGCGTGGAGGGCGCGCAAGAGCGGCATGACGTGCGTGGTGGCGGGCCGCGCGGCGCGCACGCGCTCCCGTGCCGCGGCGGCGCGCGCCGCTCGGGCCCGATCCTGCCGCTTGGCCGGCTCGGCGTCGTCGGCGAAGGCGGCGAGCGCCCCGACCAGCAGGGAGACGAGCGCGAGAGCGGCGACGGCGGGCAGGGTCAGGCGGTGGCGGGACGGCATGGTGGTCGGGGACCTCCGGTCGGGCTGGGCGTCGTCGTTGCTGCGCGCGGGATCCGGCGGCGTGACGGTCATCGGTCGCACCGCCCGCCGTCGCAGGTCAGGATCGAGTTGTTGTTGGTGTCGGTCACGGCGACGTGGGCGACGTCGCGCCCGCCGTCGAGGGCGACGACGAACACGCGCAGGCCCGCGGGCAGGTGGCCCTGCTCGATCGCCCGGGCGTCGACCGGCGTCGCCGCGACGTGCTCGGTCCGCGCTGCGCCGCCGCCGTAGGGCCGCGAGGTGACGCTCACCATACGGGCCTCTGCCGGCAAAGCGCCGAAGGCCCACGTCTTGCCCGACACCGGGTCGTAGTAGGTCTGGACGCGGCGCGCCGCGAGCGCCTGCGGGGACGCGCCGGACTGCCGGGTCGCGACGTCGCAGCGCGCGCCGGCGCCGCCGCCGGGGACGGTCAGGAACAACCCAACGGCCTGGACCGGTCCGTAGCGACAGGTCGTCGCGCTCAGGCGCCAGGCGACGTCGCGCTGCGTGCCCTCGCCGACGTAGACCGGCGTGCCTCCTGCGCCCGGGACCACGGCGTCGTGCGGGCGCAGCTGCGCGGGCAGCGGCGGCGGGTCGGGCGCCCAGACGGCGTCGCGCGTGGCGATCGCCGTGGGCACGAGCGCCAGCGCGGCAGCCGCCGCGGCGACCAGCCCGCGACGGCCGACGCGCAGCCGCAGGCCCAGCACGCGCGGCCGCGGCCACGCGTGCCGCCTGCGTGCGTCGGCGGCCCAGGCGTCCTGCAGGGCGCCGCCCAGCTCGTGGAGGATCTGGTCGGGATCGCGGCCGCTCACGCCGTGCCCTCCATGGCGGTGGCAAGCGTCCGCAGCCCCCGGGAGACGCGGGCGCGCACGGCGTCCTCGGAGATGCCTAGGCGGCCGGCGATCGCGGGGTAGTCGAGCTCGTCGACGATGCGCAGGCGGACGGCGTCGCGCTGCTCGGGGGAGAGGTCCTCGAGCGCGACGGCCAGCGTCGCGCGCAGCGAGCCGAGCTCCGCGAGCTCCTCCAGTCGCTGCAGCTCGTCGGGCGCCAGCTGCGGCGGCTCGACCTGGAGGCGCCGCATCGCGGCGCGCTCGGCGTGGCCGCGGCGCAGCGTGTCGGCGAGGACGTGGCGGGCGATCCCCCACGTCCATGCGGCGAGCGCCCCGGGATCGGCCGGGTCGCCGCTGAAGCGGCGGCGGGACTCCCACGCCCGGGCGTAGGTCTCGCCGACGAGGTCGACGGCCTGCTGCGCGTCGTAGGTCCGGCGCGTCAGCCAGACGAGCAGCCGGCGCGCGTCGCGCCGGTAGGCGGCGGCGAGGAGCTGTTCGTCGAGCGCAAGACGGGCCACGCGAGGATCTTCGCGCGGCCCGCCGTTCTGTGACGCAGGCGGCTAGGCCTGCGCCTCGAGCCCGACGCCGATCGGGCAGCTGACGCCCGTGCCGACCATGCTGCAGTACCCGTTGGGGTTCTTGCTGGGGGAGAGGTACTGCTGGTGGTAGTCCTCGGCGTAGTAGAACGGCCCGGCGGGGGCGATCTCCGTGGTGATCGAGCCCTTGCCGGCGCGCGCCAGCGCGTCGCCGTAGCGGCGGCCGGAGAGCTCGGCGACCTTGGCCTGCTCCTCGCCGACGGTGTAGATCGCCGAGCGATACTGGGTGCCGACGTCGTTGCCCTGGCGCATGCCCTGCGTCGGGTCATGCGCCTCCCAGAAGGCCTTCAACAGCTCGTCGTAGGAGATCTTGGTGGGGTCGAACGCGACGAGGACGGCCTCCGTGTGGCCCGTGCGGCCGGAGCACACCTCCTCGTAGGTCGGGTTGGGCGTGGAGCCGCCCTGGTAGCCGACGGCGGTGGAGTACACGCCGGGGAGCGTCCAGAACGCGCGCTCGGCGCCCCAGAAGCAGCCGAGGCCGAAGTACGCGACCTCGATCCCCTCGGGGAACGGCGGTGCGAGCGGGGTGCCGAGAACGGTGTGGGCGGCGGGCACCGGCATGGTGACGTCGCGACCGGGCAGCGCGTCAGCGGCGCTGGGCAGGGTCGCCTTGGTGCGAGAAGAGAAGAGCATCTGCTTCAAGGTATCGCCGGGGCCCCGAACGTTACGGGGCTTCCGCGCCCCGAACCCCTACACTCACGCGATCCCTTGGAGAGGTGGCCGAGTGGCTGAAGGCGCTCCCCTGCTAAGGGAGTATGGGGTTTAGAGCCCCATCGAGGGTTCGAATCCCTCCCTCTCCGCTTCCCGTCGCCCGGCCTGACCGCACCACGCGCGGGCCGGGGCTAGACTGGACGATCACTGCGCCCGTAGCTCAGCTGGATAGAGCGTCGGTCTACGGAACCGAAGGTCAGAGGTTCGAATCCTCTCGGGCGCGTCACGGAAACCCTGCTAATCGCGGGGTTTTCGCGTTTCCGGGGAGAGGCCCTTTTCGGCCGGGACCCCGTAGAGACCCCGGGGCTCGAAGTGCGAAAGCGCCCCGCGGCAGGTAGGCTCTCTGAAGTGCGAAAGCGCCGCGCCCCTAGTTCACTAGGCCGGGAGCACGACGCCACGCAGGACGGGTGGGCGGCTATCTAGCCGCCCTTCCTACTTCTTGGACTCCTTGACGGTCGTCTTCGGATGGGTCTTGCCGTACTTGGGGTCGACGTAGCGACCGGTGATCGCCGAGCGGTACGGCCCGGCGGGCTTCTTGGGGGGCTTAGCAGCCATGTGTTCACCTCCTTCCTGCGAATAGGGGACAGTCATTCCCCGTCTGAACCGCCAGACGGAAGTTGGCGAGGCTGATCGAAGACCAGGGCTCGGATGAAGTTCGTCAGCCGATCTGCGTCGTCGCGGTCGAGCTGGGTCGGAAGGTGAAGCTGAGCGAGCTGGCCCGACTTCAACGGGAACGGGTACGCGATGAGGGCGGGTGAGGCCGGGGGCAGCGGCGCGGGGGACGGGTCGGACGCCGCCTCGGAACCGCGTGGCACCTTGGACTTCGACCCGTTCTCGGTCACCGGGCGACGAGCGCTGGCCTTGACGGCCGGTCTCCAGTTCGGGTCAGCCAGGTAGCTGCGATACGCGTCGATCGCCTTGCGGAAGCGCGAGCGGTAGGCCGCAAGGCTGTCGGCCGTGTACTTGCCCATCGCGCGGTTCTCGAAGCGGCCCAGGTACTCGTCAACGTCAAAGGTGCGCACGTCCAACTCGCCGAACTCATCGCCCTCAACGACGGTGAAGACGTTCTTAGCCGCCGACTTCCACGGGTTGATCGACCCAGCGGTGCCGTAGCCCTTCGCGATCATGAAGTCCATGAAGGCCATGAGGCCCGTGGCCGTCCCCGTCGCGATATCTGGTGTTGCCATCAATACTCCTGTTCGGTTGAGTTCTCTTGACGCGGAGCATTGAAGCATGCCCGCCAGACGACTTCACGCCGAACGAGTAAAGCGTTCCGAACAGACGATCCTGACGCGAGTTCGGAATTGCGACTCGAAACGCGCGGCGCGGACGCGGCGAAGCCCCGCCGGGTCACGTCGGGGCTTCGGAACCTGCGAGACGTGACGAGCGGTGGTCTAGCGGCGTAGCGCGTACTCGCCGGAGCCTGTGAACGTGCGAGCGAGGTCGAGGACGTGGCGCTCGAGCCGCTCCTCATCCTTCGCCGCGCCGGGCCACGGCAACTCCCGCCACTCCCGGCGGCGGCTCATCTCCAACTCACCCGTGAACCGGCTCAGGGCTTCGGGCGGCTGCTGCTCGATTTGGACGATGGCCCACGCGACCAACTCCAGGAACATGATCCGGCGATTGCCGACCGATCGGTCGTACAGGGCTTCGGCGCTCGGCCGTCCGCCGGGGCCGAGCCACCCCGCAACCTGAGGCCCGAGGTCCGCGACCTCGTGGCAGATGCCTGCGACCTCCGCGACGAGATTCGAGTCCGGCTCCTCGCGGCCGTCGAGCGCGGTGAGGACGCCCTCGACCGGAGTGTCGAAGGTCCCGGCGATGCACATCAACTTGTTGAGCGCCTCCGACAAAGCCCGATCCTCTCGGCTCTGCTTGGGCTTGGACTTCTTGCGCTTGATGAACGTGGGCATAGGGGTTCCTCCCGTATGGGGACGGCCGAGCGCAGCGCGCTCGGCGGGGTTTGATGTGGGCCGGAGCATCGCCCCGGCCGCTAGGACGACACCGAGGTTGCCGCCGGGAAGCGGGGCCGTCAAGAACCCCTAGTTCTTGGTGGTCGCTGCCGGTCGATGGCGGTCGCTCCGCGAGGAAAGTTGGCGCGTCGCCGCGATGCGCAGCGGTTTGCACCGAAGTCTCTGAGTCTGCAATAGTCGCGCGGCTGACAGCACTTCAACGCTGAACTCGAAGGCAGGACATGGCGAAACCGCAACGCGGATATCGAACGATTCGCTTCCCCATCAAGAGCGGTGAGGCGGCCGTCTACACCAGCCCCCGCACAGCGGACGCGCTTGAAGACATGGTCACGAACGCTTCGCTCTACGACGGCGTAAAGCTGATCCAGGTCATGGAAGCCGTTTACGCGCAGGGACGGAAGGACGGGGCGCGAGAAGCCTTCGACCAAATCGACGGACAGATCGAGTCCATCAAAAAGTCCATTCCGCACCGGGCTCCGGGTCGGCCGAGGAAGCCATAGTCTCACCAGGAATTTGGCTCAGCTGGTAGACCCGGTATCCCCGCCTCGACCGGGTGCCCATCACCAGGAATGCCCTGTGGGCCCCACCCCCGGGTGGGTGCCCGGCTCGGCTCGCGGGCGCCGACTCCGGCGGCGTCGCCCGCCAGCGCCTCTGCCACGCCTCGCCGCGCCTCGCGGGCGGGGAGGCCCAGCCCCAGAGGGACGGCCAGGTGGCGGGCGGGCGTCGGCGTAGGAGCGGCCCCGCCCGGCGGGCTACTCCGCCAGGCGCAGGGGCACGACCTTCGGCGCGGCGAAGATCGCGCCACCCACCGCGTCCGCGAGCGCGGCGTCCACCGAGGGGACGCGCTTGCCGTAGAGGTCGACGGTCGTCGTGATGTTCTCGTGGCCCAGCCGCTCCTTGACGAGCGCGAGCGACGGGTTCGCCGCGAGCGAGAGGGCCGCGCAGGTGTGGCGGAGGTCGTGCCAGCGCAGCGCCTGGAGCCGGGCCGGCAGCGTCGCCGTCACGACCGGCCGGAAGACGCGCTTGTAGAACATGTTGTGCCGGACTGGGTAGCCGCGCGGCGTCACGAAGAGGAGCCGGTCCGGGTCGGAGGGGTCGTCGGTCCAGTGGAGGTCGGCGGGGTCCTCGTTGACAGCGCGAGCCACCGCGTAGCCGCCGGGAGCGCGGACGCCCGTCCCCTCGACCATCGCCCCGAGCGTCGGGGTTAGGCCGCTCGGGATCGACAGGCGCCGCCGGGACGCGGCCGACTTCGGCGGGCCGACCATCAACTCCTTGTCGTTGGTCATGCTCGCGGCCGAGGAGTTGATCTCCTTCAGGGCGTAGCGGACGGTGAGCTCGCCGTGGAGGAGGTCGATGTCGCGGCGCCGCAGCGCCCATAGCTCGCCCGCTCGGAGGCCGCAGGAGCCCGCGACGTAGGTAGCCACGCGGTAGTGCTCGGGCATCGCCTCCGCGAGCGTCCGTAGCTCCGGCCCTTCGAGGTAGAGGTGGGAGCGGCGGACGCCCGCGCGCTTCTTTGTCGGGAGCTTCACCGCGTCGCAGGCGTTCGTGGCGACGTAGCCCGGCTGGACCGCGAGCCGCATGAGCGAGTTGAGGACCCCGAAGACGCGGCGGACGGTGTTGGGCGCGCGGACGGCGCCGATCTCATTGACGAAGCGCTGGACCGTCTCGGCGTTGACGGCCGCGACCTTCACCCGCGCGAACCGGCAGGGCCGGCTGGGGTGGATCGGGTCGCGGTCGCCGATGATCCAGCGCGACAGGATCGCCTCGTACCCGGCGCGCGTCTTGGGCTCCAGGTTCGTCCACGTCTCGCGGAGGTCGCCCGCGAGGACGCTCAGCGCGACCTCGCCCTTGCGCGGGTCGGCGTAGGCGCCCCGGAGAACGTCGGAGTCCATCCGCGTCACCCGGCGCTCGGCCTCGCGCTTCGTCTTGTGGTTGGACTCGCGGCGGCGGGCGTCGCTCGTGTCGTCGGCCGGGCGCCAGCGCGCCTGCCAGATCGTCGTGCCGTCCTTGCGCTTCCCGCGCGCCCGCACGTGGCCCGGCATCTCACGCCTCCTTCGTGGTCGCGGGCTTGGCCGGGGTGGCGAGCGCGTCGGCGCCGTATGTCTCGCGGATCTTCTTCGCGAGGTAGCCGGTCGCCTTCACGTTCAACTCGGCGCCGATCTGCTTCATCGTCCGGCCCTCGGCGCGGAGCGCGATCGCGCGCTCCGTGAGAGCGGCGTCGATGAACCCGGCGGCGGGTGCGGGTGCGGGAGCGGGGGCCGGAGCGGGCTTCGGGGTGGCGGTCTTGCGCGCGGCGGGCTTCTTCGTCGCGGCGGTCTTCGGGGCGGTGGTCTTGCGGGGCATTTCGTCCTCCAAGTAGTTGAGTAACAAAGTCAACTACCGTAGTGGTACATGTTGCCGATTCCAACCACGCCGGGGTCCCGTTCGGGGTCCCGGCGTGGCCGGTTGCGGGGAGGCACATCACCGCATGGGTGAGAGGGGTTGCGACGTTCGGTCCGCGTATCCGGTCCGGCCTACGCGAGGCGCCCGAGCACATCCGCGAGCGTCGCGAGCGCAGCGACGTAGACCGTCGTGCGCGGGTAGTTCCTGATCCACGTTATGTCGTCGCTCCGAGGTCGCGAGGGTCCCGCCAGGGCAGGCGGGCTCCGGAGCGACGTACGGCCCGGCGGGCGCTAGAAGCCGGGACGGTCAATCTTCCCGCGTCGCTTGCGAAGTGCGTCCAGCCGTTGATGGGCGGCTTCGTCGAGCTGGAGCTCCAGCGCGCTGAGCAGCCGCTGGCGCCAGTCGTCCTGCCACGCTTCGATCTCCTCGACCAGGCGTTCGAGCTCGGCCGGTGGGAGACCGTAGCGGCCCGAGTCGGGCCCCGCCTCGAGGCGGGCGAGCAGGGCGTCCTGACCATCCTGGCCGGCTTCGGCGTAGGCGACGGGCAGCAGCTCATAGACCTCGCCGTGCACGGGCTGTCCAGCTCGGATTTCGGTGGGGCGTTGACGCAGTTCCTGACCACGCCCAAGCCGCGGCCAACGTGTTCGCCGCCGACTACGGCACCAAGTGGCCCAAGGCGGCCGCCAAGATCACCGACGACCTCGACGTGCTGCTGGCCTTCTACGACTACCCCGCCGAGCACTGGATCCACCTGCGCACCACCAACCCGATCGAGTCCACCTTCGCCACCGTCAGGCTTCGCCAGCGAGTCACCAAGGGCCCCGGCTCCCGCGCCGCCGGTGTCGCGATGGCGTTCAAGCTCATCGATCAGCACAGACCCGGTGGCGGGCCGTCAACGCACCCCACCTCGTCGCGCTGGTCCGTGCCGGCGCGGTATTCAAGAACGGCAAGCTCATCGAACGACCCGACGAATCAGAGGGTGGTGATCAGCAAGTCGCGTGACACGCCGATCCTCTCACCCATCGCCCTCCCTGCCCGCCGCCGTCGCGCGTGCAGTCTCCGGGATACGCGTATCCGCAGCCGCTGACAAGGGTCACGATCGTCATCTGACAAGACCCGCCTGATTCCTCCCCGGCTTGATGTTTGCCGATATCGGAATATGATTGCGCCATGGCACGAGCAGCGACGACGTCGGACGTCTTCAACGCGATCGCCGAGCAGCAGCGCCGGGAGATCCTGGTGCTGCTGCGGGCGGGTGAGGGGGCGGTGACCGAGTTGGCCCAGGAGCTGGGGATGACCCTGCCGGGGGCCTCCAAACACCTGCGGGTGCTCCGGGAGGTCGGACTGGTGCGGTACCGCAAGGCAGGCAAGCAACGCCTGTACGGCCTTGACGCCCGCGGGCTGCGACCGGTTCACGAGTGGACCGGCGGGTTCGAGCGGTTCTGGAACGAGAGCTTCGACCGGCTGGACGAGTACGTGCAGGACCTCAAGCAGGCAAGGCAGGAGGAGTAGCTGATGAGCGCGACGGGACGAGGAGCGCCGGCGCAGTCCGCGACGGCCGACCGCGAGATCGTGATCTCCCGGGTCATCAGTGCCCCACGGGAGCTGGTGTTCGAGGCGTTCACCGAGGTGCGGCACCTGTCGCGGTGGTGGGGACCGGAGGGGTTCACCACCACCACGCGGGCGTTCGAGTTCCGCGTCGGCGGGGAGTGGGACTTCGTGATGCACGGACCGGACGGGACGGACTACCAGGAGTGGATCTCCTGGACCGAGATCGCCCCGCCGGAGCGGATCGCGCTGCTGCACGGTGAGTCCCGCGGCGACCCGAACGCCTTCGAGTCGGTCTTGACGTTCGCGCCCGACGGCGCGGCGACGCGGATCGAGATGCGCACGGTGTTCCCCACCAAGGAGCTGCGCGACGAGGCGGTCGAGAAGTACCACGCGATCGAGGGCGCCCAGCAGACCCTGAGCAAGCTGGCCGCCTACGTCACCGAGATCATTCGAAAGGGAGTTGAGGACTGATGGCCGGGAAGGTGTTCTTCAGCGTGACGATGTCGCTGGACGGGTTCATGGCGCCCGAGTCCATGGAGGACCTGATGGGGCCGCAGTGGATGGAACTGCAGCAGTGGATCTTCCCGCAGCGGTTCTTCCGGGAGAACCTGGGGCTCGGCGAGGGCGGCGAGGAGGGGCGCGACAACGACATCGTGCGGGAGACGTTCGAGCGCACCGGCGCGAGCGTGATGGGCAAGCGCATGTTCGAAGCCGGCGAGCAGGCGTGGCCGGAGGAGGCGCCGTTCCACACGCCGGTCTTCGTCGTGACGCACGAGAAGCGTGACCCCTGGCAGCGGCTGGGCGGGACCGCCTTCCACTTCGTCAATGACGGCATCGAGCCCGCGCTCGACCAGGCCCGCGAGGCCGCCGGCGACCGGGACGTCCGCATCGCGGGCGGCGGCGCAACGATCCTGGAGTACGTGAACGCCGGCCTGATCGACGAGTTCACGATCGCGCTCTCACCCGTGCTGTTCGGCTCCGGAATCCGCCTGTTCGAGGGCGTGGACGCGGGCCGCGTGGCCCTGGAGCCGGTCCGCGCGGAGCCGACGCAGCGGGTGACCCACCTGACCTACGCAGTCCGGGAGCGGTAACTGTCTCGACCTCAGCGCTCCCCCGCCGAGGTCAGCAGCGCGGTGAGATCCTCGACGCTCTGAGCGTCAGGAAGGGCGAGCGTTCGGGCCGCGAGCTCGGCCGCGCGCCTCCCTCCGGGAGGGACCTCACGGCGTTTGTCGTGGAACTTCCTCGCCAGCTCCTCGTCGGACAGGGGGTTGCCGGGGCCGCCGCGGTTGACCTCGACGCGCGCCTCGAGTTCCTCGCCCGTGCGGGTGGTCACGTGCAGGACGGCGGGGAAGGCGTGCGGGAACGACGCGCTGCAGCGCTCGTCCTCGACGCAGCGCACCAGGGCGGCCAGGGCGAGGCGGCGGGGGGTCACGGGCGGCGGCGTCGGTGAAGTCCTCGTGGGACACGCCGAGGCCGCCGCCCAGCAGCGCCGCGGCGACCGTGTAGGGGCTGGCGGCCGTGGCGGCGCTGGCGGTCTCCGGGGCGTGGTCGGCTGCGCTCTCGCCCTGCTTGCGGACCTCGTGGTGGCCGATTTCGTTCGAGCGCTCGAGCCCGACACCGACCGCGAACGTCGCGCTGGCGGCGACGACCAGGGCCAGCAGCAGGACGCGCGGGCTGAGCATCAACAACCGCCGCGCTGCCTGGTGCGGCGATGCACGACCAGGCCGACGACGGCGGCGAGGATCACGGCGCAGGCGATGCCGAGCCATCCGCCGATCGCGCTGCCGGCGACGGCGCCGATCACGGCGGGGCCGACGGCGCAGCAGAGGACCATCAGCACGCCGCCGCCGATCAGGGTCAGGTCGAACCGGCTGCGCGACTTCTCCTGCACGCTCATCGCCCGACCTGCGGCTGGCCGCGGAAGGCGTCGACCAGGTCGGCGAGCACGAGCTCGGCGTCCTCGGGCGCCTCGATGGTCAACACGATGGTGTCGGGCTCGTCGGTGACGGCCATGTCCAGGAACGCGCAGCACCGCGACTCCGCCGCGACGATCGCCTCGACGCGATCGCGGACCCCGGCGCCGCCGACGAAGCTCAGCTGCGCGCCGGTCGCGCCGGTCCAGGCGTCGATGAGCGCGGCGCGGCCGAGGTCACGCATCTCGGCCAGGCGCAGGGGCAGCTCGGTCGCATCCAGCGAGCAGGCGATGGGCAGGGCGTCGTCGGGCATCAGGATCTCCAGAAGGTAGGGTCCAGCTACCGTGCACCTTGAACCCGAGTTGAAGTCAAGGGGCGGATCCCAATGGACGACCACGCAACGCTCACCATCGGCCAGCTGGCGCAGCGATTCGGCCTCAAGACCTCGGCCATCCGCTACTACGAGCGCGTCGGCGTCCTGCCCGAGCCCGACCGCGAGCACGGCCACCGCCGCTACGGCGAGGATGCCATCCGCCGCCTGGAGGTCCTCGACGTCGCCAAGCGTGCCGGCTTCTCGCTCGACGAGGCCCGCCTGCTGATGGAGCGAAGCGACGCCGGCTCACCCGCGTTTGAGTCGATGCGCGAGCTGGCCGCGCGCAAGCTGCCCGACGTCGAGGCGCTGATCGCCCGCGCCGAGGAGATGCGCTCATGGCTGCTGACCGCGACCGACTGCTCCTGCCAGACCCTCGACGTCTGCGGCCTCTTCGACCACAACGACATCCGGCCGCCGCGGGCGATGCCCGTGCCGCTCAGCATCAGCCAGGTTCCGCGCCGCGCTCCGTAAGGCGGGTTCTCGGGCGCGACCCCGACGATCCCCCGGGGCACGTCTGTGTGGCGCAACGGCCAGACCGGCGCCGCTGACCGTTCGTTGTCTGCGGTCGTGCCGGGCGGCTCGCAGTCGGGTCGCCAGGGCCGGGGCGAGTCGGGTGGTCGGGCGGCTCGAAGACAGGCTCGGCGTGGCCTTGGCGTGCTGTCGCGGGCGCTACCGGGTCGATCCTTCGGCCGCCGGCGCCCGCAGTCGACGAACCAGGTGACGAATGCTACGCAGCAGGGTGACCGCAGAAACGCGTGTGCGGCTGTCCGCGCGAGACCGGCCTCAACCCCCTGGAGACGTACAACCTGGCTGCTAGGGGCGTGCCCCGACGGCGCAGCCAGACGAGGCGGTCGCCGTTCGCCCCGGCTGTCCGGCTCGTCCGATCAGCCGGTGATCGCGATGGCCCTGCCGGCGTGGCCGTCCTGGGCGCCGGTTCCTCCGGCGTGGCCCCGTCGACGTGGGCGAGGTCACCGTTCGTCCGGCCGCGCAAGGCTGCACCGCTCGACGCGACCGTCGCCTACGAGGGCGACGGCCCGCTCGCCCCCGAGGTCGTCGACAACGACGACCCGTCGCCCGGCGTCCCCTGAGCCGGCGCGCCGGCTACGCCGCTTCGGCGAGCCGGCCGCCGGCGCGCGCCTGGGCGACCGCGCGGCCGCGTGCGGAGCTCGGGAAGGCCGCGAGCATCGCACGCACCTCGGCGGCGGTCGCGTTGGCGCCGAAGACCGGGGCGCCCGGCTCGAGCCGGACGCCGTCGGCGACCGAGCCCGCCATCACCGGGTCGAAGCCGAGCGAGTCGACCAGGGCGGCCACGGTCGCGACGTCGTCGGGGTCGTCGCCGGCGATCGCGATGGCCTTGCGACCGGGCGAGCCGGCCGGGCGGGCCTCGCCCTCGAGGTCGTGGTAGCCCATGTGGTTGAACGCCTTGACCACGCGCGACCGCGGAAGGGACGCCTGGACGATCTCGGTGGACGAGGTCCGTGGGTCGGTGAGGTCGTCGCGGAGGCCGTCGACCTCCTCCCAGTAGTTCATGGCGTCGATCACGAGCTTGCCCGCCAGCGCGTCCGCGGGGATGGTGTGGTGCTTGCCCAGCGGAAGCGCGAGGATGACGACGTCGGCGTGGGCGGCCGCTTCGGCGGCGGTGGTGGCGGTCGCTCCGGTGGTCAGGACGTCGACGATGAGCGCGATCTTCGCCGGGTCGCCGGAGCCGGCGATCAGCACGCGGTGGCCGGTGGCGAGCGCCAGACGGCCGAGCACGGTGCCGAGCTTGCCGGCGCCGAGGATGCCGACGGTGCTCATACCGTGGCGACCTCGGTGCCCAGGAGCTCGCGCACCATCGGGATGACCTCGGTGCCGTACAGCTCGACAGCTCGAAGGCGCGCGCTCGCCGGTTGCGCCCCGACGGTGTAGATCAGGTCGAAGCGTCCGACGCCGAGCGCCGAGATCGCGTGCGCCATCTTGCGGGCGACCGTCTCGGGCGATCCGACGTAGAGCGAGCCGTGCGCGACCTCGGCGTCGAACTCGTCGCGGCGCAGCGGCGGCCAGCCGCGCAGCGCGCCGATGCGATCGCGCTGGACCTTGTAGTGGGGGTAGAAGAGCTCGATCGCCTCGTCGTCGGCGTCGGCGATGAAGCCGGGGGAGTGCATGCCGACCGGATGCGCGGTGGTGCCGAACTGCTCCGCCGCTCGGCGATACAGATCGATATACGATGCGAAGCGCTCGGGGCTGCCGCCGATGATGGCGAGCATGAGCGGCAGGTCGTAGCGCGCGGCGCGCACGACCGACTGCGGGGAGCCGCCGACGCCGACCCAGGTGGTCAGGTGCCCGGACTCGGTCTTGGGGAAGACGTCGGCGTCCTGTAGCGGGGCCCGCGTCGTGCCCGACCAGGTGACCGACTGCTCGCCCAGCAGCTTGACGAAGAGGTCGATCTTCTCCTCGAAGAGCACGTCGTAGTCGGCCAGGTCGTAGCCGAACAGCGGGAACGACTCGGTGAAGGACCCGCGTCCCAGGATCACCTCGGCGCGGCCGTTGGAGAGCGCGTCCACGGTCGCGAAGCGCTGGAAGACGCGGACGGGGTCGTCGGAGCTCAGCACGGTCACGCCCGAGGCGAGACGGATCCGCGAGGTCTTGGCCGCGATCGCGGCGAGGACGGTCTCGGGCGTCGAGATGGCGTACTCGGGTCGGTGGTGCTCGCCGAGGGCGATGACGTCGATGCCGACCTCGTCGGCGAGGACGGCCTCGTCGACGACCTGCCGGATGGCGGCCGCGTGGGAGATCAGGGCGCCGGAGTCGTCTTGTGGGACGTCTCCGAAGCTGTCGAGGCCGAAGGTGAGGTCAGTCATTGGTGGATCCTCGTCCGCTGCGAAGGAGTAGTTGACACGTCAACTATAGCCAAGCTATGATTGATACGTCAACTAACGAAGAGTGAGGCGATGGGCACCACTTCAGCTCCGCGGCGAGGCCGGCGGACGCCGACCGCGGAGCAGCTCGCCATCTGGCGGGACTACATCGAGACGGCGGAGGCGATCCGCTCCGGGCTCGAGGCGCGGCTGCAGGCGGAGTCGGGACTCTCGGCCGGCGACTACACGGTGATGCTCGCGCTCAGCGAGGCCGACGAGCGCCGAATGCGTTCCTCCGAGCTGGCCTCCCACATCGGCTGGGAGCGCAGCCGCCTTTCGCACCACCTGGGCCGCATGGAGCGCCGCGGCCTCGTTCAACGCCAGGACTGCGCGACCGACAGCCGCGGGGCGGAGATCGTCGTCACCGACGCCGGCGCACACGCCTTCCGCCGCGCATCCGCACCCCACCTGCGCGACATCCGCGAGCTCTTCGTCGACGCGCTCACGCCGGAGCAGATCACGGCGGCCGGCGAGGTGGCCCGGGCGCTGCAGGCGCACCTCGCGCGGGCGCCTAACGGCGAAAGCCCCCCGTGAGGAGCCGTGGCGCTCGTCGCCTTTCTGATCGCCGAGCGTCGCAGCAGCCCCCGATGCTGCCCCTCGGGGCCTTCGCCTCCCGCCAGTTCACCGCCGCCAACCTCGTGACCTTCGTGGTCTAACGCTGCGCTGGGCGGCATGTTCCTCCTGCTCGTCGCGGATTCGTTCGAGGTGTGACCGTTCGGCCGAACATGAGTGGATCGTGGAGGCAGACATCGAGGCCACGTCACCTGGCCAGGCATGCAGTCATCAGCTAGGCTCGTCCAAGCGTCGGGCGTGCAGGCCCCGCCCCAGCGCGCCCGGCACTGTTACGGTACCCAAGACCGTCGCTGCGACGGTCACCCCTCGAGGGAGGTCGACATGGCTGCATCGGACCAGCTGACGAAGTTGGCGGCCAGGGCGAAGGAAGCTGAAGATCGGGCCGCAGCCGCACAGGGGAAGGCCAAGGCGGATCTCGAGCAGGACGTTGCGACGGCGCGCGCATCGGCTCAGGCCCAGGCTGAGAAGCTGCGCCAGTCCGCGGACGCAAGCAAGGGGAAGCTCTCCGTCTGGTGGAATGACGTGCAGCGCTCGTGGAACGAACACGTGGCAAAGGTTCGCGAGGACGTCGATGCCAAGCGGGCGGAGCACGACGCGGAGCGGGCGCAGCGGTACGCCGAGAACGCCGAAGACGACGCCACGTTTGCGGTTGAGTACGCGTATGCAGCGATCGAGGAGGCCGAGTACGCGGTGCTCGACGCGGCCCTTGCGAGGATGCAAGCTGACGAGCTGTCACCACAGCCGGGCGCTACCGCCTGAACGCCACGTTGGCCTGTGCGCCGACCGGGGCGCACAGATCTCGGACGCTACGAGGACAACGCAAAAGCGACGCGAGCGCACAAAACCCGTGAAAGGGGTCGGCGTGCCTGTCGATTCGCGCGCGGTTCGGAGCGATGAGCTGCCGGTCAGTGATCGGCCGTGAGAAGCCTCGACCCGACGCACTGCTCGACGTGGGGAACCGCCACGTCGGGCGGCCGTGCATCGACAGCAGAGCTGGTCGTGCGGGCGGGAACCGTCGGTTTCACCGTGCTGTCAGTGACGGCGTAGGGGGCTCCCGGCATCCGCGTGTGGCCCGCTCGAGGCGATCGCGCACGAGTTCGGCGGCCTTCGCGCGCCAGCGCGTGCGTTGGCGCGCGCCTCGGCGATTAGGATTGCGTCATCGTCCATGGGGGAGATCAGCCAACAGGAGCTGCAGCTGGCGACCCGCAACCACGGCATGCCGCTGGAGCTCCTGCGCGAGCCGCTGACGCCGCTGGGGCTGCACTACCTGCTGGTCCACTACGACGTCCCCGCCGTCGACGAGGACGTCTGGCGGTTGGCCGTCGGCGGACGCGTCGCGCGCGAGCAGACGCTGTCGCTCGCCGAGCTGCAGGCGCTACCGGCCGTGAGTCTGGCGGTGACGATGGAGTGCGCCGGCAATGGCCGCGCCCTGCTGGAGCCCCGGGCGGTGAGCCAGCCGTGGCTCACCGAGGCGGTCGGCACCGCCGAGTGGACCGGCACGCCGCTGCGCGGTGTGCTGGAGCGGGCCGGTCTCGCCGCCGACGCGGTCGAGGTCCTGTTCACCGGCCTGGACCGCGGGATGGAGGGCGGGGTCGAGCAGTCCTACGAGCGCGCGCTGCCCGTCGCCGAGGCACTGCGCGACGACGTGCTGCTGGCCTACGCGATCGGCGGCCGGCCGCTGGCACCGCAGCACGGCTTCCCGCTGCGGCTCGTCGTGCCGGGCTGGTACGGGATGACGAACGTCAAGTGGCTCGGTCGCATCACGGTGCTCGACGAGCCGTTCGCCGGCTACCAGCACACGCGCTCCTACCGCATGCGCCAGGCGGAGGATGACGAGGGCGAGCCGGTCACGCGGATGCTGCCGCGCTCGTTGATGGTTCCGCCCGGCATTCCCGACTTCCTCAGCCGCGAGCGGTTCCTCGAGCCCGGCACCGCAGTGCTCCGCGGCCGCGCGTGGTCCGGTTGGGCGCCGATCGAGTCCGTCGAGGTCAGCACCGACGGCGGCCGCGGATGGGCCCCCGCGGAGCTCGAGGAGCCCGTCTCGCCGGCGGCATGGCGCGGCTGGTCGTTCGCGTGGGAGGCGTCCGCTGGTCGCCACGAGCTGTGCTGCCGCGCAAGCGATGCCGACGGGCGCAGCCAGCCAGTCGATCCGCGCTGGAACCTCGGCGGCTACGCGAACAACAGCGTCCAGCGCGTCGTTGTCAACGTGTCCGCCTCACGGCTGGGGGGCGCAGATAGGTGAGACCCCCGATGCTTGCACGCGCGTGACGGCACGAGCATCGCCGGGCGAAGGGCGCGAGCGCTGTGAGCGGCGCGGTGACGACGACCACGCCCGTGGTGCCGGGCCCGCGTGACGACTTCTCACATCCGTGAGAATCCGCTCCACAGGGTCAGCGGTCGGGTCCCAAGGCGGGTACCACAGCCGCCTTTCGTGACCCGCTTGAGGCCGTCCGGACGTCCCGCAATCATGCGGAACACAAGGCTTCCAGCGCCCTGGCCTTCCATGTCCCCGAGACCAACACCACGTACTTCGCGCTCAAGCGACCGGCGCCCGGCACATGGACGATCGAGCCGACCGCCGACTCGACGCCCATCACCGGCGTGAAATCCGCCAACGGCCTGGACGAGCCGAAGGTCACCGGCAGCGTGCGGCGCACGAAGCCCGGCTCGTCGACCCGAACGTTGTCCTACAACGTGACGCCGCTGCCCGGCCAGCAGGTGACGTTCGCCGAGCAGGGCAAGGCCGCCGTGCAGATCCTGGGCCGGGCCCGCAGCGGGCGCGGCACGCTGCGCTTCACACCGGCCGACGGTCGCGGCGGGCGGCACAAGGTCATCGCCTTGGTCTCGTCCTACGGCAAGCCCCGCACGCAGATCACGGTGGCGACGTACGTCGCCCCGGCGCCGCGCCGGCCGGCGCGGGTCACGCGGTTGCGCGCCCGGCGGTCGGGCACGCGGCTGGCGGTGACGTGGGCCAGGGCGGCCAACGCCAAGCGCTATGAGATCAGGGCGACGCTGTCGGACGGCCGCCGGCTCAGGATCCGCCAGGCGGCGGCGCGGCTGACGATCCCGGCCGTGGCGCGCGCGACGCGGGCGACGATCACGGTCACCGGCCTCAAGGCCGACCTGACGCGTGGCAAGGCCGCGACGGTCAAGGTGGCGGCCCAGAAGAAGGCCATCAGGAAAGCAACACCCGCGTGACCTGGGCGGCGGGCGGGGCTGCGGCTGCAACATCTCGACGTCGCCATCGAAGACGGCGGTTGTCAATCAACGAGGCGTTCCGCGACTTCGCTGGCGGATGATCACCGGCTCGGTTGGCGACCCTCAGCGAGCCCTTGCGAGGTGTTCGAGTAGCCGTCCTGCGAATGGCATCTTCGGAGTGCGCCATACGTGTCGCTGCTCGAACGGCCAGGCGTAGACCGGGTTGCCGTCGCGCACCAGCTCCAGCAGGCGTGGTTCGCCGAGCTCGTCGGCTGACCACTCGTACAGGCATTGCAACCGCGGCACGATCACCGCGTAGTCGAGCATCCGGCCAAGACGCTGCTCGTCGGCGACATAGCGCTCGACGTCGAGCGCGAGTGGATAGCGGTCTGGAAGCACGCGGCGGAGTGAGAGGAAAACACCGGCCATCCCGAGCCGGGGGTCGCCGAGCACGCGGCCGAGCGGAGCGAACCGTCCGAGCGCCAGGCGCGGCGCCGCCGCGAGTGCATGCGCGTAGAGCACGCGCGCCAGCGCGACGTTCATGAAGAAGCGCTCCGGCGCGCCCTCCGCTTCGGCGAGGTTCGCGTGCTCCAGGTATCCGGCCACGATGCTTGCGTTGTGCGCGCGGTACCAGTTGCGCCCCGTCGGTCTCGCTCCGAACTCCAGCCAGAGCCGCACCGCCTGCGATGACGGCTCGCCGGCCAACCCACCGAGGAGCGCGACCGTTTCGCATCCGTCGCGCAGCAGTCGCTCGTTGACCGCCCGCCACCACACGCTGCCCGGCGGCGACGCGTCCAGCGGATTGAGCACACCGCGGCGCGCCTGCCAGCGCATGAACGACAACGCCGCCCGTCGGAACGGCAGGTGTCGCGGTGCGCGGCCCGTCGGCCCGTGGAACACCCGCGCCATCAATGCAAGACGCCCGGCCGGATCGTCGCGCACGGCCGCGACCCGGGTCCCAGCCAGAGCAAGCGCGTCTGCGTGCTGACTCATCGCGAGCAGTGATAGCGACTTCGCCGAAGGCAGCGCAACCTCCCCGCGCGATGACCGTTGTTGGGCCACCCGCGGAGTCAGGGGGCGCCCGCTAGCGCATTGAGGCAAGACCAGTAGGTCCTGCGCAGACCCCGACCGCAGATTCCGCCACGAGATCTCACGGTCGGACAACGCCCGCTCGAGGTACGGTCGCGATGGCAGTCGTGCGAGGGGCGGCGCGAGGCGCCTACGCGCCGCAACACCTCTTGTACTTCTTGCCGCTCCAGCACGGGCACGGCTCGTTGCGCCCGATGCCGCGAATGTGCAAGGTGCGCTAATAGGGCTTATGCCGATTGCGCGTCAGGCCGAGGCGGCCGTGGCGCGCGGTACCAACCGCGTCCCGATCACAATGGCGGCGTTTCCGCGCTCTTCTCGGTCAATTCGACGAGAATTAGCGCATGGAGCTCTGGTGCGGACGCCTGCTCCTCGTCCATTCCGGCAGCGGGTCCCCGAGGCACCACGGAACCGAAGGGTCAGAGGTTCGAATCCTCTCGGGCGCGCTGGAGACCCCCGGTGAACAATGGGGTTTTCGCGTTTCTGGGCTCGTATTTGACCCGTAGGTCTTGCACCGAGGGTCAACCAGGTTGCGACCCTCATTTCACGGGCCTTGTCCGACTGGCATCCGGGCTTCCCGGGCTTTCTGGCGAGTTTTTGGGCGAGCGCCAGAAGCCGCTCTCGCGGTTGTCTGCGAGCGGGCCGAGCGGTCACCGTCGCCATCGCGACACGTGACCCGCATGGGACCCGCCGCGGCCTGACGGGTCGCGTTACTCAGGAACGGTGAAGGCCGAAGTGATGCCGCCGTCGAGCGGGAAGGCTGCGCCCGTGATAAGGCCGGAGTCCTCGCTCGCCAGGTAGGCGACGGTGCCGGCGAGCTCGTCCGGGGTCCCGAACCGCCCCATCGGGTAGTGGGCAGACATTCGTTCAGTCTTGCAATGAGCGGAGGGCCGGCCAGCTCCGTCGCTGAGCAGGCCCCACCAAGTCGGACGATCTGACCGGCGCTGGAAAGCCCGACCGTTGTTCAAGCGTCGTTGCCCGCGTGCTGGCACGGAATGCACGTCGACGGCGGCGGGGCTCCCAGGCGACTGGTGGGGTGGGTGTTGCGGGCGCGATTTACACTCGCCGGATGTCGAGTCCACAGCCGTTCGTCGTGGCGATCTCTCAAGGAGATCTGGACGACCTGCGCGACCGGCTGATCCGGACACGGTGGCCGCGGCGCGTTCCGGGTGACCGCGGATGGCAGCTCGGCGCGGATCCCGAGACCATGCGGCGCCTCGTGGAGCGGTGGGCCGACGGCTATGACTGGCGGGCGCGTGAGCGTGAGATCAACGAGTTGCCGCACTTCACTGTCGACATCGACGGGGTGGCTGTGCACTATCTGCACTACCGAGGCATTGGGGCGCCGCTGGTGCTGACGCACGGCTGGCCGGGGTCGTTCCTGGAGATGCGGCTGCTTGCCGCAAAGCTGGCGGACCGTGGCTTTGAGGTCGTGGTGCCGTCACTGCCGGGGTTTGGCTTCTCGGCTCAGCGGCCCGGTCAGACCGATCCGTGGTCCACGCCGCAGCTGTGGCACACGTTGATGTCCGATGTGCTCGGGCACCGGCGCTACGGCGCCCACGGCGGCGATCTGGGGGCGGGGATCACGACGCGTCTGGCTGCCCGCCACCCCGAGGCGTTGATCGGCATCCACCTCTTGGCCGCCGGCGCTCCGGTGCTCCAAGACGACGCGCAGCTCACCGCCGGCGAGCAGGCGTTCCTGGAGGACGCGGCCCGGTGGGAGGCCGACCGCGGCGCCTATGAGCATCAGCAGCGCACCCGCCCGGTGACGCTCTCCTACGGGCTGAGCGACTCCCCGGTCGGGTTGTTGGCATGGCTGGTGGAGAAGCTGCGAGAGTGGAGCGACAGCGGGGGAGACCTGGCGAGGCGCTTCGAGGACGACGAGATCTTGACCTGGGTCTCGCTGTACTGGCTGACCAACACGATCGGGCCGTCGTTTCGGCCTTACAGCGACGACTACGCACGCCCGTCGAAGCCAGAGCCCGTCATCGTCCCGACCGCGCTGGCGGTCTTTCCCGCGGATCTCGTGCAGGAGCCCCGCGAGTGGGTCGCGCGCCGTTACGCCCTGCAGCGCTACACCAGCATGCCGCGAGGTGGGCACTTCGCCGCCTTCGAGGAGCCCGAAGTGCTGGCCGACGACATCATGGCGTTCTTCGCCACGATCGAGTAGCGCCGGTTCAGCCTGGCGCCCCTGGTTGCCGGTGGACGATGAGTTGGATACCCGGCCGGTTGAGTCGCGCGACGCTCGGGTAGCAGCGCATAGGCGGCCGATTTCGCCCGCCTAACCTGCGGAGGCGGAGGCCAGCCGATGAACGACCATGCGTCCGCAGGTCCCGAGTCACCGGCGCCCGTCCCACCGGACGATCCGGCTCGCACGCTCACCCACGTCCAGCCGGACACGGATGACTCACTGCCCCATCTCGGCGTCGTCGGTGACACGTACACGATCCTCGTATCGGGCCAGGACACGGCCGGGCGCTACACGCTGATCGACATGCACGTCCCGCCGGGAGGCGGGCCGCCGCCGCACCGCCACGACTTCGAGGAGATGTTCACGGTCCTCGACGGCGAGATCGAGCTGACGTTCCGCGGTGAGACTGCGGTCGCGCGAGCTGGCGAGACGGTCAACGTGCCGGCGAACGCGCCGCATGTCTTTCGTAATGCCGGTGACCGGCCGGCGCGCCTGCTGTGCCTGTGCTCGCCCGCCGGTCAGGAGGAGTTCTTCCGCGAGCTCGGCGTCCCCGTCGCCCATCGCACGCAGGCACCGCCGGTGCTGGACGAGGCGGGCACCGCGGCGTTCATCGCCAAGGCGGTCGCGCTCGCGCCGCGCTACCGCACCGAGCTGCTGCTGCCCGGCCCCAAGGCGTGAGCCGCGAGCAGCGCGAGGCCCTCGACGAGCTCGTGCGCGACGGCCCGCTCGATCTCGGCGGTGACGTCTCGCAGCAGCGGGCCATCTTCGACGAGATGATGGCCGCGATCCCCGTGCCCGACGACGTCACGGCGGCCGCGGTTGAGGATGCGGTCGCGGCCTACGCAGGGCTGCTCGACGGTGAGGCGGCCCATCGGCGATCGCGCTCGCCGGGGAGTCCGCCGGCGCGAGGGGTCGCAGCTCGTCCGAAGTAGGTAGCCGTAGCTCGCGTCGTCCGAGGACGGCAATCTTGCTTCCATCGTTGCCACGCGCATAGGATGCGCGCGACGCAGCGCGCACGACGCGGCTCGAAGACCGCGAGGCTCTGCGCGAAATCCGGTCAGCGCCTATCGTGAGGAATGGTCGAATGCCGCAAGGATTCAGGAAGCGCATGCTGCGTTCAGGGATGATTGCGGCGTGTGCCGTCGCGGGGCTCCTGGCCCCCGCGAGCGCCGGGGCGATCACGTCGAAGCAGTGTGACGCGCGGGTCAACGACACGCCGGACACGCTCGTGCCCTGCATTCAGGAGGGCGACCTTTGGAACCACATGAAGGCGTTCCAGGGCATCGCCGACGCCAACCCCAGCCCGGCCGACGGCCACCCGTCGCGTAACTCGGGCGAGCCGGGCTACAAGGCGTCGGCCGACTACGTCGCCAACAAGATGCGCGCCGCCGGCTACAACGTCACGATCCAACCGTACAAGTTCACCTATTACGCCTACAAGGCACCACCGACCTTCAGCGAGGTCTCGCCGACGGCGCACGACTTCGTGCTCGGCGTGGACTGGAACCCGGGCCAGAGCACGGGCACCGCGCTCAACACGCCGGTTCAGCCTGCGGGCGGGATCGTGATCCCGCCGACCGATGCGCCGAGCTCGACGAGCGGGTGCACCAGTGCGGACTTCTCCGGCTTCACGCCGGGGCGTATCGCGCTGATCCAGCGCGGCGGCTGCAACTTCGGCGTCAAGGTACAGAACGCGCAGGCCGCCGGAGCGACGGGCGCGGTGGTCTTCAACGAGGGCAACCCGGATCGCACGGATCTCTTGAGCGGCAGCCTCGTCGACGCGGCGGGCAATCCGATCATCCCGACGATCCCCGTCGCGTTCACGTCGTTCGCCACGGGCCAGTCGCTGCTGAACGAGTACAACGCGGGCAGCAATCCGACGATGAGCCTCAGCATCACCGCGCTCGTCAACCCCAACGCCGACGACTACAACGTCATCGCGGAGTCCAAGGGCGGCGACCCGAACCACGTCGTGGTGGTCGACGCGCACCTCGACGCGATCTATGGGGCCGGGATGCTCGACAACGCCTCGGGCTCGGCGACGATCCTCGACGTCGCGGAGAAGATGAAGAACGTCACGCCGCGCAACAAGCTGCGGTTCATCTGGTTCGGCGGTGAGGAGCTCGGCCTCCTGGGCTCCGCCTACTACGTCAACAACCTCACGTCGTCGCAGGCCAACCACATCGGCTACGACCTCGACGCCGATGTGACGGCGACGCCGAACTACCTGATCGGCGTCCTCGATCCGGCGGCACCGGACCTGTTCGACCGCACCTCGTCGCCGATCTTCCCCAATAGGGTCTACAAGCCCTCGCTGGTCGCCCGCGACTTCGGGGCGAACTACTTCGACTCGATCGGCAAGAACCACGAGTTCCTGTCGCCGACCGGGACAGACGCGTTCAGCTTCAACCAGATCGGGATTCCGGCCAGCGGCCTGCTCACCGGGCAGGACTGCTGCAAGAGCCAGGAAGAGGTCAACCTGTTCGGCGGGTTCACCGGCAACTTCGAGGGTAACTTCCCGAGCACCGACGGTGGCTGCGTGGACAACCCGTTCCGCTGGTGCGACAACCTGTCCAACAACGACCCGAAGGTCCTGACGTTCATGTCGAAGGCGTTTGCCGACATGACGGTCCGCATGGCCTTCGACACCAAGATCATGTCGTCGAGCAACAACTACAACAAGCCCAAGCTGCCGAGGGCGAGCAGCAGCAAGCGGTTCTCGACGAGCTAGGCATCGCGCGGCGCCGGGCCTCGGCCCGGCGCCGCGCCGCTTGCGCCGACCGGCTCAGGCCTCGTGCGGCCGAGACGATGAGCAGCGCCATCGCGTTGCCCACCGCCCGGCGAGCCTCGACGTCGGCCCCGGGAACCGCGCGCCTACTTGCTCAAGGAGCAACTCAGGCAGGTCTACCGGGGCTCACGCTGGGCCTCGCCTGCGAGGTCGCGCGCATCTCGCCGAGGACCTACCAGCGCCGGATGGCGAGCCCGTGCCCCGAGCACCGGCAGTTGCGCGAGGCCATCGAGCGCGCACGCGTGGGCTGCGAGGGCGACCGGGTCGCGTGGATGTACCTGGCGGTCATGAGCGCCAGCACCCCGAGCGCTGGGCGCGGCCGTAGGGCGCCCCCACCTCTGAGGGCCGCCCCCGCAGGTTGCCGCGCTGGGCCCGGGTTGCCCTGTGGGTTGCCCAAGGCCTAGATCTACGGACGGGCTCCGAGCCCTGAGTAAACGAAACGCCCACTGTTTGCGGCTGTTGCGCAAAGGGTGCTACAGTGCGTCGTCCGTCTGGCCGGTGTTGCGGCGCGACTGAGCGTGGTTGAAGATGCCGACGGCCAGCACGACCACGAAGAACGCTGAGGCTGGTGGCACCGCCTTGTGCTGCACGAGAACGATGACGGCGGTGAGCGCCAGTCCGACGGCTCCCAGCGCGACGCAGACCGCGGCGGTCAGGCCCGGGGTGGTGAGTCGCCCTGCCTTGTTGCCGGCGCGAACGTGGGCGCGATCGCGAGCGATCCGTTGCCCGAGGAGGGCAGCCAGGACACCCGTTGCCATAGCGGGAATGAGCACATTGATGTCCATCTGTGACGTATCGGCAGCAGGTCCCCCGACCTACAGCACGCCACGGGGTGGCCGAGGCTCCGTCCGCGGCGGTCAAGACTGCGCTGGCCGCCGAGCGCGGAGTGTCGGAGGCCTGGGCGGACCAGCGTCTTGCAGACGCCGTTGGCCGAGACCTGAAGGCCGCCCCACTCGGGGCGGCCCAGCCGGGTGGCGATCCGCCGCGGCCCCAATCCGGGATGACCGAACGCGACGATCCGCTGCTCGACCATCGGCGAGATCACCGCCTGCGACACCTACTCAAGCTTCGCGTGGGCCGACGCGGTCGCGTGCCCGCCCTCCGGGCCGACCGTCGAACACACCTCGGCACTGAGCGTGAACCCGACGGGCATGGTGTTGAAGGCAAACGGCTCGTTCGCCGTGGTCGGCACGCTGCTCGCCGACGGTCACTACCGCGTCCAGCGCTTCGACCGCGACGGTCCGAAGGTCCTGGCCACCCACGCCTCCGCCGTGCCAAAGGACCTGCGCCTTCGCGGCGGGACCATCAGCTGGACGGTCGCCGGGGACTGCACCGCGCGCGGCTGCGCTGATCGCGCGGCGGCGGCAACCGACGACAGCCGTCGTGCTCAGATGCCAGACGCTGCAGCACCGGATGGTCGCGTTCGGCGGGTGGACCGCACCGTTTGATGACCGTCGCCGTGTCGCCGACGATCATCGAGCGACATGTCGCGTCCGACCGGGATCCGCGCGAGTCGGTCGGTGACATGGGCCCGAGCGGAGCCGCTCCTGGCGATGGTGACCACGACCACTCGAACTCGGCAGTAGGCCATCCACCCGCACGCCGAGCGACGCGGTAACGCGATTGACCAGCGCAAGTACCGCGGCGACGCCCGCTGGTCAGGGGTGTTCGCTGCACTCGTCGGCTACACGCCCTACTGCAGCCGGCGCACAAGCTGGGTCCGTGACTTCACATCGAGCTTGCGGAACGCCTTGCGGAGGTGGTACTCGACCGTGCTGGGGCTGATGAACAGCTGATGGGCGATCTCGCGGTTGGTGTTTCCCTGCGCCGCGAGGCGTGAGATCTGCAGCTCCTGAGGGGTCAGCTGGTCGATCGTCTCCGGGGTTCTCTTGCGAGCATGCTCGCCGGTCGCCTGCAACTCGGCCCGCGCGCGCTCGGCGAACCCCTCCGTCCCGAAGTCGGAGAAGAGGTCGTGGGCGACCCGCAGCTCCTTGCGCGCGTCCACGCGCCGGCGCTCGCGTCGCAACCACTCGCCGTACAGCAGGTGGGCTCGGGCGAGGTCGACCGCCATACGTGATCGAGCGAGCCTCTCGGTTGCCTCTACGTAGAGGTCTTCGGCGTCCTGGCCGTCGAGGAGGAGCGCCCGCGAGCGGGCCGCGATCCCGAGCGCCCAATCCGTGCCGCTCGCTGCGGTCGTGTCGACGAGACGCCGGAGGGCATCGTGGGCCAGGTCGGGGGTGCCGGCTCGGGCAGCGGCCTCGATGAGCTCGACCATGCCCCAGTTCGAGGCGGCGAGGGCGTGCGGATGCGCGGTGGCGCGAAGCGCGGCGGCCCGGGCGTCCTCGTAGCGGCCGAGGCCGTTGGAGAGGACCGCCTCGGCCCAATCGAGCATGGAGAGGCCGACGCCTTCGCCGCGATGCGTCAGGTCCGCGCGGCTGTGCTCGACGAGATAGCTGGCCTCGGCCTGGTGGCCTCGAAGGACGAGGAGTCCCACGGCGCCGTACGGCGCGACGACACTGTCCGATGCTTCCGTCGCTGTCTGGATCTCGTCCACCAGCGACGCCGCGGCCGTCAGCTCGCCCGCGAAGAGGTGGACGTAGACGCGCTGGGTGAGCGCGAAGGGGAGTTCGCCCAGGGCGCCCGTCTCCCGGGCGAGCTGGACGTGCCGCTCCGCGAGCAGCTCCCATCGCGTGTCGTCCCAGAGGTGCACGGAGGACACGGTTGCCAGCCATTTCCAACGCAGCTGCTCGGCGGCGGACATGCGGGCGGCATCGAATGCCCTGTGCGCTTGTCGCAGGACCGGCACCGCAGCCTCGTAGCTCTGGCTGAACAGTGTCGCCAGGCCGTCGAGAAGCACGTCGGGCGCACGCGGCGCGTGCGGTGGGGCGGGGGCCGTTCTGGCGGCTTGCGCCACCTCCAGCACTCCTGCGCCCGGTCCGGCAAGGCGTCCTGCGAACATCGCAGCCGACAGCGCCTCGAGATACGTCTCGCGCGCGAGGATTGGATCGAGCCCGCTCAGCCGCCGGGCGGCTTCGACGAGCAGCGGCGGCGCGTCGCGGCCGCGGGTGACGACGAACACCGTCTCGGCGCGGAGCAGGTCGACCTGGGCGCGCTGGAGCTCGCTCAAGCCACCCGTCTCGGCCGTGGCGAGCAGTCGGAGCGTGTCGTCTACAGCGCCGGCCTGGAACTTCGTGCGCGCGGCGGCCAGGGCGCGCCGCGTGCGGTGCTCGGCATCGGGCGTCATCGCCGCGGCGCGTTCGAGAAAGGCCGCGGCAGCGGCGAAGCCACCACGGGCCTGCGCGCGAGCCGCGGAACGCTCGAGCTCCGCGGCGACCTCTTCATCGGGTCCGGGTTCGGCCTGCGCGCGGTGCCAGGCGCGGCGATCGGGATCGGTCTCGGGATCGGTTGCCTCCGCCAGCGCGCGGTGGATCTCGCGGCGCTCCCTCACCCCGGCCGCCCCGTAGACGGCCGAGCGAACGAGCGGGTGACGGAACACCACGCGCGGAGTGAGCGTCAACAGGTCTTCCGCCTCGACGGTCTCCGCCGCCGTCTCAGGAATCCCCAGCCGCTTCGCCGCCCTCCAGACGAGCGCCGGATCGCCGACCGGGTCGGTCGCGGCCACGAGCAACAGGCGCCGCGCGTCATGCGGAAGCCTCGCCAGCCGACGCGTGAAGCTTTCTTCGATGCTGGCCGACAACGGCACCGCGGCGGGCAGGCCGAAGCCACCCGCGAGCTGCGCCGGCGTCAACCCGCGCGGCAGCTCGATGAGCGCGAGCGGATTGCCGCGCGTCTCGAGGACGATCCGCTCCAGCACGCCGTCGTCCAGCGGGGCGGGCAGCGCGGACTCCAACAGCGCCCGCGCGTCGCGATGCCCCAACGGCGTGACGTCGAGCTCCGGCAGTCTCGCGGTCGTGTCGCCGAGCGTGCGCGCCGCGAACACCAGTGCGATCCGCTCAGCCAACAGGCGGCGAGCCACGAAGGCGAGGGCGCGCGCCGATGCACGATCGAGCCACTGCGCGTCATCGATGACGCCGAGGAGCGGCTGCTCCTCGGCGGTCTCCGACAACAGGCCAAGGACCGCCAGCCCCACGAGGAAGGGATTCGGCGACGGGCCTGCGCTGAGTCCGAAGGCGACGGCGAGCGCGTCGCGCTGGGGCTGCGGGAGGCGCTGCATGAGCTCGAGGAAGGGCGAGCACAGGTTCTGAAGCGCCGCGAACGGCAGCTCCATCTCGCCCTCGACGCCGATGGTGCGGGCGACGCGGAACGCCGGGCTCGCCTCGACCGCGTACTCCAGCAGGGCCGTCTTGCCGACGCCCGGCTCTCCGTGCAGCACGAGGACGCCGCCGCTGCCGTTGCGCGCGGCCCGCAGAAGCCGGTCGAGCACTTCGCGCTCGCGGTGGCGTCCCACCAGGTGCTCTCCCGGCACGCGAAGCGCCGGCGCCTCTGCGCTCATGCGCCAAAGCATGCCTGAGCAGCACACTCGGGTCACGGACTAAGGCATTCCGGGATGCGAGCGCGCGGCTCATGGACGCACGATGCGCCCATGAGCACACCCGACACGACAACCGAGGCATTCGCGAGTACGCGTCCCGAGGCCGAGGACCTCCCCGACTACGCGCCGGTTCCGCGCTCGGCGCTCGGCCCCGCCCTCAACGAACAGGGCTACTACGTCGGCCGCGTCGAGCGCAACCTCTACTGGGTCACCGACGGCACCTACCAATCGGCCTTCCTGACGACCGCTGACGGCGTCGTCCTGCTCGACGCGCCACCCACCATCGGGCACAACATCCAGCGGGCGGTGGACGAGATCGCCGCCGCCAACGGCGTGAGCAACAAGGTGACCCACCTCATCTACTCGCACCACCACGCCGACCACGCCGGCGCGTCCTCGCTGTTCGACGGCGACGTCGCCCGCATCGGGCACGAGGAGACGCGCAAGCTCCTGCTGCGCGACGACGACCCGGCGCGGCCCGCGCCCGAGGAGACCTTCCAGGACCGCCGCACCCTCGAGATCGGCGGCGAGCGGATCGAGCTCGCCTGGCACGGCTCCAATCACTCGCCCGACAACATCTACATCCACCTGCCCGACCACGACACGTTGATGCTCGTGGACATCGTCAACCCGGGGTGGGCGCCGGTGTACCTCAGCAACCTCACCGAGGACATCCCCGGCTACATCGAGGCACCGGCCACCGCCCTCTCCTACCCGTGGAAGCACTTCGTCGGCGGCCACCTCGGCAGGCTCGGCACCCGCGAGGACGTGACCGTGCACCAGCAGTACATGGCGGACATCGCCGCGAGCGTCAGGACGGCGATCGACACGGTCGACCCCACGCCCTACTTCGCCAAGTACGGCGAGAACGTCTGGGCCGCGGTGCGCGGCCTGCTCGACGCGACGACGGCCGCCGCCGCGGCGCCGGTCGTCGAGAAGTACACCGGCGTGCTCGCGGCGGCCGACGTCTTCACCGCCAGCACCACGTTCTGGGTCATGGAGTCGATCCGGCTCGACCTGGGCTACGGCTCGCAGGTGCATCCGTGACGTCGAGCGGTGCCGTACGCGATCCGGTCGCCGACCACCTCGTCACGCCGCAGAACGCGGCGCTGGTCGTGATCGACTACCAGCCCTCGCAGGTCGCGGCCATCCGGTCGACGGATCCCGACGTGTTGCTCGAGAACATCGTGTCGACGGTGAAGACGGCGAAGGCCTTCGGGCTGCCGATCGTCCACTCGACCGTGAACGTGGCATCCGGCCGGGGACAGCCCACCGTCCCCGAGCTGGCCGAGCTGCTCGAGGACCGTCCTCCGATCGACCGGACGAGTCTCAACGCGTGGGAGGACGTCGACTTCCTCGCCGCTCGCGAGGAGACGGTCGCCGACGTCGTCGAGATCGTGCTCAGCGAACGCCTGCTGCGGACATGAGCACGGTCGTCGATCCAACGGCGCCGGACTCGTTCGCGTCCGAGTCCGAGGAGGGAACCTGATGGATGTGGGAATCATTGGCGCCGGCCGGCTCGGCCAGGCGATGGCGCGGACCGCGCTGCGTGCCGGCCGCCAGATCATGATGGCCAACAGCCGCGGCCCGGAATCGCTGGCGTCGTTGGTCTCGACGCTCGGTGAGGGAGCATCGGCCGGCACGGTCGACGAGGCGGCCGGGGCGGACATCGTCGTCATCGCCGTGCCGTGGCCGCGCGTCGGAGAGGCCGTCGAAGGGCTCCGGTGGGAAGGCCGGATCGTCATCGACGCGACGAACGACTTCGACCCCAGCGACCTCAACGGATGGACCTCGAGCCAGGTCCTCGCCGACCTGGTCCCAGGCGCGCGCGTCGTGAAAGCCGCGAACACCCTCGGCGCTGCGGTGCTCGGCGCGGACCCGCACGAGGGCGGGGGCCGGCGCGTGATCTTCCTCTCGGGCGACGACGCCGAGGCGAAGTCCGAGGTGACCGCGCTGTTCGAGGACGCGGGCTTTGTCGCCATCGACCTCGGCGGCCTGGTCACCGGCGGAGCGATGCAGCAGCTGGGCGGTCCGCTGGCCGGCGTGAACCTGATCCAGCTTCCACAGGCGACCTAGGACGAGCGATGTCGGACCACACTTCCATCTCCGCTGACGAGGCCGCGGACCGGCTAGCGATCCGCGAGCTCGTCGACGCCTACGCGTTCTGCGCCGATACTCGTGACGCCGAGGGGCAGAAGGCGCTCTTCACCGACGACACCCACTTCGTCGTCTACATGGCCGGCGAGGGCTCCCACGCGACGGACGATCTGCGTGGCCGGGAGTCGCTGACGCCCGTGTTCGACAATCTGAGCACGTACGAGGTCACGATGCACTTCAACGGCCAGAGCACCGTGCGGCTCGACGGCGACCGCGCGACGGGGGAGACCTACTGCCTGGCCCACCACGTCTCTTCGGACGACGGCGAGCGCAAGCTGATGATCGCCGCGATCCGCTATCAGGACACCTTCGTCAAGACGGATGGGACGTGGCGGTTCGCCGAGCGCCGGCTCTACGTCCGTTGGACCGAAACTCGCACGCTCGAGGCGGCCCGGGTTGCCTGAGGCGCTCGCCCGTCGCGAGGATCAGCGCATGACGCCGAGCACGATCAGCAGCTCGCTGGTCGGCGCGCCGCCGGTCAGCAGCAGCGTCAGCGCGTGCTCGGCGACCGCCCGGGCTTCTGCGGAGCGTTCGTCGTCGCTCATCGATCTGACTTCATCACGTCGCGAAGATGTTCGGCGGCGTCGACTCCGCGGCCACCGATTCGTACGAGGTCCGCGTACACCCGGGGCCATGAGCAGAGGGGTCCTCGCTCTGACGCCGCGGCGTAGATGAAGGCATCGGCGTCGCTGCGCCAGAGTTCGACGCGACCGGCGTGGTCGGTGATCGTGAGCCCCGCATCTCGCACGGCGGGTTCGATGTCGCGGCGAGCGTGGGCCTCGCCGACCCGGAGGTGGAGCACCGGCAGTTGTGTCATGAAGGGCGCGAGCTCCGCGGCAGCCGACCAGCCGGTCCACGCGAACGTGAGGCTCTCGAGTGCCCTGGTGATTTTGGCCTGGACTTCCAGGAGCCCGGCTCGGTCAGCCGCGCGGCGGGCCGTAGACCTCCGCACCTCGGCCGCGCGCGCCGCGACGAGCTGGGCGGGCGGCCCCGCCTGCTGGGCGTGGCGGTGCTTGTCGCGTTCGGCGCGATCGCGTGGTCCGCGGCGATCTGGCGCGCGCCGGCGGATCATCCAGTGGCGGCGTCGTACTCGTCGTGGCGGCGCCACCACGCGCCGGTCTCGTTGCGGCCCAGCGGCGCGCGATCCAGCCACTGGTACATGCCCCAGAGGCCGTCGAGGCCACGCGCGTAGGCCGAGTAGGTGTGGTGGACGATGCCGTCCTGGACCGCGAACGCGCTCATTCCGGGCGCCTCGCGCAGGAATGTCTTGACGTCGACGCCGGCGCTCGCGCCGTGCTGCGCGGCCGCGCTGTCGGGGCCGAGTGTCTCGACGACGCTCATGTCGCGGTCGGCGAAGTTGTATTCGACGATGCCGCGCATCTGCTCCTCGGTGAACGACGTGTTGAAGTCGTGGTTGAAGTCGCTGTCCAGCGACGACGCCCACGGGAACGACCAGTCCATCCGGCGCTTGTACGCCGTGAGCTTGTCGACCGGCGCGCGTGAGACCGCGACGAACGCGACGTCGTGGTTCTCGAGGTGCGCGACCGAGCCGTCGAAGCCGTCGGCGATCGCCGAGCACGATGGGCAGCCGGCCGCGAACTCCGGACCGAACATGAAGTGATAGACGAGCAGCTGCGAGCGCCCGCCGAAGAGGTCGGCCAGGGACGCCGGGCCGTCCTCGGTCTGGAACCGGTACTCCGTCTCGACGGGGACCCAGGGCAGCGCCTGGCGCCGGCGGGCGAGCTCGTCGCTGCGGCGCGTCAGCTCCTTCTCGGCCTGCAGCACTTCGAGGCGGCCGGCGAGCCACTGCTCGCGGGTGGCGGTGGGATGGGGGCTCATGAGAGCAGCTCCTTCTGGATCAACGCGACGGCGCCGGCGGCGCACATCAGGGGCAGAGACATGGGGTCCAGCGCGACGAATGCGGCCATCAGCCCGAGGCTCGAGCCGACGCACCAGCCGCCGAAGCGCAGGCCCGAGCGGCGCTCGGCGCGACAGCGCCGCCGGCACGCGCGGGCGAACGGGGTGAACTCGTAGAGGACGGCGGCGACGACCACCACGACCGCGACCGCCGGCGCGCGCGGCTCGTAGACCGCGAAGATCGCAAGGCCGGCCGCGAACCAGACGACGAGGTAGGACGCGGCGAAGCGCGGCGCGGCGAGCGGGGCGTGGTCGCCCCGCGCGCTGCGCGCGATCGCCGGCAGCGCGCCCGGCAGCATCATCGCCGCCATCATCGCCGCCATCGCGGGGGTCGAGGGCATCATCATCGGACGCGGGTGTCCGGGAGCGGCTCGCCGGTCTCCAGCAGCGTCTTGAGGTTGGCGATCACGCGCGGCCAGCCGCCCGAGATCATGTCCACGAGTAGTCCGTCGGGCTCGAGGTCGTCGTGGATGACGGTGAGCTTGACCTGCTCGCTGTCGATCGGCTGGATCTCGAAGGTGACCTTCGAGCGGCGCTCGGCGGCCAGGCGCGCGCGCCGCTCTTCGTCGACGTCGACCGTCTGTGCCCACTCCGGCGTGAAGGCATGCCAGGTGTATGACAGGCGGGTGTAGGGGTCGGCCTCGACGACGTGCTGGCCGTCGTCGACGATGGTGACGTCGCGCTGCTTCCAGGTCATCGCCGATCCCGTCTTCCAGTCGGTCTCGAAGGCGGTGTTCCAGTAGCGCACCGTGAAGGAGGGGTCGGTGAGCCCTTGCCAAAGGCGCTCGGGCGTGGTCTTGATGAACGTCGTGTAGACGAATGAGGGCTTGTCCATTGGGGTCGCCTCCAGGGCGGTCTTGAGATCGGCGAGCGCGTGGACCCGCCCCTGGTCATACCGGGTGATCCAGCGCTCGGCGATCTCGTTGATGGGCGCCGCGTTGAGGTAGTGCAGCTTCTCCCGGCCGCGGCGGACGGTCGTGATGAGGTTGGCCGCCTCCAGCACCGCGAGGTGCTTGCTGACCGACTGGCGGGCCATTGCCAGGTGCGAGCACAGCTCGCCCAGAGTCTGGCCGCTGCGCTCGTTCAGGCTGTCGAGCAGCAGGCGCCGGCTCGGGTCGGCCAGCGCCCTGAACGCTTCGTCGATCGAGGGATATGCAGCCATCTGGCTGCATATATTAGGCAGTCAGATGGCTGCATGTCAAGGTTCCCCGCGCGTGACTCGCGAGGCGGCCCGCGGAGCGCCCAGGTGAGGCGCTCAACGCTGACCTGTCAGCCGTCCGGGACGCCTGCGAGCGCGTTTCGCGGTAGCACCATCGGCTTCGCAAGGTGCGTCCGGTCCGCGCGCGAGCATTTCGACTATGGCCTCCGAAGATTTGCGGATCCCTGTTGCGCTGCGCGATCGGGCGCAGCAGATCATCGATGTCACCGATACCGCGTGCCGGGAGCACCTCGATGAGGAGTACGGCGTACTCGCGAGAAGGCTCGTGGCGAGACTGGCGCGCAAGCGGCCCTCGCCGCTGGCGCGTGGGGACGTGAGGATCTGGGCGGCGGGAGCGATCTACGCGGTCGGCCAGGTCAATTTCCTGTTCGACCACACGCAGCCACCTCACCTGACCGCCAGGCAACTCGCCGAGGCGCTCGGCGTCGTGCAGACGACGATGGCCAACAAGGCCGGGATCATCAATCGGCTGCTCGACATCGGTGTCTTCGAGCCCGACCTGACGCGCGTGGCGGTGATCGAGCAGCACCCGATGGCGTGGCTGGTCGACGTCGGCGGCTTCATCGTCGATGCCCGCACTCTTCCCGACGAGCTGCAGGACGAAGCCCGCCGTCGCGGGCTGATCCCCGACCTCGACGCCCTTCGCGCTGCATGACGTTCGCCCCCCGCAGTGAACTCGGCGCCGTGGTCGCCGCGTACCGGCGCTGGCAGGGACGATGAGCGCGCCGCGGGCCGGAGCCTCGGCGCTGGCGCTGTCGAGTGAGGCCGAGAAGGCCGCCATCCTCGACGAGCTCGTCGCCGCCGACCACGAACTCGAAGACCGTGCCGAACGCGCGGCGCGCTCCCGACTGGCGCAGGTCGAGACCGCCGAGGTGGCGAGCGCCGTGACCGCGGCGTTGCTCGCGCTCGACCAGGAAGACCTTGCCGGCAACGCCGGAAGCACGCGCCACGGATACGTCGAGCCAACCGAGGCGGCATGGCTGCTGCTGCAGGCAGCCGTCGAGCCCTGGCTCGAGGACATCACACGGCGCGCGGGCCTCGGCCTCGCTGATGCGGCGCGCCGCGTCGGCCTTGGGATCCTCGAGGCGCTCCAGCGGATCGAAGAACACCTCCGCAACGATGACCTCTTGGTGTCCTGGGCGCCCGATTTCGCCAGCGAGACCGCCGACCAAGTGGCGCGGCTCCTCGCGGCTGCCGGGATCGACCTCGCCGCCGATCTGGGTTGATGCGAGCCGGCGCTCAACGCGGCACCCGAGAGACCTGACGCGGACAGGGGCTGCTGGCATCGACGGCGTTTCTGGCGAGTTTCTGGCGAGTTGGACCCGGCGACGTGGCTCGCTAGACGCCTTCGAGCGCTTCCCCGAGGTCATCCCGCCGATCGTCCAGCGCACCGCGCTCGGCCGGCAAGGCGCGACGACGGCGCCACCAGGAGATGGCCCGGTCGGGCCGCGGCGCGTTCGCGCGGCGGATGGTCGCCGACCAGCGAGAGGCCGCCTGGCAGTGAGGCCAGCCACTGCCGGCCGATCTGCCATGGCGCGCGTAGGGATCGTTGTTCGAACGTGACGGGTGTGCTCGACCTGGTGAATCTGCTCGGCGGTCGTCGGTGAGCCGGCGCGCGCGTATGTCGCCCGCGGACTTGGCGTGGCTGCGCATGGATCGTCCCACGAACCTGATGGTCAACAACGTGGTCTTGTGGTTCGACGCGCCGGTCGATTGGGAGCGGTTCAAGGCGATCTGCCGGGAGCGCCTGGTCGGGCGCTTCCCGCGCTTCGGTCAGCGCGTTGCCGAGTCGCGCGTCCCGTGGCGCCGGGTTGGCTGGGAGGACGATCCGCGCTTCGATCTCGAACATCACCTGCATCGCCTTGCCCTCCCCGCGCCGGGCGATCGCGCTGCGCTGTTGGAGCTGGTGGGCGACCTGATGGCCACGCCGCTCGACCACGACAAACCGCTCTGGGACATGTACCTCGTGGAGGGGTACGGTGCGGGTGGCGCGATCGTGTCTCGGACGCACCACAGCATCGCGGACGGCATCGCGATCGAACGGGTGATGCTGTCGCTCACGGACGACGCGCGGGACGGCGCGTTCGCGCCCGCGCCGATCGAGCGGCGCCACCGCCGGCGCCCGACGCATGCGGTGAGGGTTGCGATCGCTGCGATCGCGTCGCGCATGCGTCATGCGGCCGAGGCCGTCGGGCGGGGGTGCCTCCGCGTCGCTGCGCATCCGCGGCAGCTCGGCGCCCAGACGCGGGCCGTCAAGCAACGAGCGCGCGCGCTGACCGACCTTCGGCTCGCCGGCTCCGAGGTGGGCGCCGCGCTCAAGGGCGAGCTCGGCGTCGTCCAACGGGTCGCCACGAGTCGCCCGGTCAGCCTGGCCGACGTCAAGCGCACCGGTCACGCGACCGGCACGACCGTCAACGACGTGATGCTCACTGCGGTGACCGGCGCACTGGGCAGCTACCTCCGCGAGCGTGGCGGCCCGGTCGCTGAGATCCATGCGTTCGTGCCGTTCAACGTTCGTCCGCTCGGCGAGCCGATCCCCCGCGATCTGGGCAACAAGTTCGGACCCGTGCTGCTGACCCTGCCCGCGGGCCTCCACGATCCCCAGCAGCGCCTGGCCGAAGTCCACCGTCGCATGGCCGAGCTCAAGGACACGGCGCAGGGCGCCCGCGCCTACGCCCTGATCCAGGTCATCGGTATGGTGCCCCCGGACATCGGGCGCGTCATCATCGACGCCACCACCGCCAAGGCCTCTGCGCTGATCACCAACGTGATCGGCCCGCCGTACCCCGTGTCCGTCGCCGGCACGGCGGTGCGGGGCATGCTCGTGTGGGCGCCGAGGCCGGGCAGCGTGCCGATGAGCGTGACGATCTTCAGCTACAACGGCGAAATCACCGTGGGCCTGGGGACCGACGCGGGCCTGATCCCCGGCCCCGAGCTGATTCTGTCCGGCGTGGAAGACGAGCTCGCCGAGCTTCAGCGCCTGGCGTCGCGCTCGAAGCACCACCCCGGGGCGGCGGCGGCGTGAGAGGCTGTCTCACGACCTCCCGCGGCCACCATTAATCAAGGGCATCGCGCCGAAGGCATCGAGATGCGCAGAGGTGCCCGTCCTCATGGCGCGTCCGCGGAAGCATCGCCTCATCGGTGCAAGCACTGGCTGAACGGAGGGCTCGTCCGGCATCGATCTCGTTGAGGATGGCGCTCGGCCGGCGTCATGACTATCAACGTGGAGGATGCGAACGGGACGCCCATGACGTAGAAGTGCGATAACGGAGTCGACGAGGCTTCGCCGGTCGATCCGAACGAGGCAGAACGCCTGATCATCGAGGGTCTGGGTGTAGTCGATCGACGTGTACTGGTCGCCGCGGTGGCTGTGATTCACGAGCGCGCAAGACCCGACCGGATCCTCAATCCCTCAGTCGCTACTAGCCCTAGGACGGGGTCCTGCCGTCCGTCGGAAGCATTACGCGAGCGTTCGGCGGGGCCTATGGTCTGCGCCATGTCACTGACCGAACCACCGTTTCCACCGCACGTGCCGGCCCGTCAGTTCGGCGATTTTCAGCTGGACATCTACTTCGACGGGCTCGAGGGCCGGTTTCCGAAGTACCCCGTGGACTTCGCGTCGCTCGAGCGCAAGGCCGAGGAGGTCCTGCCCTGGTGGGTGCACTCCTACGTCGCCGGCGGGTGCGGCGACGAGCACACCCAGCGCCTCAACGTCAGCGCGTTTCACCACTGGGGAATAGTCCCGCGCATGCTCAACGGCGCCAACGAGCGCGACCTCTCGATCTCGCTGCTGGGCATGGACCTGCCAACGCCGCTGCTCATGTCCCCGATCGGCGTGATCGGGATCTGCGCCCAGGACTTCCACGGCGATCTGCGGGTCGCCGAAGCGGCGGCGCAGACCGGGGTGCCGATGATCGCCTCGACGCTGACCATGGACCCGATGGAGGACGTCGCCGCGCGCTTCGGTGCCACCCCGGGGCTCTTTCAGCTTTACACGCCAAGCGACCGCGACCTCGCCGCCAGCTTCGTCCAGCGCGCCGAGCGGGCCGGCTTCAAGGCCATCGTCGTCACGCTCGACACATGGACGACGGGCTGGCGGCCGCGCGACCTGAACGGGGCCAGCTTCCCGCAGCTGCGCGGCTACTGCCTGGAGAACTACTTCAGCGACGAGACGTTCCTGCGGCGGCTGAGCGCCTCGCCCCAGGAGGACCTCAAGGCGGCCACGCGCGAGTGGATCGAGGTGTGGGGCAACTCGCTGCAGTGGGACGACCTCAGCTGGCTGCGCTCGCTCACCGACCTCCCGATCGCGCTCAAGGGGATCTGCCATCCCGACGACGCCAGACGCGCCCGCGATCACGGCATCGACGCGATCTACTGCTCCAACCACGGCGGGCGCCAGGCCAACGGCGGGCTCGCCGCGATCGACCTGCTGCCCGACGTCGTCAAGGCGGCGGGCGACATGCCGGTGATCTTCGACTCCGGCGTGCGCAGCGGCTCCGACGTCGCCAAGGCGCTGGCCATGGGCGCAACGGCCGTCGGCGTAGGCCGGCCGTACGCGTACGCGCTCGCCGTGGGCGGAACCGACGGCGTCGTCCAGCAGCTCAAGGCGATCCTCGCCGAGCTCGACCTGCTGATGGCGATCGACGGCTACCCAACCATCGCCGACCTCAGGAAGGCCGGCGTCCGGCGGACCTGAGGCACCGCGCGGTCGCGCGGCCCGCGCCGGCGCCAGAGACGCTGGTTTCCAGCGGTTGGGGCGCCGTTGACTCGGTGGTGGGCGGCGCGGACTACCGTCGGTGCAGGCTGATGGTCACAGACCCCTGGTGAGCGGGGTGACGGAGCGTTGAGCGCGGGGCGGCGATGCCAGGTGTTGCGTGGGCGGCGCAGCGAGTGCCAGACGCTCGACAGGCTGCTGGAGGCTATTGGCAAGGGTGAAAGTCAGGCGTTGGTGGTGCGCGGCGAGCCGGGGGTGGGCAAGTCGGCGTTGTTGGAGTACATGGTTGAGCGCGCGCCGGGGTGTCGTGTGGCGCGCGCCGCCGGCGTGCAGTCTGAGATGGAGCTGGCGTTCGCCGGGTTGCATCAGTTGTGCGCGCCGCTGCTGGAACGGCTGGAGCGTCTGCCGGTGCCTCAGCAGGTGGCGCTGCGCACGGCGTTCGGCCTGAGCGCCGGCGCGGCGCCGGATCGCTTCTTCGTCGGGCTGGCCGTGCTGGGACTGCTGGGCGAGGTGGCAGAGGAACAGCCGCTCGTGTGCATGGTGGATGACGCGCACTGGCTTGATCGGGCCTCGGCGCAGGCGCTGTCGTTCGTGGCCCGCCGCCTGTCGGCCGAGTCGGTGGCGGTGGTCTTCTCGGTGCGCTCGCCAAGTGGACAGCACGAGTGGGACGGCCTGCCGGAGATGGTGGTCGAGGGTCTCGGCGATCGCGACGCGCGGGCGCTCCTGGGATCAGTGATCAGGGCGCCGCTGGACGAGAGGGTGCGCGACCGGATCATTGCCGAGACGCGCGGGAACCCGCTGGCGCTGTTGGAACTGCCGCGAGGACTGACGAAGGCCGAGTTGGCGGGCGGGTTCGGGCTGCCCGCCGCACCGGCGCTGTCGGGGCGCATCGAGGAGAGCTTTCTCCGGCGGCTGGAGCCGCTGCCGGCCGCGACGCGGCGGCTGTTGCTGGTCGCGGCGGCTGAGCCGGTCGGTGAGCCGCGGCTGGTGTGGGATGCGGCCGAGCGGCTGGCGATCGGGAGGGAGGCAGCGGCGCCGGCCGAAGCGGCGGGGCTGTGCGAGTTCGGCGCCCGGGTGCGGTTTCGTCATCCGCTCGTACGCTCCGCGGTCTACCGGGCCGCAACGCTTCAGGAGACGCAGACCGTGCACGCAGCTCTGGCGGAGGCCACTGACCGTGCGGTCGATCCCGATCGCCGCGCCTGGCACCTGGCACAGGCGGCGACAGGGTATGACGAGAACGTCGCCCAGGAGCTCGAGCGCTCGGCCGGCCGGGCTCAGGCGCGCGGGGGTCTTGCTGCGACCGCCGCGTTTCTCGAACGGGCGGCCGAATTGACGCTCGAACCGGCGCGCCGGGCGCAGCGGGCGCTGGCCGCGGCGCAGGCAAAGCACCAGGCCGGCGCGCCCGACGCGGCCCTGGGGCTGCTGGCGATCGCCGAGATGGGAGCGCTGGACGAGCTGGGGCGCGCGCGGGTGGACCTGCTGCGCGGCCAGATCGCGTTCGTCGTCAACCGCGGCCCCGATGCTCTGCCGCTCCTGCTCGAGGCCGCCAGGGAGCTCGAGCCGCTCGACCTCGGGCTGGCGCGGCAGACCTTCATGGAAGCGCTGTCCGCGGCGTTGTTCGCGGGCCTGGTGCGTGGCGGCGGCGGGGTGGAGGAGGCGGCCCGGGCCGCGCTTGCCGCGCCCCCGCCGGCCCGGCCGGCGCGCGCAGCCGATCTCCTCCTGGATGGACTGGCGCTGCTGATCACGGAGGGCTCCTCAGCGGCGACCCCGACGCTCAAGCGGGCGCTGAGCGCCTTCCGCAGCCAGGAGCTCTCCAGAGAGGAGACGATCGGCTGCCTTGCTGCCGCCTGCCGCACTGCCACTGATCTGTGGGACGATGAGGCCTGCGACGTGCTCTCCACGCGCTTCGTACGGCTCGCTCGCGATGCCGGCGCGCTCACGGCGCTTCCCATAGCACTCGCCTGGCGCATCAGTGCGCTCGTGCAGGCCGGCGCGCTGGCCGAGGCCGCTTCGTTGATCGACGAGATCGATGCTGTCACCGAAGCGACGGGGGCCCAGCTCTTGCCCTACGGTGCCCTGTGGGTCGTCGCCTGGCAGGGCCGCGAGGCCGCGGCGTCCGAGGTGATCGAGGCCAGCACGAGCGAGGCAGTGGCTCGAGGCGAGGGATTCGGCCTGATCGCCATCCAGTGGGCCAGCGCGGTGCTCTACAACGGCCTCGGCCGCTACGACGACGCGCTGGTCGCCGCGCAGCGAGCCAGCGAGCCCCCGCAGAACCTGGCGTTCTTCACCGGGGCGCTGCCCGAGCTGATCGAGGCCGCCACCCGCCGCGGGACGCCCGAGCGCGCGACGGACGCCCTCCAGCGGCTCACGCAGACGACCCGGGCCAGCGGCTCGGACTGGGCGCTGGGGATCGAGGCGCGTTCGCGCGCGCTGCTGAGCGACGGCGAGACGGCGGAGATCCTCTACCGCGAGGCCATCGACCGGCTCGACCGCACGCGGATCCGCGCGCACCTCGCCCGCGCCCACCTCCTCTACGGCGAGTGGCTGCGCCGCGAGCGCCGCCGCCTGGACGCGCGCGAGCAACTCCGGCGTGCCCACGAGATGTTCAGTGACATGGGCACCGAAGCGTTCGCCGAACGCGCCCGTCGCGAGTTGCTGGCCACCGGCGAGCACGCCCGCAGCCGCACCGTCGAGACCCGCGACGTCTTGACCGCCCAGGAGACGCAGATCGCCAGCCTGGCCGCCGAAGGTATCTCGAACCAAGAGATCGCCGCCGAGCTGTTCATCAGCCCGAGCACCGTCGCGTACCACTTACGAAAGGTCTTCGCCAAGCTCGACGTCCGCTCGCGCCGCGACCTCGCCCGCGCGCTCCCCGGACGACCGAGCGCGGCGTCTCGGGTCCCGCCGCAGAGCGGACCGGTTCCCCGTTGAGGGTGACGGTCGGCCCGAGTGTCATGACTGTCAGTGCAGAGGATGCGAACGGGACGTGCACGACGTAGAAGTCCGAAGGAGGATGGCCGATCAGACCGGTGGTGCCGGCGTGGCAGGAGGCGTTGCCCAGGAGTGGGCGCTTCCGCTGGGGCCCACGCCGGTGTGGGCGGCGCGTCGCGGACATGTCGCTACGACGAGATCTGGGTGTGCGCTGGTGGCGGCGACGCGTGCAGTCGCGGGCTCGAAGATCCGGGCTGTCGTCCTTTGCGTGCTGTCGGACGCGGCCGTCGTCGCGCGCGCCCGCTGCGGCGATGTCGCCGAGGTGGCGCGAAGGGAGCTGGCCGAGGAGCAGGCCGCGCTGCGACGCGTGGCGACGCTGGTCGCAGGCGGCGTTCCTGCGGCCGAGGTGTTCGCGGCGGTGGCGCGTGAGGCCGGGTTGCTGCTCGGTGTGCAGGCCGTCCACATCGGGCGCTACGACCGCGACGACTCGGTGGTCGCCGTTGCCACCTGGGGTCGAACAGCGGAGCGTGTGCCGGTCCTCGCCAACGTGCTCCGAGACCTCGGGGTCCGCTCGACGGTCTGTGCCCCGATCGTCGTCGACGAGCGTTTGTGGGGGGTGCTGTGCGCCTGGTCCAAGGAGGACATGCCGCTCCCGGTCGACATCAAGTCCAAGCTCGCGGCGTTCACCGAGCTCGTCGCCCCGGCCATTTCGAGCGTCCAGGCGCAGGCAGAGGTGGGACGGCTGGTCGACGAGCACGCGGCGCTGCGGCGCGTCGCCACGCTGGTCGCGCGCGAGTCGGCACCGGCGGAGGTCTTCGCCGCGGTCACCGAGGAGGTGGGACGCCTGCTGCGCCTCGACGACACGAAGATGATCCGCTACGAGCCCGACGGGACCGCGACGGTCGTGGCGAGTTGGGGCTATCTGGACACTGCCATCGCTGTTGGGCGCGTCCGCCACGCGGTCGCCACTCCGGTCGTCGTCGAAGGCCGGCTCTGGGGCGCGATGATCGCCTCCTCGCGGCGGGCGCCGCCCCTGCCGGCGAGCACAGAGTCGTGCATGGGCGAGTTCACCGAGCTGGTCGCCACCGCGATCTCGAACACTCAGGCGCGCTCGGATCTCGCCGCGTCGCGGGCGCGGATCGTGGCGGCGACCGACGAGGAACGCCGGCGGGTGGTCCGTGATCTGCACGACGGGGCCCAGCAGCGGCTGGTGCACACGGTCATCACGCTGAAGCTGGCGCGCCGGGCGCTCCAGGGCAAGAAGGACAGTGGCCCCGCGCTCGTGAGCGAGGCGCTCGACCACGCACAGCGGGCCACCGTCGAGTTACGCGAGCTCGTGCACGGCATCCTGCCCGCGGTCCTGACCCAGGGTGGGCTGCGCGCGGGGGTGGACGGGCTGGCGTCGCGGATGGCGGTGCCGGTCGACAACAGGGTGTCGGTCGGCCGGCTGCCGGCCGCGGTCGAGGCGACCGCGTACTTCGTCGTGGCCGAGGCGCTCACCAACGTCGCAAAGCACGCGCGCGCCGGACGCGCCAGCGTCGCGGCGCGCGTCGAGGACGGAACCTTGCGCGTGCGGGTGCGCGACGACGGCGTCGGCGGCGCCCGGCCCGACGGAAGCGGGCTTCTCGGGCTGGCAGACCGGCTTGCCGGCCTCGACGGGCAGCTCAGGGTCGACAGCCCGGCCGACGGCGGGACGCTGGTCACCGCCGCCATCCCGCTTCCCCGACCAGTGGGATCCGCACGGTTCGCAACGACCCCGAGAGATCGACCACCACCTCGACGCGGGAGCGCACCACGATGACCTCTCAGACCACTGACGCTGCACTCCGGGGGCTCGCGCTGCTGCGGGACCCGTTCCACAACCGCGGAAGCGCCTTCTCGCGCCGGGAGCGCGCGGAGCTGGGCCTCGAGGGCCTGCTCCCGCCGGCCGTGCTGTCGCTCGACCAGCAGGCGGCGCGCGCCTACGACCAGTACTCGCGGCAGCGCGACGGGTTGGCCAAGAACACGTGGATGGAGGGGCTCCGCGACCGCAACGAGACGCTCTACTACAAGTTGCTCGTCGACCACCTGACCGAGATGCTGCCGGTGGTCTACGACCCGGTGATCGCGCAGGCCGTCGAGCGCTACAGCCACGAGTTCCAGCGTCCGCGGGGCGTGTACTTGTCGATCGACGACGCCGACGGCGTCGAGACGGCGTTGGCGAACGCCGGCCTCGGCGCCGAAGACGTCGACCTGCTCGTCGCGACGGACGCGGGCGCGATCCTCGGCATCGGCGACTGGGGGACCAACGGGATCGCCATCGCGCAGGGCAAGCTCGCGATCTACGCGGCGGCGGCCGGGATCGACCCCTCGCGCGCGATCCCGGTGATGCTCGACGCCGGCACCGACAACGAGGCGCTGCTCAACGATCCGCTCTACGTCGGCGTCCACCACTCGCGCACGCGCGGCGCCGCATACGACGCGCTGATCGAGGCGTACATCTCGACCGCGACGCGGATGTTCCCCAACGCGCTGCTGCACTTCGAGGACTTCGGGCCGTCGGACGCGCGCCGGATCCTGAATGCCAACGCCGACCACGCATGCATCTTCAACGACGACATCCAGGGCACCGGCGCGATCACGCTCGCAGCGATCCTCGCCGGCCTCCGGGTCGCCCACACGTCGATGGCCGACCAGCGCGTCGTCATCTTCGGCGCGGGGACCGCCGGCGTCGGCATCGCCGACCAGATCCGCGACGCGATCGTCTGCGCGGGCGTCGGCCGGGACGAGGCGAACCGGCGCGTCTGGCTCGTCGACCAGCAGGGACTGCTGCTCGACGACATGGACGACCTGCGCGACTTCCAGGTGCCCTACGCGCGTCCGGTCGCCGAGGCGACGGGCCTTGAGCGTGACGGCGAGGGCCTGATCACCCTCGCAACCACCGTCGCAACGGCGCATCCGACCATCCTGGTCGGCACGTCCAAGCAGGGCGGAGCGTTCACCGAGGCCGTGATCCGAGAGATGGCCGCCCACGTCGACCGGCCGCTGATCTTCCCGCTGTCCAACCCCACGGAGAAGATCGAGGCACATCCCGCCGACCTCGTCGCGTGGACCGACGGCCGGGCGCTCATCGGCACCGGGACGCCATGGGACGCGGTGCCGTTCGACGGCACCGAGATCGGGATCGGTCAGGCCAACAACGCCCTGCTGTATCCCGGTCTCGGCCTCGGCGCGGTGGTCGCGCGGGCCAAGCACGTCACCGCGGGCATGATCCTCGCGGCGGCCGAGGCCGTCGCCGGCCTCGTCCACACCGGCACGCGCGGCGCGCCGCTGCTGCCCGAGGTCGCCAATCTGCGCGCCTCCTCGGCGACGGTCGCGGTCGACGTCGTACGCAAGGCCGTCGACGAAGGCGTCGCGCGCGTTGCCCCCGGGGACATCGTCCAGGCCGTCCAGGACGCGATGTGGGAGCCGGCCTACCGGGAGCTGAGCCGATGACCATCCCGATCGGCACGGGCCAGACCGGCACGCGGACCGAGACCGACTCCATGGGGTCGATCCGGGTCCCTGCTGAGCACTATTGGGGCGCACAGACGCAGCGGTCGCTGATCCACTTCTCGATCGGCGACGACCGGATGCCGAAGTCTGTGTACCACGCCTACGGCTACGTCAAGAAGGCGGCGGCGACGGTGAACCAAAGCGCAGGCCGGCTCGACGACGAACGGGCTCGCGCGATCCTGCAGGCCACCGACGAGGTCATCAGCGGCGCGCTGGACGCCGAGTTCCCGCTGTACGTGTGGCAGACCGGCTCCGGCACCCAGTCCAACATGAACGTCAACGAGGTCGTGGCGAACCGCGCGAGCCAGCTGATGGGCGGGCAGCTCGGAAGCAAGACGCCGGTCCATCCGAACGACCACGTGAACCTGGGCCAGTCCTCCAACGACACGTTCCCGACGGCGATGCACGTCGCGACGGTGCTGGAGGTGACCGGTCACGTCCTGCCCCGGGTGCGCGAGCTCGCCGGCGCCGTGATGGACAAAGCCGTCGGTTGGGTGGACGTCGTGAAGCTCGGGCGGACCCATCTGCAGGACGCCACGCCACTGACCGTCGGACAGGAGTGGTCGGGATGGGCGGCGCAGTTGCGCGACGCCGCCGACCGGCTGGAGGCGGCGCTCGGCCCCTGCCATCAGCTGGCGGCGGGCGGCACCGCGGTCGGCACGGGGCTCAACGCACCGGAGGGCTTCGGGGAGCAGATCGCCGCACAGCTCACGCAGCTGACCGGGCACGCGTTCGTCACGGCGCCCAACAAGTTCGCCGCGCAGGGGTCGCTGGACGCGATGGTCGCCGTGAGCGCCGGCCTGCGCGGCGTGGCGGTCGCGTTGATGAAGATCGCCAACGACATGCGCTGGCTCGCGTCCGGCCCGCGTGCCGGGCTGCACGAGCTCGCGCTGCCCGCCAACGAGCCCGGATCCTCGATCATGCCGGGCAAGGTCAACCCGACCCAGCAGGAGGCCATGGTGATGGTCTGCCTGCAGGTCATCGGCGAGGACCAGATCGTCGCCGCGGCGGGCGCGCAGGGCAACTTCGAGCTCAACGCGATGCGCCCGATCATCATCAACAACGTCCTGCACTCGGCGCGGATCCTCGGCGACGCCTGCGACAAGCTGCGGCGCTTCAGCGTCGAAGGGACCCAGCTCGACGAGCCGCGCATCGCCGAACTCGTGCGACGGTCACTCATGCTCGTGACCGCACTGAGCCCGACCATCGGCTACGACAAGGCCTCGGCGATCGCGCACAAGGCCGACCGAGAGGGCACCACGCTGCGCGAGGCCGCGCTCGCGCTGGGCGTCGACGGCGGGGACTTCGACCGCCTCGTCGATCCTCGGACCATGGTCGGCAACCCGCACGCCGACCTCGGCCTGCTCACACTCGGACCCGAGCCGGTCTGACGCCTGGCAGCAGGGCGCCGTCGTGCGTGAAGATCGACGACAGCTCCGGCGTGCGCACGACGGTCAGGATCGCTGAGCGGCTCAAAAAGGCACCCCACGGCAGCGCGGCGGCGCTCGCCGAGCCGCCCGGGACGGCCGACCGCTGCCCAACCACAGCCTTCGACTCGCTCTCGCCCGTCCCGACTTGGTCATCCAGGGCGGCTGCGGCTCGACTCAGTGCGTGACCGACATCACCTCGGACGCGGCCTGGTCGATGAGCCCAGCCACTGCTGCCGGGTGCGACAGGAAGACCGAGTGGCTGCCCGCTACCTCGACCACGGTCGCACCCGCCCGCTCAGCCATCGAGCGCTGGGCCGGCGGTGGGATCATCCGGTCGTCGGTTGCGACGAGGTACCAGCTCGGCTTGCTCCGCCATGCCGCCTCGCTGATCGTGCCACCCAGGGCGTCGACGCCCCACGGCACCTGTGAGTCGGCCATGAACGCGGCCAGTTCGGCCGGCACGTCGGCCGCGAACGACGCGTGGAACTTGTCCCGGTCGAGGAACAGGAAGCCGTCCTGCGGCGGCAGGATCGGCGGCACAGGCGCGCCGGGCGGCGGATCGGCGATCAGCGTGTTGACCGACTCGCCCGTGTCCGGCGCGAACGCCGCGATGTAGACGAGCGCCGCGACGTTCGGATCGTTGCCCGCCTCGGTGATCACTGCTCCGCCATAGGAGTGGCCGACGAGGATGACCGGTTCGCCCTGCGCGTCGATGACGCGCTTGGCCGCGGCGGCGTCCCCTTCGAGCGACAGCGTCGGGTTCTGGACGATGCTGACGCGGTAGCCGTCGTTCTTCAGCAGGCGGTAGACCTCCTGCCAGCCAGAGCCGTCGACGAAGCCCCCGTGGACGAGGACGACGGTGCCTGCTCCACTCATGATGGCCTCCTTCGAGAGGTACGAGAGACGACGCCGATCCTAGGTCGCGCGAAACACGGCGTCAATCGTGTCCCTGGTTGGGCGCGTGTCCCGCTGCTCCTTCGGAACGCGAGCGGTGGCGCCCGGGGCAACCCAGGGGGCCACCCGCCACAAGGAACTTGCCAGATGCCGAGGCTGAAATCGGGCTGGTCACAGGACCTTTGACAGGAACGACCGGGTGCGCTCGTGGCGGGGGTTGTCGAACAGCTCGGCGGGCGGGCCGGACTCGACCACAACGCCCTCGTCCATGAAGACCACCGCGTCGGCGGCGCCGCGGGCGAACCCGATCTCGTGGGTGACGACCACCATCGTCATTCCGGCGGCCGCCAGCTGGCGCATGACATCGAGCACGTCGCCGACCAGCTCGGGGTCCAACGCGGAGGTCGGCTCGTCGAAGAGCATGAGCTTCGGCTCCATCGCCAGCGCGCGGGCGATCGCCACACGCTGCTGCTGGCCGCCGGAGAGCTGCGACGGGTAGCTGCGCGTCCGGTCGCCGAGCCCGACGCGCTCCAGCAGGTCCGTGCCGCGCTCGATGGCCTGCGACTTGGACATCCGCTTGACGAGCATGGGCGCTTCGATGACGTTCTCCAGCGCGCTCATGTGCGGAAACAGGTTGAACCGCTGGAAGACCATCCCGATCTCCGCGCGCTTGCGGATGATGTCGGCCTCGTGCAGCTCGTAGAGCTTGTCGCCCTCCTCGCGGTAGCCGACGAGCTCCCCATCGACACGCAGGCGCCCGGCGTCGATCTTCTCCAGGTGGTTGATGCAGCGCAGGAACGTCGACTTGCCCGAGCCCGACGGCCCGAGCAGGCACATCACCTCGCCCGGCTGGACGTCGAGCGTGATGCCCTTGAGCACCTCGAGACGCCCGAAACGCTTGCAGACCGCCTCGGCCTTGACCATCGGTACGCCGCTCACGGGCTCGCCCCCTCCTCTCGGCGCTGCGGCGGCCGTATGTAGCGCAGGTTGGTTCGCAGCCGCTGCCACGGCGTCATCGGAGCCTGGCGCGCGGAGCCCCGGCCGAAGTGGCGCTCGACGTAGTACTGACCGATCGACAGCACGGAGGTCACGGTCAGGTACCAGAGGCTGGCGACGATCAGGAGCGGGATCTGCCGGTAGTTGACCGCGTAGATGAGCTGCGCCGAATACAGCAGTTCCTGCGTGGCAATGACGCTGACCAGCGAGGTGGTCTTAAGCATCGAGATCGTCTCGTTGCCCGTCGGCGGGATGATCACCCGCATGGCCTGGGGCAACACGATGCGGCGCATGGTCTGCAGCCGCGTCAGGCCGAGCGCCTGGGCGGCCTCGTTCTGGCCCTCGTCGACCGACAGGATGCCGGCGCGCACGATCTCCGCCATGTAGGCGCCCTCGTTGAGACCGAGCGCCAGGATGGCCGCCGCGAACGGCGTGATGATGGTGTTGGCGTTGCCGCTGATGAGCTCCGGGCCGCCGAACGGCACGCCCAGCGAGATGCGTGGATAGAGCGCCGAGATGAAGCTCCAGAACAGGATCTGGACCAGCACCGGCGTCCCGCGGAAGAGCCAGATGTAGAAGGAGCTGGCGACGGAGACGAGTGGGTTCGGCGAGAGCCGCATCACCGCGAGGAGCACGCCGAGCGCGATACCCACTGCCATGGCGATGGCGGTGAGCTCCAGCGTCAGCACGAGGCCGTGCAGAATGCGGCCGTTGAAGAGGTAGTCGCCGACCGTCCCCCAGCCGAACCGCGGGTTGGTTGCCACGGAATGCACGGCGACGACGATCAGGAACAGCACGACGGCGCCGGAAGCCCAGCGCCCCGGGTGGCGCAACGGCACGGCCCGGATCTCCTCGGGCCGCGCCGTGCGCGGAGGTTCGTGGGCGGACTCGCCGACGGTCGCCATCGCGTCTCAGCTGATGGCCCCGTTGATCACCGGCGTCTTGATGGCGCCGGACGTGATGCCCCACTTGGCGAGGACGTTCATGTACGCGCCGTTCTTGATCAGGTCCTGCAGCGCCGCCTTGACGACCGGCGCCATGCCGCTGTCCTTCGCCATCGCGATGCCGTACGGCGCGGTGCCGTAGGGCCGGCCGACGAGCTTGAACTGCCCGCTGGACTTCTTGACCTGATAGTCGGCGACGGGCGAGTCCGCCATGCCGACCTGCGCGCGCCCGCTGGAGAGCGCGAGGTTCGCGCCGTTCTGATCGGGGAAGGTCAGGACGGTCACCTTGCCGCCGCTGCACTTCTTGCTCTGGCCCTCGGCGTCGGCCTGCTGCGTGGTCCCCTTCTCCACGGCAACGGTCTTGCCGCAGAGGTCGGCGAGCGTATTGACGGTCAGCCCTCCCTGCGCCTTGACGTAGAACGAGGTCCCGGCCGAGAAGTAGGTGACGAAATCGACCGTCTTCTCCCGCTCCCTGGTGTCGGTGAACGACGACATGCCGAGGTCGTACTTGTGGGCGGCCAGACCCGGGATGATGCTGTCGAACGTCGCGTTCTTGACGTCGGCCTTGAGGCCCAGGACGCCGGCGAGCGCCTTGGCGAGGTCGGCGTCCATGCCCTCGACGGTCTTGCCGTCGGAGCCGATGAACTCGTTGGGCGGATAGGTGGCATCGGCGCCCACCGTGAGCGTGCCCTTGCTCCTGACCGCCGCCGGCACCTTGGAGGCAAGCGCGGCGACGACGCCGGACGCCGACGAGCCGGCGGTGCTCGTCTGTGCCGGCACACTCGATCCGGAGCTCGAGCTCTTGCTCGAGCTGCCGCAGGCCCCGACGGCGACCGCGCACAGCCCCACGGCCGCGGCCGTGGCGATCAGGCGGGAAACAGTCCTGGTCATTCTTGGTCCGCCCTTCCTACTCATGATGCGCCCGCTCAGCGCAACTTTACGCCTGTTCGAGAGCTCCCGGCGGGACATCCCGCGGGCCAAGACCTGGCGGAGCCGACAGCGCGCGCTGCCTCGGGGTTCCCTCTCGCGCCACGGAGCTCTACGGTCGAGGTACCACGGCCCGGGTTCCCGAACGAAGGAGAGCCGATGGACACGCTGGAGCGCTTGCGCGAGCTGCATCCCGACGGCGCCGCCCGGCTGGCGCACCTGAACACGGTCGCCTCGGGCGTGACCGATCCCCAGCTCCTCGCGCTCTGCGTCACGTGCGCCGACACGATGCTGCAGGGCGCGTCCTACGACATCCCGTCGGAGCTCGACGCGCGCGAGGTCGCCGCGCTCGAGTTCACCGAGCAATTCGTGACCTCGGTCGGCGACGTCTCCGACGAGCAGGTCCAAGCGCTGCTGGAGCACCTCTCCCCCGAGGAGCTCTACGGGTTCATCGGCGCGCTCTACGTGCGGGAGATGACGCGCCGCGTCGAGCTCGTCGCCGGGCGGGTGCTGCGATGAGCGCGCCCGGCTCTCGCATCGACGCCGGGAGCTCGGACTTCCTCGTCGGCGGCGCCCTGGACGAGGCGATGGCTGCGTTCACCCGGGCCGTCATCCTCGCCGACCGCGTCGACCCGCTGATCTCGGAGCTGGTGCGGTTGCGCTGCGCACAGGTCCACGACTGCCGTCTGTGCCGCTCGATGCGGATGCAGGACGCGCTCGACGCAGGGCTCGACGACGCGATGGCCGCGAGCATCGCTCGCTACGAGACCGGCGGCTTCTCCGGCGCCGCGGTCGCCGCCCTCCGGCTGACCGACGCCATCATCCTGGCGCCGTCGCTCGCGGACGATGCGCTTGCCGAGGAGCTGCATCGTCACTTCGACGATGCCCAGATCGCGGAGATCTGCCTGGACGTCATGAAGTGGAGCTACCAGAAGATCCTGGTGTCGCTGCGGCTCGAGACGCCGCCGTGGAAGGAGACCGCGATCCTCTCCTTCGATGCGCACGGCGACCCGGTGATCGGCGGGCCGGTCGGGACATAGTCGCCATCAGGCATCGCCACGGAACCGCCGCTGGAACACCGCGTAGGACGGGTCTTCGGGCGAGCGCCGAGCCGGCGAGTCCGACGTGCTGCCGGGCGCCGGCAGCACCTCGAGCTGGATCGCGACATCGTTCACGAGCCGGCGGGAGTCGACGGCCCAGGACCCGCCGCGGCACGACCAGCGGTCGATGTAGCGGATGCTCAAGACGTGCGGAGTGCGCCCGGTCATCTCGCGCAGGAAGACGATCGCCTGGGCCTCGCTCACCGCCGTCTCGGGTGTCGACAGCTCGATCAGGACGTTGGTGATGTGGTGGACGTGACCGAGAAACGCCTCGTGGCTCGCCCACACGAAATCGATGAGGCCGTCCGGGTCACCGCGGTAGTGGGGGCTGTAGTCCGCCGTTCCGTCCGCGTGCCACAGGTTGCGCGTCAGCGTTCGATCCATGCGATCGATGCCACGGCAGTAGGCGTAGAGCTGCTCGGTGATGGCCTGCTTGGCGAGCAGCTCGGCCATCGGATCGATAAGCGGTTCTGTGTGGATCTGCGTGTCGGACATGTCTGCTTTCTCGAGACGAGTGACAGGGTTCAAGGCTGTGTGAGCCCTCAGGCGGGCACCGACGAGAGCACCAGGACGGGCGTCAGCTCCGCGGTCGTACGGAGCAGCGCCCGACGGAGGCGGCGTCGCGCCAGGCGTCGTCCGACGGTGCGCCCGACGATCGCCAGTTGATGGCTGCCGAGGACGAGGTCGTTCCAGATCGCACCGCTGGCATCACCGCGCACGACACGGATCGCCACGTCGAGGCCGGCCGGCACGCTCCCACGCGCACGAGCGATCATCTGCCGTGCGTGCGCCGACGTGTCGTGATCGCCCTCGACGCGTGTCACGACGGCGACGGCGGTGCCGGAGGCCCACAGGACGAGCAGACGCTTGGCGGGTGCAGGAACCACCATCAACGTGAGCGAGCACCCTCGCGAGCGAGCGAGATCCACTCCGCATTCGAGCGCGGCCCACGACGACCGCGAGCCGTCAAGGACCACGAGGATGCGTCGCGGCACGAACGGGTCGAACGCGAGCGGTGCTTCAGCTACGTCAGAGGCGGAGAGCACGCTGCCGGTCATGGCCGTGATCTACCGGCTCAGGCACTGCGGCGCTACGAGCCCGCGACCAGGACTGGCGCAAGCGTCAGCGTCATGAGATCGCGAGCGCCGCGCGCTCACGGCGTCTCGATCACGCGAATCGGACGACCTGCGCGCCAGGCCAGGATGTCCTCCACGACCTGCTCGTACCAGACCTCGTAGGTCTGGCGCGTGACGAAGCCGATGTGCGGCGTGAGGACCGTGCGCGGGGCCGTGGCGAGCGGATGATCAGCCGCAAGCGGCTCCTGGTCGAAGACGTCGAGACCGGCTCCGCCGAGCTGGCCGTGGTTGAGCGCATCGACCAGCGCGTCCTGGTCGACGATCGGTCCACGCGAGGTATTGACCAGGATCGCGCTCGATTTCATCAGTGCGAGATCGTCGGCGCCGATGAGCCCACGGGTGCGCTCGCTGAGAACGAGATGGACGGTCACCACGTCGGAGCTGCTGAGCAGCTCGTGCTTGCTCACAGCGCGGACGCCCACCGCGCTCGCCGCGTCCGGCGACAGGTTCTGGCTCCAGGCCAAGACCTCCATGTCGAACGCCTGCCCGAAGCGGGCGACCTGCGTCCCGAGGCGCCCCAGCCCGACCACCCCGAGCTTCAGCCCGTTGAGCTCGGTTCCGATCGTGGTCTGCCATCGGCCTGCGCGCAACGCGCGATCCTCGTGGGGGACGTTGCGCATCAGCGCGAGGACCAGCGCCCATGTCAGCTCCGCGGTGCTCGAGCTCTTGGGAGACGCGGCCTGGCCCGGCGCAGCCGCCGTTCCGCATACGAGCACGCCGTGCGCGGAGGCGGCCTCGACGTCGATGGCCACGTTGGCGTGGCCCGTGGTCACCACGAGCGCGAGCTTCGGCAGGCGCGCGAAGAGCTCTGCTCCGAGCGCGGTCCGCTCGCGCATGGCCACCACCACGTCCGCGTCCTGCAGCGCTGCCGCGAGGACGGGGACGCCCTCGAGGTGGTCGTTGAAGGCGCTCAGGCGCAGATCCTCGCCGGCGGCGATCAGGCGGTCCCAGGGACCCATCGAACGAGCGACGTCTTGGAAGTCGTCGAGGATCGCGACGTTGAGCACGGCGGTCCTCCTATCAGGACGACGGGCTCCGCCTGGCGCATCCCGCGGCGGCGCTAGCGAAGGCGACAGGTCGACGCAGCAGCGCTGCCGCTGCCGATGCTGCGGCAGCTACGGTGGCGCCGGATGTCGACGACGATGCCCATGCGCAACCTCGCGGAGCAGCTCATCCGGTCGCGGCGCTCGGTCCGTGCCTTCCGGCCCGATCCGGTGCCACGAGACGACCTCGAGGCGATGCTCACGTTGGCTCGCTACGCGCCGTCGAACGCCAACATGCAGCCGTGGCTCGTCGAGGTCGTCGCCGGCGCGACCCGCGACCGGCTCAGCGAGGCGCTGGTGTCCGCGATGACCGAAGGTCGCTATTCGATCGACTTCCACAACAGCGACGAGATGTACACCGACAGCCATTCCCAGCGCCGTGAGGCGATGGGCGAGCGGCTGTACGAAGCGCTCGGGATCGCGCGGGACGACACGGAGGGACGAAACGCGTGGTATCTCGACAACCTCCGGTTCTTCGGCGCCCCCCATGCGGTGCTGCTGTTCATGTCTCCGAAGGCCAACGAGCGCATGGCCAACGACGTCGGGATGTACGGCCAGACGCTGATGCTGGCCATGGCGGCGCACGGCGTGAGCAGCTGTCCTCAGGCGATCCTCGGCTTCTTCGCCGACACCGTGCGCGAAGTCCTAGGGGTACCCGCGGACAACCGGCTGCTGTTCGGCATCTCCTTCGGCTACGCCGACGACGCGTCTCCCGTCAACAACATCGACATGCCGCGCGTGCCGCTCAGCGAGAGCACGCGCTGGCACGACTACCCCGTCAACCGCCGGAGCGCTTCGTGAGCTCGGCCGGCCAGACCAGCCGACGGTCGAGCGTGCCCCTGGCGCCGGCGTCGGCGATGGCCTCGAGCAGCAGGACCATCGCCCGCGTCGCGCGCTCGTCGAGCCGGTCCGTCTGCACGTGCACCGTGCCGGCGATCATCTGGATGAGGAGCAGGCTGTCCTCCAGCCGGAGGTCCGGTCGTACGCGTCCTGCGGCCTGGGCCTGGCGAAGCGGCTCGGCGAGCGCCTTCAGCCACTTGTCTCCGACCTCGACCTTGAGGTCGTCTTCGGCGCCGGGTCTCTGGAACACGTCGACGAAGCCTCGGTCGTGAGCCATCATCTGCGTGGTGGCCAAGACGCCGACGACGTAGGCGTCCGCGGGGTCCTCGACTTCTCGAACGATCTTGTCGAGTAGCTCGATGTTGTCGTCGAATATGCCGCGAACCAGGCTCTCGCGGGTCGGGAAGTGGCGGTGCTGGGTGGCGCGGCCGACCCCGGCCTCGCGCGCGACCGCGTCCAGCGGCGCGTCCAAGCCATCGCGGGCGAACACCTGGCGAGCCGCGACGAGGATGGCGTCGCGGTTGCGGATGGCGTCGGCACGCCTCGGACGTTCGCTGCCGGGGGTGGGCATATGCAGGGAATGGTAATGATGAGCGCAAGAAACGGGCACGACTGCCCGGTTAGTGGTAGTGTCGGCGCCGCGCCACGAACACAGGGGGAGATTTCGGGTGGCTGAGTTCGATCGAACTGTCGATGTGCTGATCGCCGGGTCGGGCGCGGCAGGGCTCGTCGCCGCGCTCGCGGCGGACTCGCACGGGCTCAGCTCGCTGCTCGTCGAGAAGTCCGACAAGATCGGTGGCACGTCCGCCTACTCGGGTGGCGGCGTGTGGATCCCGAACAACGTCGTGACGCAAGCCGACGGCTTGAAGGACTCCTTCGAGGAGGCCCTCACCTACATGGAGGACATCATCGGGGACGCAGGGCCGGCCTCCTCCAAAGAGCGCAAGCTGGCCTTCCTGGAGGAGGGTCCCAAGATGATCTCGTTCCTCGTCGATCTCGGGTTCAAGTGGCGGCGGGCCACCGGCTATTCCGACTACTACCCCGACCGGCCGGGCGGCAAGGCCGAGGGGCGCGGCATCGAGCCGCAGGTCTTCGACGTCAAGCTTCTCGGGGAGTGGCGGCAGCACCTGCGCCTGAGCCTGCTCCCGCCGCTGCCGATGTACACGAACGAGGCGGCGTCGTTCGCGCTGATGGTCAAGACCGGGAAGGGCCTGCGGACCGCGCTGCGCGTCGGCGGCCGCCTGGTCGGACGCCGGCTGATCGGGCAGCGCCCGATGACCAACGGCCACTCGCTCGTGGCGCAGCTCCTGCTCCTCAACCTCCAACGCAACCTCCCCGTCTGGCGGAGCTCGCCGCTCGTCGAGCTGATCGTCGAAGACGGCGAGGTCGTCGGCGGCGTGATCGAGCACGAGGGCAGGCTCCTGCGCGTCCGGGCGACGCGCGGGGTCGTCCTGACCGCCGGCGGCTTCGCCAGGAACGCCGAGATGCGCGCGAAGTACCATCCGGCGCCGGCCAGCGCCGACTGGACCTCCGCGCCTCCGGACGACAACGGCGATGCCATTCGCGCCGGCATCGGCATCGGCGCGGCGACGGCCCTGATGGACGACGCATGGTGGGGACCGACGCTCGTCGACCCGGCGACCGGTCACGCGAGCTTCATCCTCTGGGAACGCTCCTTCCCGCACGCGATCATCGTCGACGAGGCCGGCGAGCGGTTCATGAACGAGTCGGAGTCCTACGTCGACGCCGGCCACCAGCAGTACGAGCGAAACGAGATCGTCAAGGCGATCCCGGCGTGGCTGATCGTCGACTCCGACCATCGGCGCCGCTACCCGATGGCGACCCTTCCGCCGGGCCTGACGCCAAGGTCCGCGCTCAAGTCCGGCTTCATCACCAAGGCCGGATCGCTGGAAGAGCTCGCGCAGAAGATCGGCGTCGATCCGACGGGGCTTGGCAGCACCGTCGAGCGCTTCAACGAGATGGCGATCAGCGGCATCGACGAGGACTTCGGCCGCGGCCGCACTGCCTACGACAACTGGTACGGCGATCCGTCCAACACCCCGAACCCCAATCTCGGCACGATCGCCAAGGCGCCGTTCTACGCGCTGCAGATCTGGCCGGGCGACCTCGGGACGAAGGGTGGGCTGCTCACCGACGAGCTCGCGCGAGTACTGGATGAGGCCGGCGAGCCGATCCGCGGCCTGTACGCCGCAGGCAACACGAGCGCGTCGGTGATGGGCCGCACGTACGCGGGACCCGGCGCGACCATCGGGCCGGCCATCACGTTCGCCTACATCGCCGTCAACCACCTGGCCAGCGGGCGGTCGTTCTCGGCCGACGTCGCGGCCGAGTCGGTCGACGGCGCCGTCGTGGCCACCCCCCGGTAGCGGGCGAGACGCAGCGCGTCTCGCCATCGGTGTCGCTAGTCCCCGAGGGGAACGCGTATGCCGCCGTCGCCGCCGCGGTTACGGTCCGCGAAACGCCGGGTTCTGTCTCGTGGCAGCCCCGCCCAGGACCAAACGAAGGAGCCACTACGCGATGAGCACGACGGAAGATCCGGCTGCGACTGCTGAGGACGCATCGGGGTCGCGCCTGAACTCGCGTCGGCCGATGACCGGTGATGAGTACCTCGAAAGCCTCCGTGATGGCCGCGAGGTGTGGCTGAACGGAGAGCGGGTCAAGGACGTCACGAAGCATCCGGCGTTTCGGAACGCGGCACGGTCGACGGCGCGTCTCTACGACGCGCTCTGGGACGACAAGAAGGCCGACGTCCTGCGTGCCGAGACCTCGACCGGCAACGGTGGCTTCACCCATCCGTTCTTCCGCCCCGCGCGGAGCGTCGACGACATGGTGGCCGATCAGACCGCCATCGCCGAATGGGCGCGGATGATGCACGGCTTCATGGGCCGTACGCCCGACTACAAGGCGGGGCTGTACGGAGGGATGGAGCTCAACGCCGACTTCTTCTCCCCGTACGAGGACAACGCCCGGGCGTGGCATCGGCTCATGCAAGAGCGGATCCCGTACGTCGCGCACGCGATCGTCAACCCGCCCGTCGATCGCAACCTTCCGGCCGACGAGGTCGGTGACGTGTTCGTGCACGTCGAGGGCGAGACCGACAACGGGTTGATCATCTCGGGCGCCAAGGTCGTCGCGACGAACGTCCCCCTGACCAACTACTGCTTCGTCGGGTACGTGGGCGCGCCGCTGAAGAAGAAGGACTTCGCCGTCATCTTCACGGTCCCCATGGACGCTCCGGGGGTCAAGGTCATCGCGCGCTCCTCATACGAGCACGCAGCGGCGTTGCACGGCAGCCCGTTCGACTACCCGCTCTCCAGCCGCCTGGACGAGAACGACGCGATCTTCATCATGGACCGCGCCGTCATCCCGTGGGAGAACGTCCTCGTCTACGGCGACACCGAGAAGGCGAGCATGTGGGCCGGCGCGAACTCCGGCCAGGCGCACCGGATCTGGTTCCACGGCGCCACCCGCCTCGCCGTCAAGATCGACCTCATCGCGGGGCTGATGCTCAGGGCGGTGCACATCAACGGCACCGACAACTTCCGGGGCGTCCAGGCCAAGGTCGGCGAGATCATCGGCTACCGGAACCTGTTCTGGAGCCTCTCCTCCGCCATGGCTCGGACGCCGGAGCCCTGGCTGGACGGCCACGTCCTGCCGGACTTCGACGCATCGGTGGCCTACCGCCTGTTCTCGTCGACCGCCATGCCCCAGATCCGGAGCCTGGTGCAGACCTCGCTGGGCAGCTCCCTGATCTACCTCAACGGGCACGCCAAGGACTTCAAGACGCCGGAGCTGCGACCGCTGCTCGACCGCTACCTGCGGGGGTCCAACGGCCATGACGCGGTCGACCGGGTGAAGACCCTCAAGATGCTGTGGGAGACCGTCGGCAGCGAGTTCGCCGGCCGCAACGAGCTGTATGAGCGGAGCTACACCGGCAGCGAAGAGGACGCGCGCATCCAGGCCGGGTGGTTCTCCGACGCGCGCGGTCTCAGCGACCAGCTCCGCGGCTACGCCGAGGCGGCCATGGCCGAGTACGACCTGGACGGGTGGACCGTCCCGGACATGCTCAACCCCGACGACCTCGAACGCCTCGCCCGCGACTGACATCCCATGGCCAGCGCAGACGTCGTGACGACCGCTGAGCCAGCCGCCGGGGCGCCCCGTCCGTCGGGCCTGGTCATCGAGAACCTGAGCAAGACGTTTCCGAGCGTCGTCGCGCTGGACGAGTTCGGCGTGGACGTCGCGGCCGGCTCGGTGCACGCGCTGGTCGGGCCCAACGGGTGCGGCAAGTCGACCTTCGTCAAGGTCCTGGCGGGGATCCACAAGCCGGACGCGGGCGCGAGGATCTGGGTCGACGGCCAGGAGATCGACGCCGGATCGGGGAGCGCGGCCGACGCGGCGGGGGTGCGCTTCGTGCATCAGGATCTCGGCATCATCGAGCCGCTGGACGCCGTCGACAACGTCGCGCTGGGGCTGGGGTACCAGCGCGGCCGGCTCGGCGCCATCTCCTGGAGGTCGCAGCGTCGCCAGACGCAGGCGCTGCTCGATCAGTTCGGTGTCAGGGTCAGCATCGACGTGCCGTTGGCGCTCGCCAGCCCCGTGGAGAGGACGGCGGTGGCCATCGTCCGCGCGCTGGCGGGCGGCGCGCCGGGGCGTGGGCTGCTCATCCTCGACGAGCCGACGGCAGCGCTCCCCCATCGCGAGGTCGACCAGTTGTACAACCTGGTCCGCGACGTCAAGGCGACGGGCGTGTCGGTCGTCCTCATCTCCCATCGTCTCGACGAGGTGGTGGCGATCGCCGACACGGTGAGCGTGATGCGCGCCGGGAAGATCATCGGCGGCGGCCCGGTCGCGGAGATGGACGTGAGCACGATGGCCGGCATGATCGCCGGCGGGAGCCACCTGGTCGCCGGCGTTCCCGATCGCGCCGACGACGAGCCCGTGTCGGACCGGCCCGTCGTGCTCCGGGCCCGGCAGATCTCCGGCCGGCACCTTCGTGGGGTGGACCTCGAGCTTCGCGAGGGTGAGATCGTCGGCGTCGCGGGACTCCTCGGCTCAGGCCGTGAGGAGCTGCCGTACGCGGTGGCCGGCGCTGCGGGCGTCGAGATCGACGCGGAGTGGGAGGTCGACGGCGAGACGTTCGAAGCGATGACGCTCGAGCGCGCGGCGGGCCTCGGCATCGCCCTGGTTCCGGCGCAGCGAGCCCGCGAGAGCGTGGTCGCCCCCTTCGCGGTCTTCGAGAACCTGTCGCTCCCGGCGCTTGGGCGGCTGCGCCGCGGCCCGCTGCTGAGTCCCGGACGCGAGCGCAGCTTCGTCCGCGAATGGCTCACGGCGATGAACGTCCGTGCGAGCGCCGAGCGCAGCCCGATCACCGTGCTGAGCGGCGGCAACCAGCAGAAGGTGGTGCTGGCCCGCTGGCTCGCCATGAATCCGAAGCTGCTCGTGCTGTCGGAGCCGACCGCCGGGGTCGACGTCGGTGCGCGAACCACGTTGTATGAGTTGATCCGGGCAAGGGCCGCCGAGGGTCTGACCGTCCTCGTCGCGTCCTCGGACGCGCTGGACCTGGTGCACATGTGCGACCGCGTGCTGGTGATGCGCAACGGCGTCGCCGCGGCGGAGCTGCGCGGGGCTCGTATCACGGAGGCGGAAATGGTGGACACAATGGAGGGGGTCGTATGAGTCAGACAGTCACGCTGGACCCGGGGTCACCGGTCGAGAACCCCGCGGTGCCGGACATCGAACAGCCTCCGCGCCGGTCGCTGACGAGCAAGTTGTCCTTCGGCAACATCGGCGCGCTCTACGTGTTCGCGATCATCATCGTCGTCTTCTCCGTCTGGGCGCCCGACACGTTCCCGACCTGGACCACCGTCCGGACGATCGTCAACCAGAACGCGATCGCGGGCATCATCGCGCTGAGCCTCGTCATCCCGCTGTCGGCGGGGGCGTTCGACCTCTCGATCGGGGCGATCATGGGCCTGGCGAGCATCGTCTGCGCCTGGCTGCTGGTCAAGAAGGGCATGCCGGTCGTTCCGTCGATCTTGATCTCGATCCTCGTCGGCCTGCTCGCCGGGCTCATCAACGGGGCCCTGGTGGTGGTCGTCGGCATCGAGTCCTTCATCGCGACGCTGGCCACCGGCTCGCTGATGACGGCCGCCGTCTCGATGATCAGCGACTACACGCCGATCAACGGGCCGAAGCTGTCGGCTCCGGGCTTCAGCAACCTCGCCAACGCCTCCGTCGTCGGCGGCATCACCACGTGCGCGTTCATGTTCTTGATCGTGGGGCTCGTCCTGTACGTGTTCCAGGAATACACGGCCACGGGGCGCCGGATGTTCGCCACCGGGTTCAACCTCGAGGCGGCGCGGCTCACCGGCATCCGCACCAACCGGCTGCGCTTCGTCGGCCTCATGGTGTCGGCGCTCGTCGCGAGCATCGCCGGCGTCCTGATCACCGCGCAGATGCAGGTCGGTCAGCCGGACGTCGGGAACCCGTATCTGCTCAACGCCTTTGCGGCGGTGTTCCTCGGAGCGACGCAGTTCCGCAGTGGACGCTTCAACGCGGCCGGCACGCTGGTCGCCGTGCTCCTGCTGGGGACCGGCAAGACCGGGCTGATCCTGGTCGGGGCTCAGCCCTGGGGCGGTGACATGTTCGTCGGCGTGGTCCTCATCGGCGCGTTGGCGCTTGCGGCCTACGAGCGGGTTCGCGGCCAGCGCAGGCTCCTCGCCGCGCGCCGCCGCGCGTCGAAGCGGCGGCGGGGAAGCACGTCGCAGGGCAGCGCCGCGGCCGGCTGACGGCATCGAGCGTGTCACGCGCGCGTGTAATAAGGCACGCGCGGCCTGGGAGGATCGCATGGGGAAGTTGGACGGAAAGACCGCCTACATCACGGGCGGAGCGAGCGGCATGGGCCGCGCCAGCGCGCGGCTCTTCGCTCGCGAAGGAGCGTCGGTCCTCGTGGCCGACATCCAGGAGGCCGCCGGAGAGGCGGTCGTCGAGGAGATCGTCGCAGCCGGTGGGACGGCGGTGTTCCAGCGCACGGACGTCACGCGTGAAGGCGACATCGTCGCGTTGATCGGCCGAGCGGTCGACGAGTTCGGGGCGCTGCACATCGCCTATAACAACGCTGGGGTCGGCGGCCCGTGGGGCATCGAGAGCGCCTCGGTCGAGGAGCTCGACCGCGTCTGGGCCGTCGTTCTCCGCGGATCGCTGCTCGGCATGAAGCACGCCGTTCCCGCGCTCCGCGCGGCAGGCGGCGGAAGCATCTTGATGACGGCGTCCGGGGCCGGCATCCGCGGCCGCGGCGACCAGCCCGCCTACTCCGCGCTCAAGGCGGCCCTCGTGAACCTCGCCGCGAGCGCTTCACAGCCGCTCGCCCAAGACCGCATCAGGGTCAACGCCATCGCGCCCGGCTGGATCCGGACGCCGATGATGGAGGCTGGGTTCCCCGACGCCGGTGATCGCCTGCGTGACGCTCTGCGCCTCATCCAGCCCTATCCGGAGCAGGGCGCTGCCGAGCACATCGCGGCGGCGGCGCTCTTCCTGGCCAGTGACGACGCCGCGTTCATCACGGGCGTGACCCTGCCGGTCGACGGTGGCCTTCTCGGGATCGCCCCGGAGCTGCCCGACGGCGCGGCTGCCCTCGGCGCCCTCGCTGCCGACCCGAGCGCAGCTGCGGCGCCCCGGGGATGACTGGCGTCACCGCTAGTTTCAAACGGCACCAAGCCACTCACCCCGTCGAGCCTCGGTAGACAAGCGCTCAACCAAGCGAGCTGAACGCAAGCTCGCGCACAGGAGGAGAGTGTTGGCAGTGCACGTTCTTGAATGGGTCAGCTCGAGACGGTCCGGTGCGCGTCTTGCGCTCGGCACCGCGCTCGTCGCCTCGGCGGTGGGTGTCACCGCATGTGGCAGCAGCGGCGGAAGCGGGGCCAGCGGTGGCGACGCCACGGCGGCGTCGCAACCCGCCTCCGGAGACAACGCCGCGCAGATCGCGGCGTTGACCAAGCGTCCTACGCACATCGCCGTGACGGTTCCTGTCGGCAAGCCGATCCCGACGGGCAAGAAGGTCATCTACATCCCGCCCCCGTTGGGCGACCAGAAGCCTGCCGAGAAGATCCTGGGGCAGGCCGCGCAGGTCCTGGGCTGGACGTCGTCGGCGATCGTGCCGACCAGCGCCACGACGTCGGCGTTCGCGGCGAGCATCGACGAGGCGCTTCGCCAGAAGGCGGACGCGATCATCTTGGTGTCATTCCCCGGAACGGCGCTGGCGGGGCCGATCGGGCGAGCCAAGGCGCAGGGCGTCCCGGTCATCAACCTCTACGCCAGCGAGCCCCCGGGGACGGTGCCGGGGATCGTGGCCCAGCCCTTGGGGAAGAGCTACACGATCAAGGTGGCGGAGAAGACCGGCGAGCTCCTGGGGCTGATGGTGCCCCCGGGTTCGACGGTCGGTGAGGCCGCGCTGCTCGTGGTCACCAAGGCGAGTGACTACCAGCTGGCGACCGAGCGCGGCGTCAAGAAGTCGTGTCCGACGTGCAAGTACGCGGCGAACATCACGCTGGCCGCGCAGGCCAAGGACTATGTGCCGAACATGGTGACCTTCATCCGCAAGGAGAACCTCAAGGGCCTGTACATCCTGAACGGCCCGCTGAGCAACGGGCTGGGAGCCGCCATGCGAGCCGCCGGTGAGGATCCGAGCTCGGTGAAGGCGCTGGCGGGCGCGATCGGCTCGGGGGATGGCAGCGCCCAGCGCGTCAACAGCAGCGAGGCGCCGCTCGCGGCCGGCTACGTGTGGCCAGGCGCCGAGGGCATCTGGTACGGCGTCGATGCGGCAGTGCGCGCGCTGGCCGGCGTGCCGACCAAGCCGTCCGACGCGGACGCCGACCCGTACATCGTCCTCCCGGGGAAGATCCCGAGCGAGGTCTTGAACAGCCCGTCGCCCGTGGCGGTCACCGACTACCAGGCGGAGTTCGCGAAGCTCTGGGGCAAGTAGGCCAGCGCTCGCACCAAAGCCTCGTCGTGTCCGGGCCGCCCCTGTGGGGCGGCCCGGCGCTTGCGGTGGGGTGACTGGCGTCACCGCTAGTTCGAGCGCTTGTCCGGGGGTCGCGCCGACCGCGGGCCGGTAGACCAACGCCCGCAACCCGGACGGACAGGAGAGACGGTTGACCAGCAAGAAGGTTCGGACGAGGCCGCTGCCCGAGAGCGTGGTCGAGTCGTGGGATCACGAGGCGGACGTCGTCGTCGTCGGCTACGGCATCGCGGGCGTGTGCGCGGCCCTCGCCGCGGACGAGCGCGGTGCCGATGTCCTGGTCCTCGAGCGCGGTGGCGGCTCCGAGGGCCTGTGTGGCGCGATCTTCTACCTCGGTGGCGGCACGGAGATGCAGCACGCCGCCGGGTACGAGGACACGCCCGAGGCCATGCGGACGATGCTGCGCTCCGCGCTGGGTGCGGGACTCGTCGACGAGGTGAAGCTCGACGCGTACTGCGCCGGCAGCGTCGAGCACTACGACTGGCTGGTGCGGTCGGGCGTCCCGTTCGTCACGGGTCCGGACGAGGAGGGCACGGACTTCACGGCGGCGATGGAAGACGGCTACGTCGTCATCGGCGCGCAGGAGTACGCGGGCCATGGGCTCATCTGGGCGGGGGCGGAGGCGTCCTTCCCGAACGACGAGCTGGCGCCGCCCGTTCCGCGTGGGCACATCGCGCGGGACGTTCCGAAGGACGAGGACCTCTACGAGGGCGCTGCGACGAAGGCCCTGCTCCGCACCGCGGATGCCCGCGGGATCAAGGCGCTGTACAACATGGGCGCCGAGCGTCTCGTGATCGACGGCGCCGGCGTCGTCGTCGGCGTCGAGTGCCAGTCCTACGACACGACGGTCCGGGTTCGGGCGCGCTCCGGCGTCGTCCTCGCGACCGGCGGGTTCGGCTACAACGAGGAGATGATGGCGCTGCACAGCCCGCTGCTCGTGGAGCAGGGCGCCATGCCGCAGGGACACGAGGGGCAGGACGGGCTGGGGATCCGCATGGGCCAGGCCGCCGGCGCCAACGCCGTGCGGATGGACGCTGCGGACGTCACGCTGGCGATGACGCCGCCGATCACCGTCCGGGCAGGCCTGCTCATCAACGAGCTGGGTCAGCGATTCGTCAACGAGGACGCCTACTTCGGTCGCATCGGGATCGACGTGATGCGCAACCAGAGGGGCGTCGCCTTCCTCCTGTTGGACGACGCGACGTACCTCCCGGGCGCGACGTTCCGCCGGCCCCGATGGATCGCCGAGTCCTTGGAGGAGCTCGAGCGCGAGGCCGGCTTCCCGCCGGGGTCCCTCGTCGGCACCGTCGACTACTACAACAAGCACGCGGCAGACGGCAAGGATCCGCTGCTGCACAAGCGCCCGAAGTGGCTCAGGCCGCTGGAGCCTCCGTTCGCGCTCATGGACCTGAGCGCCATCCCGAAGCCGGGCGGAGGAGAGGGCGTCAGCTACGTGCGCATGCCGGGCGGGGACGTCGCGGATCTCCGCAACCTCGCCGGCATCGTGACGCTCGGCGGCCTGCACACGAACGTCGACAGCGAAGTCCTCGATCCGGAGGGCGAGGTCATCCCGGGCCTCTACGCGGCCGGTCGCTGCAGTGCCGGCCTCGCGGTCTACGGCTATTGCAGCGGCGTGTCGCTGGGGGACAGCTCGTTCTTCGGCGCCCGCGCGGGGCGGGTCGCCGCTGCCCGCGCGGCGGCGTTGAGCGGCACCTCGAGCCGCGTCTCGGCGCTCGGGGGTCTGGACGCATGAGCGGGAACGGAACCGCATCGCCGAGCTCGACGATGGAGTGCGACGTCCTGGTCGTCGGCTCCGGCGGAGGGGCGCTGACCGGTGCCTATGCCGCCGCGTCGGCCGGGCTTCGCACGATCGTCGTCGAGAAGACCGGGGTGTTCGGGGGCACGACGGCGTACTCCGGAGCAGGTCTGTGGCTGCCCGACACCCAGGTGCAGCGGCGGGCCGGCGTCGAGGACTCGGCCGAGGATGCCCGTACCTACCTCCGGGCAGTCGTCGGTGACTACGAGGTGGAGCGCCAGGAGGCGTACATCGCCACCGCCGGCGAGCTGGTGGCGCTGCTCGAGAGCGATCCGAACATCGAGTTCGAATGGCGATCCTTCCCCGACTACTACCCGGTGCCCGGCCGGCGCGAGAGCGGTCGAGCGATCTACCCCGTCGACCTGCCCGACGCGGACGTCGGCGAGCTCCGTGACCTCATCCGTCCGGATGCGGGGCCCGATCGCGCGGGAGAGGCCCATCGTGAGGACCCGTACGTGGGCGGCCGGGCGCTCGTCGGCCGGTTGTTGATGGCCCTGCGCGGCACGGGCAACGCCGAGCTGCTGACCGAGACGACCGCCCGAGCGCTGACCGTCGAGGACGGCCGGGTCGTGGGCGTCGAAGCGGTCGACGCCGGTGGCCGCTCGATCACGATCCGGGCCGCACGTGGCGTGCTCCTGGCGGCCGGCGGCATGGAGGCCGACGCGCTGCTGCGCACGGAGCATCGCATTCCCGGCAGGGCCGCTTGGAGCATGGGGCCGCGGGGGGCCAACACCGGCGATCTCGTCCAGGCGGCGATCGCCGTCGGCGCCGACACCGCCCTGCTCGAGGAGGCGTGGTGGTGCACCGGCGTCGAGCTGCCCGACGGCGCCGCCGCGTTCATGGTCGGCGTTCGCCGTGGCGTGATGGTCGACGACCGCGGGGAGCGCTTCGTCAACGAATGCCTGCCCTACGATCGCTGCGCCCGGGCCATGATCGAGCACGGAGCCGAGGTGGCTCACCTCGTCTTCGACTCGTCGGAGGGCGGGATCCTTCCCGCCGTGGTCATGCCCGAAGTGGCGGCGGCCGAGCACCTGGCGGCCGGGACGTGGGTGACGGCGGCGACCATCGAGGGTGTCGCCGAGCAGATCGGCGTGCCGGGCGATGCCCTGCGCGCCACGGTCGAGGAGTTCAACCGCAGCGCGGCCAACGGCGTCGACGAGGCGTTTCACCGCGGCGAGGACGCGTTCGACCTGTTCTTCTGCCCGCCGGGCGACGAGCCCGACGGGCCGGCCAACCCGGCGCTGCGCCCGGTCGCACAGCCCCCGTTCTACGCGGCCAGGATCGTCGTGAGCGATCTCGGGACCAAGGGCGGCGTGCGGACGGACGTCGATGCGCGCGTGCTGCGGGCCGATGGCTCGCCGATCGAAGGCCTGTACGCGGCGGGCAACACCAGCGCCTCGCTGACGGGTCACGCATACCCGAGCCCCGGCCTGCCGCTCGGGACCGCCACGGTCTTCTCCTATCGCGCAATCCAGCACATGACCAAGGAGCTCGTATGACATCGGTTGCCGTTCCGGCGGTCGTCCGGGGGCTCGTGCCGTCCCCCGACGACGACACGTTCGTCGTGCTTCGAGAGCTTCCGGTCCCGGAGCCGCAGGACGGCGAGGCGATCGTCGCCGTCGAGACGTTCTCGATCAACCGCGGCGAGGTCCTGATGCTGTCCGGACCGCCGCCGGGGTGGCGCCCGGGGCTCGACCTGGCCGGACGGGTCGTGCAGGCCGCCGCCGACGGAAGCGGCCCGCCGGAGGGTGCGCGCGTGGTCGGCCAGGCGCCACTCGGCAGCTGGGCGACGGCGGTCGCCGTGCCGACGAGCGCCCTGGCCGAGCTTCCGGACGCCGTCTCCTTCGAGCAGGCGGCGCCGCTGGGAGCGGCGGCGCTCACCTCCCTGCGGATGCTCCGCTACGCGGGCTCGGTGGCCGGCCAGCGGCTGCTGCTGACCGGCGCCGCCGGCGGTCTCGGCCACTTCTTCGTCGAGCTCGCGACGCTTCAGGGGGCGCGCGTCACGGCCGTGGTGGCCTCCCAGGAGCGTGGTGCGCGGCTGCTGGAGCTGGGCGCCGAGGCGCTGGTGACGCACGTCGCCGACGCCGAAGGGCCGTTCGACGTGGTCCTCGACTCCATCGGCGGGACGTCGCTCACCACGGCGCTCACGAAGGTCGCGCCGGGTGGGCTCGTGCTGTGGTTCGGGCAGGCGGGCGGCGAGCCCGCCGTCTTCGACATGTACGCCTTGGGAACTCCCTCGCTGGCGCGGATCGTCCCGTTCAGCTTCTTCAACAGCGGCGGCTCGTACGCCGACGACCTCGCCACGCTCGTCCGCCTCGTTGCGGCGGGTCACCTGCATCCGGAGATCAGCACGGTCGCGGACTGGGCCGAGACGAACACGCTGCTGGTCGAGCTGCGCGATCGCCGCCTCCGCGGCAACGCGGTCCTCAGGATCAGCGGCTGAGGGCGCGGCCGCCGCGGCGATGACCATCGCTCTCGCTAGTTCGCCCATCCGGGGCCGGGTCCAGGCCCGGTCCGGCGACTAGCGTCGAGCGCACGACCGATGCACGCGCCCTCCCGCAGACTCCCCCCCGAAGAAGCCCTGTCCGGCGCGCCGAACGCACGCCTGGTGGCCAGCGACTTCCGCGCGGTGATGGGGCGGTTCGCGAGCGGCGTGACGATCGTGTCGACGCGCGAGGCGGGGGAGAACTACGGGGCGACGGCGAGTGCCTTCACCTCGCTCTCGCTCGAGCCGCCGATGGTGCTCGCGTGCCTGTTTCGTGGAGCCGCCACCGAAGCGGCGATCCGCCGGTCGCGGCGGTTCGGCGTCAGCATCCTTCGCGACGACCAGCAGGTGATCGCCGAGCGTTTCGCGTCGCGGCACCCGGATCGCTTCGCGTCCATCGACCATCGCCACGGGGAGCTCGGCGTGCCGCTCGTCGACGGCGCCCTCGCGCACGTCGAATGCCACGTCACGGAGACCGTGATCGGAGGCACGCACACGGTGTTCATCGGCACGGCGTCGAGCGCCGCACGGTACGAGGGTCGCCCCCTCGCGTACTTCGGGGGCGCCTTCGGCCACTTCCTCGTCGGCGACGACGCTGCGGTGTACAAGGCGCTGCGCGCCATGATCGTCAGCGAGGCGCTCTCGCCGGGCCATGCGCTGTCAGCCGAGGAGCTCGCCCGCCAGCTGGGCGGAGAGCCCGGGTCCGTGCTGGCCGCGCTGAAGCGCCTGGCCACCGAAGGGCGCGTCGCCCGCGAGCCGGACGGCACGTACGTCGTCGGCGGACTCGACCAGCGCGCGGCGCTGGACATGATCTCGGCCTGCCGCACGATCGAGGTCGGGGTGGCCGAGCTGACCGTGGGATGGGTCGAGGACGCTGAGCTCGATGCGCTCGACGAGCTGTCGTCAAGCCCTTGCGAGGCGCTGCCGCAGCGAGCGCATGACGGGCCGGTCCGTCCCGCGAGCGGGTTCCACGAGCGTCTCGTCGCGCTGGCCGGCAACCCGCGGCTGCTGGATCACTATCGCGAGCTCTCCACGGCCGCGGCCTACGCCGGGCCGGTGCATGCCGAGCACCCTGATCCTGAAGACCATCGTGCCATCGTGGCCGGCTACCGGGAGGGCGATCTCCCGACGGTGATCGCCGCCATCGATCGGCATGCACGCCGGCTTCGCGAAGCGTGGCAGCAGGCCGCGCCGCTCCCCGAGCGCCGATAGGGGATGACGCCAGTGCCTCGGCCCGCAGCAGGCTCGCTCCACTGGCAGACAGGGTTGGGCACGGGTAGAGTCGAGCGGGGGCCGTTGTGACGGGCGTTTACGACGCGGCAGGGGAGGATCGGTTGTGCGGGTCTTGATCGTCGACGACCACGAGGTCGTCCGGAACGGGATCGTCGCGTCGCTTCGCGCGAGCCCGCGGTACCGCATCGTCGGGGCGGCCGGTACGGGTGCCGACGCCGTCTCGCTGGCCAGGCGCGTGCGGCCCGATGTCGCCATCGTCGACCTTCGCCTGCCCGACATGACCGGCGAGACGGTGTGCCGGCAGCTGATCGCCGACACGCCAGGCATCGCCGTGGTGATGCTCACCACCTACCTGAGCGACGACACCGTGCGATCCGCGCAAGCGGCCGGTGCGACCGCCTACGTCACCAAGGCCGCGGGGATCGCGGTGCTGAAGGAGACGCTCGAGGCGATCGGGTCGGGCGCGCACAGCTCGCTCTCGAGCGACAGCGCCCCGGTGATCGTCCATCGCCTCGACCGCCTGGCGAGCGGCCGTGCCGCCGGCCACCTGACGACGCCCCACCAACGACGTGTCCTTGCGCTCGCCGCAGCGGGCCTGACCAACGGGCAGATCGGCGAGCGGCTCAACATCTCGGAGTCGACCGTCCGCTTCCACATCCAGAAGCTCAAACGCATCTTCTCGGTGCCGAGCAGGACGGCGCTGGTCGTCCGAGCGGTGCAGGACGGCGTGATCGCGCCCGGGCCGGAGGACGGGGAGCTGGCGAGCTAGATGAGCCCACCGCCGGAGGACGCGGTCCCGACTCCGCTGGCGGCCGCTCAGCTCGACTCGGAGGATCTGACCCTCCTGGCGACCGAGGCGCGCGCGGCGCTGCGCTGCCCGGCCGTCCTCATCACCGGACGCGATGCGCGGGATCGGACGACCATCGTCGGGTCCGCGGGAGTGACCGCACAGGACACGCGGGTGCTGTGGCCGATCGTGCTGCAGGTGGACCGCCACCAGGAGGAGCTCGTCTCGCCGGGAGTCGGTGTGCCGTTCGTCGCGCTGCTGCCCACCATCGGCGTCGGGCACGGCCGCGAGGTTCGCCGCATCGTCATGTTCGTCGGCGGCAAGCGCATGGGCGGGTTCCACCTCATCAGCTCGGTGGACGCGCCGTGCGACGACGGCCTAGCGTCGGACTTCGCGCGCCATGCCGCCATCGCGATCGCCCGGCGACGGCTGCGCCGAGGCAGCAGCGCGCACCTCGAGCGACGGATCGCACGCGCCGACGCGATCCTCGACTTCGCCGCGGCCGTCTCGAACGTCGGCTTCGACAGCCTCGTCGGGAGGATCGAAGCCGCCGTGCGCAGCGTCTTCGGGCCGGTGCGGACGCGCGTGTACCTGCACAACGCCGAGAGCGACGCCTTGGAGGCGCTCCCGAACCCGCAGCGAACCGCTGCCGAGCAGCCGCTCGAGCCGATCGCGGCCAACGACATGCGCATGGGGATCGCGCGGGTCTTCGCGCTCGGCCGCTCGTACATGACCAACGGCCCCGTCGAGGACGACCCGATCGAGCGTGCGCCGACGTGGACGCCGTGGCCCGCGTCGTTGCTGACGGTGCCGCTGTTCGTGTCGGGGCGGGCGAGCGGCGTGCTGCAGATCGCCGACAAGCCGCGCGGCTTCGTGATGACCGACGTCCACGACGCCGAGCTGCTGTCGCGCCCGATCGCCGTCGCGGTCGAGCTCACCGCGACCCTGCGGCGGCTTCGCGTCCAGAGCGAGATCGAGGCGGTGCTGTCGGACACGACCGCCCTGCTGCGGCCGGCGACGGACGTCGGCGCCAAGCTGCCCCAGGTGATCGCCGCCATGCGGAGCGCCACGGCGTCGACCGTCCTCATGTTCGCCTCCCGGCACGCTCCCCTGGTCGTCGCGAGCTCCGGGCCGACGCCGCCGTCTCAGGAGGACTTCGTCGCGTGGCTGACGAGTCAGCTCGAGGAGGACCCGCTGGGGCTGGGCACCGACGTCGGCTGCCGCGCGCTGCTCGTGGCTCCGGTGAGGATCGGACCGCAGCAGATCGCGACGCTCGCCGCCATCGCCAGTCCGGCGACGGTGTTCGGGACCGCCGAGCGACGCGGTCTCGCTCGCCTCGCGAACGTGATCGCGTTGTCGCTGGCGGGGGAGCGCGATCTCGCTCAGCGAACCGCGCTGGCGCGGATGGAGGAGCGCCAGCGCGTGGCCGACGAGCTGCACGACGAGGTCGCGCAGCTGCTCTTCGCGGCGCAGATCCAGCTCGACGAGGTGATCGACCTGCCGGGAACGACCGAGGAGGTCCTCGACCGCGCGGTCCTCGCCAACTCGCTGCTGCTGCGCAGCGACGCGACCCTGCGCCGGGTGATCACGGAGCTGCCACAGCGATCGAGCGCGCTGCTCAGCGACCGTCTCGAGGCGTTGCTGGAGGAGACGCAGCGCACCTTCCGTGCCGAGATCCTGTCGACGATCGGCGCGGACGCGGTGCAGGCGGCGACGGAGAGCTCGCACGAGACGCACGACATCCTGGTCGGCGCTGCGCGCGAGTCGTTGGTGAACGCGGCAAAGCACGCGGGGCCTTGCACGATCGAGATCGGATTGCACGTCGTCGGAGCCGAGACGCTGCGGCTGTCGGTCAGCGACGACGGGGTGGGCCTCGCCGACGAACGGGCGGCGGCCGGGCTCCCCGGCCATGGCCTGTCAGCGTTGCGGCGGCAGGTCGCGGCGGCTGGCGGATCCGTTCACGTCGCCGCTCGTCAACCGGTCGGCACGTCGGTGGTCGTCGATCTGCCGCTCCGGCCGCGCTCCACATCGGAGGCAGGACCGGTCATCGACGTCGAGGCCGCGGGGCTGGATTCGGGCGCGACGGCCTCGACGACGGTGTCGACGAGCTCGAGCCGCGCCGGAGCACCGTCGCCGGCGACCGGCGGCATGATCTCGAAGCCACCCCGCCAGGGCGAGATCGCGACGTCCGAGCGCCGGCCGCGGTGATCGACGGCCAGCCGGCCGAGGTACGCACGGGGCGCCGGGACGACCGCGCAAGGGTCGGGTGAGAACACGGTCTTGCCGTCCTGGCGGATGACGGTGCCCGAGAGCTCGAACGGTCGACCCAGGAGCGTCGCGGCTTCTCTGGGCCGGCCCGCGCGGACCGCCTCGCGGATGCGCGTGGACGAGACGGGCTCACCGGTATGCATGACCGTCGGTGCGATGTGCGTGGTGAACGCCGCAGCATCTCGAAGCAGCTGCGGCGTGCCCTCCCCCCGGCGGCCGAACCGGAAGTTCTCGCCCACCGAGACGTGACGGACCCCCAGCCGGTCCTCGAGCCAGCTGGTGATGAACTCGCTCGGTGACATCGCGGCGACGATCGCATCGAAGTCGATCACGATGAGCTCCTGGACTCCCAGCTGGGCGACCACCTCGAGCCGCTGCTGCAGGGTGGTGAGCAGGTGACGGGGCTCGGCACGGCCGAGCACCATCGCCGGCGGCGGGTCGAAGGTCAGCACGCTGCGGGCGCCGCGGATCACCTCGCGATGGCCCAGATGGACTGCGTCGAACACGCCGATCGCCAGGCTCCGCGGACGTCTCGTGACGTCCTCCAGGTGCACGATGCGGGCGCCGGGTGCCCGGTCTGCGAGGGTCATGCCCGAGATAGAAGCGGGAGTTCGCGACGGCGCAAAGGTCCTGCGCGGCACAGCTGGCGGATGCGGCAGTCACGCCGGCCGATCGCACCGACCGCGCACGGACGCCGGGGCGGACTCTGGAAGGCCGGCCCCGGCGCCTGCGCGGCAGGGTCAGCTCGTCGAGCCCGCCATCTCGCCCGCCGCGTCGGCGACGGGGACGCTCGGCAGCGACACGCCGCCGCGACCGAGACGGCGGCCCTGCGGGATCAGCAGCGCGAGGATGCCTCCGACCAGCGCGACGCCGGCGGCCACGAACAGCGCGGCGGTGAACCCGCCCTCCTCGTAGAGGTTGACGCCCGGGGCGACCTGCAGCGCGACCGCCGCGGCGAGGATCACGTAGGAGATCTGCTGCATCATGCCCCCGATGATCCCGTCGGCGGTGCCGACGACGCCTCCGGCGACGGCCCGCTGATCCTCGGGAACCGCGAGCAGGATGAGGTTCGGGCGCGCGGCGAGCACGAGCAGGCCGGCGCCGCCCAGCGCGTACCCGACGACGTAGTGCCAGATCTCCGAGTGCAGCAGCGCGAGGAAGATCATGTGGACGATGACGAGCGCGGACCCGATGAAGATGTGGTTGCGGAATCCGATGGACCTCGCCGTCAACCCGACGAAGAAGCCGCCGACGATCACGAGGATCCCCGCCGGGGCGAAGACCAGCGCGATGTCCGTCGAGCCCAGGCCCTGGCCGTACGCCGGCGCCGCCGCGCTCGGCGTCGCCAGCATCTGCGGGACGAGATAGGCGCCCATCGACGTCGCCGCCACGACGCACGAGATCGAGATCAGGGGTGCCCACATCGGCCGGCGGGTCAGCAACCTCATGCTGATCAGCGGTTCCGGCGCCTGGCGCTGCTGGAAGAACCAGCACACGAGGAGGGCGAACCCGCCGATCGCGACCAGCAGGGTCCGGGCGTTGCCGTAGCCCCAACCCTGCGCCTGGGAGATCGCGATCTGCACCGCGAGCACGCCGCTCGCGAGCAGCAGCGCGCCGAGGTAGTCGATGGAGCCCTTGGTCCGCAGCGGCGACTCGGGGACGAGCACCGCCACCAGCAGCAGGCCGACGACCGACACGCCGCCCATGAGGACGAAGACGGAGCTCGTGCCGTAGTTGTCGACCAGGAGCGACGCCAGCAGCGGGCCGGCGATCACGACGACGCCGATGCCGTTGGTCGAGATCGCGATGCCCAGCGACCGCCAGCGGGGCGGGAACACGTCACGCATGAGCGCGAAGGTCAGCGGGGCGAACGCGATGGCGACGCCCATCAGCGCCCGGCCGACCAGCAACACGAAGAAGCTGTTGGCGAGGATCCCGATCAGCGCGCCGACGGCCGCGATCACCGCCGTGATCACGAGCGTTCGCTTCTTGCCGTAGATGTCGCCGATCTTGGCGAGGATCGGCGTGGCGACGGCGCCCGACAGGGAGAACACGGTCAGGATCCACACGATCTGGGACGTCTGGTACTCCGCCGCGAACGTGGGGAGGATCGGCGCGAAGACGGTGATGGCCAGCGCCGACTGCTCGCTGAGGAGCACCAGCGCCAGCGTGACCGCCACCCAGAAGCCGCCTGAGCGTGCCTGGAGCCGGACGATCTCGGCCTGCTGCGCTGGGTCGACGGCAACGTCGTCGACTCTGGAGGCCGGATCGATGACCTCTTCCAACCCGGCGTCATTCAAACGCGGTGGGACGTCTGACTCCATGATTCTCTCCTATCGCGGCAGCCGAGTCCGGTGACGGATTCGACCAATGGACCCTGCACTCGGCGCCTGCCTACCACAGCCGTTCGAGCCGCCCGGCTCCGCGTCGGCGCAGGCTGTCGTTCTCGATGGTTGTGCCGGCGCCGGCTCTCGGGAGCGCGTGAGCGTCGGCTAGACCGAGCCCGTGCCCCCTGCGAAGAGCTCGGCTCGAGGGACCCGCGTGCTGCTGGGAGCCCTCGGGCTCTCCACGTTCACCGTGTCGATCGCGGCGACGACCGTCGTGCCCGCGCTGTCGGTGATCCAGCGGACGTTCGACGTCACCGCGAGCGACACGGCCTGGTTGGTGACGGCGTACTTCCTCGTCGCCTCGACGGCCACGCCGATCCTCAGCCGCCTCGGCGACATGCGCGGCAAGCGCAGCGTGCTCGTCGCCGCGCTCGCGGCGTTCCTCGCCGGGTCGATCGTCTGCGCGCTGTCGCCCAGCCTCGCCGGGGAGATCCTGGGGCGCGCGCTGCAGGGCCTCGGCGCCGCGGTCTTCCCGCTCGCCTACGGGATCGCTCGCGATCAGCTGGAGCCGGAGCGCGTGCCGACCGCGATCGGCTTCCTCGCCGCGACGCCGGCCGTCGGGGGCGCCCTCGGGCTGCCCTTCGGCGGGCTGATCGCGGAGCACGCCGACGTCTCGGCGATCTTCTGGGCGCAGGGGCTGCTCGGCCTGGTCGCCCTGGGCACGTGCTGGAAGGTGCTGCCCGACTCCGGCACCCGGATCCCCGGCCGTGTCGACCTGCGCGGCGCGGTCGTGTTCTCGATCGGGTTCGGCCTTCCGCTGCTGGCGGTCTCCCGAGCGAACGTCTGGGGCTGGGGCTCGCCGACGACGCTCGCCTGCTTCGCGGTCGGCCTCGTGATCCTGGCCGCCTGGACCAAGCTCGAGCTGCACACCGACCAGCCGCTGGTCAACATCCACACGCTCCGGCGCCGGCCGGTCTTCCTGACGAACGTCACGACGATCGTGGCGGGCTTCGGGTTGTTCGGGTCCTTCATCCTGCTTCCCCAGCTCGCCCAGGTCCCGACGAGCACGGGCTTCGGGCTCGGGCTCACCGCGTCGGCCGCCGGCCTGCTGCTCGTCCCCAACGCGGTCGTCAACGCGATCACGTCCTCCCAGTCCGGACGCGTGATCGGCCGCTGGGGCGCGCGGACGCCGCTGCTGGTCGGGTGCTCGATCGCCGTGGTCGCGTTCGGCCTCCTCACGGTCCTCCACGGGAGCGCGATCTTCATCGTGCTGTGGAGCATGCTGCTCGCGGTCGGCGTCGGGCTGAGCTACCCCGCCATGCCGACGTTGATCCTCGACGCGGTCGAGCTGCACGAGACGAGCGAGGCCAGCGGCGTCAACACCATCATGCGCAACGCCGGCGCCGCGGCCGGCAGCGCCGTGGCCGGGAGCGTCCTGGCGGCGCACGTCGCCCCGAACGGCCTGCCCACGGACGCCGGCTTCGCCCTCGCGTTCCTGATCGCCTCGATCGTGAGCGCGGTGGCCGTGCTGATCGGCCTGAGGATCCCGGTCAGGGCGCGGATGCCCGTGCCGGTGCTGGCATTGTCGATAGCGCCGCGCGAAAACCGCTGACAGCCTGAACACTCGCCGATAGCTTCGGCCATGTTGTCGGCCAACGATCGAGGTCACGCATGTCCGATGTCATCAGCCAGCCCGCCGCGGAGGGCGTCACGCCCGAGATGCTGCTCGAGCGGGCCGCCGCACTGCGGCCGCAGCTGCGAGAGGAGCAGGCGGCCGCCGAGCTGCGCGGCACCTACTCGCCCGAGATCCACCAGGCGTTCCGCGAGGCCGGGTTCTACTCGATCCTCGTGCCGCGCCGGTTCGGCGGCCTGGAGCTGGACCTGACGACCTACTACCGCGTGATGATCGAGGTCTCGCGCGGCGACCCGGGCAGTGGCTGGTGCCTCACGCTCGGCTCGAGCCACGCCCTCGTGGCCGGCAGCTTCTTCTCGGAGACGGCGCAGAGGGAGTTCTTCACCGATGGGAACTACTGCGCTCCACACACGGCGGTCGGCCCCGGCATCCTGCTGAAGGAGACCGAGGGCGGCTACCTCGCCAGCGGGCGGGTCGACTACGGCTCTGGCGTGCCGTACTCCGAGTGGGTGCTCGCCGGGGCGTTCCTGGAGCAGGCCCCGGGGGAGACGGGCTTTCCGCGCATGGTCAACATCGCGCTACCGATCGCGCAGGTGACGGTGCTCGACAACTGGGGCGGCGACCGCACGCTCGGCATGCGGGCGAGCGGCTCGAACTCGATCGTCGTCGCGGACGTGTTCGTCCCGGAGCATCACGTCGTGCCGGGCAACTGGCACGAGGGCTGGGACCCGACCGTGCCGACGCCGGGCATCGAGCTGCACGGCAACCCCATGTACCTCGGGCGCGCCCATGCGACCTACCACACGTCGATCGCGTCCGTGCAGGTCGGAGCGGCCAAGGCGGCCCTGGACGAGTTCGAAGAGCAGATGTTGACGCGGAAGGCGGTCGCGCCGCCGCCGATCCCACGCTCGGAGGACCCGCACAGCCTGCGGATCCACGGTCAGGCAGCGGCGCTCACCGACTCGGCGGAGGCCCTGATCGACGCGGTGACGCTGCGCTACACGGAGCACGCCGAGCGCTGGGCGCAGACCGGCGAGCTGTTCGACATGCAGAAGGTCATCGCGCTATATGCGATGGCGCAGCAGGCCGGCGCGCTCGCGGCCGAGGCCGTGGAGCTGATGTACCGCAGCGCCGGATCATCGGCCTCCGTGCCGGGCAGCCGGCTGGCCCGCTACTTCCGGGACACCGCGATGTACCGCGGACACCAGTCGTCGCAGCGCGAGACGTACTGGGCGCGGATGAGCGCGGTGCGGCTCGGGCTCGAGGAGGGGCTGTTCAGCTCGTTCATGAAGGCCGCAGCCAACGAAGGAGGCAAGTGATGTCGATGCCCGAGAACCCCATGTCGGTCTGGGTCTCGCAGGTGATGGGACGTGAGGTGAAGGTGCCGTTCGCACAGTCGGTCGACGATCTGGTCGTCGACCGAGGGGAGAACCGCTTCCTGCACCTCAACGTGGACCTGCCGGCCACCGTCGAGCTCCACGAGCACGTCGTGCTGCGCGAGGGGCCGGTTCGGGAGATCAGCGCGGAGATCTACGTCCCGCAGGTCGACGGAGCGCCACCCGTCCTCCTGTTCGTCCACGGAGGCGGCTGGTTCAAGGGCAGCGCGGAGGACGAGCGCAAGCTCGGCATGCAGATCGCCGAGGCGGGGTTCGTCGTGGTCAACCTGGACTACGCGCTGGCTCCCGAGCATCCGTTCCCCGCCGGGCTCGAGGACGTCCTGTATGCCGTCGAATGGATCACCTCCAACATCGGCGAGTACTCCGGCGACCCCGACCGGTTGGCCATCGCCGGCGCCTCGGCGGGTGCGAACCTCGCCGCGGCGGCGACGGGCGTCCTGCACGCCGACCCCTCGGCCGACGGGCCGCGTGCCAGCGCGCTCCTGTTGTTGTACGGCATCTACGACCTCGGGCCGATCGGACAGTTCCCCGGCCCGAACCCCGTCTTCGAGGCCTACCTCGGCGAGTCGTGGCGCGAGCGTCTCGACGACCCGCGCGTGAGCCCGATCCGCGCCGCCCTCGAGCACTTCCCCCCGACCTACGTCTCCTGCGGGGACGAGGACCAGGCGCTCGGGATGTCCCTCGCGATCGTGGGGGCGCTCGCCGCCGCGCACACGCCGGTCACCGCGTCGGTCGTCGCGGGGGCGAACCACGTCTTCCTGAACATCCCCGACGTCATCCCGGGCGCGGGTCCGGAGCTGGACCGCATCACGCGCTGGCTCGACGCACAGCTGTCTACCACCGTGGTCGGCTAGATCGCTCAGACAAGGAGAGCATCATGAGACTCGTTACGTATGAATCCCCTGACGGGCTGCGCGCCGGCATCCTCGTCGGCGAGCGGATCGTCGACGCCGTGACGGCCGCAGAGCAGGCCTCGCTGCCCGACGCCAGCACGCTGAGCAGCGTCCGCGCCTTGATCGGGCTCGGCGCCGGCGATCTCGCGGCGCTCGACGGCGCCGCGGCGGGGCTCGCCGACGAGGGCCTGCACCTGGCGTCGGTGACCCTCGGCCCGCCGGTGCCGGATCCCGACAAGATCATCTGCGTCGGGCTCAACTACCGCGAGCACGCCGCCGAGGCGCAGATGGCCGTCCCGGACTATCCGGTGCTCTTCGCCAAGTTTCGCAACGCGCTGATCGGAGACGGGCAGGCGGTCGAGGTCTCCGATCTCAGCGACGAGTGGGACTACGAGGCCGAGCTCGGGGTCGTCATCGGGCGGCGCGCCTCGGGTGTGGCCGCCGCCGACGCCCTCGAGTACGTCGCGGGCTACATGCCGTTCAACGACGTGAGCGCCCGCGACGTCCAGCTCCGCTCTCCGCAGTGGACCACCGGCAAGGCCATCGATCGCACGGCACCCTGCGGGCCTGCGCTGGTCCTGGCCGACGAGGTGCCCGATCCGCAGGCCCTGGCGCTCAAGCTCACGCTCAACGGCGAGGTCCTCCAGGAGGCGAGCACGGCCGAGATGATCTTCCCGGTCGCGACGCTGGTCGAGTACATCAGCCGGTACATCACGCTCGAGCCGGGAGACATCATCGCCACGGGCACCCCCGCCGGCGTCGGGTTCAAGCGCGACCCCGTCGTCCGGCTCAAGCCCGGCGACCTCATGGAGACCGAGATCGAGGGCATCGGCAGGTTGACGACCCCGATCATCGAGCGGCCGGCGCGGGACGCCGAGCGCGCCACCACGGCGGTGACCGCCCGATGATCTCGCGCATCGGGCACATCGCCTTCACGGTGACCGACCTCGAGCGATCCGTCGCCTTCGCGCAGGACGTGGTCGGTCTCCGCCTCGAGGCGCAGGCGGACGGCGTCGCGTACCTCACGTCCAACGCGCGTCATCACCAGCTCCGCCTGACGCAGGGCGACGTGCACGCCTGCTCCTCGATCGGGCTCGACGTCGCCGATCCGGCGGCGCTCGAGGCCGTGGCCGAGCGGGCGACGCAGGCCGGCCTCGCGGTGGACTTCGACCGGCAACAGCACCCGGGCATCGAGCGCACGCTGTGGATCGACGTCCCGGAGGGGCCGACCTTCGAGCTCTGCGCGGGCGTGGCCGCGGTGGCCGATGACGCGTATCCGGTGCACGGCGTGCGTCCCAAGAAGTTCGGGCACGTGACGCTGGCGTCCACCGATACGGCGGCGCTCGAGCAGGTGCTGACGGAGACGTTGGGCTTCCGCGTCTCGGATCGCATCCCGGGCGTCCTCGCCTGGCTGCGCTGCAACACCGACCACCACGGCATCGGCCTGGTCACCGGGGAGTCCTCGGGCGTCAACCACTACGCCTTCGAGCTCGAAGGCTGGGGCTCGTTCGAGGCGCTCGCCGACCACGCCATCCAGCACGGCGTCCGGTTGATCTGGGGACCGGGCCGGCACGGGCCGGGAGCGAACCTCTTCTGCTACTTCGAGGACGCCGACGGCTCGATGGTCGAGTGCTTCTCCGACATCCTCAAGGTCGAGGACGAGGCGACGTACTCGCCCAAGGACTGGCCGAACGACGCGACGAGCCTGAACCGGTGGGGCCCTGGGCCCGACCCGGTGTGGTTCGACTACAGCACGCCGTTTCTGTCCTCGCTGCTGGCGCCGGCGCGATGAGCGAGACGCTGAGCATCGCCTCGCAGGCCGCGACGGGCGACGGCGCCGACCCGGCGCTCGTCACGCACTGGATCGACGGGGCGCCCGTGGCCGGTGGGGGCCGGACCCTCGCCATCACCGATCCGGCGCTGGGGCGCGGCGTGCGCAGGGTCGAGCTCGCCGACGAGGCCCTGGTCGACCGGGCGGTCGCGTCGGCCGCCGCGGCCGCCGAGCTGTGGGGCGAGGTTCCGCTGCCCAAGCGCGTCGAGCGCCTGCGGACGATGCGCAACCTGATCTGGGACCGGCGTGCCGAGCTCATCGAGCTCATCGGGGCAGAGCACGGCAAGGTCCAGTCAGACGCGATGGGGGAGCTCCAGCGAGGACTCGAGGTCGTCGATCTCGCGTGCTCGGCCTCGCTCGTCGTCCGCGGGCGCTACAGCGACCAGGTGGCGACCGGGGTCGACGTGTACTCCATGCGTCAGCCACTGGGCGTCTGCGTGGGCATCACGCCGTTCAACTTCCCCGCGATGGTGCCGTTGTGGATGTTCCCGGTCGCCCTGGCGGCTGGGAACGCCTTCGTGCTGAAGCCGTCCGAGCGCGATCCGTCGGCGCCGCGCTACCTGGCCGAGCTGGCATCGGAGGCGGGGATCCCGCCCGGCGTCCTGAACGTCGTCCACGGCGACAAGGTCGCCGTGGACGCGCTCTGCACGCATCCCGACGTCGCCTCGGTGAGCTTCGTCGGCTCGACGCCGATCGCGAAGTACGTGTACGAGCGGGCCACCGCCGCCGGCAAGCGTGCGCAGGCGCTGGGCGGAGCCAAGAACCACATGGTGGTGTTGCCGGACGCCGACCTGGACGTCGCGGCCGACGCCGTGACCTCCGCGGCGTACGGATCGACCGGGCAGCGCTGCATGGCCATCTCGACCCTCGTCGCGGTGGGCGGCGTCGGCGACGCCCTGGCCGCGAAGGTGCAGGAGCGCCTCGGGGCGATCCGGACCGGTCCGGCCAGCGACGTCGACGCCGAGATGGGTCCGCTCGTGAGCGGCGCTGCGCGCGACCGCGTCCACGACGCCATCGGCTCGGCGGAGCGCGAGGGTGCGGCGGTCGTCAGCGACGGCCGTGACGTGAGCGTGAAGGGCCACGAGGACGGGTTCTTCGTCGGTCCGACGCTCATCGACCACGTGGCACCCTCGATGGAGGTCTATCGCGAGGAGATCTTCGGGCCGGTGCTCATCATGCTGCGCACCGAGACGCTCGACGAGGCGCTCGCCCTGGTGAACGCCAACCCGTACGGCAACGGCGCGGCGGTGTTCACCTCCGACGGCGGGGTGGCCCGGCACTTCAAGCGGAAGGTCACGGCCGGGATGGTCGGCGTGAACGTCCCGATCCCCGTCCCGGTGGCGTTCTACAGCTTCGGCGGGTGGAAGGACTCACTGTTCGGAGACCGCCATCTGTACGGCGAGGAGGGCTTCGACTTCTACACGCGGGCGAAGGTGGTGACGGAGCGGTGGCCCGCGGCCGTCTCGGACGGCGTGGGGCTCGCCTTCCCGGGCCGGTAGGCGGGTCCGTCAGTCCGCCGCGACCGGGGCGCCGTGCAACTGATCGGTGAACGCGTCCGACGTCATGACGTCGGAGAACATCGGGTAGTCGAACCGGATCGCGTTCTCATGCTCCTCGTGTGACGTCGCCGCGACGCAGTCCGACAGCGTGATGACCTCGTAGCCCTTCTCGTAGCCGGTCCGCATCGTGGACTCGACGCAGCAGTTCGTCAGGAAGCCGCCGAGCGCGATGGTGGTGATGCCACGTGCGCGCAGGATGAAGTCGAGGTTCGTCGTGGCGAACGTGTCCAGGCCGCGCTTGCCCTCGACGACGACGTCGCCCGCCTGGGGCGCGAGCGCGTCGACGATCTCCGCGCCCCACTCGCCCTTGACGAACGCCGTGGAGTCGACGACGCCCTTGAGGATGCCGTACGGGTGGTCCGACAGCTCGCCGTAGCCCGGGGCGAAGGTGATGGGCGCGTGGACGATCGTCGCGCCGGCCGCGCGCGCGGCCTCCGCGAGCCGGCGCGTGTTCTCGAGCATGCCGGTCTTCTCCATCACGCCCTGCACCGCGCCGTGGAGCGCACCTCCGTCCGACGTGAAGTCGTTCTGGTACTCGATCAGCACGACCGCGGTGCGCTTCGGGTCGACGGGCACGGGAGGCTCCTTTCCAGCGGGCAGGACGTACTGCCGACTGTAACTCGCCGAGCGCGGCGCGGCGACCAGGACGCACGGCCGCACGGCACGCGATGACCTTCGGCCAGGTCGCACCGGACCTTCGGCCACACATCGCCGCGCCGGCCCGCCATAGCCTCGGGATCGACCCACAGCGTCTCAAGGGAGTTCAACCGATCCCATGACCGACCTTCACCGACCCGTCACGACCATCGCCGGGATCAGGATCCCGGACAGCAGCCTCGCGGAGGACGTCACGCAGTTCGTGCGTGACACGTCTACGCAACTGCTGTACGACCACTCGCGGCGGGTCTTCCTCTGGGGTTCACTGGTCGGTGCCGAGCGCGGACTCCAGTTCGACCCCGAGCTGCTCTACGTCGGGGCGATGTTCCACGACATCGGGCTCGTCGAGGGCCACCGCAGCCCCGACGAGCGGTTCGAGATCGACGGGGCCAACGCGGCCCGGCGGTTCCTCGAGGAGCGGGGTGTCCCGGAGCAGGACGTGATGACGGTCTGGGAGTCCATCGCCCTCCACACCACGCCGGAGATCCCCCGCTACAAGCAGCCCGAGGTGGCGCTGGTGACCGCCGGCGTCGAGCTCGACGTCCTCGGCCAGGGGTTCGACGACGTGGCCGCGGCGGTGCGCGACGAGGTCGTCGCCGCCCACCCGCGCACGGGCTTCAAGGCGGGCATCGTCGAGGCGTTCGCCGACGGGATGCGCTTCAAGCCCGAGACGACCTTCGGGACGATGAACACCGACATCCTCGAGGCCAAGGTCCCCGGCTACGTCAAGCCCAACTTCTGCGACTACATCGCGAACTCCGGCTTCCGCGAGTGAGACCGACGGCCGGCGACATGCCCCGTCGATCAGGTGATCGCGGATGCCGCTCACGCGGCACCGGGCCCACATCAACTCTGCACCGACGCAACCACTCGAACGTTCCGCAACGCGCCAGGAGGCCGCTTCCATGACCGACGACCTACGTCCACCCACCGCCACCAACGACTCCGGGATCCCGACGCCCAGCGACGAGTTCTCGCTGACGGTCGGCCCGGGCGGCCCGACGGTGCTGCACGACCACCACCTCGTGCAGAAGATCCAGCACTTCAACCGCGAGCGCATCCCCGAGCGCGTCGTGCACGCCAAGGGCAGTGGGGCGCACGGATTCTTCGAGGTGACCGCGGACGTCACCGAGTGGACGAGCGCAAGCTTCCTGTCGGAGGTCGGCAAGCGCACGCCGATGTTCGCGCGCTTCTCGCAGGTCGCCGGCGAGCTGGGCAGCGCCGACACCGTGCGCGACCCGCGCGGCTTCGCGCTGAAGTTCTACACCGACGAGGGCAACTACGACCTCGTCGGGAACAACACGCCGACGTTCTTCGTCCGTGACGCGAGCAAGTTCGAGGACTTCATCCACTCACAGAAGCGGATGGCGGACACCGGGATGCGGTCCAACGACGCGCAGTGGGACTTCTGGACGCTGTCACCGGAGACGGCGCACCAGGTGACGATCCTGATGTCCGACCGCGGCACGCCGCGCGCCTACCGGCGCATGAACGGCTACAGCAGCCACACGTACTCCTGGAAGAACGCCGGCGGCGAGCGGTTCTGGGTCAAGTACCACTTCAAGACCGTCCAGGGGGTCGAGAACTTCACGCTGGCCGAGGCCGATGCGATGGTCAGCGAGGATCCCGACTTCCTCCGTCGCGACCTCTGGGACGCGATCGCCGCCGGCGACGCCCCCGAGTGGCGCCTGGAGATGCAGATCATGCCCTTCGAGGACGCCGCGGACTACCGCTTCAACCCGTTCGACCTGACCAAGGTCTGGCCGCACGCCGACTACCCGCCGATCACGATCGGCCGCATGGTCCTCGACCGCAACCCCGCCAACCACTTCGCCGAAGTGGAGCAGTCCGGGTTCGCGCCCGCGAGGCTGGTGCCCGGGATCGGCCTGAGCCCGGACAAGATGCTGATGGGGCGGGTCTTCTCCTACCACGACACGCACCTGCACCGCATCGGCGCCAACTACGAGCAGCTGCCCATCAACGCGCCGCAGTGCCCCGTGCACTCCTACAACAAGGACGGCGCGATGACGTACCGGCACGCCGGCGCGCAGCCCGTCTACTCGCCGAACTCCTACGGGGGCCCGCGGGCCGATCCGAGCAAGGAGCTGCCCAGCTGGTCGGTCGAGGCGGCGGAGATCGGTCGCTACGCCTACGAGAAGCACGCCGACGACGACGACTTCGTCCAGCCCCGGGCGCTGTACCGCGACGTGATGACTCCGACCGACCGCGACCACCTCGTCACGAACATCGTCGCGCACGCGGGCGACCGCGTCTCCGCGGACGTCCAGCGGCGCGTGATCGAGTACTGGACGAACGTGGATGCCGAGCTCGGAGGCCGCGTCGCGGCCGGCCTCGGCTACTCGGAGGCTGCGGCTTCGGCCGCGTGAGATCCCCGGACGCCGCGGCGCTGCCCGCGGCGTCCTACGCCACCGGATCGGCCACGTCTGCGAGCTGCGCCATCAGCGCCCACTCGGGCTGGTAGACGTGGGCCGACTTGGCGTGCACGGTCAGGCGGCCGAGCGCGGCGCCGAGCTCGGTCGCGACGTGCTCCTGGAGGCGGGCCAGCTCGACGAGGTTGCCGTAGGCCTTCTTGCCGAAGTCGAGGCTGTGGGCGTAGACGACGAGTTCCAGCGCGCCGCCGGGCAGCCAGAAGTCGAGCATGCTCACGCACGGGACGTAGGCCGTGTCGGTCAACGGCTGGAAGGTCGTGATGGTCGCCGATCGCGACGCGGGGTCGGAGCGCAACCGCTCGACGACCCACGCGATCTGGTCGCGGCCGGCGCCCGCGTAGTTGAACAGCCGCACGGCGTAGCTCTTGGCGTCGCCGAGCTCGGGCACGTCCTTCTGGACGAAGAAGTTCTCGTGCATCCACGCCAGCCACTCGGCGTCGCCGAGCTCGGCGATGATGGGATCGTCGGACGACGGGTGCTCGACGGCGAGGGTGAGGAGCGCGAGCTCGCGGGTCGGCTGGTCGTCGTAGCTCGCGAGCGCGCTGCGCTGGAGGATCGCGCGCGAGACGCGCAGCCAGCCCTCGCCGAGGGTTGGCGCGTCGACGACCACGATGCTCATGCGGTGAGTCTGTCACGGGGCTGCCGTCCCGGCACGCGCACGCTCGGGCCGGAAATGGCCGCCAGGGCGACGAAGGCGTCGAGAGCTGCGACGACACCCTTCGACCGTGGGGAGGACGCACGCCGGCGGGCCTGCAGGGGAGGGGGAGGGGCCCGCCGACGTGGTCTGATCGGGAGGCTCGTGCTTGGCCCGCCTGAAGTCCAAGACATAGATGATCTTGCTTCAATACCGTTGCGGCATGGAGATCCGGCAGCTGCGGTACCTGGTGGCCCTGGCCGAGGAGCGGCATTTCACGCGCGCTGCCGCGCGTGCCAACGTCGCGCAACCCGCGCTCTCGCGGCAGATCCGGTCGCTGGAGGTCGAGCTCGGGGTCCCGCTCGTCGATCGCACCTCGCGGCGCGTGTCGCTGACCGACGCCGGCGAGCGGCTGGTCGAGCGCGCTCGGCGCATCCTCGACGAGCTCGAGGCCGCGCGGGCCGACGCGCAGGATCTGCGTCAGCTGCTCCGGGGCCGTGTCAGGTTCGGCGTCAGCGCGACACCTGGACCGGTCGACGTGGTGGCGTTGGTGGCGGCGTTCCATCGCAGTCACCCAGGCGTCGAGCTCGACGTCCGCGACGCGCTCAGCTTGGAGCTCGCGCGGCGGCTGCGGGCCGACACGCTGGACGTGGCGCTCCTCACCGCGGTGGGGGAGGACGACCGCCGGCAGCTCGAGCTCCTGCTGGTCGACGAGGAGCGCCTGGTGCTGTGCGTCGGCAGCGGCCATCCGCTGGCGGCGCGCAAGCGCGTCGCGCTCCGCGATCTGCGAACCGAGCGCTTCGCGGTCTTCCCGGTCGGCGCCACCATCCGCACGCTGGTGGAGCGCGCCGCGGCGGAGGCGGGCTTCGAGCCGCAGGTGGCGTTCGAGTTCAGCAACACCGCACGCATGCGCGCGCTCGTCGTGGAAGGCCTCGCGGTGGCCATCCTCCCGGCCTCCCAGGCCGGCGCCCCCGGCGAGGGAACGGTGGCCGTCGGCCTGGCCGAGCGGTCGCTGGTCCACCAGGTCTTCCTCGGCCGGCGCCGCGACCGCGAGCTGTCGCCGGCGGCACGGGCGTTCATGGCGACGTCGAGAGCGCATCTGGAGGTGTGATCGCCGAAGCGCGAGCCACGGCCGGCAGGCGATAGAGCTCCGGCCGGCGATCGGCGAGGACGTCGTTGCGTTCGGTCAGCCGCTTGTCGCGGGCGAGCCCGAGGCGGCAGGACGCGAGCGCGACGCCCGCCACGGGGCCGTCGAGCGGACCGGCCAGCGGCCATCCGTCCGGGTCGACGACGACCGACGCGCCCACCCACTGGGCGCCGCGTTCCTCCCTGGCACGATCACACGCCGCGATGAAGATCCGGTTCGTCGCCGCGAGCGCCTGCACTCGCACGACCTCCATCGGCCGCTCGTCGTCGGGTCGCGGGAACGCCGGCCAGTTGGTCGGGGCGCAGAGCAGCTCCGCGCCGGCGACGGCGACCTGGCGCACGTACTCGGGGAACTCGAGGTCGTAGCACACCATCATGGCCAGCCGGCCGAAGGCCGTGGACACCACCGGAGGCGGCCGGTCGCCGGGCGCGAAGAGCAGCTTCTCGCGGTCCCACAGGTGCGCCTTGCGATGGATCGCGCGCACGCCGCTGCAGTCGGCGAGGACCGCGCTGTTGTGCAGGCGTCCGTCGGCGCCCTGCTCGCAGAAGCCGCCGACGACGACGATGTCGAGCTCCGCGGCGAGCGCCGCCCACGACCGGACCGTCGGGCCGTTCGTGGACTCGGCGAAGCGGCGGGCCTCGCGCTGGTCGGTGAACGCATATCCGCTGGACGCGAGCTCCGGCAGGACCACGATGTGCGCGCCGCGGCCCGCTGCAGCCCGAACCGCCGCCGCTGCCGTCGCGCGGTTGGCGTCGGGATCGCCCAGGACGATCTCGAGTTGGCAGCACGCCACGACGGCCTCGCTCATCCGCGCACGCTACCGCGGCCCTGGTGAGCGACGCAGCCGAAACTGTGCAAGAGCGGGCGAAGGCGTTTGCCCACGTTGTGGGTCGCGGCCCGCATGGCGACATCGCACACTGCCTCGCGTGCAACGACTCTGGCATCCCTTCGCCGACATGAGCCGCGTCTCCGGAGCCGAGGTCAACCTCGTGAGCGGAGAAGGCTGCTTCGTCGAGGACGACGGCGGCAGGCGCTACCTCGACGCATCGGCCGGCCTCTGGTACTGCAACGTCGGGCACGGCCGGCGCGAGATCGCCGATGCGGTCCACCGGCAGATGACCTCGCTCGCCGCCTACCAGACCTTCGACGTGTTCGCCAACCCGCCGGCGCTCGCCCTCGCCGAGCGCGTGGCCGCCCTGGCGCCGGTCGACGGCGACGCTGTGGTGTTCTTCACCAATGGCGGCAGCGATGCGGTCGATACAGCGGGCAAGATCGTCCGTCGCTACTGGAGCCTGCGTGGGCGGCCCGAGCGGACGACGGTCGTCGCGCGAGGCGGCGCCTACCACGGGATGAACGCGTACGGCACGAGCCTCGCCGGCATCGAGGCCAACGCCGCGGGCTGGGGCCCGCTGGTTCGCGAGGTCGTGCACGTGCCCGCGCACGACGTCGGCGCGGTCGCCGAGCTCTTCGAACAGCGCGGGTCGACCATCGGCGCGTTCATCGGCGAGCCCGTGATCGGGGCCGGCGGCGTCCACCCGCCGGTCGACGACTACTGGCCGCAGATCGCCGACCTCTGCCGGGAGCACGACGTCCTCCTGATCGCCGACGAGGTCGTCACCGGCTTCGGCCGTCTGGGCCGGTGGTTCGCCAGCCAGCGGTTCGGCGTCACACCCGATCTCGTCCTCACCGCGAAGGGCATCACGTCCGGGTACCTCCCCCTCGGCGCGGTGCTCTGCGGCGAGCGCGTCCGGCAGACGATGTGGGCCGGCGACGCCGGGCCCTTCCGCCACGGCTACACCTACTCCGGGCACCCCAGCGCGTGCGCGGCCGCGATGGCCAACCTCGACATCATCGAGCGCGAGGGGCTCGTCGAACGCGTCGGGGCGCTCGAGCCGGTGCTCGAGGCCGCGCTGGCGCCGCTGTCGGCGCATCCGCTGGTCGCCGAGGTCCGCAGCGCCGGCCTGCTCGCCGCCGTCGAGCTGGACGCCGAGGCGTTGCGTCAGCGCCCGGGACTCGTCGACGACGTCGTGCGGGACGCCCGCGAGGCGGGCGTGCTCGTGCGCGGCCTGATCGGCCGGTCGCTGCAGATCTCGCCGCCGTTCGTCATCACCGAGACGGAGATCGCGCAGATCGCCGCCGCGCTGCGCGCCGCGCTCGACGCGGCCGCCGACCGCCGGCCCGCCGGCGCCGAGGCGCGCTGATGAGCGCCGCCGCCGCCGCCGGCGCCGCGGAGCGCGCCGTGATCGACGCGGTCCCCAAGGAGCTGTTCATCGGGAGGTGGCGACCCGCGGCTTCGGGTGCACGGTTCCCGGTGCGCGACCCGTCGACGGGGCAGGTGCTCTGCGAGGTGGCGAAGGCGTCGGCCGGCGACGCGGTGGCCGCCCTGGACCTCGCGGTCGCCAGCCAGCACGACTGGGCGGCCGTGCCGAGCCGTGAGCGCGCCGAGATCCTGCGTCGCTGCTACGAGCGGCTGACCGCCGACGCCGAGTCGCTCGCGCTCCTCATCACGTTGGAGATGGGCAAGCCGCTGGCCGAGGCGCGGGGCGAGGTCGCCTACGCGGCGGAGTTCCTGCGCTGGTTCTCCGAGGAGGCCGTGCGGATCGGCGGCCGCTACGCGACCTCGCCGGAGGGGACGCTGCGGATGCTCACCACGCGCCAGCCCGTCGGCCCCTGCCTGCTGATCACGCCCTGGAACTTCCCGCTGGCGATGGGCACGCGGAAGCTCGCCCCGGCGCTGGCCGCCGGCTGCACCGCGATCCTCAAGCCGGCGGCGCAGACCCCGCTGGCGAGCCTCGCGCTCGTGCAGATCCTGCGCGACTGCGGACTGCCCGACGGCGTGGTCGGCGTCGTCCCCACGACCGACGCGCGCGGCGTCATCACGCCGCTGATCGAAGACGGCCGGGCCCGCAAGCTGTCGTTCACCGGCTCGACGCCCGTCGGCCGGTCGCTCTCCGAGCAGTGCGGTCGCCGGCTGATGCGCGTCTCCATGGAGCTCGGCGGCAACGCGCCGTTCATCGTCTTCCCCGATGCGGATCTCGAGCAGGCCGTGGCGGGCGCGGTGGTCGCCAAGATGCGCAACATCGGCGAGTCGTGCATCGCGGCCAACCGCTTCTACGTCCACGCCGACGTGGCCGACGCGTTCACCGCGGGCCTCGCGGAGGGGCTGGCCGGCCTGCGCGTCGGGCGCGGCACCGAGCCCGGCGTGCAGGTCGGGCCGCTCATCGACGACGTCGCCGTGCAGGGCGTCGACGCGCTCGTGCGCGACGCCGTGGACCGCGGGGCACGGGCGGTCGTGGGCGGCGAGCCGGTTCCCGGCGCCGGCCACTTCTACCGCCCGACGGTGCTGACGGGCGTCGCCGCCGACGCGCGGATCCTGCACGAGGAGATCTTCGGGCCGGTCGCGCCGGTCGTGACGTTCCGCGACGAGGACGAGGTCGTCGTGCGCGCCAACGCCACGCCCTACGGCCTGGTGTCCTACGTGTTCACCGACGATCTCGACCGGGCGCTGCGCCTGGGCGACCGCCTCGACAGCGGCATGATCGGCGTCAACGTCGGCGTGGTGTCCAACCCGGCCGCGCCGTTCGGCGGCATCAAGGACTCGGGGCTCGGGCGCGAAGGTGGCGCCGAGGGGATCGACGAGTACCTCGACGTGAAGTACCTCGCGATCGCCAACCGATCAGGAAGCTAGATCAGCTGCAGCAGCCGGTCGCGGTTGGTGTCGAGGAGCTCGGCCAGCAGCGTCCGCGCCCGCGCGACGTCGCCCGCCACCAGGCTGTGGTGGATCACCGCGTGCTCACGGGCGATCTGGCGTGGGTCCTCCTCGTCCTGGTTGCCGCGGTAGAGCATCGAGAAGTACAGCGACACCGCCGTCAGGACCGTGCGGAAGAAGGTGTCGATCCGCTCGCTGTCGAGCAGGCCGACCAGCGCCGCGTGGAACTCCAGGTCGCGATCGGTCAGGAGCACCCAGTCGCGGCCCGTGGCCGCCTCCTCGAGGGCGACGACGGCGCGGGCCACGGCCGCGCGGCGCTCCTCGGGAGCGTGCTGCCAGGCGTCGACGGCGCTCAGCTCCAGGACGTCGCGGGTGCGGAACACGTCGACGACGTCGGCCGGGGTGGGCTCGAAGACCACCGCGCCGCGATGGCGGTGGTGGACCGCGAGGCCGTCGCGCACCAGCGCGGTGATCGCCTCGCGAACGGTGTGGCGCGAGACGTCGGCGGCCGACGCGATCGCCACCTCGCGGAGCGCCTCACCCGGCGCGATCTCACCGCGCAGGATGGCGGCCCGCAGCTCGCCGGCGAGCTGGTCGCCGGCCGATGAGGTCTCGATTCTGGGGATCCCGCTGAACGGCTGAGAAGAGGCCATGCTCCACGTTTGTCGGTTGTTCGATTGTCGAACAATTGCTACCTTACCGCCTCCATCCACCGGAGCGCGCTGAGGAGTCGAGCCGATTGGAACCGTATGTGGGAATGCTGCTGACGGTGGCGCCGTTGGATCGCGCCGAGGTGCTCGCCGGCGGCCGGCTGGTCGGCGAGCGGCCCGTGTCGTGGGTGACGGTCATCCATTGGCCCGCCGCGGAGTTCGCGCGGGCGGGTGAGCTCGTCCTCACCACCGGCGTCGGGTGCTCGGAGGCGGAGCTGGCGGAGTTCGTCACGACGCTGGCGGCGCGCGACATCGCGGCGCTGTGCATCAGCCGGCCGTTCGACGAGGAGATCCCCAGGTCGGTCTGCGAGGCCGCCGACGCCGCCGGGCTGCCGCTCCTGCGGCTGCCGTGGTCGCTGTGCTTCACCGACGTCAGCCGCGCCGTGCTCGACGAGGTCGTCGCGTCGCGCTACCGCGCAGAGCTCGACGGACCGGGTGGGCTCCAGCAGAGCTGCAACCGGGCCCTGCTCGAAGGTGACAGCTTCGACGGCCTGGCGGCGGAGCTCGAGCGCTGCACGGGCCGGCCCGCGCTGATCTTCGATCGCAGCTTCCGGCTGGTCGGCCATGGTCCTGCCGGGGCACGCGCCGTGGACGGACGGCGGCTGCCGACGCTCGACGACGTCGCCACCGCGGCGGATCCGCAGCGCCAGGACGCGCTCATCGAGCTGCTCGCGGCGCAGCGCCCCCAGAGCTTCCGCGACCTGCCCGCTCCGTGGATGGGCCCGGCGTGGGGACTGCGCGCGAGCGCGCGCGGGCGCGCGCTCGGCTTCGTCGCACTGCTCGGCGAGGCGGGCGACGACGCCGTCCCGCCGCCGCTGGAGGCGCGCGCGCTGGAGGTGGCCGCCGAGTCGGTCGCCATCGAGATGCTCCGGGTGCACGCGACCGCCGACGGCGCCCAGTCAGACATCCTCCGTGACCTGCTCTCCGGCGCCGAGCAGCACGCCGTGGCCGACCGCGCCCGGGGCCTGGCCATGGAGCTCGCAGACCCCTGGGAGCTCGCGGTCGCACGCCAGAGCCCGTCGATCCTCGGCGCGCTGGAGAGCCTGCGTCAGCGGGCGCGGCGAGCCGGCCTCGAGCTCGTCGAGTGCACGATCGGCGACGCGACCGTGCTCGCGGCCCCCGCAGCGGCCGAGAGCGCGGCGCGGCTCCACGCGCTGGTGCGGCAGGTCGCGCAGCAGTACGCCGACGGCACGGTGGCCTGGGGCCTGGCGGAGGGCGCGGCGCCGCTGCGCGACGCGCCACGCATGCTGGCCGAGGCGGAGCGGGCGCTGCGCGTGGCCCGCAGCTTCGCCTCCGAGGAGCCGGTGGCCGACCCGCACCGGCTCGGGCCCTACATGGTGCTCGGCGCCCTGGGCGACGACGACTACGCGGCCGGCGTCGCGTACGCGCTGGTCGCGCCGCTGGTGGACTACGACGAGCGGACGGGACGCAACCTGCTGCAGACCCTCGAGGTGTTCCTCGACGAGAAGGGCAACACGAGCGCCTCGGCGCGGCGGCTGTTTCTCAACCGCCACTCGCTGCTCTACCGCCTGCGCAAGATCGAGGAGCTGGCCGGCCGTTCGCTGGAGAGCTCGCAGGACCGGTTCCTGCTGGAGCTCAGCCTCCGGCTGCACCGCTACGGGACCGCGCACCTCGACGGCGACCGGCGGCTGATCGACCGCCCGCCGCGTGCGGCGGTTGCAGCCCACACATCCGTGGATGGGGTCCCCGCGCTTTGAGCCAACTTGTCGGATGCCGCCTTCGCCCCCCGCAGAGAGAGTTGTCCCACGCATGACCGCCACTTCTGACCACGTGACCCAGGGCCCGCCGTACGGACCGGCCGATGCCCTCCGCGCCCCGCGCTACACGGGCATCAGGACGTTCGCCCGCTGCCCGCACGTCACCGACATGCGCGGTGTCGACGTCGCGGTCCTGGGCGTCCCGTTCGACACCGGAACCAGCTTCCGCGTCGGCGCGCGGTTCGGACCCGAGGCCGTCCGCTCGGGGTCGACGCTGCTGCGTCCGTACAACGCCAACCTCGAGGTGGACGCCTTCGCCGATCAGTCGGTGGTCGACGCCGGCGACCTCGAGATCACCCCCGGCGACGCCGTCACGTCGCTGGGTCAGATCGCCGCGGGGCTCGAGCGCGTCGTGCGCGCCGGCGTCACGCCGATCGTGCTCGGCGGCGACCACACGATCGTGCTGGGCGAGCTGCGTGCCCACGCCGCGGTGCACGGCCCCGTCGCGCTGGTGCTCCTGGACGCCCACGTCGACACCGGAGACGCCTACTACGGCCAGCGCTACTTCCACGGCACGCCGTTTCGCCGTGCGGTCGAAGAGGGCCTCCTGCAGCCCGAGCGGTCGGTGATGGCGGGCATGCGCGGGTCGATCTACGACGACCGCGAATGGGAGAACGCACGCGATCTCGGCTTCGACGTGATCCCGTGCGAGGAGCTGGCGGCGCTCACGCCGGCCGAGTACGGCGACCGCGTCCGCGCGCGTGTCGGGGACGCCCCCGCGTTCCTGTCGTTCGACATCGACGTCGTGGACCCGGGGTTCGCCCCGGCGACCGGAACGCCCGAGGTCGGCGGCCTGCTCCCGCGCGAGGCGCTGCGCTTCGTGCGGAGCCTCACCGGCGTGGACTTCCGCGGCTACGACGTCGTCGAGGTCTCGCCGCAGCTCGACGGCCCCGCGCAGCCGACCGCGCTGCTCGCCGCCAACGTGGCCTACGAGTTCCTGGGGCTGAACGCGCTGGCCCGGCAGGCGCGCGACGCGCAGGGAGCGTCATGAGGCTCGAGGGCAGGTGCGCGATCGTCACCGGCGCCACGCAGGGAATCGGCCTGGCCACGACGCAGCGCCTGCTGGACGAGGGGGCGCGGGTCGTGATGGTCGCTCGCAACCGCGAGCGGTGCGAGGGCGTGGTCGCCGAGCTCGGTGAGGAGCGCGTCGCCTTCGTGGCCGCGAGCATCGACGACGCGGGCACGGCCGCCGCCGCCGTGACGCTCGCGCAGGAGCGGTTCGGCCCGCTGGACATCTTGGTCAACAACGCGGGCATGGACTACACCAGCGACCTGCTCACCACGCCGATGGCCGACGTGGAGCTCGTGTTCGCGGTCAACTTCTTCGGGGCGCTGCGGATGCTGCAGGCGGCTGCCCTGGCGATGGCCGGCCGCGGCGGCAGCATCGTGAACGTGACGTCGCAGCAGGCGAACGTCTACGTCGACTCGCTGGCCGTGTACGGCGCGAGCAAGGCGGCGCTGCAGACCCTGACGCGGGGCGCGGCGGTCGAGCTGGCCCCGCAGCGGATCCGGGTCAACGCGGTCGCCCCCGGCCTCACCGACACCCCGATGATCACCACCTGGGTCGACGACCAGGCCGACCCGGTCGCGTTCCGCGCCGCCGAGGCCGCACGGATCCCGATCGGGCGCCTGATCGACCCAGGCGAGGTCGCCGCCGCCATCGCCTACCTTGCCAGCGATGAAGCCGCATCGGTGACCGGAGCCTCGCTCGCGGTCGACGGGGGCTACACCGCCCGATGACCCATTGGAGGAACTCCCCATGCGCGCAATGATCTTCACCGGTGCCGACCGTCCGCTCGAGCTCACCGAGGTGACGCTCGCCGCGCCCGGCCCGGGCGAGGTTCGCGTCCGCGTCGAGGCGGCCGGGGTCTGCCACAGCGACATGCACGTCCGTGTCGGCGAGTGGGAGTCACCGACGCCGCTCGTGCTCGGCCATGAGGGCGCCGGCGTCGTCGTCGAGGTCGGCGAAGGCGTCGAGGAGCTCGTCGAGGGCGACCACGTGATCCTGTCGTGGATCGCGCCGTGCGGGCGCTGCCGCTTCTGCCTGGCCGACCGGCCGACGCGGTGCACCGTCCTCGGCGAGCGCGTCGCCCCGGGCGCCGTGATGGCCGACGGCACGACCCGCCTGCGCACCGCCGACGGAACCGACGTCCATCACTACCTCGGCGTCGCCTCGTTCGCCGAGGAGGTCGTCGTGCCGGCCAGCGGAGCGATCCGCGTGGCCGACGACATCCCGTTCGACTGCGCCGCCATCATCGGCTGCGCGGTCGCCACCGGCGTGGGCGCGGCCCGCACCACGGCGGCGGTCACGCCGGGCTCCACCGCGGTCGTCATCGGCTGCGGCGGCGTGGGCCTCTCGATCGTCCAGGGCGCCCGCATGGGCGGCTGCAGCCGCATCGTCGCCGTCGACCTCGTGCCCGAGAAGCTCGCGACCGCCGCGGCCGTCGGCGCCACCGACACGATCGACGGCAGCCAGGACGACGTCCTGGCGACCCTGGCCGAGCTGCTGCCGGACGGCGCCGACTACGCCTTCGACGCCATCGGCTCCGCCCGCGTCACCGAGCAGGCCGTCGCGGCGCTCGGCGTGGGAGGCACGGCGGTCGTCGTCGGCATGGCCCCGCAGGGCGTCCAGGCGACGTTCGACCTGCTGGGCCTGGCCGAGAACGACCAGCGCATCGTGGGCTGCAACATGGGCGGGGTCAGGCCCCGCGTCGACTTCCCGATCCTCGTGGAGCAGTACCGCTCGGGCGAGTTGCGCCTGGAGGAGATGATCACCGGCCACCGGCCGCTGTCGGAGGCCGACGCGGCCTTCGACGATCTCGCCGCCGGACGGGCGCTGCGCACGATCCTGCAGCCGTCGAGGGGTGCATGACGGTCATGGACGTCGAGCGCCCACGCACGCCTCCCGATCCGGTGCCCGACCTGGATGCGCTGGGGCGGGCCCTCGTCGAGGCGGGCGACGCGGCCGGCGTCTCGCTGCGGATGGTCGGCGGGATCGCGGTGCGGTGCCTCTGCCCGTCGGCGGTCGACGGACCCCTGGCGCGCACCTGCAAGGACATCGACCTGGTCGCTCGCGCCAGGCAGCGGCCCGAGATCGACGCGGTGCTCGCCGGGCTCGGGTACCTCCCCGACGAGGAGTTCAACCTCTACCAGGGGGGCATCCGCCTCAACTACGCGCACCCCGAGACGCGCGCGAGCGTCGACGTCTTCCTCGACCGCCTGACGATGTGCCACCGGTTGGAGCTGGCCGACCGGCTGGAGCTCCGGCCGCTGACCCTGGACCCGGCCGACCTGCTGCTCTCCAAGCTGCAGATCGTCCAGACCAACGAGCGCGACCTGCAGGATGCGACGGCGCTGCTCAGCGACACCACCGTCGACCCCGATCGGATCGCCGGCGTCCTGGCCGCCGACTGGGGCTGGTGGCGCACGTCGACCGAGGTGCTGGACCGGGTCGCCGCGTACGCGGGCGAGCTGGGTCACCGCGACGTGGGCGGCCGCGCCGCGGCCGCCGCCGCGCAGCTGCGCGAGGCGATCGACGAGCGCCCCAAGAGCCGCAAGTGGAAGCTGCGCGCGCGCGTCGGCGAGCGCGTGACCTGGTACGAGCTGCCCGAGGAGGTCGAGGACTGATGCGCATCTACTTCACCTCCGACATCCACGGCTCGGACAAGTGCTGGCAGAAGTTCCTGCGCTGCGGCGAGTTCTACGAGGCCGACGTCCTGATCGTCGGCGGCGACATCACCGGCAAGTTCATGGTGCCGATCGTCACCGAGCCGGACGGCAGCGTCACGTGCCTGTTTCATGGCGTCCAGCACGCGGTGCGCAACGACGACGACCTCGTCGACGTCAAGCGGCGCATCGCGTGGGCCGGGTCGTACGCGCTGGAGGTCACGCGCGAGGAGCACGACCGCTACGAGCAGGACCCCGATGCGGTCGCACGCGTCTTCAACGACCTCGTGCGCGAGCGCGTCGAGCGCTGGATGGCGATGGCCGACGAGCGGCTCTCGGCCGGCTCGGTGGAGTGCTACGTCAGCGGCGGCAACGACGACGAGCCGGAGATCGACGAGATCCTGAACGGCGCCGCGCGCGTCGTCTGCCCCGAGGGGCGGGTCGTGCGCGTGGGCGACCAGTTCGAGATGGCGGGGCTGGGCTTTGCCAACCAGACGCCGTGGAACTGCCCGCGAGACATCTCCGAGGAGGAGCTCGCGCGGCGCATCGCGGAGCTCGCGGCGCAGGTGCAGGACGTGGAGTCGGCGATCTTCGACTTCCACGTGCCGCCGTACGACTCCGGCATCGACACGGCGCCGCGGCTCACCGACGAGCTGCAGATCGTCAACAACGCCGGCGGCGAGCCGGACTTCATCCCCGTCGGCAGCGTCGCGGTGCGCAACGCGATCGACACGTACCAGCCTTTGCTGGGCATCCACGGGCACATCCACGAGTCGCAGGGCATCCGTCAGCTCGGCCGCACCACCGTGGTCAACCCGGGCAGTGAGTACCAAGAAGGCATTCTCAACGGCGTGCTGATCGATCTGGATCGACGCTCTGGCATCAAGCGCGCTCAGCTCGTGAGCGGCTGAGCGCGCTCAATCCGCTCCAGTAAAGGATTTGGTCATGCATTCGGAAGCACCCGCCCCCACCGGGGCCCCGAAGCGACCCGCCGGCCTCTTCGTCCGGCAGAGCTCGGGGCTCGTACGCGAAGTCAGTACCGCGGACACGCTCTTCTACGGCATCGCCCAGATGGGCCTCGCCTTCGTCATCTTCACGATCCTGTCGTGGGCGTTCTACCCGGGCGCCTCGATCGTGCTGTCGACGGCGATCGCCCTCGTGGGCACGCTGGCTGTCGGCATCACCTACGCGCTGTTCAGCATGGCCTACCCCCGGTCCGGCGGTGAGTACGTCTTCCTCTCCCGGGTCGTCCATCCGATGGTGGGCTTCGTCGTGAGCTTCAGCCAGACGTTCTGGGAGGCGTTCTACATCGGGCTCAACGGCGCGTTCGTCGCGCTGTTCGGCCTGTCGCCGCTGTTCTCCACGCTCGGCGTGCAGACCGGCAGCGGCGCGCTGACCGACATCGGCACGTGGTTCTCCGGCAAGGTCGGCATCTTCGTGACGGGCACGGCCGTCGTGCTGATCTTCGCGTTCATGCTCACGCGGGCTACGCGCTCGTTCTTCCGCGTGCAGCGGACGGTCCTGATCATCGGGCTGGCGAGCCTGACGCTCAGCCTCGTGGTCGTCGCGCTCGGCGCGGTCGGGGTGTTCGACTTCCGCGCGCACTTCGACCAGGAGGCGGGCGCGGGCGCCTACGCCCACGTCATCGCCTCCGCACAGAAGGCCGGCACCGACCTGAGCCCGGGCTTCAGCCTCGGCCAGACGTTGAACTTCATGGTCTGGCCGGCCTTCTCGATCCTCTTCGCGGTGCTGTCGGTGTCCTTCGGCGGGGAGATCCGCAACATCAAGCGCAGCCAGATGATCGGCATCCCGGGGTCGATGATCATCGCTGCGGTCATCCTGATGCTGGTCCCGTTCCTGCTGACCGAGGCGGTCGGGAGCGACTTCCTGCGGGCGACCAGCACGGGTGAGTTCCCCGACGGGCTGCCGAACTACGCCAACACCCTGAGCTACCTGGTGGCCGACAGCGTCCCGCTCACGATCCTCATGGGCATCTGGACCGTCGTCCTGATCCCCTATGGCGCCGCGACCGCGATGCTGTACGCATCGCGCGCCGTGCTGGCGTGGGGGGTCGACGGCCTCGCGCCCGCCAAGGTCGCCAAGGTCGACCCGCGCCACCACGCCCCGGCCAACGCGGTGATCGTGGTGGCCGTCGTCGGCGAGATCATCCTCGCGCTCTACGCGTTCACCGACCTGTTCGTCGTCCTCTCCGGGCTGCTCGGATTCGCGATCGCCTTCTGCGCGGTGACGCTCGCCGGCATCGCCTTCCCGTGGCTGAAGTCCGACGTGTTCCGAAGCTCGCCGGCCGCCATCCGCTTCCTCGGCATGCCGCTGATCACCTTCACGGGGGCGGTCGGCTCGATCTTCCTGCTCTTCATCATCTACCGCACACTGGTCGACGACGCGCAGGGGGCGAACACCCCCACGTCGATCCGCACCGCGATCGGCGTGCTCGTCGTCGGCTGCGCCTGGTTCTACGTGGCCCGCATGCTGCAGCGCCGCCGCGGAACCGACATCGACCGCCGGTTCAGCGAAATCCCCATCGAATAGAGGTTCGACGAATGCACGACCACGACTACGCGCTGCTGATCGGCGGCGACCGCGTCGGCGGGCTCGACGCGGCGACCCGTGCGGTGATCGACCCCTCGACGGGCGAGACCATCGCCGAGGTGCCGGAGGGCGGGCCGCGCGACGCCGACCGTGCGGTGGCGGCCGCCCGGGCCGCCGCGCCCGGCTGGGCGCGGACGCCGCCGGGCGAGCGCGCCCAGGCGCTGCTCGACCTCGCCGACGTGATCGATCTCAACGCTGAGGAGCTCGCAGCGTTGGAGACGCTCGACGTCGGCAAGCCGAGCAGCGTCAGCGCCGACGAGCCCGGGCTCTCGACGGATGCCCTGCGCTTCTTCGCCGGCGCCGGACGCGTGCCGGAGGGCAGGTCGGTGGGCGAGTACGTCGCTGACCACACGTCGATGATCCGCCGCGAGCCGCTCGGCGTGGTGGCGGCCATCACGCCCTGGAACTACCCGCTGATGATGGCCTGCTGGAAGATGGGCGCGGCGCTGGCGGCCGGCAACACGCTCGTGCTCAAGCCGTCAGAGGAGGCGCCGCTCTCGACGCTGCGCCTGGCCGAGCTGGCAGCGGGCCGCTTCCCGCCCGGCGTGCTGAACGTCGTGCAGGGGACGGGGTCGGAGGTCGGGGCCGCCCTGGTGCGCCATCCCGACGTCGACATGGTCTCCCTCACGGGCGACGTGGCCACCGGCATCCAGGTGGTGCGCGACGGAGCGGAGACCATGAAGCGCATGCACCTCGAGCTCGGCGGCAAGGCGCCGGTGGTCGTCCTCGACGACGCCGACCTGGAGGCCGTCGTCGCCGCGGTGCGCATGGCGGGCTTCATGAACTCCGGGCAGGACTGCACCGCGGCGACGCGGGTGATCGCCACCGCCGCGGTGCACGACGAGCTGCGCGAGCGCCTCGCCGCCTCGATCGGCGAGATCGTCATGGGCGCGCCGGCCGACGCGGCGACCGAGATGGGTCCGGTGGTCTCCGCGCGCCAGCAGAACCGTGTACGCGGCTTCATCGACCGGGCGGCCGCCAGCGGAGCGGAGATCGTCGTGGGCGGAAGCGATCACGACGGTCCGGGCTGCTTCGTGGCGCCCACGCTGATCGCGGTAACCGACCAGGCGTCGGAGATCGTGCAGCGCGAGATCTTCGGTCCCGTCGTGACGATCCAGCGAGCGGCCGACGCGGACGAGGCGATCCGCTGGGCCAACGACAGCACCTACGGGCTGGCGTCCTCGGTCTGGACCGAGCGCCTCGCCACCGCCATGGACGCCTCCCGGCGGCTGGACTTCGGGACCGTGTGGATCAACGACCACATGATGTTCGCCAACGAGATGCCGCACGGCGGCTACGGGCGATCGGGCAACGGCTGCAACCTGTCGGCCTACGCGCTCGAGGAGCACACCCGGATCAAGCACGTGATGGCGAGGATCGCCTGATGACCAAGCTGCTCTGGCCGGAGGTGCGGACGCCGGACGGCATCTCGCTTCCCGGACTCCACTGCACCTCCTCGGGAGGTGAGATCTACCCGGGGCTCTCCTCCACGGTGTCGTTCATCATCAGCGGCGGGGAGGTCGCGATGGTCGACTCGGGCTTCCGCACCGTGCCCGAGTACCCGTCCGGGGTCCTCGACCGGATCTGCGAGATCCTCGACCGGCCCGGTCTCACCCTCAAGTACCTGGTGCAGACCCACTGGCACCTGGATCACGTCGGCAACAGCCAGTACATCAAGGAGCGCTACGGGGCGAAGGTCGTGTGCCACCGCATCGAGCGGCCGGCCGTCGAGGACCCGTTCATCGCCTCGCGCCCCGAGTACCTGGAGTCCTTCGGAGGCGACCTCGGCGAGATCGCCGCCGATCTCGGCCTGTCGGGCCCCGGCGACCTGCTGACGCCCGAGGAGCTGGTGCGCGACCACTGGAACTTCCCGGTGCAGGTCGACGAGGTCGTCGACGACGGGGACGTGCTGCGGGTCGGAGACGTCGAGCTCCGGGTCCTGCACACGCCTGGGCACAGCCCCGGGCACCTGTCGCTCTACAACCCGAGCACGCGCAGCCTCTACCTCGGCGACGTCTGGTACTTCCCGTCTCCCTGCCACCCGTGGCCGGCCGGCCGGGCCGACGAGCACGTCGACTCGATCGAGCGCTGCCTGGCCCTCGAGGCCGAGTACCTGTTCCCGGGGCACAACCTGCCGCGCAGCGGCGTCACGGACACGCGCGACTACCTGCTCGACCTGCGGATCAAGTACCAGCAGCTGGTGCGCGGCATCCTCGTCGCGCTCGCCCGCTTCGGCCCGCTGAGCCTGGTCGACCTCCACGCGGAGGTGCTGCCGATCAAGGACACGTTCAACTTCTCCCACGACGGCTGGTACACGTTCAGCATCAACGCGATGCACTGCTACGTGCGCTGGCTGCACGAGCAGGGCAAGGTGCTCCGCGAGGTCGACGGCGACGGGACGGTTCGCTGGGCTGTGGCACCGGACGCCGCGCCCGAGATCGTGCATCCGACGGGCGGCTACGAACGCGATCGGGAGCTGATCGAGCGCCTGACGCGCCCGGGTGGTGCGGTGGTGGCCTGAGGGCGCGCCTCAGGCCACCACCGTCGGAGACGCGGTCTGCCCTACTTCTCGATCTTGTTGCCCTTGGTCCCGAGGACGTACCACTCCGCGCCGAAGGCGTTGAGGCCCTCCCCGGCCGTGGCGCCGGGCTTGTTGTGGTCCATGATGAACGTGTACAGCGGGTGGCCGTTGTAGGTGACCTGCGTGGTGCCGTCCGAGCGCTTGGTCGTGCCGAGCTTCGCGGAGGCTGCTCCGCCCGAGGCCTTGGGGTGGCCCTTGGTCAGCAGCGGCGGCCACGCCTGTGCGCACGCGCCGGTGCAGGCGCTCTTGCCGTTCTTGTCCTTCATGAAGAGATAGAGGGTGACTCCCTTGGCGTTGACGAGGATCTTGCCCAGCTTCGTGGTGCGCACGCCGACCTTCGCGGGCGAGCTCGGGCTGGAGGCGGCAGCGGCGAGGCCGGCCGTGGCCCCGAGCGCGAGGACGGCGGTGAGGACGAACGCGGTGAGACGCGACATGGTGCTCCGATGGGTCGTCGCCGGACTGGGAGGCGTCCGGATGTACGGGGAGGACCGCCTCGACGCGATGGTCCTTCCCCTTCGCGGAGCGTCCTAACGGGATCCCAACACAAGGACGCGCGCGGCTGTACGGTGACGTCCGTGGGTAGGGGCGGGTGATGACACGGGTCGTGGTGATCGGAGCCGGCCACAACGGGCTGGTGAGCGCGGTGCACCTCGCTGCCGCCGGGCTGGACACCCAGGTGCTCGAGCATGCGCCGAGGCCGGGCGGCGCGACGTCGTCGTCGGAGCGGACGCTGCCGGGCTTCGTCCACGACGATCATGCGGCGTTCGTGCCGATGACGGTCGCCTCGCCGGCGATGCGGGAGCTCGAGCTCGAGCGCGAAGGGCTCACGTGGATCACGCCCGCGACGGCGATGGCGCATCCGTTCGACGACGGGACGGCGATCGCCCTGCATCGTGACGTCGCGGCGACCGCGTCGTCGCTGGGAGCTGCGGGCGCGGGTTGGAGCGAGGCCATGGCGCAGCTGCTGCCGCGGGCGTCGACGCTGGTCGAGACGATCCTCGCGCCGCTGCCGCCCGTGCGCGGCTCGCTCGTGCTCGCGGCATCGCTGCGCCGCGACGGCCTGGACTGGGCGCGCCGGATGCTCGGCTCCGTCGAGGCGCTCGGGCTCGAGCTGTTCGACGGCGACCGGCGGGCGACCGCCTGGCTGTCGGGGTCGGCGCAGCACTCCGGCCTGCCACCGTCGACGGCCGGCAGCGGAGCGTTCGGACTCCTGCTCCAGGTCTTGGGGCACAGCCACGGCTGGCCCGTCCCGCAGGGCGGCATGGGCTCGCTCAGCGCGGCGCTCGTCGCCCGCGCCGAGCGCGAGGGCGCCCGCGTCCGCTGCGACGCGCCGGTCGCGCGCATCCTGACCCGCGGCCGGCGGGTGGTCGGGGTGCGCCTGGCCAGCGGCGAGGAGATCGCGGCCGACGCGGTCCTCAGCACCCTGAGCGCGTTGCCGCTGAGTCGCATGCTGGAGCCCGGCGCGCTGCCCGGCCGTCTGGAGCGACGGCTGCGGTCCTGGCGCTACGGAACCGGAGCGTTCAAGCTCGACTACGCCCTCTCCGGGCCGGTGCCGTGGACCGCGCCCGAGGCGCGCGAGGCGGCGGTGGTGCACGTGGCCGGAACGTTGACGGAGCTCGGGGCCGCCGCCCACGCGGGCGCGCGCGGCGAGCTGCCCGAGCGTCCCGCGCTCGTGGTCGGCCAGCAGTCGCTCTTCGATCGCACCCGAGCGCCGGAGGGCCGGCACACGTTGTATGTCTACGCGCACGTCCCCGCGCGCTACGACGAGGAGGACGCCGAGGTCGTCGACCGCATCGAGGCCCAGCTCGAGCGCTTCGCACCGGGCGTCGCCGAACGCGTGCTGGCCCGCGCCGCGCGCGCGCCGCGGGAGACCGAGGCCGAGAACCCCAGCATGGTCGGCGGCGATCTGGGCGGCGGGACGCTGGAGCTCGACCAGCAGCTCATCTTCCGGCCGGCTCCGGAGCTGGCTCGCTACCGCACGCCGCTGCGGGGGCTGTACGTCGCCGGTGCGTCGACCCATCCCGGCGGCGCGGTGCACGGGATGAGCGGCCGGGGCGCCGCGCGGGCGCTGCTGCGCGACCGGCGCGTCCGTCCGTGGCGGACGCCGCGCTGAGCGCCCGGCGATCGCGGTTGGGGATCGCCTGAGCGGCCCGGCTTGTCGCCGAGCGCGGGGCCGTCCGTACCGTTTGGCGGTGACGCTGTCACTTCCCAGGAGTCCAATATGTTGAACGCCGTCACCCGCCGCGCACCCGCCGCCGGCGTAGCTCCCCTCGGCCGTCCTGCGGCGTATGCCGCAGAGCTGATCGGCACCTTCGGCCTCGTGCTGTTCATCGTGTTGGTGCTGTCGATCTCGGCACCTCCGCCTATCGGCATCGGCGGCCCGGACTTCGCCGTCGTGGGCCTCGTGCACGCCTTCGCGCTGATGCTCCTCATCGCGGCGCTCGGCGGCGCGTGCGGCGCGCACTTCAACCCGGCGGTCACCTTCGGGATGCTCAGCACGCGCCGCATCGGGCTCGTCGACGCCTGTGCCTACGTCCTCATGCAGCTGGTGGGTGCCGTCCTGGCCGTGTTGCTGGTCAAGGTCATGATGAACAGCACCGGCGCCGCCGCGCACTTCGGCGCGCCCAAGGTGGTGACCGGGAAGTTCCTGGACGGGTCCGCCGTGCGCGGCATGCTCGCCGAGGGCATCGGAACGTTCTTCCTGATGTGGGCGATCATGGGCACCGTGGTCAACCCGCGCGGCGACCGCGCGTGGGGCGCGTTCGTGATCGGTGCGACGCTCGGGCTGGCCGTGATGTGCATCGCGCCGCTGACCGGCGCCGGGCTGAACCCCGCCCGTGCCTTCGGCCCGGCCGTGTTCGGGGGCTTCGGCCCGATCGGCGACTGGCTGCTGGCGTTCGTCGTTGGACCGCTCGCGGGCGCCGTCCTCGCCGCGCGTCTGTACGGCGTCGTCGTCATCGCACCGCAGCCGCGTGAGGCCGCCGCCGAGCCCTGGGGCGTCGAGCAGCCGGGCGCCGCGGCCGCCGCGGCACCGGCCCGGACCGGGCGATTCGGCGTCGCCCGCCCGTCGGGGCAGGACCTCCCGGCCCGGCAGGACAGGTCATGACCACGACCGCGACCATCGCCGGCGTCGCGATCCCTGACAGCGCGCTGGCGCAGGACGCCACCACGTTCGTGCGCGACACCTCGACCCAGCTGCTCTACGACCACTCGCGGCGCGTGTTCCTCTGGGGTGCCCTGGTGGGCGCCGAGCGCGACCTGCCGTTCGATCCCGAGCTGTTCTACGTCGGGGCGATGTTCCACGACATCGGACTCGTCGAGGGCCACCGCAGCGCCGACGAGCGGTTCGAGATCGACGGGGCCAACGCGGCCCGGCGCTTCCTCGAAGGCCATGGCGTCGACGAGGACGCGGTGATGACCGTGTGGGAGGCCATCGCGCTCCACACGACCCCGGGGATCCCGCGCTACAAGCAGCCCGAGGTCGAGCTGGTGACCGCCGGCGTGGAGCTCGACGTGCTCGGCCAGGGCTTCCACGAGGTCCCCGCGGCGCTGCGCGACGAGGTCGTCGCCGCCCACCCGCGCACCGGCTTCAAGAAGGGCATCGTCGAGGCGTTCGCCGCCGGCATGCGCTGCAAGCCCGACACGGCCTTCGGGACGATGAACACCGACATCCTCGAGGCGAAGGTCCCCGGGTATGTGAAGCCGAGCTTCTGCGACTTCATCGCGGGGTCCGGCTTCGGCGAGTGAGGCGGTGCGGGCTCAGCGGGTGACCCCGGACGGTGCGCCGCCGGCGTCGCCGAACGGCTCGTCGCGCTCGCGCACCGCCTGCCGGAAGCCGGCGGCGGCGGCCCGCTGCTGAAACGCGAACCCCTCGGCGGTGTGCCGCGTGATGCCGTCGAAGACGGTGCCGAGCACCTGGGTGGCGTGCAGGCCCTGGCTCATCGTCTGCTGGTTGACCAGGAGCTTCATCATCTGCAGCTGGTTGACCGGCATCTGCGCGATGCGCGCGACCAGCGCGTCGGCGCGGGCGTCGAGCTCGTCGGCGGGTGGCGCCTCGAGGCCAGGCCCCACTCCAGCGCCTCGGCGCCGGACAGGCAGTCGCCGGTGAAGAGCAGGCGCTTGGCGCGCTGCGCGCCGAGCCGGTCGGCCCACAGCGAGGTCGTGGGCGAGCCCCACACGCGCGCCGGCGGGTAGCCGATCTTGGCGTCCTGCGCGATGACCAGCAGGTCCGAGCAGAGGGCGAGGTCGGTGCCGCCGGCGACGCAGAAGCCGTGGACCTTGCAGACGACGGGCTTGCCGCACGAGAAGAGCGACATGAAGGCCTTGACGTTGCGGCTCATCATCGCGTAGTCGACCATCGGGTCCCAGGTCCCGCGCGGATCGTGGTTGCTGGCCTGGACGGCGGCGTCGAGCGGGGATCCGGTCGGCGGCTCCGCACCCTGCGCCGGGCCGGCGGCCAGGGCCTCTGCGGAGTCGACGAGGTCGTACCCGCCACAGAACCCCTTGCCGTTGCCCGCCAGCAGGATCACGTGCACGGCGGGGTCGAGATCGGCGCGCTCGACGCACGTGACGAGCTCGCCGATGAGCTGCGGCGTGAGGCCGTTGCCGCGATCGGGCCGGTTCAGCGTGATCCTCGCGATCCGCTCGTCGACCGCGTACGTGATCGTCGTCAGGGCGTCCATCCGACAGTTCTACGCGTTCGGGCGGCGCGGCGGGGTCAGGACCGGTGGTGGTCGACGACCTCGATGTTGTTGCCGTCGGGGTCGAAGACGTAGGCGGCGTAGTAGCCGGGGTGGTACTGGGGGCGTTCGCCGGGCGGCCCGCCGGCGCGGTGGCCGGCGGCGGTTGCGTCGTGGAAGAAGCGGCGCACGGCGTCGTCGTCGCCGGGGAACGCCATGTGGAGGTGCTCGGTCGGCGGGCCGGGCACCAGCGAGAACGAGCCGCCGGCCGGGCCGCCACCGAACGTCGTGCGCTCGGGGCCGGCGTGGCGCAGGTCCAGTCCCGCCGCCGCGGCGACCGTCCGGTAGAACGCGGTCGCGGCGGCGAGGTCGGCCACGCGGATCCACAGGTGGTCGACGAGGCCGTCGCGGCGCCGCGCGCCGTGGTGGACGGCCTCGACGCTGTTGCCGCTGGGATCGCGCAGGAAGGCGCCGTAGTAGTCGTCGCGGTACTGGGGACGCGGGCCCGGGGGCCCGTCGTCGGGATGTCCCGCGTCGACGCCGGCCTGCCAGAAGGCGTCGACCTGCTCGCGCGAGGGTGCGGAGAACGCGACGTGGAGCCCGCGCGTGACGGGGTGGTCGCCGTCGGTCTCGGTGACCATGAAGTCGTGCCAGGCAGTGAAGGCGTGCGTGGTGTAAGTCGTGTCGATGCCCAGCGGGGTCAGGACCGTCTCGAAGAAGCGCTCGGAGACGGCGCGGTCCGCGACGCGGATGGTGACGTGGTCGAACATGGTGGGTCTCGCCGCGGGTGCCCGAACCGCGTGCCCGGCAACCGTAGCGGCCGCGATCAGGCCGGTGCGCGTCGCTCGGCGAGCTCCCACATCCGCAGGTACGACTCGGCGGACCGGAACAGCAGGGCGGTCGCCTCCTTGCCGTGCGGCCGGCTCGCCATGTCGGCGAGCAGATCGGGAAGCAGGCCGTAGTGGGCGACGCCGTCGGTGTTGAGGTCGAAGGTCCGCTCGCCCGTGCGCTCCCGCGTGAAGGAGACCGCCGACCCGTTGACGTGGAACGGGTAGGCCAGCGGCCTGGCGGCGGCATCGGGGCGCGCCGCCGGCAGCGTGGAGAACCCGCCCGTGTCGGTGCCGAGGCCCACGCCGAAGTAGTGGTCCGGGGACCGGTAGCGCCGCCGCGCGACGATGTTCTGCGCCAGCTCGGCCGGGCCGGCGAGCGTCTGCGACGCGACGCCGCCCAGCGCGGTCAGGCGCCGAAGCTCGCTCGTCGTCCAGGTGCCGCCGGTGTCGCTGTGGCCCGAGACCACCGGATAGCGCTGCTGCTCGGCGAGCTTCAGCACGTCCTCGCGGGCGTTCTCGCTCATGTGGTCCATCTCGACGAGCATGCCCTTCGACATCATCCGGCGCACGAGGTGCCGTCCCAGGTCGGTGAGGCCGCGCACGTTGCAGTGGCGACCCGGCGCGTAGGTCGGCTTGGGCGCGGCCGCAAGCGCCTTGGTGGCCGGGAAGAACTGGCTGAGCACGTCGATCTCCAGCGGGCTGAGCGCCTGCAGCTCCTCGCCCTGGCTGGGGTCCGGGCACGTCCCGACCTGGAAGTAGCGGCCGAGCTCGACGCGCTGCAGGGCGTTGATGAACTTGCCCTTGACGCCACCCTATCGGTTGTCGTCGTGACGCTGCGGGGACGGATCATGAGCGATACGACGCACGTTGAGGCAGCCGTCATGCCTTGGGCAGCGCCTTGCCGCAGGTCCGGCACGCGAAGCTCGACACGGGGTCGATCTCGTGGTCGCCGTGAGCCATCCGCATCACGCCGGCCTCGGGCTGCTCGAGGTGGTGCAGCGCCCACTCCTGGATGCTCATCAACACCGGCGCCAGCGACCGGCCCGCCGGCGTGAGGTGGTACTCGGCGCGCGGAGGATGGTTGCTGTAGGGGCGCTTCTCGAGTACGCCCGCATCGACGAGGCGGCGCAGCCGCGTGCTCAGGATGTCGCGGGGCGCGCCCGTGCGCCGGGCGATCTCCGAGAACCGGTGGTTGCCCCAGAACAGCTCCCGCACGACGAGCAGCGACCACCGCTCGCCGATCAGCTCGAGCGCGTCCGCGATGGCGCAGGGGCGGGGCGTGGCGTCGGCGGCGGGCATCCGCTCGGAGCGTAGCGCCGAGTAGGTTCGAATATCCAACCGAGGTTCGATACGCTGCCTGGCAACGTCAGTTGGATATGCAAGTCATGAGAGGACCATCCCATGCGTGAAGCGGTCATCGTCGACGCGGTTCGCACCCCGGTCGGTCGCGGCAAGGCCGGCAAGGGCGCGCTGAACCCGATCCACCCGGTCGACCTGTTGGCGCACAGCCTGCGCGAGCTCGTGGCGCGCACCGGGATCGATCCGGAGCGCATCGACGACGTCATCGGCGGCTGCGTCGACCAGGTCGGCGAGCAGGCGATGAACACCACGCGCTACGCCGTGCTCGCCGCCGGGCTGCCCGAGTCGGTGCCGGCCACCACCGTGGACCGTCAGTGCGGGAGCTCGCAGCAGGCCGTGCACTTCGCGGCGCAGGGCGTGATGGCCGGTGCCTACGACGTGGTGATCGCGGGCGGCGTGGAGAGCATGAGCCGCGTGCCGATGTGGTCAAACGTCCGTCCCGGAGACGACCCGTTCGGCCCCGGCGTCGCGTCGCGGTACCCCGACGGCCTCGTGCCCCAGGGCATCAGCGCCGAGCTGATCGCCGCCCGGTGGGAGCTGCCGCGCTCGGAGCTCGACCGGTTCGCGCTGGAGAGCCACCGGCGCGCGGCACAGGCCACCGATGAGGGTCGCTTCGCAGAGGAGATCGTGCCGATCGACGGCGTCGCGGTCGACGAGTCGATCCGCCCCGGCACCACGCTGGAGGCGCTGGCCGGGCTGAAGCCGGCGTTCGAGGACCCCGCGATGGCGGAGCGCTTCCCGCAGATCGACTGGCGCGTGACGGCCGGCAACTCGAGCCCGACCAACGACGGCAGCGCCGCCGTGATGATCACGACGCCCGAGGTCGCGCGCGAGCTGAGCCTCGAGCCGCGGGCGCGCCTGCGCAGCTTCGCGGTCGTCGGCGACGACCCGCTGTACATGCTCACCGGCGTGATCCCCGCGACCGCCAAGGTGCTGCGCAAGGCGGGGCTGTCGGTGCACGACATCGACCTGTTCGAGGTCAACGAGGCGTTCTCGTCGGTCGTGCTGGCGTGGCAGCGCGAGACGGGCGCCGACCTCGCCAGGGTCAACGTCAACGGCGGCGCGATCGCCCTCGGCCATCCGCTCGGCGCCAGCGGCGCGCGGATCACCGCGACGCTCGTCAACGCCATGGCGCAGAACGGCGCGCGGTACGGGCTGCAGACGATGTGCGAGGCCGGCGGGCTGGCCAATGCGATGGTCCTCGAGGCGGTGTAGCCGGCCACGAGGGCCCCGCGCACCATCTCGTGAACGGACCGCGAGCGCCGGCGGCGGTGGCCGACGACCTGACCGATGGTGACCGACCCGGCGGGCAAGGTCTCCGACGTCACCGACGCCTCGCTCGCGCGGCTGCTCGGCTGGGACGCGGCCAACGTGCTGGCGCAGGGGTGGCTCTACGGGCGGCCGGAGCCGCTGGCGATCGCAACTTCGACTTCACCGACCGTTCACCACGCTTCAACGTCGAACCTCCTACAGTCGTAGGAGTGCATATCACCAGGGTTCTCGCCAAGCTGGAACCCGGGGGTGCACAGCTGTCGCTGCTGCGCGTCGCTCGGGCACTCGCCGCCCGCGGCCATCCGACGCGGCTGCTGGTCGGGTACGCGACGGAGGCGGGCATCGCCATGGCGCGTGCGCACGGCGTCGAGCCCGAGCTCATGGGCAGCGACGACGACCTTCAATGGCGCTGCGATCCGGCGTTCGTCGACTGGCTGGAGCCGCGCCTGGGCGACGCCGACGTCGTGCACGCGCACATGTTCGGGGCCTGGTCGGCCGCGGCCCAGTCCATGCCCGCCGGCGTGCCGCTGCTGGCCAGCGAGCACAACGACTACGCCTGGCCCGGCGAGCCGCAGCTCGACGCGATGGCCGAGGCGATCGATCGCATCGATCACTTCTACGCCCACAGCCCGGGCGCCCGCGCGGAGATCCTGCGCGCCGGGCTGCCCGCCGGACGCGTGGTCCGCGGGGTGTCGCCCGTCGAGGGCTTCGACGCCGCCGAGCGCGACGGCCTGCCGCGTCCGCGCATCGTCTTCACCGGCCGCCTGACCGCCGACAAGGGGCCGGACGTGCTCGTCGACGCGGTCGCGCTGATGGAGGACCCGCCGCCGGTCTACCTGCTCGGCTCCGGCAAGATGGAGCGCGCGCTGCGCAACAAGATCGCCAAGGCCGGCCTGGAGGACGTCATCCAGCTGTGCGGCTGGGTCGACGACCCGGCGCCGTGGGTCCGTCGCGCCTCCGTTCAGGTCTGCCCGTCGCGCGACGAGGCCTTCTCGCAGTCGGCCGTGCTGGCCATGGGGCTCGGCGTGCCGGTCGTCGGCACGCGCGTGGACGGCTTCCCCGAGACGCTGGCGCTGAACCGCGGGCTGATCGTGGAGCCCGCCGACGCGCCCGCGCTCGCCACCGCCCTGGAGGACCTGCTGACCCGCCGGCGCCGCACCGACGTCGCGGGCGCCCGCGCGTGGGCGCAGCAGTTCCACATCTCGCGGATCGCGTCGCTCTACGAGCGCGACTACGTCGAGCTGTGCGAGCCGGTCCCGGCGTGACGGGCTTCGCCGACGACCCCCACCACGCCGAGGACCTCCACGCCTGGCACGTCCTGCGACCGCTGCTCGACGGCGGCGGCTACCTGCCCTGGAGCACCGGCGCGATGCGTCCCGCCGGCCTGGTCGTGGTCGCCAACGAGGTCGTCCACCGCGGCCGCACGCGCCTGGTCGAGTGCGGGAGCGGCGCGAGCACGGTGGTCCTCGCGCGCCTGCTGCGCCAGCGCGGCGCCGGCTCGCTGGTCGCCGTCGAGCACGACGGCGACTGGGCCGCGCTGGTGACCGACCTGCTGCGGCGCGAGTCGCTCGAGGCGATCGCGCAGGTCGTGCACGCGCCGCTGGAGGGCGATCCGCCGTGGTACGCCCCGGCGCCGCTCGCCGCGCTGCCGGCCGAGATCGACCTGCTCGTGGTCGACGGCCCCCCGGCGTTCCACGCCGGGGAGGAGCACCGGCGCGCGCCGGCGCTGGAGTTCTTCGCGCCGCGCCTCGTGGATGGCGCGACGGTCGTGCTCGACGACCTCGCACGGCCCGGCGAGCGCGAGATCCTCGCGCGCTGGGAGGCCGGGACGGACTGGCGCTTCCGGATCGACGAGGCGGCCGGCGTCGCCGTCGGCGCCCGCGGCGGCCCGACCGGCTGACCCCGCGGGCCGGACGGTCCTCAAGAACCGCGCGCGGCGGCCGAGTGACGGGGAGACGGCATGGCCTCGTCCCGAATCACCACGGCGCCCGGCGCGGACGCCGCCGACCCGCGGCGCGAGATCGCGCGGGCGCTCGACGGTGCCCGGGCCGCCCACCACGAGGCGCCCGGCGCGGCGATGGCCGTCGCGGTTCGCTGCGAGACCCACGCCCGCGCGCTCGGCGACCCTGCGGGCCGGGCCCGCGCCCTCGCCCTGCAGGGCATGATCACGCTCAACCGCGGCGGCATGCACGCGGCCTTCGCCCTCGCCGCCGAGGCCGAGGCCGAGGCCGAGGCCGAGGCGGCCGGCGACTCCGCCGCCACGGTGGAGGTCGCCGCGCTGGAGGCGCAGCTGAGCTTCTTCTCCGGCTCCTACCGCGACGCGCTGCGCCACGCCGAGCGCTGCATCGCGGTCGCCGACGGCGACGGCGACCTGGGGCTGCGCGTCTACGCGCGCCGCAGCGCGTGCATCGTCCTGGGCAACCTCGACGTCCCCGAGTGGCCCGAGCGCCTCGACGAGCTGCTGGTGCTGGCGGTGCAGCACGGAGACCATTGGGAGGAGGCGATCTCGCGCAACGACCTCGCCCACCTGCGCATGGTCGCGGGCGCCCTGCCGGAGGCGATGGAGGAGATCGGGCGAGCCTTCGCGGTCGCGCAGCGGGTGGCGCCGCGCAACCGGTTCGCGCTCGGCGTGCTGTCGTGCACGCGGGCCGCGATCCACCTGGCCGCGGAGCGCGTTCCGGAAGCCCTCGCCGACGCTCGCGCCGCGATGGAGCACCTGAGCACCGGCGGCGATCTGAACCCGTACCTGCTCGGGATGACCGTGTGCGTCGAGGTCCAGGCGCTGCTGGCCGCCGGCCGGGCCGAGGAGGCCTGGGAGCGCGGGCGCGAGGCCGTCGCCCGGCTCGGCCGCGCCGTGCCGCAGGCCCGCAGCATGATCCTGCGCGACGTCGCCACCGCGCTGCACCAGGCGCGGCGCACCGAGGAGGCCTTCCTCGCCCTCGCCGAGAGCGCGGAGCTCGAGCGGCTCGCGTTCCGGGAGCTGACCGAGCTGCAGCGCGAGTTCGAGCGGGCCGTCGTGCAGCACGGGGCGGCCCGCCGCGAGGCGGAGGTGCTGGCCGCCAAGAACGAGGAGCTCGAGACCGCGCTGGGCCAGCTCGCCGCAGCGCACCGCGAGCTGGCCGACCGCGCCGAGCAGCTCGAGGCGCTCCAGGCGCAGCTGCGCGAGCAGGCCGATCGCGACTGGCTCACGGGCCTCTACAACCGCCGGTTCCTCGACGCGACGCTCGAGCGCCTCGGCGCACGGCCCGACGGCGAGCCGCTGAGCCTCGCCGCCGTCGACCTCGACCACTTCAAGGCGGTCAACGACCGCTTCGGCCACCTGGCCGGCGACCGCGTCCTGGCGCGGGCGGCGGAGCTGCTGCGCGAGACCGTGCGCGCAACGGACGTCGTCGCGCGGTCCGGCGGCGAGGAGTTCGTGGTGGTGATGCCGTTCACCGACGCCCTGGCGGCCAACGCCTGCGCCGAGCGCCTGCGTGCCGCCGTGGCCACCGAGCCGTGGGCGGCGATCGCCCCGGGCATGTCGATCACCGCCAGCATCGGCGTGGTCTCGGCGCCGGCCGCCGACGACGTCGACAGCCTCGTCCGCCTCGCCGACCGCCGCCTGTACGCCGCCAAGCGCGCGGGCCGCAACCGCGTCGACGCGCACTCGTTCGCGGCGGCCTGATCTACCCGCCCGCCAGCGACGATCCTGCGAAGAACACGAACCAGACCTCGAACGCGAGCACGCACGCAACGACGCTCGTGATGATCACCCGCTCGGTGGCCGTGATGCCCTGGTGCTCGCGTGCGAGCGCTTTGCTCTCCCCGCGCATGCTGCGCAGCCAGGGCGACGTCCGGCGCGCCGCCGGCGGGCGCCCGACGAGCTCGTCGTAGATGGCGGTCAGCCAGGCCAGCAGGGTGGCCATCGCGATGGTCGACGCGGCGAGCACGACGATGACGACGCCGACGGCGCCCATGCTCAGCCCGCGCTCGCCGGCCGCCTTGGAACCGACCCAGACGGCGAGCAGCGGGCAGCCGGTCCAGATGTTCACGGCGACCACGATCGTCGCGGTCGTGACGGCGACGCGCTTCATGACGGGCGTGTCTACCACAGACAGGACCGTGTGCAGAGGCGGCGCCCCTCACGGTTCTCTCAGGGAGCGCGCCTAGGTTCGCGATCGTGAGCCATGGACCGACACCACGCCTCGACTCGACCGGGCGCGAGCTGGGCGGCCTGCTCGAGCGGCTCGGCGCGTCCGGGCGCGTCCGGGTCGCCGCGTCCTGAACAATGGACGAGGCATGCACGGTCCTTCCGTCCTCCTGGTCGACGACGACGCGTCGATCCGCCGCATGCTCGAGCGGACCCTCGTCGCCGAGGGCTACGCCGTCACCGCGGTGGCCGACGGCGGCGCGGCGCTGGCCGGCGTCGAGCGCTCGCTGCCCGACGTCATCGTCCTCGACGTCGCGATGCCCGGCCTCGACGGCCTGGCCGTCACGCGGCGGCTGCGCGCCAAGGCGCTGGCCGTCCCGATCCTGCTGCTGACGGCGCGCGACGCGCTCGAGGATCGCGTCGCCGGCCTGGACGCGGGCGCCGACGACTACCTCGTCAAGCCCTTCGAGGCCGAGGAGCTCGCGGCCCGGCTGCGCGCCCTGCTGCGCCGCAACCGCCCGCCGAGCGAGGCGCTGGCCTTCGCCGACCTGCGGCTCGATCCCGAGACGGCGATCGCGCACCGCGGCACCACCACCGTCGCCCTCACGCGCCGGGAGGCCGAGCTGCTGGCGCTGCTGCTGCGCAACAGCCGCGCGGTCGTCACGCGCCAGGCCGCGCTCGAGCACGTGTGGGGCGGCGAAGACGAGGCGACCGCCAACGTGGTCGACCGCTACGTGGCCTACCTACGCCGCAAGCTCGGCGACCCGCCGCTGATCCACACCGTGCGCGGCCTCGGCTTCCGGCTCGACCTGCCGTGAGGCCGATCACCCTTCGCGCGCGCATGGCGGCCGCCGCAGCGGCGGCGATCGTGCTGGCGGTGGCGCTGCTGGGCGTGCTGGTCGTCGCGCGGCTGGACCGCCAGCTGGGGCGCACGATGGATCGCGGGCTGCGGGCGCGCGCGGTCGACGTGGCGCGGCTGTCGGCCTCGACGCCGAAGTTGCTGACGACGCCCGGCGCGCTGGAGGGCCGGCTGGCCGGGAGCACGCTGTACGTGCAGGTCCTCGATCGGCACGGGCGCCTCGTCTCGCGCTCGGACGCCCTGGGGTCGCGCGTGCTGCCGCAGTCGCCCACGGTGCGCCGGGCGCTCGTGGGCCGCCAGGCCGCCTACGGCGACGCGGAGCTGGGCACCGATCCGGTCCGGATCTACGCCGCGCCGCTGAGCGCGGTCGGCGGCGGCCCGGCGGCAGGCGGCGCGGTGGTCGTGGCGGGCACGACGACCGAGAACGCCGACACGCTCGGCGCCACGCGCCGGATCGTGGTGATCGGCGGGCTGGCCGCGGCGATCCTCGCCGCCGGTCTGGCGACGCTGCTGGCGGGCCGGGCGCTCGCCCCGCTGCGACGGCTGTCGGCCGGCGCGCGGGACATCGAGCGCACGGGCGACGCCGCACGGCGCCTGACGACCCCCGACGTCGCCGACGAGGTCGGCGACCTGGCCCGCACGCTGAACGCGATGCTCGCGTCGCTCGAGCGGGCGCGGGAGGCCGAGCGGCGCTTCGTCGGCGACGCCTCGCACGAGCTGCGCACGCCGATGACGTCGCTGCGCGGCAACGCCGCATACGTCGCCCGGCACGGCGCCGAGCCGGGCGCGATGGCCGACATCGAGCGCGACGTCGCGCGCCTCAGCGTGCTGCTCGACGACCTGCTGGCGCTCGCGCGCGAGGACGCTGCGGCGCCGGCGGCCGGAGCGCCGGTCGACCTCGTCGCGGTCGCGCGGACCGCCGCGGCCGCCGACGCGGAGGACCGGGCCACGGTGGTGGTCGCCGACGGCGACGGCGACCGGGCGATCCTCGTCGCGGCCGACGCCCAGGCCCTGGAGCGTGCGGCGATCAACCTGGTGCACAACGCTCGCCGGCACGGGCCGCCCGGCGGCGCGATCGCCGTGGAGGTCGGCGCGGCCCGGGGGCGGGTGTGGCTGACCGTGGCCGACGAGGGCTCGGGCCTCGCTCCCGGCGAGGCGGCTCATGCCTTCGACCGCTTCTGGCGCGGGCCAGGCGCCGCCGGCGAGGGATCGGGCCTCGGCCTGGCCATCGTGCGGGCGATCGCCGAGCGTCACGGCGGCCACGTCGCCGTCGACGGCGCCCGCTTCACCATCGACCTGCCGCTGCTCGACGCGCCGCCCCGCCGTGCCGCGCCGGCGTCTCACGGATCCCTCAAGGATCGTCCGTAGAACACCCTTCATGCGACCCCTCTCCTCACTCCCCCGCCGCAGGTTGTACGCCTTGATCGCCGTCGTCGGCGTGCTCGGCCTGACCGGCGGCATCGCCCAGGCCACGCTGCGCGGCGGCGGTCCCAAGCCGCCCGAGCGCCCGCTGGCGCTGGCCGTGATGGACGCGGTCCGCCAGGCCCCGCAGGTCCAGGGCGTCAGCGCCCAGATCCATTTCACCAACCGCCTGCTGCCCGCCGGATCGCTGCCGCCCGGCGCGCGGTCCCCTCTGGCGGCCGGCGCCGACGGCCACCTCTGGCTCAACCGCGACGGCCGCCTGCGGCTGGACCTCACCAGCCAGGACGGCGACGCCGAGATCGTCTCCGACGGCCACCGCGTGACGGTCTACGACGGCACCAGCAAGACGCAGTACCGCTTCACCCTGCCGTCGGGCGCCGCGAACGCGCTGAACGGCGCCGGCCTCGGGGCCGCCTCGCTGATGAAGGTCGTCGGCCCGCTCCTGGACCAGGTCACGATCTCGAAGCCCGAGCCCGGCACGACCGCGGGCCGGCCGAGCTACACCGTCCGCGTCGCGCCGAAGGACGACGGCGGCCTGCTCGCCGCCGGCGAGCTGACCTGGGACGCCGAGAAGGGCGTGCCGCTGCGCGCCGCCGTCTACGCCCAGGACGACGAGCAGCCCGTGCTCGAGCTCGCGGTCACCGAGGTCGCCTACGGCCCGGTGAGCGACGCGCAACTCGCGGCGCGCGCGCACCCCGGCGCCAAGACGGTCGACGTGGAGCCCGGCGGCGGGACCCACGCCGGCGCCGGCCATCCGGCGGGCGCGGCCACCGGCCTCGACGAGGCGCGCAAGGCGCTGAGCTTCCCGCTGTCGGCGCCCGACGAGCTGGCGGGGCTGCCGCGCAACGAGGTGCGCATCGCGGGCGACGGCGCGCAGAAGGGCGCGCTCATCACCTACGGCAAGGGCCTCGGCTCCATCGTCGTCTTCGAGCGCGCGAAGCAGGACCGCCCGGCGCTGGCCGGGCTGCCGCTTCCCGAGGTCAACGTCGACGGCGCCACCGGCCGGGAGCTGGCCACGGCGCTGGGCACCATCGTCAGCTTCGAGCGCGACGGCGTGTCCTACGTCGTGGCCGGGCTCGTGCCGCCGGTGTCGGCCGAGAACGCGGCCCGCGGCCTGCGGTGAACGGGGCGGTGGCCTTCTAGACGAAGCGCGTCAGCGCCCGCTGGACGGCCTCGGTGCGGTTGCGCACGCCGAGCTTGCGAAACAGCGAGGTCGCGTGCTTCTTGATGGTGTCGGGCCCGAGGTGCAGCGCGGCCGCGATCTCGCGGTTGGTCGCGCCCGTGGCCATCAGCTCGAGCACCTGGCGCTCGCGCACCGTCAGCTCGCCGGCCGCGCCGTCCGGCGCGGCCGGCGAGCGGTCCGGCGCAGCCGCGCCGTCGAGCACGGCGGCGCGCACGGCCGACACGGCCTCGGCGGCGGTGGTGTCGGGCGCCAGGAAGCCGGCGGCGCCGGCGTTGGCCGGCACGGTCGCGCGCCCGCCGCAGCGCGAGGTCAGCACGATCTGGATGCCGGGGTGCGCGTCGCGCAGGGCCGAGGTGGCCAGCGCGACGAACGGGCCCATGTTGGAGATGTCGAGGACCGCCACGTCGGGGCGGTGGCGGCGCGCGAGCACGACGGCCTCGCCCTGGTCGGCGGCCAGGTGGCACTGGCTGATCCAGGGCTCGCGCCGCAGCAGGACGGCCAGGCCGATCCGGGTGGTCTCGTGGGCGTCGACGACGAGGGCGCGGACGGCGTGATCGGGGCGGTGGGGGGTCCCCATTCGGGTACTCACGCTCCAAAAGTCTACAAACCCTGTTGGAAATGCATAGTTTGGCCCGGCCGGTGGGCGGCGACGTGCTGCCCACGCCCGTCCAGGAGACCTCACGTTGCGTCGCACGACCCCGATCAGAGCCGCCCTCGTCCTCGCCGCCGGTGCCGTCTCGGTGGCCCTCGCCGCCTGCGGCGGTGGCGCGAGCGGTGGCACCGCCACCGCGAGCACGACCCCCGTCAAGGGCGGCACGGTCGTCTACGGCGCCGATCGCGAGCCGACGTGCCTGGACCCGCACAACAGCGGCGACATGCCGCAGACCTACGTCTCGCGGCAGTACCTCGACTCGCTCGTCTCCGAGCTGCCCGGCGGCAGGATCGTCCCGTGGCTGGCCACGTCGTGGAAGGTCAGCGCCGACGGGCTCACCTACACCTTCACGCTCAAGCAGGGCGTGAAGTTCACCGACGGCGAGCCGTTGACCGCCGCCGCCGTCAAGGCCAACTTCGAGCAGATCCTCGACCCCAAGACGCAGTCGAGCACCGATCTCATCTATCTCAAGCCCTATTACAAGAGCAGCGAGGCGGTCGACGCCCACACGCTCCGGGTCACGCTCAAGAAGCCCTACTCCCCGCTGCTGACGGTGCTCGCACAGGCCTTCCTCGGCATCGAGTCGCCCAAGGCGATGGCGCGCGGGCTGAAGGCCAACTGCGAGTCGCCGGTCGGGACCGGGCCGTTCATCGTCAAGCAGTGGATCCACGGCCAGCGCGTCGAGCTGGTGCGCAACCCCGACTACAACTCGCCGCCCGCCAACGCCAAGCACCAGGGCCCCGCGTACCTCGACGGCATCACCTGGCGGTTCCTGAAGGACAACTCCGTGCGGTTCTCGGCGCTCAAGAGCGGCGAGGCGCACCTGATCTTCAACATCCCGCCCGAGCACCAGCCCGCGGCCGAGGCCGATCCCAGCCTCGAGCTGCAGAGCTTCAACCACTCGGGCAACCCCAACGGGTTCGGGCTGAACGTCGACCGCGCGCCGTTCAACGACCTGAAGGTGCGCCAGGCGCTGCTCTACGCGTCCAACGCCAAGGAGGCCGTCAAGAGCGCCTACCTCGGCGTCTTCCCCTACGCCGGCGCGCCGCTGGGCTCGGGCACGCCGTTCTACGACAAGTCGCTCGAGGACGCCTACCCGCACGACCCGGCCAAGGCCGGCGCCCTGCTCGACGCCGCCGGCTGGACCGGCCGCAACGGGGACGGCTACCGCACCAAGGACGGGCAGGAGCTGGCGGCGCGCTTCGTCTACTCCTCGGATCCCGGCGACACGCCGCCCGCCGACGTGACCCTCTACCAGGACATCCAGGCTGCGGCCAAGGAGGTCGGGTTCCACATCAAGCTGGTTCCGCAGGCGCAGACCACGTTCTTCGCGACGTTCCAGAACCCGAAGGCCTACGAGGCCGTCAACAGCTACTGGAACAGCCCGACGCCGGGCGTGCTCTACATCGTCTTCTCGACCGAGTCCAAGGAGACGGGCGGCTTCAACAACGCGTCGCAGGTGTCCAACCCCGCGCTGGACAAGATCCTGCTCGACGCGGCCGCCAGCAACGACGAGGCGCAGCAGCGCACGCTGTACACGCAGGCGCAGTCGATCATCTCCAAGAACGCCTGGCAGCTCACGCTGTACCCGGTGCAGACGCGGCTGGCGATCAGCAAGAAGCTGAAGGACGTCTGGATCGAGCCCTCCGAGGGCGAGCCCGTGCTCCACGACGCGTACCTGGCGCGGTGAGCGGGCGCGTCGCACGGCGGGTCGTCGCGGCGGTGGGCGTCCTGCTCGCCGCCGCCACGGTCACCTTCCTGCTCGAGCAGCTGATGCCGGGCGATCCCGGCGTGGCCGTCCTCGGCGGCGCGGGCGCGCATCCGACCGATGCGCAGATCGCCGCCATCGACCATCAGTACGGCTTCGACCGCCCGGTGCTCGCGCAGTACCTCACGTTCATGGGGCACCTGCTCCAGGGCGACCTCGGGCAGAGCTACTCGCTCAAGCAGGACGTCACCACGGTGATCTCCCAGCAGGTCGGCCCGACGCTGGCGCTGACGCTGGTCGCCCTCGCGCTGGCCTGGGTCGTCGCGGTCGCCGGGACGCTGCTGACGGCGGGCCGCGGGCGCCTGCGCTCCTCGCTGGGCTCCGGCGCCGAGGCGGTGCTCGCGGGCCTGCCGCAGTACTGGCTGGGCATCGTGCTGCTCGTCGTGTTCTCCTTCAACCTGCACTGGGCGCCGGTCGCGGGCGGGACCTCGCTCGAGGGGCTGGTGCTGCCGGCGCTCACGCTCGCGCTGCCGCTCGCCGGCTTCCTCGGCCAGGTCACGCGCGACGAGTTCTCCGGTGCGCTGGAGCAGCCGTTCGCGGTCTCGGCCCGGGCGCGCGGGATGGGCGAGGGGGCGGTGCGCCGCCGCCACGTCCTGCGCCATGCGGTGCTGCCCGGCATCACGCTGTCGGGCTGGGCGCTCGGGGCGCTGCTGAGCGGCTCGGTGATCGTGGAGGTGGTCTTCGCGCGGCCCGGCCTGGGGCAGCTGCTCGTCAACGCGGTCAACGGACAGGACCTGCCGGTGGTGGTCGGGATCACGTTGCTGGTGGCCTTGGTGTACGTGGTGGCCAACCTGCTCGTCGACCTGCTCTACGCGATCGTCGATCCCCGGCTGCGCACGCCGGCCAGGGGCTAGCGCGATGGCCACCGTCGAGCACGCCCTGACGCGCGACCCGCTCCTCGGCGCCGTCGCCGCGCCCGTCCGCCGCTCCCGCACGTTCCGCCCCGCGGTCGTCGCGTCCAGCCTCTTCTTGGGGTTCATCGCGCTGGCGGTGCTGGCTCCGTCGCTGGTCGCCGGCGAGTCGCCGCTGCAGGTCCACCTCGATCAGAGCTTCCAGGCGCCGTCGCTGCACCACCTCTTCGGCACCGACCAGTCCGGCCGCGACGTCTACGCGCGGGTGATCCACGGCGCGCGGGAGTCCGTGCTGATCGGGCTCGGCGCCACCGCCCTCGGGCTGGCGATCGCGACCGTGCTGGGGCTGGTCTCCGGCCTCGGCGGCCGCATCGCCGACGCGACGGTCACGCGGCTGCTCGAGGTGCTGTTCGCCTTCCCGGGCCTGCTGCTCGCGCTGCTGTTCGTCGCCATCTTCGGCACCGGCTCGGGGACCGAGATCGTCGCCGTCGCGCTGGCCTCGGCGCCGGGCTACGCACGGATGATCCGCGGCCAGGTGCTGGCGGTGAAGGGCTCGCCGTACGTCGAGGCGTCGCTGGCGCTCGGCCATCCGGCGCGTCGCACGATCGCGCGGACGATCCTGCCCAACGCGATGCGCCCGCTGGTCGTGCTCGCCACGCTCGGCGTCGGCCAGTCGATCGTGTGGGCCTCGTCGCTCAGCTTCCTCGGCCTCGGCGTGGCGCCGCCCGACCCCGAATGGGGAGCGATGCTCAACGCGGGACGCGACTACATCCAGCACGCCTGGTGGCTGGACTTCTTCCCCGGCGCGGTGATCGTCGCGTTCACCCTGGCGGCGACCGCGCTGGGCCGATACCTGCAAACGCGCCTCGAAGGGAGGCTGGAACGGTGACCACGCCCACCACGGACGCCGCGCTGCTGCGCGTCGACGACCTCGCGGTCGGCTTCGGCGACACGGACGTCGTGCACGGGATCTCGTTCTCGGTCGCGGCCGGCGAGTGCCTGGCGATCGTCGGCGAGTCGGGCTCGGGCAAGAGCGTGACCGCCCGGACGCTGGTCGGCCTGACGGGCCCGCGCTCGCGCGTGTCGGCGCGCCGGCTCGAGCTGGGCGGCCGGGACCTGCTCGGCCTCGGCGACCGCGGCTGGCGGCGCGTGCGCGGCGAGGCCGTCGGCTTCGTCCTGCAGGACGCGCTCGTGTCGCTCGACCCGCTGCGGCGCGTCGGCAACGAGATCGCCGAGCCGCTGCGGCTGCACGGCTGGGGAGCGGACCGGCCGGCCCGTGCGCGCCGGGCGGCCCGCCGGGAGAAGGTCGTCGACCTGCTGCGCGAGGTCGGCGTCCCCGAGCCCGAGCTGCGCGCCCGCCAGCTTCCGCACGAGCTCTCGGGCGGCCTGCGCCAGCGGGCGCTGATCGCCTCGGCGATCGCGCTGGACCCGCGGCTGCTGATCGCCGACGAGCCGACGACGGCGCTCGACGTCACGGTGCAGGCGCAGATCCTGGCGCTGCTGGAGGCGACCAAGCGCCGCGGCCGCGGCCTGATCGTCATCAGCCACGACCTCGCGGTCGTCGCGACGCTCGCCGACCGCGTGGCGGTGATGCACGCCGGCGTGATCGTCGAGGAGGGGCCGGTGGCCGACGTGCTGCAGCGCCCCGAGCATCCCTACACGCGCGCGCTGCTGGACGCCGTGCCCTCGGGGCGCCGCAAGGGCGCCCGGCCGGCGCCGGGCGGCGAGCCGCTCGTCGTCGCCGACGGCCTGACCAAGCGCTACCGCGGCCCCGACGGCGTGCAGCGCACGGTCGTCGACGACGTGAGCCTCGCCGTGGGGGCGGGCGAGACCGTCGGCGTCGTGGGCGAGTCCGGCTCGGGCAAGACCACCACGGCGCGCATGATCCTCGCGCTGGTCGAGCCCGACGGAGGTGAGGTGCGCCTCCGCGGCGAGGCCTGGAGCGGCGTGCCCGAGAAGGAGCGCCGCCACCGGCGCCGGCGGATCTCGACCGTCTACCAGGACCCGCTGAGCTCGTTCGACCCGCGCTGGGACGTCGCGCGCATCCTCGACGACGCGATCGCGAGCGAGAGCGTCCCGGGCCGCGACGCCCGAGCGGCGCGCGTCGCCGAGCTGCTGGCGCAGGTCGGCCTGGAGGCCGAGCATCTCCGCCGCCGCCCGCTGCAGCTCTCCGGAGGGCAGCGTCAGCGCGTGGCGATCGCCCGGGCGCTGGCCACCGAGCCCGACCTCATCGTCTGCGACGAGCCGGTCTCGGCGCTCGACGTCTCGATCCAGGCGCAGGTGCTCGACCTGCTGACCGACCTGCAGGCGCGGCTCGGGATCGCCTACCTGTTCATCTCGCACGACCTCGGCGTGATCCATCAGATGAGCGACCGGGTGATCGTGATGAAGGACGGGCGCATCGTCGAGGCCGGCACCGCCGACGAGGTCTTCACCCGGCCCCGATCGGACTACACCAAGCAGCTGCTCGCGGCGCTCCCGACGCTGGAGCCCGCGCCCCGGAGCCTTCAGGAGGCCATCGCATGACCATCACCACCCCGGGCCCGGAGCTCGCGCTCCGGCCGATCGCCGGCGGGCCCGGCGCACCCGCCGAGGACGAGTGGATCGCCAACGCCCGCGCGCTGGCCGCCGAGTTCGCCACCGACATCGTCGAGCGCGAGCGCGCCGGCGAGCCGCCGCTGGCCGAGGCGCAGCGCCTGCGCGACTCCGGGCTGCTGGCGCTGCTGGCACCGGCCTCGGTCGGCGGCCACGGCCGGCCGTACCGCACCGCGCTGCAGGTCGTGCGCACGCTCGCGCAGGTCGACTCCGGCGTCGCCCGGCTGCTGGCCTACCACCTGACGTTCCAGGACCGCATGGCCAGCGACCTCGAGGATCCGGCGCGCTACCGCGACCTGCAGCGGCGCAGCGTCGAGCACGACTGGATCATCGGGAGCACGGGCTCGCCGCTGGACACCGAGCTGGTGCTCACGCCCACCCTCGACGGCTTCCGGATCAACGGCACCAAGTCGTTCGCGACCACCGCCCGGGTGGCCGACCGCATCCTCGGCTTCGTCAAGGACCCCGGTAGCGGCCACCGCCTGATCGTCGAGATCGACCCGGCCGACCCCGGGCTCGACCACCTCGAGGACTGGGACATCCTCGGTGAGCGCCTGTCGGCCAGCAACGGCCTGGTCCTCACGGAGGTGGAGATCTCGCGCGACGCCGTGCTGGCCGACACCGGCCCCGACGAGGACGAGAAGCCGCCGCACCGCACGGTCGGGATCCTGTCGTTCCAGCTCGTGTTCATCCACCTGTACCTCGGCATCGCCGAGGGCGCCCTGCTGGCGGCGCGCGAGTACACGCGCACCCGGACCCGGCCGTGGGTCCACGCCTCCGTCGAGGAGGCGACCGAGGACCCGCACATCCTCAACACCTACGGCGAGCTGGTCAGCCGCGTGCAGGCGCTCGGCGCGCTGGCCGAGCGCGCCGAGGCCGCGGTGGCGTGGGCGCTGGAGCGCGGCCCCGACCTCACCGCGCGCGAGCGCGGCGAGGCCGCCACGTTGGGCGCGGCCGCCAAGGTCGTCGCGACCCAGGTCGTCCTCGACACGACGAGCCGCGTCTTCGAGACGACCGGCGCGCGGTCGGCCAAGCTCAGCGTCGGCCTGGACCGCTTCTGGCGCAACGCGCGTACCGAGACCCTCCACTCACCCGTCGCCTACAAGATCGAAGAGGTCGGCCGGTCCTTCCTCAACGACACCATCGCCAAGCCCTCGGAGTACCGATGAGCCCCCGCCGCATCCTGGTCAACGCCTTCGACATGAACACCCCGACGCACCTCGTTTCGGGCACCTGGCGCCATCCCGACAGCCAGGGCTGGCGGTACAAGGACCTGCGCTACTGGACCGACCTCGCGCAGCTCCTGGAGCGCGGGCTGTTCGACGGCATCTTCATCGCCGACGTGATCGGCGTCTACGACGTCTACGCCGGCAGCCCCGACGCCGCGCTGCGGGCCGGCGCGCAGGTGCCGGTCAACGACCCCATGTTGGTCGTCTCGGCGATGGCGCACGTCACCGAGCACCTCGGGTTCGGCATCACCGCCTCGACCTCCTACGAGCACCCCTTCACGTTCGCGCGGCGGATGTCGACGCTCGACCACCTGACCGACGGGCGCGTCGGCTGGAACATCGTCACGTCCTACCTCAACAGCGGCGCGCTGAACATCGGGCTCAAGGCGCAGGTGCGCCATGACAACCGCTATGACATCGCCGACGAGTACCTCGAGGTGCTCTACAAGCTCTGGGAGGGCTCGTGGGAGGACGACGCGGTCGTGCGCGACCGCGAGCGCGGGATCTTCACCGACCCGGCCAAGGTCCATCCGATCGAGCACGACGGGACGTACTTCACGGTCCCGGGCATCCACGTCAGCGAGCCGTCGCCCCAGCGCACGCCGCTGCTCTACCAGGCGGGCGCTTCGGCGCGGGGGCGGCAGTTCGCCAGCGAGAACGCCGAGGCGATCTTCGTCAGCGCGCCGAAGGCCGAGATCCTGGCGCGGACGATCGCCGACGTCCGCGCCCGCGCGGTGCAGGCGGGACGCGACGCCTACGACGTCAAGGTGTTCAGCGGGTACTCGGTGATCACCGGCGCCACGGCCGCCGAGGCCCGCCGCAAGCACGACCTGTACCGGTCGCTCGTCGAGCCCGAGGGCGCGCTCGCGCTCTGGTCGGGGTGGCTGGGCTTCGACCTCTCGCCCTACTCGCTGGACGACCCGCTCGAGTTCGTGCCCAACGAGGCCGTGCAGTCGATGGCCGAGACCTTCGGCGAGGGCGACTGGACGGTGCGCGACCTCGTCGAGCACCTGTCGCTGGCACCCGAGGGACCGGTCGCGGTCGGCACGGGCGCCGAGGTGGCCGATCAGATCCAGGAGTGGATGGAGGCCACCGACGCCGACGGGCTGAACCTGGCGCACGTGATCACGCCGGGCTCCTATGCCGACTTCGCCGAGCACGTGGTGCCCGAGCTGCAGCGGCGCGGCGTGTACCGCACGTCCTACGACGAGGGAACGCTGCGCGAGAAGCTCTTCGGGCGCGGCCCGCGCCTGCCGGAGACCCACCGCGGCGCCGGGTACCGGCGCGCGCCGGCGGTGGCCGGATGAGCGCGGGCGCCGCGGTCGGCGGCGAGGCGCTGCGCCGCGCGATGGGGCACTTCGCCACGGGCGTGGGCATCGTGACGGCCGCCGACGGCGCGGGGCGTCCGTTCGGGACGACGGCCAACGCCATCACCTCGGTCTCGCTCGATCCGCCGCTGGTGCTCGCGTGCCTGCGGCGGGAGTCGGCGACGCTGGCGGCGATCCGCGCGTCCGGGCGCTTCGCCGTCAACGTGCTCGGCGCCGATCAGCGCGAGCTGTCGGCACGCTTCGCACGGCGCGCGACGCCGCAGACGTGGGACGGCGTAGGGCACCGGCTGCCCGACGGCGTGCCGGTCCTCGACGGCGCGCTGGCCACGGTGGAGTGCCGCACGCACGAGCTGGCCGACGGCGGCGACCACGTCATCGCCATCGGGCGCGTCGTGGCGCTCGCCCATCCCGACGGCCACGCCGACCCGCTGCTGTTCTACCGCGGCGGCTACGCGGACCTCGTCCCGCGCGCGGCCGAATCCGAGCGCGCGCCGGCGCCGGCTCCCGAGACGGCGCACCCGGAGATCGCGCTGCCGTCGGCGCTCGGCACCCTGCGGATGCTCCCGCTGGCCGGGCAGGGCGACGTCGGGGCCAGCGTGGCGGTGCTCGTCGGCGAGCCGCGCGGGACCGCCGGCGCGCTGCTGTACGTCCATCGCGGGTGCCTGCTCGGCGACGCGCTGGGCAGCACGGTGTGCCGCGGCCGCGAGCGGCTGCACGCGGTGCTGCGCCGCATGGAGGCGGGCGACCGGCCCGGGGTCATCGTCTACCACCGCGACGGCGCGCTGGGCTTCGGCGCCTGCTGCCTCAGCGGCGGCGACGCGGCCGAGGCGCCGCTCACCGCGAGCGAGCGGGCGGCGCTGGACGACGCGGTCGGCCGGCTCGCGCTGCGCGACCCGGTGCTGCTCGGCGAGCGGACGCTGGAGCTGGTCGCGTGACGCCGGCGCCGCGCCGGTACGCGGTGGCATCCTGATGGGCGTGTCCCACGCATCAGCCGTGCCCCTCCTGCGGTCCGCCGACGAGGCCGTCGCGGTCGCCCACCAGGTCGCAGAGACGCTGGCCGAAGGCGCCGCGGAGCGCGATCGCGCCGGCGCCGCATGCGTCCCGCGCGACGCCCTGGCGGTCCTGGACGGCAGCGGGCTGCTGGCGATCACCGTGCCGGAGGCCTTCGGCGGCGCCGACCTCGGCCCCGAGGCGCTGGCCGAGGTGATCCGCGTCGTCGCGGCGGTCGATCCGGCGATCGCGCAGGTGCCCCAGGTCCACTACCTGTTCGTCGACGTGCTCCGCGTCTGGGGCGACGAGGCGCTGCAGGCGCGGCTCTTCGCCGACGTGCTCGGCGGTGGCCGCATCGGCAACGCGCTCGCCGAGCGGGGCGGCAAGCACGCGCAGGACCTCAAGACGCGCGTGGTCGACCAGGACGGCGGCGCGATCCTGCGCGGACGCAAGTACTACTGCACCGGCGCGCTGACCGCTCAGTGGATCGGCGTGAGCGCGCTGGACGCCGGCGACCGGCTCGTCGTCGCGTTCGTGGAGCGCGACGCGCCCGGCGTCGAGGTCGGCGACGACTGGGACGTCATGGGTCAGCGCGCGACGATCAGCGGCACGACGACCTTCGACGACGTGGCGGTCGACCCGGCGCTGCGCCTCGACTACGCCCGCGCGTTCGAGGTGCCCCAGCAGCTGGGCGCCCGCGCGCAGCTGGTGCACGCGGCCATCGAGGTCGGCATCGCCGGCGGCGCGCTGCGCGACGCCCGCGCGTTCCTGCGCGAGCGCGCGCGCCCGTCCAGCGAGGCGGTCCGCTACGGCGCCGGCGCGCCGGCCGGCGATCCCCACGTGCTGCACCGCTACGGGCGGATCGCGGCCCGCGTCGGCGCCGCCGAGGCGCTGCTGCGCGACGCCGCGCGGACGCTCGACGCGATCGGCCTGGTGCCGGCCGACGACGAGGCGGCCGCCCGCGGCTCGCTGGCGGTGGCCGCGGCCAAGGCCTTCGGGTCGGAGGTCGCCGTCGATGCCGGCTCCGAGCTCTTCGCGCTCTGCGGCACGAGCGCCGCCGACGCCCGGCACGACCTCGACCGCCACTGGCGAAACGCCCGCACCCACAGCGTCCACGACCCGGTCGACTGGAAGTACCACCACATCGGCGCCTTCGCGCTCGCCGACGTGCTGCCACCCAACCACGGGCAGCTCTGAGCGAGGCCTCGTAGGGTCCGCACCATGGACATCCGGCGCGCGATCCCCGTCCTGGTCACCGACGAGCCGGAGGCGACGCGACGCTTCTACGAGGACTTCCTCGGGTTCCGCGTCGCGATGGAGGAGGACGGGCTGCTGATGCTCGCCTCGCGCAGCGTGCCGACGACGCAGGTCATCGTCGCCTGGGCGAGCCCGACGGCGATGGACGCGGCGGTGTGCCAGCTCGACGCGTCGATCGAGGTCGAGGACGTCGACGCGGCCTACGCCGACGCCCAGGCGCGCGGGCTGGACATCGTCCGGCCGATCGGCGACGAGCCCTGGGGCATCCGCCGCTTCTTCGTGCGGGACCCCGGCGGCGCGACGATCAACGTGGCCAGCCATGCGCCATCCTCGTCGCGCCGCTGAGGCGCCGGGTCAGCGCGTCGTGGCGGGCTCCGCGTCGAAGAGCCCGGCGAAGTTGTCTACCATCATGTCCCGGCCCTTGACCTCGGCGATGACCGCGGCGCCGGCGACGCCGTCGTGGCCGGGCAGCAGGCCGGCGCCGCCCTCGGGGCCGAGGGGGACCGCGATGAACGGCGGGAACGCCGCCCACGCGACGGGCTCGCCCTCACCGGTGATGAGGTTCCGGATCGTGCCCGTCACGGCCTTCGCCTGCATGCCGGCGATGCCGGCCATGTCGCGGTCGGCGTCGGCGATGTCGCCCACGGCGAAGACGCCGTCCTGGCCGATCACGCGGAGGTGCTCGTCGACGCGCACGTAGCCGCGGTCGTCGCGCGCGTCCGACAGCGCGCCCCGCAGGTACTCGGTGTGCGGGGTCACGCCGAAGGCGCGGTACCAGACGTCGGCCGTGAGCTCGTCGCCGGCCTCGGTGGTGATCGCCACGGGCGCCAGCGTCGCGGGCGCGGCCGCGGGCAGCGCGGTCAGCGGGCTGCCGAGCTGCAGCTCGACGCCGAGCTCGTCGAGCTGGCGGCGCAGCTCGTCGCGCAGCGTCTGGTCGTAGGGGCCGGCCAGGATGTCGGGCGACACGTCGGCGACCGTCACGTGCTTGTCGGGGAAGAACGCCTTGATCTCGCCGGCGAGCTCGAGGCCGGACGGGCCGGCGCCGATCAGCAGGACGCGCCCGGCCGCCAGCAGCGCCTCGTGCGCGTCGCGGTACCTGGCGCGGGCCGTCTCGGTGTCGGGCTCGTCGGACTTGGCGGGGAACGGGTAGGACGAGCCACTGGCCAGGACCACGTAGTCGGCGGCGAGCTCGCGGCCCGACGCCAGGGTCACGTGGCGACCGTCGACCGCGACGGCGCGGTCGCGCAGGAACGTCCCGTGGGCGAGCAGGCGGTCGTAGGGGAAGAAGATCCGGTCCAGCCACTCGGGCTCGACGAGCGCGCGCCAGGCCGCGACGTTGTGGACGAACGCGTTCTTGGGGTCGACGAGCGTCACGTCGGCGACGTCGTCGAGGGCCTTGGCGACGTTGACGCCGGCGTAGCCGCCGCCCACGACGACGACGGACGGGCGTTGGGAGTTCTCGGTGGTCATGGTTCCTCGTGTGCTCGGAAGGGGCAATCGACGAGGAAGAAGCTAGCAGCTTCGAAATCACTAGTGACGACGGCGCCGCTAGCATTTACCCGGCATGGCCACCAAGCCCACCGCGCCCACCGACCACACCGACGCCGGAGCGTGCGCCCGCGGCGACGCCGCGCTGGCCCGCGCGTTCGGGTTCCTCGGCAAGCGCTGGAACGGCGTCGTGCTCGGCAACCTGCGCACGGGTCCCGCCGGCTTCCGCGAGCTCTCACGCGCCATCGGCGGGATCAGCGACTCGGTGCTGTCGGACCGCCTGGCCGACCTCACCGAGGCGGGCGTCATCAGCCGCACGGTCGACGACGGGCCCCCGTTGTCGGTCGCCTACGCGCTGACCGCGCGCGGCGAGGCGCTCATGCCGGCGCTCGAGCAGATCTCGCTCTGGGCCGCCGAGCACCTGCCCGCCGACCCGGACTGAGCCGGGTCACCGGGCGGCTCGCCGTGACGACCGAACCTGACCCGATGACGCCGCGCCCAGAGCATCGCTTCACGTTCGGGCTCTGGACCGTGGGCAACCCCGGTCGCGACCCGTTCGGCGAGCCGACGCGCGCGCCCGTCGATCCGGTCGACACCGTGCACCGGCTGGCCGACATGGGCGCCTGGGGCGTGAGCCTGCACGACGACGACCTCATCCCGTGGGGCACCTCGCCCGCCGAGCGCGACCGGATCGTGCAGCGCTTCGACACGGCGCTGAAGGAGCGCGGGATGGGCATCGGGATGGCCACCACCAACCTGTTCACCCATCCGGCCTTCAAGGACGGCGCGTTCACCTCCAACGACCGCGGCGTGCGGCGCGCGGCGATCGGCAAGGCCATGCGGTCGATCGACCTCGCGGCGCAGCTGCGTGCCGAGAACTACATCTTCTGGGGTGGCCGCGAGGGCACCGAGGTCGGCGCCGCCAAGGATCCTCGCGACGCGCTGGAGCGCTACCGCGAGGCCATCGACGTGCTCGGCGACTACGTGGTGCAGCAGGGCTACGACCTGCGCTTCGCGATCGAGCCCAAGCCCAACGAGCCGCGCGGCGACCTGTGGCTGCCGACCGTCGGCCACGCGCTGCATTTCATCACCACCCTGGCGCGGCCCGACATGGTGGGCGTCAACCCCGAGGTGGCGCACGAGACGATGGCCGGGCTCTCCTTCCACCACGGCGTGGGCCAGGCGCTGTGGGCGGGCAAGCTGTTCCACATCGACCTCAACGCGCAGCGGATCGGCCGCTACGACCAGGACTTCCGCTTCGGTGCCGAGGACCTCAAGGAGGCCTTCCTCCTCGTCCGCCTGCTGGAGCGCGCCGGCTACGACGGGCCGCGTCACTTCGACGCGCACGCCTACCGCACCGAGGACGCCGAGGGCGTATGGGACTTCGCGGCCGGCTGCATGCGGACCTACCTGGCGCTCGCCGAGCGGGCCCGTCACTTCGACGCGCTGCCCGAGGTCCAGGAGGCGCTGGCCGCCGCGTCGGCGCCCGAGCTGGCGCAGCGCTCGACCGACGGCGCCGGCGAGGCCGACGCGCTCAAGGCGGAGTCCGACGGCCTCGACGCGCTCGCGCGACGGGGCTACGCCAACGAGCGCCTCGACCAGCTCGTGGTGGAGGTCCTGATGGGCCTGCGGTAGGCGCCGGCCGGGCCGGTCAGCGGCGGCAGCGAACCCGTGGAACAACTCATCTCTAGGGCCGGTCGCCGATCTGCTCGGCGTAGCCCGTGTCGAGCATGGTCTCGGTGCGCGCCGGGGCGGAGCGCTGCTCGCCCGGAGCCGGCGCGAGCGACCACTCCAGGATCTCGGAGGTCCCGGGATCGAAGACGATGCGGAAGTCCTGGCTCCGACCCGCTCGACAAGCCGCGCGACGGGGCCTACGCCTACGGCGACGGGCCGCTGGCCGAGCTCGACCCCGCCGACCTGCCGTCCGACCGGTAGACGACGACGTCGTCGTTGTGAGATCCGCTGGTGCGATAAGCAGCGCCTGTTGGAAGCGGGACCTTACGCCCCGATGCTGAAGCGGCGATGCAGCGTTCAGAGCCGAGACCTGCCGATGCGGTCGCCCGCACACCACGGGCGCTCGGCGCAGGTCCGCCGGCTGCTCTGACCCGACCGCCGGCGCGTCATCGCCGGGGTCCGTCGCCCAGACGCCGTTGACCGTCGCGGGGCCCTCCTCCTCCCGGGCCTCGCGGCGGGGGCGTCTGGACCAGCCGTCCCGTCGGTGGCGGACGGCTCAGCGGTCGTCGGGCAGGCGCCACCCCTCCGGGCCCGCGAGCGCAGCGGCCGCCGCGGGCCCCCAGCTGCCCTGCGCGTAGGGCACCGGCGCGGGCGGATGCTCCAGGATCGGCGCCGCGCACGCCCACAGGCGGTCGACCTCGTCGGCGCGCGTGAAGAGCAGGTGGTCGCCGAGCATCACGTCGTGCAGCAGCCGCTCGTAGGCCTCCAGGCCCTGCTCGCCCTTCAGCGCCCGCTCGACGTCGAGCGTCAGCGGGGCGCGGGTGATCTCCGACGTCGGGCCGGGGACCTTGACCCGGAGGTCGACGGCGATCTGCGGGTCGTCGGTCAGCTCGAAGACGACCTCGTTGGGGCGGCGCGCGGCATCGCCGTCGCCGGCGAAGATCGGGCGCTCGGGCTCGCGCAGCGCGATCGTCACCGTGCGCCGGCCCGCGGCCATCGCGAGGCCGGGCAGCAGCTTGCGGCGGGCGAGGTCGCCGCGCGCGCCGAACAGCACGAGGACGTGTGGGTCGGGGGACGAGGGTGCGGGAGGCATCACGTACCCGGGTACCCGCGCGGCGCGCTCGTCGCCCGCGTCCGGCGGTGACCGATCGCACACGCCGCTGCGCGATTGCGCACCGTCGCGGCCGGGCATCTGGTCAGGGTGACGCTGCTCGCCCTGCTGTCGGCCGTGCCAGTGGCGCAGGCGCTCGGGCCGGTCGAGCAGCAGCATCTGCTCGAGGCCCGGCAGATGCAGGCGCTGTCGTTCGCGGCGCACATCCCGCTGGTGTGCTTCGGGATCGCGTTCCCCGCGATGGTGCTCGTGATGGAGTGGCTCGGACAGCGCACGGGCGACCCGATCTACCGGACGATCGCCCGCCGCTGGAGCCGCGTGATGGTCGCGCTGTTCGCGGTCGGGGTCATCACCGGCACGGTGCTGAGCTTCGAGATGGGCGTGCTGTGGCCGAACTTCACCGCGACGTTCGGCGGCGTGTTCGGGATGGGCTTCGCCATCGAGGGCTTCTCGTTCTTCATGGAGGCCATCTTCATCGGGATCTACGTCTACGGCTGGGACCGGCTCTCGCCGCGGGCGCACCTGCTGAGCGGCATCCCGATCGTCGTCACCGGCTTCACCGGGTCGTGGATGGTCATCGCGGTCAACGCCTGGATGAACCACCCGGGCGGCTTCCGCCTGGTGGACGGCAGGGCCGTCGACATCCATCCGTGGTCGGCGCTGTTTGCCAACGACTACCTCTGGCACGAGCTGATCCACATGTACATCGCCGGCTACATCGTCACGGGGTTCGCCGTGGCCGCCGCGTACGCGGTGGCCCGCCTGCGCGGGCGCTGGACGCGGTACGAGAAGACCGCGATGGCGGTCCCGCTGACCATCGCCGCGCTCGCCGCGCCTGTGCAGCTGCTGGTCGGCGACTGGGCCGCCCGCGAGGTCGCCGACAAGCAGCCGGTCAAGCTCGCCGCCATCGAGGGACTGCCGAGGACCGAGAAGGGCGCGCCGCTGCACGTGCTCGGCTGGTACCACGACGGCGAGGTCAAGTTCGGCATCCGCTTCCCCAAGATGCTGTCCGTCCTGGCCCACCACGACCCCAACGCCGAGGTGGTGGGGTTGGACGCGGCGCCGCCGTCGCAGCGGCCGCCGATCAACGTCGTGCGCGTGGCGTTCCAGACGATGGTGGGGATCGGCACGCTGCTTGCGGCGCTCGGCGTGCTGGTGCTCTTCGTGCGCGTGCGCAAGCGGAGGCTGCCCGACTCGCCGTGGTTCTTCCGCGCGCTGGCCGTGGCCGGGCCGCTCTCCTACGTCGCCCTGGTCTGCGGCTGGGTGACGACCGAGGTCGGCCGCCAACCCTGGGTCGTGTACAAGATCATGCCCACCAACCAGGCGGTCACCGGCGCGGGCGGGATCCCGGTCGGCTACGCCGGGCTGTGGATCGTCTACCTCGGCGTCGCCGCCGGCGTGGTGTGGATCCTGCGACGCCTGGCGCGCGCGCCGCTCGACGTGCCGGTGGCGACGCCGGTGCACAAGGAGGCGTGATCCGTGGCGCTGGCCGACGTCCCGATGGTGTTCATCCTGGTCGGCCTGGTGTTCTACATCGTGTTGGCCGGCGCGGACTTCGGCGCCGCGCTGTGGCAGGTCACCGCGCCGCGGACGCCCGCGGGCCAGCGGCTGCGCGACCTCGCCCACGACGCGATGGCGCCCGTGTGGGAGGCCAACCACGTGTGGTTGATCTTCGTGCTGACCGTGACCTGGACGGCGTACCCGGCGGCGTTCGGCTCGATCGCCTCGACGCTGGCCGTCGCCCTGTCGGTCGCCGCCTTCGGGATCATCGTGCGCGGGGCGGCGTATGCGCTGTCGTCGGGCACCGCGGACCCGCGCGAGATCCGCCGCATCGACCAGGCGTCGGCGATCTCGTCGTTCCTGACGCCGTTCGCGCTCGGCGCGTGCATCGGCGCGCTGGCCACCGGCCGGGTGCCGTACGGCAACGCCAAGGGCGACCTCTTCTCCAGCTGGCTGAACCCGACGTCGATCTTCATCGGCGTGCTGGCCGTCGTGTTCTCCGCCTACCTCGCGGCGGTGTACCTGTCGGCCGACGCCGTGCGCCACGGGCAGCACGACCTCGTCGAGCCGTTCCGCCGCCGCGCGCTCGGCGCGGGGACGCTGGCCGGCGCGCTGTCGGTCGCCGGGCTCGTGGTCCTGCACGACGACGCGCACGGGCTGTACCGCGACCTCGTCGCCGGCGCCGGCCTGCCGGCCGTGATCGTCTCCGTGCTGGCCGGCGCCGCGACGCTCGGCCTCGTCGCGCGGCGGCGCTTCGAGCCCGCGCGCTACGGCGCCGCGCTGGCGGTGACCGCGATCGTCGCCGGCTGGGCGCTCGCCCAGCAGCCGCGGTTCCTGCCGGGCCTGACGATCGAGCAGGCGGCCGCGCCGCACGACGCGCTGGTGGCCATCATCGTCGCGGTGGTCGGCGGGGCGATCATCCTGTTCCCGTCGCTGACGCTGCTGCTGCGCCTGACGCTCGGCGGCCACCTGCTCCACGCGGGCGTGGAGCCCGAAGGCGGGGAGCGCCGAGCCGTCGCGGAGCCTGCGCGCGCGACCGCCGGCCAGCCGCTGCTGGGCATCGACACGGGGCTCGCGGGGCGGATCGCGGCCGCCTGCCTGGTCGGCGGCGTAGGGTTCCTGACCGTGGCGGAGACCGGCTGGGCGCACGCGATCGGCGTCGTGCTGCTGCTCGGCTTCGTGGTGGTCGGCTTCCTGGGCGCCGTGCCCGCGCTGCTGGCCGGCGAGCCGCCGGCGAACTAGTAGGTCGGGTGGGCGCGCGGAAGCGCGGACAGGGGTCCGGTGCGCGGCCGGGCGCCCGCGCTAGCGTGGCCGCAGTGCCGCACCGGGCGGGTCCCCCGGCCCGTCCTCCACCGGATCAGGAGGTCGCCATGCTCGTCCCGCCCAAGGCCCGCCGCCGCACCCTGCGGTCGTGGCTGCCGCTCGCGCTCGTCACCGCCCTGCTGGGCGTGGCGCTGCTCGCCTCGCCGGCCTCGGCCGCGACGAAGACGAGCAAGCCCACGGTCGTGCTCGTCCACGGCGCCTTCGCCGACGCCTCCGGCTGGGCGGGCGTGATCGACCGCCTGCAGGACGCGGGCTATCCCGTCGTCGCGCCGGCCAACCCGCTGCGCGGGGTCGCCGCCGACGCGGCCTACGTGAAGAGCTTCCTGGCCACCGTCGACGGGCCGATCATCCTCGTCGGCCACTCCTACGGCGGCATGGTCATCACCAACGCGGCAACCGGGAACCCCAACGTGAAGGCCTTGGTCTACGTCGCGGCCTACGCCCCCGACGAGGGCGACACCGCGGCCGGGCTCAGCGCGCTGGCCGAGGGCGGCATGATTGGCCCCGCGACGCTGACGATCCGCACGTTCCCCGGCGCCGACGGCACCCCGACGCCCGAGGGCTACATCAAGCTGGACGTCTTCCACAAGATCTTCTGCGCCGACCTGCCGGCCCGCAAGGCCGCGGAGATGGCGGTCTCGCAGCGTCCCGCCGCCGTGTCCGCCCTGGGCGAGCCGTCCGGCGCGCCGGCCTGGAAGACGATCCCGTCCTGGTACATGGTGGCCGGGAAGGATCTCGCGATCGGCACGGCCGCCGAGCGGATCATGGCCAGGCGGATCAAGGCGACGACCGTGGAGGTCAAGGGCGCATCGCACGTCGTGTTCATCTCGCACCCCGGCGCGACCGCGAAGCTCATCGAGCGCGCGGCCGGTGCCAAGAAGTAGCGCTAGGAGACGGTGCCGCTGTCGCGACTGGGGACCCACCTCCGGCGGCGACGGCTGGCCGTCGCGGGCCTCGGCCTCGCTGGCCGCCTACGGCACCCCTAGGTCGGGCGCGCGGCCAGCCGCACACCGCCGGGCGCTTCGCCGGCCAGGTGCACCGCGGGGACCATCTCGCTGGTGACCAGGCCGGTCGCGGCGGTGAGGCGGTCGACGGTCGGATACCAGCGCTGGATCTGCTGCGGCGTGTCGATGATCGAGACCACGACGGGTACGCGCCGCCGCAGCTGCCACAGCGTGTCGCCGTGGGGCGAGTGGCCGGCGTGGTAGCCCCAGATCCCGCGCAGGCTCGTGGCTCCGGCGGCGCCCTCGGCGCGCAGCGCGCGGATCAGCGCGCGGTGCAGCGGCCGCCCGTCGTGCCGGGACTGCTCCGAGGCGAAGACGGTGAGCTTCTGGTGGACCGGCAGGCCGGAGGGATCGCGGTCGGCCAGCGGGCGCGGCGCGGCGACCGTCTGCCCGTCGCGCTTGCAGATCTGGACGGACTCGAGCGTGACGAGCGCGCGGTCGTGCGCGGCGTGCACCGCGGGGAGCGCGGCCGCGATGCGGTCGCGGTCGCCGACCGCGAGGACCATGACCGGGACGTCGGCGTTGCGGGCGAAGAAGCGCGCGCGCCTGCGGACACCGTGGGCGGTTCCGTCGACGCCGAGCAGCACCGTGGCGCCGGCGACGCCGTGGCGGTGCAGGAGGTCGACGACCGCCGCGGCGGCGGGGCGGCCCGCGAGCCGCTCGTGGCGGCCGAGGTAGACGGTGAGCTTGGTGTCGCCGGCGGCCGCCGGAGCGACGTCGACGCCATCGGTCAGCATCCGTGCGCGCTCCAGCGTGATGAGGCCCGTGAAGCGCGGCAGCGCGCGGACGTCGGCCAGGGCGGCGTCGATGCGGTCTGGACGGTCGACGGCGACCGAGACCATCGGCAGGTCCTCCGACAGGCTCAGCAGGCGGTCGGTGCGCAGCCGGTGGTGGGCGCCGAAGCCCTCGACGCCGCGCAGCACCAGGCTGGTGCGCAGCGCGTGGCGCGCGTAGACGTCGACGAGCGCGTCGGCGAGGAACGCGCCGCCGGCCCGGGCGCGCTCGCCGAAGTAGGTGGTGAGCTTGACGCAGTCGTCGCTCATGCCAGACCGCCCAGGGAGCGTCCGGCGAGCGCGGCGAGCACGCCGAGCACCAGGCTGACCGCGAGGTTCAGCGCCCCGAGCCGCGCCTGGCCCTCCTCGGCGAGGCGGTGGCTCTCGAACATCCAGGTGCTGAACGTGGTGAACCCGCCGATCAGGCCGACGCCCCACAGCCGGTACGCGTCGCCGCCGAGGCCGGCGCCCGTCAGGACGCCGAGCGCGAACGAGCCGGTGACGTTGACCGCGAGCGTCCCGTAGGGAAACGCGCTCGGGACCCGGCGGCTGACCGCGCCGTCGAGCAGGAAGCGGCCGACGGCGCCGCACCCGCCGAGCAGCCCGACGCCGAGGACGACGAGCGCGCTCATCGAGTCCAGCTCGCTCGCCGGACCAGGTTGGTGGCCAACGCGACGGCGGCGAAGCCGAGGCCGACGCTGGCGGCGGCGTAGGCCAGCGCGAGCCCGATCCGGTGGGCGTCGAGCATCTGCAGCAGCTCGAGCTGCATCGTCGAGAAGGTCGTCAGCCCTCCGCAGATCCCGGTGCCCAGGAACGGGCGGCGGTACGCCGAGAGCGGCAGGCGCTCCTGCAGGCGTGTCGCGAAGTACCCCAGCAGGAACGCGCCGGCGATGTTCACCAGGAACGTGGCCCACGGCCAGCGGCCGGGGTCCGCCGGCAGGGCCTCGCTCAGCTCGGCGCGGGCCACCGCGCCGAGGAAGCCGCCCGCGAAGATGGCCGCGACCTCGCGGCGGTCCAGCTGCATGGTCACGCGCGCTCGGCCGGGGTGGTCGGCCGGCGCCAGAACGGCGGGGTCGCGTCCGGGCCGCTCATGACCGCATTCTGTCGCGTGCGGGGGACGGCGGCCTGCGAGCCGCAGCCTCGGTCGTCCTGCCCCAAAGGGCTGAGGATGGGAAGGACGACCGAGCGCAGCGGTGGTCCGAGGACCGTTCCGCGCTACGACACGCCGACATCTCGAAGATCACAACTCCGGGTTTCCGGGGTGACCCATGCGGGCTATGCGCCCGTCGGATCGTCGGGCCCGGGCGATCCAGGGGGCGGGTTCCCGGTCGTCGCGCCCTTGTAGGGCATGACCCAGGATCCTGACTCCACCCCCGCCGAGGCGATCGGCGAGCTGGTCGACGAGCTCGTGCGCGCCGGCGCGAGCCTCTCGCAGATCGTCGCCCACATGAGCCGCTGCGCCGCCGCCGCCCCATCCGGCGCCGAGCCGGCGGCCGACGTGCTCCGGCGCCTGCTCTGCGGGGTCCTCGAGGAGGCCCTCGCCGGCCACTCCGTGACCGAGCTCCTCGACGCGGCCGGCGTCGTCGGCTGCGCGACCGACGCGATCGACCGCAACGTGGTCCTCGTGGACGCCGGCCCACCGCCACCCACGCAGCGGCGCCGGTCGCGCGGGAGGGGCGCCGGGCGACGGCCGCGGTGATCTCCGGACCGCGCGGGGGCGAGGGACCCGTGCGGCGCGTCCCGACGTATGGAGGACATGCTCGATCGCCGGGAGCTCCTGGAGCGGGCCGTGCTCGCCGCCGCGCCGGCCGTGCTCGGCGCGCGGCTGGCGCTGCCCGCGCGCGCCGGCGCCGTCGCCACCACGGCGCTCGTCACCGCCGACACCGAGGCGCACCTGGCGGTCGTGTCGCTCGCACGGCGACGCGTGACGCGGCGGATCGCGACGGTCGAGGATCCGCGGAGCATCCAGAGCGGGCCGGCCGGCAGAGCCGTCGTCGGGCACGCGGCGACGGGTGCCGTCTCGCTGCTGGAGGGGCGGCCGCTGCGGGTGCGCCGCGTGCTGCGAGGCTTCGGCACGCCGCGGTACACGGCCTTCGCGCCCGGGCGGCCGCTCGCCTACGTCAGCGACTCGGCCCACGGTGAGCTCGCCGTCGTCGACGTCCGGGCCGGGCGCGTGGTGCGGCGCGTCGCGGTGGGTGACGGCGCGCGCCATCTCGCGCTGTCGCCCGACGGCCGGTGGCTGTGGGTCGCGCTCGGCTCGAGCGCCGCGGAGATCGCGGTGGTCGACGTGCGCGACCCCGAACGCCCGCGCCCGGCGGCCCGTCTCCGCGTGCCGTTCCTCGTCCACGACGTCGGCTTCTCCCCGAGCGGGCGGCGCGTCTGGGTCACAGCGGGGCGCGTGCCGCGCATCGCGGTCTACGCCGCGACCACCCGCCGCCACCTGCGCACGCTGAGCGCCGACGCCGCGCCGCAGCACGTGAGCTTCGGGCCCGACGTCGCCTACGTCGCCAGCGGAGAGGCCGGCACGGTGGTCGTCCACGCGCTGAGCGACGGCCACGTGCGCCGCCGCACCCGCGTCCCGCGCGGCTCCTACAACGTGCAGCGCACGGCGGCCCGGGTGGTCACGCCGTCGCTCGGCACCGGCGCGCTCACGATCCTGGACGCGCGCGGCGCCGTGACGGCCTCGATCCACGTCGCCGCCGCCGCGCACGACGCGTGCCTGGTGTGACTAGGAGACTGTGTCGCTCTAGCGCGTCGACTCCCAGCGCGTGCCGTCGCCGACTTCGCCGGCGGCCGCCTGCGCCACGGCGGCGCGGGCCTGGGCGCCGACGCCGATGACGGTCGTGTAGCCCTCGCCGGCGAGGGCGGTGGCCACGGCCTGGGCCTCGAGCGATCCGCCGACGGTGCGGACGTCGGCGGCGCCGTCGGTCGCGCCGGCGAGCTCCGCCGCGCGAGCGTCGGGGCCGGCGAGGATGGCGACGCGGGATGCCGGGACGGCGGCGACGCGATCCTGCGATGCCGCGGTGCCGGCGCAGCCCGCCAGCACCACGGCCAAGAGCGCACTGCGCGCCAGAAGGGTGGGTGAACGAAGGGGGAGGGGATGGGTCATACGTACAACGGTACTACGTATGACGGCGCAGGTCGAGCGCCGGCGTGATGAAGTCCCGGCATCGCCTCGAACTCCCGCAGCCCCCGGCCGGTCACCGGCGCCGCCTCACGCAGCCCGCGCAAGGTCACGAGCATCGACGTCGCCCGGCACGCCGGGGTCTCGCAGACCACGGTGTCGCTCGTCTTCTCCGGCAAGGCCGTCGGCCGCGTGTCCGAGACCACCGCGGAGGCCGTCCGCCGCGCCGCGCGCGACCTCGGCTACCGGCCCAACGCCGCCGCCCGCGCGCTGCGCTCCGGCACGGCGGCCGCCGTCGGCCTCGTGGTCCGCGACGTGACGCACCCGTTCTTCGGCCGCACGCTGCGCGGCGCCCACCGCGCCGCCTGGGAGGTCGGCCACGTCGTCGTGCTCATCGACGACAACTACGGCAACGCGTGGGGCGACGGCTCCGTCGAGGCGCTGCGCGACGGCACCATCGACGGCTTCCTCTACTTCGCCGCCGACCCGCCGCCGTCGCTGCGCGCGCCGGGTGCGCCGCCCGTCGTGCTCGTCGAGAGCGAGCAGCGCCGGCTGCCGTCCGTGCGCCTCGACGTCGAGAGCGGGACCGACGCAGCGCTCGCCCACCTGCGCGAGCTCGGCCACGAGCGCATCGGCTACGTGCGCTCGGCGGTCGGCGGCCAGACGTTCGAGCGCCGCCACGCCCGGTGGGTCGCCCACCTGCGCGCGCACGGCCAGGACCCGGCGCGGCAGGTGGTCGTCGAGAGTCGCTTCGACGCTGAGAGCACCATCGCCGCCGGTCACGCGCTGCTGACCCACCCCGAGCGCCCCACCGCCGTCCTGTGCGACGACGACGTCCTGGCCAGCGGCCTGATCGCCGCCGCCAACCAGCTGGGCGTCGACGTCCCCGGCGAGGTGGCCGTGGTCGGCTTCGACGACCTCGACATCGCGCGGCTGACCAGCCCGCCGCTGACGACCGTGCACTTCGACCCCGAGGCCCTCGGCGCCGCGGCCTTCGAGCTCCTGTACGCGCGCCTGCAGGGCAAGCGCCCGCGCAACCGGGTGCTGCCGTCCGAGCTGATCGTCCGCGGCTCCACAGCCCGACGCTGAGAGCGCGGGTAGGTTGGGCGCATGGAGATGACCAGCACCGTCGATGCCGTGGTCGCTCGCAGCGCGCGGCGCTTCCCCGAGCGCACGGCGCTGCACTTCGGCGAGCGCCGCTGGACCTACCAGGAGCTCGACGACGCGATCAGCCGCGTCGCCGCGCGCCTCCTCGAGCTCGGCCTGGCCAGGGGCGAGCGCGTCGCCGCGTGGGCACGAACTCCGACGCCTACCTGCTGCTCTACCTCGGCTGCGCCCGCGCCGGGCTGGTCCACGTGCCCGTCAACTACAACCTGGTCGGCGGCGAGCTGTCCTACATCGTCGGCCAGTCGGGCAGCGCTGCGCTGTTCGCGGATCCGGGCCTGCAGCACGCGGTGGACGCCATCGCCGGCGACCTCCCGGACGTCGTGCACCGCGGCACGCTGCGCGACGGCGCCGACCCGCTCGCCGACGTCCTGGCCTGGGCGCTGACCGGCGAGGTGCCCGACCTCAGCCACGTCAGCGTCGCCGACGACGACCTCGTCCAGTTGCTGTACACCTCGGGAACGACCGCGGCGCCGAAGGGCGCGATGATGACCCACCGCGCCTTCGTCTGCGAGTACGTCTCGTGCGTCGTGGCGCTCGACCTCGACGCCTCCGACGTGCCGCTGCACCCGCTGCCGCTCTACCACTCGGCGCAGATGCACGCGTTCCTGATGCCCTACCTGATGCTCGGTGCGACCAACCACGTCGTCGAGCAGCCCGACCCCACCGACATGCTCGCGCGCATCGAGCGGGACTCCATCACCGCGCTCTTCGCTCCGCCCACCGTGTGGATCGCCCTCTCCGAGCACCCCGACTTCGCGACGCGCGACCTCACGGCGCTGCGCAAGGCCTACTACGGCGCGTCGATCATGCCCGTGCCGGTGCTGCAGCGCCTGCGCGACGCGCTGCGCGGCGTCGGCTTCTACAACGCCTTCGGCCAGTCCGAGATCGCGCCGCTGGCCACCGTGCTGCGCCCCGAGGAGCACGACGCGCGGCCCGACTCCGCCGGCCGCCCCGTCCTGTTCGTCGAGATCCGGGTCGTCGGCGACGACGGCGACGACGTCCCGCCCTCCGGCGGCCAGGGCGAGGTGCTCTACCGCTCGCCGCAGCTGTGCACCGGCTACTGGGACAAGCCCGAGGAGACCGAGGAGGCGTTCGCCGGCGGCTGGTTTCACTCCGGCGACCTCGTGCGGATCGACGACGAGGGCTTCATCTTCGTCGTCGATCGCGTCAAGGACGTCATCAACACCGGCGGCGTGCTCGTCGCTAGCCGCGAGGTCGAGGAAGTGCTCTACCTGCATCCCGCCGTGGCGGAGGTCGCGGTGATCGGCACGCCGCATGAGCGCTGGATCGAGGCGATCACCGCGGTCGTCGTCACCCGGGAGCCGGCCACCGAGGAGGACCTGCTCGCCCACGCGCGCGAGCACCTCGCAGCCTTCAAGCTCCCCAAGGCGGTGCACTTCGTCGACGAGCTGCCCAAGAACCCGTCGGGCAAGCTCCTCAAGCGCGAGCTGCGCGAGCGCTTCGGCGGCGACGCCTCGGCCGTCGGGCGCTAGGGGAACACTGGCCCAGAGGGCCAGGTTCCCTTGCGGGGGTTCGCCCAGGGGGCGAAACCCGCGGCGGATGAGGGACCCACGCTCCTAGCGGCGCGGCGGCCGCGCGTCTCAGTCCTCGAACCGCTCATCCTGGGCGGCGACCTTCGCGGTCAGCTTCTCGACCAGCGCGCCGCTGGCGCGCGTCGCGATAAGACCGGGCTGACCAAGGCGCTGTCGCTGCGCCTCGGCGATCTCAAGCAGCGACGGTCGGGGCATGACCTCGGGCATGTCGTTCGCGATCTGGCGGTGATGCTGGCCGACGGCGGCGACTGCCTGGCCGACCTCGGCGCGCTGGGCGATCAGCAGGCTGTTCGGGGAAGTGGCGTCGACCTCGACGGCGTTTCGCGTCATCGACCGGATCGCCTCGGATCGCGACGGGCTGGATCGGTTGCACGCCGCGCGCGCCGGCGCGCGGGCGCGCGCGTGGCAGCTGATCGGCGCGCCCGCCGAGTCGGACATCGACTTGGACGCCACGCTGATTGCCGGCCACGCCGACAAGGAGGGCGCGGCCGGCACCTTCAAGGGCGGCTTTGGGCATGTTGGCCTATGGCGATCAGACCGGCGAGGCGCTGGCCGGCGAGCTGCGACCGGGCAACGCCGGCGCGAACACCGCCGCCGACCAGATCGCGGTCGCCGAGCAGGCGCTGGCGCAGATCCCCACCGAGCACATCGAGGACATCGACCTCCTGCTGCGCGTCGACGGCGCCGGCGCCACCCATGAGCTGCTGGGCTGGTGCCGGGAGGGCCGGATCCGCTACTCGGTCGGCTACGACCCCACCGACGCCGTCCGCGAAGCGATCCTCAAGATCCCCGATCAGGACTGGGTGTGCGCGCTGGACCAGGACGGCGGCCCACGGCCCAACGGGCAGGTCTGCGAGATCACCGATCTGCTGGAGCTGGACGGCTGGCCGGCCGGGTCGCGCGTGATCGTCCGCCGCGAGCGCGCCCACCCCGGCGCGCAGCTGAGTTTCACCGACCATGACGGCCACCGCTTCCAGGCGATCCTCACTGACCACGGCATCGGCCTCGCGGTTGGGACGTTTGAGTTGGGGTGGAAGATCGGAACCGGTTTCAATGCCAAGTTCCTGACAATCGGCCTTCCTGACCCTCCGCAACCGAAGGCATCACCGGCTCAGGGGACACTGTCGTTCCGGAGCGCTGGGAGCGCGAGCGCGTTCAACAACACTCCTCTCCCGGCCGACGGCTGGCTTCTTGAATGGTCGTACTCGTCACAGACCTGGACCTCGGTCAACCTCTCGCAGGGTGGGCCAGTCCATGCGCATATCTCACTGGACCGCCCGAGGGGTTCCGCGTGCTCTCCGGATTCGCCACGGTGGGCTGGTGTGTTGCGCCGCCGGTTCCGGTCGAGAGCTACTGGCTCAAGGAGGATGAGCTTCCGGCGAGCACGCCGGTGGAGGACTACAACGGTCAGCCGTACAACAAGACCTACGCTGCACCCCCCGACCCGGGAACAACCGTGGTCGCAACCCGGACTCGGAATGGCCTTGAGTCAGGGGCATACCCGACATTGGAGCGGCAACTGGAGTTCGAACTTGGCGAACCCAATGTCTGTGATCCGGTCGACCGCAACGTCTGCAATCCGCCCACGACCGACGAAGACGGTCAGCGACGCTGCGAGCTCTCCACCCCGGATGACACTGACCCTGATCAGACGGTCAGCACCGCGTTCAACCATCCGGCGCAATACCGAGTGGTCACGCCGTTCACCCGCACGACCGAGGACGGCGGTCAGACCGACACGGCGCTGAAAGTCGGCTGGACTGCACCCAGCGCCAAGAAGGGCTGGAAAGGCTGGGGCTGGCGACACGTCGCAGCGAAGCACGGATGGGGACCGGACGACATCGTGGCGACCCAGATCGCGCTCCAGTCCGTCCCCACGCGCCAGAGCAATGGCACACTCGAGTATCTAGGCATCGAGTACGAGAAGAACGGCGCGATCTGCACGCGGGTCGTTATCGTTGCTGACGAGACGCTCGCTGACTTGGGCGAACCGGAGGCCAAGGCCATCATCACCTCATATGGTCGGTTCATTCGATGGAATTGAGGTCATGAACCAGCGCGATCCGCACTGGCCGTCACGTTTCGGCACGCTTTACGGCAACCCCGACGACTACGAAGCCGCCTGCCTTGATGCGGCCAGAAAGATGCTGCTCGATCGTCCCAAGCACGGACCGGACGTCGTCGTGCAGGACGTCGAGCTCGCCGGTCAATATCCCAGCGCGCAAATCGTTGTGCGCCTGCTTCGCCGAGGGCGTCCGGAGGTCATGACGTGGGAGGTCTACGAAGACCTCTTCAGCGGCACGCGTCCGCCGGAAGATCCCTTCGAACCACCGCCCGGCGTTGCACAGGGCCTGCTCGTTGACGTGCTCGAGGGGTACACATAGACTGCAACTCAGCGGGTGGCCCGGTCGGCCGCTTCGCGGCGGCCGGGCTGGCCAGGCCGGCGTGAGTTTGTGCTCCCGCGCCCTGCTCTTTCCCTTACCGACTCCTGCACGTCGCCGGCCGCCTGGCTTCCACGCCCGCTAGCGACACAGTCTCCTAGCGGCGGGCGGCCCCGCGCCTCAGTCCTTGTGCGCGCCGACCCAGTCGTCGACCTGCTGCCAGCGGTCGTACAGCCACGCCACCAGCGCCTCGCGCTCGGCCGGCACCTCTGCCGCGTCGAAGCGCCAGAACTGCGCGCAGACGGTGCCGCCCACGAGCCCGCCCCGCCAGATGTCGGAGATGCGCTCGAAGCCGTCGAGGCCGACGTGCGCGCAGAACACCACGTCGGTCCCGCGGCCCGCCTCCAGCAGCGCCAGCGGCCCACCGAGGCGCGGTGGCAGCACATGGCGCAGCCCGCGCGCCCGCTGCGCCAGCGCGGGCTGCCGCTCGGCGATCGCCTCGATCGCCTGGGCCAGCTTGGCGGGCGTGAAGCGCGTGCCCTCCGGATAGATCAGCACGCCCTCGTGCGGATCGAGGTCGATCGCCAGCTTGCGCAGGTCCTCGAGCTCGCCCACGGTGTCGCCCGAGCCGCGGCGCACGAAGTGCGTCGGCACCCAGCGCCCGCCGATGTCGATCGTCGGCAGCATCTGCAGCTCGCGCTTGATGACGAACCGCAGGCCCATGTCATGGGCCTTGCCGATCAGCGCGTCGGGCAGCGTGTTGTCGATGATGCTCGCGTGGCGCATGAGGATGAGCACGGGTCCCGGCGCGACGTCGTCCAGCCCGCGCACGTCGAACGTCAACCCGAAGAGGCGCCGCACGCCGCTCAGGTGGCCGGCGGCCCAGAGCTGGCGCAGGCGGTAGACGCGGAAGCGCCGCGTGCGCGTGTCGCGCCCGAGCGAGGCGAGCCCGATGAGGCCGAGGCCGGCGACGCCGCGCAGCTCACCGAAGAGAAACCACCACAACATCGCCACCAGGCGAACGCCGACCCACGGCTTGCGCCGCAGCACCCAGAGGACGAGGTCGACGGTGGCCGCCGCGGCCAGCAGGAGCGGCAGCGTCAGCGTGACGACGGCGAACGCCCCGGCCTCGACGGCGATGCCCTTCGCGCGGCGCGCGATGCGGGGACCACGAGGTCCGGAGTCCGGCAGGAGCGGTCCCACTCCGGCGCACCGTACCGGCCGGCGCCCCGGGGCGGGCTCAGCCCACCTGCTCCAGCCCCCAGGCGACGCTGGCGACCGCGACGGCGACCGCGTACGCCGCGCTGTGGGCCCGGAGGTGGCCTGCGACCCGCGCGCCGAGGCCGGCCGCGTACGCGCGGCCGGCCTCGTGAGTGTCCTTCGGAAGCTGGCGCGGACCGATCACGGCCATCCGATCAGTGCGCCATCGCCGGGGCGCCGGCGCCCACCCGCTCGGCCGCCGGGACGCCCGGCCGCAGCAGCGCGGTGCAGACGACCGCCGCGACCGCGAAGATCGCGGCTGACCAGTAGAACGCCGTCGTGTAGCCGTGGACCGCGGCCGTCGCGACGAGGTCCGGCGTCGGCCGGCCCTTGCCCTGCAGGTACGAGGTCGTGGCGCTGGCCGCCAGCGTGCTGAGCAGCGCGGTGCCGATCGAGCCGCCGATCTGCTGCATGGTGTTGACCATCGCCGAGGCGACGCCCGCGTCGTGCGGATCGACGCCGAGCGTCGCGCTGCTGATCGCCGGGGCGAAGATCAGGCCGAAGCCCAACCCCATGACGATGAGCGCGGGCAGGACGTGGGTGGCGTAGCTGGAGTCCGGGCTGATGCCGGTCAGGTAGAGCATCCCGATCGCGCCGAGCACGAGGCCCGAGCCGACCAGCGGCCGCGGCCCGACCTTGGGCAGCAGCTTGGTCTGCGAGGTCGTGGCCGAGAACATGATGGCGAACGTCATCGGCAGGAACGCGAGGCCGGTCTTGATCGGCGAGAAGCCCAGGTTCTGCTGCAGGTAGTAGGTCAGGAACAGGAACACGCCGAAGATGGCGATGCCCGACAGCCCGATCGCGAGGTACGAGCCGCCGCGGTCGCGGTCGAGCACGATCCGCAGCGGGAGCAGCGGGTGCGCGACGCGCTGCTGGAGCACGACGAAGGCCGCGAGCAGGACGACGCCGGCGACGAGGGAGGCGATCGTGGTGCCGTTGGCCCAGCTCGTCTCGGCGGCGTGCGAGAAGCCGTAGACGAGGCCGAAGAGGCCGACCGAGCCGGTGATGGTGCCGGGGATGTCGAGCTTCGGCTTCTCGGCCGGGCGCGAGTTGGTCAGCAGGATCAGCGCGCCGACGACGGCGACGCCCGCGAACGCGAGGTTCACATAGAGGCACCAGCGCCAGGAGAGGTACTCGGTCAGCACGCCGCCGAGCAGCAGGCCGACGGCCGCGCCGCTGCCCGCGATCGCGCCGAAGATGCCGAACGCCTTGTTGCGCTCGGCCGGCTCGGTGAACGTGGTGGTCAGCAGCGACAGCGCGGCGGGCGCGAGCATCGCGCCGAACACGCCCTGCAGCGCGCGCGCCGCGACGAGCATGCCGAAGCTCTGGGCGACGCCGCCGAGGGCGGAGGCGACGGCGAAGCCCGCCAGGCCCGCGACGAACACCCACTTGCGGCCGAAGAGGTCGCCGATGCGGCCGCCGAGCAGCAGCAGGGAGCCGAAGGCCAGCGCGTAGGCGGTGATGATCCACTGGCGGCTCGCGTCGGAGAAGCCGAGGTCCTTCTGGGCGGAGGGGAGAGCGATGTTCACGATCGTCGCGTCGAGGACGACCATGAGCTGAGCGAGGCCGAGGATGGCGAGGACCAGCCAGCGGCGCGAATGGGCGGTGTCTGAGGAAGAGGTCACGGGGGGAGGGGGAGGGGGAGAGGGTCGAGCGCAAGTGGACGAATGCCGTACCACTTGTCCGCGTAAGAGTATCACGAAAATGGAGGGATCTCCTCCGTTTCTTGCTACCTTGGGGTGACCGTGACCTCCGTGACCTCGATCACTCCCGAGGACCGCCCGCTGCGCAGGGACGCTGAGCGCAACCGGCAGCGGATCCTCGACGCGGCGCGGGAGCTCTTCGCCGAGGAGGGCCTGCGCGTGACGCTCGACGCGGTCGCCGCCCGGGCCGGCGTCGGCGTCGGCACCGTCTACCGGCGGTTCGCCGACAAGGAGGCGCTGATCGACGCCCTCTTCGAGGCCCGCATGGACGAGGTCGTCGAGATCGCCCAGCGCGCCCTGGCCTGCGACGACCCGTGGGCCGGCGTCGTCCTGTTCTTCGACGAGGCCATGGAGCTGCACGTCGCCGACCGCGGCCTCAAGGAGCTCATCTTCAGCACGGCCCACGGCCGCGAGCGCGTCGCGGGCGCACGCGAGCGCATCAAGCCGGTCGTGACGCAGGTCGTCGAGCGCGCCAAGGCGTCGGGCCAGCTGCGCGCGGACTTCCAGACGACGGACGTCCCGATCCTGCAGCTCATGCTCACCGCCGTCATGGAGTACACGGGCGACACCGACCCGCGGGTGTGGCGCCGGTGCCTCGTGCTCATGCTCGACGGCATGCGGGCCGAGCCGGGCGCCCGGACGCCGCTGCCGTGCACCGCGCTGAGCGACGGGCAGCTGGACGCCGCGATGGCGCGCGGGCTGTCCAGCGCGCCGCGGCGATGAGTCGAGCGTCTGGGCACCGTGTTCTGGGCACACCTCGGCCCATGGACGGCGGCCCCGTCGATTTCGCGCTGACCCGCTTCGAGGCGACCGCCGGTCTCCTGGAGGTCGAGGGGACGTGGTCGGGCGTCCGCGGCATGCGCTTCGTGCGTCCGGCCCTGGTGGTCCAGACCCCAAGCGGCGAGCGCACGCTGCTCGCGGTCCTCGAGCACAAGCCGTGGCCCGCAGAAGACGGCCGGCCGTGGCGCGCCGCATTCCCGTGGACCGGCGGCGCCCTCGATCCGGCCGACGCCGAGCTGGCCGTCGCGCCGTCGATCGTCGTGCCGCTGGGCGAGCCCGACCCCGACGCCGTGGTCGACCCGCAGGTCGCCCTTCGCCGCCGGCTCGCCGAGGCGGAGGAGCGCGCGCGGCGGGTGGAGGCCGAGGTCGGGTTCCTGCGGCGCGAACGCGAGGAGATGGTCGCGCCCGACGTCGTGCAGCGCCGGCAGGCCGCCGCCGACACCGAGCACGCCGCGGCGCAGGCCTCGGTGGCGCAGCAGCGTGACGCCGCGGTGGCGGCGCGGCAGGCGGCGATCGACGAGCGCGACCAGGCGCGGGCCGAGCGGGACGCGGCGCGCGCCGAGCGCGACGCCGCGACGGCCGAGCGCGATGCGGCGCGCGCCGAGCTGGGCGAGCGCGAGCGGGTGGCGGCCGAGCTCGAGTCGGCGCGCGACGCGCTGCGCACGACCGAGGCCGAGCGCGACGACGCGCTGGCCCGGCCGGCGGGAATGGTGCGCAAGGGCGCGCGGCCCGAGCGCGAGCACGCCGCCGTCGCGACCCGTGCCGACTGGGCCGCGCGAACCGCGGCGATCGTCGCCGTGCTGGTCCTGCTCGTGCTGGCGATCAGCCTGCTGAAGGCGTTCTAGGGGAACACTGGCCCAGAGGGCCAGGTTCCCTTGCGGGTGTTCGCCCAGGGGGCGAAACCCGCGCGGGTTAGGGACCCGCACGCCTAGGCGCCGCGGCGCTCCGGCGCCAGCATCGCGTCGACCGCGTGCTCGAGCTCGCGCCGCAGCGCCACCTCGGGGACGTCGTCGGCGATCCCGCCCGAGAGCACGAAGGACTGCGTGACGAGCAGGAGCGCCTGGGCCATCACGCGCGGGTCGCCCGCGCGGATCGAGCCGTCGACCTGGCCGTCGGCGACGTCGCCGACGACGAGCGCCACGGCGGCCCGCTGCGTCTCGCCCATCCGGTCGAGCACGTAGGGCAGCAGCAGCTCGGGCTCGGCCTCGAGGATCTTGGACATCAACGCGCTGGCGCGCATCGCCTCCACCGAAGCGAGGATGCGATGCACGACGCGGGCGCGGGCGTCGGCGCCGCCGACGCGCTGCGCGATCTCGGCCATCGCGGCGCCGAACTCGCGCGTCATGAGCTCGCGCAGCACGGCGTCGACGTCGGGGTAGCGCCGATAGACGGTCATCCGGCTCACGCCTGCGCGGCGCGCCACATCGGTGAGCGTCGTCCTGCGAATGCCGAAGTCGAGGACGGAGGCGCGGGTGGCGTCGAGGATGGCCTCGGTCGTGGCGTCGGTCACACCGCGAGAGCTTGACGGTCCGCGGCGATCAACGCCGTGACCGCCGGGCGCGCCCGCTCGCGGTCGGCCGCCACGAGCCCGATCCGGGTGCGACGGTCGAGCACGTCGTCGGCGTCCAGGGCTCCCTCGCAGCGCACGGCGTGCAGTACCTCGACGCCGAGGACGTCCAGGCCGGGGGCGACGGGCGCGAGCAGCTCGGGATCCCCGGCGGCGAGCGCGACGACCGCGGGCGCCTCGGTCCCGTGGCGCTCGACCAGGCGGCGCGGGGCCGGCACCGCCGCCAGCGCCTGGCGCGACGCAGCGCCGACCAGCGGCAGGTCGCGCGTGCGGCACGGCCGGGCGCGCCCGGTCAGCCCGCCGGCGTCGACCGCGGCGTCCACCGCGTCCTGCGCCATGCGACGGTACGTCGTCAGCTTGCCGCCGACCACGCTGACCAGGCCGCCTCCGCCGCGGATCACGGCATGGCGGCGGGAGAGGTCGCTGGTCCTGCCGGACGCGGCGTCGCCATCGTCCACCAGCGGGCGCAGCCCGGCGTAGGTGCCCAGCACGTCGGCGCGGGTGAGCGGGACCTCGAGGTTCGCAGCCAGCGTGTCCAGCAGGAAGTCGATGTCCTTCTCGGGCGCGGTCGGGACGTCGGGGATCGCTCCGGGTGCGGGCTCGTCGGTGATCCCGACGTAGGCGACGCCGCTGCGCTGGGCGATCGCGAAGACCCAGCGGTGGCGCTCGCCCGGGACCGGGATGTTGAGCGAGCCGGCGAGCCCGCCGAGGACGTCGAGGCCGACGACGAGGTGCGCGCCGAGGCTCGGGCGCAGGCGCAGGCCGTCGACCAGCTCGCCGGCCCACACGCCGGTGGCGTTGACCACGGCGCGGGCCCGCACGTCGAACGTCGCACCGGTCAGCTCGTCGCGCAGCCGCGCGCCGTCGCCGTGCAGCTCGGCCGCGCCGCAGCGCGTGACGATCAGCGCGCCGTGCGCGGCGGCGGTGCGGGCGAGGCCGACGACCAGGCGCGCGTCGTCCTCGAGCTGTGCGTCGGAGGCGATCAGCCCGCCGCGCAGGCCGGCGCGGCGCACGCCGGGCGCCAGCCGCAGGACCTCGTCGGCGCCGGCGCGGCGCGACCGCGGCAGCTCGCGGGCCGAGGTGCCGGCGGCGCGGCGCAGCCCGTCGCCCAGCGCGAAGCCGATGCGCGTCTCGCGCTCGGCGCGCGCGTCGACCTGCGGCGTCAGCGGCACCACCTGCGTGATCGGCCGCACGAGGTGCGGCGCGGTGCGCGCCAGCAGGACGGCGCGCTCGCGGGCGCTCTCCATCGCGATGCCCACCGCGCCCTGGGCGAGGTAGCGCAGGCCGCCGTGGACGAGCTTGCTGCTCCAACGACTCGTGCCCCAGGCGAGGTCGCGGCGCTCGACGAGCGCGACGCGCAGGCCGCGAGACGCCGCGTCCAGCGCGGCGCCGGCGCCCGTGACCCCGCCGCCGACCACCAGGAGGTCGAGCGGCGGGCCGTCGCGCAGCGCGGCCAGGTCGGCCGTCCGGCGCGTCGCGTTGAGGGCGTCGTGTGACATCTAGGCAGAGAATGTAACATCGTCACGCACGATGAGCCAGACGACCGACGCCTTCGATCCCGCAGCGCGCTGGGCCGCCCCCGACGGCGAGGCGCTGGTCGACGACGCGCTGCGCACGCTGCTGCGCCAGGCGTTCGCGATCGAGGAGGGCGACGGCGGATCGCCCGCGGCCGTCGCGCTGCCCGTGGGCCCGTCGGCGCTGGCCGGGGACGCCCTGGCGGCGCTGGAAGCCGCGGTCGGCGCCGAGCACGTCGTCCGCGACGACGGCGCGCGCGCCGCCCACGCCAACGGCATGTCCTACCTCGACCTCGTCCGCCGCAGCGCCGACCCGCCGGCCGCGCCCGACGCGATCGTCGAGCCGGCCGGCCACGCCGAGGTCGGCGCGGTGCTGCGCGCGTGCAGCGAGCACGGCGTCGCCGTCGTGCCGTTCGGCGGCGGCACGAGCGTCGTCGGCGGGGTCGCCCCCGGCCGCGGCGCGTTCTCCGCGGTGATCGCGCTCGACCTCCGGCGCCTTGACGCGCTCGTCGCGGTCGACGACGTGTCGCAGACCGCGACGCTGCAGGCCGGCGTGACGGGACCGCGCGCCGAGGAGCTCCTCGCGGCCCACGGCTTCACGCTGGGTCACCTGCCGCAGAGCTTCGAGCGGGCGACCATCGGGGGCTACGCCGCGACGCGCTCCGCCGGCCAGCTCTCGACGGGCTGGGGCCGCTTCGACGCGCTGGTGCAGCGGCTGCGCGCCGCCACGCCGGCCGGCGATCTCGACCTCGGTCGCGCTCCCGGCACCGCCGCCGGCCCCGACCTGCGGCAGCTGCTCCTCGGGTCCGAGGGCGCGTTCGGCGTGATCACCGAGGTGACCGTGCGCGTGCGCCCGATCCCCGAGACCGTGCGGCACGAGGGCTGGCGCGTGGCGGATCTCGCGACCGGCGTCGGGATCCTGCGCTCGCTGGCCCAGCACGGCTCCAAGCCCGACCTGGCGCGCCTGTCGGACGAGACCGAGACCGCGCTCGGCGTCGCGACCGGCGGCGCCGCTGCCGAGGACGGTGCGGGCGGCTGCACGCTGCTGATCGGCTGGGAGGGCGACGCGGTCGACGTCGCCTACCGGGCGGCCGGCGCGCGCGGGCGGCTGGAGGGCGCGGGCGCCGTCGCCCTGGGCGAGGAGGCTGCCGCGGCCTGGCGCCACGGGCGCTTCCGCGCGCCGCGCCTCCGCGACGAGCTGCTCGGCACGGGCCTGCTGGTCGAGACGCTGGAGACCGCCACGACCTGGCGCGACCTCATCGCGCTGCACGACGCGGTCGGCGAGACGTTGCGGGGCGCGCTGGACGGCGCGAGCCCGGTCGTCTCGTGCCATGTCTCGCATCTCTACGCGACGGGCGCGTCGCTGTACTTCACCGTCCTGGCGCGGCGCGACGCCGACGATCCCGTCGGCCAGTGGCTGCGCGCGAAGGCCGCCGTGATGGAGACGCTGACCGGCCGCGGCGCGACGCTGACCCACCACCACGCCGTCGGCGCCGACCACGCGCCGTGGCTGGCCGCCGAGCTCGGGGAGCTGGGCGTCGACGTGCTGCGCGCCGTCAAGGCGCGGCTGGATCCGGCCGGCGTGATGAACCCGGGGAAGCTGCTGCCGCCGGCGCCGGCGTAGCGCGGCGGGGACGAACGCGGCGGGGACAGTCCCCTCCCCAATTGGGGAGGGGACTGTCCCCTTCGACCGTGGGTGCGCGCCGCGTCGGGTGCTGCGAAGCAGCCCTCCCTCCCTCGGGAGGGTTACTGCTGGTCCTCGCCGGTCGGCTGGTCGCCCTCGGGCGCGTCGCCGGCCAGGAGGCGATAGAGGCCGCGACGGGCGTCCTCGAGGATCCGCTTGGCCTCGGCCAGTTGGGCCTTGGAGCCCATCTGGGCGACCTGCATCGAGGCGACCGCCAGGGCCTGCCCGGCGTGGCGCAGGTCGTGCAGCTCGCTCGGGACGCCCTCGGCGACGGTCTCCCACGGCGTGCCGTAGCGCTCGCGGTGCTCCTCGACGTGGGCGCGGCCCTCGTCGGTGAGCTCGAACGTCTTGCGGCCGTCGTGCTCGACGCTGCGGATCAGGCCCTCGTCCTCCAGCTGGGCGAGCGCCGGGTAGACCGAGCCGGGGCTCGGCCGCCAGACGCCGCCGCTGCGCTCCTCGAGGACCTGCATCAGGCCGTAGCCGTTGCGGGGCTCCTCGGCGAGCAGGAGGAGGGAGGCCGCGCGGATGTCACCGCGGCGGGCGCGCCGCCCACGGCCTCCACGGCCGTGCGGACCCGGCCCGAAGCCGAAGCCCGGACCGCCGGGGCCCCGGCCGCCGCCCATCATCGCGAGCAGCTCGGGGAAGAAGGCGCGGCCGCGCGGGTCGCGCCGATGATGGCAGTGCCCGGATGGCGCTGCGTGTGTGGCACCGGTCATGTGGTGCTCCTTTCGTCTTTGACTATCGACGGAGCATCACGATATATCGGAAGTGTTCGGATGTCAAGAGAGCGGCGCGGGTCCGGCTCCCGCGTCGCCGGAGGTTCGTGTCGAGCCGGCGCCCCCTCAGCCCACCGGCACGCCGAACAGGATCGAGTCGATGTCGGTCATCGTCGAGCACTGCAGGTACCACCGGTAGTCGAGGCCCAGGGACGCCACGAACGCCGGCAGCACGGCCAGGTCGTCGGGCCGGTGGTAGGCGGCGAGGGCCAGGCGGGGGCGCTGGGTGCGGAGCGTGTGGGCGGCGCCGCGAAGGACCTCGGGTTCGGCGCCCTCGACGTCCATCTTGATGAAGTCGACCCGGTCGAGCTCGCCGCGGGCGACCAGCGCGTCGACGGAGTCCGTGATGGCCGGGACGGTTGTGCGGCCCTCGGGCGCGCCGCCCTCGTGCGTCGTGGCGCCGGCAGCGGTGATGTCGTCCATCCACACGTGGCGGCCGGGCTCGGCGGCCAGCGGCGCGGCGTGCACGCTGATCCGCGGCGCGAGCGCCGGGTTGCGGTCGAGGTTGGCGGTCAGCAGCTGCAGGTTCCGCGGCGACGGCTCGAAGCAGTGGACGTGGCCGGAGGCGCCGACGTGATGGGCCATCCACACCGCCGTCTCGCCCCAGCAGCCGCCGACGTCCAGCGCGACGTCGCCCGGCCGCGGCCGCGCGGCCGGCACGTTGACCGCGTCGCGATAGGCGTATTGGGAGAACACGATCGTCGAGGCCAGCGGCAGGGGCGGCCCCGCAAGGCACACCGGCACGCCGACCGGCGTGAAGTCGAAGACGTGGTGGGCCCACTCGTACGGCATCCCGGGCATCCCGGCGACGCCCGCCGAGCGGATGAGCTCGGCGGTCATCCCGATCACCGAGCGCCGGTACTCGCCGGGGTCGAGCTGCAGGCGCACGTGGGCCGGTCCGAGCGCGCGGTAGGCCAGCAGCCGCAGGAGGAGGTCGCGGCTCTCCTCGTCACCGAGGCCGGCCCAGAGGACGTCGCAGCGGTCGAGGACGGCGATCTGCGCGGCGAGCCGCTCGCCCTCGCCGGCCCGATCGGGGAGCGTGCGCCCCCACGGCTCGAACAGGAAGTCGACGTTGTCGGCCAGGTGCGTGCGCTGCGCGTCGGCGACGGTCTGCAGGAAGCGGCTGCGGCGCTCGCCGTCGGGCGGCGCGGCGTCCGCGCGCTCGGCGCCACCCAGCGCCGCCAGGTTCTCGGCCGCGTCGGGGAACTGCGGCGCCAGCGTCACGAGCGCCTCCAGGAGCGCGCGGGCGTCGGCGCGGCGGCCGCTGCCGTCCAGCATCACGGCGAGGTCGTTGATCAGCTCGGGATCCAGGCGGTCGGCGATCGCCGCGCGGAGCAGGTCGACGGCCTCGGGGACCGCGCCGGCCTCGAAGGACGCGACCGCGCGCGCATGCAGGTCGGTGGCGCTCATACGACATTCGTCGGCCTCCACCTCGCCGACCTGTAGCGCGCGCTCAGATGATGTCGCGGTACGTCAGCACCACGCGCCCGAGCACGACGACGTCGCCGTCGCGCAGGTCCGCCGCCGTGGTCCGCCGGCCGTTGACGAACGTGCCGTTGGCGCTGCGGTCGTCGAGGATGCGCGTCCCGCTGGAGCGCTGGTGGACGATCGCGTGACGGCGCGACACGCTCTGGTCGTCGAGCACGACGTCGGCGGCGAAGCTCCGGCCGACGTGCGTCGTGCCGGGTCGCAGGGGGAGCAGGACGCGCTCGTCGCCGTCGTCGAGCTCGAGGTAGCGGCCCGCCGGGGGACGCTCGGGGGACACCGCGTGGCGGCGGTCGCGGAAGCTGACGCGGGGGAGCGCGTCCAGGACGCTGGTCAGCCGGTCTTCGCGGGTGCTGGCGATGGAGGAGGCCGGTGACATGTCCTGCAGTTCACCGCCCGAACCTGAGGCGTACCTCAAGGCGGTATGAGAACTGGCTCAGAGGCGTGCCGGGTGCTTTGAACCGCGATAGGGCGGGAAGGCCGGTACCCTTGCGCTCCTGGATGTCAGCCACCGGTCGCCCACTCACCACCGTCGACGGCCGGTTGGCCCTGCAGCTCCTCGAGGAGGCAGGGGACAACGGCCTCACCGTCGCCGAGATGCGCAGCGAGGGCCTGCAGATGCCCGCGCAGGCGCTCTACGAGGTCGAGCTCGCCGGCTGGTCGCTGGAGCGCAAGTCCGGGCGCACGCGCCTGCGCCCGCACGACGCGCCGCCGCCCAAGCCCTTCGAGATGCCCCCGAAGGTGCGTCTCGTGCCGCGCGGCTAACTCGCCGCGCGCAGCGCGGGCGAGCCCGAAGGCCTCGTCGGCCGGCGCACGCTCGCGTGAGCGGCGGCACTACATGCTCAGCGACTTCCATCGGTATCACGACGCCCCCGGAGGCGCTGGCCGAGAGGCCGGGCGCGCCGCCGGGGGCGAGATGAAGAACTGCGTAATGGTGGCGCGTTGCCGCTCTAGGCGGAGGCGCGCCGCGTCCGCTTCATCGGCGTGCGCTTCTTCTTCGACTCAGGGATCTGCGTGCTCAGCGGCACCGACTCGAAGCCCAGGAGGACGACGCCGGCGTCGATGGCGCCCTCGTCCCCGGCCTTGGTCAGGCGCTTCGCGGCGTCGGCCTGGATGCGATCGACGCGCTCCAGGAACTTCGCGGCCTCGGCGGTGAGGGCCTTCCAGCCACGGTCGTCCAGACGCGCGGTCTTGCGCTCCAGCACCGCGTCTGCACGGTCGAACCCACCGGCCGCGGCCGACGCGTTCGTGTAATCCTCGAGCATCTTCAACTGCGAGCCGACCGCGGCCTGCTTGGCCACGGGCGACGCCTTGGACCAGTTCTCCTCCGTGACCTTCGGGCGAGCCTTGGCCTTGTAGTGGTGCTCGACGGCCCCGCGGACGCGGGTCTCGTCGACGAGCTCGATCAGGCCGAGCTTGTGGAGGGTGCGCACGTGGTACGCGGTGGCCCCGAGCGTGGTTCCCAACCACTGGGAGAGCTCGTTCGGGCTGGCCTTCCGCTCCTGCAGCATGGCCATGATCCGTACACGTACGGGATGGCTCATGGCCTTCACGTAGCGGGGGTCATCGATGGCGGTGATGGGCTTCACGGTCCGTCCAGGGTTCGTTCAGGTAAAGGCTGTTGCCGCGAACCTTAGCTTGCCGCGCGGCCGGCAAGAGCAAATCTTGTTCAGGTTCCCACGCAGGAACTGTGCAAAGGCACTCATCCGTGGTCAATCCTTCCACGAAATGGGGCGACTGGTGTACCCGAGCGATAGTGGAGCCTCACTGCTGAGGCGGCTGGCCGGCCACGCGGGCGAGGTCCGTCGCGAGGGCGCCGAGGTACGGCGTGGGCACCAGCTCGTCGCCGGTGACCTCGATCGCCGCGACGCGTTCGCCGTCCCAGGCGCTGGCCGGGATGGGTCCCGGCGCGCCGCCGGCCAGCGCGGCGAAGTCGGCGTGAGCGATCAGCACGAGCCCGTCGACCTCCACGCGGTCGAACGCCGTCCACGTCTCGAGCGCGCGCTCGTCGCGGACCGCGAAGACGTGCTGCAGCTCGCGATTGGCGCGGCCCTCCTGGTCGGCCTCGTCGGCGACGCGGTGGACGCCCAGCGGCTCGAGGTCGCCGAACGCGTAGGCGACGCCCAGCTCCTCCTCGGCCTCGCGCAGCCCGTCGCGGACGGCCTCGCCGGCCAGCAGATGGCCGGCCGCCGACGCGTCGAGGCGGCCGGGCCACGAGGCCTTCGTCGCCGCGCGGCGCTGCAGCAGCACGCCGTCGGCGCGCACGACCCACAGGTGGAAGGCCAGGTGCCAGTCGCCGTCGCGGTGCACGTCGGCGCGGCGCTTGATCCCGATATGGCAGCCGCGCTCGTCGAAGGCGTCGAGGAGCTCGTCGTCCATTGCGCCGCCGATCCTAATCACCCTCGCCGGTCCAGACCCGCCGCCGCACGCGCTCGGAGCTCCAGCGCAGCGGGCGGTCGCCGACGTCGGCGGACCGCCAGGTGGCGCAGTGGGCGTTGAGGAGCCGCAGGACGACGTCGGCCGGCGCGTGCTCGCCGTCTCGGTCGGGGTCGGCGCCGTAGAGCTCCTCGACCGGCTCCAGCAGGCGGGCGGAGACGAGCAGGTCCGCGCCGTCGGCCTGCGCGCCGAGGTAGCGGAACGCCCAGAGGCCCGGGATCCGGCCCAGCGCGGCGAACTCCTCGGTGAGGCGTCGCGCGGTCTCGGCGGCGCGCGGCGCGGCCTCGACTCGAAGGGTGACGTCGAGGCAGAGCGTGAAGGGCACTGCGCGCGACCCTATTCGAGCCGCCTTCAGCCGTAAAGCGATCAGCGACTCTGCGTACCTTGGGGCCGCGAAGCGCCCAGAGTCCTGCAGCGCGCGTCACACGCGGGCGCCCCGGGGAACCTGGCCCTCTGGGCCAGTGTTCCCCCTAAACGGCGTGCAGCTGCTCGGGCGGGCCGACGCGGCCGCGCCGGGCCCGCTGCGCCTCGGGCAGCATCAGGCTGCCCTGGCGGCGCAGCACGACGGCGATCCACACGGCGCCGGCCACGAAGAGCGACAGCGCCTCCAGCTGCGCGGCGGTGAGGCCGATCAGCACGTCCTCGTTGCGGCGCAGGAACTCCACAAGGAACCGCTCCAGCCCGCTGCCGACCAGGTACAGCGCGAACAGCACGCCCGGGCGCACGCGGTCGCGCAGCTGCCAGAGCACGAAGGCCAGCAGGCCGATCGTGAACGTCTCGTAGATCGGCGTGGGGTGGACGGTCTCGCCGGGCGCGGTCGGCACGGTGCCGTTCGGGTAACCCATCGCCCACGGGCCGTCCCAGGCCTTGCCGTAGTCGCCGTCGCCCGAGACCTGGCAGCCGATGCGCCCGATCGCGTAGCCGAGCGCCAGGCATGGCCCGGCGAGATCGAGCAGGGCGAGTGAGATGAAGTCCTTGCGACGCGCCCACGCCAGCACGGCGACGACGCCCCCCAGCAGGCCGCCGTACCAGATGAGGCCGGAGCCGCCGAAGATGTCGCCGATGCTCAGGCTGTCGTGGTTCTGCAGCAGGTAGTAGCCGCGCGCGCCGACCAGCCCGCCGATGAGGGCGACGGTGACCATCTCGTAGGCCCAGTCGGCGGGCTTGCCCAGCTCCTTCAGCCGGCGGCCGGCCAGCAGGCCCCAGGCTGCGAAGTTGAGGGCGAAGAAGAGGCCGAACGTCTTGATCGACAGGCCGAGGAAGTGGATCTCGGGCTTCACGGCCGTCCACTGTACGGCGCGCGGGCGCGGGCCGTTACCGTGGCGGACCGCTCGTGCCGCCTCGCCTGTTCTCCCGCATCGCCGTCGACGTCACTCCGCTGCGGGAGTCGCGCGACCTGCGGCTGCTGATCGGGGGCGAGGTGATCACCGGCCTCGGCACGCAGGCCGCGCTCGTCGCACTGCCCTATCAGGTCTACGTCGAGACGAAGTCGGCGTTCCTGACGGGCCTGCTCGGCGCGGTCGAGCTCATCCCGCTGATGGCGATGGCGCTGCTGGGCGGCGCGCTGGCCGACCGCCACGACCGGCGCCGCCTGCTCCTCTTCGACCAGATCGGGCTCGTGATCGGCGCGAGCGCCCTCGCCGCTCTCGCCTTCGCGGGGTCGCCGCCGATCGCGCTGCTCTACGTGCTCGGCGCCATGATGGCCGGCTTCGGGGCGATCCAGAGCGTCACGACCGCGTCGATCGTGCCCAACCTCGTGGCGCCCGAGCGCCTGCGCTCGGCGCTGGCCCTGAACTACGGGCTGGGGACGCTGACGATGGTGGTCGGGCCGGCGATCGGGGGCCTGGTCATCGCCGGTCTCGGCCTCGGCGCGGCGTACCTGATCGACGCCGCCAGCTGCCTGGCGATCGTCGCCACCGTGTGGATGATGGCGGCCCAGCCGCCGCGCGGCGCGATCGCCGAGCACGAGCCCGTGCTGCGCGCCATCGGCGAGGGCCTGCGCTTCGTCCGCGGCAACCAGGCGCTGATGGGCTCGTTCGCGATCGACCTGGTGGCGATGACCTTCGGGATGCCGCGCGCGCTGTTCCCCGTGCTCGCGGTGAGCGTCTATCACGCTGGCGCGGCCGGGACGGGTCTGTTGTACGCCGCGGTGGCCGCCGGCGCGACGGTGGCCGCGTTGACCACCGGCTGGCTGGCCCACGCGCGCCGCCTCGGACGCATCGTCATCTTCGCGGTGCGGGTCTGGGGCGTGGCGGTCGCGGTCGCCGGGCTCGCCAGCTCGTTGTGGGTCGCGGCCGGGCTGCTGGCCGTCGCCGGCGCCGCCGACAGCATCAGCGCCGTCTGCCGGTCGTCGATCAACCAGTCGGTGACGCCCGATCACCTGCGCGGGCGGATGTCGTCGGTGTTCTCCGTCGTGGTGACCAGCGGCCCGCGCCTCGGCGACGTCGAGTCCGGGTCGGTCGCGGCGCTTGCCGGCGTGCGCTTCTCGGTCCTCTCCGGCGGCCTGGCGTGCCTGGCCGGCGTCGGGGTGATCATGCTCGCCTTCCCGGCGCTGCTGCGCTACGACCACGAGCAGGTCGCCGCGGCCGCGCCGCTTCCGTCCCCGGCCCCGGTCTGACCCCTGACCGCCCGCTATGGTCGAGCGCATGGCGAAGACCCTCTACACGGCACAGGCGCACGTCACCGGCGGACGCGACAAGGGCCACGGCAAGACCAGCGACGGCGAGCTCGAGGTCGACCTCCGGCTCCCGCCCGAGATGGGCGGCCAGGGCGGCGGCACGAACCCCGAGCAGCTCTTCGCGGTCGGCTATGCGGCGTGCTTCGAGGGGGCGCTCGGCGCCGTCGCGCGCCGCGCGAAGGTCGAGACCGGCGACGCCTCCATCGAGTCCTCCGTCTCGCTGCACCCCAACGAGAGCAAGGGCTTCGACCTCTCCGTCGAGCTCGCCGTGACGCTGCCGTCGGTCGACGGCGCGCAGGCGGTGGAGCTCGTCAAGGCGGCCCACCACGTGTGCCCGTACTCCAACGCGACGCGCGGGAACATCCCCGTGACGCTGACGGCCAATGGCCAGCCGGTCGAAGGCTGAGCCGGACCCCGCCTGCCCGTCGGGCGTCTGCGGCTCCGACGTCCCGCCGGTCGTCGGCTCCGTGCTCACGGGCACAGGCCTGACCATCGCCCAGGCAGCCGCCGCGCTGGAGCGTGGCGAAGAGCCGCCGCTGACCGACGTCCAGCGCCGGATCGTCGAGGAGCACGCGCTGCGGGGCGTGTGAGGGCGCGGCCGCTCGGCGGGCGGTCAGCGGTGCTTTGCAGTCGGGGCCGCTGTGTGCGAGGCTGGCGCGGCGATGGAGCACGCTCAGGCGACGACGGACGCCCGGACATGGTCGACCAAGCCGGCCTTCGTCGTGCTGGCCCTGGTCGCCGCCGTCCTGCTGCCGCTGATCTCGCTGGTGATCATCGTCCCGGGCCTCGTCCAGGCTGCGCGCCTGCGGCATGCCGGTGCGGTCGCCGGGTTCGGACTCGCCCTGGTCCTCTCGGTGGCGTTGGGCACCATGCTCCTGCTCGGCGCGTTCGCCGCCGGCCCGGCGTGACGGTGGCGGATGTCTGCGGTGTGACGAGAGCAGGTGACCACGACGGACGATGAACCGAGACCGACTGCCCGCCGGAGGAGGCCGTGCGGGAGATGCTCGCCGGCTTGGGTGACACGGCGCTCTCTGTCCGGTGTGAGGAGGAGCAGCCGGGCCGGTACTACTGCGTTGCGGAGCTCGAGGGCGGCGGCGTCTGGGAAGGATGGGTCGCTGCCGGCGCGTGGATCGACGACGACGCGATCGACTGAGGGGAGCGATCCGATGTCACGAGAGTCAGAGCAGCTCAGGCGTCACCTTGCGCGGGCGACGATCGTGCCTTTGGCGCTGGCATCAGCGCAGGAGGTGCGGCTGGGAGGTTGGGGTCCGGGAGGCCGGCCGGAACGGCTTCGATCTCTTGACCTGTACTGCCGATCAACGCGAGGGCATGCCGCAGTTGCGGTGTACGAGGAGGATGATTGCCTGCCCTTCGACGTGCAGGAGGCTCAGCTTCTCGACACGGCCGCTTCGCTGGACGCGGCGAGCGACAGCGAGCAGATGACGTCCGCTCGTCGCACGGTCGTCATCGACATCGACGGCGTTCCTCATCAGGCCGAAGCGTCGGTCCAGGGCGCGCTCGCCGCGGTCGTCATCCGCGGCGCGCCGCAGGCTGCGCTGGTGCTGATCGCCACCTCCGGGCTCGACGTGGGGGCGTTGCACCTGACGACCAAGTTCGACTTCGACACGGTGATCGTGAAGACGCTCGGCGCCTGAACAGGCTGCAATGCGCGGGCATCGGAAGTAAACCGGCGGGATCGTGATCAGGAGGCGATCATCACCGTAGATCAGTGCTGCTGTGCAATTTGGGTATTGACACGCGATACGGAACTGTGTTTGATGGTCCCGCTCTCCAGTGTGGTCCCGCCACTGGCGTTGTCGATGTGAACTAGCCAGTCGATCACGAGCCCGCCGGCTCACCCCTCGGGGTGGTCACGCGGCTTGCGCGTGCTCGGTCAGCCGCCTCGCTCACACGAGATCCCAGAAAGCACAGGTCATCCACATGTCGAATCCTGCTGTTTCGGGGCGTCACCAGCCCGGCGGACGTCGCGCACGGGGCTTCGCCCTCGTGCTGTTGGCGGCCGTGCTGGTTCTCGCCGACGGCTGGTCGCGGGCACATGCCGACGGGACCGCTGACATCGAGATCCACGAGCCGTCGGTGCTGGTCGGTAGCGCGCTGGCGGAGCTGAGCGCGGGCAGTGAGGCGGCACGGCGGAAGTTGGCGGTCGCGGAGGCGGCGTATCTGCGTCCAGAGGCGGTCGAGCGGCGGCGTGCGACGGCCGATGATTTCGCTGGTCTGGCCGATGACGCGGCGCTTCGTGTGTTTGCGGAGCATGAGGCGAGCGCGCTGGGGACGCCGGGGTGGGTCGACGACGAGCAGGTCGAGGAGCGGATGCCCGGCGTCGCGTCGATGACGGTGGCGGGCACGCACATCGCGCAGTTGGTCAACGACGATGGCAGCCGTGGGGCGATGGTGTCGACGATCCCCCTGGGCTTCGAGTCTGCGGACGGTGACGTCGAGCCGATCGACCTGAGCTTGCGATCGGCGGCGGACGGCCGCGCGGAGGTGGCCGACTCGCCGGTGGAGACGACGCTGCCGGACAGCAGTGGCGATGCGATCGTCGTCGGAGGCGGTGACGCGCGGCTGTCGCTGCGCAGCCGCGGGACAGATGATGTCGACGGGCAGCGCGCAGAGACGGGCGTGTTCTATGCCAACGTCGATGACGACACGGATCTGTTCGTCAAGCCGGTGGTCGGCGGCGTCGAGACGTTCACCATGCTGCGCTCGCCCGACAGTCCGGAGGAGCTGACGACGACCGTGCGTGGCGGGGAGGGTGCGTCGCATCTGGTCGCGCAGGGTGGCAGTGGCGGGGCGTTGATCCAGAACGACGAGAACGCCACGGTCGGGACGCTGAGCCCGGCCGCGGCCTGGGACGCCGAGCACCATCCCGTCGCGGTCGAAGCAGAGATCAACGGGCTCGACGTCACCTACCGCATTGCGCACCGGGGCAAGGACTACGCCTATCCGATCACCGTCGACCCGACCGCGGTGGATGCGTGTTGGCAATGGGTCATCGCCGGCGTGGGCTGTCAGGTCGACGACTGGGAGAACAGCGCCGGGAACGTGTACGGCAGCGGCATCGCCAACTGGGCCTTCGAGGGCCCCGCCGATGGAACGTACGCCCCATACGCCGGCTCGGCGTATCTCGGGACAGGGCTCTACGTCCGCAACATGCTGCACAACTACTACTCGCACAACGTGATCGGCGACTGGTACTACACCACGCCGTGGGGCACCAGGATCTACGGGGTCCAGTTCTTCAACATGTCTCAGGACAACCTCGCCGACAACACCACCTGCCTTCAGGCGGGAATCGTCGAAACCAACTTGCAGCTCGGCGCGCACACCAACTACTGGTGCGCCCAGCAGACGCTCGACGCCTGGGGCTGGTCATGCTCAGCACCCGACTGCAGCGGCTACGCCGGGACCGAGCAGAACAAGGTGTTCTTCGGTGCCCAAGCCCAGCGCACCGGTTGGAGTGACTACTGGTTCGATCACATGGGCGGCGTTGCGATGAACATCAGCGAACGGAACTCCCCCGACTTCATCCCCAACATCCGCTCCACCAACTTCCCGACCGACTGGCAGACCGACCCCAACCGCCGGATCGAGTTCAACGCCGGCGACCAAGGCCTCGGTCTCAAGCGCATCCAGGTCTGGTCACCGGAGAACCCGGGCTGGCACCCCCAGCTGTCCAACCCCAACGACCAGAACAACTACGACGCCACCAACTTCCTGTTCAACTGCACCGGCGGAATCCGCCTACCCTGCCCCAAGGACTACTGGTTCAGCATCGCACTCGCCGGCCTCCGGACGGGCTACAGCACGGTCAATGTCGCGGTCAGCGACGTCAACGGGAGGTCTCGCAACTTCAGCCAGGTGGTCGGCTACGGGACGTACAAGACGAGCTGGGACTACGGCGGAGCGAACGGCGCCGTCGACACCGCCGGCGAGGCCGCCGCGCTCGACGCAGCGATGACCGCGACCGACGCTACGGGCCGGTTGGTCCTGTGGAATGCCCTGACGCCTGCAGATCAGGGAAGGAACCCGAAGCTCACTCCGGCGATCTACGAGGATCCCATCGTCACCGACGCTGAAGGAGGCAACCCAATTGCGATCGCGAGTGACTCCAGCCCTTCGTCCGACTTCCGCGGCTGGTGCCAGGACCACGTCAGTGGGTTCGGCACCGGCTCTGGGAAGCGGCACCGGATTACGGTTTGGGACGCGAACATCGGTCTGAAGTCGTTCGTCATCGGCGTCGATCGTGCGTTCGTATTCGACTGCAGCGACAATCACTCGCGCGTCTACTTCAACACCTATCAGGACACGCGATCTTTCCCCGATCTCATCGACGGCTCGGCGTCGGTCCTGTATCAACTGTGGTATACGCGGTTCAACGGTCAGGACAAGGCGGTGGCGCCATTCGCCAATCTGCAGAACGGATACCTCACAAGATGCTGCAAGGCGGCGAAGGACCTCCCAATGGGCGAGATGTGGCCGTTGGCCGGCGGTTCCGCCGCCGGCAGGATGAAGGAGGCCCGTATCGAGCTTGGCCCGGACCCCCAAGTCCAGACGTACTTCAAGCCGAGGACCTATCGCGTCGCCGTCAGCTATTGAGCCCATGCGTCTGACTGCGTGCCTCATCGTCCTGACCTGCTGCCTGGGCAGCACGATCGGCTGTGGCGGGCCGAGCAGCGAGGCGGCCTCGACGACGTCAAGCCGCGCTGGCTCATCCGCACCGCCGGCGCCCGTGGACCAGGCGCGGAATGTCGTGGAGGGCATCTACGGCCCGTCGTTGCGTGCCTGGCGCAACGTCTTCGACCGACGTTGGGCGACGCGGACGCGGTCTCGCTGGTCGCTGCGGAAGGTTGGCCCCGATCACTTCGTGGCCACGCTGTCGATCGTGGCTCGAGGCCAGGTGCGGCTCCGCGCGCTCTGGGAGCTCAACGTGCCGCTGGATCGCCAGCGGGCGACCCGGCATGAGGACATCAGTGCCGAGTTCCCTGATCCGGTGCATCCAGCGGACGCGGAGGCGAGGCGCCTCGCGCGATTGCCGCTCGCCGAAACACCCCCGGGCGACACCTACCGCCTGCTAGCCCAGTTGATCGACCTCACGCGAGATCAAGAGACGCTCCAGGTGAGCGTCCACCCCACAGCTCAGTTCCCGGAAGAGTTGGTGACACGTTCGGGGTCCAACGATGACGCTCTGCTGCGCGGGCTGCGCGCAATTCAGGGGAGGAGCCTGCCGGTGCTCGCGGAGACGAGGCTCTCGGCCGCGACGCGATTCGTTCAGGAAACGGCGCGAGGATCGCAGGAGATGGAGCGGAAGCCGTTCCTTGCACTGCTCAAGAAGGAGCGCCCACTGGTGCTGCTGTCCTGGCGGTTCCAGCAGTTCCCTCATCAGGTCGGAGACTTCCTGCAAGCGTCGCTCGAGGAGGTGCGGATCCCTCGGACCGGCTGATGGCCCCCGCGCTCCCGCCGCGTGCTGACCCAGGGGCGGACTTATGAGGGATGGCTGCAAATGACCCAGGACACAGGACGATCAACTGGCCCGACCGGAATCTCGTCTACCGTTCGACGCGGGCATGCGTGAAGTGACGGCGCTCGCCCTTGCGGTGCTGGTTGTGGCTGCCGGCGCGGGGGTCGGCCTCGCAGCGATGTCGGTGCACAACGGCCGGAGCACCTGCGACCACGGATTCCGGACGCAGGATTGGCGTGATCGGTCAGAGTCGGGGACGAAGCAGATCAGGACCGGCAGGGCCATCGCGCGCTGTGACTGGCTCGATGGCTGGAGCAGGGCGCGCGTTACCAAGGCTCTCGGGCGCCCCGATGCCCGGTCTGGGAGGTCGTCCACCTGGATCCTTGGGGACAAGCCCGACGCCTTGGGCCCCACGCTCTGGGAGTTGCGGCTGAAGTTCGATCGGCACGGTCGCGTGACGTCGTCGGATGCGATCACCCGTCCCTACTGACGCGACCCGGACAGGGTGAGCTGTGTCGTCTCCTGACTCCCTCCACGGGCGGCACCTGGTCGTCACCGGCGTCGTCGGCCATCTCCGCTGCCGCGACGGGCGATTCGACGCGCGGTTCACCGGGCGGGCGGAGCTCGACGGCCGGCCCTTTCACGAATGGGACACGGGCTACTCGTTCGAGGACATAAACGTCCCACTCACGGGCGAGGTGGATCTCGACGGTGGCGTCGGCGACCTCGCCCTCGGTGACTACGGCGCGGACTGGGAGAAGGCCGGGGCCATCGTGACCCTGCCCCGGGACATCCGCTGGATCGCGGTCGACGAGCCGAGCGCTCAAGTGCTCGCCCGGCGACCGCCCGGCGACCGCGCCTGACGCCGCGCTGCTACTGCTGCGCCCCGCCCTCGGCCGGCGGCGACACCGTCGCCTCGTGCAGCGGTGGCCGGCCGGTGTACCAGTAGGTGAAGTGGTCGACGCGGGATCCGTCGGGCAGGCCCGAGAGCGCCAGGTCGACACGACGCGCCAGGGATCCCTCGTCCTCGTCGATGATCCGCACCACCGTGGGCTCGTCGCCATCGCTCATGGCGGGACGGTAGACGGCAGCGGCTGCACCGTCACGGGATTTCCTCCTGCTGTCGACGCACTTCCGACCGGCGGTCCAGCATCGCGGTCTGCGAACCTGACGGCGTGCTCGCCGACGCCGTGCCCTACACGGGCCACACGATCGAAGGCCGCCGCATCGTGGTGCAGGTGCGCGGCCGGGTCGTGGTCGGCGTGCGCGTGACGGTGTCGCGCTACCCGTGCGACACGTTCGGCGACGTCGGCCCGCTGCCGGTCAGCGAAAGCGGCCGTGCGGCGATCGCCAAGGACGGGCGCTTCCGCCTCGTCGCCGGCGAGCCGGCCCAGCGCGTGACGCTCACCGGGCTGCTGCGCAGCGACGGGCGCCTGAGCGGCACGCTGCGCGTCCGCGGCACGATCGCCACGGGCCAGCGCTGCGCGTCGGCGACGCTGCGCTACACCGCACATCCCTGAACCGGTGCCCGTTCGCTCAAGCTCCGCGGAGGCCAGCCGATCCCTTCGGGCAGTGGAACGTCTGCTTCGCAGCCGCCTGGGATCCAACCTGACGCTCATCGCCGCTAGCGCTGCGGTTCCGGCCGCCGCCATGCACTTCCTCGTCAGCGAGAACCGCGCGCCCGTCACCGCGACCCAGCACCTCTTCATCATGGCCATCGGCTCGACGATCGCGGCCCTGGCCAGCGGCACGCTGATGTGGGCCGGCTTCCGCCGCCGCGAGACCCGCGCGGTCGTCGCCGGTGGGGCGTTCGCGGCGATGACGCTCATCCTCGCCATCCACGGTCTCGCGACGCCCGGCGTGATCATCGGCCCCAACGGCGTCGTCGCCGTCGCGGGCGGCCTGGCGCTGCCCATCGGCGGCGCGATCCTCACCGTCGCCGCGCTGCCATCCCTGCGCGGGCCCCGCCACCTGCGCACGGTCGCCGTCGCGCTCGTCGCGGTCCTGGGGCTGATCGCCGCGCTGGGCATCGCCGGCTTCGCCTATCCCGCCGACGTCCCGGCCGTCCCGGGCTACGGCTCGTCGGCCGCCGTCGTCCTGCTGGTCGTCGGCGCGCTGTTCTTCGCGATCGTGGCCTCGCGCGCGGTGCGCACCTTCGCGCTGACGCGGCGCACCGGCGACCTCGTGGTCGTCGTCGGCATCGTGTGGCTCGGCATGGCGCTCGTGCCCGTCCTCGTGCTCGACCCGTTCACGTGGGTCTGGTGGACCGGCCACGCGCTGGAGCTCCTCGGCGTCACGCTCGTCGGCGTGCCGGTGGCGATGGACGTCCACCGCGGGCGCCCGTCGCATCCGCTGGTCGGCGATCTGCCCGCCGCCGAGCTCGTGGCCGAGGAGGAGGCGTTCCTCGGCGCCCGCGTGCGCGTGCTCATGACGCGCCTGGAGACCAAGGACCGCTCGACCGAGGAGCACACCCGACGCGTCGCCGAGTGGGCCGTCGCGATCGGCGAGGCGCTCGGCCTCTCCGCCGGCCGGCTGCACGACCTCGCGCTCGGCGGCCTGCTGCACGACATCGGCAAGCTGTCGATCCCCGACGCGATCCTCGGCAAGCCCGGCGCGCTGACCGACGCCGAGATGGCCGTCATCCGCTGCCACCCGGTCCTCGGCGACGACCTGCTCGTGGAGCTGGGCTACCCCGACCAGATCCGCCGCGTCGTCCGCGGCCACCACGAGCGCCTCGACGGCACCGGCTACCCCGACGGCCTGAGCGGCGACGAGCTCGACCTCGATACGCGCATCCTCGCCGTCGCCGACGTGTGGGACGCGCTGGTCTCGCCGCGCGTCTATCGCGGTGCGTGGACGCGTGAGCGCGCGATGGCGCTGCTCGTCGAGGAGTCCGGGACGGCGTTCGACGCGCGCTGCGTCGATGCCCTGCGCACGCTCACCGGCGTGGTCCCCGCGGCACCCGCGGCGCCGCTCGCCGACGCCGCCTGAGGTTTGGGAGAGTGAACGGCTCGGGCACGTGAGAAGCGTGTCCGGTCGACCACCCGTGGGAGACTCTGTCCTCCAAAGGACAGCGCCACGAGCCCTACATGAGCGACGATGAGCGGCACATCCCTACTCGCCGACTGGCGCCCGCCCTTCAACGGGCCGGACGCTGGGTGATCCCGGAATGACGTACTCATGAGCGACACCACGCACGGAGCCATCAACCCCGAGACCCGCGCCCGCGCTCTGGAGCGCATGCGGAGCGAGGAGTTCGACATCGCGATCGTCGGCGGCGGGGTGGTGGGCAGCGGGGTGGCGCTCGACGCCGTCAGCCGCGGGCTCAGCGTCGCGCTCGTGGAGGCCCGCGACCTCGCGTCGGGCACCTCCTCGCGATCGAGCAAGCTCATCCACGGCGGGCTGCGCTACCTCGAGCAGCTCGACTTCCCGCTCGTGCGCGAGGCGCTGCGCGAGCGAGCGCTGCTGCTCGACCGGCTCGCGCCGCACCTCGTGCACCCGCTGCCGTTCCTCGCGCTGCTCAACCACCGTGGCTGGGAGCGCCCGTACGTCGGCGCGGGCCTGGTGCTCTACGACACGATGGGCACCGCCTTCGGCCGGTCGCGCGGCGTGCCGTCGCAGAAGCACTTCACGCGCACCCAGACGCTGAAGAAGTTCCCCGCCTTGAAGAAGGACAGCTTCACCGGCGCGATCCAGTACTACGACGCGCAGGTCGACGACGCCCGCCACACGATGTTCCTCGCCCGCACCGCGGTCTCCTACGGCGCGCAGATCGCCACGCGCGCCCAGGCCGTCGGGTTCCTGCGCGAGGGCGAGCACGTCACGGGCGTCAAGGTCCGCGACCTGGAGGACCCCGACGGTCCGCCGATCGAGCTGCACGCCCGCCAGACGATCAACGCGACCGGCGTGTGGACCGACGAGACGCAGGACATGGTCGGCGCGCGCGGCCAGTTCCACGTCCGCGCGTCCAAGGGCGTGCACCTGCTGGTGCCGCGCGATCGCATCCACGGCGACACGGCCCTGACGATCCGCACCGAGACCAGCGTGCTGTTCGTCATCCCGTGGGGTCGCCACTGGATCATCGGGACGACCGACACCGACTGGACGCTCGACAAGGCCCACCCGGCGGCCAGCAAGAAGGACATCGACTACCTGCTGGAGCACGTCAACCGCTACCTCGTCACGCCGCTGGGCCACGACGACGTCGAGGGCGTCTACGCGGGCCTGCGGCCGCTGCTGGCCGGCGAGTCGGAGAGCACGAGCGCGCTGACGCGCGAGCACATCGTCGCGCACCCGGTCCCGGGGCTCGTCGCGGTGGCGGGCGGCAAGTACACCACCTACCGCGTGATGGCCGCCGACGCGGTTGACGCGGCGGTGCACGGGCTCGAGCACGACGTGCCCGAGTCGGTGACCGACCGCATCCCGCTGCTGGGCGCCGACGGCTACCTCGCGCGCTGGAACGCGCGCAACCGGATCGCCGACGAGTCGGGCATCCACGTCACGCGGATCGAGCACCTGCTCAACCGCTACGGGTCGCTCATCGACGAGCTCCTGGCGCTGATCGCCGAGGATCCCGAGCTGGGCAAGCCGCTGGAGGGCGCCGACGACTACCTCGCCGTGGAGATCGTCTACGCCGCCACGCACGAGGGCGCCACGCACCTCGAGGACGTGCTGACGCGGCGCACCCGGATCTCGATCGAGACGTGGGATCGCGGGCTCACCGCCGCCGAGACCGCCGTACAGCTGATGGCCGGCCCGCTGGGCTGGGACGAGTCGCACGCCCAGCGCGAGCTCGACCACTACCGCGCCCGGGTCGCCGCCGAGCGCGAGTCCCAGGAGCAGGACGACGACCTCGGCGCCGACGCCGCCCGGCTCGGCGCGGCCGACGTGGCGCCGACGCTGCCGGTGGAACGGCTCACGGATCGCAACACGCGGGCCGCGGCCGGCGCGGCGGGCGAGCCGCTCGCCGCGCAGGAGCACGCCGGAGAGCCGGTCGCGCCGCGCGGCTGACCGGCCGCCCGGGCTGCGTCGACCGGCGCGCGCGCCCTGCGTGCGCCGGTCCTGCGTAGGCTCCGCGCCGTGAAGCCGTGCATCTTCTGCCAGATCGTCGCCGGCGAGGTGCCCGCGGCCGTCGTCTACGAGGACGACGATCACGTCGGCTTCCTCGACGCGCGCCCGCTGTTCGCCGGTCACACGCTGCTCGTGCCGCGCACGCACGTCGTCACCCTGGCCGATCTCCCGCCCGCCGCGGTCGGGCCGTACTTCACGGTCGTGCAGCGCCTCAGCATCGCGGTCCCGCAGGCGATGGAGGCCGCCAGCACGTTCGTGGCGATGAACAACGTCGTCAGCCAGTCGGTCGCGCACCTGCACACCCACGTCGTCCCGCGCAACTTCAAGGACGGGCTGCGCGGGTTCTTCTGGCCGCGGACGACGTACGACGACGACGCCGAGCGCGACGCCGTCGCACTCCGCATCCGCGACGCGCTCGGCGACTAGTCGCTCTTCGGGATCCCGCGGACGACCACGCGGGCGAGGTAGGCCGCCAGCGCGTCGGGCTGCCACTGGCCGGGCTCCTCGAGCTGGACGCGGAAGCCGAGCTCGGCCAAGGCCACGAGCATGCGGCCGAGCAGCGCGGTCTCGCGATCGGGGAGCTTCGTCCAGGCGGCGAGCACCTCCGCCATGCGCTGCTCCCAGTGCTCGCGACCGCGCTCGATGCGGTTCTCGCCGTGGCGCTGGAGGTAGATGACGCGGAACGCGTCGGGGGCCGCCACGACCGCGCGCAGCAGGCCGGTCAGGCCGTAGCGGAGCAGGTCCTCCTTGTCGCCGGGTGCGCCGGGCGCCGGGACCGAGTCCTCGACCAGGTGCCACAGCTTGCGCTCCTCGCGGCGCATCAGCTCCTCGAACAGCTCCTCCTTCGAGGAGAAGCACGAGTACAGCACCGGCTTGGAGACGCCCGCCGCGTCGGCGATGGCCTGCATCGAGACGGCGTCGTAGCCGTCGGTCGCAAACAGCGGAAGGGCGGCGTCCAGGACGAGCGGGCGGCGCAGCTCGGGTCCCAGATGCGCCGCCCGCGCTCGGCCCATGGTCCTAGGAGATCCGCATCCCGGAGATGGCACGGGCGATGACCAGCTGCTGCATCTCGCTCGTGCCCTCGAAGATCGTGTAGATCTTCGAGTCGCGGTGCCAGCGCTCCACCGGGAACTCGCGCGTGTAGCCGTTGCCGCCCATGATCTGGATGGCGCGCTCGGTGGCCCAGACGGCGACCTCACCGGCCTTCAGCTTGCTCATCGAGCCCTCGGCGTTCTCGAACGGGATGCCGTTGCGGGCCATCCAGGAGGCGCGCCACACCAGCAGGCGGGCGGCGTCGATCTCCATCTTCATGTTGGCCAGGGCGAACGCGATCGCCTGGTTCTCGATGATCTTCTTGCCGAACTGCTCGCGCTCCTTGGCGTAGTCCAGGGAGTACTCGTACGCGGCGCGGGCGATGCCGAGCGCCTGCGCGCCGACGACGGGGCGCGTGGCCTCGAACGTCTGCATCGCGGCCTGGGTCTTGCCCTTCTTGCCCTCGCGGACGCGGGCGAGGCGCTCGTCGAGCTTGTCCTTGCCGCCGAGCAGGTTGGCGCCGGGGATGCGGCAGTCGTCGAGGTGGACGTCCGCGGTGTGCGACGCGCGCAGGCCGTGCTTCTTGACCTTGGAGCCCTGCTCGATGCCCTCGGTCGCGATCGGCACGATGAACGCGGCGTGGCCGCGGGAGCCGAGCTCCCGGTCGGTCTGGGCGATCACCACGTGGATGTCGGCGATGCCGCCGTTGGTGGCCCACGCCTTCTGACCGTTGAGGACCCACGTGTCGGAGGCCGCGTCGTACTTGGCCGTCGTGCGGATGTTCGAGACGTCGGAGCCGGCGTTGGGCTCCGAGGCGCAGAACGCGGCGACCTTGACGTCCTCGGGCGTGCCGTAGCACTGCGGGATCCACTCCATGACCTGATCCCAGGAGCCCTGGCCGGCGATCGCGGCGGCGGCGAGGCCGGTGCCCATGATCGCCATGCCGATGCCGGCGTCGCCCCAGAAGAGCTCCTCCTGGACGAGCGGCATCGTCAGCCCGGACGGGTCGGCCGCGAACTGCTGCAGCGACTCGAAGCCGTAGAGCCCGATCTTGGCGGCCTCCTGGATGACCGGCCACGGCGTCTCCTCGCGCTCGTCCCACTCGTGGGCGGCGGGGCGGACGACGCCCTCGGAGAATCCGTGGACCCAGTCGCGAACGTCCTTCTGCTCCTGGGTGAGAGCGAGGGAGAACGCCGGCTCGGCGGGCGTCTCGGCGGTGTCCTGCGTGGTCTCGGCGGTGCTGGCCATGGACCAAAGCTACCACGAAGTAGGAACGGATACGTTCAGTCGACGTCGCGCCGGTCAGGCGCTCGGGAAGACCCAGCCCGCCATCGCCACGAACTGCACCGCGGCCGCCGCGATGACCAGCGCGTGGAAGACCTCGTGGAAGCCGAACGTCGTCGGCCACGGGTTCGGCCGCTTCGTCGCGTAGACGACCGCGCCGATCGTGTAGAGCACGCCGCCCGCACCGAGCAGGATCAGCGGCGTCAGGTCGAGGTGCTCGATCATCTGCGGCAGCGCGAAGACCGACACCCAGCCCAGCGCGAGGTAGCACGCGGCGCTCAGGACACGGGGCGCGGTGATCCACGCGACGCTCAGGATCACGCCGCCGAGCGCCCCTGTCCACACCGCGGCCAGGATCACCCACCGCAGCGTGCCGTGCATCACCAGCAGCGCGACGGGCGTGTAGGACGCCGCGATGAACACGAAGATCGTGCTGTGGTCGATGCGGCGCAGGAGCGGGCGCCAGCGCGGGTCCCAACGCCAGCGGTGGTAGCTGCCCGAGGCCGCGAACAGCGCGCAGAGGCCGGCGCCGTAGACGATCGACGCCGCGCGCGGCGTCCCCGCCGGGGCCAGCACGGCGAGCGCGATCGCCGCCGCCAGCGCCACCCAGAAGGTGTACGCATGGGTCACGCCGCGCAGCAGCGGCTTGAGCTCGTCCTCGACGACGTGGGCGATGTCGCGGGTGGTCATGGGCCTCAGCGGTTCAGGTGGTGGTGTCGGGCAGATGGCGGCCGACGACGGCGACGACGATGCCTCGCGGCACCTCCGGATCGGAGCCGTCGCTCACATGAAGGTAGACGCGGGCGATGAACTGCGCGCCGGACCCGGACCCGAGGCCGATGTGCGGGCCGACCCAGAGCTTGCGCGAGGAGCCCTCCAGCGCGAACGAGTAGTCGTCCTCGTAGCGCTTGCGGGTCGTCTCGGCGATGTCGGGCTTCCACTGCGTGATGCCGTGCTCGGCGGCGGCCTGGCCGAGCGACTTGCCCATGTCGCCGGTGGCGTAGCGGCCGGCCAGCTCGTCGAGGTTGCGCAGCGTGCGCAGCACCAGCCCGGGCCGGCGGAACGGCGAGTCGGCGGCGGTCTCGAACGCCTTGGGCGCGAAGCGCAGGTGCTTGGCCTCGGCGGCGGCGCGCTCGACGGCCTCCAGGACCGTGGCCGGCGGCGTCTCGGGCTCGGCATCGACGGCGGCGGTGCCGACCTCGGCGTCGACGCGCGCCAGCAGCTGGGTCAGCTCGGCGATCGTGCGGCGGTCCTGCTCGCGCTCGGCGCGCAGCCGCTCCATGCGGTCGTGCAGCTCGTCGCGCGCCTGCTGGGTGGCGGCCTGGTCGGCCAGCGCGCGCTCCATCTCCTCCAGCAGCTCGAGCTCTGCCCCGCCCGCCCGCGCGTCGGCGCTGGCGGCGGCCGCGGCGCGCAGGCCGTCGGCCTCCGCCTGCAGGTCGGCGATCCGGGCGGCGAGCGCGTCGCGCTCGCGGCCGATGGCATCGCGGGCGGCCTCGGCCTCCTGGCGCGCGGTGTCGGCCTCGTCGCGCTTGGCGCGCGCGACCTCCTCGCGGCGCTTGAGCTCCGGGATCTTGCGGCCCTCGTCCTCGAGCTTGCGCGCCTGCTGCTCGAGCTCCTTCTCGCGGGCGCCGAGCTTCTCGTGCGCGGCGAGCGCCTTCTCGACGACGACGCCGAAGATCGCCTCGTCGATGCCCGACTCGTCGAGCATCTTGTCCCACGAGCCGAAGACCGCCTCGACCTCGCTCGGGGTCGGCCACCCCTGGTCGGGATCGAAGTCCTCGGGCTCGGGCGCGTAGCCCGTCAGGCCGGTGAAGCGCCAGACGGCGTGCATGATCTCGAGGCGGTCGAGCCCGGCCTGGGCCTCCGACCACCAGTTGGCATCGCCCTTCGGCGCTGGTCGCTCGTCGAGGCGCAGCCCGAGCTCCTCGAGGGCCTGCTCGGCGGCGCGGCGCGCGTAGTACTCCTGCCGCAACTGCGCGGTCGTGGGCTCGGCGCTCTTCTGCGGGCGCGCCGGGCGCGCGGGCTTCTTCTTCGCCACGCGGCGGACGCTAGCGGGTAACACTGGCCCATGGGCGCACGCCGAGACGATGACGACGACTGGGTCGGGACCCCTCCCGAGGGACATATCACCAGAGACCGGTCCGACCCGAGCCATTGGCTGCGCAACTGGCCGGCGCAGACGATCGTCTTCGGCCTCATCGGCCTCGGGATCGTCGTGGTGGTGCTGCTCGCGCTGCTGGCGTAACGGGTGGGCGCGCTAGTTGACCGACGGATCCGTCGGCATGCGCGCCAGCAGCCGGAACTGGCCGCCCTTGCGGTCGAGCACCCGGCCCCACAGGTCGACGGGTTCGGCCGCGAAGACGTCCTCGGGGTGCGCGGGGTCGACGATCCAGTCCTCGCGCTCCAGCTCGGCCTCCAGCTGGCCGGGGCCCCAGCCCGCGTAGCCGGCGAAGACGCGGCGGCGCGCGGTGACGATGTCGAGGCGCTCCAGGCCGGTGCGCTCGGATACCAGGCCGATGCCGCCGACCACGAGGAAGGCCGCCTCGGCCGGGTTCTCGAACTCGGCGAGCACGACGATCGACGCCGGCTGGACCGGACCGCCGACGAAGACGACCTCGGCGCTGTCGACCACGTCCTCCAGCTCCGGCACGGCCTCGGCGACCTCCGTCTCGCTGGGGCGGTTGAGGACGATCCCGAGCGCGCCATCCTCGTCGTGGTTGGCGATCGCGACGACGGCCCGGGCGAAGTTCGGGTCCGTCAGCGTCGGCGAGGCGACCAGCAGCTGTCCCTGCAGCGAGTCCATGGGGCCCTCCATGGTGCCAGGGTCGAGGTCGGCCATCGGATTCCCGGCTACCCGCCAAGGGCGGCGCGGTAGCGTGGTTGGCGCTTGACCGGCCGCCGTCGATGGTGTCTGCTGGGTGACAGCGATCGGTGAGCACCGGAAATCGGATCACGTCGGACGATTTTCCGGTCGATCCGACCCGACAATGGAGCTATCCGTCGATCGCCGGTGTTTGTCTCCGGTCAGACGGGGAAACCCGAGAGTCTGGTGTCCAGTCAGACAATGACCCAACGTCCACTGATCTCGATCCTCGATGCCGATCCCGAATTGGGAGCGGGACTCAGCGGGGATGCAAGAGATCTCGCCCGGAGGCACGCCGTCGCGGCGGTGCATGCTCTGCCGACCGGTCCCTTCGAGTTCCCCTCGCCCAATGGCGAGAGTGCCGCTCCTGCCGTGGGCCTGCTGGTCCTCGACGGGCTGATCACCCGTGACGTCGAGCTCGCCGGTCGGTCGACGACCGAGCTGCTCGGCCAGGGCGACATCATCCGCCCCTGGGATGACGAGGCCTCCCTGGACCCGCTGCCCGGCAGCGTCTCCTGGGCCGTGCTCGAGCCCGCGCGCGTCGCCGTGCTCGACCGGCGCTTCGCCGCCGTGGCGGGCCGATGGCCGACGATGCTCGACACGCTCATCGGCCGGACCGTGCGCCGCTCGCGCTCGCTCTCGGTGCAGCGCGCCATCGCCCAGGTGCCCCGCGTCGACGCTCGCGTGCTCGTGCTCCTCTGGCTGCTCGCCGACCGCTGGGGCCGCGTGTCCCCGCAGGGCGTGCGGGTGCCGCTCGCGCTGACGCACGAGACGATCGGCAAGCTCGTCGGCGCCCGCCGGCCCTCGGTCACCACGGCCCTCGGCGTGCTCACGCGCCGCGGCCTCGTGGAGCGGACCGACACCGGCTGGCTGCTGCACGGAGACCCGCAGGAGGCGCTGCCCGAGCTTCTGTAGCTCGGCGGCGACGCGGCGGCACGCCGCGGCGGGCTGGGCCTCGGGCTCAGCCCAGGAGGGCCTGAAGGACGTTCGAGAGGCTGCGCGGATCGACTCCGTGCTCCTGCTCGAACCGGCGGCGGTCGCGCTCGTCGGCCAGCGCGAGGACGAGCTCCTCGCGGGTCGACCCGGCACGGCACGCCGTGGTGTCGAGCGTCGACAGCACCGCGTCCTGCGCGGCGCCGAGCAGGCCGCCGGTGTGCGGGAGCGCCCGCGGCCGGCACGGATCGCGCAGCGCGACGGGCTTCGGCGCGACCGCGGCGTGCAGGCCGAGGTAGCCCAGCGGGAGGATCACCGCGGTCGCCGCCGCGAGCGCCAGGGCCTGCGGCCGGCTCGGCCGGCGACGGGGGAGGACCGCGAGCGCGGCGAGCAGCGCCAGCGCGCCGGTCACCAGGAACGCGGTGCGAAACGCCTCGCCGACGGCGAGCACCAGCGTGTCGTCGGCGCGCGTGGCGAGGTCGGCGTAGGCCGGGCGGTCCGCGGCGGCGATCTGCGTCCGGCCCGCGGCGAGCGCGCTGCGCAGCCCCGCGCGCGGCTGGTCGTCCTCCACGCCGGCGAGCAGGCTGGGCGCCAGGCGGATCTTGTCGGCGGGCGGCAGCCGCGCGTCGAGGACCACGGCGACGCCGCGCTCCCGCGCCCGGTCGGTCGACGAGGCCAGCTGGGCGCTGACGATCGGCGCCAGGATCAGCAGCGCGGCGACGATGCCGACGTGGCGCAGCGTCAGCAGGCGCGACGCGTCGCGCGCGTCGCGCTCGGGCAGCAGGTCGCCGCCGAGGGCGGGCAGCGCCAACCCCATGCCGAGGCCGGCGGCCGCCTGCGGCAGGACGGTCCACAGCAGCCGCGCGTCCGGCAGGAAGGCGAGCGCGAGCACGCCGGCGCCGACCAGCGCGCAGCCCGCCGCCGCGCGAGCGCGCGGCGCTCCGGGGATCCGCGAGCCGACCAGGGCGCCGGCTGGGATCACGCTCACCGCGACGGCCGCGCGCAGCGGCGACACGTCCCAGCCCGCGACGAGCAGCAGGACCAGGAGGAACAGGACGGAGGTGAGCGCGGCGGAGACGAGCGCCAGCGCGATCGCAGGGCCGGGTTGCGTGCGGGGCGCGTCGGCGGGGTCGACCGCGGGCACGGGCGCGGGGCGGGGCTCCTGCCAGGCGGCCAGCGCCGCGAGCGCCGCGACCGGCGCCTGCACGTAGAAGATGGCGCGCCAGGACAGCGCCTCGGTCAGCGCTCCGCCGAGCGCCGGTCCGACCGCCGCGGCGAGCACCGCGGTGCCGAGCCAGAGCCGGCGTCCGCGCGCGCCGGCCGCGCCCTGCGGCTCGAGCAGGCCGAACGCCGCCACGAGCGCGGCGGCGCCGCCGGCCGCCTGGACGGCGCGCGCGGCCAGCAGCATGCCGAGCGAGCCGCTGACGCTGCAGACCAGCGACGCCGCCGCAAACAGCATCAGCCCGGCCGCGGCCATCCGCGGCGCGCCGAGCCGGCGCTGGAGCAGCTCGGCGGGGATCAGCGCCACGACGATCACGGCGGCGTAGACGATCAGCACCGCGGCCACGCCCTCGACCGATGTGTTGAGCTCCCGCAGCAGCTCGGGCAGGGCCAGCGTGACGACCGAGGCGTCGGCGAGCGCAAGGCCCGCGGCGACGGCGAGCAGGATGTGGCGGAACCGCATCGAGGTGCGGAGTCTGCCCGGTCCGCTCGCCGCGGGTCGCGGAACCGTCGCTCAGGCCGCCACGTCCGCCGCGCGGCCGACCGCGGGGCGCTGGCGTTGCCACGCGAACGCGGCGCCGAGCAGCAGGAAGCCGAGCGCGAGGAACGAGCCTGCACGCGCGGCGCTGTCGAGCGTGGCGAGGTCGACGAGGAAGACCTTGCCGATCGTGACCAGCAGCAGGCCGAGGCCGGCGCGGCGCACGATCGCGCGGTCCAGCCGCAGGCCGGCCACGAGTGCGCTCGCGCCGGTCACGCCCCAGAGCGCCGACAGCGCGACCTGGCCGGCGTGGAGGTCGAACGGCGTGACGACGAGCTCGGAGGCCAGCAGGAGGACGGTCAGCGCAGCGCCGCCGTACAGCAGGCCGGTGACGATGCGCTCGTCGTCCTCGTCGGGTCCGCCCAGGCCGGTGCGGGCGCAGCGCGCCAGGGCGAGCGCGAGGGCGCCGAGCACCGCGGTCGCGCCCAGCGGGTCGTCGAGGCCGTCGACGATCGCGCTGGGCGGAGCGACGAGGATCAACGCCACGCTCGTCCCCATCGCGAGGTGCGCCCATGCCGCGCCGGTGGCGACCGCTTCGCCGCTGCGGCGCCAGACGAGCGCCAGCGCCGCGCCTTCGGCGGCCCACGCGATCGCCAGCGGCACCGGGGCGAGCACGATCGCCGAGAGCCATGCGACGGCGGCGAGCGCGGTGAGATCGAGCGCGGCGCGCATCTCGCGCGGCAGCGTCGCGACGCGTGCGCCGGCGAACGACGCGGCCGCGACCGAGGCCAGCGCCAGGGCGGCCGCGCCCGCGTCGACCGAGGCGCCGCCGCCGATCAGCGCGCCGGCCGGCGCGTCGACGGTCAGGGCGTGCGCCGCGGCGAGCAGGACGTGGCCGCCGAGGCCCGCGCGGACGAAGAGGTGGTCGGCTTTGCGCTCGGGCAGCGCGCGGGCCAGGACCGCGAACGCGAGCGCGCCGACGGCGTAGCCGACCGGCAGCGCGACGCCGCTGACCGCGGCGGCGAACGCCACGTCGGCCAGCACGACGCCGAGCGACAGCGCCAGCAGGCGTAGCTCGCGCGAGACGCGCGGCACCCGGCCGGTCGTCATCCCGACCCCGAGGTGGGCGGCGGCCAGGCCGGCGAGCCAGAGGTGCGCGACGGCACTCTGGTCGTGGCCGAGCGCGACGGCGCTGCCGGCGCCCGCGAGGAAGAGCGCGTCGAGCGTGAGCAGGAACGCCGAGGCGGGCCGCAGCCCGGGCGCGGCGGTGCGCAGCTCGAAGCCGACCGCCTGCACGACGGTGAGGACACCGAAGGCGCCGAGCGCCGCGAGCGCCGCGCCGGAGGACGGGTCGCGGACGAGCCAGAGGCCGAGCTGCGGGGCGGTGACGGCGAACGCGGCGAGCGCGATGCGGTCCCAGCGCTGGGCGATCAGGACCGCCGCGGCCGGCACGGCGCAGGCGAGCAGGAGCGCGATCGTCGCGCCGTCGTAGGTGGCGCCGGCCAGCGCGGGGGCCAGCAGGCCGCCGAGGATGCCGAGCGCGGCGACGGCCTGCGAGCGCCACCGGATCGCCAGGACCGTCGCGCCGGCGCCGACCGCCAGGGCGAGGGCGATGCCGGCCGTGGCGGGGAAGAGGTCGTAGGCGCGGGTCGCGACGACGATCGTCACGTCGAGCGCGCCGATGGCCGCACCGGCGGCGGCGAGGGCGGCCTCGGCCGGCCCGCCGCGCTCGCGCAGCCGGACGCCGAAGGCGAGCAGCCCGAGCGCGCCGGCGGCGGCGAGCACGCACCGCGCATCCTCGCCGAGCCAGCCCCGCGAGACGGCGATGGCCAGGAAGAACGCGACGCCGAGCAGCAGCGCCGCACCGCCGACCCATGCGAGCACGCGTCCGCCGAGGAGATCCTCGAGGGACGCGCCGGTGAGGGCCGCGGAGCGGGGGCGAGGGAGGGCCGTCGCCGTGGCGGGGGCGGGCACCGGCCGCTCCGGGGCTGGGGCGGGCGTCGGGCGCTCCGTGGCCGCGGCGTGGGCTGGCACCGGCCCCGCGGGCGCGCTCGCCGCCCAGTCGGGGTGCACCGCCGCAAGCGAGCGTGAGCCCGTCGTCGTCGTCGCCGTCGCCCTCGCCGGTTGCCGCACGGCGGCCTCGACGCGCGCCAGCCGCGCCTCGAGGTCGTCTGCGTGGCGTTCGATCTCGTCCATCCGCTGCTCGTCAACGACCATCTCTCGCTCCTTGTCGACCACTGGTCAACAGGACGGTAACGACTTATCGACCGGCGGTCAAGAGGAGCGGTAAGATGGAGTGGTGACCGACGCCCGCGGACCCGCCTACCGCCGCCTCGACGTCGACGAGCGGCGCGCGCAGCTGATCGCCCTCGGCGAGAAGCTCTTCACCAGCTCGGCCTACTCGGAGCTGTCGATGGCGCGGATCGCCCGCGAGGCCGGCATCTCCAAGGCGTTGTTGTACCACTACTTCCCGTCCAAGCAGGCCTACTTCCAGGCCACGCTGCAGGCCGCCGCCGAGGAGCTGCGCGCCCGCACCGAGCCCGACGCGACGCTCCCGCCGGCCCAACAGCTGGAGCGCAGCCTCGACGTCTACCTCGGCTGGATCGAGGAGCACCGCGAGGGCTACGAGAAGCTGCTGATCACCGTCGGCGAGGTCCCGGAGGTCCGGGCGATGGTCGAGGAGGTCCGCTCCAGCACGGCGACCCGGATCCTCGGCGGCATCGCCGGCGAGGGCGTGGCCGTGCCGCCCGGCGCGCGGACGGCCGTCCGCGGCTGGCTGTGGTTCATGGACGGCGCGTGCCTGGACTGGATCGCGCACCGCGACCTCTCCCGCGACGAGCTGCGCGGCCTCCTGCTCGGCACGCTCTTCGGCGCGCTGATGGCGTCGGGCAGCACGGAGGTCGTCCAAGCGCTCACGGCGGCGGCGGCGACGGCCGCCGCCGACGGCTGAGCCCGAGGTCCCTACGCCACGCGGGCGAGCCGCCACGGCGTGGCGGGGTCGTCGCCGAGGGCGAACGTCCAGCGCTGCACCGTCTCGCGGTCGCTGCTCTTGCTGCCGCCGAGCACGTCGGCGGTGTCGCGGTCCTCGACGTAGCGCCGGCCGCGGAGCGTCACGGTCGCCTCCATCGTCGCGGGCTCGGCGTGCGCGTCGATGCCGGAGATCGCCAGCTGCTGGACCCGCGCCCCGCGCACGACCACGCGCGTGCGGCCCGAGCCGTCGCCGCCGTACAGCAGCGCCCTGATGGCGTCGCGGTCGGCCAGCGCCTCCAGCGCGTCGTCGGCGCCGTCGACGGCCTCGACCCACGCCCCCACGGCGCGGCGCACCGCGACCTCCAGGACGTCGGGAGCGAAGCGGCCGTCGGCCAGCGCGAGGTCCAGCGCGGCGGCGCGCGCGTCGGCGTCGAGGATCGCCGGCGCGATCTCCGCGACGGCGACGCCGCCCGGCAGCGCGCCGGCGACGGCCGTCTCCACGAGCGCCTCGTCGCGGACGCGGTCGTCGCCCCAGGGCACGGCGATCAGCTCGTCGAGCAGGTGGTGGCGGCCCTCGGCCTCGGACTCGATCGACAGCAGCCGCCAGCGCTCGCCGGGCGGGTGCAGCGTCCACCACTCCTGCATCGTGGTCGACGGGTCGGTCTGGCCCTGGCGCATGATCGTGCGGCCGTGGGCGTCGACGACGTAGTCGAGCATCGTCGCGGTGATCCGCACCACGACGCGGTCCTCGTCCTCGCCCTCGCGGTTGACCAGGCCGACGTACTCGATGGCCGGGTCGCCCGTGGGCTCGCAGCGGTTGTGCCAGCCGCGGCGCCGGAAGTCCTCCAGGCGCCGGCGCCATTCGACCATGAGGTCGGGGCCGACGATCTCCTCGAGCCCCTCCACGTCGTTGGCCGACCAGCGGCGCTGGATCTCGTGGTAGAGCTCGGTCGCCGCGGCCCGGACGTTGTCGGGCTCGAAGTCCTCGTCGTCGGTCGCGGCCTCGGCGGCCGCCAGCTCCGTGGCGCGCACGCGCTGGGCGCGGCGACCGCGGTACTTGATCGACGCGATCGCGCCGGCCATGAGGAAGAGCAGGACGACGACCACGATCAGCCCGATGAAGACGACGGAGATCCCGCCGCCCCCGCCGCCGGCCACGAAGCCGCCGCCACCGCCGCCGCCGAAGGAGCGCCCACCGCCGCCACCTCCGCCGCCGCCGAAGCCGCCGCTGCCACTGCCGCCGCGGGCGAGGATGAGGCTGGACAACAGAAAGGACATCAGCCACCCAGGGTACGGGTACACGGATGGGACCAACGTCCCATCGGGAGGAGAGCCCCCATGAGCACCGGAGCCATCATCGCGATCGTCGTGATCGCGCTCATCGTCATCGCCCTGGTCGTCTTCGTCCTGCCGCGCTCGCGTGCGCGCCAGCGGGAGCGCCAGGTCATCCGTCGCCGTGAAGAGGTCGCCGGCGCGCACCACGAGGTCGCCCAGGAGCGCCTCGCCGACGCTGACCGCGCCGAGCGCGAGGCCCGCGCCGAGCGCGCCGAGGCCGAGCTGCACGAATCGCGTGCCTCGCTGCACGAGGAGGGCCTGGCCGACGACGACCTGGCCGCCGAGCACGAGCGCTTCGTCCGCGGTCGCGAATCCGCGACCAACGACGACACGAGCATCCGCGAGCGCGACACGACGGGCTGACGGGGACCGCGGAGGCCGTCAGACGGCGCGTGCTCGCAACTCGGCGAGCGCGCGCCGCTGACGCGCGAAGACGAAGCGGACGATCCGCTCGCGCTCGCGCTCGCTGAGGTTCTCGAGGCGCAGGCCGCGCAGACCGACGTCGTCGTCGGTGCGCACGACGCGGGCGATGAGGTCGATCAGGTCCTCCTCGTCGTCGAGCTCGAAGCGCAGCCGCAGCCGGTCGCCCGACTCCAGGGCCTCGGCACCGGCGACGAGCACGCCGCCGGCGCTGACGTTGCGCACGAAGCCGTTGAGCCAGCCGACCTGGAAGCCCTCGGGGATGATCGCCGCCGGCCGCACGAGGTCGATGCGCGCGTGGTCGCGGCGCTGCTCGGGCCGCGGCGGCGCCAGCGGGACCACGGCCTGCAGGAAGTGCAGGACGTCGTCGCGGACCTTGCCGTCGGGGCCCGGCACGGCCAGCAGCGTGCCGTCGACGCGCCCGTCGCCCGCGAGCGGGACGATCGTGGCCCTGCGCCGGTGCAGGAAGCGCAGCGGCATCGCGGGCGGCTGCAGCAGCGCCAGCTCTGCCGCGCCGGTGACCACGCGGGCCACCGCGGCCTCGACGGTGACGAGCCGGGGGACGAGCACGTGGACGCGCTCCTGCCGACCCCTGCGCAGCCCGATCATCTTCTCACCGGGGTCGACCGACGCACCTGGATCTTGAGGTCAGAACGCACGAGAAGGACCACTTGCGGTAGTGGTGTCCGCGGCGGGGTATCCTGTAGGTATGGCGAAGACGCAGCGAGAGCGAGATCAGGCAGCACGAGAGGCGAAGCTCGAGCGCATCCAGGATCAGGTCACGTCCGGAGATCTGACGATCCGCACGATGACCGACGCAGAGCGCGCCAAGTGGGCCAAGCATCGCGAGGAGACCGAGCAGACGGCCAGCCCGGCCGATCGTCGCCGCGCCGCCGCGGCTCAGCGTCGCCGGCAGCGCCGCGCCGCGCGCACGCCGTAGCACGCCTGCTGGCGCGGCCCTTGCCGCCGCGCCGCGCCGCGACGGTCGCCGAGGACGCGACTGAGCGCTCTCGCCCGATCGTCCGCAAACCGGCGTGACGCCCGCGCCGGAGCTGTCCGAGCTGCCGGCTCCGCCCCCGCTGCCCGTGGCGCGCCGTAGCGGTCGCGCGCTAGGCTCGGGCGCCTCATGAAGCTCGCGACGTTCCTGCTCCCCGGCGCCGGCGCGCCGCTGGCCGGCGAGGTCCGCGGCGACGCGGTCGTCGCGTTCGCCGACGGCTCCACGGTCCTCGATCGCCTCGCCTCCGGCGACCGCGCCCCCGCCACGGGGGCCGAGCACCGCCTGTCCTACGTCGAGCTGCTGGCGCCGGTGCCGCGGCCGCGGGCGATCTTCGGCGTCGGGCTCAACTACGCCCAGCACGCCAGGGAGACCGGCATGGAGCTGCCGGAGCAGCCGATCATCTTCATGAAGCTGCCCTCGAGCGCGGCGGCGCCCGGCGGCGACGTCCACTGCCCGGCGGTCGTGCAGCGGCTGGACTACGAGGGCGAGCTGGCCGTCGTGATGGGCGCCGCCGGCGCGGTCGCCGGCTACGCGGTGGCCGACGACGTGACCGCCCGCGACCTCCAGAAGCGCGAGCCGCAGTGGACGCGCGCCAAGGGCTTCGACGGCTCCTGCCCGTACGGCCCGTGGATCACGACGGCCGACGAGGTCGAGGATCCGCACGCGCTGTCGCTGCGCACATGGGTCAACGGCGAGCTGCGCCAGGACTCCTCGACGTCGGACCTGATCTTCGGCGTGCCGGCGATCGTCGCGTTCCTCTCGGAGACCTGCACGCTGGAGCCCGGCGACGTCATCCTCACCGGGACGCCCTCGGGCGTCGGCCAGGCGATGGATCCGCCGCAGTTCCTGCAGTCCGGCGACCGCGTGCGGATCGAGATCGAGGCGCTGGGCGCCATCGAGCATCGCGTGGCCTGAGCGTCCGCCGGGCGGCCGCGAGCCGCCGCCAGGCCATGTGACAGACTGCCGCGCGATGTCACGCGCACTCCCCACGGTCCTGTCCCTCCTCATGCTCGCCGTCGCGGCTCCCGCCGCCGGTGCGGCGACCAATCCGTGGCTGGAGAAGCAGCCGCTGAACATCGCCCACCAGGGCGGCGAGGACGAGTTCCCGTCGAACACGATGTACGCCTTCGAGCGGTCGCTGAAGGCCGGCGCCGACATGCTCGAGCTCGACGTCGGGGTGACCAAGGACGACCAGGTCGTGGTGATGCACGACACGACGCTGGACCGCACCACCAACGGCAGCGGCACGATCGCCTCGCACACGCTCGCGCAGGTCGAGAAGCTCGACGGGGCGTACTGGTTCCACGCCGCCGACGACGCCTACCGCCACGACCGCCCGGCCAAGTCCTACACCTTCCGCGGCGTCGCGACGGGCAAGAAGCGCGCGCCGAAGGGCTACACCGCCGCGGACTTCCGCGTGCCGACGCTGCGCGACGTGCTCAAGGCGTTCCCGAAGACCCCGATCAACATCGAGATCAAGGGCCGGACGAAGGCCGAGGCGGTCGCCGAGTACGAGCAGAACGCCGAGGTGCTGGCCAAGCTGCTCAAGGGCTCGCCCCGCCGCGACCTGATCGTGGTCTCGTTCAAGCAGGAGGCGGTCAACCGCTTCCACCAGCTCGCCCCGAAGATCCCGCTGGCGCCGGGCATCGGCGGCACCGCCGACTGGCTGCTGGGGGGCAAGTCGCCGGGCGAGAACGTCGTCGCCTTCCAGCTGCCGATCACCTACGAGCTCAACGGCACGGTCCTGAACATCACGACGGCCGCCAACGTGGCCCACGCACACCAGGACGGCTACGCCTGGCACACCTGGCTCAGCGACGACGGCGAGTCCCCGGCGACCTGGACGAAGCTCATCGACTGGTGCGTCGACGGCGTCATGACGGCCCGTCCCGTGGCGTTCGAGAAGCTCCTGAAGTCCCACAAGCGCCCGGCGAGCTGCGCGGGGGCGTAGGGGGCGCGGCGGGGCCTCCCGGACGTCCCAGGGCGTCGAGGGACGAACGAATCTCGCTGTACGAGATTCATTCGTCCCTCGACGTGTGGTGCGGGCGGGCGCGGCCGCCTCTGCGTCGTCCGCCGCCGTCCGGGCGGTCGGGGTGGGCCTGTTGGGCGCGGTGCGACCGCGCTGGACAGGCCCACCCTGGTGCGCGAACGCGCGCGGACGACCGATCCCGCCGGCGCCCCGGCTTGCGCTGGTTCTCGTCATCGCCACCGATCCGCGGGCGCGGAACGGAGAGCGCCGGAGCGGGACGCCACCCACGCCCGCGCCAACCAGCGTCGAGGGACGACTGAATCTCGCTGTACGAGATTCATTCGTCCCTCGACGGCCCGGCGGGCGCCCGCGCACGACCACCTCGCCGGGCAGGCCGGCGTGGCGCTGGCCGACGCCCCGATGGCCGAGCGCATCGTCCGCCTCGGCGACGGCGCCTTCGTCATCACCGACCGCGGCGCCGGCCGCCTGGCCGAGCTGGGCCTCGACATCGAGGCGATTGCCCCGCTAGTGCTTGTAGATCACCTTGTCGATGAGGCCGTACTCGACGGCCTCGTCGGGCTTGAAGAAGCGGTCGCGCTCCATGTCGCTGTGGACCTTGTCGAGCGGCTGGCCGGTGTGCTTGGCGTAGATCTCGTCGATGCGGTGGCGCGTCTTGATGATCTCGCGGGCGTGGATCTCGATGTCGGTCGACTGCCCCTCGAAGCCCGACGACGGCTGGTGGATCAGGATCCGGCTGTTGGGCAGCGAGAAGCGCTTGCCGTGGGCCCCGCCCATCAGCAGCAGCGAGCCCATCGACATGGCGATGCCGACGCAGATCGTCGACACCTGCGGCTTGATGAACTGCATCGTGTCGTAGATCGCCAGCCCGGCGTAGATCGAGCCGCCCGGCGAGTTGATGTAGATCGAGATGTCCTTGTCGGGGTCCGCCGACTCCAGATGCAGGAGCTGCGCGACGATCAGGTTCGCCACCTGATCGTCCACGGCGGTGCCGAGGAAGATGATCCGCTCGTTCAGGAGACGCGAGTAGATGTCGTACTCGCGCTCGCCGCGCGCGGTGCGCTCGATCACCATCGGGACCATGGGCATGGGGCTCACCCTAGCGTCTGGTGCCGTTCAGCTCGTTGCGCAGGGCCGTTCAGGGCCGCTGAACGGCGTTCGCCGCGACGTCACGCCCTGGGTGGGCAAGGACGACAGAAAGCGGCACGCGAGCGCGGCGGGGATGGCGCGCTCTGGAGCGTTTATCGACGGACCACGGACGGACGCCTCCGCCGGACATTCCAGGCCGCACCTCTCCCACGTTCCCCGGCTCCGTCATGATGCGGGCGTCGGACGGCCCTGTCACGGAGCCGGGGGCATGGGAGACCCAGACCACCCAGCGCAGCACACCACGATCCAGCTCTCCGCCGCCCTCGCGGGCGGTGCGGAGGCGCGCGGGCGCCAGATGGCGCTCATGCAGACGGTCGTGGCGGCGGCGGACGGCGCCCTCGAGGTGCGCGCGGAGCGCGACGGGCTGCACGTCGAGTTCGCCACGGCGCGCGACGCCGCGGCGTGCGCGATCGAGCTGCAGCAGCGCATCGAGGCCGACAACCGGACCGCTGCGCTGCCCGGCGTGCTGCGGATCGCCGCCGCGGTCGAGCCCGGTCGCGACGACCGCCTCTGCGCGCTGGCCGGCGCCGGCCAGATCCTGGTCGACGTCGGGCTGTGGGAGCGCCTGCGCGGCGGCGACTTCGACGTCGGCGAGCCGCGGCGCCTCGGCGGCCCCGACTCCGCCGCGGAGATCCGCTGGAACCCGCTTCCCGAGCCGGCCGTGCCGCTCCCGGCCCGCCTGGAGGTCGCACGGCCCGCGGTGTTCGTCGGACGTGCGCGCGAGCTGACCCAGCTCGAGCCGCTGCTGTCGCGCGCCGCCCACGGCGGGCGCCAGGTCGTCCTGCTCGGCGGCGAGCCCGGCATCGGCAAGTCGCGCCTGGCGCGCGAGCTGGCCGTCGCCGCGCACGCGCGCGGGGCCACGGTCCTGCAGGGCCGGTGCGACGAGGACCTCCGCATGCCCTACCAGCCGTTCGTCGAGGCGCTCTCGCACCTCGTCGAGCACGCGGCCGACGCGGTCCTGGAGCGCCACGTCTCCGAGCACGGCGGCGAGCTCGGCCGCCTCGTCGGCGCGTTCGACCGCCGCCTGCCGGGCGCGCCGCCGCCCCAGGTCGCCGACGGCGACACCGAGCGCTACCTGCTCTTCAGCGCGGTCGCCGGCCTGCTGAACGCCGAGCAGTCCCAGCGCCCGGTCGTCCTGTTCCTCGACGACGTGCAGTGGGCCGACACGCCGACGCTGCTGCTCCTGCGCCACCTCGCGGCCGCCGACCTGCGGCTGCGCCTGACGATCGTCGCGACGTTCCGCTCGACCGAGCTCGACGACGAGCACCCGCTGGCCAAGCTCCTGGCCGACCTGCACCGCGAGCCCGACGTCACGCGCCTGGAGCTGGCCGGCCTGGAGGCGCAGGCCGTCGCGGAGCTCGCGCGCGACGCGACCGGCCACGAGCTCGACAGCGCGGGCCTCGACGCCGCGCACACCCTGCAGCGCCGCACGTCGGGCAACGCGTTCTTCGTCACCGAGATCCTGCGCCACCACGGCGCCGACCTCCTCGCCGCACCCGTGCCCGCCAGCGTGCGCGACGTCCTCGAGCGCCGCCTGCAGCGCCTCGGCGACTCCGTGCGCGAGCCGCTCGCCGCAGCGGCGGTCATCGGCCAGGAGTTCGACCTCGAGCTGATCGGGCGCATGCTGCAGGACGGCGGCGGGGTGGACGATGTCGTCGCCGCGATCGACCGCGCCGCCGACGCCGCGCTCGTCGTCGCGCCGCGCCGCCCAGGCGACCGCTACGCCTTCGCGCACGGCCTGATCGTCACCACGCTGTACGAGGGCCTCGGCCCGGGGCGCCGCGCGCGGTTGCACTGGCACGCGGCGACCGCGCTGGAGGAGCTGTACGGCGACGGGGCCGATGGTGCTCCACATCCCCGCGTCGCCGAGCTGGCGCGCCACTGGCTCAACGCCGAGCCCGCCGACCTGCAGGCCGCGCTGCGCTACACGCTGCTGGCCGGCGCGCACGCCGTCGCCCAGCTCGCGCCCGACGACGGCGTGCGCTGGTACCGGCAGGGCCTGGAGCTGCACGGCCAGCTCGACGGGGCGGAGGACATCACGCGCTTCGAGCTGCTCGTCGGACTGGGCGACGCGCAGCGCCAGGCCGGCGACCCGGAGTTCCGCGGCACGCTGCTGGAGGCCGCCGCGCTGGCGCGGCGCCTGGAGGACGGGCCGCGCCTCGTGCGCGCGGTGCTGGCCAACAGCCGTGGGTTCGTCAGCGCCTCGGGCGTCGTCGACGACGAGCGCCTGCATGCGCTGGAGGACGCGCTCACGGCGGTCGGCGAGGACGACTCCCCCGACCGCGCGGTGCTGCTGGCGACGCTTGCCGCGGAGCTGTCCTTCTCGCCCGCCGACCGCCAGCGGCGCGTCGCCCTGAGCGACGAGGCCGTCGGGCTCGCCCGCCGCCTGGACGATCCCGCCGCGCTGAGCCGCGTGCTGAGCCTGCGGTTCGTGACGCTGTGGATGCCCGACACGCTCGGCGAGCGCGTGGCCAACAGCGACGAGAACGTCGCGGCCGCGCGCCGCACCGGCGACCCGGTCGCCGAGTTCCACGCCGTGCACTGGCGCGCCGCGGCGTTCGTCGAGGCCGCGCGCCTGGCCGACGCGTGGCGCGACGTCGAGCACGAGGCGTCGCTGGCCGACCGCCTCGGCCAGCCGACGATGCGCTGGCTGGCCACCTACGACCGCGCGAACCTCGAGGTCGTCGCCGGCCGCCTGACCGAAGCAGAGCAGCACGCCCAGGAGGCGCTGCAGATCGCGACCGCCAGCGCGCAGCCCGACGCCCTGTCGTTCTTCACCAGCCAGCTGACGAACATCCGCTACGAGCAGGGCAGGCTCGCTGAGCTCCAGCCGCTGATCGCCCAGGTCGTCTCCGACAACCCGGGCATCCCGGCGTTCCGGGCCGTGCTCGCGCTCGCGTGCTGCGAGGGCGATCTCGACGACGAGGCGCGCCGCCTGCTCGGCCACGAGAACGCCTCGAAGTTCGGCGAGCTGCCGCCCGACGTCACGTGGCTGCCGGGCCTGGTCATCTACGCGGAGGTCGCCGCGCACCTGCAGGACCGCGCCTCGGCGACGGTGCTCTACGACCTGCTGCTGCCATGGGCCGGCCAGGTCGTGTTCAGCGGCGTCAGCGCGTGGGGCACGGTCGACCACCATCTCGGCGCGGTGGCCGGCGTCATCGGCGCGTACGCCGAGGCCGAGGAGCACCTGCACCGGGCCGCCGACCTCAACGCCGCGCTCCGCGCGCCGATCTGGATCGCGCGGACCGAGCTGGCGACCGCGCGCCTGCTCCTGCAGCGCGACGGGCCGAACGACCGCGAGCGCGGCCGCGCCCTGCTGGAGCGCGCCGCGGCGGCCTCCCAGCGCCTAGGCTCGGCGACCCTCGCCCGCCGCGCGGCGGGCCTGCTCGGCTACGAGCGCGCGCTCAACGCGCTGCCGGCCATGCCGGTGGGCGGCGGCAACGGGCGCGGTCTGGGCTCGGCGGCCGACCGCGCACCGCAGGGCGACCGCGACGCGGCGGCGCCCGCTTCCGCCGCCGCAAAGGCCGCGCCGTCGTCGGGCGGCACGAGCGCGACGCTGCGCCTGGAGGGCGAGATCTGGACGGTGACCGGCGCCGGCGCGGTCGTGCGGCTCAAGGACCGCAAGGGCCTGCAGTACCTCGCGACGCTCCTGGAGCGGCCTGACGTGGAGGTGCACGCGATCGACCTCGTCGGCGGGCCGATCGACGCGGGCGCCCGCGGCGCTGCGGCCACCGCCGACCGCGGCGAGACGGTGCTCAGCGACGGCGGCGACGCGGGCGAGCTGCTCGACGGCGAGGCCAAGAACGCCTATCGCGAGCGCGTCGCCGAGCTGCGCGAGGATCTCGACGAGGCCGACCGCTTCCACGACGTCGAGCGCGCCGCGCGCCTGCGCGAGGAGCTCGACTTCATCGGCGCCGAGCTGGCCCGCGCCGTCGGCCTCGGCGGCCGCGACCGCAAGGCCGGCAGCGCCGCCGAGCGCGCCCGCGTGAACGTCACGCGCGCCATCCGTGGCGCCGTCCGCGCGATCGCCGAGCACGACGCGCGACTCGGGCATCACCTCGAGCGCTCCGTGCGCACCGGCGTGTTCTGCGTCTACCAGCCGGGCCCGGGCGGGCCCGACTCTTGGCGGTTGAGGGTGGAGCGCTAGGAGACTGTGTCGCTATCGCGACTGGGGACCCACCTCCGGCGGCGACGGCTGGCCAGCGTGGGCCTCGGCCTCGCTGGCCGCCTACGGCACCCCTAGTCGCCGTTCTCGACGTCGTACCGCAGGAACACCACGCCGTTGCCGAACCGGCGCTCCGCGCGCAGCGCCAGCCCCAGCCGCATGCCCTCCGGCAGCGCCCGCGTCCCGCCGCCCACGACCACGGGTGACAGGAACAGCTGGAGCTCGTCAACCAGCCCCGCGCGGAGCGCCTCGGCGGCCAGCTCCGGGCCACCGACCGAGAGGTCGCGGCCCGCCGCGGCCTTCAGCGCGCGGACCGCGTCGGGGTCGAACTCCGGCTCGATGCGCGTGCGGGCGCTGCAGGGCGCCTCCAGCGTCCTCGAGTACACCACCTTGTCCGCGGCGCGCCAGATCTGGGCGAAGTCGCGTGCGACCGGCGTCGGGTCGTCGATGGTCTCCCACGCGACGAGCACGTCGTACATGCGGCGGCCGTAGAGGTACGTGCCGATCGGCCGCTCGAGGTCGTTGACGAAGGCGTGGACCTCTTCGTCGGGGACCGACCAGTCGAACTTGCCGTCCGCGTCGGCGACGTAGCCGTCCAGCGAGGAGATGGCCGAGAAGATCAGGCGTCCGGGCATGGTTCCGTGCTCACCCGTCGGTCGTCCCGGGCGCGCTCCAGCGCACCTGGCCGGCTTCGATGAGGAAGTCGAAGTGCATGCGCATCGCGAGCGTCACGCGCTGTTGGGGCACGATCCCGAGCTCGTCGTGCAGCGGGTGGCTGTCGAGCTGCTGGATCGTGCAGTCGTAGTCGTGCTTGAGCTGGGTCACCGTGATGTTCTTGGTGATCGCCGGCGCGACGACGACCTGCTGGATGTCGGCCCGGCGCCCGTCGGCGGTCGCGCGGATCTGCTTCAAGAACACCTGGTTGACCTTGTGGTCGTGCAGCGCCTTGCCGAACTCGACGGCGAAGTGCAGGCCCAGCTCCACCTGCGGCTCCTCGAAGAGCATGTCCTTGATCCACTCGCCGACGGTGAGGATGTCGCCGAGGGCCAGCTCGGCCTCCGACAGCTCGTCGCCGACGGGCGCCAACTCCAGCAGGCGACGGCGCTCCGGGTGCTCGTCGCCGCCGAAGTCCATGCCGAACACGTCGAGCGTGAACGGCGTGGACGCGTCGGTGGCGCCGGCGGGCATCTCCGACCAGCCCATCGTCTTGGGGTAGCCGTAGTCCTCGCGGCCCGACAGCAGCGAGATCGGGTTGTCCAACATCATGGCCGCGCAGAACATCCCGAAGTCCTGGGCCTTGAGCTCGCCGTCGTCGTCCTTGACGCGCGCGACCGGGATCCAGAAGCCCACCTGCGGCTCGCGCACCGCGCCCATGGAGTGCCACGGCTCGAGGGTCGGGCGGATCGCGCCGACGACGCCGAACGTCACGATCACGTTGTCGCCGAGCGGCCGGTAGTCCATCGCGCCGCCGGTCGGCGTCCGGAACACCTTCTGGCACAGCGCGTCGAGCTTGGCGTGGTCGGCCTTCAGGCCGAACACGTACAACGTGGTGTCGTCGCACTGCAGCGGGCCGGGCGCGGAGGCCAGCCCTCCGAACTCGACGTACGGCGGCTTCTGCGTCACGTGGTGTGCTCCATCAGTCGGATTCCAGCCAGCCTTCGGTGCCCGGCACGACGGCGGGGCTCCCACTCAGGAACTGCGCTGCGAGCCTGCCAGAGGTGACGGCGGCTTCGACGCTGCCGCCGCAGATCCCGTTGCGCGTCCAGTCGCCCGCCAGCGCGAGGTTGGTCGCGCCCGACTCGCTGGGCCGCAGCCGGAACTCGATCGAGCCGGGAGGCGTGAGCACGTAGCGCTCGCTGCCGAAGATGTTCGCGCGCCAGTACTGCGCGGCCAGGCGCGCCTCGCCGTCGCGGTCGCTCGGGTCGAAGAGCAGGCGCCAGTCGTAGCCGCCGTCGGCGGTCCTCGCGCCGGGCCAGAGGACCGTCGCGTGGTGGCGCAGGTGCTCGAGGCCGGCGGCGCGGGCGCGCTCGTCGGCCTGCTCCTGGGTCTCGCCGGCGATCTCGCGCATCGTGCCGCAGAAGTACGAGATCGACCGCACGCCGGCGCTCGCCGGCCAGCCCTCGCGCGGGAGCAGGTGGCTCATGTCGCAGAGCGTGTCCAGCGGCTCGACGTAGCCGCCGGAGACCATGCCGTCGGGCCGGAACCCCAGCTGCTCGCGGTCGGCCGTCATCCACACCTGCAACGCCTGCGTGGAGACCGTCGTGGCGTGGTCGAGCATCGCCGCGAAGCGCTCGTGTCGGGCGCGGAGGTCGCCCGACACCGGCTCGAGGGAGCCGACCGACATCGCCAGCACCACGTCGTCGAAGTGCTCGCCGACGCGCAGCTCGAGGTCGGTCGCGCCGGGCGCGGACGCGCACGCCTCGAAGGCGACGCGCTGCTCGCGGAGCGCGTGGCCGTCGGCCAGCTGGTCCCACAGCGGCTCGTGCGGCCAGCTCGCCAGCCCGCCGGGGTCGACGAGCAGCGGCCGGTACTCGCCGTCGGGCCGGGCCTGCTGGCGGATCGTCAGCCGCTCGACGAGTTTGCCGTCGGGCGAGAGGCCGATGCCGGTGACCTCGTGGAAGAACTCGAAGCGTACGCCGCGGGCGCGCAGGGCCTCGTACATCGGCGCGAAGATCGCGTCGCCCATCCCGGCCTGCATCTTCCACATCAGCGAGCCGCGGTACCCGAGGCACATGCGCAGCATCGCCTGCAGCGCCTTGCCGGCCGCCAGGCACGGCTGGTCGCGATCGCCGTCGCGGTAGGCGAAGCACAGCTGGTAGAACGCGCGCAGGATCGGCGACTGCGCCAGCGTCTCGGGCTTGGCGTCGTGGCGGGCCAGCCAGGCGGTGAACTCCTCGCCGTTGACCTGCGCGAAGCCGCCCTGGTCGAGGTCGTCGAGCTCGTCGACGAGGATGCCGCGGAAGACCGTGGAGGTGAGGTCGAAGGTCATGGCATAAGGGTCGCCGTCGGTGATCTTCCACACGACGTCTCGCAGCAGCCGCAGGAAGCGGCAGACGATCGGCTCCTCGCCGTCCTCCTCGTCGGCGCCGAGGTGCAGGATCGGGCGGGCGAAGCGCAGGAAGCCCTCGAAGAGGTCGCCGAGGTCGAGGTGGTCGTCGTCGCCGCCGAGGAACTGCTCGAGCGCCAGCAGGAACCCGTCGACGAACTTGTCGAGCGTCTTGAGCCGCAGCGAGGCGTGATCCGGCGGCTCGACGACGCGGAGCAGGTGGATCGCGTCGCGCATCAGCGAGTGCAGCGTCGGCGGCTCCGACGCGATGCCGGGAACGCCCTCGTTGGTGGGGAAGTGGAAGTGGCGCGCGATCCACTCGTCGTCGTCGGTGTCGTCGAGCAGGACGACCTCGTTGGTGCCGTGGAACGCGTCCTGCCACGTGCGCAGCGGTGCGCCGGCCGGCCGGTCGAGCTCCTCGTAGGCGCGCCGGATGACGTCGAACGCGTTCTCGTAGAACCCGAACCACACGTGCAGCCCGTGCTCCTCGATGCGCTGGGCGCCGGCTTCGAGGCGGCGGCCGCTGGCCCCCTTGCCGCCGCAGCGCCAGCCGAGCTGGTGCACGGTCACCTCGTAACGCTCGCGCAGCTCCGGCGTGGCGGTGAGCTCGAACGCGGCGGTCAGTCCGCCCGCCCCGCCGCCGAGGATCGCCACACGCCGTCGTTCACTGGACCCCATGAGGTCGGCGACCGTAGTCGACTCCGGCGCCGGAAACAACCACTCGGAGGTTCGGACCATAGGCGGGTGCACCGGCGAGGGGCCCGCGTCCGGTCCCGTTCGCCCACTCGACGAACGTCGTTCCGTCGCGACGAACGCCTAGGGGGTGCACGGAGCCGCAGAACCATGCTGGAGAGCGCAACCATGACCACGAACATCGTCGTACCCGCAGACGGCTCGCCCGCCGCTGAGGCGGCAGCCTGGTACGCCGGCGCCGTGGCGGAGGCGCGTGGCGGCACGGTTCACGTCGTGGCGGCATGGGAGCCGCCGGGCGCCCGCGCACAGGAGCTGGCACGGACGCTGGGTCGTCGGGCCGAGGTGGACGCCGTTCTGGCGGACGTCCAGGGGGCACTCAGTGCTGCAGGCCTGACGGTCAACGGCCACGTCCGCCGGTGCGGGCTGGTCGCGGCCCTGTGCGCGGTCGCCAGCGAGCACGACGCCGAGCTCATCGTGGTGCCCGCGGGATGGACCTCGCTGGCCCGCGAGCTGCGCTGGCGCGCCTCGTGCCGCGTCGACATGCTCGTCGTGGACTCCGGCCGGCACCCGGGCTTCCGCCCGTTCCCGGTCGCGATGGCGCGGTAGCGCCACCCCGCACCACGCGCCCGCCGCCGGCGGTCGTCGCCGAGCGGATGAGGATGTCGCCCGGCGACGAGCGCCGGTGGCGGGAGCGGGGTGCATCGTGGTGGCGTGCGCCCTCCAGCGCGTGCGGCACGGCGCGCGGGAGGCCGGAGAAGAAGTCCTCGTCGGCGGCGATCACCGCCGCGAGGCTCCTTCCGGAATCGTCGCGCTACGGTGCCCGGCAGTGACGACCGCCACGGCGCAGGGGCTTCCCGGCCTCGGTCGCGTTCCCCCGATTGGGCTCGTGCTCACCGGGGTGACGTCGATCCAGTTCGGCGCGGCCCTCGCCGCGACGATGTTCGACGACCTCGGCGCGGCCGGCACGTCGGTGCTGCGCCTGGCGTTCGCGGCGCTGGTGCTGATGGTCCTGTGGCGCCCGCGGGTGCGCGGGCGCGGGACGCAGGAGCTGCGGCTGGCCGCGCTCTTCGGCCTGACGCTTGGGGCGATGAACCTGTTCTTCTACGAGGCGCTGGACCGCATCCCGCTCGGCGTGGCGGTGACGATGGAGTTCGCCGGCCCGCTCGGCGTGGCCGTCGCGACGTCGCGCCGCCGCCTCGACCTGGTGTGGGCCGCCCTGGCGGCGCTCGGCATCGTCCTGCTCTCCAACCCGTTCGGGGGCGACGGCCTGGATCCGGTCGGCGTCGCGCTCATCCTCGCCGCCGCCGCGTGCTGGGCGGCCTACATCCTGATCGCACAGCGCGCCACGCACGTCTTCGACGGCAGCGAGGGCCTGGCGCTGGCGATGGTCGTCGCGGCGCTCGTCCCGGTGATCCCCGGCGTCGCCGAGGCGGGCACGGCGCTGCTGAAGCCCGAGCTGCTCGCCATGGGCGCGGCGGTCGCGCTGCTCAGCAGCGTCATCCCGTACAGCCTGGAGACCGAGGCGCTGCGCCGCCTGCCGGCGAACGTCTTCGGCGTGCTCATGAGCCTCGAGCCCGCCGTGGCCGCGCTGGCCGGCTTCCTGATCCTGAGCCAGGCGCTGAGCGCCCGCGACCTGGTGGCGATCGCGCTCGTCGTGGCCGCCAGCGTGGGCGTCTCGCGGACCGCTCCGGCCGCCGCCGAGGCCTGACGGCGAGTCGTTCGGGCGCGGTCGGGGATACTGCCCTCACAACTGGTGCTTCCCCTCAACCTGCCCAATGTCCTCACCGTGGTGCGGATCCTCCTCGTGCCCGTGTTGGTCGTGGCCCTGCTGGGCGAGACGGGCAACGACCTGCTGGCGGCGATCGTCTTCGCTCTCGCGTCGGCCACCGACGCGATCGACGGCTACCTCGCCCGCGCCCGCAACTCGATCACGACGTTCGGCAAGCTCATGGACCCGATCGCCGACAAGCTGCTGGTCGTCGGCGCGCTGTTCGCGCTCGTGTCGCTCGACCGCCTGCAGGCGTGGATCGCGATGGTCATCGTCACGCGCGAGCTGGCGGTCACGGTCACGCGCATGGCGGCCACCGCACAGGGCGTGATCATCCCGGCCGCCGGCTGGGGCAAGATCAAGACGGTGTTCCAGGTCGCGGCGATCTTCTTCCTGATCGCCTTCGACCCGACGCCCCTGTGGGTCGACCTGCTCGTCTACGTCGCGGTCGCGGTCACCGTGATCTCGGGGATCGACTACTTCTTCGGGCTGCGCCGCATGCTGCGCGAGGCCGAGGAGCGCCGGCACCGCGCCAGCGTGCCCGAAGGCGAGGTCGAAGGCTAGGCGGTGACGGCGGGCGGCGAGCCGGCGCCCTCGCCGGTGAGCGCCCGCAGCGCGTCGCGGGCCTCGAGGCGCTCCAGCGCGGCGACGGCGTCGGGGTGGAACTGTGCGCCGGCGTGGCGGCGCACCTCGGCCAGCGCGGCCTCGAGGGTCATCGGCGCGCTGTAGACCCGCGCGCCGGTCATGGCGTCCCAGCCGTCGGCGAGGGCGAGCAGCCACGCGCCCTCGGTGATCTGGTCCTCGATCAGGCCGTCGGGGTAGCCGCGGCCGTCGTGGCGCTCGTGGTGGCCGCGGACCCACGCGACCTGCTCGACGTCGAGGACGCCGGCGACGATCCGCGCGCCGAGGTCGGCGTGGCGCTTGATGACGTCGTACTCCTCGTCGGTCAGCCGTCCGGGCTTGCTCAGCACGGCATCCGGCACGCCGATCTTGCCGACGTCGTGGACGAGCGCCGCGTCGTGCAGGCGCGCGACGTCGGCCGGACCCCAGCCCGCCTCGCCGGCCAGCTCGGAGGCGAGCGCGGCGACGCGCTCGGAGTGGCGGATCGTCGCCGGGTCCTTGGCGTCGATCGCCTTGGCCAGCGCGCCGAGCGCGGCCAGCGCGCGAGCGTGCTCCAGGCGGTCGGCGCGCTCGTCGGCCGACAGCTCCTCGACGACCTGGGGGCTGTAGGGGATGCACGCGTCGCGGCCGTGCGCCTTGGCCCAGTAGAGCGCGCCGTCGGCGAGGCGCAGCAGATCCTCGGGCTCGGTGGCCTGCGTGAGGTCGCACACCCCGGCCGACAGCGTCATGACGCCGGCGTGCTGGAACGGCGCGGCGGCGACCGCGCGGCGCACGCGCTCGGCGGCGGCGTGCGCGGCGTCGCCGCCGACGCCCGGCATGAGCAGCGCGAGCTCGTCGCCGCCGATGCGCGCGACGATCTCGCCGGTGCGCGACGCGGCGGCCATGCGGCGGGCGGTCTCGGCCAGGACGGCGTCGCCGCCGACGTGGCCGAGCGCGTCGTTGACCTGCTTGAAGCGGTCGATGTCGAAGACGGCGAGGGCCAGCTCGCGGCCGTGGCGCTGCGCGGAGGCGACCTCCTCGCGCAGCCGCTCGTGGAAGGCGCGGTGGTTGACGAGGCCGGTGAGCTGGTCGGTCGTGGCCTGCGCGACCAGTCGCGCCCGGGCGTCGGCGTTGGCGATGGCCATGCCCATCAGCTCGGCGAAGCGCTGCAGGCGCAGCTCGGCGTCGGCGGGCAGGTCGTCGTCCCGCGTGGTGCAGACGATCAGCGCCCCCCACAGGCGTGCGTCCGTGACGATCGGCGCTGCGACGCGCTGCGTGTAGGGCGGCATCGTCAGCTGCGCCGCGCCACGCTCGTCGAAGCGCTCGGCGACGCCGGTGCGGCGCAGCCGGTCGATGGCGCTGCCGGGCGCGATGCGCGAGAGCGGAGGCAGCGGCGGCGTGTCGACGCCGTCGGCCCGGCCCTGGCCGAGGCAGCGCACGACGTCCGAGCCGGGCTGGAACGAGACGACGACGCCCACGTCGAGCGCCATGAGGCCGGCGACCTCGCGACCGGCCTGCTCGGCCACGTCGTGCGGCGTCGCGCCGCCGGCGACGGCGGTCGCGACGCGCCGCAGCGCCGCGGCCTCCTCGGACAGGCGGCGGTGGTCGTCGAGCATCTGGCGCCGGTCGGTCGTCAGCGCCGAGAGCAGGTAGAGGCAGGCGGAGATCATCACCGCGAACGTCTGTGCGTGCAGCACGTCGGCGTCGCCGCCCACGGCGAGGGGGCCGGCGCCGTCGGCCGTCAGGCGCACGGCGATGATCGTCAGGCCCGCCGAGGTGAGCGACACGGTCAGCGTCGAGGCGCGCAGGACGAGCCAGACACCGATCGGGATCAGCAGCCAGATCTGGCCCTGCGGGTGGCGGAAGACGAGCTCGGCGGTCCCGAGCATCGTCGCGGCCGCGAGGACGTCCTCGGCGACGCTCAACGGTCGCAGCCGAGGCAGTTGGCGCCCGACGGCGAGCAGGATCGGCGTCACCAGCAGGATGCCGGTCACGTCGCCCAGCATCCAGCGCAGGACGGCGGTCCCCCAGTCGGGCCCGAGCATCTCGCCCTGCAGCCACAGGGTGGACTGCCCGATCACGGCGCTGGCGGCCGCGCCGGCGAACAGCGCGACGATCGCGGCGAAGCGCCGCACGTCGCCACGCTGGACGGGGCGCACGAAGCGGTCGATCAGCAGGACGCAGACGACGGCCTCGACGGTGGGCGCGATCGAGCCGCCGATCGCCGCGACCAAGCCGTGGTCGCCCGTCACCTTGGCCGCGAAGGCGCCCAGCAGGACGCCCGGCCAGAGGCCGATGCCACCCCGCAGCAGGGCCGCGAGCGCGATGCCCGCGGCCGGCCACACCGCGACCACGCCGCTGCGCAGCGGCGTCGCGAGCGCCAGGCGCGTCGCGAGCGCGTAGAGGACCGCCACGCCGATCACGCGCAGCAGGCCCCGTGGGAGACGGGACGTCACCTCCCGGGCGTCGGCACCTGCGGGCCCGCCTTGAGGCGCGGGGTCAGGCCGAGAGCGCTCGGGGAACACTGGCCCAGAGGGCCAGGTTCCCTTGCGGGTGTTCGCCCAGGGGGCGAAACCCGCGGCGGATCAGGGACCCACGCTCCTACGCGCGCCCGTCCAGCCACTCGCGCATGCTCGTGTGCCGCTCTGCGTGCACGCCGGAGTCCAGCTCCCGCGTCAGCTCGCTCAGCACGCCGAAGCGCTCGGCCACGACGTTGTGCTGATGGATCGTCTCCAGGTTCTCCTGGCGCGCGGAGACGAAGGCACGCGGATCCAGCTCGGGCAGCTGGTCGGCGACGCCCTTGATCATCTCGCGCACGCAGTCCTCGACGAACCGCGGCCGGCGGTGGGCCTTCTCGACGACGGCGCCCTCGTCGGAGCGCTTCATCATCTCGTAGATCTCCGAGGACATCGAGTCCTCGACGATCCGCAGCAACGTGGAGGCGTCGATGTCGGTCGTGCAGTCCTCGGGGCAGCCGATGTAGAGCGTCCCGAGGCCCCGCTGGTTGTGCGTCGCCACGGGGACGTGCTCGAAGATCCGCTCGATCTGGTCGTCGTCGAAGCCGTCCGCGGTCAGACGATGCCGTGCCGCTCCGGCAACCAGCTGCTGGGCGCACGGGCACGCGGTGATGCCCTGGGCGGCGACGCCGACGAGCCGGCGCGTGCCGGTCTCGGTCGCCACGGCGGTCCCGAAGAGCGTGTAGAGCTCCTGCGTCTGGATGCCGCTGACCGGCGCCGGCTTGTTCTCGGGGTAGCGCGCGGCGATCGTCACCTCGGCCCGCTTGGCGTCCTGTCGCTCGCGCACGACCTCGGCGATCCGCTGGGCCAGTTCTTCGGCCCGGAATGCGGAGCTTCCGAGGATCACTTCGCCGATGACGTCGTTGACGGTCTCCTCGAAGCGCGACATATGGGCGCCCTTCTGCTGCGGTCCGAGGTCGATGAAGCACTCGAGCTTGGCCCAGTAGAGCTCCTCTCGACCCTCACGCGAGATGCGGATGACCTTCTCGACGCCGGTGACCCCGACGCGGGACAAGGACACGTGCACGGTGGGTCGCTGAGCCTGGACGTCCGGGGAGGCTTGCGGGCTGAAGGTCGGCTGCATGACCCGACTCAGCCTATCGGCCCCACTTTTTGGGATTCCCAGCTCGTCGTAACCTGTGCTAACAATCCCGTCGTCGGCTACGAGTCCCTCGAAGAGGAATCCATGGCTCAGCCTCCTGCGGCGGTCTCCGTCGCACTTGCACCTCGGGGTGCGTTCCGAATTTGAAGTGGGGAAGAGAGAGGGGTCCCGGCACGGATGTGCCCCGACCCGGGAACGACGTCCACAAGGATTGGGTTGAGCACCAAGACCGACGTTCTGCTGGCTGACGAGGCACCGATCGCGGAGCTGGACGAGCTCCGCACGCTCATCCAAGAAGGGCATGAGCGCGGGTTCCTCACGATCGAGCAGATCACCACCACGCTCGAAGAGGTCGAAGTCACCAAGGAGCAGCTCTCCGAGCTGCACCAGCACCTCGACGAGCAGGGCATCTCGATCGTCACGGCCGACGGCAAGCCCGTCACGTCCGAGAGCGGTCGCGCGGAGGCTGCGGCGCTGGAGCGCCAGTCGCCCACGCCGGCCGAGACCCGCAAGAAGCCCGAGATCGACCTCACGGTCGAGCCGAGCCTCGACTCGCTGCGCCTGTACCTGCGCTCGATCGGCCGCGTCGCGCTGCTGACCGCCGAGCAGGAGGTGTCGCTGGCCAAGCGCATCGAGCGCGGCGACATGGGCGCCAAGCAGCAGATGGTCGAGGCCAACCTCCGCCTCGTCGTCTCGATCGCCAAGGGCTACCTGGGCCGCGGCCTGACATTCCTGGACCTGATCCAGGAGGGCTCGCTGGGCCTCATCCGCGCCGTCGAGAAGTTCGACTACCGCCGCGGATACAAGTTCTCCACGTACGCCACGTGGTGGATCCGCCAGGCCGTGACACGTGCGATCGCCGACAAGGGCCGCACCATCCGGATCCCGGTGCACATGGTCGAGAAGCTCAACAAGGTCGTGCACGTCGAGCGCCAGCTCGTGCAGTCGCTCGGCCGCGAGCCGTCGCCCGAGGAGATCGCCGGCGAGCTCGACTGCACGGCGCGCGAGGTGCGCGACATCCTGCGGATGAGCCAGCAGCCGATCTCGCTCGAGAAGCCGATCGGCGACGAGGAGGAGTCCGAGCTGGGCGACTTCGTCGAGGATCAGACCGCCGAGTCGCCGTTCGAGCTGGCGGCGGAGAACTTGCGCAAGGAGAACGTGCATCGCGCCCTGGCGGCCCTGCCGCAGCGCGAGCGCGAGGTGATCGAGATGCGTTTCGGCCTGACCGGTGGCCGACCGCGTACCCTTGAGGAGGTCGGCCGCGCGTTCAACGTCACGCGCGAGCGGATCCGTCAGATCGAGAACCACACCTTGAAAAAGCTCGAGTCGCTCCCCGAGGCCCAGCGCCTTAGGGACGCCTCGTAGTCCGGGGAATTTTCCCGGAGGAGGAGAGGGGTCAGAGGGGCGCGCTGGGGAGCGCGCCCCTCACTTATCTGGAGGGCCGCGCGCGGGCTCAGCCGGCGTGCGGCCGGCGGAAGGCGGCCATCGCGAGCGCCTGCTTGCAGTCGCCGTACTCGGCGCCCTGGCCGGCGCGCTCCAGCGCGCTGGTGATCAGCGAGTACGGGTAGGTGCCGTCGATGGCGCCGTCGTAGCAGTCCTGGTGCAGCGCCTGGCTCGTCGCGGCGGCCGCCGCGACGGCGTGGTGGTCGGCGGCCGCGTCGTGGGCCGAGGGCGTCTGCGGGCTGCTCGCCTGCGGCGGCGCGGCCTGGGGCGCGCGGACGTGCGCCACCTGCGCCGCCGCGGGGCGCTGCGCGGTCTGACGCTCGACGGGCGCCTTCTCGGCCGGCCCGGCGATCATCGGCAGCGAGCCGGCGACGACGACGGCGGCGCAGGCGACCTTCGGCGTGGCGGTGGCGGCGACGGGCTCCCAGAAGCTGGTGGCGCGCTCGAGCAGGCGACCGATCAGCGGCAACGGCAGCCAGCCGGCGACGCGGCGTCCGTCGCGGGCCTGCTTCAGGCCCTGGCGGGCGCGCACGAGCAGCGACTTCACGGCGGGGACGGTGACGTCGAGCTCGTCGGCGATGTCGGCGTAGCTGCGGCCCTCGAGCTCGCGGAGGACGAGCGCGGAGCGCTGCGTGTCGGGCAGGCGGCCGACGTCGGCGACCAGGCCGCGCACGCCCATGCTGCGCTCGACGGCCGCCTGGGCGTCTTCGGCGGCCGGATGGGCGTGGTCGGCGAGCTCGACGACGGGGTGGCGCCGCCGGGCCGCGGTCAGGTCCAGCGCGCAGTTGCGCGTGATGCGGTGCAGCCACGCGCCGGGCGCCTCGGGCCGGCTGCCGTTGCGCAGCGCGCGCACGGCCCGGACCATCGCCTCCTGCACCACGTCCTCGGCATCCGCGGTGCCGCCGCCGACGAAGCCGCGGGCGAAGCGAACGAGCCGCCGGCGGTACCGCGCGTCGAGCGCGGAGAACGCGTCGTCGCTGCCGGCGGCGACCAGCCCGACGAGCGTGTCGTCGGCCATGGCGGCCAGCATCGTCGGCGGCAGCGCCGGGGGAGGGGCATCGAGGGCGGCCATCGAGGAGTAGACGGTAGGACGAGGCGGAAGGTTGCGGCGCAGGTCGCTAAACTTCGCCGCCGCTTGGCGGGATACCCGAGCGGTCAAAGGGGCCTGACTGTAAATCAGGTGGCTACGCCTTCGAAGGTTCGAATCCTTCTCCCGCCACTGTCGTCGTCGCGCTGGTTGCGACAACGACCGGATGGCGGGCGCATCGGCCGGCGACCGTGTACTACTAGGCTGCCGGACATGGATACTCCTCCACTGCCCCCGATGAGCCTCGCGGAACGTGTCGGATCGCTCGCCGACGCAGACGACCCTTGGACGACGTTCGATCTTCACGGAGCCGGCGCGCGCGCCGCGATCGAAGCAGCGCTCGGCGAGGACTGGACGTGGGAGGGCAAGGCGGTGCTGGACTTCGGCGCCGGCATCGGGCGCACGCTGCGCCACTTCGTGCCCGAGCTGGAGATCGCCGACTTCCATGCCTGCGACATCGACGTCGAGAGCGTCCAGTGGCTGCAGCAGAACTTCCCCGCGGTCCAGTCGTTCACCAACGAGGAGATGCCGCCGATCGATCGGCCGGCTGAGACGTTCGACGTGATCTACGCGGTCTCCGTCTTCACCCATCTCCTGGACTCGTGGGCGGAGTGGCTGCTGGAGATGCGCCGGCTGCTCAAGCCCGGCGGTGTGCTGGTCGCGTCGTTCATGACCGCGGCAGACTACGACTGGCTTCCCGGCACGCCGTACGACGATGAACGCATGGGCATGTTCGGCTGGGCTGCGGGCCAGCCCTGGGACAAGGGCGGGCCGATGGTCATGCACTCGCCCTGGTGGATCACCGAGCACTGGGGCCGGGCGATGGATGTGGTCCGGTTCGTTCCGAGCGGGGAGGGCGACCCGTGGTTCATCCATGGCCTCGCGGTGCTCCGGCACCCCGGCACCCCGGCCCCCGCGGTGACCGATCTCGCGCCGCCCGGTGATGATCCGCGGGAGGCGGCGGCGTTGTCGCACAACCTCGACTTCGTGCAGCGCGAGGCCGGTCGCCTGCGGTTCGACCTGGAGTGGCTGCTGGACGAGAAGACACGCTTGGAGCGCGAGGCTGCCGCCCGGACCACCCCCGGGAACGACGAAGCGTCCCGGCCGGGCGGCGCGCTCGGCGTGCTGCGCCGACTTCGGCGGTGACGGGCGCGCCCTCATCGGGCGCTCATCTGGCTGCCCTACGGTTGCGCGGTGGCCCGTGCTCACACGGTGCTCGCGCGCGTGCCCACGCGCGTGCGCGTCACCCTCGCCTTCGTCGTCGTCATGGCGGTTCTCCTGGGCGCGCTGGGCATCTTCCTCTATTGGCAGCTCGGTGCGACGCTCAACGCGACCATCGACAGTGGCCTGCGCTCGCGCGCCGGCGACGTCAGCGCGCTGATCCAGCAGGCCGACTCCGGGCTGGCGCAGGCGGGCCGCAGCCCGTTGACCGAGCAGGGCGAGGGCTTCGCCCAGATCCTGGATCCCCGGGGCGCCGTCGTCGACGCCTCCCCGCCGTTGCGCCACCAGGCGCTGCTCAGCCATGCCGAGCTGGCCCGCGCCGCGCGCGGAACGTTGGTCGTCGAGCACGCCACCTCGCCGATCGAGCCCGATCGGGTCCGGCTGCTGGCCACGCCGGTGCAGGCCCAGGGACGGCGCCTCGTCGCCGTGGTCGGCGCGTCGCTGGAGAGCAAGGAGGAGGCGCAGCGCAACCTGCGCCGGCTGCTGCTCATCGGCGGGCCGGTGGCGCTGCTGCTCGCCTCGCTGGCGGGCTACGGCGCGGCGGCAGGAGCCCTGCGGCCCGTGGAGCTCATGCGCCGTCGCGCGCAGGAGATCCACGCCGGCCGGCCGGGGCGGCGGCTGCCGGTGCCGCCGTCGCGCGACGAGGTCGGCCGCCTCGGCGAGACGCTCAACGACATGCTCGACCGGCTCGAGGACGCGTTCATGCGCGAGCGCCGGTTCGTCAGCGACGCGAGCCACGAGCTGCGCACGCCGCTCGCGATCCTGCGCGCCGAGCTGGAGCTCGCGCTCCGCGACGCCGACGACGTCGAGGGCTTCCGAGCGGCGGTCGGGTCGGCGGTCGAGGAGACCGACCGGCTCGTCCAGCTGGCCGAGGACCTGCTCGTCCTCGCGCGCTCCGACCAGGGGCGGCTTCCCGTCCGGCGCGAGGACGTGCCGGCGTCGCACCTGCTGGACGCCGTCTCCCGGCGCTACGGCAGCCGAGCCGATCAGCACGGCGTGTTGCTGACGGCCGTCGCGGCGGACGGCCTCGTGCTCGACGCCGACCGGCTGCGGCTGGAGCAGGCGCTCGGCAACCTGGTGGACAACGCCCTGCGCCACGGCGCCACGGCCGTCACCGTCGACGCCATGCCGGGAGAGGACGGCGGCGTCGAGCTGCACGTGCGCGACGACGGGCACGGCTTCCCGGAGGGGTTCGAGGGCCGTGCGTTCGAGCGCTTCAGCCGCGCCGATCTCGGACGCACGGGCGGCGGCGCCGGCCTCGGCCTGGCGATCGTGCAGGCGATCGCGCGCGCCCACGGCGGTCGGGCGCACGCCCGCAACCGGGCGGGCGGCGGCGCGGACGTGTGGATCGCCCTGCCGCCGCCCTAGCTCCGCCGGCCAGGAGCGTGGGTCCCCAACCCGCCGCGGGTTTTGCCCCCGGGCGAAGACCCGCAAGGGAACCTGGCCCTCTGGGCCAGTGTTCCCCTAGTTCTGGCCCTGCTGCTGCGTGTCGGCGTTGGCGTTGCCGGTGGCCTCGTCGGCGTGGCCGCCGGGGCCGTCGCTGTCGGTGGCCGACTCGGTGCCGGGCGCCTCGTTGGCGTCGGGCGCCTCGTTGGCATCGGCCTTGTCGTTGGCGTCGGCCTTGTCGTTGGCGTCGGCCGGGTCGTTGGCCGACTCGGGAGCGTCGGCCGGCGTGGTCGACGGTGCGGGAGTGGCCGCCGCGGGCGGCGTCGTGCTGGACGCGTTGTTCTGCGCGACGGCGATGCCGCCGACGCCGAGCGCCGCGAGCACGGCCGCCAGGCTGGCGGTCACGGTCTTGTGGTGGAACTTCTCGAACATCGGCGTTGCTCCTTGGTGGGGGGATGGGACGCCCCGGACCATAGGAACGGCCGATGAGCTGGACGTGAGGCCGGCTCGGCGACCCTCATGCAGCGCTCATGTGCCGGCGCGACACTGCTTGGCGTGCGCGTGCTGGTCGTCGAGGACGAGGTCAAGATGGCGGGCCTGATCCGGCGCGGGCTGCGCGCCGACGGCATGGCGGCCGACGTGGCGATCCGCGGTGAGGACGCTCTGTGGATGGCCGGATCCACCGACTACGACGTGATCGTCCTCGACGTGATGCTGCCCGATCTGGACGGCTTCAAGGTCTGCCGGCGGCTGCGCGCCGACGGGGTCTGGGCGCCGGTGCTGATGCTGACCGCGCGCGACGCGATCGAGGATCGTGTGCAGGGCCTGGACAACGGCGCCGACGACTACCTCGTCAAGCCGTTCTCGTTCGCCGAGCTGTCGGCGCGGCTGCGGGCGCTGGCGCGTCGCGGGCCCATCGAGCAGCCCACGGTGCTCCGGGCGGGCGACCTGCACCTGGATCCTGCGGCGCGCCGGGTCTGGCGCGGCGACAGCGACATCTCGCTGTCGCCCAAAGAGCTGGCGCTGCTGGAGACGTTCATGCGGCGGCCCGGGCAGATCCTCGATCGCTTCCAGCTGCTGGAGCACGCCTGGGACTACGAGTACGAGAACCGCTCCAACGTGATCGACGTGTACGTGCGCTACCTCCGGGAGAAGGTGGACCGGCCCTTCGGCGTCGACTCCATCGAGACCGTGCGCGGCGCCGGCTACCGCCTGCGCCCCGACGGTGGGCGCGGTCCGGGGCCCGGCTGACGGGGCACGTACCGGCTGCGCATCCACTAGATGTCGAGGACGACGGCCAGGGCCGTGAGGATGCCGAGGGCGATCGTGAGGCCGCCGATGAGGCCCATCGCCCCCTGGTCGGGCGAGACCCACCGGCCCTCGTGGATGGCGCGGTCGACCTCGCGACCGCGCCGCAGGCCGTAGGCCACGATCAGCACGCCCAGCACGCCGTAGCCGGCGCCGAGGGTCACGAACGGCCAGGACGCGCCGCCGTGGCCGAGGTCGGGGATCACCTTCCCGACCGCGAGGGCGACGGCGGTCGCCGTCAGGCCCGTGCGCAGCCACGCGAGCACCGTCCGCTCGCTCGCCAGCCACGTGCGCCGCGAGGCGTCGCCGTCCTGGTCGAACCGTTGCGGCTGGGGGCTGGGCGGTGGTGATTGCGCCTCGGGCGGCTCCCTCGACATGGGCGGGACGCTACCGGCCGCGCGTCCGTCGCCTGCCGGCTGGCCGTGCTCGGTGCATCGCGGCTTAAGAAATTGCGGCTAGAGTGCGCGACTGCCCATGACCAGAACCCGCCACATCGCACTCTCGCTGAGCGTTCTGTCCCTCGCCGCAGGCGTCGCCGCCGGCTGCGGCGGCGGCAGCGCCGACGGCTTCCGGAAGGACGGCTCCAAGATCGACGGCGATCCGTCGACCACGCTCCCCGCGGAGCTCGCGTCGACGAAGTCGACCGTCAAGCAGCGCGCGCCCGGCGCGCCGCTGCCCGTCCAGACGAACGTCACGGGCGTCAGCACCGACCTCTCCGCCAAGCCGAAGACGCCCAAGGCCACGGGCACCGCGCCCAAGGATCTGCAGGCGTCCGACGTCGTCACCGGGACCGGCGCCGCCGCCAAGGACGGCGACAAGGTCAGCGTGCAGTACGTGGGCACGCTCTTCGACACCGGCAAGCAGTTCGACGCCTCGTGGGACCGCGGCAAGAAGCCGTTCGACTTCACGATCGGCCAGGGCCAGGTCATCGCCGGCTGGGATCAGGGCGTCCCCGGCATGAAGGTCGGCGGCCGCCGCGTCCTCGTGATCCCCGCCGACCTCGCCTACGGCGCGGCCGGCTCGCCGCCCACGATCCCGGCCAACGCGCCGCTGGTGTTCGTGGTCGACCTGAAGAAGATCGGCTAGGCCGGCTCCGCGCTCTGCGGCACCCGCGCGCCCGTCCCTGCAGGGCTGGCGCGCGGACCGTCGCGGTGGGACCATGGACCCCACCGCGATCAAAGGAGTTCCCTTGCCCACGGAGTCCTCCCCTACGCGCGTGCTGGTGGTCGCCCACCGCACCGCAGCAACCCCGGCGCTGCTCGATGCCGTGCGCGCGCGAGCGGCCCGCGGCCCGAGCCGGTTCACGCTCCTGGTGCCCAACGTGGCCCACGGCCTGCATCGCGTCGTCGACGCGGAGGACCAGGACGACGACGAGGCCATGGCGGTGCTCGAGCTGGCGCTGCCGCTCCTCGAGGACGCGGCGGGCGCGCCCGTCGAGGGCATGATCGGAGATCCCGAGCCACTGAACGCGGTGCAGGACGCGGTGAACCTGCACGGGTTCGACGAGATCATCATCTCCACGCTGCCCAAGCGGGTGTCGCGGTGGATGCGCCTGGACCTGCCGCACAAGGTCGGCGGGCTCGGCCTGCCGGTGACGACGGTGACGGCCAAGGAGCGGGAGGTCGCGGGCGCCTGACGGTTCCCGGCGTCCTGGACGGACTCGAAAGGTTTCCCTCCCGTCCGTACAATCGCCCCGTGCCGTTCGGGAGGGCGGCGGAGCGAATGAACAACGGCACAAGGGTCAGGGTGTACGTCGCTGATGACCATCCCGTCTTCCGGGACGGCGTCGTCCTCGCGCTGAAGCGGCGCCCGGACTTCGAGGTCGTCGGCGAGGCCGACGACGGGCGCACCGCGCTCGACGAGATCCGCGTGCTGGCACCGGACGTCGCGCTGCTGGACGTCAAGATGCCTGGCCTCGACGGCCACGCCGTGCTGCGCGCGATCCAGCGCGACGACCTGCCGACGCGCGTCGTGCTGCTCTCGGCGACCGTCCTGCCGCCCGAGGCGCGCGAGGGGCTCGCCGCGGGCGCGCTGGCGTACCTGTCCAAGGAGGTCAACCGCGACGCGATCTGCGACGCGGTCGCGGCCGCCGCACGCGGCGATCGGCTGCAGCTCGACGTCCCCGAGCCGATCTGGGAACGTCCGCTGCTCAGCCCGCGCGAGCTCGAGGTCCTGCGCCTCACCGCCGGTGGGCAGTCCGCACCGTCGATCGGGCGCGAGCTGCACCTGAGCCCCGAGACGGTCAAGACGCACCTGAAGAACGTGTACGAGAAGCTCGGCGTGTCCGACCGCGCGGCCGCCGTCGCCGAGGGCATGCGGCGCGGGCTGGTCGAGTAGCGCGCGGGGGGCGTCTCCCCGGCGGCGACTCCTGCTCCGCGCGCCCGCCGGCCTCAGCACGTCCTGCCAAGCGGCAGGCGACGGCGGCGCTGGCTACACTGCCGTGACCTCGCCCTCTTAGCTCAGTCGGTAGAGCGCTTCCATGGTAAGGAAGAGGTCGTCGGTTCGAATCCGACAGAGGGCTTCATCGGGTCGCCCTGCTACGGCGGGGATTTTTGTCTCCAGGGGTCTGCAAACCACGACCTCGCGCCTCGTTTGTGGGGCGTTTTTGGGGCGTTGTGGGGCGCCATGCGCCCCACCAGCCCAGAGCTCGACGACCTTTTCCTCGAATTGGGGCGAGGGGTATCGGGCGTCTCGCGCGACGTAGAGGGCGACCAGCTCATGGCGCCCGCGTACGCGACACCGTTCGACGATCTCGAGCCCTTCACGGTCCTGCGGCCGGAGGAGATCGGTCGGCGTCTCGGCGTGACCGCCCGTTCGGTGCGGCGGGCGATCGCACGCGGCGAGCTGAAGGCCAGCCGGGCGTGCGGACTGCTACTAGTGCTCGCGGCGGATGCGGCGGAGTGGTGGACGGCGAAGGCCGTCGTGCGCGTCGAGCCCGAGCGCTCGGAGAGTCGACCGCCGCCGAGGCCAGCGCCTCAGGCGGTGTCGAGTCCACTCCGCTCGTCGCGCTTGGCTCGTGGGTCTGCGGACCGGCTGCCGTTGCCGCCGCGGGGAGGCGGTGCCTGATGGCGCGCAAGACGGTCCCGGCCGGCATCGAGGTGCGGCGCGCTGAGCGCAGAGACGGCCCGGTGCGCGAGACCTTCAGCGTGCGGTACGCCGATCCTGGGGGAACTCGACGACGGCGAACGTTCGACTCGCTGGAGGACGCGATCGACTTCCAGGCCAAGCATCGCAGCGCGAAGCGTTGGCGGCCCGACGAACTGCGCCAAGAGCAGGGTGGCCGGCAGACCCTCGGTGAGTTCTTCGACGAGTGGTGGATCACGCACGCGATGGTCGAGCTGAAGCGCTCGACGTTGGCGGTGTATCGCAGCCTCTGGCATGCGCACGCCGAGCCCCGGCTTGGGGCGGTGGCACTCCGTGACATCGACGCTCGCCGGGTTGTCGCCTTCCGCGGTGAGTTGCTCGCGGCCGGCGTCGGGGTGCACTCCGTCGTCAAGACCCTCTCCATGCTGCAGCGGGTCTTCCGGGATGCCGTCGAGTACGGCGACGTCGCGTTCAATCCATTCAAGGCGGTGAAGAAGCCGACGAAGGGTCCGTCGCGTGAGGCGCAGCCGCTGACGCCGCTGCAGGTCGAACGACTTGCCCTGACATCAGTGCGCGCGGGTACGGGATGTCGTCGGTATTGGTCCGGTTGATGGCCTACACAGGTCTTCGCCCGCAGGAAGCTCTAGCCCTGCACTGGTACGCCGTGCGCGAGCGCACGTTGTTGGTGGAGTTGGCCAATGCCGATGGTGAGCTCGATCGGCTCAAGAATCGAAAACGCTCACGGAAGCGCAGTCGGACCGTCGACCTGATGACGCCGGTGATCGATGATCTGAAGGCGTGGCGGGGCGACCATGGCGATCCGACTGATGGAGACCTGCTCTTTCCTCACGAGGTTTTCGGTGGACTGTGGCTCGAGGAGCACTACACGACCTGGCGGCGGCGCATCTACGTCCCGTCCGCCGAGAACGTCGGGCTTCCGACGCCGCGACCGTACGACCTGCGTCATACGTGCGCGTCGCTGCTCATCGCCGAGAAGAAGCTGTCGATCGTCGAGATCTCCGAGCAGCTCGGCGATAAGACCTCGACCGTGCTCGACGTCTACACGCACGTGATGCGCGAGTGGCGACACCGGTCAGGGATCAACATCGAGAAGGAGATCCGACGCGCGCGAGCGCGAGTCGGCTGAGAGGAGAAGAGGTGATGGAGGACCCGGTCGAGGTCCGGATGCGGATCGAACGGATGATGGCTCGGCTCGCACGGCGCGATGACTACGGCGAGCTGCTGGCTCGCGGAGATGTGGTGCGCAGACGCAACGAGGTCGACTCACCCGAGGGTTGGCGCAAGACTTTGCGACGCCAGGCTCGCGCGGACCGGATCAGGATCAGAACTGGTTCCGACGAGCGGTTCGTCTGGGCCCTGCTCGTCGACGGCGACACCGATCATCGTCGATTGGAGACCGACCGTTACACCGAGGTGCTCCGGGCGGCTGTACCGCAGATGATCGTGCTTCGGCACGAGCCTGCCGTTGTCGCACGTGACGGAGAGAATCCTTGTTCCGATGTGAACGCTGCTCGGCGCTCGGTTTCGCCGATGCCCTCACTGGATTCTTGGGCGGCCGACTCGTCGAGGATGAGTGTCCGCACGAGGAAGCGCCAGCCACGACGACGCTCGGCTTCCTGTACGGGTCGAGAGCTCTTCGGTGAGGACCTGTGGGCAGACGACCCGGAGCCAAGCGGTCGAGTTGGGGCGCTCTGGAACCCGGGCTAGGCAGACGCCCGCCCGGCTGGGGGCCGGGCGGTCGCAGGTTCAAATCCTGTCTCCCTGA